>MDTA01219003.1_pt1 | contig 398634 bp, 313 predicted proteins | sample 811151 | NCBI WGS metagenome assembly MDTA01 (sample SAMN05326648, study PRJNA326480) | marine metagenome | isolation source: seawater | place: Indian Ocean: South | collected 2010 | reverse complement strand
GTAGGGCTTCAGCGGACGGATGGCGATGTAGACGTCGCCTTCCCGCAGGAAGATCCAGCCGTTCGACTCGGTCTTCTGATCAATTGACTTCGGATAGCTCAAGAGCGCTTCCTGGATCAGCTTCTTGGAGTGGTCATCGCGGAGAGCCTGCCAGTCTCCTCTGGGTCTTCCCAGGCCGACCCACGGGTCGGCGGTTGGGATGTTGAAGAGGGCGATCGCCGTGCCCTTATACTGTGCCCACTGCTGAAACGGCGAATTTAACCCCCGCCAGGAGCGGTCATTGCTTCTCCAGTAGGGATGGTAGCACTCGAGGAAATTGTGTAGGTCGGGGCTCTTATAGATAAGGCGAAACGCAGTGTAGTAAACGTAGTAACCGCGCGGAGCATATCGGAAGAACCCACTCCCCATGGCGTAGAGTTCGTTGCGGTAGACATAGCGCATGCAATTCGCCGGTGCGCCCCCTCCCCAAAAGCCAAAAGCAGAAGCCGCTCCGGTTAACTCATAGGGGACTGTCTTCCCCCTAGCAAGGCAATCGATGGCGGCGGGGGGCCTCCAACTGGTAACAGCCGAGTAAGTGATGCGGATATCATTTGATCTGCTAGGTTTGGACGACGCCATCCAGTTCTGCGCGTCGGCCCAGTAGAGCCAGTGTATCCAGGATGTGTTCAGGTTCTTACGATCTTTGCTCGTGTTTGTGTTCTCGATTCTTGATGGCTTATCGCGGTCCACGGGAGGGATTGTCGTGCCCTCGAAGTGGTTGGCCGCTATGTTGGCGAGGTGGAAGTGGAGCGCCGCGTCGGCCGCAGCTTTCATCTCAGGATCCGTGGCGCATTCGTAGAGGGCGTAGTAGGGAGCCAGATGAACCGGCGCGTAGGTCGGCGAGAGGTCCTCCGCATATCCCTTATCGTAGAGACTGCGCATCACCGCCAGCATTTGATCGCGTGCCGTCTCCATGACTTCCGCACTTGTTTTCTCGCCCCTCACCCAACCACTTTCGTCGGGCCAATACTGGGCGAAGAGATAGGCGGCAGCGCCCTTCATGATGGCGTGGTTCTCGGTCCCGTGCCCCAGAAGATCGCTGAAGCCTTTGATTCTGGACTTCAGGTGATCGCGTTGTGCCGGGGTAAACTTATCCCAGTACTTGCCCAGCACCCAGGCCACGCCGTAGTAGGTGAACTGCTCGCCGTTTTTCCCGGCGGGTAATTCATCATAGTAGTGGGTGACCCTGTCGATCACATGGGCGTCGTCAGGGTTCAGCGCGAGACGCGCCAAGGCCACCGCAGGCCCGTGCTTTGCGTTGGGTTTTATGCTTTCGCCACGGCACTGTTCGATCAACCAGGCGGCGCGCTCCTCCATGGTTGGCAGGTTTTGCGCGGCGGCGAAGCTCGGCAGCAGACTGGCGATGAGGGCGAAAGCCATCAAAACTGCTGCCGTCTTGCGAATAAACTGATGTTGGTTTTGCATGGTGATAATGCTCCTTTGAAATGTCGTCATGATTTCTAAGTCTAACTCCTGAATGGGCACGCCCACAATTAAAATCTAACGGGTACGAGAATGGGTACGGGCATGTTTGGTATGGTTTGGGCAGGAGTGGTTGATACAGATTGATTGTGTTTGTTTTTGTTAGGTTTTGCCCAACGATGCCCAATGATGACCAGACTTTACCATCCTGCTAGGAAATTCTGCTGCACCTCCTTCCGCTCCTTTCCGCCGAAAGGGGGATTAGCCAATATCACATCGTACCTGTCCTTGTTCTGTATGTCGGCTATGTTCTCTGCGAGCGTGTTGGTATGCAGTATGTTTGGAGCTTCGATGCCATGCAGTATCATGTTCATGATGGCTATGACGTAGGCCAAACTCTTCTTCTCCTTCCCGTAGAAGGTGGACTCCTGTAGCTGCTTAAGCTGGGCCGTGCTGAGATTGCCGCTTCTCAAGTAGTCGTGAGCTTCGCAAAGGAACCCAGCGGACCCTCAAGCCTCTTCACATCTTCCCAATCTAGCTGGAGCAATTCCGCGGTTCGCAATCCGCAAAAGAAGCCCAGAACTATTAGCGGCATTATCTCGCATCCAATACTGTTTTCCAACAGTCGCCGCGTCTCCATGGGCGTGTAGATTTCCGGCGACCTCTCGTCCTGCTTGCCGAAAAGATGCTTCAACTTCGATTTGGGAACCGAGGCGAGGGGATCCTCCTTGAGCAATCTCTCGTCTTTAGCCCAGGAGTATAGGGTTCTGACAGTCTGGTAATAGTTCCTTCTAGTTCTTGGAGCTAGCCCTAGGCTACGTATCCAATCCAGAACATCTTCAGCATTAACATCCGAGATAGAACGGCTGCCGAAAGATTCGCGAAACTTTGCCAGCCTGACTCTCAAGTCCTTAGTCGTGCGATCCCTGAGATTCATCTCGCTTTTTGCCTTCAAGAGCAAGTGGACGGCCTGTTGAACAGTAACGTCCTCTTGCTCCGGCTTGAGTTTTGGCAAAGCGTATTCGACTACCTGCTCGAGTCTGAGATCTGTACCCTCCAATAATCTAAGTGCCTTCGAACAGTCGAACAATTGATCTGGAGTCAGGGTGAAAATATGATGCCCGTGCCTTCGCGCGTTTCGGTGTTGATGACTGGCGAAATCCTTTGCCGCGCGAAGAGACGAAAACTGCTTCTGCACGCGGCCTTTGCCTGTCATCGCGGCAGGCAGATTCACCCTGTATGACAAGCTGAAAATTTTTCCATCTGTTTTCTTCGAGACAGCTCCAATACGTATTCCAGAAGCCTTCGGAAACTCAATAGGGGACGCTATGCTCGCTGAAGCCGGCATTCCCTAATTCAATGCCACTGACACCCGTCTGGCAATGAAAAATTTGGTAGAAATGCGGTGGAACGGCCACCAGTATTTTTCCTAAGTGCTTGACGGTCAGTACTTAAGTTGGAGGCGTGGGCGGGAATCGAACCCGCGATAGAGCTTTTGCAGAGCTCGGCCTTACCACTTGGCTACCACGCCATTTGCGTTTGCCGCCAACGCGGAAACGAAAGAAGGGGAGAGATTTGCGATGTGCGATGCAGTTTCAAGCAGAATCTCTGTTAAACGAATAAACACTGGGTGCCTGTTTGATGTCGATTCATCCTTCCGCTGGCTCATAAGCTGAAGAAAACCTTTCGATGGCTAGACGATAAGTGAACACTTATATGTACTCTCCGACAGTTTTTTCGAGATACTCCAAGTCGCTGCTAGTCAAAAAAACGAATTCAGAGCTTTAAATCGACTTTAGATTGGAATCGGATACGGCTAGTGAGGTGTAACCCCGCAGGCCATCTATCGGAGCTTGTATCTCTAGGGTGTTGATCCTCCGTCATTAGGTTTTTTAGCTTTATAACCAAGCACCAGTCCCCGTGGATAAAGAGCCTGGCCGACCCCCCGAAGTCTATCCGGACCGTCCTATTCGAGTACCTCACGATAGGTGAGATTCTCCGCGTTGTGAGCCGAGCTGAAGGGCAGGCATTTCGTGTGCATTGCGATTGTTTACCTGATGGTTGGCTGGTCATTCAAGTTGCGAACGCGACTTTCGAGGAGTTTTGTTTACAATTATGGACCTATCGATTTGTGGTTCTCATGGTCGCTATGGTCTTCTCTATTTTGGTAGCGATGGTAGCCTGTGCGTTCGATCTGACCATCAAGGTATTAGGACCACTAAGCTGGCGAAGAAAAGGAAGTCCCACGGGCGGACGTCTACTGTGTTAAAAAGAAATCGGCAGTAGTTCACGATCTTTTTATCGGGCGGTATGCCTGCTCTCATTTTTGGATTGCTCGCAACAGGTTTTGGCTAGAAGCGAAAATTTTCGATGCTGAGAAAGTCGGCTTAAAGTAAGCTCAGTACAATAAATCCATACCCGTTCTACTAATCGAAAAGATGTCGCCCAGCGGAGAAAACGTTTTCTTCGCTAATCGGGTATACGAGGATATTCCGGCGATTCTTTCCAAAATTAAAGTCGTGCTAGTTAGGCCACCGTAGACTAGCCTAAATCAGATGAGATGATTTTCGACGATCAAAGAATGGAAGATCATCGAAGACGAATAAGCGATGCACTGCCGATTAGATAATCCGATTTCTGTGATAGATCGTCAGGGTCTAAGATGTACTGGCCTTGCGACAAAAGGCGATACTTGAGTGTGGGCACATGAATACATATCCGCTCGGATAAAGGGCCCGAGATCATGGCGAAGGCTATGCAGCGATAGTTAAGGGGCAACGGGATTAAAATTCCCTAGATCGATCCCGGACGCCCGAAGCATTACGAATACGCCAAGAGTTTCAACAGTCGCTCGATGGAGGACTTCGGCTTTGGGAATCAAAGAGAATGCTCCAACTGAATCCATTAACGTATTCAAAGCTTCAATATGAAAGCATTTACCTGCCAATCGTCCACTGCCGCTAAAACGAGTAGAAGCTTTCCTTCGGAACATCAAGTGCGAGAGGGCGTCAATTACTAATGTTGTAATTGAATTGTTAATTTAAGTGATAGGCGGCTTTATTTTGTCCTCCGTTTTCGGCTACAGCTCTTTGAGCAATAGATAACTTCTTCCCAGCATCGTTCCCATTTTTTCCGCCAGTTGAAAGGCCTTTGGCAAACGGGACAAACCTTACTTGGAAAATTGAACTTGATTCGGGTTTTGCTCATCGATTCCCAGATTTTTCAGAGTTTGAGTATCCGACCAATAGAAAAAGAATGTCGAAGTCAGCACAAAGAGATTGCATTTAATAGGTAAAAAGTGGAATTGATGCTTGTGGATTAGGGTATTTCTTGGGGAAGGTTATATTTTGTTTCAAAGGTACCGAAGGACGCGAAGTATGTAATGTAGCTCCGACTTGAAATTAAATCACGATCAGTATTACTTTTAGTTAGTGAAAAAACGGGGCGATAGACCTATAACGAAGGTAAAAAATCCAGAACCGAATCTGAATGATCCAAGTTGGATCATTTGGGCAGCTTGGGCCGACCGGATCACTTTTGAGGAAATAGAAAAAAAGACTGGGAAAACAGAATCCGAAGTTATTAAAATTATGCGTAGAGAGCTTAAGCTTAATTCATTCAAATTATGGAGAAAAAGGGTTAACGAAAAAGCTCTCAAGCATGGTAAAAAATTTGAGTACTCCAGAAAAGAAATAACGAATAAGAGACGTCAAGATGGATTCATTGATTAGCACGAGTTGGCTCCTCATTTTTTAAAGTAACGCGTGTTTTGAATTCCGAGGAGTTCCTCAATCAATTCCGTATTCGGAATCTACTAGTCTGGATTCGTGATATATCGAAAAACTGGGGGGTAAAAAAGACACCACCTAGTTTTTTATCATGGGGCTTTGCTCTAATGCCGCTGGATAAGCCGATTGGGCCTTTTTCCAAGATTCGGAAGCTCTTAATTAAGTTCGCGAAATTTAAGTCAAATATCGCTATTCCTTACAGAAGCGTTGCGTAGATCTCGCTGAGTCAAAAGACTATTCCAGATGGTAAATGTCATTGCATCGATCCGAGTGAAAGAGGACCAGAGGGCCGATTTCATAACAATATTCAAATCAAATGTTCCAGCCGTTCTGGAGGAAGAGGGCTGTATTCGGTACACGCCCGCCGTAGATATGGATGCTGATCTTCCAGGGCAGAGTCTTGACGAAAACGTAGTCACGGTTATTGAAAAATGGAACACGCTAGGTGATCTGAAAGCACATTTGGTAGCACCTCATATGCTCGCTTTTCGGGAGCGCGTCAAAGGTATGGTCGAAGACATCAATTTGAAAGTGCTCGAGAGCGCTTAATCCAAGCGGCGGAAATCTGAATTTCGCCAAATTGACTGTTGATCGATGGTTGCCGCTTCGTTCGGCCCTTTGCAGATTCCGGCTCGGACTTGATAAAGGCGTGGGTCTTTTTCCATTATTGGTTTTTTGCTTAAGCGGTGTATATTGTGCGAACATTCTTCTTCTTCTTCTTCGATCTCGTGGTCCTCGAGACGGACCTCGCCAAACGATCCGTCGACTGATTTGACGACCACTGTTCAGACTCCTACCCTGGTTCCAGAATCGTCGCTGGGCTTTTGGTGTCATCGGTGGGGCGAGGATTATCCTGAAAATCCTCTAAAGTGTCGGTTATTGTTACCGGTTGGTCGGTCAGGCCTAAGTGCAAGATCGAAGCAGAGACTAAAATGAGTTTTGAACTAAATCGAATTATTTTTGCAAAAAGTCTCGAACATGGTGAGAGCTTCGTTAAACTTTGAAGGCCTTTGAAGGAAATTTCCTACTCGACGATTAGGGCTACCAATCGTTGGATTGGCTCGTTCTTGTGAGATGGCAAGGGGACCTACTATGATACTTCGTTTTCTGATTCTCTCGATTCTATTATTCCTGCCCCTGATTGCCCAGACGCCATCTGGGCAAAAATCACCGAAGCTAGCTAAGGCCTCCTCGCGGTCTGTTGGGATGTCATCGGAACGGCTCGCCCTCATCGACAAGATGGCCGAAGAAGCAATTATTAACAAGGAAATACCAGGACTAGTGGCACTGGTCTCGCGTAAGGGAAAAATAGTATATCATAAAGCATTTGGATTGGCGAATATTGAATCGGATCGAAAGATGGAGAGAAACGACATCTTCCGAATCGCGTCCCAAACCAAAGCGATTACCTCTACCGCGCTCATGATGCTGTGGGAAGAGGGGAGGTTCAAACTGGACGACCCAGTTTCGAAGTACATACCAGAGTTTAGTAATCCCAAATTATTAGATACTTACAACGAGTCAGATGGAAGTTACACCACCATTCCGGCCAAGAACGAAATTCAGATACGCCATTTGCTCACGCACAGCTCTGGATTGGGGTACGGGCTGATCGACCCCAACAAGGGGATCAAAGCGATTTACAGTGAAGCGGGCATCGTGGATGCCTGGACGACTGATCCGATTATCTTGGCACACAATATCAAAACGCTAGCGACTTTACCTTTGGTTTTCGAACCAGGTGGAAGGTACCGGTATTCACTCGGATTGGATGTAGCGGGCTACTTGATTGAGGTGCTTTCTGGAATGCCCTTCGACCTGTTTCTGAAAGAACGCCTTTTCAAACCGCTTGGAATGGACGATACCTACTTCTATCTTACCGATGACAAGGCTCACCGTCTAGTGACGACCTACGAGGGTAAAAACGAAAAGTGGAGTAAACACCATGGTGTAGAAGGCTATTATGATGCCGACTTCCCATTGAAAGGTGCAAAGACCTACTTTAGTGGAGGAGCCGGCTTGTCTAGTACGGCCTACGATTACGCCACCTTTTTACAGATGTATTTAAATGGTGGGGAAATCAATGGAATCCGTTTTCTCAGCCGGACGACCATCGATACGATTATGGCAAACCAAATCGACATTGGGAGTGACACCAGCTACCACGGTCTGGCGTTCAGTGTGCTTGATAAAAACGGTGTTGCAAAGGGCGGACTTGGCAGCGAGGGCACTTTCAACTGGGGCGGCTATTTCAATTCCCAGTACTTTGCAGATCCAAAGGAACAAGTAATTGGTATCATTCTCAAACAGACAAGAAATTCGATTAGCCCGGATACGACAGGTTGGAAATTCCGTCAACTGGTGTTCCAGGCCATTGATGATTAGAGAATCTTAAGTAGCTCAGTGCTTTAGTCTGGGTAGTACTGCCTTTTTGGGCTCGCCAGTCTCGGCGTATCAGAATGATTAACGTAGTTGGTTTGACGCGGAGGGGAAGAGACGTCCTCACCCTGTCACAAGCAGGAAGGGAAAATGAATGGTCGGGACGACTCACTACTGCATCTCCGGCGAGAAGCTGTGGGACTACCTGCGGTCGTAGTTCGTCGGTTTCGGTTCGCAAACTACGAGTACAGATTGAGAACAGACTTGGCTTGGCACTTGAGTAGGGAGCGTAGAGTTTTGGGTGCTAGTGCTTCGGCTTGATTGCCCCAACTAAGGATCCATCGAGCGACTTCCTCAAGGCTGCCTAATTTGAAATGGACGATTACACTACCGTTGTCGTTGAATTCAATCTTTTGCGAAGGGTGCCATATATTTTCCGATACATATTCCGAGAGACTTGGTTGAATACGGATCGCCACTTTGTGATTTCCAGTGGGCGACCAAATTCCAAAACTAGTCCAGAGATAGTCGTCGACGGAGAATTCGAGGGGAACCTCGAAGGTCTCTTTGCAGAGCTCCAATTGGAGGGCCCGGGCCAATAGGAAAGTTCGCATCGCTTTGCGAGCATGGTCCCACGCAAGGAGATACCATTTCCCCAGGTAGTTGGTAATATGGTAGGGGTTTACGACTCTCTCTTCGAGGGATACTTCCCCAGGCTTTTTGTAATGGAATCTCAATACACGTTTATCCAAAGCGCTTTTTATGGCAATCTTCAAGGTATCTTCATCCAGTTTGGAAAGCTGACCGTGCTTAAACGAAATTGTATCGCTGAGTTCAGTTAAATTGGCGGTTATGGTATCGGGCAGGCTGGCGGAGAGTTTGTTAAAAGCGTTGGCCAACGGCTTCTCAAAGGGAGTTCCTTTATAGTGGTCCAATGCTTTTTGGGCGACGCTCAAGGCCAGCAGTTCACCTTCAGAGATATCGATTGTTGGGAGGCTCTCAACTTCGCGCGTGTAGCAATACCCATGTTCCGAGGCTTCATACTCGATAGGCATCACCATCCGGTCCCGCATGAAATCGATATCGCGGCTGATCGTCTTGGTGCTCACTTCCAGTTCGGCTGCTAACTGGCTACAATTCGGGAACCCGCCTTGCTGTAGTGCTTTGTGGATGAGCAGCATTCTCTCAATGGCAGGACGCTTAAGACTGTGGATGCGAGGCGATGACACGATACCTAAAGAGATGACGACTCAAGTGATGGCAATCAACATTGAAACGTAAAATCTGCTGGCCTTGGTATATGAGTTACTCTTGTCTTATTCCCAGGTCCGCCTCTACAAAGGTGGTACGGATCGCTCAAATTGAAGACGAAAAGACGCTGCGGGTACGGTAAAAATTAATTGTATTCGAAGTATTAAGACAGGGAATGAGAAATCTCTGAATACTATTCCAATGCCTTATTTGGAAAGTTGATCCTTGACGGGGCTCAGGCCGGGCTGTCCTGGATTACCATAATGCGGAAACGCGACCATTACCTTAAGGCTTTTGATGGATTTGATCCGTTGAAAATAGCCCGCTATTCTGACAAAAAGCTCGAAGAGCTGCTGCAGGAGCCCGATGTCCTTAATCGAATTAAGGTTAAAAGTACCCGCTAGAATGCACAGGCCGACCTGCGTATGAAGCATACGGGATTTGATTTCCCCGATTATCTATGGAGCATTGTAGAAGGTAAGCCGATGCAGAACGCTTTTGATAAAATGGATCAGATGCCGAAGACTTCACTGGAATCCCAGGCAATGAGCAAAGTACTGAAGAATGAAGGGTTCAACTTTGTGGGTCCCATCATTTTCTATACCTTCATGCAGGCGGTAGGTGTGGTAAATGACAACTTAACTAGTTGTTTTCGATGCAAAGATATCGCAAGCTGGTCAGAGGCTCTTGTTGGAATCTGCTTTACGTTTTCATGAGGTGGTCTCCAAGCCGCGGAGCGTGGGCACGGCAAATTCGCAAAATGAGATAACGGAGGCGGGTGATTTTGTTTTCATCAGAAGCTACAAATCCGTCCGTCTGGCCCATGAAGCGTGCTGGCTGCGGTGCACCACTATTGGGTCTATCCAGTCGAGGACCTATATACCTTAGCGGTATTGCCGAAGCACGCTGAGACACTGCGGAGCGAGTTCGGCATTGCTTAGTTAAAGAATCGATTTTGGCCACCCATTTCGATTGATCTTAGCAATCAGCCTACCCGAAAACTGCCTACGGTTATTTTCGCCATGTCCTTAATGGTCATGTTTACCGCCCCAAATGCGATTCCGAGATTAAAAGATATTGGGATGAATAGCAGTGAAGGCGTTTTCCAGAATGGTGAGTGGTGGCGGATCTTTACCGTAATTGCGCTCCACGCCGATCTTACCCACCTCTCAGGGAACCCATTAGGCATCGTGCTTTTCACTTACCTAGGTTGCCGATACATGGGAAACGGGTTCGCTTTGTTCCTGATCGTACTGGTGGCTAGTTTTTCCAAATTGACAAACGCCTACAGCCGCTTGGGCGAGCCCTTTTTCTCGCTAGGTGCCTCAACCGCGGTTTTCGCCGCTCTAGGCCTTTGGGCGGGTTTCCCAGTGGGCACATTTTTGAAAACGCGATACCCTATGCAAAACAGGGACTGGCTGATACCCTTTTCCGGTGGCTGTATCCTGTTCGCCTGGATGGGGGGAGGGGAGTTTCCCGAAGATGTGATGGGACACGTGCTCTCTTTTGCATTCGGCAATTTGGTAGGCAACGGAATCGCTGGGACTTCAATTCCCTCTAAACTTGACGCACTCAATCAAAAGGCACTGCTATTAACTTCTTGTGGACTGATAGCCTACGGTTGGTGGTTGGCTCTGCGTTAATTTGAAGCGTGTACAGAAATTCTTCTCCAGCTGTCTACTTTATGATCGATAATACTTACGCGATAATATCGTGTACCACTTTTCCGTGTACCTCGGTGAGTCTGTAATCTCGGCACTGGAAACGGAAGGTGAAACGCTCTTGATCGAATCCGAGCAAGTGCATGAGGGTGGCCTACAAATACCGTTGGTTTCTTTACCCGAGTTTTTCGATTTCTTTCACCAGTTGGAAAACACCCACCGTTGTCATCAATGCCGCTGAGGTCCAAAGAAACACGACCCATGTAATCGAGGGCCGTAAGGCTTCGTGGGTTTTGTAATAGAGGAAATAAAGGGCAGCGAAACTCAAGAAGGGAAGCATGAGGGCTTGAGCCACCGCTCCGATCGTCACGAGAGTAACGGGTTTCCCGACAGAAAGATAAAAGATGCAGTAGAGGGCGGGAAGGGCGACACAAGCGACCTTGGTCCAGCGTATTCGGTCGGCCTCCGAGTCTATCTCTACCAGTTTAAGGAGATGGAAAAAATCGGTAGCGAGACGGCTGTTGGAGGCTGTAGAAATGAAAATGGTGGAGTATAGGACCGTAAAGGCGCCGATGATAAATATCCATAATCCTACTACTCCAAACGATGTACTATACAACTCGGATAGATTGATCATGAGATTATCATTAGTAACGCCAATGTTCTTTCCATTGAGAATGGCCGCTCCAAGCAGGTAGAAGGCGACCGTAGCGCCCGTGTAGATGACCATCGAGACAAACGCGTCCCACTTGAGCACCCGCATCCAGCCTCTAGCGCGTTCGATCCAGGCTGGGCTTCCATCGTCGGGACCCACGTGCCGAGCGTATCCTTTTTCCAGACACCAGTAAGGGTAGTAAATCAATTCGGCGGCACCAACCCCGATGACTCCAAAGGCAGCGAAGGCTATGACAAACTGGTCAGGCAAGCGAAAGGACATTCCTTCCTGGATATTCTGAGTTGTGATTCCATAGTCCGTCCAATAGAGTGAGAGGACGGCGAAAATCGTGAAGACCGTGAAAAATGCGATCATCGAGGTCGCGAATTTCTCTACAAAGAAATACCGCCCGATAAAGAGGATAACGGCACAGGAGCCCGTGATTAGTATTGCGAGATTGGTATCGGAAAACGACGATCCAGCTAAGCTCGCCACTTGAGCGATGCCACCGACCATTCCGGAAAGCTGGAAGAAGGTGGCTACGAACATGAGAAACCAAAGCCAGACCAGCCAGGAAACGCCTGCCTTAGGTCCTGGGACTGAATTCAGGGCTTCGAGGGTGGTCTTTCCTTTAGAGAGGGTATAGCGACCGAGCTCGACTTGCATAAAGACCTTGATGAGACAGCCTAAAATGATGAACCAGAGTAGAATGAAGCCGACGTCTGCCCCAAGTTTAGTCGTGACGATCAATTCGCCGGAACCGACGATATTAGCAGAAACGATTAGGCCAGGGCCCAGTTGTTTCAGGATTCCTTTGGCGTCCTTAGGGGCGTCTTGAATATCTGACATAGGGGGAGAATTGAATTAGGGTTTGGAAGGGAGGAACGGATACTAGATATTGGGGAGAATCACATTCGAAACGTCGTCTGACAAGCGCATTTAGAGGAAGGCTGGCTTCGCGTGTTTGTCTTTTTTTGACTAGGGAAACTCGATTCGTATACCTAAGAAAAGACCAGCCGACTCGATCTTGCTGCAGCATGCCTAGCTTTGTCGTCCTCTTGATAATCTTTGTAGCACTCCTAGCGGAATATGATGAGAGCCCTGTCGCGGCCAACTCGGCAACCCCGGATTTTAGGAGAGCCTGATTTCTCGGCGAGAACAATAGAATCGAATTTGGGGGAGTCCCCACCTCGGAGCCGATGATCAGGTGGATTTCGAAAACGGGGTCGCCTTCAGTAATCCGGAGATCAGCCTGTTGCGATTGCGTTCAGAATTTGTCAGTGAATGGGAGCTTTTAGAGATTCATTTTTCCTAAACGAGTTGGGTGTATCGGACTGTTGGGGTATTCAGTTCCCGACCTGAAAAACTGTGGTTACTGGAAGAAAAAACTGATATTTTGATCAAGCGAAGGCCTGCTCCATCAATCTTGCAGACCTTTCCGCTGAGAACGCTCGATTAAAATCCAAATATCTAGAAGCCGCTTTTGATTTGTGTATTTTGAATTGTAATGTCTGCAATCGTTGCACGTTTTTGACTGGACCAGAAACGGACTTTAGGTGTCTTTCGGGCTTGAAATACCAGAAAACCAGAATCACATCTGCCTACTATGCGAAATCTCGATGCTCTAAAATACGGTCTTCTAACGCTACTGTTCGTGGCCTTAACTTTGGCCGCCGAAAAACCGAACGTCATCGTTATCATGGCGGATGATATGGGCTACGGAGATGTTTCTGCCTATGGAGCAGATACGTTCCGCACTCCTTACATTGACCAATTGGCGTCTGAGGGACAGATGTTCACAAGCGGTTACTGCTCGGCGTCGACCTGCACGCCAACTCGCTACTCCTTCCTGACGGGAACTTACGCATTTCGTCGTCCAAACACCGGAATCGCCCCACCGAACAGCCCTGCAGTCGTCAAACCAGGAACTGAGACGATCGCATCCATTTTAAGCACCGTGGGCTACAAGAGTGCCGTAATCGGTAAATGGCATCTAGGTCTCGGCGGCCCTGAGGGTCCGGATTGGAACGGTGAACTCAAACCTGGGCCCAGGGAGATTGGATTCGACTACAACTTCCTCCTCCCCACAACGAACGACCGTGTTCCGCAGGTTTATGTGGAGAACAACCGCGTTCTTAATCTAGACCCGAATGATCCTCTATGGGTGGGAAACGAGAAGCCTAGCCCCGATCACCCAACAGGCATAACGCATCGAGACACGCTCAAAATGGATTGGTCGCACGGTCACAATTCGACGATCCACAACGGCATCAGTCGCATCGGTTTCTATACCGGAGGACATGCTGCACGTTTTCGTGACGAGGATTTGGCCGATGAGTGGGTTAAACAGTCCAACAACTGGATCGAGGAAAACAAAGATGGACCCTTTTTTCTCTTTTTCGCATCCCACGACTTGCACGTTCCTCGCATCCCCCACGAGAGATTCCAAGGTGTGACATCGCTTGGCTACCGGGCTGACTCAATCGTACAGCTCGACTGGTGCGTTGGGGAGTTGATGAAGACACTTGATCGCCTTGGCATCGCGGAAGAGACCCTTGTCATTTTCTGCTCTGACAATGGGCCTGTAATGGATGACGGATACGAGGACCTGGCCCTTGAAAATCTCGGAAAACATCGAGCGGCTGGACCTTACACGGGCGGCAAGTACAGCATTTACGAAGGGGGAACCCGAACACCCTTTATCACACGCTGGAAAGGAAAGATCAAACCGGGTGTCTCCGATGAAATGGTCTCGACGATTGATCTCGTGGCCAGTCTCGCCGCTTTGACGGGAGCGAAAATCTCAGATGACGCCGCTCTCGACAGCTATAACCTGATCGACGTGCTTCTTGGGAAGTCTGGCGCGGAAGGACGCGACCACCTTGTTCAGCAAGACAATGGCAGGGGTAATAACTATGGCCTAAGAGTCGGTAAGTGGAAACTGCAGCGTCACGATTCGAAAACCGCTCGCAACGTAGTCGTGGAGACGAAGTTGGCGAATACGAAGGTCAACCAATATCGACTCTACGACCTTTCCAAAGACCCAGAGGAAAAGAACGATCTTTACAAAAAGCGCCCAAAGATTGCCAAGCGACTGACCGTGCAACTCGCAGAAATTATCGATTCGGGGCGCAGTCGTTAGCGATGGTTAGCGACGCAGGGTAGCGGGTGATCTCTAAAAGGTAGAACATGCATCCTGCCCAGTGGCTAGCGATCGAAAAAGTTGGGATGGCTGATCTATCATTTGAGCAGCACTCGGCCGGTGTTGGCGTAGTGCAGTGGAGACGTAGTGTCGCCCGCCACCTCTTTGTACCTTCGCGCTTGCTTCGGAGATCAAGTTTTAGCTGAATGATCCCATGCTCAGACCCAAGAGTTGCCCATCCCTCTCGCACTGCCTTATTATCGGCCTATTCGTCAGCCTATCGGCGACTCTACGTTCAGCGGAGAAGCTCAATATCATCCTCATCATGGCGGATGATTCGGCCGTCGACAATTACAGCTGCTACGGGAGTGACTTTTTCAGTTCACCTCGTATAGACTTACTCGCAAAGACTGGTGCTCGCTTCAATTATTGCTATTCCGAACCAGTTTGCACTTCCAGTCGGGTCAAGATAATGACCGGAAGGGACGGAGTGCGAAACTACGTCAACTTTGGTATCCTAGATAAAGGGGAGACGACCTTCGCGGATATGTTGAAGTCAGCTGGCTACGCCACGGCGGTAGCGGGCAAGTGGCAGTTGCATGCGGAACCGAATGGATCGCTACCCGAAGACTGCGGATTCGATAGCTACTGTCTTTGGAATTTTCCAGGCACGACGCACGACCGCTATTGGAATCCAAGCCTCAATCGGAACGGTAAGATTCTCGAGACAACTGAAGAGGATTACGGGCCTGATATCGTGTCCGATTTCATAGTGGACTTTATTGAAACCAATCAGGATCGACCGTTTTTCGCCTATTATCCCATGATTCTGGTCCATAATCCTTTTCCGGAAACGCCCGATAGCCAACCCGCTACGGCAGAAGAAGCGAAGTTTTCAAAAGGTCTCAAGAACTACAGGGATATGATCGCCTATGCGGACAAAATAGTAGGCAAGCTGGTTGACACGGTTGATAGCTTGGGATTGCGTGAAAAAACGGTATTCATCTTCACTGCAGACAACGGGACGAACCGTACACTGAACTACCCTTTTAGGGGTTCTGAGCGGACAGGGGAAAAGGCCTTCGCCACCGAAGGTGGATATCATGTGCCGCTCGTTGTTAACTGCCCCACCGTAGTTCCGGCGGGAATAGTCTCGAACGACTTAGTCGATTTTTCCGATGTTCTTCCTACTTTGGCAGAGCTGAGTGGTGCGGAATTACCAGACGTCGTGTTGGATGGTCAAAGCTTCTGGCCGCAATGCCTTGGAAAGGCAGGCAATTCGCGGCAGTGGATTACTCAGTACTATTATCCCAAATACAAGGCAGCTGCAGAAAAGCATGGTCAAGGAGTCCGTAATCGCGAAATCATCTGGTCGCAAAATCAGTACTATAAACTCTACCAAGACGGTTCTTTCTACGCGGTTGCGGATCGACACGAGGTAGACTCGATTAAGCCAGGAGATGGGACTGCGTTTGCCGAGCAAACAAGGAAGGTGCTGCAAAGGGCCATAAAATCCGTACCGCAAACGGGGCAAATGCTAAACGCGGAGGCGGGTCCCTGACATAATGATCCTGACCAATAGCTTCTGCTCCAACATATCATTCAAGTGATTAGATCCTTAAGTTTTTTAAACAGTCGAACGCGAACAATTACCCGGTTCTTTTTCCTTATCGGTATCATGTATCCATCATTTGGTGAAAAAATGATAGAGAACGTTGTTTTTATAATATCAGACGACTTGAAAGCCAGCGTTTTGGGCAGCTATGGAGATGAGATTTGCCATACGCCGAATATTGACCGCCTGGCACAGGAGGGCGTGGTATTTGATCGAGTTTATTGTCAGGGGACGTCTTGCGGTCCATCGCGTCAGTCCTTTATGCACAGTCGCTATCAGGGTGCTACAAAGGTGAATTTGGGAAAGCACTTTATCGACAATGGGGTTTTCAGTGCTCGCGTTGGAAAGATTTACCACATGAAAGTTCCGGGCGACATCATCGCGGGCACAGATGGACTAGATGTCGAAAGCACTTGGAACGAACGTTACAATTCCCCCGGTCTGGAAGCCCATACACCGGGAGATTATGCGTGTCTCAATCTTAACATATTTACTACCGGTCTTGCCGGTCGCTACTCGACAGGAATGCCGCATCGCTGGTTTGTTACTGTCAGCTATGACGGGGATGGCTCGGACCAACCCGACTACAAGACCGCAAGCAAGACCATCGAGGTAATACGTCAACACAGGGACGAGCCATTCTTCATTGCCACTGGTTTTGTTCGGCCCCATTATCCTATGGTGGCTCCTAGGCGATATTTCGACATGTACCCAATCGAAGACATTACGTTGCCCTATGTTCCCGATGACGACCACGACGACATCCCGCCGCTCGGTTTTCCTAAAGTCGTTTCCACGAAAGATCCGATCGGCAAATATCCGGACAATCAGAAGCGAATGTGGGCGGGTTACTACGCGACGGTCACCTACATGGACGAACAAGTCGGAAGAATTTTAGATGAGCTCGATCGGCAGGGCTTGCGAGACAATACCGCCGTCGTATTCACCAGCGATCATGGATATCATTTGGGAGAACATCATTTCTGGCAGAAAAGCAACCTTCACGAAGAAGCACTTCGAGTGCCGTTGATCATATCGAGTCCTGGAGTAAAGGCAGGGCGATCGAGCGCAATCGCAGAACTGATGGATATCTATCCAACCCTTTCGGAGCTAGCCGGATTTGAGGCTCCCGAAAGCGTACAGGGCATGAGCCTCGTTCCCGTGCTTCATGATAATTCGGTCCATGTAAGGGAGGCAGCACTTACTATCGATCGATCCGGTTATGCCCTGCGGTCTGATCGCTGGTCCTATATTCGATATAACGACGATACTGAGGAGTTGTATGACATGCAGTCGGACCCGAGCCAACTCACGAATCTCGCGATCAATCCTGAGCGTGAAGACGAATTGAAAACATGGCGCTCAAAACTGGATTCTAGGTTGAATGGTGCCGGCATCACACGAAAATTAAAGAAAGGGTAGCCTTCTAGTCGGCTAAAGATGTAGAAGCGGCTTCGCACCGAGGCAAAAAGGAACCGCGGAAAAAACCGCTTCAAAGATTCGCGGCGTAATTAGCAGATAACCTTAGGTCTAGTGCTAGTATGTAAGACATTGAGTTTTTCGAATGCAGTTATGCCATAATGAAAAGTAATGGGAAAAAATTAAAAAAAGTAAAACTGTGAATTTGACGGTTTTATGAATATACGTCATCGAGAAGTCAGATTTTAGACCAAATGAAATTATCCATCGTGATTAGTTCCGCATTTCTGGTGTTTCTTAACGTAGCCATCGCAAGCGAATCTCCGCCGAACATTCTTCTGATTATGGCAGACGATGTTGGATACGAGTGTTTCAGTAGCTACGGAAGCAAAGAGTATTCAACTCCCCGGCTGGATGCCCTAGGAGCAGAAGGAGTACGGTTTGAGAACTGTCATTCCACGCCCTTGTGTACTCCCAGTCGGGTAAATTTGATGTCTGGCAAATCAAATGTGTTCAATTACTTCGATTTTGGAGTCTATCCAAAGGGTGAACCGACCTTTGCTAATCATTTCAAAACTCAGGGTTACGCAACCGCCGTAGCCGGCAAGTGGCAGCTCCTCCTGGATGACGAGGGTATTTCACCCGAGGAAGCTGGTTTCGACTCCTATCTTTTATGGAACACCCCCAACACAGAACGAGCCCGATATTGGAATCCTTCCTTGGAGCTGAATGGAGAAATTCTCGATTTGCCGGAAGGAGCTTACGGTCCTGACATTTGTGCGAGCTTCCTCGAAGATTTTATCGAGGAGCAAGCCGGTTCGAATACGCCGTTTCTCGCTTATTATCCTATGATCCTGCCGCATAATCCCTTTCCGCCGGCTCCCAATAGTAGCGACCTAAACAACAAGAACGACAAGGCCAATTTTATCGACATGGTCAACTACCTGGATTCTCTGGTGGGTCGTTTGGTTGATGTGCTTGAGGAATCTGGAGTAAGGGAGAATACGCTAGTGATATTTACGAGCGACAATGGAACGAATGCGGATCTAACGTCGATCTTCGATGGAGCTCCACTCCAGGGCGGTAAAGGGTATACTAAAGATCATGGAACCCACGTTCCGCTCATTGTAAATTGGCCCGGAAGGATTCCTGAAAATCAAGTAAGCGACAAATTGATCGCATTTTCCGATTTTTTCCCTACCATAATCGATGCAGCCGGGATGCCGCCAAAGAAAATTTCCGATGGAGATGGAATCAGTTTCTGGCCCCATTGTCTTGGCCAAGAAGGTACTGAGAGAGAGTGGATTTATGGATACTATTTCCCAAGACCTTACGCGGAAAGCTTCGACAATAAATATCGTCATTGGGAAGTGCGCTACGCACGGGATAAACGATACAAACTATACGGCAACGGGGACCTTTACGATACGCAGGAAGACGTTCTTGAAAAGAGAGTGCTTGATCCAGAAAAATCCAGTCGTGCCGCCAAACGAGCTCGTAAGTCACTTCAAGCCATCTTGGATTCATATCCGGAGCAGGGGAGGGCAATTGACTACTCACGAGTGGTCGGTGAAAGAGCAGACACGAAGTAGGAGTCAGTCGGTTTTCGTTAGAATTTCGACGGGAAATAGAATTTTGTCGATACAATCGTTTTTAACTGTTCTATTTATTCTTGTTTTTGTATTCTCCCACCTAGTGCGTGTCACTCCGCGAGCTTATCGAGAAGCCCATGTGCCCGAGCAAATACCCTCTACCCATTATCATGGCTAAATCTTCTTTATGTTTCAAGTTTGCTACGCTCCCTTAAAGAAATACAAATCGTAAGTGCCAAAAAACCAATTCTTTCTCGAACCAATCAAAAAGAAGGAATAATCGTTGCTCGATTTTCAAATTTTCCATTCAATCAATCACTACCTAAAATCAATACGTCCTATGCTGCCGAGGATCATCTTATCAGTTTTTGTTGGCCTTCTCATTTGGAATGCGTCGGCAACCTCATTGCCTTTAGATGTCGAAGAGGGCGAACGCATCGTCATCATTGGAAACGGGCTAGGTGAGCGTATGCTCTACTTTCCTCATTTTGAAACGGACCTACATCGCCAGTTCCCAAACAAGGCGCTTATCGTTCGCAACCTCAGCAAACCGGGAGACACACCTGGATTTAGACCTCATCCGTCGCGTGAAACACAGTGGGCCTTTCCAGGTGCGGAAAAGTTTCATCCAGGACGCCAGACTCACTTGGGAATTGGGCATTATCCCTCTCCAGACGAGTGGCTGATAGAATTGAAAGCTGATACCATTATCGCTTTTTTCGGCTACAACGAATCCTTCGATGGACTTGACAAGGTTGATGACTTTCGCGACGAGCTAGATGCGTTTGTATTGCACTCTTTGAAGCAGAAATACAACGGGCAGTCCGCACCGCAACTCGTGCTCGTATCTCCCATCGCATTTGAGGATCTCTCAGTCGAACAAGATCTACCCGACGGCAAAGAAGAAAACATCCGCCTTGCTGCCTATACCGATGCTGTTAAGCGCGTGGCTGAAGCTCGAAATATTGGTTTTATCGATCTGTTCAACCCGACCAAGCAACTTTACGAAAAAGAGAAGACCCCGCAGACGATAAACGGTTTTGCGCTCAACGACGAAGGATACCGCAATCTTTCCAAGATTCTCATCGGCTCGCTCTATGGGGAGTTTGAACCTGAGGAAATGGTCTCCCGCAATGCGATGTATACAGCGGTTAAGGACAAGAACTGGTATTGGAATAACGATTACCAAATTCTGAATGGTGTTCACGTTTACGGCCGCCGCTACAAGCCTTACGGAAATGTAAACTATCCAGAGGAGATCGAGAAGATTAGACAAATGACTGAATTGCGCGACGGAAGGATTCACGACGTCGCCCTGGGTGCTCCGGCCGGTAAGTCCGTTGACGATAACGCCACCCGTCCGCTTACCGAAGTTAAGACGAACTACAATCGACCGATCGAGTTTCTCGATGTAGACAAAGCAATCGATCAGTTCACTCTTCCAGAGGGCTACAAAATTGACTTGTTCGCCTCGGAAGCAGAATTTCCGGATCTTCGCAATCCCGTCCAGATGACCTTCGATAACCAAGGACGCCTCTGGGTCGCAGTCATTCCCTCATACCCTCACTACCGGCCAGGGGCCGAACTGCCCAACGACAAGCTTCTCATCTTTGAGGATACCAATAATGACGGTCGCGCAGACACACAGAAGGTGTTTGCAGATGGGCTACATATGCCAATTGGTTTCGAACTTGCTCCTGAAGGGGTTTATGTGGCGACCCAGCCCAATCTTTCGCTCCTAGTTGATGATGATGGGGACGACCGGGCTGATCGTGTGGAGATCCTCGTTCACGGATTCGATTCCCACGACACTCACCATTCGATATCCGCCTTTCTGGCTGACGCCTCTGGTGGGATCTATATGAACGAGGGACGATTCCTTCACTCGGCAGTCGAAACACCCTACGGTCCAGAGTACATGACGGATGGCGGGTTGTGGCGTTTCGATCCGAAGAATTGGAAACTCGAGCGTTTCATGCAAGTTGACGTATCCAATCCTTGGGGTGTCGCTATTGACGACTACGGCCAAACCTTCCTTTCTGACGCGTCCGGAGGAGCGAATTGGTGGTCTTTGCCATTGTCAGCAAAAATACCACACGGACAGGAAATCGAAAAACTGGCACAGTTTACCACGCACCGTGTACGGCCCACTTCGGGAACCGAATTCGTTTCTTCACGACACTTTCCGGAAGACACTCAGGGGGACTTTCTTATCAACAACACGATCGGCTTTTTGGGTACGAAGCACCACAGTGTCGTAGAAGATGGTGCGGGATTTACGGGTGAGCTAAAGCAGGACTTGATCATGTCGACTGATCCGAATTTCCGACCGGTAGATATGGAGTTCGCCCCTGATGGATCGCTTTACATTGTGGACTGGCACAACCCGCTAATTGGCCATATGCAACACAGTGCTCGCGACCCTAATCGCGACTCCGATCACGGTAGAATCTACAGGGTTACGTATCCATCGCGACCCCTTGTCAAACCCGTTCAGGTGGCAGGAGCCTCTGTCAGCCAACTACTGGAAAATCTGAAAGAACACGAGTATCGCACTCGGTATCGGACTCGTCGTGAGATTCGAGGACACCCAGCGAACAAGGTGATTCCCGCCGTTAAAAAATGGGTTCGAGGACTGGATAAAAATGATTCGAACTATGGCCGCAATCTTCTGGAGGCGCTTTGGGCAACCTGGGGTCAAAACCAAGTAGATCAGGGGATTCTTGAGCTTTGTCTCAATCATGAGGATCATAAGGTTAGGTCGGGAGCGGTTCGTGTTTTGAGATACACTTACGATAAGATTCCCAACAGTCATGATCTTTTTATGAAAGCCGCGGTAGATGTGCATCCTCGCGTTCGCTTGGAAGCGATTGTTGCGTCCTCTTGGCAGAACAACGAGGAAGGGGCAGAAATCGCATTGGAAGGTCTCAAGAAACCCGTAACTAAATGGATGGGAAGGGCCTACGAAGCCGTTTTTACCACTCTCGAAGATGATGCCAAGGTTCTCTATGAGTCGGGAAAACTAAATCTCGCGGGCAACCATTCTGCGAAGGAATTTTTAGCAGGGAATTTTGAATTCTACGACAGGAAACAAGGCGAAGTTAGGGTTGAGCAAATTAATCTTTCGAAGGATGACCTTGAGCTCTACCGACTGGGTGAAGAGGTCTATCATCGAGATGCTCACTGCAAGACTTGCCATGCTGCCAATGGTAAAGGGACGATTCCAAACATTTACCCGCCGTTGAATGCGAATGAGTGGGTCATGGGCGAGGACGAACGACTGATCAAGATCGTCCTGAAGGGACTTTGGGGAGCTATCGAAGTGGCCGGAAGGACTTACGACCCAACTACCGGTGTCCCGCCGATGACCGGTTTTGGGGGCATGCTTAACGATAAGGAAATCGCGGGAGTACTCACTTATGTGAGAGCCAAATTTGGTGACAAGAAAGCGCTGGCGAAAGCCATTAAACCCGAAAAAGTAGCTGCGGTTCGAGAGGCGACCAAAGAACGTCAAAATTTTTATATGGTTGATGAGATACTGAAGGAGCATCCTTTTCCGAAAGGATTGGTAACGGGTTCTGCTGCCAAGCAGTGGCAATCCTATCCTGGCAAGTCTGGATCTGGGAAGGGTAAGAGCATTGTCCTTATCTCAGGAGACGAAGAGTACCGTTCCGAAGAGGCGATGTCGCAACTCGGTAAGATTCTTTCACAGCGCCATGGTTTCGACTGCACCGTCCTCTATGCACAGCATCCGGGCGAGCCAGGATTGATCGATCCCAACTTTGGAAATAACCTTCCTGGTCTGGAAGCGTTGCGCACCGCTGATCTGATGATCATCGCTACTCGTTTCAGAGATTTGCCAAACAACCAGATGAAAGAGATCGACGACTATTTGAAGTTGGGAAAACCCGTGATTGGATTGCGAACCGCAACCCACGCCTTCAATATTGAAGACAAGAATTCTAGGTACGTGCATTATAGTTTCAACTACAGCGGCGAAAAGAAAGCCTGGAAAAACGGGTTTGGTGAATTAGTTCTAGGCTCGACTTGGGTGAGCCATCACGGTTGGCACAAGCACGAAAGTACTCGCGGTATTTTGGTAGGTAACCACGAAATCGGCAATGGCATTGGCAAAGGCGACATATGGGGTCCAACCGACGTTTACGGAGTTCCTTTGCCACTTCCTGGTGATAGCAAACCAATCGTATTGGGAGAGGTCGTGGCAGGAATGGGCAAGCAACATTCAGCGGTTGGTCCAGGACCTTACGAAAGAGTTCCAAGGTACGGGAAAGAAGAGGGCTTCCATAAGAACGACCCAATGATGCCAGTCGCATGGACAAAGAGCTACCAAATCCCCGGGGGGGAAAAAGGTAAGGTCTTCACGACGACAATGGGCTCGTCCAACGATCTGGAAGCAGAGGGCACTCGACGCATGATCGTGAATGGAGCCCTTTGGGCCGTGGGCATTCCTGTCCCTGAAGATGGAGCGAATGTGGACGTTGTGGGCGACTTCAAGGCTTCAATGTATGGCTTCCAGAGCGAGGAAGGCTACTGGCAGAAGAAAAATCTTAGAGTGACCGATTTCGATCTTTAATCAACTAGCAATAAGTCAGCTTCTGTCCTCAAAAACCGTCAATTTAGCTTAACAAGATGAAATCTAACCAACTCGCATTCGCACTCGTCGCGCTAGTTCCTACGCTGTTTAGCTTAAGTGGCAAGGATCGACCGAACATTCTTTTTATAATGTCTGATGATCACACGGCCCAAGCTATTGGGGCCTATGCGACGTTGCTCAAGGAACTAGATCCCACGCCCACCATAGATAAACTGGCGGAAGAGGGGGTCCTCTTTGAAAACGCGTTCTGCACCAATTCTATTTGCACGCCATCCCGAGCGAATATCATTACCGGTCTCTATAATCATAACAACGGAGTATTTGACTTGGGTGGAAGTATTATGCCTGACAAGCAAACACTGCCCATCCTAATGCGCGAAGCTGGCTACCAAACAGCAGTCATCGGAAAATGGCACCTAAAACAGGAACCGAATTTCGACTACTACAAAGTGCTGCCTGGTCAAGGAAAGTATTTTGACACCGAATTTCGGATACAAGGTGATCGGCCATGGCCTCAAAACGTCGTTACCCATATGGGCGAGCATTCATCTGATGCAATTACCGACTCCGTTTTGGACTGGTTTAGAAATCAACGCGACCCCAACAAGCCCTTCTTCGTTTGCCATCAGTACAAGGCTCCGCACGACTATTTTGAAAATGCCCCGAGATATCAATCCTACTTAGCCGATGTCACCGTTCCAGAACCGGAAACGCTCTACGACGTACCGAACACTTTTGGCTCGCTGGCCACTCGCGGATGGCAAGACGAGCTTATGCCTCACATTGGCACCTCCATCGGAAAACGGAATCCTCGGCGATCGTATGCCACTCATTTATTCGCCAAATTTCCTGAAGAATTCCCTGCCGGCTACGACCCCGCGTTGGCCACCGAAGAAGAGACTACCCGCATTTCGTACCAAGGCTATCTTAAAAAGTACCTTCGTTGCGTTAAGGGTGTCGATGACAATCTGAAGCGACTCTTCGACTACCTGAAGGCGGAAGGCCTATACGATAATACGGTGATTATTTATACCGGTGATCAGGGTTTCTGGCTTGGAGAAAAAGACTATCAAGACAAGCGGTGGGCCTATGATGAATCGGCTCGTATGCCGTTTATCGTACGCTACCCTAAGGAAATACCAGCTGGAATTCGAAGCGATGCTCTAATCGAAAATGTTGATTATCCTGCTCTCATGCTGGACTACGCCGGCGTGAAGACTCCCAAGGAGTATCAAGGAAAGTCTTTCCGTTCGATCTGTGAAACCGGGAAAGAACCCGCAAACTGGAAGCCCGCGACTTATTACCGCTATTGGATGCATATGGCCCATCACGACAACCCAGGTGAAATGGCAATACGTACCAAGACGCACAAGCTCATCTATTTCTACGGAGCAAACTACAAAGGGGAATATCAAACACCACCCGCATGGGAATTATATGATCTCATTGAAGACCCACAGGAACTTCGAAACGTGTACTACGTTCCCAAGTACAAGAAGATCCGCGACGATCTCAAAGCTCAATTTGCTCAGCTTCGGAAAGATATCGGAGATGATGGCTCTCACTATCCAGAGTGCGAAACTGTTGTGCAGGAGTTTTGGGATTACAGTGAAGCAGATCGACTAAAAGCGATAGAGATTTCAGCAAATTTCAAGAAGATCCGAGAAGCCGAACTGGCGAAGAATTAGGTTCTTCAAAAGTCTCTGTTGCGACGGGATATCAGGAGGAAAAAGCACTTTGAGGAGTGTACTAGATTTCGTTTAGAGGGCAGGGACAACGGAGCGGCCATCTATTTTACCAAATTAGGTCTCCTTTTATTGGGACCCTCAGGCTTGCCGACTAGCTATCTTCCAAGAACCGTTTTGAACAGTTCTATGATCCGTTGAATATCCACATGGATTGGCACATGTAGAAACGCGTATTTAGCTTTCATCTTCTCAGCTTCCCGACACATCAAGTACATAGAATAATTGCACACATAGCCACCTGCATTGTAAGTGATAGTGGTCTCCTTGGATTTGGGAATCTTGAGAGATGTATACCGGAATTCAGGACCATAACTTTCAATTGGCTTACCGTTAGAGTAGGCCGACTCATGCCAATTCCGGGCGCGTCGCTCAATTCGGATTTTTCTAGCCAGAGGATGTTGCCCGATTCCGATGATCACTGTGGGTTGATGACGCTCTAACGCTGCTATGAACTGGTTAGGATCGAACCTAACTTCAAAAACGATCCCTCTCGCTAGTTTTAAACGATTGATCTCCCGAATGATATCTGTGGACACATTATGGTTATACTTTTCGTAGGGACCAAAACCGTAGACGAGGGGAATCACTTACCCAGCATCGTAAAAGTCCGGTTCGTCTGAGCGATAAAAAAACTGAATTAGTATCGTCCGGGAGGAAAAAGTGTCCTGTCAATTCCATCGCACTTTATGATCGACGAATAATAAAAATCGATAGAGGCATCTAAAAAGTTGTCGCATGGTTGGCAAAAGTCACTTTTCTTTTTCGTTTAACATTGCCGTTTTGTTAGCTCGCGTAGGAGAAGGGCAAATTCGGACTTGTCGATGAGTACCCTCCGAAATGTGCTTACGCCATAAAGGCAGCAATTTCTATTCCGGCGTAGCCTGTGCCAATAGTGATAAGCTCTTTGCTCCGATTTACGTACACAATAGAAGGAAACAAAGCTGCAGAAGATTGGTGAAAAGTTGTCGAACTATCGACTGGGTAACTCTATTCCCCGCTGATCTAAATGGGCCACTCAGGAAACGCCCGAAGCAGAATCAGGACTATTCTACGAAAGGGACGATAATTAAAAGTCCAATAGCGTCAAAATATCCCGTCCTTTTAACTATTCTCCCAAGGGTGCCAAACGACGAATAATGCGATGGCGAGAATAGCAAAGATCGTATGAACCCGGATCTAACGTATGAACGCGATCGACGTATTTATAAATAAATTTTTGAATTAGCGACTCGATGACTTCGCTGAACGCTTTATTTCATCCGTGCTTGGATCATGGCCGCTATTTCGGGGAAACCTCTGGATTGTGCAAACATTGCCGCGGTTTCACCATCGACATCCGCGGCGTTGGGATCGGCGTTGTTGTCCAGCAAATACTGCACGACGTCGTGATGACCTTCAGCAGCGGCAAACATCAAGGGTGTCCAGCTTTCGTGTGAATCGATATCGTTCACGCTTGCACCGCGTCGATGAAGGATTGTTATCAGTTTTAGATTGGATCCGGTGCAGGCGAACATGAAAGCGGTGCGGTTAGTGCTGTCTCGCAAATCTAAGCGAGCTCCCGCTTCCAACAGTCTTTCAGCGATCTCAGTATGACCATTGAAGGCCGCAAGCATCAGAGGTGTTCGCCCATTTTCGTCGACTATGTTGGGTTCGATTCCGGCCTCGAGAGCCAAGCTAATGGCTTCTACGTTTCCATTTAACGCAGAGTCCATGATAAATTCAATAGGGATAGAAGGTAGGGCGTCTTTGTGAGCTAAAGTCTTCTTAGAAGCCTGGGAAGCGGTGCTGTTTGCAGAATTCGTGTCAGTTTTGGAATCACTGCAGCCCAAGAGGACAATTGCCAGTAAGAAAGTAAAAAGCCAACGGGAGATGTCCATCTATCTCCAGCATTCGGGAATTTGATTTAAAAGGCAAATCGAATATAAGCTACGCATTTGTGGGCCGTCGTGTCATACCGTGAGTCGACGCTTGCATTGGTGTGCCATTGCTTCTACCAATAGAGCTATGATACGATTTACAAAACGGATAACAGTAGCACTGTTTTCGTTGCCTGTTTTCTTACTGCTTGAAGCAGATTTTAAAGAAGAAAGCCTTGCGGTAGAGCACGCACATGTACATGCAATGCGTAACACGATGGTGCTCCAGGACCGGCCAGCCCCCAAGAACTACGACCCGGCGAAAAGGCGATCCATTAAAGATGCGAAAAACGAAAAAACGGGCAAGCTTCCGCCAGAGAAGGACGCCAGTTTGGAATCTTACGCGATATACGGCGAAACCGCGCCTCGACCACAGGCGACTGACCGCGTATCGACTTCACTCCCACTCCGACTGGAGGACAACAGCCGGATTGCTCTGATCGGAAACACGCTATTTGATCGCGATCGCCTGTTCGGATATTTTGAGTCGCTGATTCATCAAACCCACGCCGACAAGAAACTTAGAATCAGAACCCTGGCCTGGTCTGCGGATGAGGTGAATCTACAGCCGAGACCCGACAACTTTGGCGATCTTGACCAGCATTTGACGGCACAAAAAGCCGACGTGATTTTCGCGGCCTTTGGGTACAACGAGTCTTTCGCTGGTATCGGAGCGATCCCTAGTTTTAAGTCCAGACTAAGAGCATTCGTTCGGCATACTACTAGTCACGCCTACAACGGTCGATCTGCTCCTCAACTGGTATTGGTTTCTCCAATCGCAAATGAGAATATCGAGGGTGTCGCAGCGGCGGAACTGAACAACGATCGAATCGCCGCGTATACCCGTGCGATGGCGGAAGTCGCAATGGAAGAAAGTGTGGGATTCATCGATGTGTTCGAAAATACGCTCATTGCGATGGCTGATCCTCATTCGGACCTAACCTTCAATGGAGCCCATCTCGTCGACGAGGGCTACCGAGTCTTCGGCAAGGTCGCCTATGAGAAAACGTTTGGCGAAGAGCTGGCGCCTGAAGTAAACGAGCGGATACGAGAAGTCGTGGTGGAAAAGAACGAGCAATTCTTCTATCGGTACCGGCCTTTGAATACCTTTTACTACACCGGGGGGCGCAACAAGACCTATGGCTATCTCGATTTTCTACCAGCCATGCGTAATTTTGACATAATGGTGGATAATCGCGACCAAAGAATCTGGGATTTGGCTGCGGGCAAGCAGGTGCCCGAAGCGATTGACGATTCCAATGTTCCGGAGATGCCGGAGACGCATCAGTCGCGGGGGGCAAACGAGTATCTCAGTCCCGAGGATGAGCTCGATGCCTTCGACGTTGATCCACGGTTTGACGTAAACCTATTTGCGTCCGAAGAGGACTTTCCCGACATCGCGTGCCCGATTCAAATGCGCTGGGATGCTCGGGGTCGCCTTTGGGTTAGTTGTTCCACGACTTATCCTCACGTTTATCCCGGTCAAAAGCCGAACGACAAGCTGGTCATTCTCGAAGACTTGGATGGTGATGGCAAAGCGGACAAGAGCACTGTGTTTGCGGACGACTTGCACATACCGCTTAGCTTTGTCTTGGGAAATGGAGGCGTCTACATATCAGAGGAGCCAGACCTCGTATTTTTGAAGGATATGGACGGGGACGGGAAAGCAGATTTCCGAAGGCGACTCTTAACAGGATTTGGCACCGAGGACTCGCATCACGCGCTTCACGATTTCGTATGGACCCCCGATGGTGATTTGCTGTTTCGTGAGTCGATCTTTCACAATTCCCAAGTAGAAACTGTTTACGGTCCGATACGGGCTAAAAACAGTTCCTGGTTTCGCTACCGCCCTTCGACCCATAGACTAATTGCATTCGGAGCGTATCCAAATACCAACCCTTGGGGAGTCACTTTCGACGACTGGGGGAACCATGTGGCGAGCCATCCTATTTTCGCTTCTGCCTTTCACGCCACCAATCCACCCTATCCAGAACAGCATCCGAAGGCCTCTGGTATCCCAGCTTATTCGGGAACCTGTGGTCAGGAATTCATCGACTTCAGCTTTTGGCCAAAGGATATGCAGGGTGGGTATGTTAAGGCCCGATACAAGCCAAATAATCGAATCGAAATCCACCGTTGGATTGAGCAAGAGGATTCATTTGTGGAAGAGTACCAAGGAGATCTCATTTTTTCGCGCAACCTGAGCTTTATCCCAGTAGATATTCGTTTTGGTCCACGAGGAGCTTTGTATGTGTGCGATTGGTACAACCCCATCAAAGGTCATGCTCAGTATTCGTTGCGCGATGAGCGGAGAGACCGCAAATCAGGCAGGATTTGGAGAATCGTACCAAAAGGATCGACGTTACAGGATCCGCCGCAAATCCACGTCGCCAGCATTACTGAGCTTTTGGAACTTTTGAAGAGTCCCGAGTACCGCTACCGCTATTGGGCAAAACGCGAGTTGCGCGATCGGGAGCATGGTGCGGTGAAGAGGGAATTAGATAGGTGGATTGCTCAATTAGATCCCGATGACAGCCGACGGGATCATCACTTAATGGAAGCCGTCTGGCTCTACCGCGGTATTGATGAAGGCAATAGGGATATCCTTTCCGAACTGCTGGTTAGCGAGGATCACTTGGCCCGGGCCGCAGCGACTCGTCAGTTACGATACATGTCATCGGAAACGGGAATTCAGTATTTACGAGAACGTGCCCAGGATGAAAGTGAGCTGGTTCGACTGGAGGCGGTTATCGCCGCCAGTTACATTGGAACTCTGGAAGCGGTAGAAATAGCCATGCACGTAGCAAGGCAGCCCGCGGGTACTCATTTGAAGTATGCGTTGGCGACCTCGCTCGGCTCGGAAAATTTGTCGCGCCATTGGAAAGGTGCAGAACAAGATTATCCTTTGGTGGGAGAGTTTCTAGATTCTTTCGAGAAGGATTCGAAGCTGCGCGAGGGTTCGACCACTCGAAATTCGACGGAATCAGCCTTCGACTCGCAAAAGGGAATTAGTATTATAGATATCTCCTGCCTTCCAGAGCGTATGATGTTTACGGTAACAGCGTTTACGGTTAAAGCGGGCAAGCCGGTTAAGTTAACTTTGGAGAACCCTACAGCGACCCCACACAATTTGGTAATTGTAGAACCGGGTGCCGCCGCAGAAGTAGGCATGGCGGGAAACCAAATGGCGACGGATTCCAATGGGGCGACCAAGCATTTCGTCCCTGATTCGCCCAAAGTGCTTTTCGCGACAAAACTTTTGGATCCGGATACGAGCGAAACGCTGCGTTTCATCGCACCGAAGGAGCCTGGGGAATACCCCTATATTTGCACATTCCCCGGACACTGGGTAATCATGCGGGGTGTAATGACAGTGGAAAAATAGCGTCCTTTCATTTCTAATTCAGGGAAGCTTGGCGACTAGATCCGTAGCTGAATTGTGCGGACCGGAGCAATCTTTATTATGTATTGGAGAACATCATCGATCCTAGGGCCGTTTTGCCGGGAGAATAATGGATGCTCGTGCTTAATCTGAAAAATGGCATAGCTCTTTCGGGAAACGTCAGCTCACGGTCGGCCCACACACTGACGATTGCTGGGTTGACTCGCGAGGAAGTCGCAGACACAAATCTGTCGGAATCTTCTTTGCTTGCTTTGGTAGGAAGGATCGGTCGGGTCCTCCGTATTCGAATTAAGGAGGACCCAGCTGGTCTCCACTAACTTTAGGACAAGCCTCGATGCCTGCCCCGGGGATCTCTATTTCGCCCCGCCACCTAATCCCCACAAGACGGCGGCCTTGAGGAGTGACTGAATTTCTGGTGTAGCCATTTCTTCAGCACTTCCTAGAGACATGTAGAACACGAGTTTTCCGTTTTGCTCGTTGGTCCATGCGATGGGGTGTGGCGGCGTTTTCTTGGTGTGTCTGGCGCTCATGACGACGTTGATCTCCGAATCGATATCTTCGTACTTATAGAGTTTGTGGCCAACCAGGATAGGGCCCTCGAAGGAAAGGTTTTGTACGATAGGGTGACCGGATGCGGACGCTTCAATCCAGGCTTCAACTGCCAAGGGCGGAAATCCTTCGATGTTCCGATAATGTCCGGCGTAGCGAGCCCCAAGGACCTCCGTGTCAAAGGTATTCCAGGAGCCGTGGCCAGCCGGTGGCTGGTATCCCGTTCCTTTTTCACGCGCCCCAAAGGCATGGCTCGCTGTTCTGACGGCGATGACTGGTTTTCCTGACTCGATAAATCTACGTATACTCGCAAGTTCGTTTGTCTTGGGAAATCGACGGCGCGTACTGAGAACGAGAATATCGGCGGAATCCAGTAATTCAAGTCCTTCGAAAGTATGGCAAAGTTTAGACTCGCGATTATCGGACTTGGCCTTAACATTGATGCTCGCGATCCCAAGTGGCTCGAGTTGAGACTTTGCAAATTCGGGCAGGGTTTCGGATGTACCGTACTCATATTCACCTAAAAGAAAAAGAGCCTTCTTACCTGCATAGTCGGAATGAGTCTCGGTCGCTTGAGAGCAGGAAACGAGAAAGGGAGATAGAAAAAGGATTGCCAGAGCTAATATGCACTGTTTCTGCCGAAAAGGATGGTTTATGAAATCCATGACATTTTTTGTTGGAGGCGACTAAGCTTAGTTGTGTTTCCGTTGATACGTTAAGAAATCGTTATTGCGAGTAAAACAATAGCGCGAAGTATGTTATAAGCGACCGAGGCGTTGATATTCACACATTGGCTTTGCTAGGGATGACTAATCGAATTGAGAATTTATAGGAATTAGCCAATTTTGAATACCCAGATTGAAAACGCGAATAATGGTCGGTTTGTTGTAAAAAGAATAATGAGGGACGACCCGGTAGTCGTCCTTGTCCCGCAATTAGCCATTGAAAATAGCCCCAACGTTCTTCCGATATGAAAAGTTACCTTCGTCTCTTCGCTATCATTTTGTTTTTCGGGATGGGCTGCCTTGCACCTGTCTATGCTCAAATTGTATCCATTTAATAACGCTACGTGCCGGTTGAGAATATCGAAGAATTCGTTCACCTAGCGACGAATTAATCGAGTGAATCCGCCAGAAGGGGATTATCAAAAGATGCCTCGGATAGATGAGATATTGGTTACAATAAGTCTCTCTAAGGTGGCTAATTTAAAGCCATACCCAGGCGGCTTAATGATCCCGTCGTTTCCGAGGAGAGCGAGCTGTTTGATTTCTTTCGTATAGGTCGTATCGTAATCCAGCTTTAGTTCCTCTTCTATTTTATCTTAGTCGAGTCCCACGTCGAACATCACCCTCATCATGATTCGGCGTCTGTGCACACCTTCTTTCGAACGAAATTAACCGCGAACTATGGGGCACCGGATTTCATCGGGAAATTTTTAGTAGGTCTCAAGGTCTTTGAAGCTTTGGTGATAGGTTTTGCTAATGGCGGAAATACCGCATCCGTAGATTTGTGGCCTAGAATAAATGCTGTAGTCTTGAAAATTACGCTGGAGGGTTTTCGCTCTTTGAATGAATTTAACCGCACCTCTATCTCGGGGTAATGATTCATACCGATTTGGTATTAAACGGCTTTTTGAAATTTCTCATTGATTGCGTGAGCATGCCAATCTTGGTTCAGCGGAGAGGAAGTTGAAATTTTCTAGGATCTGTTGTGTGGGCGACTATCCCGTCGGTCCAGCACCCTTTTAAAGACTGTCGATGACCGGTTCTACCTACCAGAATCAAAACTGTTAAGCCTATTTTGGTTTCGGCACGTGGGGCTTGACCGAGTTTCTGGAGTTCGGTGGGGTTCGTAAAGGTGTTCTAACCACATCTGAACTTTGATCGGTAGGTAGCGATAAGCGTTGGTGTGAACCAAACAACTTTGCGTTGGGCCTAATCCGGACAATCCTTGGCGTGCATTGTGGGAAGATTTTTTTATGTAAGCTAATAATAGACTAGACTTACTAACAAATCTGGTGCTCAGGAAGGGACTCGAACCCTTACACCTTTCGGCACACGCCCCTCAAGCGTGCGTGTCTACCAATTCCACCACCTGAGCAGTTGAGGAGGTCGGAAAAAAAGATAGATGGCCGTTGATGTAAAGAGCCAAAACAAACAAATTGATTTATTGCGTCAATTGGGTTGATTCTAAGGTGCTTACCAAATAAAAAAGTGCCGTTTTAGGATTGTTACGCACCTTGACTTAGATAAACTATCAACTTCGGGGAACCTATTCGGCTCCCTTAACAAAAATCTAATGACCGAACCAAGTTCCCAGGAATCTACGGAACCAGCGGAGCCGACTGAAGAGCCGGAATCCAAATCCCTCGATCTAACCGCTCTTCAGAGTTTTAACTTTGGCACGCAATGGACGGATGCCGGAAAGAAGCCCAGAGGCGACGAACGGGGAAGCTTCAGGCGCGGTGCAGGCAAGGGAAGACGGCCGGATCGCCGCAGTGACGGTGGACTGAGAAAGGACCGGAGGCCTCCGAAACTTTCGTTTACGGACAGGTCTACGCGAGGAGATGGAGGAAAGGGGCAGACTGGGGATCGTCGATTCCGAAATCGAGGTAATCGTGCCGGAGGAGATGAGCACCAAAGAGGCGATGGCTTTCAAGACTTCCGACCCTATGAAAGTGCGGTGTTCGCGGTAGATTTCTATCCAGATGATGCGGGCTTCTCAACAATAATCAAGGCGTTGAGGAAGAACCAAATTACCTATGAGCTTTTTCATGTGGCCAAGATTTTCTTAGAGAAGTCTGACCGATATGTAGCGAGTGTGACGCGGAAAGCAGCTAACGGCGAGAAGCAACCCCGAGTGTATGTTTCGGTGCCTGATGGGATGCCTTTCGAAACGGAAGAGGAAGCCATTCAGCATGCAGTCGCCAATTATTCGGATGCAATTTTCGAAACTGAAGAAGTGGAAGTCGAACCGCCAACAGGGAAATTCCCGTTTGTGAATCGCTGTGGCATCACGAAAAAGTTGATAGGTCCGCCGAATTATCACCGGTATGAGGAGTTTTTGAATCTGCACCACAAGACACAGCTCGCCAATACGCCGTTCGAGAAATTCAAGTCGTCGATTGAGCAAGTTCGTGAAGAAGAGGTTGTCAGTGAGTGGCTGGAGTCGATGAAGAAGAGCACCAGCTACACTAGCAAGGCAACTGAAGGGATAGAACCGCAGACATTCGATTCTCTGAATGATGCGATTGGCTATTTACGAACAAATCAAAAAGAGCAGCTCGTTAAGGCCGTCAACTATGCTCGCGTATCAGGGTTGGTCCTTGATAAGTTTTCGAATACAGAAGCCAGCCGGGCTGTGGTAGGGGAACTGGCTCGGCAGCAGAGATTTCCACTCGAAACTGCCAATGCTATCCGAGGTCGCCTACGCCGTGAGAAATTCAGTATTTACAAGAGAGGCTCTAAGGGCGTCACCTTTATTTGTGCTACACGACGAAATTTCCGCAAAAAAGGGCAAATAATGTCTGATTCGCTCGATCGGCTGATACGTTTTATAGAAGAACATCAGAATATTAAGGCGAAGGAATTGCCTGTTCAATATCAAGCTTGGCTTAAAGAAGGGTATCCTGATGTTTCCAATGACGAAAAGAGGCTTTCTCAGGATCTACGCTGGCTAATTGCTGATGGATACGTGAGCCATTTTAGCGATGACTCACTGTTTGCACAACCAGTAATGGATAACGAACCTAAGAGTGTGGCAATCCCCAAGAAATCGGATACGTCTAAAAATACGGTTCCCTCCGATCCAGTCTTGGATGTGAAAGCGGATTCTGAAAAAAGCCGAGCTAGCGCTTCCGAGCAAAACCACCCCGCGGTAGGTATTGAAACCGTTACCAACGTGGAAGTCGTTGAGACTACTGCAGTCGAAACGGAAGTTGTGGAACAGAAAGCAAAAGTCGCTCAAACCGTTCTAAATGAGCCGGACGATGAGGTCGAAGCTAAAGAAGCGTGTGATAAACAGGACTCAAAGCCCGAAATCTCAAAGGCGGTTTTGGCCTCTGATACGACTGCAGAGCCTTCGAAGGCCGAACCGATTGAGCCAATTGGTGAAATAATCGAGGATCCCACTCCCCCGGAAAAATCTCCTGTGCTCAAAAAGGAACCGGTGGTGACCGAGTCGGAAGAAAGTGAAGAAGCCCTCGATACTAAAAAAGCCAAAACCAAAGCTTAGGCACCCAATTTCTTCGAGGATTTGAAAGGAGCCTAAGATTGACTGCTAGATCTGGCATCTGGGTTAAGGAATATATCCTGTTTAAGGTTGCAAAGGTAGGGATCGACGGCCCTGCGAGCGTCTTAGATTGGGTCGCATATTTGGGAAGGTCAGGCAATAGGACCCGAGCAATCACAAAACAGGCGGCTAACTAGGGAACGTCAGCCCTGCCTTGCTGCTCCGGTATTTACTAAAGTGCAGCATATTCTGACGAGTGACTGTCTTACTGAAAAATGCACTAGCATACGGTGCGTATCCAGTGTTTGCCGGTGGGGAGTATTGAAAGGTGGAGCGAAAGCGTGACAGTCCAGGGAATTTGTCCTAAATTCCCTGGCCATTCAATCGCGAGGCAGTAGGGGGGCGTCATAAAGTCCTCCAGCATCAGTTCATCAATGATTTCAGGACTCTCTTCCAGTCGGTATGCGTCTATGTGAAGGAGATTCTTCCGGCCACGGTATGTGTTGAATATGTTGAAAGTAGGACTCGTGACTACATCTCGGATACCAATTCCAATCGCAATCCCTTTTATGAAGGTTGTTTTCCCCGCCCCTAAATCTCCTTCGAGGGTTATAACGGATTGTTCTGGGAAAGTAGAAACGAGTTCTTTTGCCAACTGAATTGTGTCAGCGGCACTGGAGGTCTCGATACCCGATTTAAGGTGTTCTAAAAGGGTCATATCCTGTGGGCTCTATATTTTCCTCCAAGTTGGAGAAGACTACGCTGGGATGACTGGCTACTCTTTTTGAGATAATGCCGATTTGAGTGATGTCTGTCTTGAATCGAGTTTTCCAATGGTCGACAAAAGTATCATAGTCTTGGTCTGGTTCCAGGGTGAAAAGGAGTTCGTAGTCTTCACCGTCATTGATTGCATGATCGAGTGGGGATCGGCCGCTTGATCGCGATAATGCGTGGGCATCCTCGCTTACAGGGATCCGGCTAGCGTCGATTTTGGCATTACAGTGATCGAGTAGAATGGCTGCACAGTCTTTTCCGATTCCATCGCTGAGGTCTATGCAAGAAGATACCCCTACCTGGGTTGCGAGCCATTGCCCTTCTGGGAGTCTAGGTTCGAAATTGGAGTGCTTTTTGAGCCTGCTACCCCCGAGCGAGCCAGTAACAAAAATAAGAGCACCAACAGAAGCACCCTTTCGCTCCAAAATTCGTTCGTTACCGTAGCCAACTAAGGTCATAAAAGCACCGAGAAAATCTTTCGTAGTGGTTACATCGCCACCGTTGACCTGAATATTGCACTTGCAGGCCTCATGGGAGAGACCAATATAAAAACGCTTTAACCAATCAATTGATAAGTGGTGTGGAAGGGCGTGCGACAATGTAGCGTGTCGGGGAGTTCCTCCCATGGAAGCGATATCGCTTATGTTTCGATTTAGGAGTTTGATAGCGACTTGTTCAGGTTCTAATTGGCTGTCGAAATGGCGCTGATAGATGACTGGGTCGGTGGTGGTCAGCAGATAAGACTTGTTTGGAGGTAGATGGACGGCGGAGCAATCATCACCAATGCCAGCGGGAGGATCCGGACTGGCTGCCCCCAGCCATTCGGTGATCCGTTTTATCAATGCCGTCTCGCCTAAAGAGCCCACGCGGTCTTCGCGGGATTGGGCGAAAGGGTTCATAGCTGAATAGGTTCAACAAAGAATATCATAAGTAGATTCACTAAATTGAACAAAACGTGGATTGTAATACTGGATACAATATTTCCTGAAATCCTGTAAACGAGACAGAGTCCCCCTCCCAGAATGAAAAGAGGGAGGAAACTGTAGAGATTCAAATGCATCAGAGCGAAGATGCCGGATGAAATTCCGATTGCGAAACCAAGGGAGACACGGCGATAAAGAAAACGAAAGAGGAATCCCCGATAAACGATCTCTTCGCAAATCGGGGCCACTACTACGATTAAGAGGGCCATGAGGCTCATCTCGATAGGCGATCCTCCGCCTTGAACGAGTAGGACGGGCAACTGGTATTCATATTCGAACTGAAGTGCGTCGAGGAGTGCCTTCCAGACCAACATGGAGGGAATGAGAGCGAGATAAATGTAGATGAATCCCATAACTCCAATTTTAACCGATTTTTTGAAACTATCCGGTCGGTCCTCGCTTTCATAAGTTACGAAAAACTTAAACAAGAGCCAGGCCAGCACGCTGCTCAATTGAAGCCCAAATCCAGAGGCGATGACCATGGGTAGTGAATCGAGGTCTGGCTCTCCGTTAGTTAGGTAGGCGTAACCGGTGGCGAAGAGTCCTGACAAAAGAAAGGATCCAATTAAAACGAAACAGACGAAGAGCCAAAAATCAATGGGATTGATATTCCATTTGGCCAATCGATTGCCGCTTCTTAACTTCTCAAAGATCTCCATTTTGATCGAGCGGAAGTCAAATCTGGGAAATCCAGAGGAGCGAGTACAAAAATAAAGAAACTCGTCAAAGAATCCGAATCCAACGCAGCCTTACAGCATTGCTAAGTTGGGGAGGACGGAATTTTGATGACATTCTGGTTTTGGAGCGTTTGGGTTTTCAACTTCGGAAAATGGCATCTAATTTTAGTAAGAGGGTGTCATTGCACACGTTGGGGTGTCGTTTGAATCAGTCGGAAACAATGCTGATCCAACAACGGTTGAAAGACGAGGGCTACGAGATTGTCCCGTTTGGCGAGGTCGCGGATTTGGGTATTATCAATACGTGTACGGTGACTAACCTGGCTGATTCAAAATGCCGTCAGAGCATTCGGCAGTTTGCACGGAAAAATCCTAAGGCCTATACGGCAGTTGTCGGATGCTATTCGCAAATGGGGTTCAAGGAAATTGCTGAAATTGGAGGGGTGGACCTCATAATAGGCAACCAGGACAAAATGAGCGTTTTAGACTTTATTGGCCAAGGGAAAAATGAAAGGCCTGTCATCATACGGGAAAGAATCAGCCAGGATGACTTCTCGATCAGCTTTTTTGGAGACGCACCTTTTAATCAAAGAGCGAATTTGAAAATCCAGGATGGGTGTAGCTTCGTTTGCAGTTTTTGCATCATCCCTTTCGCTCGAGGGGCCTCGCGGTCAAGGGATCTCAGAAATCTGCTTGAAGAGGGCAGGGCTAAGGCGAACCAGGGGGTTCGCGAGATAATTCTTTCGGGAGTCAATATTGGGACCTACCGGTCTGAGGATGGAAACCTGCTGACCGTATTGGATGCCTTGGATGGAATTAGGGGTATTGACCGGATCCGGATTAGTAGTATCGAGCCGACGACGATTCCAAAAGAACTGTTCGATCGGATGAAATCAGCAGATTATGCATTGCTTCCGTTTTTCCACATTCCTTTACAGGCCGGGAGCGACAGGGTTTTGCGAGAGATGAAGAGAAGGTACACAATAGGCGAATACTTGGATTTTCTGTCACTCGCACATGAAAGTGTACCCGGACTTTATATTGGCACGGATATCATGGTTGGCTTTCCAGGAGAGACGGATTTAGAATTTGAAGAATCTTGCCGCGTTTTTTTGGATAATCCATTCGATTACTGCCATGTATTTTCATTCTCGGAGAGGAAAGGTAATCTAGCCGGAAGGCGTAAGGATCAAGTGCCAATCATGGAACGTCAGAGACGCAGCTCTCGACTCAGGCGCCTGTCGGCAAGCAAGCGGTATGACTTTTATAAAGCAGATCTGGGCCAGAATATGAGGGTTTTGTTTGAGAACCCACGTCCGGATGCTTGGCCGTCCTATACTGACAACTATATTCGAGTGGTCGTTCCGCGTGATGCTATGAACGGAGAGGACCTAGCAAACCGCTGTGCTGAGGTGACGCTAGAAAAAGTAGCAGCCGACTTTGTGGAGGGCCGCATTGCACGTATGCTGGATTAACTGATAACTCGGCACAGTACGAGAGCTGGCCCTACGGGCAAGAGCCTATTGCTGGGCTAGTTTTCCAGGATTTCCACCTCGTATCCATCAGGATCGGTGATAAAGGCCATTTTTAGACCGCCGGAAGTGAATTTAGTTTTCCAGTCACCCGGCCAAACGTCTTCACCATTGTCTTCTAACATTTGGCAATAATCCACGATATCCTCGACGCCCAGGCAGGTGTGCATCAGGTCCTCGGGAAACTTGACCTTAAAGTCAGGCGAATAGGTAAGCTCGAGATTGTGGGCATTACCAGGCAGTTCGAGGTGGACGATCTGATTACCAGAAGGACTCTTGTCATTACGCTTTAAAACAGTGAAACCACAATTTTTACAGTACCAATCGATTGATTTTTCAAGGTCGCTTACGCGAATGCGAGTATGAAGAAATTTGATCACGGTGTGAGAGTAAAGCGTCCTTGCTCCTACTTGCCAAGCTTGCATGCCGAAAATTTTTTGCGAACGAGACCGATTTGTATGCTAGAGGCGTACGGGAACGTGAGCGTCTTCAAGGTGCCGTTTAGCTTGGCTAATCGTGTAGGTTCCAAAGTGAAATATGCTGGCAGCCAGAACGGCGTCGGCTTTGCCTTTCTCAAGTACATCCACTAGGTGATCCAAGTTTCCGGCGCCACCCGAAGCAATGACCGGAACCTCTACTGCTTCAGAAATGCTACGCGTAAGTTCGATGTCGTAACCCGCCAGTGTTCCATCCGCATCCATGCTAGTCAGCAGGATTTCCCCCGCACCCAAGGAGACGGCTTTCTTGGCCCATTCAATGGCGTCGAGCGGCGTCGGGTTGCGTCCCCCATGGGTGAATACGCGCCAGCTGTCACCATCGCGTTTCGCGTCGACGGCCAAAACGATACACTGATTTCCAAATTTACGAGCAGCTTCCAGAATAAGTTTCGGTTCGTTGATCGCGGCGGTATTCAGGCTTATTTTGTCTGCACCCGAATGAAGCATTTGAGTAATGTTGTCGAGGTTGCGCAAGCCACCGCCAACAGTGAGTGGCATGAAGCACTTGGACGCCGCCTGCTCGACGACGTGGCACATAATCTCGCGTTCGTCACTCGATGCAGTGATATCTAGAAACACGAGCTCGTCGGCGCCTTGCTCATCGTAGGCTTTCGCACAAGATACGGGATCACCGGCATCACGGAGTTCCTTGAACTTTACTCCTTTGACGACCCGCCCCGCGTGGACGTCTAAGCATGGAATGATTCGTTTTGCCAGCATGTGAGAATGGCGACGGTTCGAGCTACCAGTAGTTGAGCGCTTCGGGAATGCCGCTTATTCTGTCTCTCCTACCGCAATGATGTCTGGATCAAACGACACTGAGAGTCGGTAGGTTTGACCAGGTCGCATGATGAGCGGATGGTCTCGTTCCAAGGTTTGTAAGTAGTGAAGGTTGCCGTAGTTAGTCCGGTAAGTTGGGTCGTTGGTGACAACCTCCGTTTCTTTCCAGGTACCTTGGAAGTCATCCTTAAGAACTTGGCAGCGGAGCCCTTCCTGACCAAGCATGGGAGAAGAATCCACCCGGTACTTTGAGTGGGGGGAGCCAATCGCCAGCATATAGCGGAACCGATCCATAGTGATCTGATTCTTTACGGTATAGATAAACTCGCTGGTGATTTTGTTGCCTGCAAAGGTCCAGCTAACTTTGCAAGAACCGATATTATTAGCAAGTTTCTCGTTTGTGCTGATTAGGTCGGGCTGCTCGTATCGAAAGTAGAAAGAGCGCTTTAAGCCGAGGCCCGTGGTGCACCTTTTGCCGTAAAATGCCGGAATGTACTTTTCTCCGTGGAACGTTAATTCCGGAATCAGAATCGGCAAATAAGTATTGTTTGGCCAATCGAAAACCCCCGGCGAATGAGGGAAGGGGAGGCCGTCTGAAGTCGGTTTCGCTCCGCAGGAAACCAGCGGCATTTGAATCTGTAGCCCGGAATCGACATTTCGGTAAAGCAGTAGCCCTTGCTCTTTCTTATTAGACTTGTCGAAAATGACGAAGCGACAACCAGACTTGAATGGATCGGCGGGGGCTCCAGACGGTGCCTTGATATCTCTCGAGAGTCTAGCCCATTGGCTCAGGTACCGGGCTCCATCAAAGTTGGAGAGGCGCGTGGTATGTCCAGCGAAAGCTGTGCGTTCCTGATCGCGAACGATCAAATATCCATGCTCCTGATCAAGGAAGGTGACGTAGAAAAAGTAAAACAGGCGACGCAAAAGGTCGAAGTACTTTTGCTGGCGATCATCGGGAACCCATCCATCGCGAAAGCCCTGGAGCAGAAGCGAGATCAAGTGCATCTGTCCGTAGGTACCGGAGCTTTTTGAGAAAGACCAGCCCAGTCCGTCCTCTCTTACAAGGTCGGGAAGAATCTTTATATACTTTTGGGCGTACGTGCGAAGGCTAGGCAACTTACGCTCCCTCAAGCCAGAATTGGAATGAAGCTGAAGCGACTGCCTAATGAATACGAAAGACATCACTCCATAGAGCGAGTAGGAGCCTCCGATGCCGTCATCGATGTCATCAAAGTAGCCATTCGAGCTTGTCTGGTCGATGCGATCCAAGAAACGCTCAATGAGGCGACCTGTTTCGTCTTTTTTCGAAAGTCCGAGGCTGAAGCGACATACGGCCTTTGCAATGTTAAAGGTTTGCCAGTGATTGTTGTAGTCGCTTCGGTTCAGTAGTAGTTTGTCTAAACGCTCGCGAGTTTCTTGCACTAGGCGTTCCCAGACTGGATTCCGTTCCTTGGAAGGTCCGAAAGAAAGGAGGGCTAGGGCGGCAGAAGCCAACCCGTTTTCTTGTGGAGGATCGCGGAAAACTTGTTGGGTGATGCACCGTGCCGCGAGGTCAATGAGATCCTTGCCGTCAAGTTCTGGTTCGCCAGTAGCCCGATAGAACTCCCCAATCGCAAGTGCCGCATGTCCGGGCTCGTCGAGGCGAGGCTCTTCACCTTCAACAGGTGTAATCGTGCCATCTTGATTGATGGAATTCAAATTGTGGCTGAGCATGGAGCGAGCCATGTCGAGACACTGTTGTGAGAAACTTTCCATAAAAGACTCAGAATGAAGAGGATCTCCCCGATAGCCTCGGAAAGAAGAAACATCTGTTCTGCCAGCACTTTTAGCTAGTTCAAGCGATAAGTTGGCATTATCCAATATAATCACCGGTATCGCCTCTGGGCATGGCTCAAGCGGTGACGGAATTGGTTGTAGAAAGAGACACAGGGGGTGAAAACTAACGGCTAATCAAATCGAGCAGGTCCTGATTGCTATCGGTCTTCGACAAACGTGTGAGCATGGTTTCCGTGGCGTCTTCGGTTTTCTGCTGCACCAAGGCACGTCGAAAAAAGTGAATACCATCGAGCACGTCTCCTGGAATCAGTAGTTCTTCGCGTCTTGTTCCTGATGAAGCGATGTTCATGGCTGGGTACAGGCGCATTTCCGCGACTTTGCGATCAAGCACCATCTCCATATTGCCTGTGCCTTTGAACTCCTGGAAAATCATATCGTCCATGCGGCTGCCGGTTTCAATTAGTGCAGAGGCGACAATCGTCAGACTTCCTTCTTCCTCGGTATTCCGGGCGGCGGCGAAAATTTGGCGAGGTTTTTCCAAAGCACGAATATCTAGACCGCCAGACATGGTCCGACCCGATTTCTTAGCTGAGTTGTGAGCCCGTGCGAGACGAGTGATTGAATCCATTAGTATGACGACGTCGTTGCCAACTTCTACTTGGCGTTTGGCCCTTTCAACGCAAAGGTCAGCGACTCTCAGGTGGCTTGGCAGGTCTTCGTCATTGGATGAGGCCCAAACCTCTCCATCGATATTGCGCCGGAAGTCTGTAACTTCTTCGGGTCGTTCGTCGATAAGAAGAATGAATATCCGAATATCGGGATGGTTGGCTTTAATCCCTTGAGCGATGTGAGTGAGAAGCGTTGTCTTCCCGGTCCTTGGTGGGGCGACAATAATCCCACGGGTCCCTTTCCCGAGCGGGCAGAACAGGTCCATAGCTCGCGTAGTCATACGATCCCTGGTCGTCTCTAGCTTGATTTGCTCTTCCGGAGTGATGGTTGTCAGTTGCATGAAATCCAGTTTCTTGCGTCGCTCATCTACTGTGAGCCCGTCGACGGTGTCGATGTATCTAACCTTTGGATTCTGGAATCGGGGGTCGGCGGTTGCCTGGGCAATGATATGGTTGCCAGTTCTCAGCTTGAAGCGCCGAATCAATTCCTTTGGGATAAAGGGATCGGTCGGGCGCTGACGCCCGTTTTTTCTCAGATCGAGAAGTTGCCCGGTCTTTTTTTTAGTTACTTCGAGGACACCTTCAACCTGTACGGTCTGTTCGTTATTGTTTTCGGTTTCGTCTGCCATACGCTTCGCGTTAGGGGAGTGGTTTATTAGTTTAGAGGAGCTGATGTAATTAAATCCGGATACATGTGCAGTAAGAGACTGCCGTGAAAAAGCTCTGTCTGTTCACATATCCTAATTGAGAGTTTGCTATTATATCCGAGGCTTGACCCTATTGGGCTAAGTTGCTGGTATTCGATTTTCTCCCCTTAACTTATTTCTAAATCAAGGATAATTAGTGGCAAACAAGATTACTTCAGTTTCTCAAGAAGACGAAAAGTTCCCACCGTCTCAAGAATTCAGGAAACAGGCTGCCATCCAAAGTCTGGCCGAATACAAGAGGCTTTACTCGGAGTCTGTTAAGAATCCAGAAAAGTTCTGGAATACTCAAGCAAAAGATTTGGTCAGTTGGCGGAAGCCTTGGAAACAAACCCTCAAGTGGGACGGAAGACACGCCAAGTGGTTCGTAGGTGGCAAGTTAAATGTTTGCGAGAATTGCGTCGACCGACACTTAGGGACGCCTCGGGAGAACAAGGCGGCCCTTATTTTTGAGGGTGAGCCAGGTGATCAGAAGACACTGACCTATAGGCAGTTGCACACTGAAATTTGTAAGTTTTCTAATGCCTTGGAGTCCCTGGGAATCAGGAAGGGGGATCGAGTGGCAATTTACATGCCCATGGTCGCCGAAGCCGTTGTGGCGATGCTGTCCTGTGCTCGCATAGGGGCCGTCCACACAGTCATATTTGGCGGATTTAGTTCTGAATCGATCAAGGATCGAGTGAACGACTGCGCGGCAAAACTGGTGATAACTGCGGATGGGGGGTGGCGTCGCGGAAAGATAATCGATCTTAAGGTAAACGTCAACCAGGCCCTAAAAGGCTGTCCGTCGGTGGAAAGTGTTATCACATTAAAGAGGACTGCTAATCGGGTTTACATGAAGAAAGGCCGCGACTTTTGGTGGCATGACTTAGTAGAATCGGCTTCGCATGTGCACAAAGCCAAGGCCTTCGATAGCGAAACGCCTCTATTCGTTCTCTATACAAGTGGAAGTACGGGCAAGCCCAAGGGAGTACTACATACTAGCGGCGGGGATTTGCTGGGGACGACCATGACTTCAAAGTATGTCTTTGATCTCAGGGAGAGTGATACGTATTGGTGCACCGCAGACATTGGATGGATCACCGGACACAGCTATGTCGTCTACGGAATTCTTAGTAATGGAGGGACCAATGTTATTTATGATGGTGCTCCCAACCAGCCTGGTCCGGATCGATTTTGGTCCATCGTGGATCGCCATAAAGTGACGATCTTCTATACTGCACCGACGGCCATCCGGGCTTTCATGAAGTGGGGCGAAGACCATATCAAAAAGCACGATTTGAGTTCGTTGCGATTGCTAGGTTCGGTGGGAGAACCCATCAACCCCGAGGCCTGGAAGTGGTATTACAAAGCCATTGGAGGAGGTCGTTGCCCTATCGTGGATACTTGGTGGCAGACGGAAACGGGCGGGATTATGATCACAACACTCCCAGGAGCCGTTTACTCGAAGCCTGGATCCGCTGGTCTGCCCTTTTTCGGGGTGGTTCCGAAGGTATTCAACGATGCCGGCAAGGAAGTTCGTAAAGGTACCAGCGGCAAGCTGGTTTTGACTGAACCTTGGCCTAGTATGCTCCGTACTCTGTATGGTGACAACAGACGGTACAAAGAAACCTATTGGAGCGAGTACGAGGGCGTTTACTTTTGCGGGGACGGCTGCCGTCAGGACAAGGATGGATATTTTTGGATCGTCGGTCGGATCGACGATGTATTGAATGTATCAGGACACCGATTAGGAACGGCTGAGATTGAGAGCGCTCTGATTAGCCATCATTCGGTGGCGGAGTCAGCGACGGTAGGGCGTCCTCATGAAATTAAGGGCAGCGCCATTGTTTGCTTCGTTACGCTAAAAGACGGATTCAACGGCGATGATAAACTGAAAGCGCTGCTGCGGGCTCATGTCGGCGCAGAAATTGGACCGTTCGCCAAGCCTGACGAAATTCGGTTTGCCAAAGCCTTGCCTAAGACGCGTAGCGGAAAAATCATGCGTCGCCTGCTCAAGGACATAGCTGCCGGCAAGGATATTCATGGCGACACAACCACCTTAGAAGATGTTACAGTGGTGAAGCAGTTGCAGGCAAACAAGGATTAAGCGTGAAGGGAGTACGGGCTGAAATTTTGAATCAGCCCGACTGTTTCAGGCTCCATCCTCAAAACTGGGAGGTGCATTTTCTTTTAAGAGCTGACGAGGGAAGGTAGTGGGGACGATAGAGCAATCAGCGAATCGAATAAGCGGATCCAGTGTTTCTGATTTCATTAGGGTAATGGCTGGTGTCTCTAATCCTTCGATGGATGTAATTTTGTTCGACGCCGCTCATGGTTACTTTGGCTTCGAACGGGAAGCCAGGCAATTTCAGATCGGTGCTCGATCGAAACAATCTAAGTTCCGCGACAACTAGTTTTTATTTAGTGGGCGGTACGCCTGCTCTAGCGGATAATCAACTTCTTGACCCATGGGGTGCCTCTTATCAATCTCGCTGTGTCCCTTTAGATGTGGGTCGAAACGACGTTGATCGAGCTTGTGGTTGTGCTCTCAATATTTGTGATTATAGGGACGCTGGGGATCGGAGGCTATCAGTCAGGCTTTCCGCCAGGATTGATCAGTGCGGCCAGAAATGAAATTCACGGAATGCTGCTTCTTGCCTGACAGCAGTAGATCATACAAGGCAGCAATTCAATACTGATTGTAAATTAGGAAAAACGTATATACAGAAATTTCTTTGCTATGTCGGTGTCGTTGAAGAGGACAACTACGATTCTGGAAACTGGAGTGCCGCTCATTCAGGCGTATACCTATCGGAGGGTGTATTTTTCGTTTCGCAGATCGTAGATACCGTGAGCAATAAAATCCGCGACTTCGCCAAATTTGATATTGATTCTAGGATAAAGTGGGTCAGGTTTTCGGTCGGCCAGGTCCTATGCGATGATGGGCTGGCGAATTCCGCCAGGACCGGAAGGTAGCAACGGTAGTCACGCTTCACATGCGCCGTAGGGTGCCTGGCCACCTTTTTTCCTGATACAGGTTAGAGGAAGAGTTGAATGGGGCAACAGGCGATCGCCAAGTGCCGATGGGAAATGACTCTTGATTGTGGGCGATCGGCGATCCCCTGCTACCGGAGATTCCTTGTAAGGTGTCCAATATGCCGTCTTCCGATTTTTAAATGGTAGGGCTGAAAATTCTCAGTCAGCCGATTTCGGGAAACCTCATTGGCCCGGCTGACTAAGGATAGTCAGTCCCACCCATAAGCGGAGCGATCGAAGTGCCATCACTAAACACATTCGAAGAATTTACATCGTTAGGGCGAAGAAAATCTTTGCGTTCTTCGCGTGCTTTGCGGTTAATTCCTATTTCTATGTCATTCACTGGATATCAGGTCATTGCCCGCAAGTGGCGTCCGCAAAAATTCGATGATCTCGTTGGGCAGGACCACGTAGTCCGGACGCTCCGAAATGCGATCGAGCAGAACCGAATAGCCCATGCCTATCTATTCGTTGGTCCAAGAGGTACTGGAAAAACGACTACGGCTAGATTGTTCGCGAAGTGCCTTAATTGCGAAAATGGCCCACTAGCGGATCCACCGGAGGATTCGAAGATCTGCCAATCCATCATGAGTGGTTCCTGCATGGACGTGTTGGAGATTGACGGTGCGTCGAACAATGGCGTGGAGCAGGTACGGGACCTGCGCGAAGACGCCCAGTACTCGCCCAGTCAAGGGAAGTACAAAATTTACATAATCGATGAGGTTCACATGCTATCTACGCAGGCGTTCAATGCCTTGCTGAAAATTTTGGAAGAGCCACCGGAGCATGTGAAATTCGTGTTTGCGACGACGGAGGCTCACAAAGTCTTGCCGACAATCGTATCTCGCTGCCAACGCTTTGACCTGAAGCCGATCTCGGAAAAGCTGATCAAAGATCGTTTGGCATATATTTGCGAGCAGGAGGGAATATCCGCTGAGGATACCGCATTGCAAGCGATTGCTCGAATGGCAGATGGCGGGATGCGCGATTCCCAGTCCATCCTGGACCAGATGATTGCGTTTTGTGGTGATTCGGTCGCGGAAGAAGATGTCCTGCAGGTCTATGGTTTGGTGGGAGCGGAGCAGACCGCAGACTTGGCTACCGCGATTGCCACGGGTGATCACATAAAGATTCTGGAGCTGGTGGATTCATTCGATTCTTCAGGGCGGGACTTCTTTCGAGCCCTGGTCGATTTGCAAGCTCGAGTGCGAGAAGCCCTCCTAGAGGCCGTTAAGGCCGGTGGTACTGGATCGTCGCTCGGTGCACCCATGACAACGGAGTCGCTAACTCGATTGTTAGACAGCCTTCGTCAAAGTGAAAGCACTTTGAAGTTTGGATTGAACGAAAAGGTCAATTTCGAGGTGGCGTTATTAAAGGCCTCCGAAGAATGTCGTGCCCGAGCCATTGATGGTATTATTCGTGAGCTTTCGGGAATCGCAGCTGGGCTGCCTGAGGAAAAAAAAAAAACCCTAACATCTAGCTCGCCTGAGCCCAAGCCCATCGTTTCTGAGGTTTCGCTGAAAGCAGCACCTGGAGAAAAGCCAGCTTCCGAGCTGGTCGTCGAGACCAGCCCTGCCCCAAAAGAGGACCCTGTTAACTCAGGCGGAGATCTCGCGGAGTGTGGACCGACTCTCTTGGAGGAGGAAATGGCCGCCTATTTAGGTGCATCCGATATTGCTGAGATCACCAGCGGTGAATCGAGTAAGGATGACTATTCTCTACCGACTCTAGAAGAGGCGATTGCGAAGGTCCCTGCGAAGGCCCGAGCCTTGATGGATGAGCTATTTCGAGCGAAGCTGGAGAAGGTGAAGCGGATCGATCCGAAGGATATTTGTTAGTGCCATTAGGCGATTTCTAGATTCTCCAGCCAATCAGTGAGAGCAACCAGATCTTCATCGGATTTGGCCGTATCGCGATAGGCGGGATCTAGAGATATCGATTTAACGAGGCGTTCCTTCGCCGTTTCGAGATCGCCGGAAATGCAGGCATAGCAGCCTAGATTGTAATGCACGAGGGACACATTGGGAAAGTGGTCGACCGCGTTCAGCAAAATAGCATTCGCTTCTTGTATCGATTTAGCTCGCCGCGTGGCAAATGCGAGGTTAACGAAGTTATTAGGTTCATTTGGCTCTTTGAGAGTGATTTCCGTAGCGACGCACTCGGCGGCCGGCCAATCCTTTGCATCGAAGTAGACCGCAAGTTTCATTTGCAGCACCTTGACTCGATCAGAAAGTGTTTTGGGGAGATGGGAAAGCTCCGCTAGGGACTCTTTGAACATCCCGAGCTCACGATACCCGTTAGCGTAGGAGAGGACTTTGTTGAAAAATAGCTCTGCCTTGTCGCTCGGATTCATTCGCTTTGGTTGCAGGTGGGCTTGGATCGGCCGTGCTGTGATGGCAGGACGGAATTTAGAATCAATACGAATGGAAAGAGGATCTGCAAAAGAAAACGGGCCCAGCCGAAGCTGAACCCGTTAGTGGTGTATGATGTGTCTGCGTGTGAAAAAATATCGGTAACGTGAAATACTCGTGCTTATCCAAAGCTATCGCCCGGCGGGACTGGATTTCGTCGGACCTTGCCTATAGATTCTTGAGTTGTAACTAACACCAAAGCGGCATACCCCGACGATTCTTTGCATTTAGAGGAAACAATTTCGCTGCAATCTTGTAGGATTGATTTACTGTATGAAATTGGTCTATGGTCGGAAATTAAACGAAGATTGTAATTCGTGGAAATGAAATTGAAAAAGAGACTGATTTCGGGACTTGGTTCGTTTTTAGTTATCGTATTCCTGACAGGTTGTGTTACCGAACCCAGTGCATTGACCGGTGAGAAAAAAAGCTACGGCTACACTTGGCAGCAAGAGCTAGAAATTGGAAAGTCAAGTGACCATGACCTAGTTCGCGAAATGGGACTGTATCCTGATGAATCGCTTTCAAATTACGTCACAGAGATAGGGGAACGCGTCCTGGCGCAGAGCAACTTAAGACAGCCCGATACGCCTGACATCTACAGGGATTTGAAATTTACTTTTCGAGTGATCGATAGTCCGGTGGTGAACGCTTTCGCACTTCCGGGTGGCTACGTGTACGTGACGAGAGGACTGCTGGCCCACTTGAACAATGAGGCCCAGTTGGCGGTTGTTCTTGGGCATGAAATTACTCACGTCGCAGCCCGTCATGCGTCCCAGCAAGCACTCAAGCAACAATGGGGTCAACTTGGCTTGGTCGCAGGCGCGATGATTGGGCAAGGAATTACTGGGAATGAGCATTTCGCCGACCAGTTTTTAGGATTGGGTGGAAGTGTGTTTCAGATACTGAATCTCAAGTATGGAAGAGACGCCGAGCGGGAGTCTGATATTTACGGAGTAGAATATTCCGCAAAAGCCGGCTACGAGGTTGGTGAGTCTGCCGCCTTCTTTAATTCGCTTGGCCGTATCTCGGAAAAGTCTGGTCAGAACCTTCCCACTTGGCAGTCAAGTCACCCGGATCCGGGTGAGCGGCAAAATTTGATTAATCAGCTCGCATTAGAGATGAGGCAGAAATACGGAGATTTAAAAGTGGGAGAGACAGAATACTTGAGGCAAATCGATGGTCTCGTTGTCGGTGAAAACCCACGACAGGGGTTTGTATTGAGGGGCAGGTTCTATCACCCGGCTCTGGATTTCCATTTCAGCATTCCTGAAGGTTGGCGAGTCAAGAATGAAGCGGGCAGGGTTACTCTGGTTGACCGTCAGGGGAAAGGAGTCATAATACTTAGTGTGGGAGAAGGAGATACGCCCGAAGTGGCTGCACGAAGTTTTGTGGCATCGTCGAAGGTTCAGCCGATCCGCGTAGAACCCTTACGATTAGGAGGCAGTCACGGGTATGTAGTCGAAGGCTTAGTGTTTACGTCGAACGGACCCGTTTTTATGAGAAACCGTTTCTTCTCTCACCGTCGGAGCGTATTCAGTTTTTTAAGTTATGCGTCAGTTGAAGAAATTGATATTTATCGCCCCGCTTTTGATCAAGTTACCGGGAGTTTTGGCCGGGTTCAGGATAGGGCGATTCGAAACCTGCAACCTGCCCGACTGTATGTTGTATCCGCTGACAGGGAAACGGAATTCGATTCCTATCTTTCAACCGAGCTACCCTGGGGGATCGAGAACATAGACCTCGCTATTATGAATCAGGTGAATCTAAAAGACAAAATTCGCAAAGGCCAAAAGCTAAAGCTAGTTTTGCAGTAGATCTCCAGCGACCTCTCAAAGGCATTCGACAGCGACGTATTAGTAGGCAACCCGAGCACTGTTTATGAAAATAATACTGGGCGCCGTATGGAAAACAACCTAGTCCGGATTTCATCGGACCGCCATCAAGTATTCTTACACTTTAAGGTCAATGGGTTTGTCGACCAAGCACGCATTATTGTGGAGGCCGACATCGACCCTTCTGAACTCGCCTTAAACGACTAGTTTTCTATCCGGCGGGCCCAGGTGGATTCCAGATGCCGAGCGGATCGAATCAGGCGGGCTCGTCGGCGATTCGATCGATGTTTGGAGTGGGAATGTCCTAGCACCCATTGAAGCCGACATCTGCGTATCCTTGGTCGTCGGTCATTATGATGACTAGATTAGGATGATCTTTATCAGCGCAGGCGGTTGCGCTTAGAGTAATAGTGGAGCCGAAGGCTAGTAGCGAAATTTTCATAGGGAAATAGAGTGAGGTGAGTTTGTAGGCTCCGACGCAGGGCTTATTTTGGTTGCTATCTGATGCGAGTCCCGGTTCGTGCCGCCCAGTCGTGCCATGCTTTAATGAGGCGGTGTGTGGTTTCAGGTTGTGACTTGGCGAGGTTAACGCTTTCCGTACGGTCGGTTGAAAGGTCGTAGAGTTCCCATTCTTTGACGAGCTTATCCCACACGACTTTCATGTCGCCTTCGCGATACGCCTTGTTGCCGCTCCATTCCCAAGCCATGTATCCGTGTCCGGAACGCTTTCCACCGGCAAATACGGGAAGGAGAGATTTTCCCTCGAGAGGAAGAATAGTTTCACCGTTGCGTTTATTTGGATACGTCGCATCAGCCATTTCGATAAAAGTCGCCATGAAATCGACGATATGCCCCGTCTGCTCGGTAATCGATCCTGCTTTAACCTTTCCGGGCCACCAGGCAATCATAGGAGTATTGGAACCGCCTTCCTGCAGCCAGCTTTTGTGCCGCCGAAAGGGGGCATTTTGAGCCCACCCCCATGAAGGTCCCAATGCGACGTAATCGTCGACAGGACCGGCATTACGTTCCTCTGGATTACGACCGCCAGGCTCTTCGGCGCAGCCGCCATTGTCCGACAGGAAACAGATAAGCGTATTGTCGTCGACCTCGAGCTCTTTGAGGGCTTGAAGGAGGCGACCGATATTCTGGTCAACGTTATCGACCATCGCCGCGTACACCGCCATACGATGGTCTTCGAATCCCTGATCCGCACTCTCCCAATTATAGGCATCTGAGTCAGTGGGCGTGATTTGGTAGCGTTCTCGATCTATCAGTCCCATTGCTAGCTGACGTTCATACCGTTGTTCGCGCATCTTTTCCCATCCCATCAAAAATTTGCCCTTGTATTTAGCAATATCCTCCGGTTTGGCGTGAAGAGGATAGTGCGGGGCGGTGTAAGTGATGTGATGGAAGAAGGGGCGTTCGGGATCGGTCAACACGTTCTTTTGAATCGTTTCTATGGCATGATCGGTGAATGCGTCTGTGGTGTAGTAGTTTTTTGGAAACGACTTCACCAGTTGATCGTTATGCCCAAATTTGCGGATGCGTCCACCTTTGTATTCTGGATCTGGCTGAAGAGGATTGAAGAAATTGCAGCAGCCATCGAGGAGTCCATAATACTCCTGGAAGCCACGATGAAAAGGGTGAGTAGTTGCGCTGTTTCCCAAGTGCCATTTTCCGGAGAGGGCGGTCGCGTACCCGGCATCACCGAGAACTTCTCCGAGCGTAACCATGTTTGTTTTTAGGAGGTCACCTTTAGGCCTTGGCCAAAGACCTGTGACAATCGATGCACGCGTGGTGGTGCACTTCGCATTATTGTAGAACTGAGTAAAACGCATGCCCTCAGCTGCGAGCTGGTCCAAATTGGGTGTGTCGACTTCCCCTCCGTAGCAACCGATGTCGCTCCATCCCATATCGTCAACCATGATGAGGATGATGTTGGGGCGGCCGTCGGCGTTAGCTAGAAAGGGTAAAGCTAAGAAGAGAAGAAGCGAAAAGAGTTTTCGGAGTATCATAAAAGAATTATAGCGTAACGAGTAGATGTTTATATGGTATTACTGGGAACGCACGAAAAATATACGAACGAGCTTTCGAGAAGATCTGAGGGTGTGTTTTTAACCGAAAAGAAGGTAGGTTTAATGAAACATTCTAGCTCTAGCCTTGAACACTGAATTCTCGGACGTTAGCCGACAATTCGTTTTTCGTTGGCATCATTACATCTCAACTCGATTCTCTTGGCGAAGCCCTTGAAGTCTATGAAGCACTATACTCCGTTTCTTCTCATTTTATCATTCTTTTCTATTCCTATTTTAGCGGACCTGCCACTTGCGGCGAGCCTGCCCAGACCGAACATTCTCTTCATCATCGCGGACGATGCATCCCGAAACAGCATGAGCGTTTATGGCAGTACCTACGTTAAAACTCCGAATTTCGATCGAATCGCCAATGAAGGGCTCCTCTTTACCAACGCGTACAATTGCAATCCGAAGTGCGCTCCCGCTCGGGCCTGTTTGGTAACGGGAAGGTATTCATGGCAGCTAGAGGAGGCGACTAATCATAATCCATTCTTATCGGATAAATGGGCCTTCTATCCGTACTTGCTGGAGGAGGACGGGTACTTTGTTGGCTTTACCGGAAAAGGCTGGGGACCGGGCGTTTACAAAGGAGTGCACCGGGGTCGCGACCAGTTTTTGACGCCAGAAAACCCAGCGGGGCATCCCTTCAATGAAAAGACGCTTAAGGCGCCGTATCGGGGAATCGGAAAAGGCGATTATGCTGGGAACTTTGAGCTTTTCTTAGACAAGAAACCAGACGATCAGCCCTTTTGTTTTTGGCTTGGTACCAAAGAGCCACATCGAGGCTATGAGAAGGATTCGTGGAAAAAAGACGGCCGTGATTTGGATGTTGTAGTTGTGCAGGATTTTTATCCAGACAACGAAACGATTCGCGGTGACTTGGCCGACTACGCCATCGAGGTGGAATGGTTCGATACGCACATAGGTCGGGCACTTACCTTGCTCGAAGAACGTGGATTGCTTGAGAACACTCTGGTCATCGCGACGTCGGACCATGGGATGCCATTTCCCCGAATAAAGGGTCAGATCTATGACGAGGGTTTTCGGGTCCCACTTGCAGTGCGTTGGGGAGCGAAAGTAAAGCCAGGTCGCGTTGTGACGGATTTCGTCACTTTTCCTGATGTAGCCCCAACGATCATGGAGGCTGTGGGGCTAGACCCACACGATCAAATGACAGGAGCTAGCTTCCTCTACGTACTGTTGAGCGACAGAGAAGGCCGAATCGACACCACTCGTGATCATACTTTGCTTGGCAAAGAGCGGCACGATACGGGTCGGGTTGATGGTGATGTCTTTTCCGTCGGCTACCCGGCAAGGGCGTTGCGTGACGACCGGTTCCTGTATGTCCGCAATTTCAAGCCACATCGCTGGCCCGCCGGAAATCCGGAATATGGATACACTAATACCGACGGATCTCCAACAAAGAGCTATTTGACGAACCTGAATGAAGGGCATCCAGACTACCGCTACTTCGAGTTGTCGTTTGGAAAACGCCCGGCAGAAGAGCTCTATGATATCGTGGAGGATCCCCACTGCGTTACGGATTTGGCACCTACGGCTGAATATCGGGACGTCAAGGAGGCAATGTGGAACCGATTAGAGAAAGGATTGATTGCCCAAAAGGACCCGAGGATATTGGGTGAGGGTGAGGTATTCGATCGCTACCCAAACAGCCGGATTGATCCACAACGAAAGACCTACAATGACCCCGACTATGATCCAGTGAAAGACTTCGAAGAATGGAAAAAGACCCAACAATAAGAACGCTCCTCGCTCTACTGGCATGCGTCGCCATTGTCGTCAAAGCCGTCGCTGAAGAAGTCGATGCAAACGGAATACACTCTCATGTGGTAGAATCGGTCTTTCAAGGGAGCGAGACGACGGTTCGAGTACTACTACCGGACGACTACAATGCGAATGATCGCTACAGAGTGCTCTATGTGCTGCCGGTTGTCGCCAAAGACGACCGGCGCTTCGGGGACGGACTGCTAGAGGTTCAACAGCATAATCTCCACAATACCCATCGCCTGATTTGCGTATCGCCGGAGTTCACAGAAATGTCCTGGTTCGCGGACCATGCAAGGAATCCAGCCCTACGTGACGAGACCCACTTGTTGAACGTCGTGCTTCCACTTGTGGACGAGTCATATGCCACGATAGCGGCGCAGGAGGGTCGCTTGTTGGTCGGATTCAGTAAATCGGGATGGGGAGCGCTTTCCCTGCTGTTACGCAATCCGGATTTGTTTCATCGAGCAACGGGATGGGATACGGGAATTCGAGTGGACACCGGCCCGATTGAGGAGGCGGACCGGCAGGATCGAATTGACCGCATCTGGGGCACTCGCGCTAATTTCGAGCGATATCGGCTGTCCTCTTTGATAAAGAACCGTGGAAAGGCGTTGGGCGAAGAAGCACGTATTTTCTACTTTAATACAGGTGGGAGGCGAGCGGAAGGGGGCGCCATCTTTCATCAATTGATGGTCGAACAGGAAATCGCACACCGGTATGTTTTCGAGCCGAAAATCCCGCACCGATGGGACAGCGGCTGGATGCCCGAAGCGGTCGCCTTTTTGGTCGGAAACTAGCCGTATTTTCGTGATACGTACCGCTCGTATCTAGGCTGCAACCAGGCGTGAGCCCAATTGCAGAAGGCTAAACAGATCGCCAAGGAAACCGCAAGCAGCGTTAGGAAGGACGGGGCGACTACGCCGTCGCCGTAGGCGAAACCCATTTCCGAAAAGAAAACGTAGGTTAGGGCCGCACAGGACAAGAGCATAGCGCTTACAAGCATGCTAAATCGCCAGGCCTTCATCGGAACTTTTGGAGTGTGGATGTGCGAGTAGGCTTCGCCATGCGGTCGCAGCTTGGCCCACGTGACGAGAATCAATGCTTCGAGGATAAACAGAATAGTGAAAACGTGCATGAAGTGAATAGTGATTTCGAGACCAAAAATCGCTAGGCCCCAAACAAGTATAAAATAGGTGAAGATGTGAAATAGGATGACGAATATCGCGGCAGTGGGAGGTATGCGCAATTGCTGGGCGAAAAGTCCAAGCGTCACTAGGACAGCGATTGGGATAGCAATGAATCCCGCGAATTTGCTCACGAAAATAAATACACCGTCAGTGGCATGAATAAGATTGGGAGCGAGAAACAAAGTGACGACCGCGGTAACGATGGCAAAGATTTTGGATACGCTGATTAGCTTCCTGTCGTCTGCTTTTTTATTAAAGATCGGTTTGTACAAATCGAAGGCGAACATGGTCGCCGACGAATTGAGAAGCGAGTTGTACGTGGAAAACACTGTACCAAGCATAACGGCAATAAACAGGCCTAGGAGCGGTTTAGGCAGCGTGGCTTCGACCAAAGCGGGGTAGGCCATGTCATTCGGTGAAAGATTTTGTCCGAAAAGGTGGAAAGCGATTAATCCTGGGAACATGGCCATGAAAGGTATGAGCATTTTGAAAAATCCGCACAAGAGGAGCCCTTTTTGTCCTTCTTTGAGACTGGCGGCACCCAGTGCCCGCTGGATGATGAACTGGTTGGTGCTCCAGTAAAAAATGGCCATGACCATTAGTCCGGTGAATACTGCGGAAATTGGAATTGCGTCCAGTTCGCTACCCGTTCCGATGGCATTGAGTTTTTCAGTGTGGGTCGTGGTGATCTCGGTGAGGGCGGTTCCAATTCCGCCACCGAGTTTGTCACCCAAGGCGATGAGCCCGAAAATCGGGAGAAGGCAGCCGATTAAAAGCAGTCCAATTCCGTTAAGCGTATCGGATATAGCAACCGCTCGAAGTCCGCCGCTGATCGCGTAGATCGACCCGACGATACCAATCGTCCAGGTAATGACCCAAATTGACTGCGTTTGGCTTAGTCCAGTCATTCCCTCGAAGTCCAGCACTTTCGTTAAAGCAAGCGTGCCGCTGTAGAGCACGCTAGGGGACCAAATGAAGATGTATCCAAACATGAGTAAGCAACTGACGAGTCGGCCGGTCCCTTCGCCGTAGCGGGATTTGAGAAAGGTGGGCATCGTAGCGAACGCACCGCCAAGATACATAGGTAAGAAGATCAGCGCGAGGAGAATGATACCCCGCACAGCCCATACTTCCCAAGCAAGGGCTGTCATATTCCCGGCATAGGTTAATCCGTTCTGGCCGATGAGCTGCTCGGTTGATATGTTGGTGAGGAGGAGAGAACCACCGATGAAAAGTCCTGTAAGTCCCCGTCCGGCCAGGAAATAGCCGCTAGCGGACGAGAGATGTCCACGGGTCTTACGCCAAGAGTACCAAGCGACAAATCCCATAAATGCGAGGCACGAAACAAGCGTAAGCATATGATTGGTTTAGGGCAAACTAGTTAGGGAGAATTTAAAGATGGGTTTGATCGGCCCGTAAAATGGATCGAAGGATCTATTTGATATTTGAGCTATTGGCTTTAGAGATGAGTTCTCCGCTTATTGGGGGAAGCGAGAAACCTTTGTGCCAAGAGCCGTTTACCTGAGTTCCTATAGAAGCGTCAAGTGGCCCTCTCTGATTACGCTGCAGGAGGCTATTGAGTACATCAACTGCGGTGGCCCCCATAGTGCGTCGGTGTTGATAAATGCCGCTGACGCCGGGTTTGTCGTCAGAAACATTTAGACTAACGTACCCCACATCATCGGGCACTTTGATACCTTCTGATTCGGCGGCTTCGAAGAATCCCTCGCATCTACTAATGACCGCTTGAGGTTGATAGCGAAGTAGCCACGAACGAATCGTTTCCGTTTGATCGGTCTCGTCAAGGTTGAGAATTGGAATGGTGTCGAGTGTGCCCTCCATCTGAGATTGGGCGTATAGGTGGGCTGCTTCCCATTGATGGCTCCACCGGTCGGCGAAATCTGACCTAACAACAAGTCCGACGCGAGTGTATCCTCTTTGGCGTAGTTTGTCCCAGCAAAGCAGGTAGTGTGCGTATTGGTTCGGCAGGATATGATGGAAGAATGAGTAGCGCACGGGTTTCTCAATCGTCACAACCGAGAACGCGTTCCAATCAAGATCGAGCTCGTCTTTATGATTCTCAAAAGGTGCTAGGATGATTCCGCGAATTCCGCGGGTTTTTAAGATTTGGCTGAATCGTTTCGGATTAGCCGCATCCTCACTCGCCGAAAAATGCTGTAAGGTATAGCCTAATTCCATCGCTCGATTTTGGGCACCTTCGATAACCTCTTGCCGACTTGGTAATCGAGTGTATTCGCTTGGCTGCTTCCAGTTCGAGATAAACCCGATTACGGATAAGTTGTTTTGGACGCGGAGACGGTTTCGATGGGCAGCCAGTGCTGAAAGGGCTGGGTCTGGAGCATATTTGAGCTCTTCCGCAATTTTCTTAACGCGATCCTTGGTATTCGCGGGAAGCGACGGATGGTTCTTTAACGCCATTGACACGGCCGCGATGCTGAGATTCGCCTGGGCGGCAATATCTTTCAAGGTCGAGCGTTTGTAATTGGGGGGCACGGTCAGTAAATAAGTCCCCTAACGGACAGATCTCAATTCCAATTTAAAGGTTTCAGTAAATTGAGGGGGAATCGATTGAGCACAGCGAACGATGACAACAGCACTTCCGTCTCCGCACTGCTACGCCAAGACACTCCGCTTGTTGCCCAAACGGGACAAAAAGGTATCTCTGCGAGTCAACGGTTTGTTTAGGAAAAGCCCCAGCATGGTCGGACAGTATACTAGTGAAAAATTTCATCCTCTTCCTCATTTCATCGTTTCAAAAAACAAAGGGCGAGAAGCTTAGGATAGTAAATCCAATGAAACAGCTAAGACCGAAGAGAAACTTTTTGTATTTCCTAGTTTCATCCGGGCTCATATTGAGGCCTCCGCCTTTGATAGCCACGATCTCGGAACGGCTTTCGTCTTCCGCGTTGCGATAGCCGTAGTTACTCATTAAGTACATATTGAGAGCACAAGCGACCGTGACCCAGGGAGACAAATTCAAGTTGTTCTGGAAAAATAGCGGAAGCTGGCTCTTGAGTTCGCCAAGTAGGGGTATATTGAGTAGGCAGAAGGAAAAAAGCCCTAAGGTAACTCCCAAACAAAGAGTCGAAAATGCGGCTTTTTCTGTAGAACGGTTATAAAACAGCCCAAAGAGCACGGTAACAAAGACACCCGGAGCGAGAAAGGCCCATACAGCTAGGAGGTAGTTAAACAACCCTTGAAAATTGCGTATGAATGGGGCGATAAGCATACAAAAAACAAGGAGGATGACCATAATGATGCGGCCGTCTTTCAAGAGTTCTTTGTCAGTCGCTCCCTTCTTGATTTTGGCAAAAAAATCGTAGGTCAGCAGGGATCCACAGGCACAAAGTCCCGAATCGACGCTCGACATAATAGCTGCCAGCAGCCCGGCGAGACAAAGGCCCAGAAGCCCAACAGGCATGACCTCCGTGAGTAAGCTGACGTAGGCATTGTCGCGGGCGACGATTTCATGACCTTGAAATAATTGTGCCGCAACTACACCTGGGGCTGCTATAAATAGGAGGGCCAGCGTTTTCAGAACTCCCGCAAACAGACATCCCATCTTTGCGTGGTAGAGACTGCCGGCCGATAATGCTCTTTGAATATAGTCTTGGTCGGTGCAGTGGCCATGCACACCCAGAATTAGTCCGCCGGTGAGCATGGGAAGCCAGCCGAAGGCGTGTTCCCAAGGACGGAGCAGCGACCACATTGAGCGGCCTGCATCATCGACGTTACCAACGAAGACCGATTCAATTCCCCCCAATTCCATAATCCCGAAATAGAGAAGTAAAGCACCCCCAAGGACGAGCACCACCATTTGGACAAAGTCGCAGTAAATCACGGCCTTGAGTCCGCCCATTAAGGTATAGGTACCGGCAGCAATACCGATAAGAAAGATCGCAATCCAGTAAAGGAATTCGGCATTGGGCAATTGGTCCCATCCGAGCAAATGTGTAAGGACTAAAGCGCCCGCGTACAGAGCGGCTGCGATGTTCCCCAGGATAATCATCATTAGGTTGATGAAGGAAACCACCACGCGACAGCGACCGCTGTAACGCTTTTCGAAGAACTCTGGTGAGGTGGCTAGCCGAAGTCCCATGTAAGTCCGGATAAAGAAGGCGGACAGCAAAATGAAGCAAAAGGCGCCTACCAGTTGAAAGCCACCCGCGATGATTCCGACTGCAAATGCGAGACCCGCTTGGCCGACGAACTGTTGGCTGGAAATATTGGTCGCGAATAGGGAGGCTCCGATAAACGGCCATTTCATGGTACCCCCTGCGAGGAAGAACTCCCGACCACCCTTGGCTTGCCGCCTTGATATCCAGAGGCCCAGCCCGATAATACCAATGAAATAGAGGAGTATGATTAGGGAGTCGAGTACGCTGATTTTCACGATGAAAGGGTGGGGTATTTTATTATGAGTAATGACGGTAGGAGAGGCTTTACGCACCGAACGTTTTTATTGATCGCGTCGTGAAGCTGCTCCTCCACACCGAAACCATAACAAGATGAATGAGTATACAGAAGCTTTTCAATAAATTGCTCTGGAATTATTTTATGGAATCAGGTAAGTTTGTTTTCAACAGGGTCAGTTAGTCTTTTTTTACGAAGTTGGCAACTAAAGAAACTTGGTCTGTGCCGAGCCGTTAGAGAACGATGGTTCAAGTTTAAATGACTTTTGCGTTGGCTAGGGGCTCAATCGTCCAAACCGGTGATTCCCGTTTCGTCTGGCTTTAATTTGAGAAGTGGCTCAAATCGCACGTCTACTGGATAGGCGTCGTTGTTCCATTCGATACCTGAGTTACGGTTTTTAACTCCCATGACACGCTTTAGAAGCTCGGTCGTTAGATCGGTGCGAATTTCGGAACAGTTGGGATCCTTGTATCGATTAACCAGTTCTTTAGGGTCCTCTGAAAGGTTGTATAGTTCGCATCGGTCATCGACATACATGCTGAGTTTCCAATCTCCTTTGCGAATCATCGTACCTGGGCCCAGGCTCGTGGGAAGGTGAGGAGCTTTGAGACGGAGTCCCGGGGTGGGTGTTTTGGCGGTTGGTGCACCCCCACCGGCTTCCGAAATTACGGTATCTTTGCCTTGGTAGTCTTGTTGCTCGAGTGACTTTATCCAGGATTTTCCTACCATGGTTGCCGGTGAGTCGATGCCGAGCGAATCCAAGAGTGTGGGAACGAGGTCAATTTCCTCTGTCAGACCGGTGAAAACGGCACCAGCCCATTTTTTATTTGGATGGCGAATGATGGCAGGGATTTTTGTTAGGCAATCGTAGAAGGCTGGCAATTTGTGGGACATTCTATAGTCACCGATTAATTCGCCATGATCTGAGAAGAAAAGGACAAGTGTATTTTCTGCGAGACCACTTTCATCCAGCATTGCAAGTAAACGTCCCACGGAGTCGTCGACGTATCGGACTTGGCCCATATAGGTCGCGATTGCATTCTGCAACTCCGCTTCGGTGCAGGTATCCATCTCTGAATGCTTCCTCCAGACCTCGTTTCGATAGGGCTGTTTGTCCCGATCGTAATGGTAGTAAGATTCTGGGATCGAAATCTCCTTAGGATCAAAAAGGCTCTTGTAGGGTTCAGGACACGTGTAGGCAGGATGAGGGTCCTGGTAATTGACCCACGCTAGAAAAGGACGTTTGGCGTCCCGCATAAAGGCGATAGTGTCGTCGGTCAGTTCGCCTGTCTTATTGTAGACATGGTCCTTTTCCATTTCGAAAGAACTGAATGATTTGGCGTATTTTGGGTGATTGTCGTAATTGCCGAGCGTGACTTCATGAATTTCATCCCAAACAGAATCGAGCTGATCGAACGTAAACAGGTGGTTTTTTCCGAACATCCCTGTTCGATACCCCTTTGATTTCAGCGAAGTCGCGAGATTTGGAACTTCAGGATTGATCGTTGACCAGTAGTTCCGACACCCATGTTCACCTACATAGGTACTAGTAGCGAAGCTAACGCGGCTCGGGGCGCAGAGAGGTGACTGGCAGTAGCAATTGTCAAAACGTACCCCCTCTTGGGCCAATCGGTCGATATTTCGCGTTTCGATTGTGGCGTGGCCATAGCAACTGAGATAGTCGGCTCGCAGCTGATCGGGAGTAATGATGAGTAGATTATAAGGGTTCAAGGCAGTTCGTGTATGGCAGCGGGTGATAATGGTTTAGTGGGCCAAGTGTCAATATACATGGAAACTGAATCAGTTAAGTGCAGATCTAAATGTTTGTACACGCAACTTCCTCCCTTTACTTAACTGTTTCAGTGAAATGACTGTGAGAGTCGATTGACAATTGGTGACTTTTACATTCCACTTTGATGTTAACGGTGGCGGTCAATTTAGGGTTGAATTAGCAATTACCCTAAGTCAACTGCTGTCAACCAGCGATACACCCCGATTTTTCTGCCACTCCCAGTACGATCAGTTACAGGATGGCCAAGAATACACAAACTAAATACTATATCCTATGAAACTAGTTTTAAACTACCTAAAACTACCGATAGCCTGTGGGCTATTTTATGCGGCTTCGTCGGTTGCCTATGGGCAGGGCGACGACGCTTACACACTCGATCCCTTCACAGTGCAAGCCACGGAGGGCTACACAGCGACGAATACGATATCTGGGACGGGATTGAGTACTCCTCTTCAGAACGTTCCGATGGCGATCAACATAATAACTTCGGACTTTTTAGAGGATAGTCATATTGGCGAGTTCACGCACGCCATGGACTACAATGCCTCGATAACTCAGACCGGTCGAAACGACAACGGTAATTCGGTTGCGTCAACTTTCGCAATTCGAGGTTACAGGAACAGCACCATGCTGGTGGACGGGGTGCTCGGAGGAATGGTCTTGCCGATGCAGATGATTGACCGTATTGAAGTGGTTAAAGGTCCGAACACATTGTACGGCCAAGCGGAACCAAGCGGTCTTATTAATGTAATTACCAAAACTCCCCGTGCTGAGCAGGGCGGCACGATCAGGGCAATCACGGGAACCAACGAATGGTACCAATTAAAGTTGGATTACACGGTCCGGGCGATGGATGATAGACTTGGTCTGCGTATAATGACCGATAATAAGGAAACTAATGGTTGGAGATGGCTTGATAATCGAGCATATCAGTTTAAGGGAATGTCAGGGTCATATAAACTTGCTGAGGCGACTGATGTTGACTTTTTGCTAGCTGAAAACCATGCGACGGGGTTCCCGACTCAGCGAGCCACCTGGTCATTCGAACGAATTCCGACCGACCTAAATGGTGACGGAGACACCGATGATACTGTAGGAGGCGTGAAGGAATCGACAGCACGATTTAACAACACCTTTCTACCACCAGAATACGTTTCATCGGGGCCTGGAAACACACTCGACCAGCAATATTACTGGATGTCGATGGGCATTCGGCATAGCTTCAGCGATAATCACAATTTTCAGTACAAGTACAATTTTAATGAGCGTGACCACCTAATGTCCGCCAGAGAGTTTAACACTTTTAATCCGGATGGGAGTAATCCAGTAAATAACTATTCAAACGAATTTATATCCCGTGATGAAGTACATACCCTAAATGATATAATCGAATTCAGTACGGGAGAAGTGAAACATCAACTACTCCTTGGTGTACGTAAATCCGAGAGCATTAACAATATGGGTCGCGGAAATTATCGTTTGAGAGGAAGAAATGCTACAGAAAATGCTGCGATGCGCGTGATCGAGGCCAGAACAGGAAAGGTCTTTCGAGATGTGCTATACAGGGAAGATATCTTAAACGGAACTCCGATTTGGACAGACGATGTGCCTACTTTAGAAGAGATATTCGCTTACGGACAGCGAAGCAATCAGGCTGGACGAAGCTTCCAAGACATCACGACCATGTACGCGACGGACAATATCTATTTTAACAACGGTCAGTCCAATGTTATAGTAGGAATCAGAAACATCGATTTGGATCAGAGGAACGAGGCCCTTGGCGGTGCCATAACTAGTGAGCTCTCAGGCAACGACACGAATTTCCAAATTGGTGGCGTGCATCGCATAAACCCAAATCTGAGTTTATTTGCTAGCTGGGCTGATGCGTTCCGCCCTCAAAATAGAACTGACCCAAATACAGGCGAATTGGTCGGACCGCAAACTAGCGAAGCAATCGAAGTGGGAGTCAAATTTGCTGACATGTTCGATGGAAAACTAACAGGATCCGTTGCTGCGTTTAGAATTGAACAGAACAACGTTTTCCGTAGCGACCACAACCCTGTTACCTTTGTGAATGATCAAGCGATCACTGATGATTTGAGCGAGGGGTTAGAGTTCGAATTATTCTTCAATCCAGTTCCCCAGTGGAATATCGTGGCTGCCTACAGTTACATCGATGCGAAGGTTGTCGGTGACGTGGCTACGGGTTTACCTTTGGAAGGTGCGACCCCCCACCGATTTACACTGTTCAATACGTACACCGTCCAAGAAGGACTCTTCGCTGGAGTCCGATTTGGAGGAGGATTGGTCTATGCTGATGGCCCAATTCCGCAGTTTGGCAATACTGCCAACAGGCTGGTCGTAGAGGATGGATACACGGTTTTTGATTTATTCGCTCGCGTCCCTGTTACATTTGGAGAACGTAGCTGGAACCTTGGAATCAATATCGACAATGCGACAAACGAATTTTTTGTTCGGTCTCGTGCGGCAACTAATGAAGCCCGTCAGATCCTGTTCTCGCTTTCCACAGATTTGTAGTCACAGGTTTGTTTGAATTATAGTTCAATCAAGGTCCTCCTCCATTGGATTAATGGAGGAGGCTTTTTGTATCATGATTACCGTTAATTGGATCTGAAGACCTTCGAGGAGATGGGTATCTCGAAGTAACATAGGAGCAAATGTTCTCCGGAGTGCCTGCACTTGTGCAGAGCCGTGCAAGTTGTGCTTGGACTTTCATCAGGGCAAACCGCGGCATTTTTCTTTGGTCTTGGTCATTTTTAATGAAAGGAGCCGCTATTCAACGTTTCAGCTATAGCCCTTATGTCGCTGTGTAAAAACGCTGCAACATGAAGATAATGAGAATAGAGGTCTTGAACTCTCTATTTCGTAGTGAAAGTATGTCTTTATGAGATTCGTCTTACCTCTGATATTCTTGTCGTTAATGCTATCATCTTGTATCCGTAAATACGATACAAAAAATTATAAGCCGGCTCAAGAAAAGCCAAACATCCTCTTTATCCTCGTAGATGATCTGGGGAAAGAATGGGTGAGCACTTATGGTGCAGAAGATATTGAGACCCCGAATGTCGATCGTCTCGCAGCCACGGGTATGAAGTTCGAGAACGCGTATGTAATGCCCCAGTGCACTCCTACGCGGTTGAGCTTCATGACTGGTCAGTACCCTTACCGACACGGATGGGTGAACCACTGGGATGTACCTAGATGGGGTGGAGGATGTAGCTACGACTGGAATCGTAATCCGAGCTTGGCTCGGGTCGTGAAAGACGCGGGCTACGCGACAGCCGTAGCGGGCAAGTGGCAGGTGAACGACTTTCGTGTGCAGCCGGAGGCTATGGTGGATATCGGTTTTGACGAGTATTGCATGTGGACGGGAGGCGAAGGAGGCAATCCTCCCAGTGACATTCGTTATTGGGATCCGTATATTCATACCAAGCAAGGAAGCCGGACCTATGATGGGGAATATGGTCCAGACGTCTTCACCGACTTTCTTTTAGCATTCATCGAGGACAATAAGGAAGGTCCTTTCTTCGCGTACTTTCCTATGGTGTTGACGCACACACCATTTGTGACAACTCCCGATGAGCTCGAGGTTTCGACAGATTTAGAGAAGCACAAGGCCATGGTGCGATACACCGACAAAATACTCGGCCGATTTATGAGCAAGCTTGAGGAGCTCGGAATCCGGGACAATACAATGATCGTATGGGCCTCAGATAACGGAACGGTGAGTACCATTACAGGGACGCAGAATGGGAGAAAAGTTCCTGGTGAGAAATCGAATCCTGTCGAGCCGGGACTTTGCGTACCTTACATTGTGAGTGCTCCTGGCTTAGTTCCTGAGGGCGTTACAACGGACGGTCTGACCGATGTTACGGACATGCTTCCCACCTTTGCCGAACTAGCGGGCGGAACTTTGCAGCCAGGATACGAATACGACGGAGTCTCCATCGCGGACCATTTGCTGGGTAAAGCGGATGATACACCGCGAAAATGGGTTTTGGGAATGGGGGGAAAGAACGAGGCGAGACTAACCGACAAGGGTGTCGAGAATCGATTCGTATTTAGAGATCGAGTTCTACGCGAAAAACGGTTCAAGCTTTATGTATCAACGGAACGAAGAGCGGAAAAGCTGGTAGACGTACTCGCCGATCCAGAAGAAAAGATAAACCTGATCAACAGTACAGATCAGGAAGCTCAAGCGGCACTGGCTCGCTTAACTCCACTGATTGACACCTTTCCAGAAAAGGACAATGACCCGATTTACGACCCGCTTCCGCCCCGGCCCTGGGATGTACCCGTCACGGCAAAGAGTCAGGTTTGGAAGGAATAGGTTCCTGAGGTTTAGGGTGTGAGTGTTAGGGCTGAAATTTATTTTCAGTCAAATGCACTGAATTTCCTTTTTGCTCTTGAGATGAGCAGAGTGCAACTGCTAGGAAGCGCCAAGATAACAGGGTCTCGACGAGATACTTATGCCTCAGTTCTAGCATGCTGTGTCGAAAGACAGCTTGCTGGCTTAGACAAGATGCCTAAGTTACTCTAGGGGCCATTGCTGGCGGAGGCGGGATTGGGTGTAGAGCAGCTGATTATTATGCTTTGGGGATTCTGCTACGTTCACATTTTCTTGGGGATCGCTTCGGTGGTCGTAGAGTTCTTGGGCTACGATTTTTCCGGTTTTGGCACTCCGCCATTCGGTGTACCGGAGGTTTAGCATTCGGACGGAGTAGCCCTTGTAGCCTGATCGATAAAATTGGCTGAAGGCTGCCGTATCTTTATGATCCCAGGCCTTGGGATTTACTATTAGCGGAGCCAAGGATTTACCTTCGATACTCTGTGGTAGGTCGAATCCAGCCAAGTCAACAAGGGTTGGATACATGTCAATAAGTTCGACTCGAGCGTGGGTAAGTTGACCATGGTTATCTTTTCGCGGATCGACTATGATGAAGGGAATTCGAGTGGAGGTCTCAAAGTTTGTGTGTTTGCACCACATGCCGTGATGACCAAGCTGGTATCCGTGATCAGACCAGAGGGCAATGATGGTGTTGTCCGCTTCACCGGTTTCTTCAAGTGCCGCAATCAGTTCTCCAATGAGAGAATCGATATAGCTGACACAGGCGAAGTAGGCATGGCGCGTTTGACGGGCGAGGGGTTCTGGAAGAGGCCCTTCTGCTGGCATGCCACCGAAGCTGCGTACATAGTTCCAGGGGGAAAGGGCGAACTCGGGAGCGTCCCGTGGTGGATAAGGATTCGATGCCAGCGGCAGAGTCTCTGGATTGTAGAGATCCCAATATTTCTTTGGGGCGTTGAACGGTGTATGTGGCTTGTGGTATCCGACAAAGAGAAGAAACGGGATCTCGGATTTGGCGGCTGATTTTAGCTTCGCGATCGCAGCTAGGTTTGTCTCCCCATCACGATATGCCTCATCGCTGACATCGGGCGCTTCAAATAATGGTATGAGTTTATTGGATTCATGGATACCATCTATCCCTGCCCTTTTGTCTTTGTACTCGGGGGAGGCGTATTGCTTCCCGAGAATATAGTGCTGGGGTTCACTCCAGGACTTTGGATCCCGGTGTGTATTGTGGAGGACCTTGCCGAAACCAAAGGTTTGATATCCCCTGTTTTTGAAAAACTCGGGGAGTGACTCTGCATCGGGCCGCTTGTCACGGAATTGGGTTTTGTTGTTGTAGGCCTTTGTCGAATCGGGACGAAGACTGGTGAACATGCTAGAACGGGAAGGCCCGCAGACTGCGTACTGGGCGTAGGCACAATTGAAGAGCGTTCCTTGGGTAGCGAGTTTGTCGATGTTGGGCGAATGAATGTGCGTTGCCCCGTAGCAGTTTAGTTCGGGACGCAGATCGTCGATACCAATTATCAATAAATTCGGTAAATTTGCGAAGGCTGTGTTGATACAGATAGACGTTAGAAAGATCAGCCTAGCTTGAAGTAAGAAAGAAGATGGTAGAGTAATTGCGCGGATGATCATAGATAAACCTATTTGGCTGCAGACGGTATGTAGCAAGATTGGTATAAGTAGTAGAAGTGGCAACTTTAAGATCGTTTGGTTCGTTACCAATTGGATTGCTTTGGCTAGGCTAGAAGCCATTTGTGTCAGTATTCTGAAGTGGATATTTTATTATGAAGACAGTATTGATCACAGGAGCCAATCGAGGGTTAGGATTGGAGTTTGCCAAGCAGTATCAATTGGATGAATGGAAGGTGATTGCCTGTTGTCGGAATCCAGATGATGTGCCGGAACTGTTAGAATCGGGTGTTTCTGTCTACCAATTGGATCTTCTCGACTTCGAAGCGATTTATCGGTTTGCGGAGACGCTCGAGGGGAAGCCGATTGACTTGTTGATCAACAACGCGGGCATACACGACCGTACCAAAGAAGAGGGATCCTTGGGTATCGAAACGGAATATTGGATTGACGGGTTTAAGGTTAACGCGATGGCACCGGTTTTATTGACTCTTGCACTATTGGATAATCTTTCTGCTTCAGAAAATCCTGTTGCGGCGACGATTGGCAGTCAGGCAGGTTGTCCCACACTCTACGATTCGGGTGGGATTTATCTTTACCGCACTAGCAAGGCGGCAGCCCATGCTGCCGCAGTTATACTGTCGAATGACTTGAAAACCTTTGGGATCCCCTACGTTTGTCTCCGCCCGGGCCATACGAAAACGGATATGGGTGGGAGTGATGCACCTCATGAAATCGATGAATCTGTGAGGATGATGCGGCAGGTGTTAGCAAAAGTGGATGTATCGCAAACCGGTCGTTTTATAGATCGTACGGGAGAGCTCATCCCATGGAATATGGAGAAAGATTTGAATATTTAGAGAACTTTGAAGGTAGAGAGCGATCTCCGAGCACCCACCTGATAAATAAATCAATGGGGGCTCAGAGATCGCCCGCTACCAAATTCACCACAGCAGCAATCGACACCCAGGGGTCTACTAAAATATTGTATGGCAGAGAAAATTAAAGTAGGCACCGTTGAATTGGTTCAAATGATCTCCCCTGTGGCATGTTGGTAGCTGCGAGAGGAAGAGCTCGCAATCAGGGTTGGAGCGACAAGGATACCCCGACCATCAACAAAGTTTCTGAAAAGATTGGAATTATTAATTTTACGTTTGGCAATGAGTTTTGTAACATTGATCTTACGGTCGAAATCCAATCTCCAAAGCAGGAGTAGGTTGCCGGTTTGTTTCCTGGTGCGGCATCGCGAAGAAGGATGCGAGAGTATGATGCCGTTTTGAAAATAGTGATACGTACAAGAAGAGGTAAAATTTGAAGTGATTACGATTTGTGTTGGTACAGCGAGAGCGGGCTGCTCTCGCCCTACTTAACTGCTACGCTATCAATTCGGGTATAATCTGTCCTCCGAATTGGGACATTTGCTTGAAGCGGCCGGCGTGGAAGTAGGTAAGCTTGTTGTCGTCGAGCCCCAAAAGACTAAGTATAGTGACGTGGACGTCTCGAATGTTGTGCACGACGTCCACGGCTTCCGCCCCTAATTCGTCAGTGGCTCCGACGGTATGGCCCGCGTTCACGCCTCCACCGGCGAACCACATGGTCATCGCGTTGGAATTGTGGTCGCGTCCGTAGGCGGCACCCCCATCGCGAATACCATTATCTGGACTGCGCCCAAACTCACCACACCAGACGATTAATGTTTGGTCTAGTAATCCGCGCTGTTTTAGATCCTTGATCAAGCCCGTAATAGGCTTATCAATATTTCGAATACGTTGTCCGTGAGCCCGCTCCAAGAAATCGTGGGAATCCCAACCTCCGGAGTAGGCTTGTATAAAGCGGACGCCTTTTTCCACAAGTCGACGGGCGAGGAGTAGCTTTCGGCCGAAAACCTCCGTTTCATCGTCACCGATTCCATAAAGCTCTTTGGTTTTATCGTCTTCTTGGTCAATATCTAGAATTTCAGGTACCTGCATTTGCATCCGGAAGGCGAGTTCGTAGTTTTCGATTCGTGCTTGCAGGTCGTCCTGCCAGGGATGATCCTCCAGGTGATCGTGGTTGAAACGACTAAGGAGATTTAGATTTTCACGCTGATGCTCAGGAGAGATTCCAGCAGTTGGTTTTAAGTCGAGGATGGGAGATCCCTTAGGGCGTAAGGGGGTTCCCTGGTAGTGTGCTGGTAGATAGCCGTTACCCCAATTGGGTGATCCACCTTGTGGATACGATAATTCAGGAAGAACAATGAATCCCGGTAGATCCTGGTTCTCGGACCCGAGGCCATAGGTCACCCAAGATCCCATAGCTGGATCACCTCCGAAGCGATTCCCGGTATTTACCTGAAACATCGCGGTGGGATGGTTGACGGAATCGACCTGGCAACCGCGATAAAAGCAGATGTCGTCCGCTACTCCAGCCAGATGTTGCCAGGGCTCAGTCATCCAAGCACCGGATTGACCAACTTGACGCGAAGCCCATGGGCTTTGCACGTAGTAGCGGGTACCGCTTTCCATGGCGGATTTGGCTTCTCCTCTGCGATTGAACTTTTGCAAATGGAGGTCGTCAAGAGCCGGCTTGGGATCGAAGGTATCGATATGGCTCGGACCACCTTCCATCATGAGGAAAATGCAGTTTTTGGCTTTGGGGGGAAGGTGCGGTCTTTTGAATGTAAGTGCTCCTGCTGATGGGGAGTCGGCCATAGCATTGAGTCCAGTGAGAGCGATACTTCCGAGACTCGCTCCCATACTGTAGAGAAAGCTTCGACGATTAAGGGAGCGGGCGGCAGCCTGGTTAGCGGCGATCTCCTTGCGTAGTTTTTGGCTCATAGCGAAAGCGAATTTTAATGTCGTAGCGGGTTTATCCCGCGGTGATATAACTGATGGATTACGGCGTAGAGTCGCTCCTAATCATTTTAGTAAACATAAAGAAATTCGTTACTGTTGAACACGACTAGGCAAAGATCGGACAGGGCTCGAGTTTTAGCATCAACGTCAGCTAGTGAAGGGTCAGCGACGTAGTGCTCGAAGCCAAACAAGACTTCCTTAAAGCTAAAGGTTGCACCTGTCATTTCCTCAACCGCGGAGCGCTTCACTTCTCTGGGGAGTTTTCTCGGAGGGAAGGTCAGGCCCTGGTGACGATCCTCCATTTTTTTCCAGTGCTCGAGGGAAAGCAAAAGCTCCTCTTTGTCAGGTTTACGCCCGTAGGCACGTTGAAAGAGGGTTTCGACTGCTTTTTCGCGTGTTTTGTTATTTTCCAAAAGGTCTATCGCAGTAGCGATGGAACGATTGAGGGAGTCTTCGCCATTAAAGAGGCTGAAAACCTGGGGTGTCACGGTGGAGGCATGGCGAAACTCGCAGGACTCGTCAGGACTGGGTTGATTGAAGACTTCCATGAATGGGTTGCGCAATCCACGGATTTTTTTGGCGTAGACAGAGCGGCGATTGCGCAGCTCAGGAGTTCGGGAAGGCTCATAGGATGCGGCGTAGGAGCCCATCACTTGGCGGGGTTGGAGGGCCACATCCATATTGATTTCAGGGCGGGCGGGCAGTCCGCCAATGGTCGAGCTCAGTTCGCCTGACACAAAAAGCATGGTGTCTCGTAGTTCTTCCGCACTCAATCTCCGATGAGTGAATATAGCGTAGGATTCACCCAGGGGATCCTTTTCGATGACGAGTTCCCTGTTCTTGTGTTCTGTGGAACGACGGTAAGCCTCGGAAGACAGGATGAGTCGGTGGAGGTCCTTTATTGACCAACCATTTTCGATAAAACTGGTAGCTAGAAAATCGAGCAAATCAGGATGCGTCGGCTTACCGGCCATCGCTCCAAAATTGTTGGGATTTCCTGCGATTCCTCGAGAAAAATGGTAGCTCCAGATCCGGTTAACGATAGAACGCGGGACAAGAACATTGTCTGGACTGGCCAGCCATTTCGCGAAGGCCAGACGACGACCCTCTGGTGACTTAGGAATCGTATTCCAAGGGTTGGCCTCAATGGTATCGTTCGATCCAGGTAAAGCACTGAAAACGCCTGGGGTTACTTCTTCTCCGCGTCTGAAAGGATCTCCTCCGATCAGAATATGTGAACTCTCGTAAGTTCCACTTTCGCTGGGGTTCGTTGGTATGGACAGAATAGACCCTGAACTTTGGGGTTTCTCTGGCAAAGGCCCTGTGTAGACTGACATGGCGTAAGGCTCGAATTTCTTCATCTCGAACTCAGTTCGGGCGACATTTTTCTGTCCCACTTTGAAGATGCCGATTTCCTCATCGGTCAAACCCAGATTACGAGGCGGCAGTTTTTCCTCTGGAATCCCTTGTTTTATGAGCTCTCTGCGCGTCCCTGCAGGGACGCCATTGTCGATGCACCATCGCTCGCGGGCCGCCTTCTGTTTTTGATTGAGCGTATCCCGCATTCCAGCGAAGTACTCCCTGCGCTTCTCCATGACTTCGATTTCATCCGTATCAATCAGATGTTCGTTTTCTTGGAAGGGGACTTCGCGATCGGCAAAATGAGTGGTGCTGAAGACCGCCTGGATGCGGTAGTAGTCTTTGGTGGGTATGGGATCAAATTTGTGGTCGTGGCAGCTGGCGCATTGCAGTGGATGGGAAAGAAAGGCCTGTCCCACAATATCGGTTACATCGTCTAGAAACTTTTGCCGCGTAATCCGAGCCACGGACATGCCAGTGTGCTCCCAGGAACCCATACGGAGGAAACCTGTCGCGAGAATCATTTCGGGGTTTTCTGGGTCCCATTCGTCGCCAGCGATTTGCTCGATGATAAACTGGTCGTAGGGCTTGTCCTGATTGAACGAGCGGATGACGTAGTCACGATAGCGCCAGGCGTTCGGACGCTCATAGTCATTGGAAAACCCGGAAGAGTCCGCATAGCGGACCACATCCAGCCAGTGTCGGCCCCATTGCTCACCATATCTGGGATCGGCGAGCAATCTCTCGATCACATCCTTGAAAGCTTCAAGGTCCGGCCGCTTGTCCTTGATGAAGGCTTCAGACTCCTCGGGGGTGGGCGGAAGGCCGATGAGGTCGAATGTAGCCCTGCGAATCAGGGTGCGGCGATTGGCCGGGGGGGCTGCGGGTATGCCTGATAGTTCAAGCTTATAGTCGATAAAGGCGTCGATTGGGTGGTACGCACCGCTTTTAGTTTTGGGTATGGCCGGGTTGGTGATTGGCTGGTAGGCCCATAGGTCTTGCTCCTTGTATCGCCTATTGGCCCAGTCTTCGCTAAGGGCGCCGCTTGTTTGTACAATAACCCCTTCCGCATATTCATCGCGAATAGCGGCGACACGGTCATCATCCAGCCAGGGAGCACCTTTCTTTATCCAATCCCGAATGGACCAAATTTGATCCTCAGTAAGACGGTCACTCTCCTTTGGAGGCATCTCGTAGTCTGGGTCCTCCCAGCGGACAGCCTCCATTATGAAACTAAATTCAGAATTACCGGGAATGAGGACATCGTCGAAGGACTCTCCCCCTTTGAGAAGCCCCTCGCGGGTCGTCATATCGAGTCCGCCCTCGATTTCCTCGGGATCATCTCCGTGGCACGAAAAGCACTTGGTAGCCAGGATTGGTTTAACGTCTAGGGCGAAAAGCATTTCTCCCTCGCTAACATCTTCCGTCAATTCCGCTTGAAGTTTTCCGAGACCAATTCCCATGAAAAGGGCTGCTGTCAACGACAGGCGATAACAGAAAGTCATAGACTGAATTAACTTATCGATAATGAAAGGACTAACAATCAGTGGGTATATGGTTACAACGGTAAAGTCTAGCATGGATTCTCTTTTTGAGCTATCAGGATCGATGTGTTAGCTTTAAGATTTTACGCACGGAATGATTTTTCTGAATAATTTCTTTGAAGGGTAACAAACATTCAGATCGAAATGGTGAATTTTCGTTTGCGATCGAAGAGAGTCCCTCGGCCTTTCGGACTAGGGTATCGAAATAAGGGAATGTAGGCACTTGAGTTATCACCTTGGATCGAGACCTCCGAGGCTCCTTAAGAATTGCGGTCATAAGCACTATGGTATTACTGAGGGGGTTTATTTGTAGATCGCCTCGTCAAAGTCCCCCAACATGTCGGTAGCTGAGGCGACAATTCAGTTTCGGTTAGCGGGACTCTCCAGCGTGTTAATAGGTGTTAAAGAGCGATATCAATACATTAGAAAAACGAGAGTTGATGAATTTTGGCATTTAGATAAGTCATCAGATTGGTGTGTATTCGTTCTAAAGGGCTATTCATTCCTTAAGTTATGAGATCATTTCAAAATTCTTTTCCAACCCTGCTGTATAGTCTTTGTGTTCTTGGGTGCCATTCTATCGCAGCCGACTTCAAAGCTTACTTGCCAAGCCGAACTAGCAACCAACTTTGGATCGTCCAGGCGACAGAAAAAGGCGACCAGCTAACCCTATCCATTGACGAAAGGGTAGATCTTGGCTTCAGAGCTGTCACGATCGTCGCCCACCCGGAAAGATCGTTGCTCTACGTTTCTTCCAATGTCGGTGAGGAAGGAAACTCCCCTGGGGCAGCCATTACTCTCGAAGCCGACGGTAGCTACAAGGAGCACCGATCCCTAAGGCTGGAACATGGTTACGCATACCTATCGCTAGATCATGATCAAAGATTTCTACTCGGGGCTAACTATCGTGAGGGTCACATTGATATCTACCCCCTCGACAAATATGGCATACCCGGCTCGCGCGTCGCCTTCCTCGACGAAGGTCGAACCGCTGCTCACGCGATACTCCCGTCGCCTGACAATCGATTCGTTTACATACCTTATGTAAAAGAGTCCAACGCCATCCTTCAGTACGCCTTTGATAACACCTCTGGCGCTCTCACGCCACTCGATCCCAACAACGTCAACCCCCCAGAAGGTACCGGACCTCGCCACATCGCTTACCATCCAACACTTCCCTTCGTCTACTTTAGTAATGAACAAGGCCTCGGTGCTTCCGTTTACCAAAGAGATCTTGCCAGTGGCCAGCTGACCCTTTACCAAGTCGTCGAAGTTGTATCTGAAAATCAACGTCATGGAAGTAGTGCCTCCGCTTCAGACTGCCTCCTCAGCCTTGATGGCAAATTCCTGTTCACCGGCCAACGCAGTAGCAACGAAACTGGCCTTCCCAATGGAATCAACCGTTACCGTGTAGCCAACGATGCTTCCCTAGAGCATCTCGGCCTTACGCCCACCAGTGAAATACCATGGGGTCTCGCTTTCTCCCCTGACGGAAACGTTCTTCTTGTAACAGCACACGGGAGAGGTATCCTCCACGCCTTCCGCCTCACAAAGCAAGGGGAGCTCATACCAATGGCGACTCTCCCAATTGATGAGCGTATATCGGATCTCGTCACTCGTTAGGATGTTTGAGCAACGCGGTTGCCTCTGGTTGACGCATTGCGGGGTTGATATCTGGCCGCAAACCGCTAATAACTAGGTTTCTCTCATGCTTTTCCGAATATGAACCATTTCCGCCGTGATTTATTTGCTCTAGTCGCCTCCGTTGCTTTGGTGGTGAGCTCAACGGCTGAGAATCGTCCTAACGTACTCATCATCTTGGTGGACGATCTCGGCTTTTCGGATCTGGGATTCCAGGGAGGGGAGATTGAAACGCCCCACATCGACCGATTGGCCAATGACGGATTGAAGTTTACCCGGTTCTACAATTGCGCCCGATGCGGCCCAACAAGGGCCAGTATCATGACAGGATTGTACAGCCATCAAGTAGGTGTCTACGAACTGGAACAGGTTGATCCGAGCAACAACATTTTCCTTTCCGAACTGCTGGGAGAAAATGGGTACGCGACCTACATGTCGGGAAAATGGCACTTGGGCGACACGCCAGAGCGGCTGCCACCAGCACGCGGATTTCAGCACTCGTATGCCTACCAGGGTTGCTGTGGCGACTACTGGCAGCCACCGCTGTACGTTTTGGAATCACCAGAAGTAGAACCTGTTCGCTATGGAAAACGGGAGTTTCATGCGACCGATGCGACCACTGACTATGCGGTCAAGTTTTTGCAGTACCATGAGGAGAACGAAGAGCACACTCCGTTTTTTCTTTATCTGGCCTATCAGGCCCCTCACTCACCGCTTCAAGCACCCAAACATCTAATCGACAAGTATGTCTCGCGGTATGAGAAAGGTTGGGACGAGATTCGCGAAGATCGTTGGAAAGCCATGAAAGTGAAGGGTTGGTTCGAACAATACGATTCGGTGCCTTCGTTTTCCGATTCGCCTCCTTGGCATGACCTGCATGCGGAGCCCACTCCGATACGGAAATGGAACTCGTTGAACAAAGTAGAAAAAGCGGACCAAGCACGGCGTATGGCAACTTATGCGGCGATGGTAGATCAAGTTGATCAGGGCATAGGCAAGGTCCTTGCCCAGCTCGAAGAAATGGGCGAGTTATGCAATACGCTGATACTGTTTCTCTCCGATAATGGAGCGAATTACGAAGGCGGGCCCAATGGAAATGATGGCCCTTTGAAAGGAAAAAAGCTCGCTAACATGGGACAACGGGGAACGAGGCACCATGTGGGATCACATTGGGCCGCACTAAGTAATACTCCGCTACGCTTGTATAAGCATTTCAATCACGAAGGGGGAATTCTTACGCCGTTTATTGCCCATTGGCCCAATGGGATTAAGCGATCCGGACAGGAAGAGACACAACGCGGCCATGTTATCGACTTCATGTCGACTATAGTGGAATTGGCGGATATTGAGTATCCTGAAACTTATGCAGGGAATCGAATCAAGCCGATGGAGGGCACCAGCCTCGTTCCCGCGTTTCTGGGTGAGAAAATCGAAGATCGTGCCCTTTACTTCGAGCACGAGGCAAATCGAGCGCTTTTCAAAGGTAAATACAAACTCGTGTCGAAGAACTTCACCTCAACGGACGGGCAGACGCATCACGACTGGGAATTGTACGATATTGAAAAGGACCCTCTAGAGCAGGATGACATCGCTTCTGATCATTACTACGATCTTGTCATTCCTCTGTCTCGGGAATGGCACCAGTGGGCAATACGGACGGATGCTATAATGGGCTACGAAAAGTGGATGCTTAAATTGCAGTACTACTGGCAGACTGGATTGAGGACTTATCTTGACGACGCGTTTTGATTAGTAGTAAGGACTGTCTAGGTCCTCAAAGGGATGGGTATCCCGTTTTACCCAGCTGAAACAGGTGGCTAATAGTGACTCTATTCTTGGACTCTCTGCCTCGTCGTGCTGTTGTTCGCTGGGGGAGGGCTACCCATTTTGAAGCTAGCTGCTTTAACTTAAATGAGCACCAGTTCCAGACTCTCTATAACGATGGATTTCCCAATCGGCTCTCTTCTGTGCAACAAGGTTACGATAGTGATAGGGTAAAGATCTATCGTCCGCCTTAGCACTGAGGATAGGATTTTGAACGGCCGAATATATGTTTCAATAGGAGGAGCTCTGGGAGATGCTCAACCGCTTGCCCCGTGTCAAATCACGCAAGTGTAAGAAAGTTAGAATGTATTCCTAGTTGGACTAGTGATCAACCCTAGATTCAGAGTTGTGCTTTCGTAATTGAGTTCTAACTTTCTCGATTATGTCGAAGTCGGAAAATCTAAGCCAATTTTTCAATGTAGATAGCAAGACTGTTATTCTACCGATCGATCACGGAAGCGTGATACCTATTGACGGCATACTGTGCAAGCCGATGGAGTTAATTGAGCAAGTTGACAGATACGTAGATGGATATGTCGTCAACTACGGAGTCGCAGAGGCCTGCAGAGATGCGCTTTCCAGTAGTGGGGTCTGTCTCCGGACGGATGGTTACAAGCCATCGTATCCAGGAAATGAGGATGATGGATCATATCGGCTCTATACGGGGAAGGATGCTGATGCTTTAGGAGCCCATGCGATGATGAACATGCTTTATTTGCATCACCGACGTGAGTCTGATAATTTCCGTGAATGTGCGGCGGTCATTAGTGAAGGTCGCGATTACGGTATCCCGGTGATCCTGGAGGCGCTGCCATTTAACATTGGGCGACCAGAAGAATATACAGTAGAGAATATCAGATTTGCGGTGAGGCTTGCGGCGGAGCTAGGAGCGGATGTTGTGAAAACAGCGTATCCCACGAATGGGACTGTGGACGATTTTAAGTCTATTATCGAGGCCGCCCTCGTTCCTGTGGTAGTCCTGGGTGGAGCCGCAATGGGGGATGACACTGCCCTGCTAACGATGGTTAAAAAAGCGATGGATGCGGGTGCGAGTGGAATTGCGGTAGGTAGGAATGTGTGGCAGCACGCGAAGCCCGCCGCTGTAGCAGCCGCACTGCAAGCGATTGTGCATGACGGGTCTAGCGTAGGCACATCGTTAAACTTGCTTTAGAAATTGGAATTGCCCAAATTTATTGGATCAGAATCATCCCAAGAAATGAGCGATAGGGGCTAGTCTTTTATAGCTTCACATTTGCAGACTACTTCCATAAATTAGTTTTCCAAACGTTAATTTCGGCTGCTATAAAAACAGGTTATTTTCCCTGTTTTTGTGGTTCGCAATCACTGATGGATTCGAGTGCAGGTCGGCTTAATGATAGGATAGCGATGATATTGAGCCAGGCCATCGGGCCGACGCCGGTGTCTCTTAGAGCCCATGCTAGTTAAGCACTGTGCAAGGTTCCAAAGAAAATGACGGTCAGAAATAGATACGAACAACGCTGACGATTGGACGATTTTCCATCAGCAGGAGATTGCGGGATAGCAGAAGGTTGGGATCCACGTCGTCGTTACGGCTTGGCTTCGAGCTCCGTTGCTAAAAGTTCTGGTTAACGGAGATACGTAAATCTATGAGTTTTAACGTAGCTACGGGGCAAGGCCTTGTAGTAACCAGCTACTAGACGACTATACAGTCTCTGGATCCGGATGTATCCAAGGTGAGCGATAAGGTCGAGCTAGTAGGGTGTTTGCCTCTTGGTCTCCGCGAACCGTGTGGCTAACCGGGTCCCATTCTAGATTGCGACCCAATTGCATGGCCAGGTTTGCGAGGATGCAGGATGTGCTAGAGATATGTCCTTGCTCAATGTCCGCCACCGGTTTATCTCGAGTCTCAATACATGAGAGAAAATCTTTCATGTGGCCTCGGATGGCAGGGGCAACATGCTTTTCAAGCCCCTTTTCCACTTTGTCTTCTGGGTATTGTTCAAGCTCGAAGGCGACGTCCTTATGGATAGTTCTTTGATTCTTGTCCCTTGGAATGAAGTCATACTTATGAACACTGGCCTTGAGTGTGCCTTTTTCTCCGTAGAAGATTGCTGCCCATGGATATTCTGGGTCGGGAGCGGTTCCCCATGATCTATGATTCCAAACCATTTGCATATCCCCATAGTCGAAGGTGGCGGTCTGGGTGTCCGGTATGTTGGCCTTGCTGTCTTTATCCACAAATATGCCGCCATTTGAGCTGATTTTCGTTGGCCAACCGCGATTCATCATCCAGCGTGCTGTATCTAACATGTGAACACACATGTCGCCAACGATTCCGTTACCATATTCCGTGAACGCTCTCCATTTACGAGGATGGACAAAGCTGTTGTAAGGGCGCATGGGTGCAGGACCTGTCCACATCTCATAGTCTAGGTGACTGGGGGGATTGGTGTCGGGCGGGTTTCCCTTGGCCCGCATATGGTAGTAGCAGCAAAGCTCAACATGGGCAATCTTTCCCAGCTTTCCTTCCTGTATGAGATCACGGGCCTCGACCAAGTGCGGAGTGCTGCGGCGTTGGGTGCCGACTTGGACCACGCGTCCGTATTTTCGAGCGGCGGCAAGCATAGCCTGGCTTTCTACCACATCCACACCGGTTGGTTTTTGAACATAAACATCGGCACCTGCTTTAACAGCGTCAATCATGGGCAACGCATGCCAGTGGTCTGGAGTGTCGATGAGGACAATGTCCAAGTCCTTTTCCTTTAGCATCTCTCGGTAGTCGCCGTAAGTTCGCGGCCTTTTCTTTGAGAGTTGGCGTGACGCAACGATATCGGCTGCCTCCGATAGCATTTGGCTGTCGACATCACAGAGCGATACTACCTCGATCGGAGCAACCTGAATCAGCCGAAGAAGATCACATTTCCCGTACCATCCCGTGCCGATCAGGCCAACGCGCTTGGTGTCGATGCCTGCGGCATTCGCAAACTTTGGTAGGTTAAGACCGGAGAGGGCGAACCCAGCGGCACTAGATTTGATAAAAAGACGACGATTCATAAGACCATTTTTAATAGCTTTCCGGGATAGATTAACAACGGTTTTATTGTCAGTTCTCTCAAGTAGGGGCAAGCCGAAATCATTATACGCCACTCGTCCTTTTCGCTTCTTGATTACCTGAAAAAGTGTTGAGGTAAGAATCTTTAGGAGTCTTGCTCTTGTTTTATGGATGAAACGGAAAAACGCACTAAAGCATGGGTGGGAGACGCGGTACTTGCTTTGTTTGCTCGCGAGTGGATTCTGGATCAGAATGTAATTGAGCGGAGTAACCGGATTGAGGTTTTCACTGCTTTGACGTCCAATCAGTTTCTCGCATGCATTGGAGAGCCGACGTTAGTTGAGGCTAGAATAGGGAAAGTGTACAGGGCAGAAGGATTGCAAGCGGCTTTTGACTATATTCAACGAGAAGTCTTGCCTGTATTCGAAAAGCAGCGACGTAACTTGATTAAAAAGACTGGTAGCTATCGAGACCGAAAATAATACCCTTAAAGGCAATTTTACAGATCAGCGGGTTGGAATTCGCGTGAAGGAAAAGTGGTTGATCAAGTTGTCGCGAAAGTTGGGCTGGTTGATCGGCACTGTTTGGAATAGCGCAATGAGACGCTTTTTAAACAAGTCAATGACTGATTGTTTGAAAAACGCTTGCTGCTTGAATTCTGCCAATTCGCAGCGGTAACTAAGCCAATCAGCCTTGAATTGTCTAATCAACGGTTGCTCGATTAATTCCTTCTCAATGGTCATTGACTCACGAGGCTTCAATTTTCCTTCAAGCAAATCGTTCACTCGCAAGAGAAGAATCTTTTGCGAAGTTTTGAGGGGTTCCTGCTCAAATCCCGTAAGAATGCATTTCAATTCAGTCAAAGCGCTCGTGATCTCGTGCTTTTTGATGCGTGTGGCCAAGTGCATCCCTCGATATGACCAATTTTGTAACGTACGAGCGACAAGAAGGAACCTTTGGGTATGGTTCAACTGACCGAGCTTTTCGTCGGGGAATTTGAATGCCGTCGGGAGAAGGGAGCTGCTCTTTTCCAGGAGGATGCCCAGAAAGCGCTCAAAATCTGAAACCCTCCTGATGTAGGGTGCATACTTCCAGCATTCGAGCAAGGTTGACTGGATGATGTTGAGTCGCTCCTGCTCGTCTGAATAACCGATCAAGTAGAAGTATTCGGAGAGAAAGTCCAAGTAGCAGATGGCCGCTTGAGTGAAGGCACAGGCATTTTGGGAACCACCCTTTTTCAGCAAGGTTCGAATGCTCCCACGACTGAGGCCATGATGCGGCAGAAATTGATTGGAGGTGACGCTTTTAATGGAAATCATGTTTCAGAAGGAAGGAAGGCTTCGCTGCGATGCCGTTTTATTCTTCTTCGAAACGTCGGGCTATGGCAGTGCGGCAATCTGACGTTACTCGGAGCCAGATTTCCCGAATATCGAACAAACGGATCTTCGCATGTTTTGAGTATGCGTTGAGCGGAGGGATGTTCTTTTTTTCCAATTCATTCAACTGAAAAAGGAGCCCGTTGATCTGGCTCAACCCGCGTTTCAAGCAGGCGATCGCGAGTGCATAGTCGCCGAGATCCAGTGCGGTTACGGCGAGTAATCCGTAATGCTCTGAACTGGATATCGTTTTTTGAATTTTCAAGGCGGATACAGGTGAGATCTGCTCGGAGCAAAGGGAGATATGTTGGGACCATTTCTCGGTTAACCAGTTATGCAACGCATTGCTCGCGATGTAGAGGGGATGCTTGTGTAATGTGTAAGGCTGATCCGAGATCGCCTCAATCCCACTGTTTGCGGTCTCCTGATCTTGAGGGTCGGCGTTCGTATCCCAACCCATAAAACGGGCCACTTCATCAAGGCGATTTTGGTTTAGGGCTAGCTTGTTGTAGAGTTTCTGGTACCTGCGCACCTGATGGTCCTCATTGGCCAAATAGATCTCCCAGTCATGCTCGCTCCACACGGTTTCCCAACTGTCGTCCCACTCGCTCTCAGGATTGCTTTCGAATTCGAAATCGGCCATAGTCGCTTAACAAGCTTTTAAAAAAAAGTAGATTAGGATCGGAAATTTTCATTTGCAAACGAAATGTCCAAAAATCTGAATGAATGCTCGGGTAGCCATCAATCGTAATTGCGGATACTTAAGGTATTTACGATTGGCAAATTACGTTTTTGTCTAAACATTAATAACTTATGGAGTTCTCAGAGAATATTTTCCATCTATCCGCCCGTTTTTCAGGCCATGTACAGGGTGTGGGTTTTCGTTATGCTGTGAAGCAGCTGGCCAAGGGATTCGACGTTACGGGTCATGTCAGAAACCTTACGGACGGGCGAGTGGAGCTCGAAGCAGAGGGGAGCGAAGAAGAGTGTCAACGGTTTCTAAGCGAGATTGTAAGTGAGCTTGATACCTACATTCAAAGAACCGAGTGCAGAACAGGGAGACGAGGTCGACTTTACAAGGAGTTCAGCATCAAGTAGCCACCTATGGTCATGAACTCAGGGATTGGGATTAGAGGCCTGACAAAGGACTTTCGTGTTTCTGGCTCTAACAAACTGCTAAGCGCCGTTGATGAGCTGTCTTTGGAGATTCATCGAAATTCCATTTACGTACTTTGGGGCCCCCAGTGGTTCTGGGAAAAGCACAACTATACACTTTCATAAGATTCTATCGAAGCGGTGAAGCCTGTCGTCGCTGATCGAATACGAAACTTACTTAGAGAACTAGGTCACTGATTCCTAACTTTTCTTGCTTAATATCCGTATTTAATCTCAATTCATTATCAATGAGCGGCAATTTATTTCCCATTTCCGATCGACTCCTGAAACAGAGTGACCGCGAATCTTTGGTAGGCCAATCCGCAAAAGTAATTTGGATGTGCGGTTTGTCGGGTTCGGGTAAAAGCACTCTAGCGACCGCATTAGAGAGGAAGCTCTTCTCACAAAAACGTTTAGTCTATGTATTAGATGGGGATAACATCCGAAAGGGTTTGAGCAGTGGCCTCAGCTTCTCAGGTGAGGATAGAAGAGAGAATATTCGTCGAATCGCTGAAGTTTCTAAGCTGTTTGTTGATGCGGGGGTCATTTTGATCAATTCCTTTATCACTCCGAAGGCTGACCTTCGAGAGATGGCTCGGGAGACTATCGGCAAGGATAATTTGGTTGAAGTGTATGTTAAGGCCTCATTCGAAACCTGTATGAAGCGAGATGTGAAAGGCCTGTACGCGAAGGCGGACAAAGGTCTAGTTCCTCAATTTACGGGAAAGGACTCTGGATTTGAAGAACCCACAGATTCGGACTTGATTATCGATACGGAGGCACAGTCTGTGGAGGAGTCACTTAAGTTACTGTTTCAATTTGTTTCGCCACTCATTGACATCTAAAGCCACGAGGAATACAATCGAATGTGGAGATGCTTTCTCAAAATCGGTAAGTGGTTGCTGAGCAAGGTAGCGGCTTTATTGATCGCGACTGCGGTAGCGGTTGGGGTTTTCGCTCTGTATTTATATGTTTCTGATAGTATTCGAGTAGACCAAGAGCGAATGGCGAAGCTTCAGGAAGCCCAAGAAATGGCACAGGTTGCCTACGGAAAGCTCGAGAATGCACATACGGAAATTCTATTTATCACAAATGAGCTGAACGAAGCTCGCGAAAAGCTCAAATTAGCTCATGAACTTGTTGAACGACTAGAAGGATTCCTCTCCAAGTTGGAATATCTTTTTTCGTCTGAGAGTGAGAAGAGGAAAGTTGACAATGAGCTCGCTCAGGCTAAGAATGAGAGTTCTCAGCTCGGGCCTCATATCGAGTCTTTGAAAATTAAGCACGCTAGCCTGAGAGTTGACCAGACCAATCTCTCTGATGAATTGCGTTTGTTGGAGGAAAAAATCGCCTCTTTGGAGTCGAGCTCCTCGGAGATGGTCCGGTACATCGACAATTCTTGGAGTGTAATCAAGATCTACCTGCCCATCGCGCTTTCCGTAGTTATTGCCGGACCGATTGCACTTAAATTGATAGCCTTTTATGTTTTCGCTCCGATTTTCCATTGGGTAAAGCCTATAAGATTTTGTGATGAGCAATTGCCTGTTCCATTGATTCTCGACAGGGGAGTATCGGTTTCCTTGAAAGTTAGAGAGGGAGAGCAAGCTTGGATTAAGGAATCTTTTTTGCAGGCTTCTGATGAAAGTCTGGCGAGAAAGACACGATTTGTATTGAATTGGCAGATACCAATTACCTGTTTCGCGGCAGGACTGATTGAATTAGTAGAGTTCGCCTCAGAAAAGACTTCGATGAATGGAGTGATTACTGCCTCCACTCAAGAAAAGCCAGATATGGAGTTAAGCATGGTGGAGATCCCCGAAAATGGATCCGTGATATTGCGACCTAGCCACCTAGTTGGGCTTATTGGGTCGGGCACGGTTCCCGTTTCAATCCGTCGAAGATGGAGCTTGGGCCGGGCTCAATCTTGGATGACTTTTCAGTTCCGTTATTTCGAGTTTTTAGGACCTTGTAGAATGGTGATTTCTGGCATACGAGGTGTTCGTTCGGAGCGAATCCTGTCTACCGAGGGCAAAGGTCGCCGAGCGAATCAGGACTCAACGATTGGTTTTACGCCGGATTTGGAGTTTGGTGCTGCACGAGCGGAAGCCTTTTGGGCCTACTTTAGGGGATTCAATCCCTTGTTCGACGATGTGTTTAGAGGAGAGGGAACCTTTTTTTGCCAGGAAATCTCGAAGGGTGAACTATCCGGACGTGCACGCCTTTGGGTAGGATTAAGGGATGCGTTTTTGAAAATTGTTGGGATCTAGGTCCTAATGAAATAGTTGAATTACATGCCGCAGTAAGATAAAATCGAGTTAAGGACTATCTTTGATTGGGGACCGTTCGCAGAATATTCATCCGCCCAGCACTAAGAGGGTTGGGGATGGCTAGCAGCCTAAGAAGGGCTTCCTCTTTTTGAAGGGCGTTTTAAGCTCGGTTTTGGAAGCCGAAACCTTTTCATCGAACCGATTATTCTGAAATGGTAGAAAGACCCATCCGAAAAAGAAAGACTCGGAAGGAAGAAGTTAGTATACGACTGCGATATTATTCAAGAGACAGGGATTGAGCCCCTGACAGGATTACGTAATTTTGTGGATTAGTTAATTTAGGAAGGGTTTACGTTTTTGTTGGCTAATCGACGCCACGGGAGAACATTGAGGGGGTTATGTCGGGTGCAGGAATCGAGGGCCTTTTCCTTGAAATCGTTGCTGCTGCAGATGTTTTAAGAGGCTAGCCCGATCGGGAAGCATTTTTGAAAGCGGCTCGATTGATCAAGGTTCTTCAAAAGACTTGCGTTGTTTTTGAAAATCCAGCGAGCTTCCCTGGCTAAGGGCAGCTTCGAGGAAATTTCTTTTGAGGAAATTCTAGCGATCGTAGACTCGAAATAGTGAATAGGGGATGTGATTTATCGGATTCGTATCGGTGCGAATTTTCCAACAATGATTTTGGAGGGTTGTTAAATGAGAATCGATACGCTTTAGTGCTATCCCAATTAACCCTAGACCGACCAAGCTTATGGATCTACACAAAATCAAACTAACCCGTTACATCCTTATTGCCATGATTGGAGGAGCGCTCACCGGGTTAGTGCTTTCGCAGTTTGTAGATTTTGCGGTGAATCCAGAAACGGGAAACGCGATCCTAGACAGCAAGAATCGTCCGATTCTCGAGCACAGCTTTCTATCGGATTACGTTATCAACGGTTTTTTCCAGTTTCTGAGTGAAGCCTTCATTCGAAGCTTGACGGCTTTGGTCGTTCCCTTGGTGTTCGTCTCGCTCGTTTGTGGTACGGCAGCTATGGACGATGTCAGAAAACTAGGCACGGTCGGATTGAAAACGATTCTACTATATCTGGCCACAACGGGGATTGCCATAAGTATCGCGATTATTGCGGCTCTCCTCATAAAACCTGGATTGGGGGTAGAGGAAGTTGAAATGCAGGGTTATGTCCCTGGAGAGACAAAATCGCTCCTAAACGTCTTTATAAACATCTTCCCGCGTAATGTGGGGGAATCATTGGTAGATGGGAACATGCTGCAGATAATCGCGGCTTCGCTTGTATTTGGGATTGCATTGGTTGTATCGGGTGAAAATGGCCAACGGGTTTTGAACTTCTTCAAAGACATGAACGAAGTGATCATGAAACTCGTGATCATTGTGATGCTGATGGCTCCTTTTGGGGTATTTGCCAAAATTGCTCAAGTTTTTGCGAAAGAAGGCTTCGGCACCATTTTTGCTCTGGCAAAGTATTTTGTCCTAGTAGCGATTGTGCTATTGATCCACGCCTTTGTTGTGTACCCCACGATGCTTAAGATCTTCACGGGGTTAAATCCGCTTGTCTTTTTCAAGAAGCTGCGGAACGCCCAGCTATTCGCTTTCAGCACAGCCAGTAGTAATGCAACGATTCCCGTAACGCTTCGAGCTGCTGAGCAACGACTGGGGGCCCACAACAAGATTGCTTCTTTCACGGTGCCGCTGGGGGCGACGATAAACATGGATGGCACAGCCATTATGCAAGGAGTCGCAACCGTCTTCATTGCGCAGATATCCGGTATCGATCTGTCGATCACACAATATTTAACGGTGATATTGGCTGCGACTATGGCATCAATCGGCACGGCTGGGGTACCCAGTGCCGGTCTAGTGATGCTGACTATGGTTCTTGGCCTCGTTGGACTTCCCCCTGACAAAATCGGATTGATTATCGGGATCGATCGTTTGCTCGATATGATTCGGACGGCGGTAAACATTACTGGGGATACTACGATCACCTGTATCGTCGCGAACTCTGAAGGGCAGCTCGATAAAAAAGTATTCAATCGCCCGTTTGAAGACGAGATCGTTAGTTAAGGAAGTGATGAAAATAGGGAAGCTCTTCGATCTCAATTCAGACTATGTACCAACAGGGGACCAGCCCCAGGCGATCAATAAATTAGTTACTTCACTTGGAAAAGGGAACCGGTACCAGACGCTTTTGGGCGTCACCGGTTCGGGGAAAACTTTCAGTATGGCCAATGTCATTGCTCAAACTGAGCGACCGGCACTGATTATATCCCACAACAAGACTCTCGCTGCTCAATTGTATTCAGAATTTAAAAGCTTTTTCCCAAACAATGCAGTCGAGTACTTTGTGAGCTACTACGACTACTATCAGCCAGAGGCCTACGTACCTTCAACCGATACATTCATAGAAAAGGATTCCTCGATCAACGATGAAATTGACCGGTTAAGGATATCGGCAACAAGTAGCTTGATTAGTCGCCGGGACGTTATTGTAGTGGCGAGCGTTTCGTGCATATATGGTCTCGGCTCACCTGAGGATTTTCAGGAATTGATGATTCCCCTGCAGATTGGGGAGGAGCTTGGTAGGGACACCTTTTTGAATCGATTGATTGAAATTCAATACGAGCGAAACGACATTGATTTGAGTCGAGGACGATTTCGCGTTCGAGGGGACGTTGTTGATGTGATGCCTGCCTATTTGGAGAAGGGGTTGCGGGTTGAGTTCTGGGGCGATGAAATCGAAGGGCTTTCGGAGTTCGATCCCACAACTGGCTCGGAGATCCGTAAACTGGACCAGTTTGACCTATATCCCGCTAACCAGTTCGTTACGACGAGCGCTAAAATTGACAACGCGATCGGCGCCATAAAGTCTGAGTTGAAAGATCGCGTCAGCACATTTGAAAACGAAGGCAAGCTTTTGGAAGCGCAGCGAATCAGCATGCGAACCAACTATGATTTAGAAATGCTGAAAGAGGTTGGTTTCTGCAACGGTATTGAGAATTACTCGATGCAGCTTTCTGGACGAAAAGCAGGAGAACGGCCTTCTTGCCTGATCGACTTTTTTGACAAGGACTTCCTGTTGTTCGTAGATGAGAGCCATGTGTCCATCCCGCAAATAGGTGCCATGTACGCGGGGGACCGGTCTCGCAAAACAACGCTTGTCGAGCATGGTTTTCGCCTTCCATCGGCCTTAGACAACCGCCCCATGAACTTTGACGAATTCATCGCGGTTACGGGCAGCACGATTTTCGTTTCTGCAACTCCGGCTAAGTTCGAATTGGAAAAGAGTGCCGTTATTGCGGAGCAAGTGATCCGCCCGACTGGCCTGCTCGATCCTGTAGTTGAGATTCGCAGTACCAAAGGACAGGTCGAAGATCTCATCGGGGAAGTGAATCGAGCCATTGAATCGCACGAGCGTATTCTAGTGACCACTTTAACGAAGCGTTTGTCAGAGGATATCACATCCTACCTAAGGGATCGAGACATCCGGGTCGAGTACCTGCATTCAGATATCGATGCTATCGAGCGCGTTGAAATACTTCGTAGATTGCGGGCTGGTGACTTTGACGTTCTAGTTGGCATCAATCTTCTCCGAGAAGGACTTGATTTGCCTGAGGTTGCTCTCGTGGCTATTCTCGATGCAGACAAAGAAGGGTTTCTTCGGAGTGAAACTAGTCTTGTGCAGACTGCAGGAAGGGCGGCCCGACACGAAAAAGGACGCGTCATTCTTTACGCCGATGTAATGACGAATTCGATTCGAAGAACGGTTGAGATTACGGAATCCAGAAGGGAAAAGCAAATTGAGTACAATGAGCGTCACGGTATCACCCCGAAAAGCGTAGTGAGACCAGTGCAGGAGAGCTTGCATGCAAACGAAGAGGAAGACTCAAATTTATTACTGGGTGAGGACGATGACGTCGAAGCCGTTATAGACGAACTGACAAAGGAGATGGATGAAGCTGCTTCAAAGTTAGAATTTGAGAGGGCGGCACTGCTTAGGGACCAGATTGATGCACTTCGCTCAGGCGAGTTTGGAAAAAACGCTAAGTCAAGAGGCCAAGCACGTTCTTACGGACGCAGCCGCTGAGATCTTCGTTTAGCAAAATAAACACAAAAAAGCAGGAGTCGAAACTCCTGCTTGAAATTTTTTAGCCGCTGAGCTCTTACAAGCCGATGTTGGCTAAGTGAACCTTGCGTACCTGCTCGAGATAGCGGCCAATGAAGTCTCTAGGATCCAGCGTATTAGCGCGCTCCAAGTGTGGGATCGCTTTTCCATATTGCTCACGAGCTACGTAGGAACGGGCCCAAGCAATCAATCCTTTAACTTCAACCTCCTCGATCTTAACGACGCGCTCATAAAATAGATCTGCCCGAGCGTATCCTTCGATGGAGTCTTGGGACGTGTAGTGGTCCGCGAGCATCATAAGAGAGTCTCCATCTAGCGGATCGTTTTGGATAAGCTTCTCAAGAATTGGAATGAACACATCGGTCTTTCCATCGTTCATTGCAATGTGCGACTCCATCCTGAGCAGCCGTGTGTCTTGATCCTTGTCGACGCGTTCGCTGTAGGCCTCGCGAATATCGGCAATCAGTACTCTCGCCTCTTCAAAGGCTCCACGGCCGACCAGAATGTCGGCAGTATCGACGTGAGTCTTGACGGACCGTTTTGGATCCTTTGCGATCGCTTTCCGGTAATACTTCAAAGCTAGATCTGTCAGATTGCGAGACATGTAAATGTTACCCATGAACTCAAGTGAATCTGCGGTTGATTTACCGAGGCGATCCACGATTTCCTGTATGGCTACTGCGGTTTCTGCATCGTCGATACCGAGATAGGCGTTAGCCTGGCTAATCCAGATAAGCTCGTTTTCGGGTTCCTTGAGAAGAATCTCTTCGAGAACAGCGATAGCTTCCTGGTATTTCTTTTGATTGAGGAGAGCCTTCGCGAGGCCCAACTGCCAATCCTTAGTTTCAGAGTTGAGGAGGATCGCTTCGCGGTAGGCTGTTTCAGCTGATATAAACTGCGAGCCGTTGACGTAGCATAGGCCAAGAAGCCCAAAAGTTACGCTGTCCCTAGCTCCTAGATCGATTGCCCTCACGAAATGGGGGATGGCCTCAGCAAACTCCGCCTTTTGTACGAGCATGATGGCGAGATTCTTGCGAGCTCGTAAAAACCCTGGATACTTGTCTATAGCCTTTTTGAAATAGATCATGGCGTTGTCAATGTCGCCACGTTCACCATACAGGCTACCCGCAATAAATTCTAAGGCTCCGCTAGATTGCGTAGTGATGTTCGACAACATCATTTGAAGCGCGGTATTCTTGTCCGTCTTCATAACCTCGAGAATTTCTCGGAAAACTTCTTGCTCCGCCTCTGTTAATTTCGGCTCCGTCTTAACGTTGAGCTCGTAATTGCCTATGTATGCTTCCCGAATGTGGGTCTGGCTCCAGAATTTTTCTGCATCGTAAACGAGTTGGGCAGAAAGGGAAGTGAACCCAGTTGCACAAAGGAGACCGGCAAAAGCCAATTTGAGTGATTTGCTCTTAGTCATTGTATATTTATTCGTAAAATTGCGATTTTAATAGGTCAGGGAATGAGTGCTATTCCTGTACCACTTTCATTGTGATTCCTTCGGCTCCCGCTAACATGCAGGTGTCATGTACTGTAACATAGGTGCCTATCCGGGAGTCTTTTTCCACATTAACGAGAATCGGATATACCTCGCGCTGCATTTCCTGTTGAACAAGGGCACGGACGCCTCCGAGGCCGATGTTTTTTTGGACGTTTCCTAACTTGGAAAAGACTTCTCCATTGGATTTGATTAACAAGGAGAGACGCACCTTATCCTCATCGGGAGGATCTGTTTGTGGCGATGGATCGGGCGTATTGGTTGCCATTCCCTCCTCTTCGACAAAAACCGTTGTAACAATGAAGAAGATCAAAAGAATAAAAACCATGTCGATTAACGGCGAGATGTTGATGTCAGTCATCTCGTCGTTCTCGTTAAAATGTTTTCTGTTTCTCATAACTGGGGGATGCTTGCAAATGTCCTCGATTGACTAGTTGTTGAGCTTCTCCATTGAAACGTGAATATTGCTAGCAGGGACCTCAGCCAGTTTGCATTCATCGATCAGGCGAGCGATTGTCCCATTGGTCGCACCAACATCCGCTTGGATAATTACCGGGTAATCTCGATTCTCTTTGATCATGCGCCGGACTTTGACCCGGATGCCGTTTAATCCAACTTCTTCGCCACCGTAAAACACATTGTCCGATTCGGTAACCCCGATTAGGATACAGTTCTTTGGCAGGTCTTTGGCGTTGTAAGCGACAGGCTTGACCACATCTACCCCAGGCTCCTCGACAAAAACCGTCGTGACGATGAAAAAGATCAAGAGAATGAAAACCATATCAATCAGTGGCGAAATATTGATATCTTCAACATCATCACTGGCCGAAAGCGCTTTCTTATTCTTTCCCATTAGACTTCAGCTTATCCTAGCTATATAACTTTGTTCAACTATGATGATCCTGGCCGGCTTAGCTCTTTTTGCTCAAGCCGTTCACGAACGCTACAGAGGCTTGCTCCATTTCACCCAGCTTGCCCTTGGCCATACGTGTCAGCAGTGCCTGTGCGAGCAGAGAAGGGATAGCTACATAGAGTCCGTATTCCGTAGTGATTAACGCTTCGGAAATACCAGATGACAGAGAGGCGGCGTCACCTGTACCGAACACGGTAATCAACTTAAAGGTCTTTATCATACCAGTAACTGTACCGAGCAGACCCAAGAGTGGGGCGGCACCGGCTGTTAGGGCTATGAATGCCAGGAATCGTTCGAGCTTTGGTTGAGCCGCAAGCAGTCGCTCGTAAAGCACTTCCTCTAGAAGTTCTTTTTCTTCGTCGTGGTGTTCGACACCAGCAACGAGGAGATCTCCGAAAGGACCATCAACCGAATTGGCAATTTCGAGAGCTTCCTGTTTTTTGCCCGAATTCAAATTATCAAGGATTTGTTGTAGCGATCCAGATTTCGGACGTTTTACAGAAGAAATTTCGAAAAGCTTGAAGATCGCCACCAGCAGTGCGGAGAAGGCAAGGAGCAGGATAATGTAGATGGTGGTCCCGCCCTTGAGGGCATGCTCAATTGGAGTCTCTTCGAGTTCCGCAAGCTTGAAGGCGTCGCCCTCGGTTGCGTCGACGGGTATTGCACCTTCTCCCGTGCTTGTGACCTCATTGATAGACGCGACGATTTCTGGAGTGAGACCGTCATTCCTAACGAGTGGGTAGGCCGCATTCGGGCGACCTTGGGAAAAGCCAACATTAGTGCCGCCATCGCCGAAATAAGCGTAAGGACCCACTAGGATGAAGTTTCCTTCAACGGCCCGATCATTTTCACCAAGGGCGGTACCGGAGAATTTGTGACCTCCAATAATGCTCTCGATTCGCGAGATGGATGCCTGGAGAACCTTGATTTGCGTCTCGAACTTTTGAGCGTCCGTCGCCGTGCTCGATTCGAGAATTTGCTCTGCTTCCGAGATAATGGCCTCCTGAGATTGGAGCTCTGATTCGTCGATACGAGTGCTGAACTGCTTGATGTAACTAGACATCAGGTTCTTTAAATAAATATTCTCGTCGCGACGTGCTTCAACGCGATCTTGCAACGCACTGAGGCCGACTTGGCGGTTTTCCGCTGCGCTGACCACCTGCTCAAACTCGGAACGCTTCTCCTGAACCTTGCTTTCCAGTTCGGTCAAGCGGATGGAGATAGGTACTTTCTGGTCTGCAATGTCACTACGAAGATCGGCGAGCTCCCTTTCTGCTGCTTCGACATCTGATTTGGCCTGCAAGGCGATGTCGGCGAACTTTGGTTGAGCGAGTAGCGAGAAGCCGCTGGCGAGTGCTAGTGCTATTGATAGTAATTTAATCGCTTTCATGTGCTTAGAAATATTGCTGAGTTTCTTTAGTTCCCGGTCATTAGTTGACGTTAATTGGCAAGTTAACGAATTGAGCCGTTTCTTCCCTCTCGTACACTCCGATCGCGGTAGCTATTTGCTCCGCCATTTCATCGCGTCTTTCTTTCTCCCAACCGCCTTTTGCAGGACGTAGGATTCCAGCCTGTGTGCGTGTGCCATCTACGTAATATGCAACAGCTAAGCCGATGTAGAGGGTCTTAACCGCCACATCTGAGTCGCCAATCTGTTGCATGGTCTCCTCAACGGTAATCTGTTTATTGAATTTCTCGATTTCACTCAGTATACCAATAACGTACTGAAGGCGGGTTGAGAGGCCGATCGAGTCGGCGGCTTTTGCATTCTTGGGAATTCTCTCAGTAAGCAGCTTTAGCTTATCTTTAAGTGACTCAGGAAAATAATCAACAAGCCCGATTACTTGGGACTCAAGGTCGGACGCGATTTGCTTGACGACTGCGGCGGCGGCCCGAAGCTCGTCATCTTCATTGTTAAGGGACTGACGCTCTAGCTGTGCCGCGTCGGCCTCTTCCTGCATGCTCACGATCTGCTCGTCTAGCTTCTCGATTTCCTGTGTGAGAAGATCGATTGACTCGTTTAGCGTCTGCTTCTCAACGGTCCATCGGCTCTTTTCTTCCGAGACAAGCTTCTTCAGTTCAACCCATTCCTTGAGCGTTGCTCGTGTTTGGCCGAGTTCAGGAGCTGAAATTAATGCACTGCAACTTGCGAGAGCAATTCCTGCTGCGATTAATGGTAACACTTTGATCTTCGTCATTGTCTATTCTCTTTCGTCGTAAGTTCTAGAAAGCTAAAGGGTCGTGGCGTGAGGCATAGGTTTCGGTGCCGCTATTGTGCCGTTTATTCTTAGAGTCTTCTGTGCTTTATGATTTTGAAGGGTTCAATTGAGGCTCGGAAATAATTTTTGTCCAGCCCGAACGAACCGGTGAAGTACTAACAAAACTGAGGGGTCCGCTCATTATCTAATCCGTAGGGTTGTGGAAAATTAACTGCACTTCATTAAACGGTGCTATAACAGGAGGTTCGAGAAGGGTTGAAAGAGAAATGGTGGTTTAGCAGGTGATGCAAGAACTTAAAACAAATTTAGTGGGTTCTCGCGGAAAAATTTAAAAGTAAAGTCGAAAATTAAAGAGTTTTCCAGTTTTTCATTCAAGGTTTGCAGGCTGTGAGATAGAGAGTTAGTGCCGGGATCTAGGGGGAATTCAGCTTATGAATACGATCTAAACCAATAAAGCACCTTCAACCATCGATAAGAATGACTGAAAAGGAGGGCAACGTCAATTTTTAAGATTACAAATGTAGGAATTATAACAAAACCCGCTCTAATCTCTCTACAATTCCAATACGAGATTTATCGCTATGTCAGCATTAAGCGTGAAGCGATGAATGGAAACTTCTATACTTAAATGTATTCCGGCTTATCCCGGTAGTTTGCCAAGCGGCCGGATGCGCTTTTGATGACTTTTTGCACTGTTTGAAAAGCAGCCGACTCCATTCACTTGCCCCGCGAGACTCATGACGTGCTCCAGGTGATCAGATGAATCACTAGCGGTGTACCGATGGGACAAGGCATTGATTAGGCGAAGCGACGCTGCCTCGTAGCCCGACTTTACACTTTGTTCCATACCTGCTCCTCCAGTGTATACTACATTCGTTTTTTCGGTCTGGAGTACACCGGAAAAGCACTTCGAATTGCCTGAATTCACGCACGGGGGTAAATTCCTTTGGTGGTGTGGGCTGTGGAACCTGCATTCCCAATCGATCTAGATTCCGGGTAAGTTCTTTTTAATTGGAATAATGATTCAGGCCGAAGTTTTGCGAAGCTCGTCTATGCCGGTTAACGCTGAAGACTGCTCGTCTGCGTGATAGGACGAGCGGACCAGGGGGCCGGACTCTACGAAGTCGAAACCGATGCCGTTGCCAAACTCCTTCCAATCCTCAAACTCTTCTGGAGTAACCCATCGGTCTACTGGCAGGTGTCTGCTTGAAGGTTGCAAGTACTGACCAAGAGTGACTATTTTGATTCCAGTGGCACGCATATCTTTAAGGGTCCTAGCGATCTCCGGTTTGGTTTCCCCCAAGCCAAGCATGATGCCCGATTTTGTTACATGACCCTGATCCGCCGCGTGACGAAGTACCTTTAAAGAACGATCGTAGCGTGCTTGAACGCGCACTGGTTTTTGGAGGCGCTCCACGGTTTCGACATTATGGTTAAAAATATCGGGTTCGGCTGCCAATACGGTGTCGATTTGGTCTAGCTTTCCTCTGAAATCCGGTGTAAGCACCTCAATGGCTGTGCCAGGGTTTCGATATCTTATCGCTCGTATTGTTGCCGCCCAAACAGAGGCTCCGCCATCCTTGAGTTCATCGCGAGTAACGGAAGTGATGACGCAATGCCGCAAATTCATTTTTGCCACCGCATCCGCGACGCGGGCTGGCTCCCCGAGGTCTAGTTCAGTGGGACGACCGGTTTGAATCGCACAGAAATTGCAAGATCGGGTACAAATGTTCCCCAGAATCATTACCGTTGCCGTTCCTCGGGACCAACATTCACCCATATTGGGGCACTGGGCACTTTGGCAAACGGTGTGCAGCCTGTTTTCGTCAACCATCTTTCGAACAGCACTGTAGGCACTGCCGCTGGGCAGCTTTGCTCGAAGCCAGTCTGGCTTGCGGGATTTCATGCCGAGAATCTTTTCAATTGGCCTCAAAACTCAACCTATAAATGCAAATGTTTCACGGCCTTTTATTAAAGGGTGATCTCGATTCACCTACGGAATGAATCTCCATGGATGGTCTTTCGGTAGTTTTCGGGATGGCGGTTCGTTATTTGTAAACGAAAGGCTTTGATTTTTTGATCTCAAGTGTCCTTATCGATTGGGTTTTCCAAGCATGAGTTCAAATCTTTCAGAAATTTCGCACGATCAATTGGCGGTGCGCCGCCAGAAACTAGAAGACATGCGTTCTCGAGGCGTGGATCCGTTTCGGTCCTCTTTCCAGCCTACGCACACCGCCGTCTCGGCGGTAGCAGCCTTCGTCGGGGGAGCGGAGGAAGAGGATCAGCCGGCGGTCCGTGTGGCGGGCCGCTTGAAGTTCATTCGCAAAATGGGCAAAGCCCAGTTTGTGAAAATACAGGATCAGACGGGTATCATACAGTCCTACGTACGTATCGATACGTTGGGAGAAGAGGCGTACGCGAATTTCAAAAAACTGGATACTGGCGATATCATCGGGGTCGAGGGAACGCTTTTTCAGACAAAAACCGGTGAGGTAACTGTTCGTGCAATGCGGTACGAAATGGTCTCCAAGGCATTGCGGCCACTTCCTGAGAAGTTTCATGGTCTAACGGATCAAGAGCAGCGGATTCGCCAGCGCCATTTGGATCTGGTTATGAATCGAGAATCGCGCGAGCGATTCTTTGATAGGAGCCGCATCCTAAGCGGTATCCGAAGATTTTTGGAGGAGCGGAACTACTTGGAAGTAGAAACTCCTGTTTTCCAGAATGTAGCCGGTGGAGCTGCTGCAAAGCCGTTTGTCACCCACCATAACGCACTGGATCGGGACTTTGTGCTTCGAATCTCACTCGAGCTTTACCTCAAGCGACTTTTGGTGGGCGGGTTTGACCGCGTTTTTGAGATTGGCCGTAATTTCCGTAATGAAGGTATTTCGCGTCGTCATAATCCAGAATTTACGATGCTGGAGCTCTATCAGGCGTACTCGGACTATCGTGGAATGATGGAGTTGATTCAAAGCATGCTCCGATACCTAGTTAAGGACGTTCTTAAAAAAGAGGAAGTTAGAATGCCTGATGGTGAGGTGATTGATTTCATGAGTCCATGGCGTGAGGCCAAGTACAAGGATCTCGTTTGCGAGAAGGTAGGGGATCTTGGCTGGTTTGACCTTCCCAAGGAAACCAAAATCGAACTCGCCCGCGAGATGAAGCTCGAGGTTGAAGCAGACTGGGAGGACTACGAGGTGTCCAACGAAGTCTTCGGGAAGCTTATTGAGCCTTCGCTGATACAGCCGACATTCGTCACCCATTTGCCCAAAGAGCTATGCCCGCTGGCAAAGATCACTAAGGACGATCCTTCGACGATCGACGTTTTCGAGCTGTGCATAGGCGGAATGGAAATCGCCCCAGCCTATTCTGAGCAAAACGATCCGGATGTGCAGCGCGAAATGTTTGAAAAGCAGGCGGGAGAGGAGTCTCAGAGGATCGACGACGATTTTCTGGAGACACTCGAGTATGGTATGCCACCTGCCGGAGGACTCGGAATGGGCATTGATCGTATTGCTATTTTGCTAACTGGGGCAGAGAATATTAGAGATGTTATTCTGTATCCGCAGTTGCGCTCCTAACCTGAGCCGAAAATCCGCTTATTGGCCGAAGCTGATGCCCTGGTACCTTTACATCGCCCTGAGGCATCTTTTCCCACAAGGGAGGCGCTTTCCTGTTTTTACCTTAATGTCATTGACTGGCGTTATCTTGGGGGTAGCTACGTTAATTGTCGTTATCAGCGTTTTTAACGGGTTCGGTTATGAAATACGTAGTAAAATTTCCGATACATTTGGCGATCTGCGAGTCGTAAACGGCGGTCTATTGGGCGATCCAGACGGATTGGCTGAGATTCTTGAAACAAAGGGGAGCGTCGATACTGCCATTCCCTATGCACAGGGGATCGTTATGATGCTTTATGAGAATAAGCCGCTGGCCCCGATTGTGGAAGGGATCGACGTCAGATCGGATAGAGAAGTTCGAAAATACGGAAATTATCTCATAGAGGGAAGCATGGATGAATTCGACGATGACTCCATATTGGTGTCCTCTGGGCTTGCGGGTCAGTTAGGACTTTCGGTCGGGGATGAAGTGGAAATGTATACACCTCTGATGATGTTGAAGCTTCTCGAGAGCGATGGCAGCGATGTACTTTTGCCTCGCCACGTTAGAATTGGGGGTATCTTTCAAACCGGTTGGCAAAGAGTGGATGAGAATACGGTAATCAGCACGCTAAGGCTGATGCAGGATCTCTATAATCTTGGCGTAGGAGCGCATGGGATTAGAATCGAGTTAAAGCCTGGTTTTGAGACGGAAGAAGAGGGTCGGAAAATCGCAGAGTCTCTCGGTCGACCCTACTACGCTCAAACCTGGATGGATGCCAACGGAGACTACCTGTCTATTATAAAACTGGAAAAGCGAATGATGTTCTTCTTGCTGTTCATTATTGTTATCGTTGCTTCGTTTTCCATAATGTCGTCTCTCCTCACTTTTGTGATACGGAAAACTCGGGAGATTGGTCTTTTCGCTGCGATGGGGGCTACCCCAAGACAGCTAGCCGCCTGTTTTTGCCTCCAAGGAATGATTATTGGTGTTGCAGGAACACTGCTTGGCATCGGGCTTGGAAGAACACTGCTCTATTTTAGAGATGATATCACGTCAACCCTTTCATCCATATTGAGCGTATCAGATTCGATGAACCAGATTTACGGATTTGCTTACTTGCCTGCTCGGGTTCAGTCAGGAGACCTAATTGTCATCTCCCTGCTATCGATTTTGATAGCGACTCTGGCGGGGCTTGTCCCTGCCTACAAGGCCAGCAAAATGAACCCAGTGGAGGCATTGCGAAGTGAGTAGCACGTTGATAGAGACAAAAAACTTGATGCGTCGCTTTAAGAGTGGTGACGAGTACATCGACGTCTTAAGAGGGGTCGATATCTGTATCAAAGAGGGAGATACCGCAAGTATTCAAGGTGAATCTGGCTGCGGGAAGTCCACTCTTCTCAATCTCATGGCGGGACTGGATCAGGCGGACGAAGGCAAAATTTTCTGGAATTCAGAGGAAATATCCAGAGACTCATATCAAGCCCTTGCGATCAAGCGCTCGTCGCTAATCGGCATGGTGTTCCAGTCTTACTATTTGGTTCCGGAAATCCGTGCTCTCGAGAATGTCATACTAGGGGGTCGCATCTCGGGAAATACCGACAATCTAGCCGAGCGATCAAGGTCTCTTTTGGAGCGAGTGGGGCTGGGCTCGCGCATGTCGAGTCTGCCATCTACTTTGTCGGGGGGCGAAAGGCAGCGCGTGGCAATCGCCAGGGCAATGATTTCCGATCCCAAAGTTCTCCTGGCCGATGAACCTACTGGCAACCTAGACGAAGCTTCTGGGGATTCGATCATGGACATATTGCAAGAGCTATGCGAAGAAAAACAGGTCAGTCTGATCCTGGTAACTCATAGTGGTAAATACGCCGCCCGCATGGGTCGGTCTTGGATATTGAGAAAGGGGATACTAGAGAAAAAGTCTGCCAAATGATAGATTGAATGACATCGAATGAAAGAGGATTTATTGAAGTGCGGAGTGATCGGCGTGGGCTATTTGGGCCAACATCACGCTCGGATTTACAGCGAGCTTGAGGGCGCTGTACTGGCTGGGGTTTTTGAAAGCAATGCTGACCGAGCTAGAGAGATCAGCGAGCGGCACCAATGCCCAGTGTTTTCCACGATTGAAGAATTAGCGGAAACCTGTGACGCAATTAGTGTCGCTGTGCCAACGGACAAACATCACGAAGTGGCTTTAACCTTGTTAAAGGAGGGATGTCATCTTCTAATCGAAAAGCCGATCTGTGAAACAGTCGATCAGGCGACTGAGATTCTTGCCGAGGCAAATGGAGCAAATGCTCTTGTTCAAGTGGGGCATATCGAACACTTCAATCCAGTTATGAGCTACCTCGAAGAGGTGGTCACGAACCCTAAATACATTACGGCGGAGCGATTAGCTCCCTATCAGCCAAGAGGAACCGAAGTGGGAGTTGTATTGGATCTAATGATACATGATATCGGGGTGGTTCTACAACTGGTAGGATCGGAACCTGTGGATGTGAGAAGTGTTGGCGTAAGCGTGCTTTCGAAGACCGAGGACATTGCCAATGCCAGGGTAGAGTTCGCGAATGGTTGCGTGGCTAATTTGAATGTAAGTCGCGTAAGCTCCAAAAAAGTTCGAGAGATTCGCTTATTTCAGTCCACCGGCTACCTGTCTCTTGATTTCATGAATCAAGCTGGCCACCACGTGACGGTAGGGTTGGAGGGTCTAAGCAAGAACGAAGTGCCCATTGAAAAGGGCGAGCCACTAAGGTTGGAACTGAAATCTTTCGTTGAAAGCGTGAAAAACCGAAAGGATCCAAAGGTGGATGGCGAATTGGGTAAAACCGCACTTGACCTAGCGATTCAAATTACGAGTCAAATCAGCAAGACGATGTATTAGGCCGATATCTACATGCCCATCGACCCGCTAGTTTCATCCACATTTCCATTACCGCCTCCCACTTGCAGCAATGTGGATGTGCTCATTGTTGCGGGAGAGCATTCTGGCGACGAGCATGCAGCAAGAATGGTAAGTGCAGCACTGAAGAGGAATCCGAAACTGAAAGTTGCCGCACTGGGAGGTGCAAACTTGAGAAGCACTGGAGCAGAGTTGATCTGTGACATGATGCCCTACGCCATTGTCGGAATCTTTGAAGTGCTGAAGCACTACAACGAGCTGAAAAAGTTGCACGATGAGATTGTGAAATGGATCTTGAAGTATCGCCCGAGTGCGGTTTGCTTTATCGACTATCCTGGGTTGAATCTCAGGTTGGCAAAAAAGTTGGCGGAGCATGGTGTTACCACAAAGTCCGGCGGGGACATTCGACTGCTCTACTACATAAGCCCGCAAGTTTGGGCTTGGAAGGCCAAGCGCAGATTTGAAATGGCAAGGCTAGTTGATACGCTGGGAGTGATCTTTCCGTTTGAAGTGGAAGCCTTCGAAGACACAGAACTAGAGACAACTTTTGTGGGCCATCCGTTTCTTGCAGAGAACTACCAACTCCCCACGACCTATGATGCCGATGGTGACATTTTATTATTACCTGGAAGTAGGTCTGGAGCAATCGGGAGAATCGCTCCGGTCATGTTTCAGGCGTTTGGGGAACTGCTTAGGGATCAAAATGATGCTACTGCGAAATGTATATACGCGAGCGATACACTTAAAGAATTATTAGAATCCATACTAAGTCAATTTGGCGATTTGAAAGAGCGAATCGAGCTCGTGCCAAACAGTACGGTGGTAAGAGCGAGCTCCGTTCTAACAAGTTCAGGAACGATGTCCCTAAACTGTGCCTTATCAGGAATACCGGGAGCAGTTGTATATCGCGTCCACCCGCTCACCTATCTATTTGGGAAAATGGTGCTTAAGATTCCCTATATCGGAATTGCGAATATACTTTTGCGCGAGGCATTTTATCCTGAGTTCATCCAAAGGGCTGCAAAGGCGAGGGTTTTAGCTGACGAACTGCGCGATTGCCTGAACAACGCGAGTCGGATAGAGCAAACCAGTGAATTGAGCCGGAAACTGCGAACGATCCTAGACAAGCCAGCGAGTGGTGGAGCGGGAGCATGGCTCGATAATAACGTTTCGAGGGAACGAAGTTAGGGCTTCTTTTCCAGTAGCAAGTGGACTTGCCCACGAAGGATATTGGGCCCGACCACGCCTGTATGGCGTTGATGGACTTTACCTCCTTGATCGAGAATTACAATCGTCGGAATATAGCGTATGGGTCCGAACGCTTGATCCAGGCTCTCGTTGTTTTTTACGATATCGTAATTAATCTTGTTAGTCGTAACGAAATGTTCGATACTCTTGTATGCTTCGTCTACCGAGACACCTATGATTTCAATTTCGTCCTTCGAAAAATCATTTCTCAGTGCAATTAGGGTAGGGATCTCTTCACGGCAGGGAGCACACCAAGTCGCCCAATAGACGACGAGCGTAACCTTGCCTTTGCAGGATTCACTATTGATTTCAAGGCCACCTATGGTCTTGGCTTGCCAGGTCATCGGCTCGAGTTCTCCCACAACTTGGGCATTCTTTCTTGGTGCGGTCGAATCACTAATTTCCCCCGTGGCAAAATCGGTTACGACGCACAGAGGACATCTATCCGTACCCATACTCAAGCCTAGGTAAGCGGCAATAGTACCTATCAAAAGGAGAGTTGACCAGTTTCGCTTAAGAAATTCCATAATCTACGGAAGGATCCATAAAGGAATAATCTGAGAACGGCTGTTGAGCCAAAGTGATTTCATGGGATGATCGACCTTTGACTTGGAGGGAAGCTTTCTAAGCCACGAATTTTTGGGAAAACAGATTCCTTATTGAATATCGACTCCATTGGTAAGCGACTAAAGAATGTCCCCCAGATTGCCATAGAGTGGGTTAAAGTTCTCTTTTCGCGACCAGCCTTGCTCGCCATTGGGAAGCTCGACCTTCATCCAGCCTAGAAACGTTTTCGTGACTAGGCAAACGGAGCCTTCGGGCAAGGGGGATTGAATTTGCTCTACCTCTAAATCTGTCGGTACGCTTTTGAGCTGGCCTTCAGTGATGACAACCATGGCTTCCGGATTGGCAAGAAGTCCGTACTCAGCTCGTGCCCAGTTTGATCCAAAAACAAGAGCGACCGCAAAGAGGCCTATCGCTGCGAAGGTAAAACGAATTCGTTTCCTTTGGGGGAAATAGGCGAAGGCGACCCAACCGGTAAATGCCAGTGCCGCGACAACCATGGAAATGTAAGCTGCTTTCTCCCATTCCGCTGGGGTGAAGATTGAAATGTAGGCCATGAGTCCATCGCCTTTAACGAGTCGAGCGAGAGTGGGATAGTCCCCGCCGCTTTTGCTGAGGCCTACTTCTAGGTTCCATCTAAGTTCGGGCGAACCCGTCTCCAGCAGAAATGCAGATGTCCAATAAGCGATCGCTTCGCCCCACCTTTCTTCTTGGGCAGCCGCCAGGCCCAAATTGTGTCGGAGGGTCCAGTCTTGTGGATTGGAATTTAGCTCCGAAAGCCAAGAGGACGAGGCTTTCGAAAAGGCGGCTTCGTTGTAATGGTCCAGGCCCTCGTTGGATAAGCCATCCAAGGTCGGAACCAGAACCGCAATCGCGGCGATTGAAGCGAACCAGGCTCCGCTTGAAAAAAGCCGGCGGACTGAGATTCCAGGTTGACGAAGTTGGCTTAGAAGATCTCTAAGCTCTGATTGCCATTCTTTGAAGGAGGGGGCACGCTTTCCAAACAGCATTTTATCGGAATTCTGCCAGAGTGTTTTCCATCGCGTTGCTTGCTCGATACCAGATTTTTCAAAAACGGCTTTTTCAACATCCGTGGAAGAAGGCTCCTCTATTTCGATTTCCCAGAATTCCCGTGCCGCGGCCCTCCAAGCAAGTTGTGCTTCCCGCTTTGCTGGTTCCGCATCGTCAATTGTCATTGTAGTCTGCTTCAACTGTTTGAAAGCCTTTCGCCGCTGTTTGTTTGGGTCTAAGGAGAGGGAGCGGATCAAGGCGATCAAAGCCCAGAGAAGGGATGGGGCCGCGAAAGAAAAAGCGAGATAGCCAAGCTTTACGCCACCTTTTGGAATCGAGCCTTGAGCCGACTGTCCGATGGGGCTGCTCAATAATCTAATGGGTTTGGTTAAGAGATTCACTCCACTTGGGTCGATCTCGAACGGAAGCGAATCACTCGGTTGCGGTTCGCTGGTCGTAGGTTTTATAGAGAGATTGCTCAAGTTATTGAGATCGTTTTGGGGAATTATGGGATTTACCACGACCGTTTTGGCCTGGATGTTTATGCTCTCGTAGCGGTCGGTTTTGGGATTGAAGAAACTGAACTCGATTGGTCCAAACTCGAAATCGCCCTCTTTCGTGGGAATCAGAACGATATCCTCAGACAGACTTCCTTCGAAAGGCGAGTCTTCCGAAACTTCCTTGTTCACGTCCGGTTGGATGGACCTGAAAGTTGCGGATACATTACGGGGCTTTAGCCCGAATCCTTGGGGCCAGTTTCCCGTCCCGCTAAGTTTCAAGGTCCAAGTTACCGGTTCTCCAACCTGCACGATTTCGGGAATCACCTTGGATTCAAACTGGAACTGACCCACGGCACCCGTGAAGGATGTGGGTTCTCCTGTAGGAAGGGGTTTTATGCTTAGTTGAAGCGTGTCCGATTCAATATTGTAGTTATCAACAACTGGATCATCGAAGATAAATCCCCTCCGGCGTCCCACAACCATAGATACATTCTGGTTTACTTTGGGCAGTTTAATTTCTCCGTTCCGAGTGGCCATGGCGGGAGTTTCGAAAAGCACTGCGGAGTAGTCGAAATTTCGGTACTTGAAATTGGTCGATCGATGACTTTCGAAGCCTTTGGTGACCAAGCCGACGGGATTCCATTGGGGTAAGGAAATGTCGTTTAATCGATTTTGGTAGTCCTGCCGGACTCCAAGTACGTAGCGAAGCGTGAAGATTTCTCCTTCGTGGATGGAATCATCGGTAACGCTGAGCTCGCTTTTAAAAATATCGTCAGGCTTCATGCCGGTGTTTCCAAGCGTCGCTTCAATCACATCGAAACGAGCAGGTTCTACAGTGATGTTTCCCTTGTCGGTTCGCACGCTGAAGGAGGGGATCGTGACTGTTCCCTCGCTCGTTGGAGAGACGCGAAATTCGAGAATTAGTTTCTGAACAACTCTCGAATTAAATATGTTCATAGAGCTGCTTTGACCGACCTGAGTGAAACTGACGCCAGGCACGTCAGGAAGATCGACATTTCCGTCTGGTGAACAGCCTTCGAAATGGAGTTGAAGGCTATTCGCTTTGCCTTGCTGCAGCGTCCCAGAAGCGGGTGTCCAATTGACGCTTTGCGCTAAAAGAGTGGACGCGGAAGTAAATACTCCGAAGAGCAAGATTACGAAGGGTTTTAAGTATGAGCGGTTCATCACCAATCCTTTTTTAGCTTTTGAGGGGGTGGCGCGTTTTCATCGCGTTCCGCATTCTGCAGCATCATGTGTAGGGCCCCGGGCTTGTCTTGCTGCTTGAGCTGTTCCAGTTGTTGAAGAGTCATAGCCTGTTTGGCCGACCTTGGAGGCAGTTGCTGCTCGGTTCCTCCGACTTGAGTTTGTTCCTCCTTCGGCTGTTGGTCTAGCTGTGGCGTTTCTTCAGATTCATTCATGTCGCCTAAAGATTCACTTTGTTGTTGTTGCTCGCGTTCTTCCTCGCCGGTTTGAGACTGCTCTTGACTACTTTCGTTAGCTTGTGGCTCCTGATTCTCTTCACTTGGTTGATCTGAATTCTGTTGTTCCTGAGAATCTGAGTCCTCCCCGTTTTGTTCAGAATCAGAATTTGGTTCCCCCGATTCATTCGGATCTTCGGAATTCTCTGATTTGTCCTGATCTTGGTTTTCCTGATTCTGCTGTTGATCTTCGGGCGGCTTTTCCAAGAGTTTTTCGAGCTCTTCTCTTAGCATTACCCAGTCTGTCTGCAGCGGATTGATGGAGTGGCCAGCATCAACTGCATGAATCCCGTCCCAGATGGAGGGATCAGGTATTCCCTGGCCTTGTTGCATTGCGGATTGTCCAAGTTGTAATGTCAATTGGGCAAACTGCTCGTAGTCTGAGGGCTCGAGAGCTTCCTTTTCGGCGATGTAAGCAATGACCTCGCCCAACGTTGGACCGCTCTCCTCTGCCGGAGGAGTGATAGTTGGCGTGTTTTGCGAGGGCACGGCAACTTGCCCCGAAGCCCCGAGAGCGAATGACAGCGAAATAAATATAGAATAGATATTCCTGATAATTAATGCGCTAAAAGTCATTGGGTAAGGGGAGTTCTCGTTCGAACGACTCTTGGTTTAGCTGTGAATGGAAATTCTCGATACAGCGATATCAAGATGAGCAGAAGTCCGGGAGCTAAAAAAATCTGATACCTCTCTATGTGAACAGACTGGGAAGTGGTTCCGGTTTCTCCGGTTTTGCCGCGCTTAACCGTTTCCTCAATGAGCGAAGCAAGGTCTACCCAAACATTTGCTTCCCGGAAAACTCCTCCTGTTTTATCTGCTAGTGATTGAAGGGTAGCGGACTCGAGCTTGGTAAGCACGACCGCGCCCGCTTGATCCTTATGGTAGCCCCCCTCTTCCGCGGGGATCAGTCCACCACCTCGAGTGCCAAACCCGAGACAGACTGCCTGCACATTTTGCTCATTCAGTTTGCCTACATAATCTGTCCAGTCCTGGTTAAGGCTCTCGCCATCGCTGATCACTACAAGAAAGCGGTCGGCCTCGCTATCCGATTGCCGGAAGGAATCGAGAGTAGTCTTTAGCATAGCCCCATAGTTGGTACCGCCTTGAGGAATGAAATTGGGGTTCAAATCTCTGAGGAAACCACGGAGTATTTGGTAGTCGGGACTCATCGGGCTTTGGAGAAAAGCGGTTCCGGCAAAGACGATCAGGCCTACGCTTTCTCCCTGCAAGTTGTCGAGCAAGCTTTCCACGACTAGTTTAGCTCTTTCAAGTCGGTTTGGTTTAATGTCTTCAGCTAGCATGCTCTTGGACAAATCCATAGCAATTATCACCTCGCGGGAACGCTTGAAAACCTCCTTGTGTATTTCACCCCATTGCGGCCGGGCTAGTGCGATAATAACGAAAACCATTCCAATGAGAAAGAGCCATTTGGATGGTTGGTTCAGACCGGATTTAATCTCGGAAACACCTGCGAAAGTGGCCTTAACTCGTTTAACCTTAGAGCGACTAGATAGTGAAACAATCTTCTTTCTGAATACGATAGTAGTTAGTATCCCTAGGACGGGAATCACTAGTGCAAAAAGGTATAGCTCTTGTCCAAAAGTCAACTTAAGACCTCCTTTCGATTCATCGCCCCAATCGCTAGCGATCCAAAAAGCATAACGCCTGCTGCGATCGAGAAATAGGGAAAAAGCTCAGTGGTAACACTGTACTGATGTGACTCAAACTCAATCTTACTGTTTTTGTCTATAGAGTCGAAAGCGTTCTTAATTGTATTGGAATTATCGGCACGATAAAATTCTCCGAGAGTAATTCTGGAGATTTCCTTCAAGGTTGGTTCGTCGGTTTGAGAGGGCACGCGTACCGTTCCGATTCGCTCTCCCTTGGCATTAAGGCGAGGCATGGAGACGATTCCATCCCGTCCGGCCCCTATCGTGTAAACGCGAATGCCGTTTTCTACAGCTAATTCCGCCGCCGCAATAGGCTCGATAGAACCCGCGGTATTGGCTCCATCTGTAAGGAGAATGATGAAAGCGCCTTCACGGTCTCCGGAACGTTCTTTGGTTCCCTCTTGCAGCCTAGATAGTGCAACGCCTATTCCGTCTCCAATAGCAGTTCCATCTTCTATCAAGCCAATAGCTAGACGACTCGTCTGACTCGAAAGCCAGTGATGGTCAAACGTGAGCGGAGCCACGGTGTACGCCTGTCCTGCAAAAGCGACGAGACCTATGCGATCGTTGTCGCGTTTATTGATGAAGGCGCTTAAAACCGGTTTAACTGCTTGCAGGCGGTTGATACTCTTCAAGCCGTCCTTGTAGTCTTCATACAGCATCGAACTTGAAAGGTCCAATACCAGCATGATGTCGTAGCCTTTGCTTTTGGTCTGCCGTTCGAAATCGAGAACCTGGGGGCGGGCCAGCGATAGGACAATTAAAGCTGCCCCTGCGAATCCGAAGAATGAGGACAATTTCGAGCCTCCTGCAAAAACAGAGCGCTGCCAATTTCCAGCAAAAGGGAGAACCAGAGCAGCCGATGCCCGCCGACTACGCAATATCCCGATAACCGGAAGAGCAATCAGAGCTAAAAGCCACCATGGATCCACTAATGCAAATTCGTCCATAACTTCCAAAGTCAACCTCGTACAAATCGTAGAGCGCGTTTCTGAAAGAGCTTCACAACTGTATCAAGAGCGTCCTCACCCGCCTGCAAGGTAAGTCGATCTGAATCGACTGGAAACAGCTTTTTAAAGTGCGAATCCCGATCACGGTTCCATTTCTCGTGTGCTGCTTTCTGAGCCACGGATTTGCCATTCAGATTAAAAAGTCTGCCGGAAACGGGATCGTATACCGTTTGCTCTCCACGGTTGGGTAATGCTCGCTCCCATGGGTCCTCAATTCTAAAACCAATCGGTTGGTAGCGTTTTTTTATGACGTTCCATCCTTCCGGTTGATCATGATCAGGAAAATCGCTTAGCCAGACAAAAATGCTGTGACGGGGTGCCGCTCTCAGGAGATACCTCCAAGGTATTACCGCCTGTTGAGGTCCAAGGACACCCGGTGGCGGCTTTCCCAGCAAAGTCGCAGCGGTGTTTAGCACTCGGCCGCGACCCGCCGAGCTCTTGGTGAATTCATAGCCAGTCGGCGAGGCGTACAAAAGAGAAACCCGGTCACCATTCACGGCACTTAGAAGCATTAAAAGGCTCGAAAGCTCCAAGAGGGCTTCGCGTTTGGATCGTTTGCCAGAGCCAAACTGGAGGGAAGGAGTATCCTCAAATAGCAGTACCAGTGTAACTTCACGCTCTTCAACGAACTTCTTCCGGTAGGGTTCGCCCAGCCGAGCGGTCACGTTCCAGTCAATGTCCCGGACATCATCCCCGTAATCGTATTTGACGACCTGATCAAACTCCATTCCCTTTCCTCGGAAAGACGATTTGTATTCGCCGCTCAATACGCTCGCTACGGCATGCCGCACCCGCCACTCAAGTTTCCGCAGCATTGCGATCGAAGAGGACAGACTTTCTAAGTTATCCGAAATTTGGCTCTTTGTCTGGCTCATTTTTCGAGAAGCTTACGCGGACGAATTAGTAGGCAGTGGAGTTCTATCTAGGACAATCTTGAGGGCGTCGTCGGGAGTGATTTCCTCTGCCTCGGCTTCGTAGGTCAATCCAACTCTGTGTCGCATGGCGTCGAGGAACACGTCTTTGATAATCGACGGAGACACGTGGTCCTGCCCACGTAGCCAAGCAAGAGCACGACCGGCTTGGAACAAACTCAACGATGCTCTTGGGGACGCTCCATAGGAAAGATAATTGTGTTCCGGGTTTTCGCCCGCTGCCATTCTCCGTGTCGCTCGTACCAACTTTAAAATATAAGACTGTATTTCCTCCGACACATGGATCTTATCCACTTCTTCACGAATCTCCAGCAGCTCCTCACCACTTGATACAGCCTTCAGTTCAGGCTGATGAGTTACTTGTCCCCAGCGTTTCATCATTTCAAACTCTTCCGCCTGTTCCGGATAGTCGACGATTAGCTTAAAAAGGAATCGGTCTCGTTGCGCTTCGGGCAGCGGGTAGGTACCCTCTTGCTCAACCGGATTCTGAGTGGCCATTACAAAAAAGGGGTTGGGAAGGTCCTGTGACTCTCCGCCGATGGTCACTTGCTTTTCCTGCATCGCCTCAAGGAGGGCACTCTGAACTTTAGCGGGGGCGCGGTTGATCTCATCTGCTAACAGCATGTTAGCGAAGACAGGGCCACGGTGCGGAACAAATTGTCCGTCCTTTGGCTGGAAGATCATCGTTCCCACCACGTCGCTTGGCAGAAGATCGGGGGTGAACTGTATTCGCTCAAACTGCATGCCAAGGGCGGTCCCAAGGCTTTTGATGAGAAGTGTCTTGGCAAGTCCTGGCATGCCTTCCAGCAAGACATGCCCATTTGCGAGAAGAGCGACGAGCATTCGCTCGATCACAGTCTCTTGTCCAATTACAGCGGTTCCAACTTCGTTTCTAATTCGTTCAGCCCAGTTGCTCATATGGGTTTGTCACCTTGAGAATTTAGGAGGGTTTTCGGTCGTTTCATTGAGTTGTATCTAGTGAGTTGCGATTGACCATGAAATTAGGACATTGTTTCGATTGTTTTTATTTTCTACAAATATTTGATAAGTTGTTTTTTATTAATGATATATATGGATTTATTTATTTTTTCATTTTTCTTTATCTTATCCCAGTTTAACCCGATAGGCCCCGTCTCAAGGGCAGGACAGGGCAGTGATACCAACGAAGGGCACACTTAAAGCCCGCAAAAACAGAGATGGCAAGTGGGTTGTGAATGTTCCACCAATTTTGTCCAAGACAGGCAAAAGATCGAGGCCAGAATTTACGTCGGAATCCAGAGCCAATGCTGAAATCAGAAGGATCCAAGGACATGAAACAAGCACGGCGTCGACAATACCCGTTTGACGTCAAGCCAGAACGTTGATGCGAGCGCTGCTTTGAAGATTTTGGAAGGTGCAAAATGGGGCAAGGAGGGAAAGGCTAGTAGGAAAGACAGCGACAAACTGCTATTAATTCTTGCGAATTTTGGGAGTTGTCCCGATATTTCGGTATGAATACTAGATTATTACTCTCATTGCCCCTAATGTTAACCATATTTTCTGGCTTAAAAGGCGAAGAAACTTGTTCGTTAATGTTGGGCGACGAGCTTGATCGCGACGAGAGCGTGGCTATATTGGGTAAGACGATAACGTTTTGTTGTGGAAATTGCGTGAGAAGATTTGAGGAAAATGCAGCCTACTACATCAAAGCGTCACCGAGTTTGCGAAAAAAGTTTTCGGAAGATGAGCAAAAGGAACTCGGTGTTGACAAGGTGAAGCTTTTAAAGCAACGGTTTTGCCCAGTTTACAAAGACCGAATAGTCAACCCGAACAGCCCTAGTATTGAATACAACGGTGAAAAGATTTATTTTTGGTCAAGTACAGCTATTCGCCGTTGGAATCGCGACCCAGACAGATATTACGAGGACGCGAAAAACGACAAAATATTGTAGCCACTAGCTGACTTCTACCACTTCCATATGGCTGAATGAGACGAGTTTTAGAAGATGCGAGTTATGTCAATGTTTCGTTCAGAGATGTCACCGAGTGCTCGTGTTTTGTATATTAGGTAAATTATCTTCCAGTTTAGGTTCCTACAGGTTCACGACAGAAAGTTTGAATCAAAAGTCCAACGAGTAAGGTCTAACATAGTTTTGCTGACTAGATTATTAGATGTTTGAGCATTTGAATGTATGAAAGGACCTTGGATAATTGCGTTAGTTGGAGGCTTTACTTGCAATGCTCTCGGTGAAAATTGCTGCATTTCCGCTTCGATTGATTCTTCAGTTGCTGAATCGTGTCGATTGTTGGAAGATTCATGTTGCTCTGCTGATTCTAGTCATGAAGAGCTACCATCGCTTTCGGACATAACTAAGTACCGCGTTGCGGCAGGGAAAGGGGATTTAGATTCAATGCGCGCACTAGGTTTGATCTATCAAGATGGTTGGGGTGTGGAAAGAGATATCAAGAGAGCTAGGCATTGGTTAACTTTGGCTGCTCAGAAAGGCGACGGTATTTCAGCTCTTTACCTCTCACAGATATATCTTGCGGGAAAAGATCCCGACCGACATAGAATTCTGGCATTTGTTTGGGCTCTATATGCGTCATCAAAAAGTGTAGATGGTGTCAAAGACGTGCTCGCGAAGCTTCGCACGCAGATGACCGATGAAGAGATTGAAGAATCTATTAAAATATTGGATTTGTTCTGCCAAAAAAACCCAGAGATGATGGGAGTGTAGTTAGCTATTCTCTGCGGAAAGATTTGCTTTGTATAGTGAGGACACATCTTAGTTAGGCGTGACTAGGACTCCCACATTGTTTAGACTATCTTTTCTCGGTCTGGTTGAATAAGAATAAGGGACACAAAAGGCGATTCAACCAAGCTGTTTTTTCCATAGCAAAAGGTTCTTTCTGAGATGTCAGATGAACAGATTATCCAACCGTTCACGCCTTCATCTCGTCGGCACGGTTGTCATTATAGTAAGTAAATGAACGTCTAATCCCCGCGATGTAATACATGGCAGTTTGGATTAGAGAATCCTTACAGCCATAAATCGATACCTTTGCTGGCAATTCTGTTCTCCATTTCTGCTAACCTATCGGATTAGAAGACACGTTTCCATCATCTGACGGAAATAGTGTGTTCCAAAATGATTTATTCTGGCCTACTCGCCGATTAAAATCATAACCAAATAAAATTACAACTTATAGGGAAATCTCTCAGGTTGAAGGCTGGTTCTTTTTTAGATGAAAAGCGACTAGCGGGTGTCGGGATTTGACGACGGCGCGGACGCGAGTTTCAGGCTGAATGCGGTGTTCGTGGCTAAGGCGGGCTTCCAGGGTTTCGCCGGAGTCGAGTTGCACTAGATAGTGCCGGGTTTCGCCTTCATAGGCTTGCGTTTGCACGGTTGCGTTGCCGGGTGTCTCTTCGATAAGGTCAATATCGTGTGGGCGGATGAGAACTTCAACTTGAGAAACAGAATTGGCAGAAGGTAAGAAAGCCCCGTTTGTATGAACAAAGGGGTGTAAGCCGATTGCGGTTTCTGCACCGGTCTCGCTGGCTATGCCTTTGAGGAAACTTCCATCGCCGAAAAACTTGGCCACGAAGCGACTGTTGGGAGCTTCATAGCATTTCTCAGGTGTATCTACCTGTACGATACGGCCCTCTCTCATGACTGCAACGCGGTCGCCGATGGCCATGGCTTCGTTTTGATCGTGAGTTACCCATATTGCGGTGACACCTGCTTTTTTGATGGCGTGGCGAATTTGGAGGCGTAGATCGATCTTTAAAGCAGCGTCGAGGTTGGAAAGGGGTTCGTCTAGCAGCAAGAGTTTGGGTTGGTGAGCGAGGGAGCGGGCGAGTGCGACGCGCTGCTTTTGCCCTCCCGAGAGGGTTTCAGGCATTGATTCGCGAAATGCTTTCAGGCCAAGATTGGAGAGCCATAGGTCGACTTGGCTGCTTTCGCTTACTCTAAAGCCGACGTTTTCTTCGACATTGAGGTGAGGGAAGAGAGCGAAGTCCTGGAAGACCATTCCGGCACTGCGTTTCTCTGGTGGGACAAAATTGTCATTGGTTGTGGCTTGGCCGTCGATACGTATTTCTCCTTTGCTCGGTTCCAAGAGACCCGCGATGGCTCGGAGAGCACTGCTTTTGCCGCAGCCTGTTGGACCAACCAGAGCGAGAATCTCTCCCTTGGCTATGTGGAGGTTCAAGTTACGCACTACATGTACATCTCCGTAGTGAATGTTAAGAGTTTCAATTGAGAGCATGTGAGTAGGGGACGCTTTCTAGGTTTCGGCTTCTGGTGCAAGCCGAAGCAATCGCTCTGTGCGAATAAAGAGGAGCATAGCTATGAATGAGGTGAATATTAGGAGTAGTCCTGGGATGGCGGCGTCGCCGAAGTAACCCGCTTCGTACACTTGCCAGAGGCGCGTGGTGAGTGTTTCCATTCCGGTAGGTCGCAAAAGAAGGGTTAGGGGTAGCTCTCGCATGGCTTCTAAGAAGATCAGAGCGGCCCCGCTCAGGGCGGCCGGCATGATGAGTGGGAGCTTTACGCGTCTAAAGGTTTCGAAGGGCGAGGCTCCAAGGCTTCGAGCCGCAGCACTAAGACTATTCTCGAGGCGGTCTAGGCCTTCTCGGAGGGATCCAGTCGCAAGGGGCAAGAAGCGAAGTACGTATCCGAGAACTAGCATGGCGGTCGTCTGATACATCCAGGGCAAGTGCAGCCCGACATAGACGAGTGCGGTGCCCATGACGATTCCAGGTATGCCAAAGCCGAACGAGGTGAGGCGGAGCATCCAGTTTTCGGTCCTTCCTCCGTAGGAAGCAGCTTGAGCTAGGGGTAGGGCCACGATCACGGCACAAAACGCGGCGAGACCTGCGGGAACCACCGAGTGAAGGAGGATGCTGGGTTCAAAACTTCGAACGCCTTCGCGCTTGATCCAGATGAAAAACAAAACGAAGGGGAGTCCGACAGATGAGATCCATATTAATGTAGTTGAAATAAAGATACAAAATTTTGTAGCAGGAAGTGGATTCCAGCGGAGGGTGCGGCCTGGGTTTTCTCGAACGGTTTTCGCTCGTGATTCGAAGGTGAGGACGACGAGTACGAGAAGCAAAAGCTGGAGAGAAAGCCATGCGGCTCTGGAAAGTCCGAAAGCGTTGTACTCAACATAGATGGCACGGGTGAAAGTGTCGAAGCCGAGGATGGCGGGAGTTGCGAAGTCGGAGAGGGTGTAGAGGGCTACGAGCAGGGCCCCTGAAGCGATTCCTCCACGTATACGGGGAAAAATTACGTGTGATAGGGTTCCTAAGGGAGTGAGTCCGAGAGTTCGTCCGGATTCCACGAGACCTGCGTCGAGCCGCAGCAGGGAGGCTCGTACTGAAAGCACGACGAAGGGAAAGGTGTAGAGGGTCATAACCCATGCGGTACCGAAGAGACCGCGGACTTCGGGCGGAGCGATTCCGAAGAGGTTTTCGATCTCCCCGCCTGGGCCGGTGGCTGCGAAGTAGGCGAAGGCACCAATATAGCTGGGCACGGCTAGAGGGAAAACAAGCATTGCCAAGACTAAGCCTGCTCTGCGTAGCTTCAGGCAGGTCGTGGCGAAGGCGAGAGGGGCGCCAATCGCGACAGCTCCGAGGACGGTGAGAGCAGTGAGACCGACGGTGTTGCCTAAGATTCGCCAATTTCGCGATCCGAACTCTAAAGGTTCTTGTGTCGCTAGAGCGATGAGTACAACGATGGGTGAGAGGGCGAGCAGAACTATGGGAGCAATGGGCACGTGCAGCCGCCAGCGTTTTGCGAATGAGTATCGTTGCATGGTTTGTTGAGTGAAATGCGATCCTCTGTCTGGCGAATCTAGGTTTTATAATACTTCAGTTTTGCGCAGAAGGGTAAGGGTGGGTTTTAGATCGGCGAGTTTATCGAGGTCGACTTTGGGCGGATTGACCCGAGCGATTTCTGGTAATCCCTTCGGTGGTTGAATTCCGATTACGAGCGGGATTTCATAGGCTTCTCTGGCTAGGTAGCTCTGCACTTCTTTGGTTAGCAGGTGGCGAAGAAAGAGTTCTGTCTCGGGTTTATTTTGCAGGATTACTACTCCAGATACGTTAAGTAGGCAGCCGGCATCGTTGTTAGTGAATGCGAGGTCAAGCGGTACCTCTGGTCGACCCTTTTTTAAACGTAGTGTGTAGTAGTGGTTTGCTAGGCCTATATCAAGATCGCCGCTGGCTACGGCCATAACTACGTTTAACTCGCCAGCCAAAGCTCGGGCTTTTGAGCGCATAGCTTTTAACCATTCTTCGGTAGTCTTCTCGCCTTCGAGAAGGCGAAAGGCGGTAACGAAGGATTGGAATGCGGCGTAAGTGGGTGCCCAACCTATTTTTAGGTCGCGATGGGGGAGATCGAGAATGGATTTGGGTATGGCTTCGCGTGTAATACGATCTGTATTGAAAGTAAGGGTACGGATACGCCCAGAGATGGGAGTCCAAGCTTCGCGACGGAATTTGGGCTCCAACATGTCGCGAATAATAGATGGGAGGGGTTTGGCTACTGCATTATTGAGTACGTGGCCGATGGATCCGCTATCGATCGCCCAAAAGAGATCGGCTCGTTGCACGCCTGACCCTGCTTCAGCGACGATGGTATTAGCCAAGGCGGAGGACGGGCCACGACGAATCTTCAGCTCCAGGTCCGGATTGCGTTCTTTGATGGCCTTGAGAATGTCTTCGTAGAGACCTCCTTCACCGCGACCAAGATAGAGCGTGATAGCTCCTTGAATTTTGGGAAGATTTTCTACTGATTCGGCAGCGAGGGGACTGTTTGCTTTTGAGGCGAGGAGTCTTTTAGCGCCTAGTACCCCGATGGCGGCTAGGGTTGTACAATAGGTTCGGCGATCCACTATTAAAATACTGAAGATCGCTCGGATTGAATTTTAGAGAGGAATTTCTTGGCCTGGCTTAGACTTTTGGTCATTTCCGCTAATTTGGCCCTAGCGTCTGCAACTGAGCCTCCGTTCTTAAAGATAAGCGGCAGGCCAGCGTTGAATTCTAGCTCGATGGTTGTAACGAGATCGGCGTCGGCCTCGATGAGGTCGCCTTCGAGGTGCTCAAAAATTTCCATGTATGTAACATAGACTATTTTGCTGGCCTTTTCTACTTCGTTGTGGGCGTAGGCGTCTACTGCTGCTTCGAGGTTGGCGAGTATGGCTTCGATGGGTTCTTCGTCTGGATCGACTCCGCCATAGTTGGCGTCTTGTTGTTGATCGTCGTGGCCATGGTCGTGGTGCGATTCGGTTTCGCCAATTGTGGCGTCTGCAAGGACTCGGAGTCCGCCCAGGCCTTGCCAGAGGGCGGCTTTCGTATTTTCTCCTATTGCGTACATCTCTTCGGCTGAACCCTTTTTATCGGCTACGCCTTTCATGCCGTAGAAGCCGATCCAGACTGGAGGATAGAGGTAAGGGGCTTTAACTTCGATTACTCCGTGGACGCCGACAGATTCCCACGTGTCTACCCAAGCTTTGGACGAATCTTCGATAGATTCGCCGTTGGCGTAGCCCTTGACGATCCTGTCGGTCGCCAGACACATCTTGGTGAGTTCTGTTTCGAAGGTTCCGAGGTGCTCGCTGAAATTGGCGACGAGGTTCATGTCAGGCTCCCCGGAAGCTTGAACAGCCGCATGCGGTGAAAACATGAACGCTCCTAAGAGCACCATGGTGAACGAATAACGAATATAGCAAAGACCTGCTTCGTAGAAAGTTTTAGATGTTTCTTTCATGATTGTGTGTGCGTGGATGGGATGTTGCTTAAATTAATTTGTTTGAGGTGTATGTTATGAGAATGGCACAAAGTTTAAAACCAGCGACGGATTTATAGATTATTTCACTTTGTTTAAGAATGGGGGCTTGTGGCGGGTCTTGTTTGCCTTTTCGATTTTGCCTTCGTCCAGCGATAGCACTGACAGGCTGAGTGAGGATATGGCGAGATTGCGGCTCGGCCCTCTGTGGTCCAAATCCTTTATTGTTCTCAACATGTATCTGGCTTTAAAGAAATCGTTTTTAGCCAGGGCTCCAGAGTCCTCGGTTCCTAGACTTGCAGTATTTTTGCCATGATTTAGAAAAGCAGCGGCTAGGGAATTGACCCATTGCGGGTTGTCCGGGCTTCGGATTTGCTCAGAAGTGGAGAGGTCTCGGGAGCTTGCTTGCAATGAAGCTTTCAGGCTACTGGGCGTTCCGTTTCCCAGAAAATTACCGCTTTTGGTTATGAGAGTGTCAGCCATAACGCTCTGTTTTGAGGATTGGCTTAAATACATATTCGGCTAAATTACTTTTGTATATAATAATTGGTTACGGTGATAAAGAATTCTAATTTTAAATACGTCCTAGATGAATACGGTAGCCTTCTGGCGGAAATATGAAAGCCTGGGCGATGAAGCCGAGTTCTATAAAGTCCTGATCGAGCTCGATTGGATCATGGTCGCAGACGACCCAAAAAGAACCGCCTGGCTCGACGGTCGCGGAGCGACTTTCTAGGCTGTTCTTGGCTTCGCTTGGCGTCAGCCCTCGGAGGTCGAGTGGATTGGATAGAGTATTGTCCATGCTCTACTGACTTGTTTCGTGACCGATCATGTTGGAGGGATCGACCCACTGGTCGAATTCCTCGGCGGTGACTAGTTCCAATTCGATGGCGGCTTCTTTGAGGGTCGTTTTTTCTGTATGGGCTTTCTTCGCAATCTTAGTGGCATTTTCGTATCCAATATGCGGATTTAGAGCAGTCACGAGCATGAGGGAATTCTGGAGATGCTCTTGAATGCGAGGGTGGTTTGGTTCGATGCCGACGACGCAGTGGTGATTGAACGCATGGCAGGCACCACCAATAAGATTGGCCGATTCCAGAAAGGCGTTTATCATGACGGGTTTGTAGACATTGAGCTCGAAATGTCCACTTGCTCCTGCAAAGGTTATGGTCGCATCATTCCCTATTACTTGAGCGCAGACCATGGTGATGGCTTCGACTTGGGTTGGATTGACTTTGCCGGGCATGATCGAGGAGCCAGGTTCGTTGGCTGGGATGGAAATCTCGCCGATTCCAGAACGGGGACCGGATGCGAGCATGCGTATGTCATTGGCGATTTTGTGGAGGCTGACAGCGATCTGCTTGAGTGCGGCATGCGATTCCACAATTGCGTCGTGGGCAGCTAAGGCTTCGAACTTATTGGGGGCAGTGACAAAAGGTAGGCCAGTGAAGTCTGAGATCACTTCGGCGACTTTGTCTGAATAGCCAGATGGAGTATTTAGTCCGGTGCCTACGGCAGTTCCGCCAAGAGCGAGTTCAGAAAGGTGCGGTAATGTACTTCTTAGGGAACGGAGTCCGTATGCTAGTTGAGAAACATAGCCGGAAAATTCCTGACCGAGAGTCAATGGTGTAGCATCCATCCAGTGGGTACGCCCTATCTTCACGATTTTGCACATCTCCTTGGATTTTGCGTGAAGAGATTCCTTTAGACCTTCAATCTTGGGGATTGTGAATTCGACGAGTTTTGCGTATGCTGCGATGTGCATTGCGGTAGGAAAGGTATCATTGGACGACTGGGATTTATTGACGTCGTCGTTTGGGTGTATCACTGGTTGCCCTTTCCCGAGCTTATTACCATCAAGTACATGACAGCGGTTGGCGACGACTTCATTACAATTCATGTTCGATTGTGTACCAGAGCCTGTTTGCCAGACGACGAGAGGGAAATGATCGTTGAGCTTGCCTGCGATGATCTCGTCGCAGGCTCTGTTAATCAATGAAGCCTTTTCGGGCGACAGTGCTCCGAGAGAGCAGTTGACTTGGGCGGCTGCTTTCTTTAAAATTCCGAAGGCTTTAATAATCTCGATAGGCATCGAGGCGGCTCGGCCAATTGGAAAGTTTAATATGGAGCGCTGTGTTTGGGCCCCCCAATATTTTTCTGCAGGGACGTTTACTGATCCCATTGTGTCTTTTTCAGTCCGGTAATCCATTTATGGTACAAGCCAAGCTAATTTGTAGCCTATCGGATGACTGCAAATCTTTCAACCCCAAGAAAGAAAATTGCTACTCCATAACGGATTTTTTAGAAATGCAAATTTCCTAGTTTAGTTACGAACACAATAGTAGGTTATTCGGCGATTAAAAGGGATTGGACTGGAGCTATTCCAACGCGATACCCTGAAAAAGTAATTGTTCCACTAGATCATCGCTTTGAGATGGATAAATAACCATACTCCAGTGAGTCGGTCATACACAAATCTATTCGATTGTGAAATGAGCGCTGTGCTTGGAATGCCTTAGAGCGGTATTTGGTTTTCTGTGACGTTTCAGAATAGATGCAGTTTAGATGGCACAAGGATTCCAACAAGATCGATGGAGGCCTAGCGTAAATAGGAGTTGCGGCGGCCGGACGAACCATCATCTTTTTCGAATCAACTTTAATGTGGTGTTTCCATTTAGTTTCAAGAAGCTATAGTATTGGATCTAGACTTTATTGGGATGGAAAAAGAGTAAGTGCAAACAAGAACCTCAGGAAGGGTTTTCATGAAGAATGCCTGAAGTAAGCATCGCTTTTTAGGAAATCCTGATCGGTTATCTTCATTAATTATTTCCACGTTGCATCGACTGCATGTGTTTGTGAGCATATTTATTGGGTGAGGATGCTCAGGAGTTTGAGTCTACGAATATCGGTGAGAAAAATTAAGCAGTAATTAAAACTTTTTAGTAATTTTCATTCCCATATCTAATTTGTCCGTGAGTATATAGTCTATACCTGCTTTGTGAAGGGTTTTAACGAGATCTGGGTCGTTTGCTCCGAACCAATTAATCGTGACACCAGCGTCGTGCAGCTGCCTGACTTGGGCTTCTATATTTTTGTATCCATCATTTTGGTGAAGTTGAATAAACTCACATTTTTTAACAATAGTTTCGCGTATATATGCCAGTCGGTCTCCGGCTTGGCGGGTCATATTGCATGTTTTAATTTTTGGGATGACTTTACGAGCTGCGGTTATCGACTGAAGTGAGCAAGCTATAAATGCAGTGTCTAGGCGGCCCATTTCCGCGATAACTTTTGCTGATTTTTGAGCAAGCTCATCCCCACCTTTTAAGTGAACATTACAGTAAATAGATTTAGGTATGGAATTTAAGGCCTCGTGCAGAGTGGGTACTTGGGTGCCTTTGAATTTTGGATCGAACCAAGAGCCTGCATCGAGCAAGCGGATTTCGTCAAAGGTAAGGTCAGACACTCTACCTTTCCCACTAGTGGTTCGGTCGACAGTAGAGTCGTGCATGACGACGAGTTTTCCATCTTTTGTGAGGGCAACATCGAATTCAATTTGTTGCGCTCCTTTTCTGACTGCAGACAGGAAAGCAGGGATGGTGTTTTCGGGAGCTACTTCAACATCTCCCCGGTGGGCGCATATTTGCGCAAAACAAGTTAGATTAAAGAAGCATGAACAAATCGAAAAGGTAATGTACTTAATCATTCCGCTATTATACTAATTCCGAATCACTGGCAGAAAGTAAAAATTTTACTGGAATCAATTAGTCCTGAAGATGGTGCTGTTTGAGATTCAAAGCTGACTGAAAGCTATTTGAAAATTTGGTTCTTGAATTCTAATTAAAAGAAAAATCAACCATTTGGTCGAATCCTGATTCCACACAAAGAAGCTTCGCTACTTATTCCGTGAAAAGCACGGTCGTTATGAACGCATTCAATAGGCCGTGCTTAAACTTGGTGTTGTTCTAGGGCTGATTAGCTTTTATTTTTTTTCTGATTTCCTTCATCTCTTCTATTTTCTTGTCGAAATCATAATCAGGAAAGGTTGCAATAACAGCTTCCATCTCATTACGAATGGCAGCTCGTTGTTGATCATCGCTCGATTGTGGCAATTGGTTTTCATTTAATCGATCATCCATACTAAAGAGTCTGCCATCGTGGTACATTCGATAACCATCCATCATTAAGACACGGCCTGCATGATCATTAAAATCTGAAAACCAGGTTTCCGGATCGTAATGACAGAAAGCCCACTTTCTTGGCCTTCCTTTTCTACCAATAATTTGGGGATAAAAACTACGACCGTCCATTACAAACCCTTCTGAAGACTTAATATTTGCGGCTTGCAGAATGGTCGGAAGAATATCTGAAAAATCTATCAAATCATCTAATTCTCTACTCGGGCTCTTCCCCTGATAAGAAGCGATTAGAGGAACTCTTAAACCAGCATCCGTTAACATGCCTTTTTCTCCTGTAATTTTTTCCCCGGAGTTCATGCTGGTTGTGATACTTCGGTGTGTTCCATTGTCGGCGGTAAAGATTATTAGCGTATTTGCCAGCAAATCTCTTTCTCCGAGATGGTTTAAAAGCCTACCTACTATTTGGTCGGTATATTCTACCATATCAGAAAAATATTTAGGGTCTTTTTCTTCTGTCTGTAACCAATCTTTTCTGTTTGGGGTAGGCACAAAGGGTGAGTGCACTAGAATCATCGGGTAATAAATAAAGAAAGGTTTGTTCTTTTTCTTATCAATGAAGTCACAGACAAAATCTAAGATTATGTCTGGCCCATACTTATTACGAACCTCGTCATCATCCAGAAAACGTCCATTTTGATACATGAGTGGAAACGCATAGCGTCCGTTCGCTTCCCTGATTAGCTCCTTCGGTTTACCTATATTATTCACACAGTATTCATCAAAACCAAGGCTTTTTATGGTTTCCCCATCGCCCCCAAGTTGCCATTTTCCAGCGATAGCTGTGCTGTATCCCGCATCTTTAAATAGATTGCCAAACGTAATCTCATCAGGGTCTATATGTAAAAATACCTCATAGTTTCGGTAGTTGTATTTTCCAGTCATTATAGAGACCCTTGAGGGGGAACAAAGCGGTGTCGCAAAACAATTATTAAACTTTACACCATCCTCTGCCAGGCGATCTAAATTGGGAGTTTTATAAACTTTCGAACCGTAGGTACCCAGGCATTCTTGTCCCATATCATCTGCCATAATAAGAATGACATTAGTGTTCTCATATGACCTCAGACAGTTAGATGAAAATGACAGTAAAAATAAAAATAAAATATGATTAGAATTTGGTATTATATTCACCGGTTCAGTCTCTTATAAACTTTCAATACTTGATGGGTTTTCATTCCTTTTCTCTCCAAACAACCTATCAAGTTTTGATAGTGGCAATTTTTTAGAAGAAGTTGATCCATATAAATTGCGATGCGGCTGGAGCATCGACCCCCGCCCCCTTCTTTGTCAATTTTAAGCATGAGCAGTGGCTGGAAAACACAAAAATTAAGATGGGGACGAATATTCCTCGGGCAGTGTAAGCACAGTGCAGATGTAAAAACAGTAAACAGCAGTTCAGTAGAACAGATAGCCAGCCGATAACCCGAGCCTTTAACGGTTGCTCAACTGGAGGCGGAAAGTCTGGCTTAGACGGCAACAGACGGCGTCTCGAGTTTTTTGCGAATGCCGGATATCATATTGTCAAATGAGAGTCCCCCGATTGCTCTCAAGCTCGCAATATCGGACCCGTGGTCTACGAACTCGTCCGGCCATCCGATTCGATGAACAGGAGTTGACATTTCGCACTCTGATAATGTTTCCAGCACGGCACTGCCAAAACCGCCCGACAAGACTCCGTCTTCGAGGGTAACAATAAGACGATAATCTTTTGCGTGGGAAAGGAGCAGCTCATTATCTATCGGCTTGATGAACCGAGCGTTCACAACTCCTGCGGAAATTCCATCCTCCAGCATGAGACGATCGCTGATTTCCAAAGCGTCCCGAACCATGGGACCAAGGGCCCAGAGAACCAGTTCGCCTCCTTCCCGCAAGACTTCGGCTTGTCCCACACCCAAAGCTTTTGGTTTAGACTTAATTTTAACTCCGGTTCCAGCACCGCGAGGATACCTTACAAAAACAGGTCGCTTCAGTTGGATGGCCGTGTGAATCATATCTACCAGCTCATCCTCATCTTTTGGCTGCATAGCGACGGTATTGGGAACACAGCGTACATACGATACATCAAAAAGACCGTGATGGGTTGGGCCGTCGTTAGGGGAAAGTCCTGCACGGTCCATGCAAAAGACTACCGGTAGATTTTGCAGGCAAACATCGTGAATGACCTGGTCGAACGCTCGCTGGAGGAATGTCGAGTAGATCGCGACTACTGGCTTGATACCCTTCGTAGCGAGCCCCGCTGCAAAAAGCACCGCGTGCTCCTCAGCAATACCAACATCGTAAAACTGGCCGGGAAGCTCATTGGAAAGATGGATCAAGCCGGTACCGGAAGGCATGGCACCGGTGATTCCGACAATGGACTTGTCCTTTTTGGCGAAGCGCACGAGGGCATGGCCAAAGACGTCCTGGTAGTTTTTAGGGACGACTGATTGAGATGACTTTGATTTGCCTGAATGAATCTCAAAGGGGCTTGTCCCGTGGAAGCTCTCTGGTTTTTCGATCGCAGGGCGATAGCCTTTTCCCTTCTTGGTGACTACATGAAGAATCACGGGCTCATTTGCCGCTCTGGCAAATTCAAGATTACGAGTCAGTAGGGGAAGGTCATGCCCGTCGATAGGTCCGAAGTAGCGGACACCGTAAGTCTCAAAAATGGAAGAGGGCAACACGATGCTTTTCCAGCCTTTCTCTGCATTTTTCCCTATCTTGAGTAACTGCTCTCCACCGGGCACCTTTTGTAAAAATGTGCCGAGATCGTGATGAAGGCGGTTGTATATTGGATTAGTGATCAGTTCGTTGAGGTATTTCGAGATAGCTCCAACGTTTTTGGCAATCGACCACTCGTTGTCATTAAGAATAATGATAAGACGTTTGGTAGTTGAGGCTACATTGTTGAGGGCCTCCATCGTTATGCCGCAAGTGAATGCTGCATCGCCACATAGTGCCACGACATGCTCATCGGAGCCCAACTGGTCTCGGGCGGCAGCCATGCCCAGTGCGGCAGAAAGGGCTGTTCCGGCATGTCCGGCTCCGAATGAGTCGTGTGGACTTTCAGACCTAGCGAGGAATCCGCTTATGCCACTGTTTTTGCGAATCTTGTCGAACTCTTCGCCGTTTCTTCCTGTTAGGAGCTTGTGGACGTATCCTTGGTGTGAGGTGTCGAACACAAATTGATCCTTTGGGGTGTCAAAAACGAGATGCATGGCGATAGTCAGCTCGACCACCCCCAAGTTCGGTCCTAAGTGACCGCCATTGGTCGAAGTGACATCAATCAGCTTAGCTCGAATTTCAGCGGCAAGATCCGTTAGTTCAGCCGAGCTTAATGATCGGATGTCGGCAGGCTTCTTGATGGCTTTGAGCAAAGTAAATGGGTCGTTACGGTGCACTCCGGACTGTTGGCTCGAATTCAAAAGAGTGGAAAATAGAATCGGGAAGAGAAGGGAATCATTGGTTCTTGTCCAACCTATTGGGCTAAATTTTGTCTACTCGTCTGGATCAAAATTTTCGAACTCCGGATTTCCGGCATCCTGATTGCTCAGGATCTCGATTTTCGCCTCAGCCTCGCTTAACTTTTCGTCGCAATGGACGAGCAACTTCGAACCCGCTTCATACCGCTTAATGAGGTCATCCAAGTTCAATTCGCCGCTTTCCATTTCTTCAACGATCGCCTCGAGCTTTTCTAATCCCTCTTCAAATGAGAACTCCTTGTTTTTAGCCTTTTTCGTCACAGGGTAGAAGTATGGAAGTAGGAGATCTTATGACAAGATCATGTTTTGCTCAATTCAAGAAAGGCCCTCGAAACGGGCGTCCGCTTGAAAGGATGGAAAGCTTGATCAAAGCTGGACAGACACCGCTGCTTAGCATCAGATTATCGCCGATGACGAAACTGGAAATCGCTTTTGTTACCGCCCTTATTCTCAAAATGGGGGCCGAACTAGTCTTGGAGGCCGTCAATCGGATTCATGTATTGAGATTTTCCGATCAAGCGCCTGATGGACTAGGCGACGTGATGGATGCGGAGACTTACGCCAAGTCAAACGAATACACTTTGGCCAAGAGCCGATTTGGCTCGATCGTTTTGGTATTCGACGCGGCGGTTTTGGCACTCATTGTTTTAAGTGGTTTGTTGCCTGTCCTCTTTGGCTGGTGGAGTGAGCAGTTTGGAGACTCCAACATGTACTCCGCATTGTTCCTCATCGTGGTGACAACAATAATAAGTATTCCCGGAATTCCCTTCGAATACTGGAGTCAATTTAAGATTGAAGAGAAATTTGGCTTCAATCGAAGCTCCGTAAAGCTCTGGGTAACGGACAAAACGAAGGGATCAGTAATTGGGTTTTTGATTGGGTTTCCGTTGTTGTGGCTTTTGATTAGCCTGGTAGGATGGATTGGTAGTGCGTGGTGGATTTACGCCTTTGTCATTATGATTGTATTTCAATTGCTGATGATGGTTCTTTACCCCATGCTGATCATGCCTTTGTTCAATAAGCTCTCGCCGCTGGAGGAGGGACCATTGAAAGACCGGCTCATGGAGCTTTCGGACCGGGCTGGATTTAAGGCCAAGACCATACAGGTCATCGATGGCAGCAAGCGCTCGGGGCACTCCAATGCTTACTTTACCGGTTTTGGGAAATTTCGCCGTATTGTGCTCTACGATACCTTGATTGAGCAGCTGAGCGAGGAAGAACTAGAGGCGGTTCTAGCTCACGAAATTGGACACTATAAGAAAGGTCACATCCCGAAGATGATTGGTCTTTCCGCGTTGATGATGCTAGCCGCCTTTTGGATCATTAATTTTCTTTTGCACAGTTCGGCCTTCTTTGAAGGGTTTGGATTTGGTCCTCTGGAAATGGGGTCGAGTGGCAATTTAGGCATCGCCATGCTTCTTTTCAGCCTTCTGGGCGGACTGGTAACGTTTTGGATTAGCCCGTTGTTTCATGGTATGTCGCGCAAGCACGAATACGAGGCCGATGCATTCGCTCGTAATGCAGTCGGCGACTGGAAACCGCTCAGTGGTGCATTGAGAAGGTTGAGTGAGAAGAATCTTTCTAATTTGAATCCTCACCCGCTTTACAGCGGGTTCCACTATTCCCATCCGAGCTTACTTGAGCGAGAGCGAGCCATGAAGAAAGGATAGTCTGGCGACGAGAGGGAGGACTAATTTGTCAAGGCGGACCAGGGTAACATCGAGCAAAGGCCGGCTGATGTTAGTCGTAGTCGGGGCACTTGGGGTCGCTGCTGTATTTCTGGTGAGGTTTACCGTTTTGGCGAAGTGGGCCACGAAGTCGTGTTCGGGGAAGGGGTTAGCTCGCGACTGGCTTAATCAGTGGAAGACTATTTAGAAAGATTAGGATATTTCAGTCGGGCCTACGGAGGGGTGATCCAAATTCGGTCCTATGGTGATGGACTCAATCTCTATCTTACTTACTTCGTTCATATTGGAATCGCAGCGATTTTCGGGATGAAGTCGCTTCTATCCGGGCTGGACAGAGCTACGCAATGGCTCTGGGTAGATATTCAGCAGGCCAGACTACTACGAAGGGTCGAACTATCGTATGATCTGGATTGATGTGAAAACTCCTTGAGATGCGGCAGCTACTCGTTAAAGAGTATGCAGATTGGACTAGGGACATTTACAACTGAATCCAGTTGGTAGGTGATTTTTCCAGTTGACTGATCGATAGCAAAAACGGCCACGGTGTTCGAGTGTTGCCCGGCCGCCAGGAGCCACTTCCCGCCCGGCTCAAGATTGATGTTTCGCGGAAAAGCGCCGCGCACCGGTTCGACCTCGGTAACCGTCAGCCTTCCCGTGCTGCGATTAGCTTGGTACACTGTCACAGTGTCATCGCCGCGGTTGGCTGAATACACGAAATTACCATTCGGATGTACCAGGATTTCAGAGCTCGAATTGAACTCCTCCTCGGACTTGGTGCTCTCACTCAGAGCCGGCGTTGTCGTTAGACGTTTGGTTGTTCCTTTTTTCGCATCGTATTGGAAAGTGGTGACTGAGAGGGAAAGCTCGTTAAGGAGATAGATGAATTTCCCGTCGACCGAGAATCGCATATGACGCGGACCTCCGCCAGCTAAGCTTTCCGCAGACCCGTGAGCCGTGATGGATGGCCGACTAGCGTTCACTTTATAGATAACGATCTTGTCAAGACCCAGGTCTGGTACGAAAGCGAATTTCCCGTCAGGCGAGTAGCCAGTCCAGTGTGGGTGAGGCGCATTCTGGCGTGACGCAACGACCCTAGAGCCCCCCACGTGCTCAATCAGTTGGCCTCGGGGCTGGAGCCTGCCGTCCTTGTCCACGGGAAAGAGCGCAATCGAACCTCCACCATACTGAGCTGTGAGGAGAAAATTTCCGGAAGGATGAACGGATATGTGAGCACCTCCTCCGTCACCAATGACTTCCGTATTCAAAAGTGTCAGGCTACCATTTTTCTCAATCTTGTAAGCCGCTACGCAGGGACCTTGGTCACTGGTGGCAACTGCGTAAAGGTGGGACCTCTTGGGGTGAAGAGCGAGGAAGCCAGGTGACCCAATTCCCGCCGCCAGTTTTGGCGGTGACAGCTTGCCACTGTCTTTGTTGAAGCTCGAGTGATAGATTCCTTTAGTAGCTTTACCAGATGTTCCAAAGTAAACATCAACACTAGCGGCAAAGAGGCTTGGGATCAGTGAAAGTAAGACAATGAAAGCAAACAATTGCATAATAAAAAGAGGATAACAGAACGCGGTCTTGAGTGCACGCTCTATATTGAGAAAATGCGATGTGGAGAAAGTTGGGCATTTTTTTGGTGAAATATTATCGGAGCGTGCCTACTTTATCCATAATGAACAGCTTCTTTTCCAAGGTGCGACTCGCTTTCTTTTTAATCCTGCAGAGTCTCCCCTTGCAAATTAGCGGCAACGACTAGCTTCCTAAATGAGGTTTGTGCCGAATCTAAAAGAAGACGATGATGATTTGACCGCAGGTACTAAATACCAGGATACTACCTCTCACAGCTGTCTTAGACGTAAAAGTTGAGATCAGAGTAGTTTAAAGTAACTGAAAATCAGATATGACTAGTATAACAAATAGACCTTCAATTATTAGCATTCTATTGCTAGTGAATCTAACGCTATCGACATTGGCCATCGGCCAGAGCCTGCCAAAGGAGGAACTGATATTTCTTACCTCGGCCTGGAAGGGGGAGCGTTTTGAAGATGGACGTCCCAAGGTATCAGACGATCTGCTAAATCGTGCCCGAAACATAGGAATCGAAGAAGCTTGGGTGGTCTTGTACAATGAGGGTTACACCTCTCAGTTTGAGGGGAACTGGAAAATGATTCATGATGATGTACCGGTAATCGGACGAGCCTTAACTGCTCATTACATGCCGAGTCGACCTGATCTAGAGGATCGCATTGTTGCCCGTGGACACCAGCAAGGACGCTCCGGAAACAGTAATTCATGGCCTATTCAAATACTGGGGAAGGACGACGTTTATGTGGCGGATTGTTTTGGAAAAATCTCGCAAGGAACGCTCATTGGCGACAGTCTGGCTACAGCGATTTTTGCCAAGACTGGGACCGGGGTTATATTTGACGGATCGGCCCGAGACTTGAGTGGCATGGCCCAGATCGAAGGTTTTAACGCGTTTGTGCGGGACTTCGACCCGACCTTTCTTGAGGACGTCGTTCTGATTGGCCTGAACACGCCCATCAGAATAGGGAAAGCGATTTGCCTCCCTGGAGATTTGGTGATTTCCGAACGCGAGGGGGTTTTGTTTATTCCGGCCCACATGGCGGAGAAAGTGATCGTAACCGCAGAATTTATAGCGATCCGGGATGCGTTTGGCTATGAGATGCTGAAGTCAGGCAGGTACAATAGCGGGCAAATGGATAACAAATGGAGTGAAGAGATTAAACAGGATTTCCTAAAATGGCTAGATAATAACCCCGATCAGCTCCCCATGAGTAGGGCGGAGTTGGATGCCTTCATGAAAGACAGGACCTGGTAGCGTTTTTGGCGATACACTCGGAATTAGAGTCTGTTGTGGCTAGGCTAAACCGATAGCCACTTTTTCAGTAACTCATTCAGGAACCTTGCCTTCAGCGGCTTTTGGAGATGATTATTTAGCCGCGATATTCAAATTGAAACAAGACAAACCAGTCTACAATTTTTCATGAGCGGCACAGAGGGATTATAGAGTCAATGAATCAGGAACTGACGACAATGTCTTGTAGGACTCTGCAGTTGCGAGAACCTGAGAGAATTAGAGCTAGAATGCATTGCTCAACCCATCTGGGGATCGCGCGAAAACCGATATTGGAGTCAAAAGGGGATTGGCTATGTTGAGTTCCTAGCAACAACCTGAATACAACTCACGACAAAAAGTCGTTGCGAACTTTGAAAAGCCTATAAGCCCAAGCTCATCCAGATCTTCCCAGGTTGCTCAAATAACTATTTTTTGACCAATCTACTGAAATACACTTCCATTGTAATCGGTTGCTCTGGACTTGAGGCTTCCCCAAAACCACATGAGCAGGAATCCGATTATGGCACCACCAATATGGGCAAAGTGGGCAATCCCCCCTCCTTCTGCTACGAAGATTGAATATCCTGTAATTCCTGAGAACAGATCAAAGAGGAGCAGACCGGATATAAAATATTTCGCGGCGACAGGGATAGGTAGAAAAATCAGCATGAGTTTGGCGTTTGGATACAGAATTCCAAATGCCACCAGTATCCCATAAATGGCTCCCGACGCTCCGACGACGGGAGTATTGTAGATATTCCTAAGTTCCAAGAGTTCTTCCGCTGGCATAGCACCTAGCATCCTAAAAGACGGTCTTGAGTAATTGAAGTACGCCTTGATATCAGTCGCGGGGATACTGGCGTCGACGAGCTGATTGTAGGGTGCAATAAACTGGATGTAGTTTACTGCCGTATAGATGGCACCTGCTCCGATACCTACAACCAAGTAAAAGGTCAGAAACTTTTTTAGCCCCCACCTCAATTCGAGAATGGATCCGAAAGAAAAAAGGGCAAACATGTTGAAGAAAAGGTGGGCGGGACCTCCATGCATGAACATGCTGCTAATGAACTGCCAGATTTGGAAGAAGTCGTTCTTGGGAAAAAACAGCGCGAACCAGGCAAGCATCTCCATATCAAGGCCCTGAATGAATTGGGGTATGAAGAAGATGATAACGTTGATCGCGATTATTGTTATGGTCCCAAAGGGGCGACGTTTCATGATGAGAATCTTTCAACGATTATCCTGATGTTCAACCAATTAACCAGAATTTCTGATTGTCCTCAACGGCCATCGACGATTGCCTCTCGTTTCGATTAATTCACCCTGTCTAAGTTATCCCATGAGTGAACACCCCAATATCATTCTAATCAACTGCGACGACCTTGGCTATGGAGATCTTGGATGTTATGGCTCAGCGAGGAACCACACGCCTCACATCGATCGATTAGCGGCGGAAGGAAAGCGATTTACAGATTTCTACATGGCCTCGCCGGTTTGTTCGCCATCGCGGGCTGCCATGATGACCGGATGCTACCCGCCCCGGATCGGGTTTGGGAGTTTTCACGGTGAGGTCGTCCTCTTTCCCGGGGATAATATTGGATTAAGCGACCGTGAAACTACGGTTGCTTCCCAACTGAAAAAGGCGGGATACGCGACAAAGATTATTGGTAAGTGGCATTGCGGCGACCAGCCTGAGTTTCTGCCAACGCGACATGGTTTTGACGAGTATTTCGGACTCCCTTATAGCAACGACATGGGGCGACAGTCAGACCATCCAAACCGGCCTCCGCTACCGCTACTCCGTAACGAAACGGTGATTCAATCGCAGCCAGACCAGAGAGGCATCACGGAACGATATACGGACGAAGCGCTTCAATTTCTCGAAAAGAACCAAAGCCGCCCCTTCTTCCTTTACCTTGCCCACATGTACGTGCACGTGCCGCTTTACGTGCCAAAGCAATTTATGGCGTCGTCGCGCAACGGAGCCTATGGTGGGGCCGTTGAATGTATTGACTGGAGCCTAGGGGTCCTCATGGATCGCCTTAAAGCACTGGGGATCGACGAAAACACTCTAGTAATCTTCACCAGCGACAATGGCTCGAGAGTGCAGGGGGAAGGGGGCAGCAATGATCCTTGCCGTGGAACTAAGCAGGAAACATGGGAAGGCGGCCAACGAGTGCCCTGTATTATGAGGTGGCCGGAAAAAATCAGCCCTGGCACTGAATCCGACGCTGTTGTCTCCGCCATGGATTTTTTCCCAACGCTATCCAGATTAACGAACGTGTCCCTTCCGGCTGATCGAATTATCGATGGATTCGATATCGGAGAATTGATTACGGGTGAAAACGCAGAGGCTCCCAACGACACCTTTTTTTACTACAAGCAGAACACGCTGGAAGCAGTTCGAGTGGGGGACTGGAAACTCCATTTTCAGAAAGCCGGAGTCGCGATGAAAGGGCTCTACAATCTTCGTGAAGACATAAGTGAATCACAGAACCGGTACGAGGAACATCCGCAAATCGTTTTAATGCTAGAAGCGAAAGCCGAGCGTATCCGCGAGGATATCGGTGATGAGGCAACGGGGACAAAGGGCCGCAACAACCGATCCATTGGGCGTGTCAAAAATGCGCAACTACTTACAGAGTATCGTGAAGATCATCCCTACATGATTGCTATGTACGACCTTCCGGATATGCCGACGATGAGTGGTTAATCCGCTTTCGAGCTTAAGCTTTCGTTCATGAAAAACGTCTTATCCCTTTTCAGTAGATCGCGCTGCGGTTCTAAAGCTGCATCCCGAAGCGTTGTTAAAAGACTAAATTGTAATTTTAATGTGCATACATTATATTCTTTTTTTATTTCTTCCGATTACCCTACGTCCTTATCGTAAGCCCACGCTAAAAACTCATTCGCTCTATGAATTCCCAAAGGTCTAAACAGGCACGCTTCTCATTGATGATGCTGATGCAATACTTCACCCGGGGAGCCTGGTTTGTAACCCTGGGAACTTACTTAGGCAAGACGCTGGAGCAGCATGGCACGTTCATCGGATTTTCATACAGCCTCTTTGGAATCGGGGCGATTATTTCGCCCTTTTTCGTTGGGATGATTGCTGATCGTTTTTTTCCGACTCAGAAAGTGCTGGGCGTATTGAACATTGGAGCAGGCACCTTGATGCTTCTCCTTTCGGAAGTTACTGATCCGACAACCTTCATCTTGACGCTTTTTATCTACTGCATCGTCTACACGCCTACGGAGGCCCTGAGCAATTCAGTCGTATTTCACCACCTGCCACGTAGGTTCTTCGCTTATGTGCGCTTATTTGGGACCATCGGGTGGGTATTCGCTGGCCTCGCGGTTAATATGATACTGGGCCGCTTTGTGGATAACGTCGAAGCGACTGCCGTACCTTTAGTCATGTCAGCAGTCGCATCGGTTGTCTTAGGGCTCTATAATTTTTCGCTCCCGTCGACGCCTGTTAAAAACCAGGGAGAGAAAATCGGAATCAAAGAGGTGCTAGGGCTTGAGGCGTTGAGTTTACTTAAAGAGCGAAGCTTCACTGTTTTTTTGGGAGCGAGTTTACTAATTGGAATTCCGATACAGATGTACTTCGCGTTCTTCAATATGTTTCTAAACGACATTGGCGTCGAAAATGTGGCCAGCAAGATGTCTCTAGGACAGGTATCCGAAGCGGTCTTCATGGTATTTGTTCCGCTGTTGATCGGAAAAGTCGGTTTGAAATGGATGATGACTCTCGGACTAGCTTTTTGGTCGTTGAGGTATTTTATGTTCGCTGGAGTTAGCGTAAATGCAGAATTTCTTATTATATTCTCTATTCTGATACACGGGGCGTGTTATGATTTCTTCAATGTAACGGGATCCATCTATGTCGATTTAAAAGCAGGAGAGCGATACAGATCTGCAGCTCAGGGATTGTTCATGCTTGTATTCTTGGGACTAGGAAAGTTCTTTGGCTCTAATTTGGCAGGACTCATTTCGGAGTGGCACCCGAGTGTATCTGGGGAGCAATTATACGATTGGAGTGGTATTTTCAATACGACGGGTATAATCACCGCCGTTGTTACGGTTATGTTTGTCCTGGGTTTCCATGACAGGCAGAAATACGATCTGGACAAAGTTAATGGATAGGCCTTCCAATAAACAATTATGAGCCACAGAGAAGCTAAGAACGTAGGCATTATTGGGTGTGGCGCTCGTGGGCTACATCATATCGGATTCAACATGGTCGAAAGCTCGAATGAAACAGGATTTCGAATCGTATCGGTTGCTAATCGTTCGTTTGAAAGTTCTGATCACGCTGCAGGTGAACTAGAAAAGCGGTATGCTGATCTGGGAATCGATCAAGCGATTCAGCGTTGCGGGTCATATCGCGACATAGTCAATGATCCTAAAATCGACCTGATCATAATCACCTCCCATACGGACGCGCATGCGGAGCACGCGGTGGCAGCTTTAGAATCTAGAAAGAAAGTGTACCTGGACAAGCCTATCGCGGTAACCCTTGAAGACGGGCACATTATAGCGGGAGCGGAAAAGCGAACGGGTAATCGCTTGCTTATGGGATTTACGCGACGTTACGAGGATTCCTGGTTGAAAATGAAGGAGTTACTGACAGGCGGAGCGGTAGGTTCGCTACAAATGGTTCTGCTACGCTCGATCATTCCCTACAGTCGCTATTTACAAGGCTGGCACCGGAAGCGCGAGTGGTCAGGCGGCCCCTTGAATGATAAATGCAGCCATCACTTCGACGTTTTCCGATGGATGGCCAATTCGGACTGTGTAACCGTGAGCGCATTTGGCGGGCGTTCGGGTGTGTTCAAGCCTGATCCCACGGCTCCCGCTCGCTGCTCGGAATGCGATAGGGATTGTGCGTACCGGCGAACTGAAGTGCTGGAGGAATCCAAAGAAACGGTTAGTAATAAGTTTACTAGTTCGGATTCCAATGATGAGCGAGCCGTCCAGGATGCTTGTGTTTTCAGTCTAGATAGCGATGTCGAAGATTTCGGGAGCGTTAACCTACAAATGGGCGGAGGTGTGGTAGGAAACTTGTTTTTCACGATATTCGGGCCACAGGCTCCTGATGGCGAAACACTTGAGCTCGTCGGGGATTCAGGCCGGCTGGTGCTATCGCGATCCGATGGAATGATTCGTACCTACACGGATCACGGCAGAGAAGCAGATACCTTTTTCGCAGGTGGAAAGAATTTCGATTCGTCGCATTACGGATCGGATAAGAATCTTGTTCAGCATATGAAGGATTTCTGCAATGAAGCTGAGCCTGTGTGCGACGCAAGCGATGGACTGCGATCTTTGGAAATGGTTTGTGGGGCTAGGGAATCGTTTGATTTTAAAGGAGAATTGAGAGTTTTATGATAACCGCAGAATGGCCTACGCCAGTTCAATCTAGGGATTTGCAGGATCTCCCTGAGATTGGAAAATAAGGGGTTGAAAATGCGCTGAACCAATCTCGCTCAAGGAAATATCTGACTAATTGATTTGAGGAGATAGCTGATGAAAGTGAAATTCCTCTCAACACTTGTGGTTACTACAATTCTCTGGATTCCAACGGCATCTTAACGCCTAGGTGGCAATAGGCTAGTGCATAGGATCGTAGACAACTCAATGGCCTGTGGGGACATAACGGCCAGCGACTTAGACGGTGATTGAAAAATCGGTTTGATGGCCTCCGACTGACGATCAAAGAACGTGATCATTTATCGGAATCAGTACAGTATTCAGGTAGTAGAGGATCGCGAGGCGTTCTCTTTATCCCGTATCCACTTGTTTACGATAGCTCTGTTTGTTCTACTTTTTATGTCGCGTATACTGAATTACGATTCTTGACAGGGCAGCTTAAGGGGAACTATCAATTACCAAGGTGCGGATTCCTTAATAGTCCGCACGCTCAAAGTATAAGTCCTGTTTGCAGATGGAAAGTATTTTCTCCTAAGTAACTTCGAGGCAAAGTTTAGGTCCCCTGAGTTATCGAGGGCCCTCTCAGTCTCGCGGATCACTCGAATAACAGACATCCTATTTTTAATTTTTTTCAATCTGCATCGTTAACACCCACTATTTTTGATTCAGTCTAAATGAACAATATTCACATTTACATCCCAGTACTTGCAGCACTGGCTGCATTGCTGTTCGCCGTAATGAAATACCTCTTAATCATGAAGCAGGATGAGGGTAGCGGCGAAATGAAAGATATCGCTAAAATGATACAAGACGGAGCCTTCGCCTTCCTCAAGGCGGAGTACACTTGGCTAGCCTTTTTCGTCGCCTTCGTGTTCTTGGCGATCGCCGTGTCCCCAGCTGAATTGGGTTTAGGGATTAGAACTTCGGTCGCATTTCTTGCCGGAGCGGTAGCATCCGGTTTGGCCGGCTTATTTGGAATGCATACAGCAACCCGAGCCGCTGTACGCACAACTCAGGCGGCAACCAAGAGTGTGCAAGGGGCCCTTTCAGTTGCGTTCAATTCAGGCCTTGTTATGGGGTTCTGCGTGGTTGGTCTTGGATTGGTTGGCATCTCTGGATTGCTTATCTTTTACGTTGGCGACGGAATGGTAACTGAACCTATTCTAGAACAAGTCTTGGGTTTTAGCTTTGGAGCGTCGTCTATTGCACTTTTCGCACGGGTCGGCGGCGGTATATTCACTAAAGCAGCTGACGTCGGCTCGGACTTGGTAGGCAAGGTCGAAGCGGGTATTCCGGAAGACGATCCTCGGAATCCAGGCACCATTGCCGACAATGTGGGTGATAATGTAGGAGATGTTGCGGGTATGGGTGCAGACTTATTTGAATCATATGTAGGCTCGATTATCGCAGCGATGACGTTGGGGGCCGCATTATTCGTTGGCCAAGCCAATGTTTCAACCGTCGTGGTATTGCCTCTAGCCGTGGCATCTTGCGGGATTGTAGCATCTGCGGTCGGCAGTTTTTTCGTATCGGCAAACGATACACATTCTCTTCACTCAGCACTGTTTAGAGGGTTGTTGATTGCGTCCGTTCTTGTGATATCAGGAACCTACGGGCTTGTGAATTGGGTTTTTGATTTTGAAGGCCTCATGCTTGGCGCGAAAGAGTTGTCGGGTATGAACATCTTCTGGTCGGTTGTTTCTGGCCTTGTTGCAGGAGTAGCTATCGGGAAAGTAACAGAATACTATACTGCGAAGGAAGGGAAACCGGCACAATTTATCGCCACCCAGTCAAAGACTGGGTCAGCTACCAACATCATTCACGGCCTAGCGGCTGGAATGGAGTCAGTAGCACTTCCAGTTATACTAATCTGCCTAGCGATCTATTTCGCGTTTGACCGAGCGGGTGTTTACGGGGTTGCTATTTCAGCGGTCGGAATGCTATCAACTTTGGGAATCTCCCTCGGTGTGGATGCCTACGGACCCGTGGCAGACAATGCTGGAGGTATGGCGGAAATGGCTAGTCTTCCCGAGGAGGTTCGAGAACGTACTGATGCATTGGACGCTGTCGGAAATACGACTGCAGCAGTTGGAAAGGGATTCGCTATTGGATCGGCAGCTCTCACTGCTTTAGCACTTTTTAATGCTTATTGTGAGAAAGCGATAGCAGGAACAGCTAAACTCACCCTAGACATCAACAATTCGAATGTGATGATAGGACTTCTTTTAGGAGGCTTGCTACCCTTTTTGTTTAGTGCGTTGACGATGCGGGCTGTAGGCAAGGCGGCGAACCGAATGGTGGAGGAAATCAGACGACAGTTTCGCGAAATACCTGGGATCCTAGAAGGTACGAGCAAGCCTGATCCGGATCGATGCATCCAAATATCAACTACAGGATCATTACTGCAGATGATCGTTCCTGGATTGATTGCGATCGCCGCACCTGTCTCGATAGGGAAATTTTTTGGAGCTCAGATGCTTGGCGGCCTTTTGGCGGGTGCACTGATTTCCGGTGTGATGCTGGCCATTTTCATGGCGAATGCCGGTGGTGTTTGGGATAACGCGAAAAAGTATATCGAAGAGGGTCACGAGGGAGGTAAGGGATCTGAGGCCCACAAAGCGTCTGTAGTCGGTGACACTGTTGGAGATCCCTTCAAAGACACTTCAGGACCTTCGATCAATATTCTGATTAAGCTGATGACTGTTGTCTCGCTTGTATTTCTCCCTTGGTTTACAGGTTAGGGCCGAAATTTGTAACAGACGAAGCAGTCGCCCTTTTGATTCTAGGGTTAGGATAGTACTGGCCCTACAAATCTTCTAGACCTGGAAATGAGTATTCGGACGGAAGTGATTTACTACCGTAGCTGACTCGAGTATTGGGTTTTCTTGTCACTGCTCAATTTCTCGAGGGAGCACGGTTCTTTGCGATTTGGGCATCGTCAATTCGTGGTCGGTAATCATCGGAAGCGATTCTCCCGCTATTTCCATGGCATCTAGTAACTTTTCTTTTAGACGAACTGCGACTTTGCGGTGAGAACCGTAGCCGATGAGATTTTGCAACTCGTAAGGGTCTGAGTGTAGGTCATACAGGTAGTTTTCAACATAGTGATCTGCACAAGATTCCGTTTCCCCGTCATTTTGCTTCGATACAACACCATATTTCCATCGGCCCGTACGGATGGCCCGACCAACTTGGCTTTCGCTAATCTGGATAAATGCCTCTTGTTTCCAGTCGTTTACCTCGCCTCGCAGGATTGGCATCAGTGATCTACCGGGCATTTCCTCTGGAGGTTCAATCCCACTGGATTCTAGAAGGGTGGGGACCAGATCTACCAGACTCATGACTTCCGTTCGCCTCCCGCCTCCCTTGAATCCGGGTCCTGAAAATGCAGTGGGAACTCTTACAGATGCTTCGTGACCCGATCGCTTGTATTCAGAGTTTCGAGTCTTGAAGTGGCATCCATGATCCGCAGTGTAGAGAACGATGGTTTCATCATCAATATTGAGACTTTTGAGCACATCCAAGATCCGGCCAAGGGCTTCGTCGAGCCGCTTTATCATTCCAAGGTAGCCGCCTAGATGTTGGCCTGAACTTCCTCCTAACTGTTGCAAATCGGGCGGTATCCATTTACCCGTGTATCGCTCCCGATAACCGTCAGGAGGTGGATAGTCATCAATGTGGTTTTGATGATGCGGCTCTAAATAGGAAGTGAAAAGAAAGAACGGCTTATCCTCTTTGTTTGCATTGTCGACGTAACGAATTACGGCATCTGTCATCGCGTCCACTCGGTACCCAGGCAAATGGACCTTCTCGTTTTCATTGTTCCAGAGATTGCAGTCGTAGGCATCCGAGCAAAATTCCAGCAAGTTAGCCGCCAGCCAATAGTCATATCCACCACGTTCCTCGATTGGAACGATGTCATCGCGGGTTCCCAAGTGCCATTTGCCGATGTATCCTGTATTGTATCCAGCCTTCTTGTAGAGCTGTGCGATTGTTGTGAGATTTTTGTCGAGGGGTATTCCGTTGCGCCAAGATCCTGTTTGGGTGGCATAAAGACCTGTTTGCAGGCAAGCCCGTGCGGGTCCACATACAGGTTGGCAAGTTATTGACGCGTCGATGTGGGTGCCTTGATTGGCAAGTCGATCAAAATTTGGCGTTAAATCCAATGGATTACCATGAGCACCGCAGGTATCCCAGCGTTGTTGATCTGTGAAGAATACGATGACGTTTGGTTGTTTATTGGTGCACATTAAGCAAGTGACGAGGGTGTGAACGGTAGTCTCCTCGAGCTTTTTGTATTGAGTAAGTCAATAGGGGATAAGCCCAGCTAATTTGATCCGGATAGACGAAGCCGCTTACTAACTACTTGTGGGCAATACTTCTCTGTACTAGTTCAATGGGTTGAAAGAAAAGATGTTAGAGGTACGGATTGCATGCACTATATGTGGAGGACGCGGCCAAGGTCAAGCAATCGCAGCTGGTTGTGCGAAGGAAAATGCCCGTATTGTGGTTAGCTCAAGAACTGAATCGGATGTGAGCCAAACCGTTTTAGTTACAGAGGAAGCAGAAGGTACTGCACTAGGCGTTACCGCGGAACTAACAGTGGAAACAGAGGTTCAGAAGCTTATTGAACGAGTCGAAAAGACGTTTTGACAATTAGATTTGGTTTTTCTCAATGCTGGAGGAAATGAGGGGGCCCGGGAACCGATTGAAATCGTCGAATCTCAGGCATGGATCAAAACTGTCGAGATTAGTCTATTCGCTGCCTTTCACGTACCCAAGGCCTCTATACCGCTTTTGAAAATGAGCGACAATGGTCAAATTTTGACGATGGGAACTGGAACGGGTAGGCGGCCGGACAAATCGAGTGCGCCTGACAGTGCTGCAAAGGCAGCCTCTTGGATGCTGAAGCAGACGATTTCAACCGAATTGACTGATTATTGAATTACCGTAAATGACATGATTCCCGGTCCCGTTAAAACGAAAATCACCAAAGGGAAGACTTTTTAGCCCTTCCTCCACGTAGATGGGATCGGCAAAACAAATAGGTGAAATGCGTCGAAGATATTATGCCAATGGCATTGTACGAAGCATCCCAGAACAAATATTGACCGTCTGGTCAGACCTTCGCCTTGAACCAGCCCCGATTATAGGGCTTATTCTTCGAGATTTAAGAAGTGACTTTCTGGACTTCTGCGACTGCCTCAGCAGAAATTTGTTTACCTCGCAATCCTCTCCACCACCAGTCGAATAGCGATTTTAAGTCCTCCAGAATCAGATAGGTACATGGTACAAGCAACAGCGTGATAAACGTAGCGAACAGTACTCCAAAGGCGAGGGACGTTGCCATGGGAATTAAGAACTGAGCCTGAAGACTCTTTTCCGTAAGTATTGGTACTAAACCTACAAAGGTAGTGATCGATGTTAGAATGATCGCCCTAAATCGCTGACTTCCTCCCAGATGGACCGCATCAAAAACGGGCATACCTTGACTTCGAAGTCGGTTAACCCGATCCACTAGAACGAGTGAATCATTAACGACAACGCCCGACATCGCTATTATTCCAAGGAGCGAAAGTAGACTCATGTCCTGCGGTGTTCCGAGGTTTTGAAAATTGATTAAGTGACCGTAGATGGCTCCTCCAATCCCGAAAGGAATTACAGAGATTACGATCAATGGCTGAAGATAGCTTTTAAAAGGGATTGCGAGCAAAGCATAGATCATAACTAGAACAATTAGCATCCCTCCGATAATGGCGGGAGTCGACTCTTCCATATCCTTTGCTTCCCCTCCTTTCACGGAAGCCACTCCAGGATACTTTTGCAGAACGCGACCCAGAATTGAATCTGGATCCCCCGGAAACTTTCCATAGAGTGAGGAGCTAATATCGTCAGAATTCGTGACTGCTTTGTTGGCGTCCGCCTGAACATTGATAATTCGCTTTCGATTAAGGCGGGAAATCGATGGGTAGCCATTGGCGTATTCAATATCTGCAATCTCTGACATCGGGATTCTTGATCCATTGGGAGCGACGATCCGCATCGATTCCAAATTCCCAAGCGATTCGCGCTCGTCTTTGGGATAGCGTATCATGACTCGGACGTCTTCCTTGTCACGCTGGACCCTTTGGGCTTCGGCTCCATAGAATGCGTAGCGGATCTGTCGCCCCAAATCGCCGGCGGAAAGTCCCAAAGGTCGAGCATCGTCTTTCAATGTGACCTTGAGCTCTCGTTTCCCTTCTGAATAGGTGTCGCGTATATCCAGCAAACCTTCGAACTGTTTGAGTTCCTCTTGTATCTCCATTGAAGCAGCCTTCAAATCACTGAAGTTTCTTCCAGTTAGGCGAATGTCAACCGGGAGGCCAACGGGCCCGGAAGCACTTGAAATGAAATTCAGTTTTCGGGCACCGGGAATCTCTCCGACTTTTTCGCGCCAAATTTGAGCGATTTCGTCAGCATTGGAATCCCGAAACTCCGCTTTAGAAAGCTCGATGATAATCGAGCCCACGTTAGAGCCAGAGCTAATTGATGCGGGCCCTATTCCTCCAGAAACCACGCTGTATCCAATGAATTCTGATTTGTTTCTAACCGGATCAATGGACCCTTGATCTATTTGCTCCGTCGATATCTCATCGATGGCCCTGTCAATTCGTTCCATTGCCTTTTGCGTTTCGGGTAATGGAGTTCCCTCGGCCATCTTAAGTTCAAGGAAAATGTAGTCGGAAGGAACGTTCGGAAAGAAGACGAATCGAATCGCTCCGAATGCCACAAGGGCTATAGAGGTGGCTAAGGCGAACAGGAAAAGAGAAAGTGTTAACCAGCGAAACGAAAGCGCTTTATCGAGAATAGGCATGTAGACGTTTTGGATGAAGCTTTCCATTCCATCTGAGAAGCGCCGCTGCAATTTTGAAATAGGGTTGAGGTTTTCCCGGCCTCCTCTGTCGCCCACATGACAAAGGGTCAAATGATAAGGAAGAACGAGTTTGCTCTGCACCAATGAGAAAAGTAGGGTGGGGAACACTACAATGGGGATCGCGTACATAAACTTACCCACCATACCCGGTAGAAGAAACACTGGTATGAAGGCAACGGCTGTAGTGATGATAGCGAACGTCACTGGCATTGAAACCCTCTCTGCACCTCTTACCGCACTTTCAACTCCGTGACCATTTGTTTGGAATTCCGTGAATACACTTTCTCCAATGACAATCGCATCATCAACGACGATCCCTAATACTAAAATGAACGCGAAGAGAGAAAGAAGATTAATCGTTATCCCAAGTGCAGGTGCGATGGCGATTGTCGCTAGAAAGCTTACTGGTATACCGATCGCTACGAAAAGGGCGAGGGAAGGTCGCAGGAAAATGGCCAGTGTGACCAAGACTAGCAAAAAGCCGATAAAACCGTTTTCCACTAACATATCGATACGGCCTTGAAGATAAAATGATGAGTCGCTCCACGCCTCTAGTTCAACCCCTTCTGGGATCCAGGTCTCCGAGACGTTTTCCACGTAGTTATTAACGATTTCCGATATTTCCAATGGATTTTCGCTTCCTACCTCTTTAACGAGAATGATGGCTGCGAGTTTGCCGTTGAACTTGGTGATTATGTCCTGCTCAGCAAACCCGTCCCTAACCGTGGCGATGTCTCCAAGCCTTATTTTCCCGCCATCGGGATTGGTTAACAAAATGATTTCACTAAAATCGGTCCCAATGTAGGCTTGTTCATTGGTGCGAAGCGAAATTTCTCCGCCTTCCGTCTTGATGAGTCCACCCGGCAAGTCGACGGAACTCCCTCTGACTGCCTGAACGACTTGATCGAAGGTAAGGTTGTAATTTCGCAGTGTGTTTTCGGATACCTCGATTGAAATTTCGTAGTCTCGAACTCCTTGAACCTCTGCTTGGCTGATCCCATCGAACTCTACCAACTCGTTTCTAATCCGATCGGCGATCTTTTTGATCTCCCTTTCACTCGCGTCTCCGAAGACGGAAATACGGATGACTTCCTTGGGAATAATGGGTTCGTCAACGATAGGGCGCTCGGTGTCGACTGGAAACGTCGTGATCGCATCAATACGTGTTTTGATCTCGTCTTTGACCTTTTCTAACTCGTATCCTTTTTCCACTGTCGCGGTAACTGAACCATAGCCCTCCTGGGCGACCGAGCTAAGTTCCTTGATTCCATCAATCGACTGAATCGCTTCTTCAATGCGTATGATTACAGATTCTTCGACCTCTTCAGGCGATGCCCCGAGATACGGAACCCGTACTGTGACTATATCCAGCGAGAATTGCGGAAATAGCTCCTTCTTTACGGTGAGATAGGAAGCGATCCCGCCGATGACGAGGATCAACATCACCAAATTCGCTGCAACTCCGTTCCTTGTAAACCAGGCTATCATCCTTAAAACTTTTAGTTGATTTCAGCTTTCAGGACTTTGATAGATTCCTTGGATTCCCGCTCCACCCGCATTCCCATTACAGCGTACTCCAATGGAGTAATGCAAATGCGGTCTCCGTCTTCGAGTCCCGAGGTAATAATCGCCCATTCCGTATCCGTTTGGTAAACTTCCACGTCTTTGAAAACGATTCGACTCTCCTGATCGACAGTGTATACTGTATTATTCTCCCGCAGAGCCTTTCTGGGGATTTGAAATGCATTATCAATACGTTTTCCCTGAATCGATGCTTCGACGAAAAGTCCGACTTTAAGTGGGGGGCGATCGCTATTTTCACCTTTTTTATACGGCTCCTCTATTTTGGCTACAACATAGGAGAGGCGGGTTCTGGGATCAATGGCTCCCTCTGTCCGATCTATCACGCCTTCCCACTCATATTGTTCCCCTCCATAGGATCCTCTCACGATAACCCTTGGTTTTGTGTCGTTGGTTGAGCGATTGCTGTAGGATCCAGGAAGATCAAGGTATTCGATGTCCTTTAAGGAGATGGGTAGTCGAATTTCTGCAGTATCCGTAGAGTATATACGTGCCAACTGACTTTGCCTTGCCGAGACCATTTGGCCGATGTCTGCGAATTTTTCATGAATGCGACCATCGTAGGGCGCTTTTACCGTCGTTCGTTCAAGATCACGCTCCGCCATTTCCACACCTGCTAAAGCTGACTCGTAGACCGCCTTCGCACGCTCTAGTTGCGGCTTGCGGAGGGTTAGATCAGAGCCTTCCCCACGTCCGAAACTTTCCCAGTCTTCTCGTGCTTGATCGGCGAGTGCCTTTTCCTGCTCATAGCTCAATCTCGCCTCAGCTAGCCGGCTTTTGGATGAGGCCAAATTGGCTCGATAATCTACGGGGTCAATCTCAATAAGGGGATCACCTTTCTTGAAATATCCTCCAGCGAAAAAGGAGTTGGAAATTGACTGAATGCGCCCAGTGACTTCTGCAACGAGTAAGGTTTCCGTCCGAGACTTCACAATACCCTGGCTGCGGGCCTCAAGTGTTATCGGTTCGGATCTTGCCTCAATTATTTCTACCACAGGAAGCACTTGAATGGTCTCCTTCTTCTCGGGTACCGGTTTAAAGACAAATGCGGCTAGAATTATCCCAAACGAGGCAAAAATGAAGAAGATCGGCAGCACGTATTTTACCAATCTTAAAAGTAGCGATTCTTTTTTATCCGACATGACTGAAATCTGTTAAGTTAACGGTGGGGATTAACGTATGAATCTGTTTATTCAAAATCGCCTCCCAGTGCAAGATGCAGATTAATGCGATTTTGAAGGCGTTGATTTTGTATGGAAATGAGTTTGCTGGCGCTTTCGTCGGCCCTCCGTTGGGCATCCAAAAGCGTGGTGATGTCTACGAGGCCTTTGTCATACTGCTCCCAAGCAAGATCCTCAGCTTTTTGATTTTCATCAGCGGAAATCGCGGATTCCTCTCTCAATAGCGAGAGGTCAATTTCGCTAGAAAGCGCATTCTCGACCTCCTGGAAGGCTGTCAAAACAGTGGAGCGGTATTGGGCTAGCTGAGACTCCGCTTGTGCTTGAGATTGGACACGCTCGGACTTTAGACGACCTGCAGCGAACAGGTTGGCCGCAAGATCTCCAGCGATCGACCAAACCGAGAAATCAGAATCTAGCAAATCAGTTAATTCATTGCTTGTGGTACCAGAATTCCCCGTTAGTGCGAGTCTAGGTAGCCAATTATTGGATACTTCATTCTGCTGGGCGATCATTGCCGCCAGGCGTCGCTCCGCCGCGTACAGGTCAGGACGCCTTGCTACTAATTCAGCCTGCAGGCCTTCAGGGATATCGTTGTTTAGTGAAGGTAGCGAGTGGCTGCTGTTCTGGGTTGCAGAAGGATATCGGCCGAGAAGTACTTCCAGGGATCGCTTGGTGTTGTTCAGTTGTGTTTTTCGTTGCTGTATCAGCGCACGACTGGAGGCGGCTTGGGCCCGCGTCAGCCTGAGATCTAAACTCGTCACTAACCCGCGATCGTATCTTCGATCAAGCGACGTTAGCTTTTGTTCAAGCGATCTTGATGAGTCAATCGCGAGCTGCCATTGCTGCTGGGCTTCTAGCATATTGAACCAAGAGCGAGCCACCTGGGCGGCAATTGATAACTTGAGAGCCTTCACATCTGCTTCCGCTGCCTCGAAATTAGCCAATCCCGAAGCGTGGGTATCCCTTAAGCGACCCCAGACATCGACCTCCCATTGACTTTTCAGGTTAAGGGCGTGTGATTCGGTTTCGATTTTTTGAAAATTGAGAAACGAAAATCGACTTTTCTGCCTGGAGGAATTGAACCCCAATGAAAGACTTGGGATTCTGAGTGAGCCAGCAATTCTTTCTGCAGCTTCCGCGGCTCTTGCTTGGGCTTCTGCGGCATCGAGACCAAAATTGACGTCCAGCGCTTCAGCTATAAGTTGGTTCAAGGTTTCGTCTCCGAATCGATCGGCCCATTTTATAGACTCGCTTGAATCGAGAGGTTTTGACGCGAAAAACTCGTCACCGTCTCTAGGGCTGGCTACCGATTGTGGTTCCATAGGTGCAGTTGCACATCCGGAAAGGAAAAGCGTAAAGAAGGTGAAATATAGCCAATTTGTATTTCTGGTCATTTTATCAAGTCTTTGGACTCAGCTTTGAAACCGCCTCGAGCCCCGAGCTAATAAAAGCTACGAGATGGTCAGCTAAGCCATCCGTATCGTGCAGATCGATTTTACCACGGGAAATAAATTGGAGACGCGAATGCTGCATCATGACCCCTAGCATGCAGCAGGAAAGAAAGTGCATGCCATAGGAAATCTTCTCAAAGCCTGGGTGGCCCAGCGAAGCGGAAATAGCTTTCGAAAACTTCGCAACGATTTCCTTTAATATATCCTGATGCAGCTCTTTCATGAAAGCACGTTCTTCCGACATCGCTTTTCCCATAGCTCGCATGAAGCGGAAATCTGTCCCGGGCTCGCCTATCAACTGGGAAAGTAGGGGACGAACCATGAAGTCGACAACTTTCTGGATCGGGAGCGGTTTTGAATCATTCTCAATAGTTGCCTTTTCGAGCATATCGATTCGCAGATGATTTATCGGCTCGATGCGATAACGTACCATTTCTTTGAAAAGAACCTCTTTGGTACCAAAATGATAGTTGATCGCGGCGATATTGACACCGGCACGTTTGGTAATCTCTCGAATCGAAGCCCCTCCGTAACCCCGCTCAGCAAATTCAATTTCAGCCGCTTCGATGATTTTTACCTGCGTATCATTCATTGGGAAAACTTTCGAACAAACGTTTTAAACGATTGTTTGAATTTAACAAGGAAATTTTGAACTCGTGCAAGACCTTAGGGACATAGGAGGATTCTCAATTGGCGGTTACAAAACATTCCGATCGGGCCCTTAAATAAAGTAGGCATGGGAGAACTGGTTTTTCCGCGATTGGGGAAAAGGCTTCCAATATTTGTTATTACGGGTACTGGACTACGAATTCTGGTCTAGAAGTACGGGTTTAAGACTATCGAATAAGTGTTTGGCTATCCATCTATGTCCCTCTCGATTTGGATGTATACCGTCTCTTTGATTTAGTTGCGGATCCCCACCGACTCCTTCTAGCAGAAATGGTATTAGGGTTGCCCCCAATGTTTCAGCGACGGAAGGGTATAGCTTTTCAAACTCATCGGTATAGCTCGCCCCTAAGTTCGGAGGCATTTTCATGCCGGCGATCACAATGTGGACGTCCGGATACCGTTCCCTCACGCGGATGGCGATAGCGATCAAATTGTCGCGTGTGGAGGAAAGATCGATTCCTCTGAGTCCGTCATTTGCTCCCAGCGCCAAGACGAACACGTCTATCGGGGTTCTCAATATCCAGTCAATTCGTCTAAGGCCCCCCGCGGTCGTTTCTCCGCTTACACCGGAAGGTATGACCTTCCATTTCAAGTTCTGCTCACTCAGCAAAGATTGGAGAACCTTTGGAAAAGATTGATCATAGTCTACCCCATAACCAGCGGTAAGGCTGTCCCCGAAGAATAGAATCGCTCGCTCGTTGCTTTCGTCCGCCCCCCGTAATTGGCTTTCGGTAGAGCAAAATAGGCTGAACGCCAAAACCAACAGGGCTATATTTCTAAGCAACATATTTGTAGATACATGTGATTGAGCATAATTTTTCAAGTGTTGATCGGAAATAGATTTGTGCTCTTGTGTTCTCAAATCCAGGCTACAAGGTTTTTTGATTTGCACGCATTCCTTGGAAATAACTGTTTTTCATTAGACCTTAGAGTTGTTTTCGCTGAGTGGATTTTGGAAAAAGGTTATGTCTGCCGGGGTCATTTTGAGTCTAGATAAAGTAAGTAAGTCTTTCGCTAGTGGCGATCGACTGCTCGAAGTTCTTAAAGAATCTAGCCTGGAGGCTCGCGTAGGAGAGTCCATCGCTATTGTTGGTCCATCGGGAAGTGGTAAAACAACCCTGCTCGGGATTTGCGCGGGACTGGATTCGCCCACCAAAGGCGAGGTAAGCCTAAACGGGGAATCTTTGAGCACAAAGACAGAAGACCAGCGGTCAGATATCAGAAATCGTTACGTGGGATTTGTTTTCCAGAATTTCCAGTTGCTGCCTACTTTGACGGCACTGGAAAACGTGATGGTGCCGCTCGAGCTCCGAGGCGAAACGGGAGTCGAGTTCGAGGCCGTTGAGATGCTGGAAAAAGTGGGTCTTGGGGAAAGAGTTCATCACTATCCGGTTCAGCTTTCAGGTGGAGAGCAGCAGCGCGTGGCATTGGCGCGAGCCTTTATCAATAGCCCCAAAATACTGTTCGCAGATGAGCCAACGGGTAATTTGGATGCGGATACCAGTCACTCGATAGTCGATCTGCTGTTTCAACTGAATCGGGATGCCGGTACGACGCTAATTTTGGTTACCCATGATCGGGAGCTAGCGGAGAAGACCGATCGAATCCTTCGTATCGATCAGGGAAGGGTCACGGTAGAGCGATGAGCGATTTGAGTAGGAGTTCGAAAAAGCTCAAACCTCAACTTAATTGGGTGCTCAAAATGGCATGGCGGGATACGCGTCGCTCCAGAGGGAAGTTAGCTTTGTTTGCCTTTTCCGTTATATTTGGGGTTGCGGCACTGGTGGCGGTGAACTCGCTTCGTAGCAATTTAGAAGCTGAAGTCGATCGGCAATCTAAAGCCCTTCTTGGTTCCGACTTGGAATTCAGAAGCTCAGAGCCCTTTGACGATAAGGCAGAAGAACTCTTTAGTTCCCTAAACGCTTCGGGCGAAGCTATCGATACACGCCTTTCGACGATGGCGTTGTTTATCAAGTCAGACCAGACCCGTCTGGTTTCATTACGAGCTATGTCAGGGGGATTTCCATGGTATGGTACAATCGATACGCGGCCTGAAGGATTGAATGTCTCCAAGATTGAAGGCAAAGTTGCCTTAGTAGAAGAATCACTAAAAATTCAATACGAACTGGAGATCGGAGATACTATCCGTATCGGTGACGCGGAATTTGAGGTAATTGGCGAATTGCTGAGAATTCCAGGGGAATCCTCTTTTGGTAGTTCGTTTTCACCTCGCATCCTGATCCCGCATATTCATCTGGAATCAACGAATTTGTTAGGTTTTGGAAGCCGAAAGACCTTTCGGAAGCATTTCGTATTTGAAAACGGTCTGAATGAAAATTTAAGGAAGACGCTGCGATCCAAGGAGCCCGAGATTCGTTCCAATGGTCTGCGTTTTGATACGGCCGAAGAGCAGAAAGGAAGCATCGGTAACATGCTGGATGAAATGACCAGCTATTTGAGCTTGGTGGGGTTTGTCGCTCTTCTACTTGGTGGCGTTGGAATTGCAGGAGCCGTCCAAGTGTATCTGAAGGAAAAATCCGAGTCAATGGCTGTGCTAAGATGTCTTGGCTGTAGCGGGCAGACCAGTATGATGGTTTTTTGTGTACAAATTTTTGTAATGGGTTTTTTCGGCTGTTTTTTGGGAGCGATTGTTGGGGTCGGCGTTCAGGCGGCGTTGCCAAGGATCGTTCAGTCTTTCGTTCCCTTCGATTTGGAGTTCGAGATTGTATGGCCCAGCCTTGCGGAGGCATTCGCCTTTGCTTGGGCTTTAACATTGCTGTTCGCCTTCCTTCCTCTACTTCCGATGCGAAAGCTTTCCCCGTTACGGGCAATTCGATCGTCTATGGGATTACAAAGGGGCCGGAATGATTGGTTGGTATGGCTAGCCTCTGGACTGATTGGTATCCTTACTCTGATATTTTCGATATTGCAGACTGACGAAGTCACTGAAGCACTGGGCGTTTTCGGAGGGATCGTTGTCGCAATACTACTGCTCACGGCCACGGGCATCGGTCTTAGAGGATTGTTGAGAAGTTTGTCTCCTCGAAGGTTACCCTTTATATGGCGACAAGGTTTGAGTAACCTTTACCGCCCTAACAATCGTACCGTTTCGTTAATAGTGATGATCGGTATGGGTGCATTCCTAATCTACACGCTGTACCTCTGTGAGGTTAGTATTATGAAGAGGGGTGAAATCAATGACCAGGACGATAAGCCTAATACGGTCTTCTTTGACGTTCAGAGCGACCAAGTCGATCAGGTGAAGCAAATTGTCAAGGAAAACGGGAGCGAGTTGAAGTTTCATGATCCTATGGTGACGATGCGGCTGACCCATATTGGTTCAATGCCTGTCTCTCAACTCCGTCGAAACCCCGATTACGAAAGGTGGGCTTTGTCCCGCGAGTACCGATCCACTTTTAGAGCAGAACTTCGAGAGCACGAACCGATTATTGAGGGGGAATTCGTGTCAGCTTCGAGTCTGGATAGCCATGATCCTATTCCTATTTCAATAGAAGAGAGACTGGTTGAAGCACTGAGTCTGAAGATCGGTGACGCACTTTCTTGGGATGTGCAAGGGCTGCCTTTGGTCACGATCGTTACCGGTATTAGAAAAGTCGACTGGAGGCAAATGCAGCCTAATTTCTTCGTTGTCTTTCCGATTGGAGTCCTAGAGGGAGCACCTGCTAATCACATCATCGCAGTCAAGGCGAACGGTGTGGAACGAATTGCCACCCTGCAAGGGGACGTGGTCAAGCGATATCCGAATGTATCCGCGATTAATTTATCAATGGTGCTGGAAACGCTTGAAGACGTATTTGAAAAAGTAGGGTTCGTCGTTCGCTTCATGGCATCGTTCACGATTCTAACGGGGCTGATCGCGCTCATTGCAACGGTCCTTACGAGTCGGTATCAGCGAGTTAAGGAAAGTGTTCTCCTCCGTTCACTTGGAGCGAGCATTGGACAAGTTCGTAGAATTATGGCGATTGAATATTTTCTACTGGGCGGATTGGGAAGCACCACCGGCATCACCTTGTCACTCGGTGGTGCCTGGGCCATGACACAATTTGTTTTCAAGATCGATCTCTACATTCCTTGGGGAATGACGATCGGGTCGATCATAGGGATCGGTGCCATTACCTTGGTGACTGGCATGCTAAACAGTCTGCGAATCGCCAGCCGGCCGCCCATTGAAGCGCTGCGATACGATTAGAGGCCAATAGGACCCATTCATAAGCTTCCTCCCAAGTAACCTCAAATTTTTCGAAACAGGATCTGTTTCATGAACGTCCAGGCATGCTTTAGGTTGGTACTGCTTCCTGGTACTTCTGTCCAATCGATAGGGATGGAGGCGACTTCCAAACCGTGTCTTTTTGCCGTAAGCAGTATTTCCAGATCAAAGGCGTAGCCGTCTTGTACCATATAGCCTTTCGCCGATTGGAAGAACTTTTTGGGGATAGCCTTTAAGCCGCATTGCGTATCAGATAAGTGGATATCGTACCGTATACGAATCAGTTGATTGAAGATCTTTGCCACGATCTTGCGTGAGAATTTTCGCTGTAGATCGCGTCCCGCCCCTGAATCTCGGGATGCGATGAAGACACGATTTTGCGTTGCCGACTCCTCAATGATGCCCAAGAATCGAATGGTTTCCTCCGCGGAAGCGGCTCCATCTGCGTCTACAAAGGCGAGGATATTAGCATCGCCCCCTTTTCTCCAACCGGCACGTACGGCACCTCCTTTCCCCAGATTTTTCTCCAGAAGAAGCGGCTCCCTCAAGAATGGGTATTGGGTGTTCAATTTTTGACTGAGATCAGAAAGGGCTTTTTGTTCATCCTCGGAGGACCCATCGTCAACCAGTTGAATTGTGATAGAGAAATTGGAACACTCAACCAATTCGCAGAGTTTTAGAAGAAACTGCGGAAGGCGCTTACTTTCGTAGTAGCAGGGAATAACTAGGAGGGCATTCATGACTCAGACAAACATTCAAAATGGAGACCACAATGGAATTCGTTGTCGTTGGAAAATAAGGCGAAAGACAAGTCAGGATCCTGTTGAGAAATTGTTTCAAGGGATTTTGTATCGAGAAGAAGTGCTCCGGTACTAGCGGCGTCCGCTAATGCTGCCCTAGGAGCGATGGCGTAGCTTCGTTTCCAATTGTAAGTTGGGGACCGGGTACTCGGATCGATCACGTGGCTCCGTTGGAAGGCGACTCCTGAGCTGGCGAGCACCTCGTTGGCAGCTAAGGAAATTGTGCCCACCCGATTCTCGTAACCAATCGTTAACCCCCATGAGCTTGCACCGTTAGGCGGTTCCATCGCTAGGAACGTGCTTCCTCCGCATTCAATCAGCCCTTGCACGATTTCCCATTCTTGGAAGAGGTATTTAAGCTGGTCTAGGGCGAATCCTTTGCCGATTCCCCCCAGATCGAGTAGGGGACCAGCTCTTAATTTGACCACTGTGTTGGTTTCCTGATCAAGTGAAATTGCCGGTTCCGAAATATCGGTCTCTTCTACCAGTAAGTCGGCTAAATGGGGAAGCTCGTTCTGCTGTCCCTTGTGCAGGGCGTTTGCTTGACCAAGGAAGGGGTGATACTTCCCGCCTAAGCGGGCACTCGCCTCGAATGACTGTAACAGGCAGTCTACCGCATCCTGCGAGATCCGAATATCCTCACCCATCGGCGCCCGATTGATGCGTGTGATGTCGCTGTATTCGATATAGAAGCTGAGTTGTTCCTCGAGCCGAGACAGTCGCTCCTCAGCCTCCATGACAGCTGAATCCATCAGGCCCGAATTATCGCCAACCAAATGAAAGTTAAAGGTACAGGCCATAGCTTGACAGGAGTATGACCGCAACGATGCAACGTCTTCAAACCGAATTGAAATGACAGAGGGATCTTCGTTCATTTTCAACGTGTTTCCATAAAAGCGTCCCAAAGGCGTTTCTCAATCCAGCATTCCAAAACTACATTCTCACGAAGGCCGTGATATTCCGCGATATGAGTTTCGTTCAGCGATTGCGGTAGCTTTCCAATGGGACCAATCACAATATCCAAGGCGGGGATGTCAGATGGGTTCTGCCAGTAGCCTATCGTGTCATTATTACGCAAATACCAAGGTAGTGGCCAGGCATTGTCACTTCCTCCGACTGATATGGCTAGATCACTCGAAGGATCAAGAGCCTCGAGATCGTCAATTCGTTTAATCAGCTTTTTGAACTGGGGGGATGTGTGTTGGTAAATGTAAGGATTGCGCGAGTCGGCTGCAAATCGCTCGACAAGCCGAGTCGATTGGTATTGATCCAAAAGAGCGAGTAGGATCAAAGCGACTACAGCGATACGCGCCAATATTTGCGGCCAACGAATGAAAAGGGTGGCTAGCGTATAGCCGGCGGCAATGCAAAATGACACATAGGTAGTAAGCATCAACCAAGGTGTTTTGTAAGGAATAATAGAATACAAAACAAAGCAGGCAAATCCGTAGAAAACGCTTAGTCTAACGTGTTGCACCGACTCTCTCGAATTTCTAATAAGCAGGAAAAAGCCGATTGCCGCAAGAATGAGAAAAGGAGCTTCTCCCCAGCGAATTCCTTCCGCTTTTTGGGGCCAGAAAATCGATAGATAGTAGTAGAAGGGTTTCTCATGCCCCGCACCCTGCGAGCGCTCCGCGTAGATCACGAAAGTTTTAAAACTATCGATAATTCCACTGAAATCCGTGAATGCGGCGGAATAGAAGAAACCCCAGATAAAGGCAGTGCTCCCAAAGGCAAAAAGGACCTGCTTGAGGCGGATGCGTTCCGACCACACCTTGAATTCGAAAGAATTGTTCTGTATCGAGACAACTGCTAATCCAATAGCGGCTACATGGATGATCGCAGTTTCTTTGGTCGCGAAAAATAGGCCGATCCAAAGTCCACAGAGTGCCGCTTTCATCGGACTAGGCAGCTTCCAGTACCCGTTCGCAGAGTGGAGGAGTAGAAAACCGATGAGAGTGAATAGAATTTCCTGCACGAAGTACGCACTGTAAATAACTGGAAAGGGTGATAGGGCAAAAAGAGCCGCGGCGATGAGAGAGGTTCCATTAACTTTACGTTCACTCACGAGAACGAGAATTAATAGTCCTATACTCGCGAGTATCGGCAAGAGCCTCACCTGGGTGTGGGTCAGTTCAGATGCGTCGACCCCAAGGATCTTGTTCAAGGCGGATGAGAAATAGTAGAGAATGGGACCGTGCCTGTCCTCGGGATCGTATTCATAGTGTCCCGTTTCCATCAACTCCCACAACTGATAAGCCTGCACAGCCTCATCGGAATGAAAAACCCTAGCATCGGAATTTTGAATACGCAAATACAATCCTGCAGTGACAATAAGAAGACTCGCAGCGAGGTAGAGGACTAGTTTGACGTTTTGAGAGATGATTTTAAGTAGAGTTAAAGCTCAAAAGAAAAATAATTCCGAAACAAAGGCCACAAAGAAAGTGTGCCCTGTCGAAAACGTGTACCCGGTTTTTCATTGTCCACAACCCACACCCGAATGGGCACTTGCAGATCGCCCGCTTCCTAATACTGCAAAAAACGCGCCCGGAGGTTGTCCTGGACGCGTCAAAAATTGCTAGATTGCCGAACTATTCTAGTTTGCCATACCGAAAACTTCCACTTCAACGAAATGATTCATTTCGTTGCTGGTATTTCCAGCTCCGTAAATGCGAACGTACTTGCCATTAGCTTGCATCGCATCGATAAGCTTGCCTTCGTTGGTTTCCAGATAGGCATTGTCCGATCCTTTGCCGAAACCCGATGAGTTGTCATGGTCATTGTTGAACACCGTAGTCACACCGCTCTCGAACGACTCGTCACCGGAAATTTGAACGATCACATCATGGTAGGCTCGTTTTTGCGTGTGGAAGTGCCAAATGGCAACACCGTAAATCGTCGAAGCTGATTCGAGATCGATCTGTATCCACTGAGTCCCAGGGGCGAGCTCAACGAAGTAACCTTCTTCCGATTCCTTGTCTCCGTCGGTAACGTAATCGAGCCCACCGATAATGGGAAAGTCATCGCTTGATGTGACCTCTTTACCGGCTGCTAAATTAACCACGCCTTCTGGAACCATGATAGTGGGTCTTGGTGTTCCCGGGGCCTCCAAGTGAGGCAGGTTTACTTGGACAGGAGTACCGATCAGAAAGGGTGGAGGGAAATCGATCTCCAAAGCTTTCTTGCCTCCGTGGTGGTTGGCGATCGATATCGCGGAAAGTGCGATAACGGCGACAGTTGAAACTATTTTCATTTTCATATCTTCAGTGTAAGTTGATTTTGCATGGACGATTGAAGCCGATTAAACCTCGAAGTCTTCCTTGGTGAATTCTAAGGTTTTCCGAGCAGCCACAGCCTCGTTGACGCGGAAGATGGCCATTTCGCTTTTGAAGGTGTGCTCACCGTCAGAGTTGAGTTTTGCCTTACCATTAATTGCGGCAAAGAAATTCTCTAGGTGTGGCGTGTGTGGTTTCTTGTCAAGTACGACTGGGATTTCGTATGCATCTGGTGGAGCCGATTCGCGAACGTCCACCTTCGTTTGCACCTTCGCAGCTGCGGCTTCTTCCTTGCGAATAAATCCCTTGCTCGCCCAATCGTCCCAAGAAGGTGCGCCGGATTCCCGATACATCTTAGTGAAGGCTGGGTTTTCCGACATGCGCATGGCACCCTCGTCACCCATAAAGTACTCGTAGTAACCGCCCCCCGCACCAGTGGTAGCAAGCGTTTGGTAAAAGGCACGAGCAGGTCCATTTGGCGTGTCGTACTCATACACGGCCATTACGTTGTCATACCATTGGCGATCCGAATAATAGTCGTTGCCACCGCTTGCCATAACACTCTTAGGCAAGGCATCGAAAAACCAGTTAAAGATGTCTATTTGGTGAGACCCCAGATCGGAAATCGGGCCACCGCTGAGGTCGCGGAACCACCTCCAGTTAAGAAACTGTTCCATGTTTTCGAAACCATTCTTTTCCAGCACCTCCTGATCGACGGCAATCCGCGGGTTGACTTCGCGGAATGGTTTAGCTGAGCGATTCCATTGCCCGTTTGCAGTAGTAAAGCGGCCCATCAGCTTGGCTCGCTGGGTCAAATTGTGGTAAGCATGCATGTAGCGGGGATTACTGCGTCGCTGGTGACCGATTTGAAGAAGCATTCCGGTGTCGCGTGCCGTGCGGACCATGGAACGCGCCTCGTCCGGTGTTCTCGACATCATCTTTTCACAATACACGTGCAGTCCGGCCTCTAAGCAGGCGTTTGTGTGGCGAGCATGCCAAAAGTCTGGTGTAGCGATGATAACAGCGTCCAAGTCCAGTTCGTCTTTCGCAGCAATCAATTCTTCATAGTCGAAATACCACTTTAGATCTGGGCTGGCAGTACGCAGAGCACTGCGGCACTTACCAATACTGTTTTTCCAAATGTCACAGACTGCCACAACATGAAAAGGAGGGTTGGGAATTTCCAGCATGGAAGTGGTTAGCACCTCGCCTTGCTTACCATATCCTAGGATGGCGATGTTGATTTTCCCGTTGGGAGAAGACTGGGCCTTCATTATGGAAGGAGCTAGCAGAATACCACCTGAGGCAAGAGCCCCAGTTTTCAGAAAATGGCGGCGATCAAAAGATGACGTTGAAGTAGAGGGAGTAATCATAAAATAAGGTTGTTTGAGAGGTTAAAATTTTTCGACCACTGAGAATCGATTATGTTTCACCAGTAATAAGGCACCTACAGTTAAAGCGACATGCATTCCCAGCCAAGCAATACCAGCGTCTTGTTTGAGGAGTATCAGTCCCACCGTAAGGCTCGCCCAAACGAGACCAGAGACGAGTAGGGCGACGCGAGAGCAAATTCCCGCAAGGATCATAATACCCACTGCGATCAACACGTAGCCGAGCACACCTGAGTAAATTGAAAGAGCGAATCCCGGCATGAGTGGCTCTTCCGCAAGTTTTTCGTAAAGCGGCTGAGGGACGCCATTGTAGTGGGAGAAACCGTATTCCTTGACCTTCATTTCAGTGACGAGCCCTGGGATGGCAAAGGCACCCTCTTCGGCTTCCATGGCTACTTCCTTAGTCACTGTGGCCGAAAATTTCTCGATTCCGGTCACTAAAGCTCTCAGACCCAGCCAGAAGCGGAGAATTAGGTATGCGTAGAAGGATGCGGCATCAGGACCACAGCACGGGTTTACGTTGGAGGGTTCGCTAGGGTGGGTATTTTCAGTCATTGTCATCTTACCCAATAGGTTTCGGGTTGGTTCATGTCCAGTTTAGAAGTGGACGTAATCTTACCGGTTTAGCAAGAGTGCACACAGAAAATTATGGAATTCTGCAATACTTGGACGATTTTCGCACAGAAGTTTTCATTCTTTAGGAAAGATATCAAACGGCAGGAGCACTTTCAAACACTTCGTTTTCATTTTTTCGTGATTACAGATTTTCGGTCTTTTCATTACCTGCGATTATCGCATAGCAAAGTTCTATGATTTCCCTTCGTTACGGCACCAATCCTCATCAAACCGACGCCTATGTCGAGCTCCCCGACCCGTCACCACTCAAAATACTGAACGGTGTGCCAGGCTTCATCAACATGCTCGATGCCTTGACTTCCTGGCAACTCGTGCGGGAATTGAAGGAGGCTACAGGTAAAGCCTCAGCCGCCTCTTACAAGCATGTCAGCCCAGCGGGGGCCGCTATCGCGAAGCCCATCGACGAGGCTTTCAAGGAGTCGCAGTTTCTCAAAACAACTGATTTTTCCGAAGTTGCTAGTGCCTATGTACGGGCCCGCGGCGGGGACCGTCTTTGCTCTTTTGGTGACGCTCTCGCGGTTAGTGATGTAGTTGATGTCAGTTTAGCTCAGTTCCTCAAAACGGAAGTCTCCGACCTTATTATTGCGCCCGGATACGAGCCAGAGGCTTTGGAAATCTTGAAATTAAAAAAGAAGGGTGGTTTCGTCATACTTGAGATTGACTACGACTTCATGCCGAAAGGCATTGAATCGCGTGAACTATTCGGAATCGGTCTCAATCAGACCCGAAACAGCGGCCTCATCAGCAAGTTAGATTTACAAAATGTCGTTTCGGAGAACAAGACAATTTCCGAGGAGACCATAGAAACGCTGCTCGTAGCCGCCATATCCCTTAAATACACCCAGTCCAATTCCATCAGCGTGGCCTACGATGGTCAGATCGTTGGCATTGGCGCGGGGCAACAATCCAGAATTCACTGTACAAGACTCGCGTCCGACAAGGCCGACAAGTGGTTTTTACAGCGTCATCCCAAAGTGCGCGGGCTCGATTTCAAGGATGGAATAAAGAAGGTGGATAAGACCAATCTCATCGACCAGTACCTTCTGTGGGACTCACTCAGCTCTCGCGAAGAGGAGATGATGCTCCAGAATTACAATACAAAGCCGGAACCCATTTCACGGGAAGAACGGATTGAGTGGAATCGTCAATATAGAGGCATTTGCCTAGGCAGTGACGCGTTTATCCCGTTCCGCGACAATATTGACCGAGCGAGTCGCTCCAATATCCAGCACATCGTGGAAACGGGAGGCTCATTGCGGACCCCGTCCATCGTTGAAGCCTGCAACGAATACGACATGACCCTCACCCAAACCGGGATCCGCAGCTTCCTTCATTAAGGGAACCGCATGAGCACTCCTACAGCCATAAGAAGCGTGTTTCTAATCCAGTCGGTATTCATTCTCATCAAACCTTGTCTCTCTGTTCCTATTTTTCGGTAGGGTAGCTGTTTGCGGAAATAAAAATCCCATCCCGTCCCAAATTAAAAATATAAATTAGACATAATGCTTATTGTGCGAAATAAATAGGATTTTCGAAAACAGAGCAGCTAGAGATAAATCTGCGTGTATTTCATGGTTTAAACTGTGCCAGAGGTTGTAGATATTGAAATATCTGCTGCTCCTTATTCTTCGTAGAATCTACTGCTCGTTTGTTAATCCCATCGAGTTAATCGTTCTTGAAACCGGTGTTGTCTCTGGAGGCTACATGTCAGAAGGTGCATTTAAAGCCCTCAGAGACTGAAATTGGAAAGTAGAGCTCTAACACTCTGCCGTCCGACCTGTTGATGCAACTAAATCCTATTTCGCAGAATGCGGAAACCGAATAAAATACCATCATCCTCCGTTCCGAGCACCCTACTTGCGTCAAATCCTATTGCTGTCGGATGCCGAGGGCTCTCATCTCGATGTCAGCGTCCATTGATATTCTGAAGATGCTTCCCAATCGATGTGTGTACAAATACACAAGACACTTTAAATAATTAGGAGGATCACATATTCAGCGATTGGCTGAAAATTCTACCTTTCTGCTTCAGAACTTGTAGTTGTCACGATTTGATCCTGTGATGCAAAAATGGTTTATCGTCGTTTAATCAACAATGTTATAACGTTCATTTTTGCTATGTCCCAAGCCAATGCCCAGCCTGAGGGGTTCAATTATGATGAGTCGAAAGTCCCGGAGTTCGAACTACCGGATCCCTTGGTCTCCAACACAGGTTACCCAGTCACCTCTGCGAGCCAGTGGCAGAATTCACGACGGGCAGAAATTCTCGAACACTTTGAAGATTCGGTTTATGGTCGCAGAGCGCAGCTACCCCAAAATCTGAGTTTTACGACGACCTCGGTTGAACCTAAAGCCTTAGATGGTACTGCGACTCGCAAACAAGTTACAATACGGTTTGAGGATCAGGCCCACCAACACGCGCTGCACGTGCTGATCTACATTCCAAATGATTTAAAGCAATCCGTGCCCGTATTCCTTGGATACAACTTTAACGGGAATCACACAATTCATGAGGACCCCGAAATCCAATTGTCCACCAATTGGATGCGCAAAAATGAGAACGGAAACGTTAACCACCAAGCAACCGATGAGGCCCGTGGCAAGAGTGCTAGCCGATGGCCAGTGGAAACGATTCTCGATCGAGGTTACGGGATTGTAACGGCCTATTACGGCGACATCGAGCCCGATCACAAGGATGGCTGGAAGGTAGGCATACGTTCCTTTTACGAGACAGACGAAGACGGCCATTCGTTAGGGTTAGAAGACTGGAGTGCAATATCCGCCTGGGCATGGGGCTTGAGTCGTATTATGGACTATTTTGAAACCGACGAAGATATCGACTCGAGGCGTGTTTCCCTCATCGGCCATTCACGACTGGGAAAGACAGCCCTCTGGGCGGGGGCTAAAGACCAAAGATTCGCACTAACGATCTCCAATAACTCCGGATGTGGCGGAGCGGCCCTAAGCCGCAGAGTCTTTGGAGAAACAGTCGAACGGATCAACACGAATTTCCCGCACTGGTTCAACAAGTCATTCAAACAGTACAACAAAAACGAGAACGCACTGCCCGTTGACCAGCATCAGTTGATCGCCCTCATGGCTCCGCGTCCGGTTTACGTGGCCAGTGCAGAGGAAGATGTCTGGGCCGATCCCAAAGGAGAGTTTCGTTCGGCCAGGGCCGCTGGTGCCGTCTACGAACTATTCGGTCTTACGGGTGTAGGTGTTGAATATCAACCGCCGGTCAATACCGCCGTGGGCGATTACGTTGGGTACCATGTTCGCACCGGCGGACACAATGTAATGCAATATGATTGGGAACAGTATTTGAATTTCGCGGACAGGCATCTAAAATAGTAGAGTTAAAAGGTTCAGTATGAAGGCTTACGCCGAAGCGAATTAGTTGATTCGAAAATTCGCGGTACTGGTCGTTTCGAAAAGCCGTGAGGCAAATTTGGGCCCCTAGCGATTTTCGAGCGCTCCTTGGGCAAACGATCGTGTGTGTAATCGTAGATAACCCGCGACCTAAATCAATCGCACCTATTAAGGTCCATGGAGACACCGAATCGCTCCAACGAATAAATCGGCGAAAAAAGATCCCGGAGTCATCGATCAGTCGGGGTCTAAGACAAGCCCCTACCAGAGCCAAAGCCATCGGCCAGTCGAGGTCTGCGACAAACTCCGGTGTATAAAACCCCTAAGCGATCAAAAGAGCATCCCGACCTCTCGAGGTACTTACGTTTTCGAATTAGTCGGTTCCTAGTTGGCCGCCTTTCCACGCACTTCGTTCTGCCACGACTTTGGCTTTACTGTCATGTCGCTATCATCCTCGTACTTCTTCTCCAGTTGATTTAGTTGGTTTTTCATGCGCTTAACCGTAGCCTGGTATGCGGGGTTGTTGTACAAATTATTGTACTCGTCTGGATCCGACTTAAGATCGTAAAGTTCCCACTCGTCAAATTGGTAGAAGTGCATAAGCTTGAATCGGTTGCTACGAATTCCGTTGTGGCGGGGTACCATGTGTACGCTGGGGTACTCGTAGTAGTGGTAGTAAATTGACCTCCGCCAGTCCACGGGGTTCTCGCCCTTTAATAGGGGCACGAGGGACAAACCCTGCATATCATCTGGGATCGTTGCCCTCGCAATATCGAGAAAGGTTTGTGCGTAGTCGAGATTCTGCACCATCTTTGTTGTCTTCGAGCCGGGTTTCGTAATGCCAGGCCATTTGACGATTAAGGGCATCTTGAGAGACTCCTCGTACATCCAACGCTTGTCGTACCAGCCATGATCTCCGATGTAGAACCCCTGGTCAGACGAATAGATGACGATGGTATTGTCGGCTAGATCAAGTTCAGCCAAAGTGTTTTGGATCGTTTCCACACTTTCGTCCACTCCTTTTACGCTTCGAAGATAGTTTTTAGCGTACCGCTGATATTTCCAGCGTACCAGCTCTTTGCCAGAAAGATTTGCTTCATGAAAGGCCTTGTCCTTGGGGCCGTATGCGTCCCGCCACGTTTTCAACTGTTCGGGTGTCATTCGTTGCATATTCCTCCAAGCGGATTTGTCGGTCCGAATGGGTAGCTCATCGAAGTCAGGCGTCAAATCTAGGAAAAGGTCATAGTTGATGTGCATGTGGCGATCAATCTCGAGCTCCTGGTGACGGGCTGCGGGCGCATTGTCCTTGTAATCGTCGAACAAGGTGGCGGGCTCAGGAATCTCGATGTCATCGTAAAGGTTCAAATGGCGTAATGCCGGCATCCAATTACGGTGTGGCGCTTTGTGCTGCACCATAAGCATGAAGGGCTTTTTTTCGACGCGCTTTTCCTTGAGAAACTCAACCGCCATATCGGTCACGATGTCTGTGCAATATCCTTCGATGGTAACTTGGCCGTTCTCAGTAATCATGTCCGGGTTGTAATAGAGGCCTTGCCCCGGAAGAACTGCCCAACTGTCGTATCCCTGAGGGTGCCCTTTCAAGTGGGACTTGCCGTAAATCGCGGTTTGGTAGCCAGCCTTCTGGAGAAGCTTGGGAAAAGTTTGCTGATTCCAGTCAAACGTGTTTCCGTTGTTCATAAAACCGTTCTTGTGGCTGTGCTTACCCGTTTGGATGACTGCACGGCTTGGGCCACAAATGGAGTTCGTACAGAAGCTGTTCACAAATAACATCCCCTCGGCAGCTAGTTTGTCGATGTTCGGCGTGGGATCGACGGATTTGAGCCAGCCGTCGTATGCACCAATCGCGTGCGGTGCATGGTCATCAGTAAAAATGAACACGATATTAGGACGATCGTTCGCCAAAATCATTGATACAGAAGCGATCGAGATAGCTAAGTAGAAGGTGCTTAGTAGGGCTTTCATCCCTAAACCCTCTCTAATCGAAAGCGGTATTGCAACCCCGCAAACGCAATACAAAAACTTATGGGATAGTTTCAAAAGGTCGTCACTGAGAACGCTGAGTCATAGCTCGATGCCAAACGGTCCCCATTTTGGCCGAGATAAATCTCGGCATTTCTAGGAATTAGTCACCTGCTTACTTTGAAAGAGTGTTCACACAAAAGGTGTGCATTCAGGTGTAACTCCTCCGTCAGGAATCCGACTATCAACTTTTCCAATTTTTCCACTTGTACAGTCATGAAAATATCCTGGGCGTCGGTGATTCCCTACAAAAATTCAAGACGCTTCGATATTGGTGCCTCCTGGAACTCCTTTTTAACCGAGGCCTCGAATCGATCCCATTCGCTGATGATGAACAGCCTGCCTATTTTTACATTCTGGAGTGATACAAACGGCGGGTTGCGAGTGGGACGAGGCAATTATGGATATCTCCGAGCTCAGAAAAAACTGACGCCTCAGTGGAGGCCCCACCTACCGCGCTTCCGCAGATTAGCGACATCCCTTCTGCTCCCTAACCGATCGAATAATCATTCGCGGCTAGTATATCAAGCGACTGCGTTTTCTTCTTTTTGGCTACCTTGACTACGAGATAGCCCCAAAAGTCAATTGCTGGCACCTTCGGCCCTCTTTCCCCAATTTTCAGGGCCTGCGTGTGCCAGCTCTCTCCGTTGTTTGCCGCTCCGTTACACAGGTTTACACCATGAGAGCCCTTAACGTAGAGATTGGCAAACATCTGGCCGCTATCCGAGGCGGCGAAAGATACTTCCATAAATCTACTCCCAGTGTTGCACTTACCACAGTAGTCACCGCTACGATTTCTATTAGTGGTTTCATAGAATCTCGGTCCTTTTTGGGTTAGCGAGGTGAAACTTCCAAAAAATAGTCATCTTGCCGCCCCGTTCCCTCTACTCGCAACAAATCAGGATAAACGGAAATAACCGAATAAGACGTTTCTTCAGTATCCACCATTCCCTTAAGGGTCAAGTAGTGGACTCCTTTTTTTAAGCCGTAGGCTCCGTCATGATTATGACCGTTGACGTAGGCGATAACGCATTCAAATTCCTCAATAAGAGCCACGACTTCCTCCGCGTTCCACGCGGCATGAGACGTGAAAGGATAAACGGGATGGTGGCTATGCAAAATGACCGACTCTCCTTTAGACTCCGCTTTCTTCAATTTTCGAGCGAGCCACTCAAGCTGTTTCTCCCCCACTCCCCCATTGTACTCGGGCAAATCTCCTCCCAGCGAATCGTAGATCTTTCGAGACGACTTGGCCTTTCTTGAACCCTCAGGAAACGCGTACAGGCTGACATCGTTCGTGTCTAAAACCAGGAAACGCCACTTTCCTACTGCAAAATCATAGTACCGTTGCTTCAGTCCCAGTATTTTCGGCACGCGATCCTTAAACTCATCGGCAACGGAAAAGTCGTGATTTCCCAACACGTGACGAACGGGAGCTTTTAAGCCGTCCATAATCGGAATAATGACGTCGAAGCTCTCCCAGCCTTTGTCAATGAAGTCGCCTAAATGCACTACATGGGTCAGATCTTTGGTATTGAGGTCCTCTACACAGCTCATAAGTTTGTAAGGGGATAGTCGGTATTGGCGTTGCATCCCATCGCAATCACAATATTGGCAATCAGCGATCGCTGCGAACTTGAAAAGCGGTTGAATTGAGTCTTTTGTAGGTTGAGACTTTACAGGGCAAATAACCAGCAGCGTAATTACTGACCAAACGAGTTCAGCTTTAATTTTGCTTCGATCCAAGGACATCGGTAAAAATTAACTATTCCCTTCAATTACAGCGGGGGCAGTTCAAAAATTGTCATGATTTTGGTATAGTTATTTTTATCCTCGATATATAAACCATTCAATTTTTTTATTCGGGCTCAGATCTCAGCAGTTGCCTTAACGTCCTAAACTACTGCGCCCAACTTGGAAATGCTCCAATCGGATCTCCCGTGACCGAAGGGAAAAACACATAGACGGCAATTATCGTGAAAGTGATGGCCACAAAATTGAGAAGCAATCCCTTGCGGGCCATTTCGGAAATACGGATCCGCTGACTCCCAAACACGACAGCATTGGGCGGCGTTGCCACTGGCATCATGAATGCCATCGATGCCGAGATCGTCGCAGGAATCATGAACAAGAGAGGATGCATTTGCAGACTGACCGCCCAGGAAGCCAGTATGGGGAGCAGCATCGAAAGCGTAGCCACATTCGAAGTGAGCTCTGTCAAGAAAGTCACGCCGAGACAGATCACGAGGATCAAAAGTAAAGATGGAAATTCGCCCAAAGAGCGGAAACCCTCCCCAATGTATTCAGATAGCCCGCTCGCTCCAAAACCAGCTGCCAGAGCAAAGCCTCCTCCAAAAAGCAAAATGATACCCCAAGGCAGCTTGCCAAAAACATCTGCCTCCAAAATTCGCACTGGATTTTCTCCTCTTCGAGCAGGAAGAAAAAACAGCAGCATGCTCATGGCGATAGCGATCGTGCCATCATCGATTCCCTCAAATCCGCTCCAAAAATCAGACCACCCGGGCAAAGACACAAATCCAAGCTCAAGTTTCCGACGGAAGCTCCAGAGGAATACCGTCGTCATAAATACGCTGAGAACCATCTTTTCTTCCTTCCCCAACGGACCCAGCGATTTCAGCTCTTCGCGAACATGGGACTTATCCAAGGACAAGGACTTGTCAAAATTACATATGACCTTCGTTAACAAAAACCAAGTCATTAGTAAAAGAGCAATTGAGTAAGGGATACCAATGATGATCCACTGCCCGAATACGATTGGCGAAGCCTTTGGAAAGGCCTCGCTAAAGATACGAACGAAGGCCAAATTAGTTGGCGTTCCCACGATTGTAGCGACACCCCCGATCGAGCATCCGTAGGCAATTCCCAGCATCAAAACAAGCGAGATCGAATGCGTCTTTTCTTTGCCGAACTCTTCCTCCATTTTCAAGATGATCGCTAAGCCTATCGGAAGCATCATTACAGCTGTGGCTGTATTCGAAATCCACATGGACAGAAACGCTGATGCAATCATGAATCCAAGCACCAGCATATCCGCTTTCTTCCCCACTGCGTTGATGATGTTAAGGGCAATGCGGCGATGCAAATTCCAACGCTCAATCGATAGGGCAATCAGGAATCCTCCAATGAAGAGAAACGTGATAGAATTCACATAGCTCCTAGAAGTGAGCCCCGCATCAATGATCCCCGTCAGTGGAAAGGCTATAAGGGGTATTAGCGCGGTTGCGGCCAAGGGAATCGCTTCCGTAATCCATAAGATAGACATGAACGCGGCGATCGCAGCCATCTTGCCAACCGCAGGCTGTTCTGGCACAGGATTATAGAACAGAAGCATAGCTACAAATATAGCGATCCCCATTGAGAGGCCTATTTTTTTCCATGGTTGCAAGGTCATATGGTTCAATAACCTCGCTCCGAGACCTGATTTAAATCTGCTATCATGGGTGGTTCTTCAATTTTTCCCAGTATTGTAACACCCCTTCAGCCTGAGCTTTCAGAGCGGCCTTTATATAGGTTTCAGCAGGTACGCCGCTCACCTCTTCGATCGCCTGCTCAACCAAAACTCGACCAGACTCCTTTTTCTTTAAGGCGACTAATTTACTTCTCAGATTCTCACCGAATGCATATCCATACCTCAGGTACATATCCAGCATAGCGAATCTCGCACCTTCCGAATTGTTGAAACTGAAGTGGACTCGGACAGGCCCTCTTCTTGATGACTGGGAGCGATCCTCTCCCTCAAGCCAATTGAGAGGATCCATGCCTAGGCCTAAGAGATATCGCTCGTTCGCAAATTTTCTGGTTGTGTAGAGACTGTAGACCTCCTTTAACCCGTACATTTCGACCGTAACCATATCATTGAGAAAGTTGCATATGGCCGCATCGAACCACTCGCGGTCGTTAACCCGGTAACTCCTGTTTTTCATGTGGTTGACCAAAGAGGAAGAAAACTTCGTCCGAAATCGGGTATTCCGACGTGCACCCCAAGAGAAAGGATCGTAAAGATAGCTGAGGTTTCTGACGATTTGCTGTTGAATCCGGGTGATTTGCTCTTCGGAGTCCTCATTGCGCGAAACAATAATGGGATAGGAAACCTTAACCTCTCGGAAGGCATCTAAATACAAGCTATTAGGCAATGTCTCGCTAATGTGGAACCCCTTGTTTGTATCCAGGTTCAACCCTTGCCACTTGTTGACGATTTTAAGTTTCTTTTTATTCCGGATTGCCACCTCCCATTCCGTGAGAACTCTTCTTTCCCAAATGAGCGAATCCGGATTAAAACGCAAGTTCTGAGCGAGCCTATTTCCTCTTAGAGCTCTCTCCGAGAGCCCCTCTTTTTCCCAAACGATGATCTCCTTAATCTTAAAAAACGGTTTCGCACGTAGTCGGGCAAGGATGGTCCTTTCCTTTCGCAGCCAACTCTCGTCATCTAGTTCGAACCCCTTGATTCCGAATGCATCCGCCAATACGGTCAATTTCCTTCCGTGAGCAATCCCTTGTGTCATTTGGAATGCCATGTGCTTAGCCTCGAGCTCTAGAAGACGGTTATGCAGTCCACCCATGATTTTTGGGAAGCTTGAATGTATTGCCTTAACCACCGCGTTGTCGCTGTGATAGTTCTTTTCAGTGATTCCGTCGATCACATCGATGTTACCCCCATATTTCACATAAGCATCGAGTTCTACCAGAAATTGGCCATCGTCACCAACGCCCGCCTGAGAAAGCGCGGACTGTGACCAACCAGCATCCATCATGAAGGACAGCGAAAGCGTCGCCGAGGCAACTTGAACCGTCTTGCCAAAAAAATGCGTCATCGACTAGAAATTCATTTTTTCGCGAAATTGCTCCAGCCCAGTTTTCTGGGCCTTGATGGCTGCCGGGATATACTTTTCAGCCGGAACATTGCTTACTTCGGCGATGACCTTTTGTATTAACTCCTTGCCGTCTTCGCTTTTTTTCAAGCTCGTCAACTTTTCTCGAAGAGCATCTATAAGTTTGTCTCCGTATCTCAAATACGCGTCTAGCATGACAAAGCGGGCTCCGCCAGGCCTATCGAAATTCAGCCAGATTCTGCGATTTCGGTTAACACTTTCACCCTTCCGGTTTTCGCCTTCGTGCCAATTGAGAAGATCAAGATCTTTCCCTAACACGCTTTTGGAGTTGGCGAATTGCTGGGTCAGGTAAAGATCGTAGACTTCTTTGAAACCGTATCGCTTCACCGTGACTACATCATTGAGGAAGTGGCAAATAACCGGATCGAACCAATCGCGATCTTTAACCCGATATTTCCTCTCCTTGAAATAATTGATCAGTTCCGATGAAAATGCGGTCCGGAATCGAGTCGATCTCCTAGCAACCCACGTAAATGGATCATACAAGTGGCTTAGGTTCTCGACGATTTGCTTCTGCAATCGTTCTATTTGCTCCTCAGCGTTTTCTTTTCTGGAAACGATCAATGGGTAAGAAACACTCACTTCACTGAAGTCTCTTGGCTGAACGTAGCGAGAGAGCCCTCTTCCACCGACCATAATGTGAAACCCTTTGTTCGTCTCCAAGTTTAAGCCCTGTAGCTTTTTCACTATTTGGACATTAGTGTTCAACTTCCCGTTATTCCATCTTGTAACCTGTACGGTGTTTACATTCCACTCGGTCAATACCCGCCGCTCCCAAGATTGAGTGTCCGAATTGAATTGAATGTTCTTGGCCCACTTATTATCCGGCAGTTCCTCGTCGAGGTATTCTTTTTCCCAGACGACCAATTCCTTAATCTGAAAGAAAGGCTTTTGATCCAGCCTCTGCAAAATCGCTTTTTCCCTAACCATCCATCGTGATCGGTCCATTGAGAATCGGGTAATCCCGAAGGATTCTGCCAAGGCGGCAAGCTCTCGATCGTGCTGAACACCTTGGGAAAGGTAGAAATTCATGTAACGGGCCTCCAGTTCAAGAAGCTTCATGTGGAGTCCACCCATGATTTGGGGAAAGCTGGAATGGATCGCCTTAACAACCGCATTGTCTGAATGGTAGGCTTGGCCTGTGAGGCCATCGATCACATCGATATCCCCGCCGTATTTCACGTAGGTATCCAAGGTAATGAAAAACTCAGGATCTTCGGAAATTCCAGTCCCAGACAATACGGATTGGGCTTCGATAACAGGGGGAGTGATTGAAAGTAGAACTGCGGTTGTGCTAGCAAACCCAACTGCAAGTCGAAATCGGCTGTTTTTCATAGAACTAAGAAGGTAGATATAAAGGTTGAACGAGCTATAACCTAGATCGGAAAAAGGCGAACTCATTGATCCCCACCGAGCAAGCCAAATTTGGAGTTCCAAAAAATTACTTTGTCCGCACAAGTGTTAATAGGTTCGCTAGTTAGTTTCGCTCTCGTTTCAAAGCTGTATCTCAAGGAAGTAATCCAAAGTCTGCAGCAAAGGAACCCAGAACACCCTATTTCTTCTGCCAAGGGATCTTTCCAACTTCCTGAATATGTAGCATTAGTGCTGCTCCTAGTTCGGCAGTGATCTTCCGATCATCTAACGGCGTCGTTTCCAGTGGGTCGTCATCCAAGTTGTACAGCTCCATGGGAGCGAAGGACGTGCTTTGCTCGAGTTTCCACGGGCCACGACGCACCGCATAATAGGCACGACCTTGATAGCCATTGGGCCCTCCTTCCCTTCGTACCCAGAACAATGTGCGGTCGTTCAAACCTGAGTCATCTCCCCGCATCAGAAACGGTAAGAGTGACACCCCGTCGGTTTCATGTTTGACGTGGATCCCTGCGAGATCGCAAAGCGTAGGATAGAAATCCATGGTAATGCCAATTGTATCAACTATTCCGGTACGAATATGCCCTGGCCAGCTAACACAGGTAGGTACCCGAATACCTCCTTCCCAGTGGTCTTGTTTGGCACCACGCAGTTTTCCATTTGACTGGAAATAATTGGCAGCACCTCCATTGTCTGAGCTGAAGACGATCAAAGTATTTTCCCTCAGCCCGCTGGCTTCGAGCCCATCCAGCACGCGACCAATGTGGTAATCAGTATGCTCGATGAAGGCCACGTTTTTGGCACGGCCTTCGGATAGTTCAGGCTTAGCCTTTTTCGTCCGCTCAAGCCAGTCATCGGGAGGTTGAATAGGAAAATGCGGTGCGTTATAGGGCAAATAGAGAAAGAAGGGGTCACTTCTCCCTTTTCGTGATTCGAAGTAGTCGATCGCCCAATCAGAGAATAATTCCGTCGCATGGCCCACGGGGTCGATTTCCTTGCGGTTGTAACGCATCCAGTTCACGCCCCCTCGACGGTGATTGTAGTAGTCGTCCATCATATCGCCTAGGAATCCGTGAAAGAAATCAAAGCCTCGATCATTGGGGATGTTGGGAGACTCATAACCTAAGTGCCACTTTCCCACCATAGCGGTATGATAACCCGCCTTCTTCAACATCTGTGGAAGGGTAATCGCGTTCGGATCCAAATACCCCCAGCTGTTCGCAGCGTTCTGGCGTATGACCCCTGGAACGCCGACTTTATCCGGATAGCACCCTGTCATTAACGAAGCCCGAGTAGGCGAACATACCGTGCAATTGGAGTAAAACTGATCGAACCGGAGGCTCTCTGCCATTAGGCCATCAATGCGGGGGGAGTCCAGATCCGTGGCGCCGTAAGATGAAAGGTCTCCGTAGCCCAAATCGTCGAGGAGTATAAACAGTACATTGGGCTTTTTAGCGGTTTGACCCATTGTGATTGAAGCCAAGATGAGACCAAGGAAGAGAAAACCGATTCTACGGGATATACACATGGTGGTTAACCCTTTCCGACGTGCAACAGATGGCAAGACCATAAGAAGTGCGGAAAGCGTCTGAAATACTCGAGTATCTTGCAAAATACTAATAAGGGTCTCAACCAACGCGGCACGCCGGGCCGTCGTGTAATATGGAATAAAGCCAAAACCACGGATAGTCTAGGCGATAAGGCATGCTTAGCGGTCTCGAATCCATACGGAATCAAGAAATTTATTTGATAAATACTTTATCCTACCTGCTAACTTGTCTAGTCATGAATACTCTGTATCCAATTCGTGGGCTTTAATCATTCTCGAAAGCCTTACCAAATTTTCGGGATGCGTTTTGGTTGCATCGCAAGCCTCGGAAATGTCAGCTTCAAAGTTATAGAGCTCGGGTCCTTCCATGGGAGCCATCCTTCCTGAGTGAATCTGTTCGCGTTGCAGAATATGCAGCTTCCGAGGACCGGATCGGACCGCATGTAATCGGGCTCGTGCCCACTAGTAAAATGTATTTAGAGGGCTTTCCTTCGTTCGACAAAACTGGCGACAGGTTATGGCCGTCCATTTTTCGGTCTTCAGGAGTTTTGGTGCTCGCTAAGGCGGCAAGGGTAAGCAACAAGTCTAGATTGGAAGTCATTTAGCTGACCATTCCCAGTCTTACTCTGCAGGTCCCCAGAAAATAGTTGGCACCCGCAGGACGCCTTCAAAGGTCTTCCCCTCCTTGCCCGCAAGAGACCAGCGGACTCTCCGTGTGTTTTGAATGTTAGCAAAGTACCGGTGTATTTTGTGAATACTACAAACGTATCTTTTCCGATTCCTAAGACTCTGATCGCCTAAAGAATCTCTCCTACTCCTAATCGCTCTCGTCCAGCACGTCTCGGTACAGTCCGTGTGCCCTGCCCCGGAATTCCACCGAAACAAAAAGGGGAATGTGTGGCATGGAATGAGCCAGATAAAGAAAGAAGGGCTTGTTCTTATTTTCCGTTATAGAGTTGACTGCTTTTAGATTACGACGTGGTGGAATCCCATCCCGGTCAGCAGGACGTTCGATCACTCTCGAGTTCTTCAGTAACGGAACATTATAGTTTTGGATATCCGGATAAAAATTAGGGTCACCTAACCCTTGCTGTAATTGAGTACCCCTTTTTACAATGTCCATATCATTCGAACACGGTATTCCGAAATAGGAATTTACTGTGGCAAATGCCCGAGATACCATTTCCCCTTCCCCGTGGTGGCTCAACCTTTCTCCTCTAACACTTCCGCGATCGTCACCTCATCAGGATTCAATCCCGTCGCGGGACGTGGGTTAAAGTTTCGCGGCACTCCAACTCGCAATTGGTAGCATCCTGTCATTAATGCCGAGCGACAGGGACTACACACCGATACCCCACATGAAAATCTGTAAATGGCATCCCCTCTTCCGCTATGCGATCACGGTTCGGCTTTTGGTACCCTTCCCCTCCAAACAGACCAACGTCGGCGTGACCCATGTTGTCGCAGAAAATGATAATCACATTTGGCTTCTCTTGGGTTGAGAGAAGCGCCTAAAACAGAAACGTTAGTAGGCAGGCTAGAGACGTTATCATTCCGCCGACTCCATTTTTTCGACCTGCACGGGACTCGCAAGATAGGCCACCAGAGCCGCCACATCATCTTCCGAAATTGCGTCGAAGAGCCCCGTTGGCATCATGGATTGCTCGAGAACCGTTCGCTCCTTAATTTCGCTCACCTGAATTCGGGATGTGGCCCCCCCAGCCATAGCGATTTCAATACTTTGATCATCCTTGCTGGAAACCATTCCGCTAATCGAACGCCCATCTTTCGTAGTAATCACATTCAACTGATAGGCATCCCCCACGATCGAATTGGGTGCCAGCACGTTCTCGAGAATGTAGTCTAGATTGGCTCGATTGGAACCCGTTAAATCAGGTCCGAGGGGAACCCCCTCGTCGAATAGCGTGTGACACGCCCCACAAGTATTGGCAAACACATGACGTCCATAGGACAAATCGACCCGACTCAGCCATTCAGGGGTCAATGTGTACTTCCAGCGACGGATCTGCCTGGGAATATCGGAAGGGGTGGGCTTAATTTCTCCCCAAATAGAATTCATGCGTTCATCGATTCGAGCGTCTCGGTGAGATCTCATCTGTCTCATGAGCACGGGCGAAACAAGCGAAGACGCAACTTTCCCAGACTGAATTGAATCGAGCAGCAAGATCGTTGTATCCGCACGGGAACCCAGCAGATTGATTCCTTCGTTTCTCAGGTCTAAGGGGAAATTAGGCAGGGCCACAACCAAGTCCCCCGCCGTTTCCAGATCCAGATACATTTTCAACGCCTCGAGCGCAGGGCCGCGAAAGTCGGGATCAGACAATAACGAAGCAGCGATACCGCCCACGGCCGAGTCGCCCCCGAGCTGAAGCAATTCCAATGCTTCCGTCCTTAAACGGGTCAATCGATTTCCATCCGCTAGAACCCCTCTCCAATAGGGAAAGGCGTCTTCATCACCAAGTCGGGCTCGAATACGTAGGATCATTGTGTCCACTTGGTAATTATCCAAATTACGGCCACTGGCGATAAAGGTTTGCAACGATTCGGGTTGTTCCAAGTTCGTTTGCTGACCTATAGCAGTAAGAAACTGACGGCATCGATTTATAAACTGGGCAGTAGATTCTGAGTTTGAGACATATGCCAAAAGCTCGTTCCGTCCGTGCTCGAAAGCTGCTGCCCTTCGTCGCGTAAACGCGCCCAACTCGCTCCAAGCCGATCGGGCCGTAATTTCGATCGCTTTGGCGGGCGCCTCAGTAATTAATGGTTCTGTACCATACCAGACAAGCAAGGGGATATTTTGGTCGTTCACATCGATTTGTCGCGATGAAAGTGCCTCCATTAGTCCCCATCTCTGCTTCTGGGGAATTCGTTGCAAGGCCGCTGCCAAGTACCGGCGAACTACCGGCGATTTCTCGTTTCTCGCCATCTCCACGAATTGGCTCAAAATTCTATATTCTAGCCTTGAACTCGATTCCGTTATGAACTGGACAGCCCAGCTACGGACAAACTCATCGCTGTCTCTAAGAAGCGAATACATCTCATTTGGAGTAATCAATTCGCAAACTTGCATCGTCCACAGCGAACGAAGACGAACGCTTCTGGATGAATGATTATTTAAGAGGTCCTTGAGTGCCTTTGCGACGTATGCTTCATCCAGATTCTCTAAGAAGGCTCGCTCTTGCAATAAACGCTGAGCCTGCCGTGCTATAAAGGCATTTTTATGAGACAAATGTTTGACCAGCTCATAATCGGATAAATCGGGCAATTCTATCTTCGTCGTCGCTTTTTCTCCATAACGAATACGAAAAATCCGCCCATCTGTCCGGTCCCATATATCGGGATCGCGGTGGTGGCAGGTTTGCGGATCGTGCCAGTCAGACGCATACACGGCCCCATCCGGACCTTGCATGAGAGCGACCCCGATGAAGGCATGATCATTGGCCAAAGCGAAGTCGGGGGAGTGGCGAATAACGTGTCCGGAACCGTCTTTCTCAGGCGTTTCCCTCACTATTCGATGCCCATGCAAATTATGGAACAAAGAATCACCACGGTACTCCTCGGGAAACGTATCCGCTTGGTAGATGACCAGTCCACAGTGAGCATGTCCACCCCCTAACGCTGAGGTATCCGCCGCTCTCTCGCGCTGCAAAGCCCTATCCACCTTTCCGTCGCCCTTCATCGAAGCGAAGGTGCCATCGCCGTAATGCAGATGATCTGCGATGGTCTCGATATCGTCGTAAACATAGGGGCTAAAATGCTGTCCGGCCTGACGAAAATAGCGTCCGCCTTGCGTAATGTGATAGTAGTGAGGTATTACACATGCGGTTGCAAACCAGTCTCCATTCTCATCAAAATCCAACCCCCATGGATTGCTGGTACCCCAGGCAAAGACCTCGAACTCGTGGCGCGTCGGATGGTAGCGCCAAATACCGGCGTTGATGGGATCCCGCTCTGCGTCGGGCGTTCCGGGTTTGCCCACTTTCGAGTGCGTGAACACGCCGTGACAGCCATATAACCAACCGTCCGGCCCCCAGGTAAAACTGTTTAGTGTCTCGTGGGTGTCCTCATAGCCCCAGCCGTCCAGCAGGATCTCAGGAAAACCATCAGGCACATCGTCACCGTCAGCATCCGGGACGAACAGTAAATAGGGAGCTGCCCCTACCCAAACACCACCAAATCCAATTTCGATCCCACTCACTAGATTGAGGTTTTCCATGAAGGTTGTTTTCGTTTCAAAATCGCCATCACCATCCTGGTCTTCGAAGATGAGGATTCGGTCGTCGCCCTTTTCGCCTGGGGATCTCTGCGGATACGTTTTTCCCTCCACTGCCCAAATTCGTCCACGTGCGTCAAAACACATGGCGATGGGCTGGAATATATCTGGTTCCGAGGCGATCAAATCAACGTGGAACCCCTCCGGCACCTCCATCTTGCGGGCCGCTTCTTCAGGACCGAGACTGTCCGCCCATTCCGTATCGGGGCGTCCCCCGGACACTTTCCAAAGGACAGGAGCCTTTGTCATCAAGGCCGCTTTCTGAAAATGAATGCTGACCCCTTTCTTGCTCGCACTCACAACATCGAGGCACTCGTCTCCATTCAAGTCTTTGACAAGCAAGTCTACGCCGACCCCGCTCTCATTGTCGATTCGATAAGGTACGAACTCCACGCCATCGTTAGATCGGACGCACCTGAACCAGTAAAGCACAGGCTCCTGGTTGTTGCCCGGATCTTTGCCGTATTGAGCGTGCCACCGTTTGCCGGTTACAATGTCCTTCAAACCGTCTCCATCGATGTCCTTGAGCTCGACCGCGTGCAACTGGCTAAAAGCGATCCCGTAAGGATTCTGGACTGAGCTTTCCCCCATAATATCGTGGTGCTCAAACGTAGACGAGCCATCGCTGCCTCGAATCTGTCGAAACCAAGCCAGTCCGTATCCATGGCCATTCAGCGAGGTCACGATGTCGTTAAGACCATCCCCATCGATATCGTGAACATGGATCTGGGCCCCACCGCACTCATATGGCACTGGTACCCATGTGCGTTTTTTCCAGCTTCCGCTCGATCGACCCGTTCCCGGGTTCTCCCACCAAGAGTAACGATCAATGACATCCAGATCCCCGTCTCCATCAATATCGCCTGTTCCTAGCCCGTGACCAAACCTTGGTACCGCCTCGCCCGCCTCAGAAATAGGACTCCATTTCCAGGGCTCAGTCGGGTCCGTACCCGCTTCATAATAGCCAAAAGAGCGGTCGTTGGAACAGACGATTTCCGGAAGTCCGCCGGGAACGATATCAACAAAATCAGGAGATTCGTGGCTAATCTGGTCCGCAATGACCACCATTTCCCACTCGCTCGTGCTGACCGGATCACCAGAATTCAAATACAAACGAGCCTCTTTCCCGGGAAATCCGTACACCAAAACATCATTGTCGCCATCACCGTCGATGTCGTGGACGTAACAAAAGAAATTGTCGGAGTATTCGCGGATATCGAAGGGTACCGCTTTGTAAACGGTGTATCGTTCTATGAAGCTGGGGCCTTTCCACCAATAAGGACCACTCACGAGATCTCCTCTACCATCGCCGTCAATATCGCCAAAACCTGCTCCTTCGGCAAAGAAAGTGTCGTGCAGGATCAGCTTGTTCCAATCGGTGTTCGCAGAGGCCTGAGCCGTCTTAAAATAGCCCGAAAGGCAGAGTGTTAAGGTGAGAGCTGCTTTGAGTACGAGCGGGGCAACGGAATAACGTAGCATAGGGAGAGAATTACGTTTAAATAAAATCAATGAACATTCCGATTGGCCATCATTAATTATAGCATAAGTAAGCTCTATTCTCTCAAAGGTGAAATGATGGGACAACGACCTCCGAGCTTACAGGACAAGCGGGTCCAAAAACTTGGTACACCCGGTGTTCGTTGCCACTACCAGCACAGAAATCTAGAACGCCTAATGACGCTCCTGCCAGAATGTGCCTTCCGATGAAAGATGGCTTTCGAAATGATCAATTTCACCCATCAGAGTCTCTATCATGTCCGGTCGCTCATTGGCTCGATCAAACCGCTCGGAAGGATCGTGCTCCAGTTGGAAAAGGAGTGGTTTTTCCCTATTGGCCTGAAAACCATAGTCACTCTTCGTCTGCGAATAGAGTCTCACATGGGCCTTCCAAGGTCCTCGCCGCACGCCGTAGACCTCGTTTCTCGGGGCTCCGGTATAGATAAAGCGAAAGTCGTCAACCTTCTCAGAGTAGAGGACTCGGTTAAAATAGTGACGTATATCGCGTCCGTCCAAAGATCGGCCAGTTGGGATCGGCACCTCCGCATACGCAAACACCGTTGGAAGGACGTCAAAGGTGCAAGCGGGCTCCCTTACTACCGTCGCTGGCGCAATGACACCCGGCCACCAGAAGACCCCCGGAACGCGAACGCCTCCCTCCCAAGTCGATCCCTTACCGTCCCGAAAGGGCAAAGCCGAGCCAATATTCAATCGGGCCTCACCATACATTTCGTGCTCGGCCGTGTCCTGGAATCGAATCCAAGGACCGTTGTCGGACGTGAAAACGATTAGCGTGTTCTCCGCCAATTCGAGTTCATCGAGCAATGAGCGAAGCCGTCCGACATTGGCGTCGATTTCCTCGATCACATCCCCATAGAGCCCGCGTTTCGACTTCCCTACAGCATCCTTGGATGCAAGTACTGGGAGATGAGGCATACTGTAGGCAACGTAGGCGAAAAATGGATTTTCCCGATTGTTCCGTATGAAAAACATCGCCTCGTCCGTGTACCGGGCAGTCAGAGATCCCTGTAGTTCCTGATTCCTCGCATAGTTTTCCTCGATGATTTCATATCCACGAGCCGGTGAGGTTCCTCCCGTTTTGCTCCTGATCAAGTTCGCTCCCGGATCGTAGTCATTAGACACGTTCGAACCAATCCAGTAGTCAAATCCATGGGCGAGCGGTAGAGCATCAGAGGTAAACCCATTTGCTTCGTTGGGATTCCCCAAATGCCACTTGCCGAACATGGCGGTTGAATATCCGGCAGATTTCAACCCCTCCGCCAGTGTGATCTCCTTCGTATGGATATGCTTTTCCGCCTCGGGCCCCAAAACCCAATTAAATCCAGATCGAGCCGGATTGCGACCGGTCAAGAGCCCGTAACGCGAGGCGGAACACGCCGGAGAGGCAGTATAAAATTGAGGGAAATTGAGACCTTCAGAGACGAGTCGGGAGATGTTCGGCGTGTGTATACTCGGATTTCCTGTGTGAGAAAAGTCGCCGTATCCACAATCGTCCAAAAACAAGATCACTACGTTCGGTCGCTCTAAAGCCGGACGGGGGCTGGAGAAGAGCGAAACCGCCTCAATAAGAGCGAAAGTAATCAGTATGCAAACACGCATGTCAGCTATTTAAATTTTGATTTCCCCCAGAACGAGCAACTAAATTCAGTTTGAGAAGGTTTGGAACCTCGACAGGTCCATGGCAAGATATTGCTGAATGAAAGCTCCAGTGGCATTATCGCCATCAGAAAATTTCCATGGCAATTTGTCTCATCCTACCATAGGGGTCGAGCGAGAGGACCTCAAGATAGGTCTCAACCCATTGGACAGCGTTTCCACATTAAAAATGACGTTAGAGAATCATCCAAACTATATGAAGAACTCCCAGAAATTGTTGCCGAACTTACTCGCATGCTCAATCGCGTAAAAAACAGAAGTCGTATGGCCCCCGTAGATTGCTCCCTGGCTAGTTGGCAATAATACCAGCCGCCATAAGGAAAGAGCAAAAGCTAGCCTAACGAGCCTGCTTACTTATTCGGCTTCGGTCCCCCTAAATTGGTGGACGGAGGACCGAGCCGATCCTCTCTGCCAAGAAACCCCATCGAGAATCCCTCATTGCCCTGCCACCGAGTCCCGGATGGCACCGTATATATCCGTGGACTCTTTCACACTTTCGGCTCCCATTGGTGAAACAAATACTGGCCATTCGCTCATATCCTCAGGAATGCGCCCATGAGACCCCCTGACGAGCCAGGCATCTAGAGGAATAACATCGAGCAACCCTCGAATACCAAGTTTCTTTTTCAAGAGAAATGCGGCAATCTTTAGTATCGGCATTTTTAACTTGGGATCGATAAAAAGCTCGACTGGGTCGTATCCAATTTTCCGATGAATATCGACGCAGCGAGCAAAGTCAGGAGCAACCGCGTCGTCTAACCAATAATAGTAAGTGAACCAACTCCTTGAATCCGAAACCGCTACGAAATCCCCGGCGCGCTCGTGGTCGTTTCCCGCTTTCCGCTTCCCGTCTTCATCGAGTACCGAATCAACTCCTTCAATGGATTCCAAAACCGCCCTTACTTCATCTTGGATAGCCTTGTCATTAACATACACGTGGGCGACTTGATGATCCGCAACCGCAAAAGCCTGGCTGGCACCGCAATCGAGTTGCTCGAGTCCAAGTTCGTTTTTAATTGTAATCCAGCCTTTTTCTCTAAAAAGCCGATTAAGGTGGATCGGACGGTCCACGTCGCTAATCCCATATTCTGAGAGCAAGACTACTTGAATAGAGCGTTTCTCGAAGAAGGTTATTAGGTCTCCGACTACTTCATCGATGAGCTTTAAGTCGTCGCCAATAGAGGGATTCGAGGGACCCAGTCGCTGCAAATTGTAGTCGAGATGGGGAAGATAGACAAGGTTTAGCGTAGGCTCATGTTTTCGTTCTACCCACTTGGCCGACTCTGCAATCCAGCACGAACTCTCAATTCCCGCTCGTGGGCCCCAAAACGTGTGAAAAGGAAATGCTCCAAGGTTCTGCTTTATTTCGGTCCGCATACCCATCGGATGAGTGTAAAAATCGAAAAACTTACGACCATCGGCCGGGTAGATGGGCCGCGGTGTTATCGAGTAGTCAACGGTCGAATACATATTGTACCACCAAAACATTTTCGCGCAGGTGAAATTCGGATCGATCACCTTGAGCTCATCCCAAATTTTCAATCCTTTCACGATAGGGTTCGACTGTTTCCAGAAGTGAACCTCGTTGTACTCCCGATTGTACCAGCCATTGGCGACTGCTCCGTGTGATGCGGGTGTTTTGCCGGTTACGAAATTCGATTGTGCGGTACAGGTGACCGCTGGAAAGGCTGGCTTAACTTTCGATATCGAGCACCTATTCACGTAGGCTCTGATGTTTGGTGTACGGTCGTCAATCAGGGAGGTCGTCAGACCGACAATATTTAGGATCGCGGTTCGACGCATTTCGCTAACCTATTTTCCTAAGCCTTTCCAGTGAGCGGAGAACAACATCAGTATCCATTTCATGCACCTCAAAACGGGAACCCACACACTTTAAAAGCGTGATAGTGAGCAAGCCACCCAAATGCTCGCGAAACTCCTCCAGCCCCTCGAGCACATAAGGAAACCGACTACCATTTTTCCGCTCCAAGTGCTCTGAGTAGATTTCAAATTTTAGATTTGTTAAAAGGCCTAGAATGCGTTTCGCACTGCTGGCATTCAAGTAGCCCATCTCTTCCGAATACAGCGTGTCGATCGCGATCCCGATCGCTACTGCCTCGCCGTGACTTAACGCGAAACCGGAAAGCTGTTCGAGCTTGTGGGCTGACCAGTGGCCGAAGTCTAGGGGCCTTACCGAACCCATCTCGAACGGGTCACCTGAAGTGGCAATATGGGCTACATGGTGCTCGGCACACCTTTGGATTAACTCTTCCATCGTCCTCCGGTCAAAGGCATTCAGCGCGTCGGTATTTTCCTCAATCCAATCGAAAAATGCAGAGTCACGAATAAGGGCCACCTTGATCGCCTCAATGTAGCCATTGCGAAGGTGCACATCGGGGAGCGTATCCAAAAACGAGAAATCGTTCACCACCGCAAATGGTGGTGCAAACGCCCCAACAAAATTCTTTTTACGATTAAAATTGATACCGTTCTTAACCCCGACTCCCGCATCGGCCTGGCCTAAGGTCGTCGTCGGAAACCGAAAATGGCGGATTCCCCGATGGGCCGTCGCCGCCGCAAATCCGACGGTATCCAACAGGGCCCCTCCCCCGATCGCGGCGATGTAGCTGTGGCGACAGATCTTACTCCGTTCGATATCCGCGTAGATTCGATCGAGACACTTGTCACTATTCTTCAGAGATTCTCCTCCCGGGAGTACGTTTACCCCCATCAACCTGAGCTCCTCGCTGTAGTGGTCGAAATAGATCGCTATGTCATCTGACAGTTTCGGATTTGATTTGCTCACCGCTTCGTCGACATAAAACAGGGCCTTGCGACGGTTCCCGCTTTCTTTCGAACAGGCGAGATCACGAAAAAGCGGATTCTCCACATGGAACGCCTTCTGGGTAAAGTAAACCCGGAGATTGTAGGGTACTTTAATGGGATACTCTATGTGAGGAAATTCGGGCATTTAGACAAAAGTCAAGTCGCTGGCATAGTGCGTTGACTGATAATAGCGATCAGGAAAAAAGCCACCAGAAATCCCCCTGTCGTTAAAGAAAATTGACGCATACCGCTGAGAATCGTCCAGTCCACAAGGCAAATGCCTGCCACGAGCGGCCCTATCGTCTTCCCTACGATCAAGCGATCGTTCACTTTTGCCTTTGAAAACGCAAAGTAGATCCATCCGACGAGAGCACCAAAACTCAAGAACGCTCCGATCCAAAGCGAATTCATGGCCACTGCAAGAAGCATCCCTCCCAGTGACACCAGAATCGCAATAAGCCCGGTCTTTGAAAGTGCCCCGCCCGTTGATTCCGTCCGAGCGAGACAGGTGATTCCAAGCACGTACAGAAACATCAGAATACTGGCCCAAACGACCTCGGAATTTAATCCGCCAAGCGACGCCGCCCCGACAATCAGGTATACCCCAGTTCGGCATCCCGCCATAAGCAAAACTCCTATACCCGTCTTTTTGTGCACAATATTGTATACAACAATTAGAGACAGGAGCAGGGCACCCAATAAAGCCACTTGAAGATTTACCCAGGTAACAAGAGCGTATCCAGATCCGAGCATTCCAATTGTCAGGAGGAGGACGGCTCGCTGGGAAATGTGTCCAGAGGGAATCGGCCTTTCTGGTCTAAACTCCTTGTCAAAATTCACATCGCAATAGTCGTTCAAGTACATCCCGCCAACATACATGAGACTCAAGCCTATCAGAAGGGCAGTGAAAACGCTCCCTTGCCCCGTTCCACCGAGCACCCAGGCACACAAGCAGTTCGACCAAACCGTCGAGAGGTTTGACACACGTCCCAAGACCATTAACGCCCGTACAATTACCATAAGGCTAGAGGAAAGGCATTCTCTCTGCCGGGCGAGCACATTTTCAAGAAATCCGAATCTCTTAGCTCCTAAATAGCAGGTATTTACGCCTGTAGACCCAAAATGAGACCAATACCGTGGCGAGAAACCAATAGGATGTCGTGCCCATAAAGGCCTGTCTAAAACAACCGACAGCGTTGCAAAACGTCATGCGTGGCGGAAATCTAAAACGAGTTTAGCAAATGTTAACTGCTCAGCGGAAATCTAACAACCGTATCCGCAATGCACAATATCCAGCGGCTTTCCGCTATCGTAGGCAAAGAATGCACTTTTGCTTCCCTACTCGACTAGAAAAAGATCAAAAAAGCCAAATTTAGAACCGTCCCTACCAAAAGCGTTAGCCTTGTGGAGAATCTTCACTGCCCCAGCCGCTCTTTACCTTCCAATTCCGCGTGAGGCGAACTCCCCTAGCGTCCAATCATACTCGAGCACTAGCTGGTCAACGACGTCACTCACTCCGAATCCGCCAGGGAGCACTTCCCAAGTATATGTCTCCATTTCGAAATGTTGGCATATTCCGGGCCTACTCTTCAGAATGTCTAGGACGCTTAAGATGTGGTCGCTCGTTGATTCAAGAGGGGACCTCGGAGAGTGATGAAGGGGTATGTGGAAATGGATGCGCCACTCGTCCGCAGTATCCTCCCCTTTCCGCCTGGCCAGGAGTGCCATGTCGAGGTCCTCGTACCGCACCAGTGGTTCGGAGCCCTTACGAGCGACGACTTGATGCAGATATACGGGTTCGCAAAACCCTTCCAGTATGGAAAGCGATGGGGCTGAAAAATTTGCAACTTTTAATGCAGAGCTCAAGTGAATCTTGCTGATCCTGATCCCGCGGTCAATCAGGCACCCCAGCGACTCTTCTGCGGACTCGTACTCGACTGCTAGATGACACGCATCGTAGTTCACTCCCACTCTTCTCCTCAGTATATCACGATCGGCCAATTCAGCCGCCAGCAAATTATCCATGAAATCGGCCGTTTCGCTACTAGTCTCAAACAAGCACAACGGCTCAGGTTCCAGTCCGAGATGCAGATCCCTTCCCGCCGTCTCACTTAAGTGCTCGATGTACTCCGCACACTTTGAAAGATTTTCGCACATGGCCACCAACTGGTCCTGCGATGTAATGAATCTCTTGAACGATCCCGGCACCGTACTGATACTGGCCTCCATGCCCTCGGGCGCAATGTCGCAAATCAGGTCGAAAAGCAGCTTTGTGTACTCTAGCCTTTCCTGGGTCGTCCAGTCGGGCCGGTAAACGTCCTCTTTTACTCGGGTTCCGTGAAAATCGCCGTAAGGAAACCCATTGATCGTAAACACGTAGCATTCGTGCTCATCGAGCCATTTCCTAAAGGCCAGTAGATTGGAAGGGGCAGACAGTTCGCGTGCTGCCGGAGCGCTCAGGCGCAGGCCAATCGCATACTGGTCCTTTGGACAGACCCTTTCGCGCACTTGCAGGGTATACTGGTCAAGCGACTCAAGCGTTTCCGCCCAAGAGCTTCCGCGATGGATGTTAGTACAATAAGCGAGGTGACTGTTGTTGGCTAGCTTCATTCAAATGCAGAATACTCATCCACGAAAGAACTCGGCCTTTAGATAGTAAAGCTGAATGTTCTCCGATCTAAGCATTCACAAGGTAGCTTTTGGCTACGACCAAGAAAGACCCTTGCTGAGAGAGGAATTTCTTCAAAGACTTCTTATCCTCTATGATTCGCAGAAAATTTCTTCAATCATCCATCGCCGTAACCGCGACTGCAACGTTGCCCCTTTCAGTTCAAGGAGACCATCTCGAAAAGGCAAAGCAGACCCGAACCAACCCGATCGCTCTTTCGACCTATTCCCTTTGGCGTTTTCGAAACGAAACGCTCCGTGATCTACACAAGTGCATCGATCTTGCTAGCGAATTTGGCTTCGATGGTGTTGAGCTTTTACTTTACCAGTTTGAGCAAAACGATCTGCTTTCCAATAGCTACGTTCAGTCCCTAAAGCGCCACGCGACGCGCTTAGGTCTTCCGCTCTGCGGCTTGTCCACCCATCAAGGATTTGTTACTCCAGATCGGGAAAAACGTCAGCACAATATCGATTTGACGATAAGCCAACTAGAACTATGCGGCCGCCTCGGCATTCCAGCTATGCGGGTTAATACGGGACGTTGGGGCACCTCCGGCAGTTTTGACGAGCTAATGGCTAATAAAGGCGAAGAACCTCCCCTAGATGGCTACACTAATGATGACGGCTTTCCGTGGGTTATAGAAGCCTTTGAAAAGTGTATTCCGACTGCGGAGAAACTGGGCGTAGTAATGGGGTTGGAAAATCACTGGGGACTGGGTCTCACCGCCGAGGGCCTCATGCGGATCGTGGATACCGTCGACTCGCCTTGGCTTCAAGTGACGCTCGATACGGGAAATTTTCTGGAGAATCGAGACGCACAACTGGAAGCCCTCGCACCACATACCTACTTTGTTCAAGCGAAGACCTATTTCGGTGGAGGCCAATGGTACGAGCTCGATATCGACTACCCAAAAATCGCCCAGATGTTGTATAAGCATAACTACCGCGGATGGGTCTCCTTGGAGTTCGAGGGAATGGAAAGCTACCGAACGGCTATCCCCAAAAGCTTAGAGCTCCTACGAAACGCTTTCAGCTACAGCCTCTAAACCCATTAGGAGCCAAAGGTATTCAAGCAAACCCTTCATCACTTGAATATTGCCCCAATAATCTTCTAAGAAATGTTTCCGCTAACTGCCGTCGATCTTGTTTACAGGATTTCATAATCGTCCTCTTTGAAGAGAAGGGCCAGCAATTAAGCATACTCGTGGCAAGTCCCAGCATGCTCCAAGGCAGCGGGCGTTCTCGGAGCACCCATTGGCACATCTATTCGGATCGGTATCGATAACGGATCCGCTTGTAGAAGACTTGTTCTATCACCTCTGCTTGGGTGTTGCTTCGCTTTCCTAACATTTCTAATACAGGGCTTAGATGACGGGTTTCACTTATTCCGATGCCCGCAAATTCCGTGTATTTCTCATTCCCGGCAGGCATGTACGCCGAATCATGAACGATTCGCCAAAGGTTTTATGGCGAAGCCCGGAACATTTTTTTAGATGTTAACCTCAATGCCTTTGCAGATTGGAATGCGGAGATTACTGAAGCCTAACTTCCTTCACTAATAGAAGGTGGATGGAGCTCACAAAACAGGCGCTCCGATTCGGTATCGCTGATCAGAATGAGTTCATCGTCGGGCTTAATCGGAATGCTCGGGCGTGGAGGCGCTTGCAAACCATCCTCACCTCGTATCGCAATGACATTGCAACCCGTACTCACTCTCAAATTCATTTCACCCAGTGTCTTCCCGTGCAAGGACTCAGGTGCTTTTACTCGGAAAATGTTCAAGCCTTCAGCCACCATTAGGATGTCACTGTGCTTAAGAAAATTGAATAGGATATTCGCTCCCATCGATGCATAGGAAAGCACGATATCTGCCCCGGCTCGGTGTAATTCAGATATCGTTAGCACCTCGGTAGCCCGACAAATTATCTGTATATCTGGTCGGAGCTTGCGGCAGAAAATGGTCAGATAAACCTCGAGATCATCATCATGTGAGGTGATTATGACCGTGCGGGCCTCAATGATTCCCGCCATGTTCAAGGTCTCGAAGGTCGATGCATCCCCAACCACTCCCTTGTCCCCAAACGGCTTGAGTGCATGAGGAGAACGGTCCACGATTTTGTAATTGGTGTTGTTCGCAGCTAGCGTTTCACAAACTGCGGCACCGACTCGTCCCGCTCCTATTACCACTGTGTGCCCTTCCCGGTTATGGGCATTTCGGTACTTCGAATCAAACTGAGCCAGCGTAGCCTTGGATCCGGCTAGCAGCAGTACTGAATTTGGGTTGATCACCGCATCTGGGGCGCTGATTGTGAATTCGCCTCGTTCCCAAAATCCAATTACATTTACGCCTGCGCTTTTCCGGAGATTCGCCTCGGTAAGTGTCTTGCCAACGAGCTCAGGCGAGTCCGCGATGGCCTCGACTATCAGGAGTTCATCGAAACTAGCGACAACGTGACTCAGGGAGTCTCCACCATAGGCCCTGCGTGCTAAAGCCTCACCCACGATATTCCCTAGCTGAAATGTTTTGTTAGCCCCGGAAAGGCGAATCACCTCACAAGACGATTTCGAATCCGCTGCCGAAATGATGGGAATCTGAGGATTGAGGGCCCTAATTGTAAAAGCCAAGCGAGCATTTTCGAAATCGGATCCCGTTAAGGCAACGATCGCCGCGTGCTCTAGACGTAATCGCTTGTAGGTCGACTCAATACTTGGGTCCCCGACGAATGCATTGATCCCTTGGTCGATCAATCGAACGCATTCCTCAGAATCGCTCGTAAGCAAGGCGTAATGATCCCCAAATCGATCGAGCTTCTCGATCAGAGTACTCGAGATCGAGTCATAGCTGAGCAGAATCGCATGACCTGATACCGTATCTGGAAGGCTGTGTTGGATGATCCGTCTTGAACGGCTTTCCACCCACGGTGCGTAGAAAAACTGAATCAACGTAAACGGGAGCAGAATCAGCAAAAATATGACACCCGAGAGCAGAACGAAAATGGAGAAAATACGCCCAATATCCGATTGAAAGGTAATGTCGCCAAAACCAAGCGTAGACATTACCGTGAAAGACCAATAAAACCCAGTTAGCCAGGAATGCTCTTGTCCTTCCCAGGCCATCAGCGTGTGGAACACGATGGTGAACACGATCACCATCCCCGCTAGGGTTAGCAGGAAGCGGCTGAGCAGTCGCATATTGTGCCGACGGGATTCACCCGCTTTCATGGCAGTTACATTGGAGGTGAGGAATTTCAAAGTTCTTGCTGCAGAATCGATGGCTTAGTTCTAATTAACAACGTCGGTTATTTCGATCTAAGAGATCGAGACAAGACTGGAATAATCAGCTACCTTATAGTGAAATTCGGGCACTGGCTCAGGAATTTAACAGGATTACGATAGAAGATCTGATCTATGGCGTCGTCATCGTAGCCACGGCGGTGCATTTCACGAGCTGCATAAGGAACCGCCAACGGAACACTGACACCCCAATCGCAGGCAGAATTCAGCCAGAGTCTCTCTGAGCCGAAAATTTCCAGCATATCGATCGCTCTCGCAGAAGTGCATTTGGATTCCGGATACAAGGTCAGTCCACCCCAAAACCCTGCATCCATGACGTATTTCGCTGTATGCTCCTCTACGTGATCAATGAGTACTTTGCCTGGATCAATGCGGGAATCGCTCTTAATCAGGTCAACAATCAGCTGCGTACCTTTTCGCTTATCCTCCAAATGAGGGGTGTGAACGAGGATCAACTGGTCATTCTCGGCTGCTAAATTCACATGTTTTTCCAAAACGGTCATTTCGTTTCGGCTATTCTTGTTCAACCCGATCTCGCCTATCCCCAGGACATTCCCACGCTTGAGGAACTCAGGAATCAGGGCCATCACCTCATCTGCCAGCTTTACGTCTTCTGACTCCTTTGGGTTGATGCAAAGCCAAGAAAAGTGCGGCAGTCCAAATTTGGCCGCCCGCTTGGGTTCATAATCGGTCAACTGGCAGAAGTAGTCGTAGAACCCATGTGCCGAACTTCGATCGAAGCCTGCCCAAAAAGCAGGTTCACAAACGGCTTTGCATCCAGCAGTTAACATTGCCATATAGTCGTCAGTTGTGCGACTGACCATATGTGCGTGTGGTTCGATGTATCTCATTGCGGCTTATCAGGCCAGGCGCCACAAGCGGCTTTTGTGGTGGCAAATGGAATCAGTTCCTCGGTTGGGTCGCTCAAGGAAAGCAGTACTCTTTGAGCCCTGTTTTCCGAATCCAATTCGCCTAGAGCATCCTTAAAGGCCTTGTATCTAAAATCGTCCGTAAATCCGTCTCGTTCGATACGGTCCATGAAGGCCGCGATGTCGATCAGCTTAGAACGAGCCTCCATAAAGTAGAGCTCAACGGTATTCTGCTTTTGTTTTGGCCTCATTGGAGAACTATGACTAAATAACAAACACTACTTAAGAGACAGTAGGTTGCGAGGGAATTCACTAGACCAAACAAACTACGGCCCTTCATCAATACAAAATCTCGCCATCGAAAGTACCCGCTTTCCAGAGCTTTTCGACAGAGGCTCTCTGATTAAGTCCATCACAATCTGTGGTAGCGTCTCAAATTATAAATTGCTCAATTCACGTACCCTGTAGAAGGCCCAGCTTCCGCTGGGAATTAATTCTTGCTTTGCTTCAGGGGTCTTCTGCTTCCTATTTTCTTTTTTAGGAATGCTAACGGAAAGTCCTACCGGACTATTAGGCTCAAAGAAATAGAGTACCGCACCATATAGATCATCGATCAGCGAAAACTGCCACACGAATTCAAAATCAAAACATATGCAGTGTCACTTAAATGGCGGGAGCGATTAAGGAAATTCATATCCGCGGGGCGGGACTAATCGGTGCCGCCGCAGGCTTTGGCACGAATCTGGTAACCCTCGAAGCAGAAAAGTCCGAAGACTTTGAGCGATCGCTTAAATTTTCCTCCGAAAACCTCAAATCGGTTCGTCCCACCGTGGTAAACCTCGTTTGGGTGCTTAATCGCCAAATAGACGTCATCACAGAGGCAGGTCGGATACCGGAAAAAATCCGGATCGCATTGGAATCCGCACAGCAAATCGCTGACGAGGATGCCGCCTTTTGCCAAAGAATTGGGAACACGGGGTCGAGCTCATCAGAAGAATCAGTCAATCCAAAGGCGGAGAATCGTTCAACGTTCTGACCCACTGCAATGCGGGTTGGCTCGCTTTCGTGGATTATGGCTCGGCAACTGCACCCACTTACGCCGCTCACGATGCAAGTATCGCGGTCCATGTTTACGCGGACGAAACGCGTCCGCGCTCAAGGTGCTCGCCTAACGGAATGGGAGCTGGGTCAAAATGGCGTTCTCATACCATCATCGCTGACAATGTCGGTGGGCATCTCATGCAGTATGGAATGGTTGATCTAGTACTTAAAGGAACGGATAGAACCGCGGTTTTGGGTGCTATGGTCAATAAATTTGGAACCTACCTAAAAGTGCTCGCCGCCCAGGACAACGACGCCCCCTTTACGTAGCACTCCCATCGTCGACGTTTGACTGGGACACACGCGATGGTGCCAATGAAATCCCGATCGAACAAAGAGATGATGCAGAAGTCACATTCGCAGAAGTTCTTTGCGAGGGACAAATAAAAAGTGTACTCCTTCTACCGGTGCGTCCCCAGCTGCCAACTACGCATTCAACGTCACCCCTCCCGCCTGGTCACAGGATTAATCACCGAAATGGGCATCTGCAACGCCAACGAAGCCCCGATCAGAAAACTATTCCCGGAAAAGTGAATAGGAATTATCTTGCGATAAATCCAATACATTAAACCATCCGTTGCTCGTAGGAGCGGTATTACACCCCGTTACCAATACGTCACCCCACTCTGATTCTTTCCAGATTTCCTCGTGGACCGAGGCATTCGCCAGGCTAACAAAACCTCACCTCAAAAACCGACCGTCCATGATCGCGGTCTTAAACCGCCCCTGCGAGCTACTAGAGCTTCAGCAGAAAGCGATTTCGAGTACGTCAAAACGTCGAAGTGGGACGCTCTCGTCCTAACTGTATTCTTTGAATTCTCACTGCATTCACAAAAACATTGTCGCCCATCTGATTATCCCTGAACCTTTTATCATAATCCTCCCAATCTTCTTCAGTCCCGCTTAGTTCGCACAACGGTGCTCGGATCAATCTCTTACTTTCGCATACCACTACATGGGTACTTTTCTATCCTTTCTCTTTTTTACCGGTCTGGTCGGCCTGATCACCTACCTCAAGACTAGACGGGACAACCTTCACTCCTCAAAAGGCTACTTCCTGGCGGGAAACAGTCTGAATGGATGGGTGATCGCCGGATCCCTCATGCTCACAAACTTGAGCGCCGCGAATTTCACCGGCATGACTGCCAACGTCTACAAGGGAAACCTATCCCCCATCGCTTGGACGGTAACCGTCATACCTGTACTCATCTACTTTTGCTCATTCCTGCTGCCCACATTTCTCAAGGGAGGCTTTACCACGATTCCAGAGTTTCTGGAAAGCCGATTCAGCAAGTCCACCCAACGGATTGTAGCGGTCATGTTTCTATTTTCTTACATAGTCAGCGCCATGCCGGTCGCTCTCTATGGGGGGTCGATCGCCATCAACCATTTGTTCAACGTTCCTCAGGCGTTCGGTCTTAGTGATGAAATGGCGATATGGATCGTGGTGTGGGTGCTAGGCAGCATTGGCAGTGTGTATGCGCTTTTTGGAGGTCTGAAAGGCGTGGCTATTTCAGACACTTTAAACGGAGTCGGTCTTTTGATTGGCGGGGCTCTTGTGTTCATAATGGGAGTCTATCAAGTCGGCGACCACAACTTTATCGAAGGAGCCAAAACGATTCTCACCAAGAACACCGAGATACTGAATGCAGTGGGTGACGTCTCCGATGGGATCCCGTTTTCAGTGCTCTTCACAGGGATGCTAATTCACAACTTCTTCTTCTGGACAACTAACCAGTTTATAATCCAGCGGACACTCGGGGCCAAAAGCCTTAAAGAGGGTCAAAAGGGTATCATGTTGGCTTCGTTCTTCAAAGTCTTGAATGTCCTTTACATCGCATTCCCGGGAATCATCGCCTTTCATCTCTATGGTGCAAATAATTTCGATAATCCCGATTTCGTATACCCCACATTGATACGTGATATCATGCCCAACTTTTTCGTCGGCTTCTTCGCTGCCGTCATATTCGGAACGGTCTTGAGCACTTTCAATTCCGTCCTGAATAGTTCCGTCACCATTTTCGCATTGGACGTATACAGACCTCTTTTCGGAAAGAATCGAACTGACAACGAGGTCATTCAAAGAAGCAAGCGCATTGGTCTTGTCATGGCGATTGCCACCATGACCATCGCCCCATTTATCATGTACTTCCCAGAAGGAATTTTTACCTTCATGGTAAAGGTGGATAGCCTTTTCGGAGCCCCCATATTGATGGCCCTTTTGCTTGGCTATTTTTCACGGAGGACGCCCGCCAAGATCGTCAATATTTGCCTCTGTGCCTTCGTCACCGTATACGGCATTCTGATGTTTATTATCCAGCCGGAGATGCATTACCTTCACTATATGGCGATGCTTTTCGTTTTCTTTATAACTCTTGCACTCCTCCTCGCACGCTCTAGCCCGGCAACCAAAACCGACTTCCGTACGATGACCGTCGAAGGGCTAGACCTGCGACCTTGGAAGCGCTTCAAATTGGTCAGCGTCATTGCGATGCTGGTAATGATTGGTACCTATGTTTCCTTTTCCTCGTGGGGGCTAGTGGAGTCTGAAAAGCCTACAACCATAGAATATAAATACATTACCATGGGACTCGTAATCGCAGTTTGCGTGTTCGGCATTCCGCTGTTTCGGAAAAGGGTTTCCAGTAAGGGATAGATTCTACTTTTAGCCCTAATTTCTTGGTTTTCACAGACACCGAGCCTTCCTCATTATTATCTCAATAGATAATTACCTCTGTCTCGCCTCCTGTTAAAATGAAAAAGGGAAACAAATGACCCAAGCGAAAGCGTTGCTACGAAAGTATACTCTGAAAACTCGGATCCCGATTCACAGGAAGTTGTTGCCACAACACCACCCAAGAAAAAAGAAGCGACCCGTAAGGCTAGCGACGAGGCTAAGCTCAAATCCACGATGAAGCCCCGCCTTAACGCACTCGGGGGTGAGTGCTTCGGTATGATTTTTGGTGCAGTTATTGAGATGTTTGTGCAAGGGGCAATGGAATCGACCTGTTACATCGGCTCCAGCGTGGATTCTGTGCTCTAGCATCAGGAAACTAAATTTACCTTGATCGCGGCAAAACTCTCTGCGCTAGCTGCCACCAAACACAAGGAAGAGCGTTTCCGAATCCAGAAGGAATGAGATAAAATCGAAAAATGGTAGGAGAAATCTCGAAATCGATCAACGAGGAACTGGTCAGCAGATACGAGCGAATCGAATCGCTTAGACTAGATCTTATCGAACTGGCAAGTATGGAAGGCGAAGCCAACGACCAGTTGTAGCCGGGGAGAGGCATAATGGTTGGCAATCGAAAAAAGTATTTTACGTATGTTTTATGGGCTAAATGCCTAATACCGGGCACCAGTGAACATTTCAGGAAAACAACACACCCTTGCTTTGAGCGACCTTTTAGTAGCCCCACCTCCCGACAGGAACTGGAAGGCTTTCGACAAACAGAAATACAAAGGTGAAGATAGCAACCACTCAGGCTTTTATCTTGTACGACCGAAGTGAGCGAAAAACTTGGACACTTTGCTAATCTTCGTGGTCACTAGTGGCAGTACCTGTTTAATTCGAATTTTCATATGGAAGCAAACCACCCAATCGATCGACGCGAACTTTTGAAGCGAAGCGCCAAAGGCATTATAGGAGGATCGCTCGCTTCTGTAGGGCTTGCCTCACAAGCGCAGGCAAATACCACGAGTGCTTCAGTCGTGACGAACGGACGCATCCGCCAATCCATCATGGGCTGGTGCTTTCGCGATCACATGGATGCGTTGACTCTGGCAAAGCACTGCAAGGAAATCGGCCTAGTCGCCATGGAAGGTATTTCCACTGCCCATTATCCTGCTGTAATAAAGATGGGCTTAGAGGTGTCACTGGTTTCGGGGAATCACGGATTCGCTAAAGGGCCCTGCAACCCCGAATACCACGATCTGGTGATTAAAGGGCTCACTGAGGGAATCGATTTAGCTAAAAAAGTCGGCTGCCAGAATGTGATTACTTTTACGGGAATGCGGTTTGAGGGAATGGATGATGAAAAAGCGGCCCAACGCTGCATCGATACCTGGAAAGAAGTACTTCCGTACGCGGAAAAGAATGGAATCACGATTGTACTCGAACACCTCAATTCCCGGGACGACACGCATCCAATGAAAGGGCACCCAGGCTACTTCGGGGACGACGTGGATTTTTGTGTCGACTTGATAAAGCGTGTTGGATCGGAAAACTTTAAACTGCTGTTTGACATCTACCATGTATCGGTAATGAACGGCGACGTGATCCGCCGCATACGGCAATATCACGAATACATCGCTCACTACCACACCGCAGGAAATCCAGGACGAGGGGAACTCGACGACACGCAGGAGATCAATTATCCACCCATTTTGAAAGAAATCCTGAAAACGGGATACACCGGATACGTCGCTCAGGAGTTCATTCCAACCTGGGACCACCCCATCTCTGCCCTCCGTCACGCCGCAAAACTATGCGACGTATGAATTTCGATATCTCGTTGGAGCCCCCGAATTGGGGGCCGCTTACAGTTTTAGTCTTCAAACTCAATCATCATCATTACAAACTCACTTCAAATACCTGAACGCTGTGGGGCAATTCTCCTTCCCAGCACAACTCTTTTTCCGCAAGGCGTACAGCCGTTGCACATTTTCGAACCACGGTATCGGGAAATGCTGGACGATGCACTTCAATCCCACTGCATGATTTGCGTGGGAACGCTCACTTCGGAAGAGACCGACAATCCACAAGAGTGCACCGCACCCGTTGGAACGGTCGGTCTTATTAGAGTCTCTCGAGAACAGACGGATGGACGCTCGAATCTTATACTTCACGGAGTCCTTCGTGTCGAATTTACGGATTGGCTATTCGAAAAAGACTATCCCTATGCCGCAATTCAACCGGCTCCCTCGGTTTCGATTCCCGAATCTGAAACTCTGGCGGTCGTCGATGACCTGCGCAGCGCAGTCTGTGTTGCTTTAGAAAACTTTCCGGATGCGATCGCCAAACGGGTTAGAAATGCCGTCGAGCAAGTAGCTCAAAGTCCAGCTGCGTTCGCCGATGTAATCGCTCAGCAGTTCATTCTCGATCCCGTGTTGCGTAGGGAGCTTCTGGAGGAACCTAGCGTAAAAAAGCGCTTTGACAAGCTCGTGCACGAATTACGAAACGCTGAACGAGACGACCGCAATTAGTTTACTAAGTTTGGGCAGGTGGTTACAGCTCCCAATAACCGGATTGCCGGGTCATTACGCTCTAACCTTCATCGGATCTGCAAAAACTTAGACAATAGTTGCGAAGATTATTCCAATTTGCTAGTTATATAATAATCAACAAGCTTGTTTTCACTGAAATCTCGCATCCATCTCTTTAAAAACAAAACTTTCTTATGATCATCGATCCTATATCGAGACGCAAATTCATCAAAGCGTCCAGCGCTGCCAGTGTCGCTTCCCTCCTCGTCGGAGCCCAGAACCTCCACGCTGCTGGAGCGAACGATAAAATTAGAATTGGCCTCATCGGACTGGGTGGTCGCGGCTGCGGAGCCGGCATCATCGACTGTGCGGAAGCGGATTCCAATATCGAGCTAGTCGCAATGGGGGACCTGTTTCCGGACCATCTCAAGGATGCCAAAGAGCGAATTCGCCAAAACATGGCGAAGCGCAAACTTCCCTTCAAAGACATCTACAAAGTAACGGCGGACACGATGTTCTCAGGCTTCGACGCGTACAAGAAGGTCATCGCTTGCGACGTCGATCTTATTATCCTAACCACTCCGCCGGTTTTCCGACCCCTCCACTTCAAGGCAGCAGTCGAAGCAGGCAAGCACGTCTTCATCGAAAAGCCGGTCGCTGTAGATCCAGTTGGAGTGCGAGATATCGTAAATACATCCAAGCTCGCCGAAGCCAAAGGACTGACCGTAGTCGCGGGTACGCAAATGCGCAGAGCACGGCATATCATGGCTGGGATTGAGCAGATTCGCGAAGGTGCCATGGGCGATATTCTGTCTGGACAATCAACTCGTATAGGCGGGGCGTTGTCAGGCTGGCGGCAGAGCGAAGCGGTCCGTTCTAACAGTTGGTCCGAAATGGAATGGCAGCTGCGCCGCTGGCTATTCACGACCTGGGGATCTGGAGACTTTATCGTGGAGCAGCACGTGCACAACCTTGACCTCGTTGACTGGGTCATGGGCTCGCATCCTGTCAAAGCGATCGGCACGGGCGGACGGCAAAACCGTACCGACTCAATATACCCCAATGTATGGGATCACATTTCGGTTGAATACGAATACGCCAACGGAGCACGTGTCACACACATCGGATCCCAGATGGATGGGGTTAGCTCGAGAAACGATATGCGCATCGATGGCACCGAAGGACGTCTCTTTCTCAGCTTTGCCAAGGTCACCATAGAGGGTAAAAAGCCATTCAAATACGATGGACCTAGACCCAACCCGTCCGTACAGGAATATAAAGATACGCTAGACGCGATTCGCTCCGGAAACACTATAAACGAAGGCAAACGAATCGCTCAGAGTACCATGACCGCCATTCTTGGCCGTATGGCTGCCTACACCGGTCGCAATCTTAGCTGGGACTGGGCTATGAACGCATCTAAACTGGACCTCACTCCTAAGGAATGGGAATTCGGAGACCATGCGATCGCACCGGTGGCGGTACCCGGTTTCACAAAGTTGGTTTAGGAATAACATTCTCGGCTAGATCTGCGAAAAACATCGAGTACGCTAGAGTTATGCGGTAATGAAGATCTTGTCGTCAAGGTACTAGAAGTTCGAGGGATTTTAAGGTAGCGGGCGAAGTCATCAGCTCCCAGAGGTATACAACACGCTTCGAGTTAATTACTAATAAAGAAAAGGGTTGGATCGGCGGGCTTCAGGATGTTCCTCTTCGATAAAGGCTTGAGTCCAGGTCGGGATCGGCGACCTTGTTTCGGTTCCGCAACGCCTCGTTCCCTATGTTGTCCCTCCCCGATTTGATTATCGTCATCGCCTACTTTGTCATAGTAGTCTTAGTGGGCGTCCGTTTTGGGCAAAAACGTGAGTCAATGGACTCGTATGTGGTCGGAAGCCGACAGGTTCCTTGGCTCGCCGTGCTGGGATCGCTAATTGCCACCGAAATCAGTGCGGCCACTTTCCTAGGCACACCGGGTTTGGGTTACGCAGACAACCTCGGGTATCTGCAAATGGGGGTCGGATCGATTTTCGCTCGATTCGCGATCGCCTTTCTCTTCCTCGGAGCCTTCTACAAGCTCCGTTGCCTTTCGATATACGAGTATTTGGCGGACCGATTTGGGGGATCGAGTCACTACACCGCAGCCTGTTTCTTTTTGCTTTCGCGAGTCATGGCCTCATCTGTGCGTCTCATGATTGCCTCGACCGGGCTTCACATGATTCTAGGTCTTCCTTTTGGATGGACCATGATTGGTTTCGCCGCTTTGTGCCTCATTTACGCCGGCATCGGAGGCATCAAGGCAGTCATTTGGACTGACTGCATACAGGCTATCATCTTTCTTTCAGCAGGAGCCACCATGCTCTGGGTGCTTCACGATACCGTTGGCTGGTCTCAGATCCTTGAGGTAGGCGGAGGAACGGGACGGCTGGAAATTTTCCAATGGACTCCGGAGGGTAGTTTCTGGACCGATAACAATTGGTTTTTTCTTGCAGCTGTATTTGGGTTTATCAATACGCTGGCCATGCAGGGTACGGACCATGACTTTACCCAAAGGATGCTGACTTGCAAAAACCTCGGACAAGCTCGGAATGGAATAATCCTAAGTGGGTTCATTACCCTTCCTGTCGCCGCCCTTTTTCTTCTAATCGGTGTGGGACTCTTCGCATACTATGCTCAGTTTCCCGATGCTTCCCTACCACTCAAGATTGCGGGTGAAATCTCATCTGTCGATTCGGACAAGGTATTTCCACACTTTATCGCTACTGCCTTACCGAATGGGTTCAAAGGACTACTCCTTTGCGGGGTGCTCGCTGCCGCCATGTCGAGCTTGGACAGCGCCCTCGCCGCTCTCAGTTCATCTATTGTAGTGGATCTGTACCGTCCCCTGCTTGGAAATACCGAGAACTCGCAGCGACATGTTTGGACCGCTCGCGGATTCATGGTGCTAATCGCAATCGTGCTCGTCTCCATTGCTTGGAGCCTTCAAAATGGAGGCCAGTTCATTTGGCTGGCCTTCAAAATCGCAGGAGTCACCTACAGCGGCCTGCTCGGAGTATTTCTCGTTGGCCTCCTGACCACTAGAGGTAGCGACCGATGGAATCTGGTCGCCATATTGGGCGGAAGCGTTTGCACCGCGTCTCTCCTATTCCTCTCAGAATACAAAGTCCTAGATCTGGCCTGGCAATGGCCCATGCTCTTCGGTGTTTCATTCACTTTCCTCGTTGGATCGCTGCCCGGACGTCCGTTGCTGAAAAAGAACCCCTCAAGTTCATAAGCCTTTTGTACGGATACTTGATTGGATCACCGCTTCGCTTGCCGGGCTTGCAAGGCAAATGGTTGCCCCTTAGAGCGACAAAGGCGAAGAGTCCGAGCACAATAAGTCCTATGGCAAATGCCCATTTCCCCAATGACAAGTATGTTGGGGAAGCTGTGTATCACATTATCGAAGACGATTTTCACCCTGTCCTTGGCTTTTTCCAGAGGAACAATGGCTGGCTATACCGCGTTGGATCGAGTTACAGTCCTCGCCCAGGGAACTTCCTGGATATTCAGCAGATTTTTCGCCACATTTTATATACTGTATTTGAAATTCTAGACAATGGTATGGTGGAAAGTCGAGAGTTGCACATCACCCCGCTGGACTGGTATTTCCGATCGGGAGAATATGTTCACGCTTTTGGCGACTATGAACGCACTTAGGAACGGCTCTTTACGCCCTTTCAAATCTCTCTTGGCGTCATTCTCTAGCCAATCTAGTAATTTAATAATAGTTACAAATTCACCTTTGCTTCTACCTAAAAAATCCCGGTCACCCTTTCCGTCACCGTTAGTATCGGTGACTTCTGGTCCGGTACGGCCGAATAGTTTTCCGCCACACTGACACATAAACTCCCCCCCCAAAAATTCAATATCTCCCTCGTTTCCAACCAGACATTCACTAATTTGCCAGGATGTAACTTCATAACGCGAGTTATCACATCTAAAATCGATTATGTTGTATCCCCGTTTCTGTCCTTTGGCAATCTGGTTCAAAACGACAATCGCCCGGGTAATCTAGGTTGGCAGAGTCGCATACGCAGGACTATTCCGCCCGGAGGTGACCTTCTTCTTCTATTCAATCAAGGCTGTATCCAGGATTTGATGAGTAAGTTCAGTTTCTAACTGCAAAATACTAAGGTGTCGTCAAAATTCCATTACTCATTTAGATTTTAGACGGTACCCCTCATAGGATATCGCCATGCGTACGAATTTGCTACACCTTAGTTCAACCAAGCAAGAGATCAACTCCCTAAAGGAGAGTCTTTTGTTATGGAGATTTTTCGTCAATGAAACGAATAAAAAACTGACTGTTTGGTGGTTTCTTGAAACTCCCAACGGATTCAAGTTCCAAAATTTGAAATTTGACTTTGCAAGGCCCTAGCCATCACATTATTGATCGTCGTTCGATTAGCAGCTTGTCCTCCTGCTCGATGCGTTCTTTACACTCTGCAGCCTATGAAAACTATTACTCGTTCTCGAATCTCATCCCTTATTCTGTCTGCATCGGCGTTGCTGATCGGACTAGCCTCGCCGCTGCAGGCTAAAAAGTCTCCCAAGCCGCTCAAGGTACTTCTAATTACTGGTGGATGCTGCCATTCTTATGCGACACAGAAGAATGTTATCAAGAAGGGTCTAGAAACTCGGGCGAATGTTGTGGTTGACCAAGTACACACGGACGACTCCAGCAACAACCCCCCACTCCCTATCTACCGCAGCCCTAATTATGCAAAGGGCTACGACGTTGTAGTTCATGACGAATGCGCTGCAGGTATGGCTGACTTGTCAATTCTCAATCGTGTACTCGCTCCGCACAGAAATGGTATTCCTGGCGTGAACCTCCACTGTGCAATGCACAGTTACCGTGTAGGCAATCACAGAATGCCCACAGAACCTGGTACCGACGACAATCTCTGGTTCGAGTACCTCGGGATTCAGTCCAGCGGTCACGGCCCCAAGGAACCGATCGCGATTAGCTTTACCAACACGGAGCATCCGATCACTAAGACGCTTGAGGATTGGGCAACCATCGAGGAAGAGCTCTACAATAATGTTCAGGTCTTTTCTACTGCCAAAGTGCTCGCGAAAGGATTTCAATTCCAACCAAAGCGCTTGGCTAAAAACGGGAACATGATAGCGGCAAAGAACGACGAAGCAGTGGTGGTTTGGACCAACGAGTATCACAGCACGCGCGTTTTCAGCACTACCATCGGACACTTTGACGAAACGGTTGCGGATAAACGCTACTTAGATCTCGTAACCCGAGGGCTGCTCTGGTCCTGCAATAAGCTCAACGACAATTACCTAAAGTAGAGTTTAGTTGCCGTGTGCAATAATCGAAATTTTTCAAAGGGTGCGCTTCGCGAGATCATGAATGTAATGCCTAGTTGCACTCATTTCGTTAAAACGACTGGTCAATCCAGCTTGCTATACCCTTCCACTCCCTGCACTGCACCATTGATTTTACGCAAATCGAATTCATATTGATTCAGCCTAATCTCTCCGAGCCTTATGGGTTCAAGCAATTCAAGCCGTGATTTTGCTCGAGCGTTTGCTCTGACAATGGGAATGCCACCATCACCTGAGCCAGTGCACTAATTTAAAACGACACCTTGGCACTCATGACCGGATTGTAATAGGAGCATAGCAATCGGTCCACATTTCCGACGTGACAGCCGCTGCTAACCAGGTGGTAAAAAGCGGAGTGAAAAACCTCGCAAGTCCGCTTCTTGGCTCTATTCAATCTACTGTCATGACGGAGCATCTAAACTAGGCAGCGGCGTCACTATCTGACTAAATTAAAACTATATGAAAATTTTAAATTCCGCAATTATTACAATCTGTCTCCTTCTCCTGTCTGCCTGTTCTAAAAGCAACGAATCAGAGGGCTGGATCGACCTTTCAGGGAGTTTCGAAGCTTGGAATAAGATTGGAGATGGTAATTGGCGCATTGAGGACGGCATATTTGTTGCCGATTCGGGAACCGGCCAACTAGTCACGAAGCAGAGCTTCGCCAATTTTCAAATTCAGCTCGAATTCTGGACCGATGAAGGAGCTAATAGCGGCATCTTTATTCGTGCAACCGACTCGGAGAAAATCACAGACACGAACGCCTACGAAATAAATATTTTTGATACGCGACCCGATCAGACTTATCGCACTGGTGGCGTCGTGAACCATGCCGCTCCGTCAGAAATTATCAATACGCCCAATCAGTGGAATACCTATGATATTACGGCGGAAGGAAATAAGTTCACCGTAATCTTGAATGGAGTGACCACAGCGGAATTCACAGACGACACCCATAGCAGTGGACCATTCACCCTTCAATGCGCAGGGGGTACCCTCAAATTCCGCAATGTGCGTGTTCGGCAGATTTGATGGTAAGTTGATGTTTTATCAAACGGGATACGCTTCGCTAAATGCTGGCTCGATATCGAACCAGCGTAATGAGTTGTTTAGCGACTTAGTATCAGGTAAATGGTTTGAGAGAGATTGAACACCGCAATAACTTCCCTTTCAATCGCGGTACAAAACACTCTCCGGCGTGCCGCTAGTGATGGTTTTATCCTGGATACTCAGAAACGTAGATGGCCTTGGTTTGAAGGTAGTCTCGCAAGGTGTCTGTGCAGCTGACACCACCCCCAGGGCCACCCGAAATTCCTTGTCCCGCATATGGAATTCCATCTGCTACGGTGTTGTGGCAATTGACCTGACCCGTACCATCCCTGAACTGCTTAGCAATTCGCTGTCCCAATTCGAGATCCTTTGTCCAAACACTCGATCCTAACCCATACAACGTGTTGTTAGCAAACTGCAATGCTTGTTCTACTGAATCGACCGGCTGTACATTGACGAAGGCGTGAAAGACCTCAGAGGGATTGCAATTTGAACCAGTAGGCGACCGGAGCAAAGTCGGCTTCAGGTAATATCCATCGCATCCAGGAACCAAAGCATGCCCCCCTTCGAGAATAGCGTCGGCTCCTTTGGCTTTAGCAAAGGCGATTCCTTCCATTATCCGCTGTGGCTGACGCGAATTTATGACGGGCCCCAACTGGGTTCCCCGCTTCGCCTGATTACCGATGACCAGCTCCTTGAAGAAACCTTGAGAAGCTTCGAGAAAATCTTCGAATACCGAGCGTTCCGCGAAGACACGATGAATCGTCGAGCATGTCTGCCCATAGTGCTGATTGACGTTTCGCCCAATCATGCGAGCGACCAGTTCCGGATCGGCATCTGAGCAAACAATAGCCGATCCATTTCCGCCCATTTCCCGCTTTACCCGCGTGCCATGCTTATCCGCGGCTTGGAGGATAGCCTGTCCCACACCCGGCGACCCGGTAAACGAGATATAGCGTATCCCTGGGTGCTCTGAAATGAATTTTCCGGTCAATTCACCTCGCCCCGGAAGTACGTTGATAACTCCGGCTGGAAATCCCGCTTCCTCCGCCAACTTTGCAAAATAGAGGGCGCTTAGAGGGGTTTCTTCGCTCGGCTTAATAATGATGCAATTTCCTGCCATCAGGGCGGGCATCATAAACCAAGCCGTAAGCACTACCGGGTAATTCCAGGGAATTATTCCTGCGACAACACCCCATGGCTCTACGTGTGTATAGCCATTCATTCTCTTGCCGACGCGTATAGCCACGCTGTCGCCGAATAACGCCTTCCGAGCAATGCCTACGAAATACTCGGCCGATCTACGTACTACACCCATGTCGCCCTCGGCTAGTTCGGACACCTTGCCTCCGTTTAAGATCTCACAAGCTAGAAATACATCCTTATCACGCTCGAAAAGTTCGACCAACTTGAGAACGAGAGCGGCTCTCTCTTCTACTGAAGTTCTTTTCCAGCCTCCATGGTAGGCCTGGTATCCACACTCAACTGCCAAGTTCACTTCGTCATACCCCATCTCCGCGACACGGGCTAGCACCTCTTTTGTCCCGGGATTAATAACGTCGATCGCGGCATTCATAGAGCCGGGTACTCGCTTTCCACCAATAATGCTGTCAAGGGGTTGCCCTCCGTTAGTGCAAAAGTTGACGAATGCATCGGGCGGGGAAAAGTCTTCAGCCGTAAAGGCCTGAATATCGGTGGGTTTAAGTGTAGTTGTAGACATAGATTTTGCCTCCTAATGAATAAACTCTGATTTAAGATCTCGCTATCCGAAAGTATTGTGAATGTTTGGTTCTCCGCAAACCTAAAACCGCTATTATCGACCACCGCAGCAATGATGTCCGAAATCACTGGTGGTATCGATCAATCGCCGTCTGGATACTGGTGTCCCGCTAGTCTAGACAACATCGATTATGCCAGGGTTTGTTTACCTCAGATTGCTTTCCAACAGTCCTCAAGTGGTAATGGTTCCGCTTTTGGCGGGAAGATTGTGGTGGATAACGGCCGGCGGGAAATACATAGGAGAGGAATACAAGAATCGCTTGGTAATATCCTCAGGTGCCCCTTTGAGTCTCCTACTTTAGTAGAGCACCACCAAAGATCACGCCCCAGCCCGATACCTTTTTCATTCGACACTCCATTCACAAAAAATGAGCATACCCACCGTTATACCGAAACAGATGCGTAATCGCTTCCCCATTTTCCCCAGGTCGGATTTCATTTTGTCTAAGTTCAAAGTCGCTCTCATTTTCGGAGCTTCGTCTTTGAACCTTTTCGCATTGGATGCGACACCGGAACAGGTAGAGTTTTTCGAAAACAAGATTCGCCCAGTACTGGCGGAAAGTTGCTATGAGTGCCACAATAGCGTCAACAAGGCCCAGGCCGGGCTGGCTTTGGACTATCGGGATGCCCTCCTTGCAGGCAGCGAAAATGGTAGCATCATCGAGCTAGGGAAGCCCGAAGACAGTGTCTTGATCTGGTCCATTCGCCACGAAGATGACTTGGAAATGCCTGAAAACGCGCCTAAACTCGACGACCTTGTCATCGCCGACTTTGAGCAATGGATACGCATGGGAGCCCCAGATCCCCGTGACAAAAAGCCAACCCAAATTGACCTAGACAATGCCGTCGCTTGGGATACGCTGCTTGAAAAACGCAGTAACTGGTGGTCTTTTCAGCCGCTCAAAAAGACAACTCCTCCCAAAGTTTCAATTCAGGATTGGAATCAAAGTCCAATTGACCAGTTCCTATTCGCATCGCTTTCGGAGAAAGGTCTGAGGCCCCAAGAGGAGGCGAGTCCAGAAACGCTTGTTCGCCGCCTGCATCTGGTACTCACTGGACTTCCTCCAAAGATCGAAGTAGTAAAAAAGTTTACGGCAGATCCCAATAAAAAGGCCTATTGGGATCTTGTCGATACGCTTCTAGCGTCCGAGGAATTCGGCGAGCGCTGGGCTCGCCATTGGATGGACTGGTATCGTTATGCGGAATCCCATGGGAGCGAAGGAGACCCCAATCTTCCCTACGCATCCACTTATCGTGACTACCTCATCCGAGCGCTCAATAACGATGTTCCGTACGACCAGCTACTAACGGAGCACGTAGCGGGCGACCTTTTGAAAAAGCCTCGCATCAACCAGGATCTCGGTATCAATGAATCGGCTATCGGGCCCGCTCACTTTCGCATGGTGCCTTACGGATTCGGTGTGGTCGATGCCTATCAGGAACAGATCACCAATACCGAAAATCAGATCGACGTTCTATCGAAGGCTATGCTGGGCATTACCGTTTCCTGTGCCCGCTGTCACGACCACAAGTTCGACCCGATTAGTCAAAATGACTTTTACCGGCTTTACGGTATTATGGTGAGCAATCGTCCTGGCTCGCTCAATATCGATACGCGGGAAAAACAAGAGATAAACAAAAATGAACTGGAGAAACTGAAACCCAGTATCCGAAGATCCATGGCGAATTTCTGGTTGGAGAATGTAGATGTCGCCGTCCAAAAACTAGTCACTTTCAATTTCGATGAAACGGAGGAAGAAAAGGCAATTCATGCCGACTTGAAGCTTCCTGAAAGGAAACGGAGATTGGCGCTGCCTACCGATCCCGAACGCCTAAACCAGTTTTTGCTAAAACGAGAGATCGACCAAGTGGGAGAATATCACCCACTGGCTCCGATGAAACTTTGGAAAGAGCTGCCTCGCGAAGATTTCAACGAGAAATGGAATCACCAAATAATGGAGCACCAGGCGGCACTCGATACATACGAGGCCGCTAAAAAGAACGCCACCTTCTACGCCGATCTTCGGGACCAGAAAACCCTAGATCGCTGGTATCGCACCGGAAACGGACTCGGTCCCAAGGTCAGTCCGGCCGGATCATTCTCGGTCGCAGGAGAGGGAGTCTATGCGATATCCGGAATTTACCCGCGGGGCGTCTACAGTCATTTGACCTCCGACAAACATAACGGTACTCTAGCCTCTCCTAATCATATTGCAAAGGGTGAAAAGAGCTACCTGCGAGCTATGGGTCTCAACGGGGCGATCCGCATGTCTGCACGGAACTATCCCTTAGAGCAAGGACTGCATCCCTACAAAACGGCAGAAACAGGAATCTCGCAATGGTATCCGCTGAGGAAATACAAGTTCTGGAATGGAGAACAAATCCACTACCAGATTTCGACCATTGGCGACAAACCGGTTAATGCATCAGAGGGCCGTTCATGGTTTGGAGTGACTGAAGTGATAGGCGGAGACTTCAAGGTCAAAGAACTAGGAGTTCCTCTATATGCAGCGTTACCAAATGGTTCCAGTCTTAGAGAACCAAATTCTCTTCAGACAATTTACAAAAAGACCCTCCGGGCATCCATCATAGCTTGGAAACGCAGACAGATTACCAACGCACAGGCCGAATTTTTGAGTGCCTTTGTACGGTTCGACTTCCTGCCAAATCGACTTGAATTTTTGCCACCTCTACAACGTGGGCTAGTCTCTCAATACCGCAATCTGGAAAGCGAAATTCCCTTCCCGACTCGAGCTCCCGCTATCCTGAAGGGCGATGTCATAGATCAACCACTACTCATTCGCGGTGACTACAAAAAGCCTGGTGATGCGGTGCCGAGGCAATTTCTGGAAGTATTCGACAACAGGCTCTACAGTTCCGAAGACTCGGGTCGGCTTGAACTTGCGCAAGACATAGCCGGAAAGGCGAACACCCTTAAATCGCGAGTTCTGGTCAACCGACTTTGGCACTATGTCTTTGGACAGGGCATTGTTTCCACAACCGACAATTTTGGCCGACTAGGCAAAAAGCCCGCCCATCCGGAACTGCTTGACTACCTTGCTTTGGATTTTGAAAAAAACGGATGGTCGATCAAAACAGCACTTCGAAACATGGTTACCAGCCGTGCCTTTCGATCGGGAAGTGTCGCTCCTGCTGGGGCGAACAAAAAAGATCCTACCAACAAATTCTTGTCTTATTACACACCTCGTCGACTGGATGCGGAGGCGATTTTGGACTCGATCAACAGCCTTGCCAAAAAGGATTTCGAGCGGGGCGTCTATAGGATGTCTAAACGAAACCAGTTGGACCCCTTTCTCTCTACATTCAATTTTCCGATTCCAACGACGACCGTGAGCCGCCGAGACAGCACAAATGTTCCTGCCCAAGCGTTGAGCATGATGAACGGGCGGTTCATTCAGGAATCCGCCAAGCGTTGGGCCGAAAGAGTCGATTCACAGTTAAGCGAACCTAGCTTCGATCAAAAACTGGAAATTCTTTTTCTGGGAGCCTACGCCCGGACTCCGAGCAAATCTGAACATGAAACCCTGGATGCCTACCGAAAGAGCATCAATGATCCCAATACCGCCCTTGAGCGCATCGCCTTCACCCTTTTGAATACGAAGGAGTTTATTTATGTCTATTAATCTCCAGAATCGTCGTGAATTCCTGAACCTGACTTCAAAGGGAGTGGCTGCCCTAACTTTGTCGAGTCTCATCAACTCAGCGTCCGGGAAAAGCCCCTACATTCCCACGCACCACCACGCTGCCAAAGCTAAGTCTGTGATTTTTCTCTACATGTCAGGGGGCGTATCCCATGTGGATTCCTTTGACCCGAAACCCCTTCTGCGGGAAATGCACGGTCAACCCATGCCGGTAGTTGTGGAGCGAACTCAATTTGACCAGGTGGGCAACATCATGGGCTCTTTCTGGGATCACAAGAAATATGGCCAGTCCGGCATCGAGATGACTAACCTCTTCCCTAACATCGCCGAACATGCCGACGAAATGGCGGTGATCCGGTCGTTGACTGCGGATTTCAGCGAACATGCCCAAGGCAACTTCTTCATCCATTCAGGCTTTCCTTTCCTCGGCCATCCGAGCGCCGGAGCATGGGTCAATTATGGTTTGGGTACAGAAAACAAAAACTTGCCTGGATACATCGTGCTCCAATCCGAACACTCCGGCACCCCTCATGGAGGCGTGAGCATCTTTGGAAACGCTTTTTTGCCCGCTACAAATGGCGGATCTATTTTCAACGTTTCCGGCAGTCGAGCGGTTCCTAACATTCAGCCTGCCATGCTAGACCATGAGCAACGTAAAGCCCTCGACATCATTAAAACGCTAGATACGGGATTTGCTCAACGAACTGCGGCAAAGGATGCGGTTATGGCCTCTATCGAGAACGCAGAGACCGCCTACCTAATGCAGCAAGCCGTTCCCGAGCTCACCGATATTTCCGAAGAGCCGGAGTCATTGCTGGATGAATATGGAGTACATGATCCTATCTGGTACAAATCGGAATACGCCCGGCAATGCCTCATGGCACGACGCCTTGTCGAGAGAGGTGTTCGGTTTGTTGAGCTCTCCTGCTGCCCCTTCGAGAAAGGTGTGCAAAAAGCCAATCCATGGGATCAGCACAACAAAATTGAAATCGGACATGGGGCGATGGCTTCCCAAGTCGACAAGCCAATCGCAGCCCTCCTCACCGACCTAAAAAATCGTGGGCTACTTGATCAAACCCTTGTCGTTTTCACTGGAGAATTTGGCCGAAATCCCTTCGCCCAAGGAGTCGGTCGTGACCACAACCCCCAAGGTTTCAGTGCTTGGATGGCAGGCGGAGGCACAAGGGGTGGCACCGTTTATGGGGCGACAGACGAGCTCGGCTACTACGCCACCGAGAACGTATCCAATATTTACGAACTATGGGCCACTGTGCTCCACTTGCTAGGCGTCAATCATGAAAAACTCACTTTCCAGCATGGTGGCAGAAATCTTCGACTGACCGATGTACACGGAAAGGTCTGGTCCAATATTATCGCTTGATGACTCAGTCTTATCTAAGGAAACTAGGCCGCAACCGATTTCATCTCACACCTAACAGGTCCAGTCCCAACTATCGCCGGCAACTTAACTATATTCTTAGGAATTATCGCAAGCTTCACGAGGAAGTGTCGTTGTAGCTACATTGCAGAGCAGCGTCGTTTTTTCTCTGCTGGTTAGTAGTGACACCGACTTGTCGGAGTCTCCACTCCAACCAGCCATAAGATCTTCATTTGGGTTGATCGGTAACTTCACCTCTCGACCCCGAACCCTGAAATACTGAATGCGATCTCCCAAAAGTTAAACTGAAAGCAACTATTTTTGGGGATATTATTTGAGATCCCTTTCAGAATGAAAAATGCATAGCTAGACTCGCGTGAGAAAAATCGACCAGTTGGCTCTCACCAGGGAGCGAGGCGTCTCGATCGAGAGCCCAACTGTGGACGATGTGTAAGTAAGTAGCCACTGAATTGGAAATAGCGTACTAAGAGCCAATTCTAAATGCGAGGTGATTGGCCATTTCATGTCCATCGGATACGTATCCTAAGTCCAATTCTGAAATTCCGGCTGTGTGAAAGATCAGTTTATTCGATACGAAAAATGCTCTTTTCAAAGCGAATTCCCAAAACGATCCTTCCGCATCGAATGAATAGTAAGCATCCCCTGTTAATTCATTCGGATCGGCAAAACAGTCCAACCAAAACCTACCCTGACTTCCATGTCATCGAGTCCATCGAAAGGAGTTCGCAAAGGGGGTGAATGCAGCGTAGACTTCTAGGTCGATACTACTTTGGGACGCTGAGAAAATTAATTGAATTTCATCGTATTCCTGATCAGGTGATCGTCCGTCCCCGGTAAAGTGACCGCTGATCCTCCCTTCTGATTTTGAGCGAGCGAACGGGGCACTCGATTCGGGCTCAGGAGCAAATACCGTTGAAATAACACAAATACTAGTGAGCACAATGTACCGCCTTCTGTTTAATGTTTCTTAGTATTTTGTCGAAATTGAGCACCAACAAAAATCTACCGCAACTCAGAATTCTGAAACGCACAGGTTATTCAAACCCATAATCTTGCATTCCTTCGAATACTCTCTGGATCATCTCACTTCAGCTACTCCAATTCTTTCCCAATAGACTTGCGGCTTAAACTAGGAAATTGAACTCAAAATGAGTAAAGACGAGCCCTACGGTTTACCCGTCTAAACGTTTTACCTCGACAAAGTAAGCCCCTCGTACGTTCTTCGTTTGCTCGTCCGTCAACCAAGTTTGAAGAATCGTTGGCCCCGCCTTTAAATCCAATTTAAACTTTGTGTAAGTCTCCCCTGGCTGGATATTGATGGATTCTGATGTTTCTCCAACTTTAATACGAGCTTCGATAGCACCCATTGGTTTTTCCATATCTCTGGGGTAGCGGGAAATTCGAAATTCGTATCGGCCTTCTACGCGAGTATCTAAGGCCCAAAAACCGTTTACGAAAAGAGAGTCGTCTTCGACGAGTGACATTTTCCAGATGACACCTCCGTCGGTAGGATGCCAATCGCGGGTGGTAAACCTGGTCGGATTTTCCTCCGGTGCCCCAATAATGAAAGGCGTAAATTTCCCCCCATGATCCGCAACATCTTTGAAGTGTTCCTCGTAGGCAGCCGAAAGCGATTCTACTACCTTAGGGTTTTGTCGGGCTAGGTCGGACTTCTGGCTAGGGTCGTCAAGAATGTCATAGAGCTCTCCGTTCACTAGGCGCCAACGCTCCGTCATGATCACCCTGCTAGGATATTTCTGCTCCGGTTCGACGCTGGGATTCCACATTTCAAGCTGATCCGCTTGCCGATCGACAAACAATTTCCGCTCTCTCCAATTACTTGATTTCCCTCGCAAAAGCGGCACAATGCTTCTGCCATCGAAGGCAACATCGCTAGGTTTTTCCAGGCCACACAGATCGATTAAAGTGGGGAGCCAATCGAGGTGTGCAGTCAATTCCTCTAAGGTCCCTCCAGAATCAAGCGTGCCCGGCCATCGGACGAAACAAGCCACGCGGTGACCTCCTTCATAGGTAGATCCTTTTTTGCCTCTCATGCCCGCATTGTATCCCTCCATCGTTCGAAAGTCGACTCCCCCTCCAGTGCCATTGTCTCCCATGAAGATTACCACCGTGCTTTCATCGATACCCCATTGGTTAAGGGATTGTAGCAAACGTCCCAAGTTCTCGTCGAAATTCTGAACCATTCCAAAGAATTTCGAACGTGGCTCAGATAAACCTTTCGAAAGGAACGGATCGGAGTAACTTGAATCAACAGTGAGTGGTCCATGCATTGCGTTGAGCGGCAAATAGACGAAAAAGGGTTGTTCGAAACCAGTCGCCTCACCTTCACGAATAAAACGCAGTGTTTCGTCGAAGAACACATCCGTGCAATAACCGTGAAATTTCTCAGGTACGCCGTTACGATAGTAGGTGTCGCTAAAGTAGTCGTTCCCCACTGGATTTCCAATTTCATCGACGCCTCCCGCAAGATGGTGCACCGTGTCATCAAAACCTCGGTACCGTGGTGCATACGGATAAGGATCGCCGAGATGCCACTTACCAAACATTCCCGTTCGGTAGCCAGATGCCGCAAATACGTCTGCCATCGTCGCCTCCTTGGCATTGAGTAACTGCCTTCCTTCGGTTACTGCCCAAGCTCCTACGCGAACACTGTATTTACCCGTCATCAGGGCAGCTCTGGTTGGCGTGCAATAGGGATCGACGTGGAAGTCGTCCAAACTAATTCCCTCATCGTGAAGCCTATCGATATTTGGCGTTTTCAAATAGGGGTTTCCGTGACAAGACATGTCACCGTACCCTTGGTCATCGGTCACGATGAGAATGACATTGGGTTGAGAGGCGAAGGAGCCGGTGCAACCAAAAACAACGGCGAGAAGGCTTTTAACTAAGGAAAACATAATCTGCACTAACGGTGATTAACAGTGACCTCGTGAACTAACTCAAGTCCCGTGATATCCATGGTGCTGACTTAAATTTATCTTGGAAAGTATTTGCCTAATCCGCGACGAATAACCTTCGTAGCCACAGTAAGGCGGCAGATTATTAACTCCTTGGTTAGTGAAAAACCCCCTTTGATCAGGGCTTCAACAGGTTTTTAAGAAAAGCTCAACTAGGCGATCAACTCTCGAATGAGCTGACCTCCGAATTGAGACAGCTGCTTATAGCGGCCACCGTGCAGATAAGTCAACTTGTTGTCATCGAGTCCGAGTAAGTGCAAGAGTGTTACGTGAAGGTCACGTATTGGATGTACCACATCCACCGCACTCTTACCCAGTTCGTCAGTTGCCCCAACGATTGCCCCCTTCTTCACTCCGCCTCCAGCAAGCATCATGGTCATCGCCTCCGCGTTGTGGTCGCGACCCAGTGAATAGACTCCTCCTCGCTTATTGTTGTCGGGGGTTCTTCCGAACTCACCCGTCCATATGACGAGCGTTTCATCAAGCATACCGCGTTGCTTCAAATCCTTAATCAACGCCGCCATCCCACGATCCACACTTCGGATACGAGAGGAATGACCCTCTTCTAGATAATCGTGACTATCCCATCCACCAGTGAATATTTGCACAAAACGCGTACCCTCTTCAACTAATCGACGCGCCATCAAACATTGGCGACCGAATACAGCTGTTTCCTTATCATTCATACCGTACATTTCCCGAACGTACTCAGGTTCGCCTTTTAGATCGATGACATCAGGCACTTCGGTCTGCATACGATAAGCCAACTCGTAGCTTTCCATACGGGCCGCAAGATCCTTGTGCTCAGGATGCCTATAGGCATGACGCTGATTCAGAAAGGCTAATTCGTCTAAGGCTCTGCGCTGGTGCTCCCGTGTCTTGTTAGGCTGAGACTTAAGGTCCAAGATGGGAGATCCTTCGGGCCGTAGTCGTGTACCTTGATAATGGGCCGGAAGAAAGCCATTAGACCAATTGCCTGCCCCCCCCTGAGGCATTGCCAACTCTGTCATGACAACGTAACCTGGCAAATTCTGATTCATTGAACCGAGTCCGTAGGTCGTCCACGCACCCAGAGCGGGATCGCTTCCTAAGCGGCTCCCTGTATTCATGTGGAAGAGTGCTTCCGGATGATTCACTGACTCCGCTTGACATCCGCGATAGTTACAAAACTCATCGGCCACTTCTGGGTCAGCGATGTATTGCCATTGGTCACACATGTCTAGACCGGACTGACCCACTTTTCGAGATCCAAATGGGCTGCCCACGAAAAATTTGAACGGGTCACCCTCTTCTGCCAAAGTAGATTCCTGCTTGTGCAACCTTTGGAGTTCGGGCTTTGGATCAAACGTATCCATGTGTCCTGGAGCTCCCTCCATAAATAACATAATCACCGACTTCGCCTTGGCAGGGAACATAGGCTCTTTCGGCCAGAGGGGTCCTTGATCTGTGGCCGACGCCTTTAATAAGGAAGAAGGGTAGTCCTTGGCCAACATGCTTGTCATGGCAAGGGATCCGAGCGATGCAGTGAGACCGCAAAGAAAGTCACGACGGGTGGTCGGCGTAGACAAAGGACGAGAACAGATGGGTAATTTCATGATATTAGTTTTCTCCTATAGATCTTTTCCCTAAAGTTTGTACGAGTACGAACGGACCTACTGGAGAGTTAAGTTTGATGGGAATGATGTCATTTGTAAGGACCGTCTCAGTACACGTGAACAAATTCGTTGGTGTTAAAGAGGACAAGGCAAAGGTCGGCCAGAGCACGGGTATCCGCATCTACATCGGTTGCTTTTTTATCGGGCACATAGTTTTCGAAAGCGGGGAGTATTTCTTCATATTCGAAAGGCTTTCCGGAAAACTCCTCTACGAGTGAACGGGTGATCTTGGTCGGATAAGTTACCGGAACGGGCTTATGTTCCTTGTGGTAGTCCCTCATATTCTCCACGTAGTCCAACATATGCATTTGCTCCTCCTTGGTTGGGCTCCTAGAGAGTGCTAACTCAAAGGCCCTGCTCACTCGCTTGGAAAAACTTTTCTCTTCCCGAATCAGTCGAACCGCGAAAGCGATCGACCGATCTGTAACCAAGTCGCTGTTTAAAAGGGTGAAGGCTTGCGGCGATACCGAGGCATCATCACGAATTTCGCACGAGTCATTTGAATTGGGCTGGTTAAATATTTCAAGGAAGGGATCGGCCTGCCCCCGTGCTCGATAAGCGTAAACGCTCCGACGATTTCTTTGCTCCGGTTTAGGGAACGGCTGATGAGCCGGAGCGATGGAAAATTGGATCATTCGCGGTTGCAGCGCGACCTCCATATTGATTTCAGGCATTACTGGAAGACCTCCCAACTCGGTATTCAATTCCCCCGTAATTTTCAGCATCCCATCCCGAATCTCTTCCGCAGTTAGACGGCGGGGAGGAAAGGATACAAGCAGGTCATTGCTAGGATCGACCGTTTCCAGCTTCTCCCTGGCGGGGTGGATAGTTGATTGTTTGTATGTGTCTGACAGCATGATGAGCTTATGCATCCGCTTGATCTTCCAGCCCCCATCAACGAATTCAGCGGCAAGCCAATCAATGAGATCGGGATGCGTTGGTTTTTCGCCCTTCGCTCCGAAGTTGTTCGGGTTTGCTGCTAATGGTTTCCCAAAGTGATGCTGCCAAATGCGATTCACGTATGATCGGCTAGTTAGTGGGTTGCGTGCATCGGCAATCCATCGAGCAACTGCTAGACGCCTGCCATCAAGATCCTCCGGAATGATGTAGGGATCATCGCCTGCGGGGTCCACGGGAACACCAAGAGCACTCAGAACTCCGGGTGAGACTCTTTCTCCTGGAGCTTTTAGGGAGCCCCCCAACAAAATAAAGCTCTCGGTCATTTCGTTCTCTTCAATCTTGTCGGTGACCCGGAGCTTGCGTGCATTAACTGACTTTGGTAAATGGCTATTAAATACGCTTTGAACCATAGGCTGATAACGCTCTTTTCGCCGCTCCCAAATCCAATCGTCTTGTTCACGAACCTTCAGGCGACCTTCATCGATGTAGTCTAATCCGATATCGCGGGGAGGTTTATTATCATCATGAAGTTCTTTCCTTGAAGCATAATCGACATACTCCAGACCTCTTTCCGTAAACCAAGCCTTGGCGGCCGCTTCGCGTTTTTCATGCAGCAACTCTTTTTTCTCAGCCGCAAACGCGTGCAACTGCTCAACCATCGCTCTTCCCTCTTCGAAGCCGTTGAGATTTTCTTTTGGATGGAAAGCAGCGGGTCTTTCTGCAAGTTGTGTAGTCGAAAAGGCTGAATATAATCTGTAGTAATCCTTTGTGGGCAGAGGGTCAAACTTGTGGTCGTGGCACTTTACGCACCGCATTGTGGTTGAAAGGAAAGTCTGCCCCACCGAGTTAACGATATCGTCAATGTAGATTTGACGGGCCTCAGGCTTCGCGACCATGGCCGAATCCCAAGGTCCCATTCGCAGAAAGCTCGAGGCCACCATCCATTCGGTTTCCTGAGGGGTGTAAGCCCCGGTCCCGTGAATTTTACTTATGGCTTCTTCGTCGCCATCTAAACGGTCCTCGACCGAATTCGCGACCAATTCATCCCCCGCCACTTGTTCGATGACGAATTCATTGTATGGCTTGTCTTCGTTAAATGAACGAATCACATAGTCACGATACCGCCACGCATTCGAGCGCTCATAGTCGTTGGACATTCCTCCCGTATCGGAATAGCGAGCCACATCAAGCCAATGCTGGCCCCAACGCTCCCCGTAGTGATCGCTCTCCAGTAAACGGTCTACGAGCTCGGTCCATGCAGAATCCGGGTTTTGCTTGAATGCCATCTTAAAATCCGCGACCTCTTCCGGACTTGGCGGAAGGCCGGTTAGATCAAAAGACGCTCGACGTATCAACGTTATGGGATCCGCCTGCGGCGCGGGTTCATATCCTGCTTCCTGCAGCTTCGCTCCGACAAACGAATCGATCGGGTTTCCCGTTTTCGTCGGGACTTCAGGTACCGCGGGTTTACGAATCGGCATGAAAGCCCACATGTCCTCAGGCTTGTACCGGCGATATGTCCACTCGTCCGACAACCCGCCAGAATGATCAATGAGAATCCCTTCCTCGTTCTCTCTGACTTTACGTTCCGCTAACCGAATTTCGTTTTGTCGTTTCTCATCCGGCCAGTGAGCACCCGCATTGATCCATTTTTCTAAATCGGCTATTTGTACTTCGGAAAGCCGATCGTTCTCCTTTGGCGGCATTTCAAAATCCGGATCTTTCCAACGAACCGCTTCCATTACGAAGCTGTACTCCGCATCACCGGGAATCAAGACGTCGTCGAAAAATTCTCCACCTTTGACAAAATCCTCCAGCGTCGTCAGCTTTAATCCGCCTTTCACTTCCTTGCCCGGTCCACCATGGCAACTAAAACATTTCTCGGAGAGCATTGGTTTAATTTTCAATGTAAACAGACGCTCCATTTCAGTTTCATCAACGACTGCAGACACTGTGGATAAACTAGCCGTAGCAAACGCTACAAAAAGTATCAGTGAAGCTCTCATATATTAGCGTAGAGCTTTCCTTTCGAAAGACCGTAACGGTCAAATCTAATATTACTACACGCCATAGAGCCAGCCCAACGATGGACACCTCCAATTTCTTTTTTTAAATACATTTATATCTAAGGTCTTCCTTTCTCGTAAAGTTCTGCGATTTCGCTGGCGGACAATGAGCCGCTAAAAATAGCAAATTCATCGATCGCTCCGTTCAAATTACGGAGAGCAAAATTTGGATCACCCCTCGTGGGTTCATTCCAATTTCCAATAGAAGCCGCCCCAATTCTAACCGTATCCACAATGTACTCGTCTGTAATTCGATCCTGACTGATTGCTTCTCCATTCACGAAGTGAGTCGTTGTCTGCTCATCTACGTTATAAACAGTCGCGATTTGTAACCACTTTCCACTTTGAGAGGGATCCCACATAGGAGGAGAATAAGCGATGTGCTTGTCTTTTCCAGATCCTGGTAATGCATCTCTCCGTTTTACGGAAAAGAAGAGTCTTCCATCGTTCATGATCTGCCAATGCGGTTCGTTCAGCTCATGGCCATCTGTGAGGAAAAGGGAATTGTACATTCGATCCAAACTGTCGATACGAGCCCAGCAATAAAAGGTTACCGATCGGTGCTCTCCAGGAATCGACACACGAACACGACTGCCTGCGGGACTGAAGTTTAAAGCACTCCCAGACTGGCCCCAGCGATCCGCATCGTTGCGAGCACTCACCACCGTGCCATTCAAACCAGATTGGGACGAGTCCAATAACTGACGTCCCCACTCGTTTGATTGGTGTATGGGGTAATAGGCGATCATTCTTGTGTCATTGCCTAACACCGCCGCACTATCTGACCATGCCTGGCGGCGCTGCAGCCTTTGACTGACAAATCTCTGCTCGAAGTCCGCTAACCCAGTAAACTGGCTAGGTTCGAATGCCACTGACTCCGGATTCCCGGTTGCCGTCCACCGGAGAGACTGTCCATTAGACAAATGCTGCTTCTGCTCGCCTTTGGGATGCCACTCGATTTCCCCATCGAGGACGTGCATGTCCGCATGCTCGGGAGTGACGTTCAAAGCAAATTCCGTTCCCAGATCAACAACATCGCCAGAGTTGGTCAACACTCGGAATCCGTTAGCAGCGGTGGGAACCAGCGCCCGTATTTTTCCGTGCAACACAGACATCTCCATGGGCGAGTTTATTTCAAACTCCGCTTTTCCCTCTAAAATAATCGTGACACCACTGAAAAGTTCGAGTCTGGCAAGACCGGATTCCATTTGCAAGGGGCCTTGCGGGACCAAGTCTCCCCTGTTTAGGTTCGGTTGGTTTACCCAAACCGCTTCCGAGTGTTCCGCCAAAACAGCGTAGCCCGTTGCGATGGGCTCTGCTGCAGCAATGTCACTTGTTCTGACTTCGAGGCTACTTTTTAATCCATAGGCACTTATGAATGCAACTGCGAAAACTGCAGCGATACCCGCCAAAACACTAAATTTTCCTGGCCAAGCGGATACTATTTGATCATTTTCTTCCTCAAGTAAAAGACTAGATTCCAATCTGAGCGAGTCGGTCAGTTTCAGTCTGGAGTAATAAGCTTGGCGGGCTTCCGAGCTAACCCGCATTTCCGCTTCCAATTTAAAAAAATCTGCTTCGGAGATGGATCCCTCGATTAGATCGTCGATTAGCGGATCGCGATCGTTCAAGGTCATGCTTGAGCCTCCTTTGCTAAAGCGATGCGCCTCTCGACGCACAAGAGCAAGCGATTGCGAATACGATGAAGCGTTACCTTCAACCCACCAATACTGCGGCCCATTTTAGCCGCGTACTCCTTCAGCGGCGTCTTCTTAAAATACCGATGATGGATCAGATCGCGATCCGCTGGCTTGAGGCTTTTGAGACAAGCCTGCAAGGCTATGTGATGCTCGGACAAATCGTGAAGATGGTTGGTCATTTCCTCCGCTATGATTTCCTCTAGCTCTTCACAGAAAACCAGGCGGGCATCTTTGGCTTGCTTGAACCTGTATTTGCGAACCTGGAAGCGAGCAATGCTGAAAGCCCAGGCCTTGAAGTTAGTTCCGATCTCAAAATCGCTCCGTTTCTCCCAGATAATCGTGTTCGTATCCTGAGCGACATCATCGCAATGTGGATCCCCCGGCATCAAGGATTCCACATACAATCGCAGGGCTGACTGGTTTTGAGTCAGCAAGGAGACAATTGCGGCATTCTGTTTTTGTTCCTCCATCGGGCTGTACTAAAGCAAATCCATCTATTACCTAAAAGGTTAACACAAATCGGGGGAATTTCTAAAGATTTATTGGGTTTAGATAAAACCGAAACTCCAAAAGCTCATTTTTCGGGTCAATTTTCCCCACTCTCTAACGCAAACTTTCAATGACTTTTAAGTGGTCCTTTGAGAGGGCTAAGTTGCTCAATTCCTTGGGATTTAAGCGTTGGTCGTTAAGTTCGATGCCTTCATCACCCTGCTCGCCCCATGCTACGTAGTGCCAACGATCCGCACGGATGCTGTATCCGTCCACGTCCACGAAAAAGGTCATGATATACTCAGGTCTATTTTTCGGATTTCGAGCGTTTGCCCACCCGTTCGTCCTTTTGACGGAGTCAAGCTAAAGATCCGCAGTCGATCCATCTCGAACGAATCTACCTAGTTATCACATCCCAGTATCGCGTGCGCTTGGAGCTACCTTTGGGACCGGTCACTTGTAGCGTTATCATTTTTCGCACCCCAGGTCCGAACTCGTGAATCGGGTTTCGTTCATTTGAAGTAGTGCCATCACCAAAGTCCCACTTCCAGGAGGTGATCTTTCCGATCGACTCGTCGTGGAACGAAACCATTCCCGCATCAACATCGAGAATCTTGAATGTCCATTCCGCTCTCAAGTCTGGCTGCAAAATAGATTCAATGGGAGCAAGCCTAAATGGGATTAGGTAGGTCGCATCCTTAACCATTTGTACGTTGTGGGCCAGATTGTAGTGCCCATCACGCTTGTCTCCGTCGAAATCGAGAATCGACCAAGATAGTCCGATTTCCATGCCCTCTTCCAATTCGGTTTCAACTGCGTCTTCTGGCCGGTCGAAGGGTGCATAGTCGAAGGGTGTGATCCAGCATTCCAAGATTAGCTTCCCGCTCTCCCCATGTTTAAGGTCATGGGAAAATGCATGATTCGAATACGGAAACTCACCTATCCAAGGTTGAGACCCCCAGACCAGGACCCAGGCGTTGTTTACTGGGGGGGTGTAAATATGATAGTTCTGAGCGTGCACCCCAGCGAAGCGTATGTGATTCTCCAGGAATTCCGGGCTCATTTGATCTTTGTTGTTTGGCGGCAAGATTTTCGGATTGAGAATAAAGGGACCTCCAGAACGATCCCCGTCGACCGCGATCTCAAAAATGTCATTCAGGTACCCTTTCGGATTAGTCCGCTCGAAATCCCAAAAATCGTCGTAAGCTTCGTATAAAAAGTAGAGGCGATTCATTCCTTTGACCCAACCAACGATTACTTTTACATCTAAATCTTTGCGGTCTATTTCAACGCCATGCCCATCCTCCGTATCGTTGAGAAATTCTATTCCGTAGGTGTAGTCATCCGGCACGATTTCCCAATCGCTCGTGTCTCCATCGATGCGCGGCATCGCATCCCGCGGAAACTGGAAAATCTTAAAATCGACGTTTGGGTGAGGATTCTGGAAATCGGCTAGCGCTCCTGGAGTGAATACCCGCAGAGTAACAAAGGTCAGTACCAGGACTTCAGGAAGAAGCTTCAATTGTACCATTGCAGTACTTTGTTGGATTAGGGTGCTCCTGGCAACCGGGAATTCTGAAAGGCAAAGCTGACGATCCTTAGCAATCCTTCATCTCTTCAATCGATAACTCCGAGTAGTGCTGTTTCGAAGTAAAAGCCCTAGCATAATTTCTGGAATTTCCGTTGTATCCCAGTCCTTAGCTCCTAACTTTCTTCTTATGCTTCGAAATATAATTACCTCGTTTGCTGTCTCGGTCCTCGCATTAGGTCTCTTTCCCCATTCGGGCTGCTCCCAGCCGCTCGTTTCAACTGATAATGGAGGACTCCAGTTGCCCGAGGGTTTCAAGGCTTTAGTCGTGGCCGACAATGTAGGGCGGGCTCGGAGACTGGCGGTGAGGGAAAACGGCGATATTTACGCAGCACTGATGGACCCTATTGATCTCGGTTATGTCGTGGCGATGCGAGATACGAGCGGTGATGGGGTCATGGACGTCATCAAGTACTTCGGGGAGCTGGATAGCCAATGCAAATCATTGGAAATATATAAGGGCTATCTATATGTCGGGTCCACTACTCAAATAGTAAGGTTCCCGCTCGATCCCAAGCAACTCCTACCAATCGGCCCATACGAGACCGTCGTATCCGGTTTTCCCACACCAAAGAATCATCGCAGCAAAAATATTACGTTCGACGACTCGGGTAACCTCTATGTATCAGCCGGGTCTCCCGGCAACTCCTGTCAGGAGGTTGACCGGACCTTGCACTCCCCTGGAAAATTTCCTTGTGACGAACTCGAACGATATGCGGGAGTATGGATGTTCGATGCAGAAACACTGGGCCAGACCCAACTAGAGGACGGATTCAAGTTCGCAACTGGCATTCGCAACAATGTTGCTTTTCAATGGGATCCACTGAAAAAGGAGCTCTACGGCGTCAATAACGGTCGCGACAACCTTTTACAAAATTGGCCCGAACTGTACAACGAGCAAGAAAGTGCGGAGCTTCCCTCTGAAGAATTTCATCACATCAAGGAAGGTTCCAATTTCGGCTGGCCCTACACCTACTACGACCACGAACAGAATACACGTATCATTAGCCCAGAATATGGTGGCGATAAGCTAAAGCGTCCCGAAGAGGGTCTTTATGATGATCCAGTCCTGACTTTTCCTGGCCATTGGGCACCTGTAGGGCTTCAGTTTTACAACGCCACTCAGTTTCCACAAAAGTACCACGGCGGTGCTTTTGTATCCTTCCACGGTTCCTGGAATCGGGCCCCCCTTCCACAGCAAGGTTACAACATTGCTTTTGTCCCATTTGACGGAGTTTTGCCAGAGGGAGGCTACGAGATATTTGCGGACGGCTTCAAGGGCTCCGATGTACTGCATGTTCCGAATCAAGCCACGTACCGGCCTACTGGCCTGACAGTTGGCCCGAACGGATCCCTTTATGTATCGGAAGACAAAGTGGGCCGTATTTGGAAAATTATGTACATGGGTGGAAAAGGCGTTTCCTCAAAAGCGGTTGCAGCCAAGGAAACCCAGATCGTGCAAGAAGTTATCCGCACGGGTAATCCCATTCAAATAGCTGATCCAAAGGGTGAAGCGATCTACAACCAGTATTGCCTGGCTTGCCACCAGGCAGACGGAAGCGGAGTGCCCAACATGCAGCCTTCACTAATCGGATCCGAAAGGCTTTCTAGTTCCGATGATACCTTTCTGATTAAATTAATGCTCGAGGGCAGCGAATGGATACAGGATAGGGAATACAGCAACCTTATGGCCAGTTTCTCTTTTTTAACGGACGAAGAAATTGCTCTGACACTGAATTTTGCTCGAGCCCGATTCGCCAACGCCAGCTCGAATGTCCAAGCTAGCGATATCGCCAAGATGCGATAGCCAATCCAGAGGGCTAATGCCTGCACTATTCCTATTGGGTTCAAATCGATACTCCCCCAGCAATTTACATTAAATGTAAAATTAAGGCATATAAAAGCTCGACATACACTGTTCGCATGTTTGCTTCGTTAATGTCTACTAACCGTCTTTCTTCTCCCACACTCCCCCGTCACGAAAGAGTACACTTGATTCAGTGTACCATATAATGACAAAGCAGAAAGGCATAGATTAACTTAAAAGAGAGGTTATTCCTTAACATGAGCGAAATAAATCGATCAAGACTACTATGGGCCGGCTTTATGGCGATTCTCGCTGCTGGAGTTGGCTTTGCCATCCGTGGCGGAATATTTGACAATTGGGCAGGTGAATACGGTTTCACGGGCGCGCAGCTAGGTGCAATCGGTGGAGCGGGCTTTTCTGGCTTCTGCTTCGGCATCATCATCGGCGGCGTAGTTGTTGATAAGATTGGCTATGGTAAACTGGTCCTCTTGGCCCTCGCCTGCCACGTGCTTTCCGCATTTGTGACCTTTGCAGCCGGTGGGGATTCTGCCTATGCCTTCTTATTTTGGGGCATGTTCATCTTCGCCTATGCGAACGGAACGCTCGAGGCGGTTGCGAATCCTCTTATCGCAACGCTCTACCCTGAAAGCCGGACACACTACCTCAATATTCTACACGCTTCATGGCCTGCGGGCATGATTATCGGAGCTGTAATCGGATGGGTGCTCGACGATAAATTCGGAGTGCCTTGGAAGTATCAGCTCGCTATCTACCTGGTTCCCACAGTCATTTACGGAATTATGTTTCTCGGCCAGAAATATCCGAAATCGGAAGCATCAGAAAAAGGACTGGGGCTGGGCGACATGATGAAGGATGTCGGAATCTTGGGCGGGCTCGTGATCTGCTATTTGCTTTCTCTTTTCCTCTCCACCTTGGGAGTGTCGTTTCTATCACCTACGGTTAGCTATATTGTCGCTTTTATAATTTTGGTTGCTATCGGCTACATTACCAAGTTTTCAATGGGCTCGATCCTTCTTTTTATTCTATTCGTCGCCCACGCTCTAGTAGGTGCAGTAGAACTGGGAACAGACGGATGGGTGCAAAACATAACCGGAAACATACTTACTTCTGAGCAAGGCAAAATCCTCTTCGTCTGGACATCAACGATCATGTTTGCCCTTCGCTTCAGTGCAGAGTTCATCGAAACACGTTTGAAGCTTTCGCCTGTAGGGATTCTGCTCGTATGCTCGATTCTCGCTTTCATAGGACTGAACATGGCGGCTGGAATGACCAGCTTCCTTGGAGCGATGCTTGCATTAGGCATCTACGCAGTCGGAAAAACCTTCTTCTGGCCCACCATGCTTGCCGTTGCGGGTGACCGCTATCCGCATACCGGAGCAGTCGCTATGAGCATCATGGGTGGAATCGGAATGCTCTCGGCAGGTCTACTCGGATCTCCAGGTCTTGGTTTCGCTAAGGATCACTACTCTGGCAGAGCCTTGGAAGAAGCGAATCCAGCAATCTACCAGGTCGTTAAGGCGGACGCTCCCAGCTCTTTCTTGTGGTTGGGCACCACTGGTCTAGACGGAACGAAATTGAGTGAAGCTCAAGGCCGCGTGACAGAAGGGAAAGCAATCCCGGGTGACAATGATATCGTTGCAGCGAGTATTGAGGGCGATCGCAAGACACTGAGAGCCGATGCTTACATACCACTTACAATGGCAGTGATCTATCTAGGGATTATGCTCTACTTTAAATCGATTGGCGGCTATCGGCGGGTCGCTATCGAAGAAACATCGTAGATAAGGACTTACCTACAATCTTGAAAGGTGCTGTTATGAGACAGCACCTTTTTTTGTGTCGATTGCGAAGGTTAGTTAATGCCAGCGCCTGAGGTTTAGGTGGAACATCTCCAACAATAATAACCAATGGGGACTGAGTGGGTACACAAATAAAAATAAAGCCAACAAGCAGGGTTCTCTAAAGATCTCCCTGTCCGACCTTTCAATCTAACTAGCACAAGCAGCTCGCTTCTTTTTTTCCCGTCTTATACTCAAATCAAACTCCTTGGGCGTTGCATACCCATTAAGCTCTTCCACCCAGACATCGAATATTCCCTTCCTGCATCTAAGGTCACCTCCAATCCATCTTGAGACGAAGCCAATCGCTTTCGGATGACCACCCCTTTCCTCTAGATTGCCATCACTCCTCCCACAAATCCTTGATCAGCCTTTGAAATCAAAAAGTGGGCCTCTTTCTTCGATTCTGGGCGGCCAGCCACTCCTCTCTCGTGTTCCGGGTAGTAGTGAAAATCGTCCATTATAACGTCATCCACTCGGGCCTTTTCTCCGTCTCTCAGAGCGATCTTCCCGAGAATTTCTGCGATATAGTAGAGGTTTGGAGCTCTTTGGCTGACGCTTGCATCGCCAGTGATCACACCGACGTTTTCTGCTCCACAGTCCCGAAATGAAGCCAGAAATTTCTCGTTTACGAGGGCCTTGACGGGGTAGGTATAAACGGGCCGCCTGCCGAAAAGAAATGCATCGCTGCCGCTACCAGAGACTTCCCAGAGCCAGTCGGCGTTCTCAAGATGACGTTCTTTCCACTGAAGACTTCCAGTATCGCCTCTTCTTGTGTGGGATAGGGCTCGATGTTTTATTTCGACAGGTAGTCTAGGAAATGCTGGAGAAGCTCGTTCGAATCTAGTTTGCCCTTCTGCGGCTGCAGGGAAAAGTCCATTTACGCCGCGAGCCTCCGGCACTCGCCCGAAGGAGCAACAAAATCACCGACTTTAAAAACCCGCCCCAGCTATGGCTCGCGATTTCCACTATTCCTTCGTATTTAGGATACCAAGACGGTTTTCAAATAATTCAAAACTCCTTCCGGCACACATTGGCTATTGCAGAACCAATCCCTTGCTCCTTGAGTAAAGCCAATCGCCTCATGATTGTAAGCGTTTTCATCGCCATTCAAGCCATTATCAACGCATACTTGTACTACACAATTACCAACGGTCTGGGAAGAGACTCTTGGCTAGTGTTGGCGATTATTGTATTCTGCCTATTTTCCTTGATAGCAGCCCTCCTCATGGAGCGAACAAGCTGGTTGAAGAGTTCTCTAATCGTTTCCAAAATCGGATATAATTGGATGGGCGTTGGATTTATCTTTGCCTCTGTGGCACTCGTTTTCGATTCTGTACAGTGGTTTGTACCCAATATCGACGATGGCATTACGCTGATTGGCGTAGTGGTCATCGGGGGAAGCCTTTTCATTTGGGGGTTGTTCGCAGCTAATCGGATAAACATCCGCCACATCTCCCTCCATTCATCCAAGATCCGGACTCGGGTAACCCTCACTCAGATCTCAGACCTACATCTGGGCGACACTAGCACCCAATCCCGCCTGCGAAAGGTGGTGAAAACAGTCAATCAGCTTGGCCCTGATATCATCGTCTCAACGGGCGATCTGTTCGATGGCTATCTTCCTCTGATGAGGCCGTATGTAGAACTGCTCAAAGAGATGTCAGCCCCCCTTGGGAAATACGCAGTGAGCGGAAATCACGAAGTTTATGCTGGACTCGAGGAAGCACTCGAACTGACAAGAGAATCAGGTTTCACCGTACTTAGAAACGAATCCATAACCATGGAAGACCGAATTGCCCTAGCCGGCATCGAGGATCCGACTGCACGGAGAAATGAGGATCGTATCGCGATTGCGGCTCAATGCTTCAAAAATCTCTCACCCGACCTGTACACAATTTTCCTAAATCACCGGCCCAGCATCCGTCCCGAGCGATTTGAGCGATTTGATCTTCAATTGTCGGGCCATACCCATGGCGGACAGATTTTCCCGTTTCATATTCTGTCGAAACTCGCCTACAAGGCCAAACCAGGACTCAGCGAACTAGCTCCGCATACCTTTCTTTACCTCAGCAGAGGCACTGGTTCCTGGGGTCCTCAATTGCGTATCTTCGCACCGCCTGAAATTACGCATTTCACCATCAATGCTTCGGTGCTCTGATCTGGCACTAGGGATAGGTGCGAAAGGGATTTACGAAGATTCGCTTAGGACGCTACCTCAACGTTGACAACGGGATTTTGACCTGGATCCGGCCGATTAATTGTTACCTGCATCGGACGGCAACAAACCTCACAATCCGTTACCATTTCGATCTCTTGGAAACTATGTCCAGACAAATCAATTTCAAGAGTCTGCTCGCAAGTGGGAAAGATAATGCCCAACAATTCCACGAAGTGAAAGCGATTCAAAGTAGTAAACTGGCAGTTCGTATTTTGAGCTCAAATGCAAGGCTCGGTTTGTGATCGTCTACCTCGCGGCCGTCGCCCACCCTTTGCTATGTTCGAGGAGCAAATCCACACTGCTGAGGTCATAGATGACTTATTTCCTGATTAAGAGATGGAACTCCGGTCTTCTCTCGTGCAAAACCCTGTTAAAGCGTTTTTAATGACCTGCTTCAACAAGAACTTTAGCCATCGCTTCCTATATCTTTTGCCGTTCGGTTTAATTTGCCTTTTTTTTGGCTGTCGGTTAGAACAAAACCTCTCTCCTGAGGAACTAGTCGAGGCAAAAGCAGCATTTGAATCCTGTCTGGTTTGCCATAGTACCCAGGAGATGCAAAGAGGTCCGATTATCAATGGTTTACCCGCCTGGTATAACAGACAACAGTTACGCAAATTCTTGGAGGGCACTCGCGGTCAAAGTCTGGAAAACAAGTCTGAGCTCCTTATGGGATCGGCTCGTGATCGCATATCAGATGAGAGAACGATCAACCTGCTTTCTCAGTACATTGCATTACTACCTCCAAAGCCTTACTTACCAGTCGTCAAAGGAAATGCACTGAATGGCTCAGTCCTTTACCAGAGTTGTATTCCCTGCCACGGAGCAAAGGGAGAAGGGAACGAAATGCTCAAATCCCCTCCGCTCAATATCCAGGAGGACTGGTATATTCTCGATCAACTGCGAAAGTTCGCTTCAGGAAAGCGTGGACACCACCCTAAAGATATTGAGGGTATCCAAATGGCGTATGCTTTGGTGAATCTTGACGGAGAATCTCTCAAGGATTTAACCGCCCACATACAGGATTTTAGCGTGTTTACTCAATAAGGACCGGCTGAAATCATGACGCTACAAATTCCTGTAACGCTGACTTCAATTGAGGGTACGCCATGGCAAATAGTGTAATTAGTGGAATCATTCCGATTGTGGAACCTGCCATGAGAACTGCCTGTGGCGAATTCAAACTGCTTCCGTAAAGCGCTGCTAAACTTATCGGCAAGGTCCTCGCTTCCTCGCTATGCAGGATAAGCATTGGAATTACATGGGCATGCCAAGCGAGGACAAAATGGGCGAAGCCAAATGCGATGAGGAAGGGCCTAACAAGCGGAAATACGGAAAGGAAGGTCCTCCACTCGGATGCTCCCTCCATGCGAGCGACTTCAATTAATTCCTTCGGCACGAGCCGGAATACTCGAGCGAAAAACAGGAGGCCAAGTCCACTTACCATACCCGGCAATGCCACCCCTAACGGATTGTCAAACAGCCCTAGTGCGTTGACCCAAACAAAGAGTGGCAACGCCACCATCTGTGCGGGAATCAGAACCACCATACAGCCTAAAGTGACAAGAGTCATTCTGCCGCGAAATTGGTACGTTCCGATGATGTAGCCAGCCATTGCGGCTAAGACGGTTGCTCCGATACCCTGGGAAATTGAAATGCCAATCGAATTAAAAAGCGTACGCTCGAAATTGAGATACTCTCCCGAAAACAGGATGCCAAAATAATGCCCCGTCCATTCGTTCGGCCAAAAGACTCGTGTATTGAAAATTTCAATGTTTGATTTAAAGCTACCTAGAGCCATCCAGAATAACGGATAGAGGAAAATAAAAGCGGCGAGTAATGTGGTGAGACTCACCACCAAAGTTGCTATTCGAGAAGTTTTCACATTCTTGCTCCTTTCCAAAGGTAACGGGGGACGAGAGTTACCAGGATCAGCATTCCTGCCAGCCACGGTAAAATCGAAAGGCTTACCGCCGCACCACTGCCAAATCCTCCACCAACAAAGGCCTTCTGGTAGGCATAGGTGACAAGCAACAGTCCCGAATCGTTGGCACCGCCCGAACCACCGAAAAGGACGTAAGAGCCGGCAAATTGGGCAAAGCAATCCACCAGAAGGTAGATCAGGCAAAACGTAATCGTCGGGGAAATGAGAGGAAGAGTGATTTTGTAAAATCTCTGCCAGATATTGACTCCATCTATCGCTGCCGCATCTAGCACATCCCGCGGACGAGCGTTCAGAGCACACAGAAGAAAAAAGGTCATGAATCCCGTCCACCGCCAGACTGCTTGGATGACAATTGCTGGCATTATAAAGTTAGGATCAGACAACCAATTGACAGTCCCAAATCCCAAAGGCTCGATGAGCCATCGATTCAATAGCCCTTCTTTCCCGTGAAACACGAGGAGGAAAAGTAGTGCGAGCACGGTGGGGGGACAAAGACCGGGAACCACCAACGCAAATGCTAATGGCCCCTGCAATCCCTTCAGGCTCAGTCTGATTCCATGGGCGAATAGCAGAGCTAGCCCAATAGAAAAAGTAATTGTGCATAGGGCAAACACAGAGGTGTTAGCGACCGAGTGCCAATATCGTGAATCCTGAAGCAATTCTTTGTAATGCTTAAAGCCAACAAAAGACGGCTCGCCCCACAAAGTGTCTGACTCAAGGCTCAGCAATAATCCTTCACCCAGAGGCGTAGCCCAGAAAACGAGAAGGAATAAGAAAAACGGAGCTGCCAAGAATAGCCGCCCTAGATTTATTCTAAAAAACCCAGAATACCGTGGCATTGCGTCAGCAGATACTAATTCGGCTCTGGCGGCCCACCACCCCCTTCGAGCTGCTCCTTAAATCGTTCGAGAGCTACCCGAGCATTACCTTCCCCGTACATGATGCTGCTGAGTATTCCTTCCCGGATCATGAAAACTGCCATCGGCCGTCTTGGATTCATTATAACTCGAGGAACCTCCGGAGCAAGATCCACCAAGATTTGGCCCATCGAGTCGTATCCGAAAAACGGTTGCGGCTGGAGAAGTCGAATGTCCTCAAAGGAAGGTTTGTAAGCGGGGAAGCTGTTCCCCTGTAGGAAACGCTGCGCATTTGCCTCCTTGTTAGTCAAAACGAATTTTATGAACTCCCAGGATGCGTCAATGGATTGGCTTTCTTTGTAGATCACGAGTCCCTGTCCGGCAAAAGTCGAAGTACGAACTGAATTCGGGTTGCCTTGATCGTCGGTCCAGGTCGGAAGTGGCATCATTCCCCACTCCCCTTCCAAGTCGGAAGAGAATTGCTGAATCATGTCCAGGCCATACCAATCCGCACCCATGATAGCCACAATTTCGTTATTGGCCACGTCACCCCCAAAAAAGACAGGATCGAAAATCGAGCTACGATCCGGCATCAGGCCAACCCGCTTCTGAGCGAGTTCTCCCAAAAATTCCAGCGTGTCGACTGCCAGGTCGAAGTCTGGCAGGAGGTCGCCCGTTTCTGAAAACAAATCCGAACCTCGCTGGCGCAAGAGAATCTCAAAATAACTCGGATCCATGGCGAGAAAGGACTGATTTTGGGCTACTAGTTCTTCGCCAATATCTACAAGGTCATCCCATGTTTTAAACTCGCTCGGCGAGAGTCCGTATTGCTCAAACAGGTCTCGGCGGTAGTATATCAGCATCGCACTCATGGACTGCGGCAATCCGAGCACGCGTCCTTTCTGGCTGAAGAGCTCTAGTCGTTGAGGCATGATGTCCTCAATCAAGCCCGCTGCAATTACGCGCTCAGTCAAATCCACAAAAGGCACCTCATCCTGAAGATACATTCCGAAGAAGACTTCATCGAGTTGGATGATATCCGGTGTGTTAGTTTGGGTTTTAAAAGCGATTGCCAACTTATCGGGCATCTCACGGAAGCCGAAAGCCTGAACCTCCGCTTCGAAATCCGAATCGACTTCCTGCTGGTAAAGCCGAACCATATTGTCGTAGTAGATCTTGTCCTGCTGGGAACTGATCCAGATTTTAACTGATTCCGCGGGAACCGCCGCAGTGGCAATTCCTGACAGAATAGCAAGGAACAAGGGCTTTGATCTCATCATGAAACGAATTAGGGTGGAACGCATAGCAACTTAAACGCAACGAAATAGATTGATATCTGTATGACGTCGAGGGTGAAGACGAAGTACAAGCGAGAATGATCGTTCGTTCCCTTATTTAATCGACCCAGCTTAGAAAGCCAAGAATTGCCGAATGAGTGTAGACACCGCCTTTGGCACTTCCAATGCGGCTTTGAGCCGCAAATTCCGTTCCCATAAGTTCCGCCTTCGCCACACAGAGCAAAGTTGACTGAACTTCAGATTAAGGGGAGACTGAATAGGCGTTGCCATCGGCGTTTCCGTTAGTCGATAGTCTGTTCCATATATGATCCGGCCCCACAGTCTCGGATTGTTCAGTACTCTGTTTAGATAGTGCGATCGATTGCACTTAGTGAGGGTTGAAATATCGGTATACGGATTAGAGGATATACGGAGAGCATCTCCAGCAAGCTATCGATGTTCTCTAGTCCATTTCGCTCACCTTAACTAGCGACATGGGCGGCGATTACGAGGTCCCAGCATCCCAGATGAAACCGGAGGAGCTGTTGGTCCGCCAGGGCATTGTTAGTTTTGGAGAATGAATCTTCATCACCTACGTGAGTCAATAGTGGCAGATTGAGGGCCACCAGCCTCTTGTGAAAACTCTACAAGAGGAATTGGGGGGTCGATATCCTCAATATTGAGAATCAATTTGATGAGGACGGCCCCATTCTCCTTTGAACACTCCAACTCTTCCAAGGCATTCTTTCGATGAAGATGAGCCGAAGGTCCAAAGTAGATATTTTCATGTCGTTTTACAAAATCGCCCACGAGTCGGTTGGGGATGCAGACTTCGCCGTCAGCTAGATTAATCTCTCAACCAATTGAATACGGCTCAACCATCGCCAAGGTCACGGCCCATCAACATACTCAGATTTATTTGCAGATTGAACAATGATTTCTAGAGTCCCTTATTAACCTTTGCCTTGCAGCATAGCGTTGCTGCCTCCAAAATTTTTTTATGGAGATATGGGACTTCCAGCTTTTTCTCAATTCTTCTGTTGTCCAGGCACCACTCCCTCCTTCACCAAATCTCGCGGTATGGCATTGTATATCGTTGTTACCGTCAGGCGGCTCGGGAGCATTCGCGAGTGGGCAGCGAAACAAGGCTTGGCGAGTTAGTGCTAGTGTTCAAACTAAGGCGATCTCTATGGATCCATAATACATCTTAACTCAACCAATCGCAGGGATCATTTTCGTGCAACGCTGCATTGGAATCTTTTCACCACTCTCTTCGCGGCTCGTTTTTGAATGCCCCATCGTTTGCATGTACCAGATATTTCGTTCGAAAATCTTCCAATTGATTCTTTTTCCTCCCATTCCCAAAGGAGTCCGCTACGGTTTCTTTCGTCCATGGCCCAAGTCGGAAAACAGAACCGTCTTAATCTGCTGAGAGAATCGCCTCAGGGAATCTACTTAGATGCCGAAAATCTCGGAGAGATTTTGCTGCCTAGACACCTCATTCCTCATTGGGCAAAAATTGGCGATGTCGTCGACACTTTCCTCTATCGAGACTCAGAGGATCGACTGATCGCCACCACAAAATCACCCAAAGTTCAGGTTGGACAGTTTGCCTGCCTAAAAGTTTTGGAGGTTAATGATCGAATTGGGGCTTTTCTGGATTGGGGTCTGGAAAAGGACCTCCTACTTCCTTTTAGGGAGCAAAAGACAATTGTACGACCTGGCCAGAAGGTCGTCGTATTTGCCATGATTGACGACCACAATGATCGTCTTGTTGCCAGTGCTAGGCTGAATCGCCATTGGAATCAATCGGAGCCAGATTACCAGGCCGGTGATCCCGTCAGTCTACTGATTGCGGAAGAGACTCCCATGGGATACCGTGCGATTATCGAAAATAGGCACACGGGTCTACTTTACAAAAGTGAGTTGTCAGAGCCTCTTGAATACGGACAGTCCCTCCAAGGGTACATCAAGGAAGTTCGCCCGGACGGTAAAATCGATTTGAGACGGGACGCCGCTGGTTATCGACGCGTTTTGCCACTGGCAGAGGATATCTTTGACAAGCTGACCGATGATGGCGGATTCATTCCATTCAACGATAAGACAGATCCCGAAGTTATTCGGCGAACGTTCGGCGTCAGCAAAAAGGCGTTTAAGCAGGCCATTGGCTCTCTTTACAAACAACGCCGTATTGCCTTCAAGGGTGATGGTATCATGCTACAAGATTTCTAGTCGCCAAATTCGTCACTCCATTTCCATTGGATGGGCAGTCCTGCAAGGCCTACCAGTAGTGTTGATGAGCGGGCGGGAGACTTCCATGCAGGTTACAGAAGACTACGGCGATACGACCTAAAGCTCACCTCAGACACCATGCCCCGCAGCCCTGTTTCGGACCGCTCCCTGTCACTCAATTAGGCTGGTAATCGACTCCTTTACGGAGCTCACCGGGCGCTTTGGGTCGACAGGTCACTGACTTGATTGCTGCATTTTTGGTACAATCAATCTTGTCTTCTGAGAAATTAGGGCCATCACTTTCCTGGTTTTGGCGTTCCTGCGGAAACTTTGCTACTTTAATTTCCTCATTTCCTCACCAATCTCCAATGGCTAATTCATTCATTGATAGTTCTTTTTTAGTCACAGGATCTACTAGAGGTATCGGTCGCGGAATTGCCGAGCTGCTGATTGAAGAAGGTGCCTCAGTCGGGATTCACGGGCGCGACATGGAACGGGTAAAAGCCGTTTGCGATGAGCTTGGAGCCGACAAAGCGGCCCCATTCGCCGCTGACCTCTCCAATCCAGAAAATGCAGCGGGACTGGTTAAAGCGTTCTACGCCCATTTCGGTCGGCTAGACGGTCTAGTAAATAACGCAGGGGCAGGCAACTCGGTCGCATTTCGCGGTCTCAAGCTGGAAGGCTGGAGAGCAACGCAAAGTTTGAATTTAGAATCCGCATTCATTGCATCCCAGGAGGCCTACAGATTGATGCGTAAATCCCGTTCTGGCTGTATCGTGAATATGGCCTCAATCTCGGCTCATGGACCCGGAAATCTAATGGGGGCGGATTACGCTGCCTCCAAAGCAGGTCTAGTTAGTCTAACACGAACATTTGCCCTCGAAGCCGCTCGCTTCGGCATCCGCTGCAATGCCGTCTCTCCCGGAATCGTGGAAACAGATATGGCTGAAGGCATGAGCGAGGAGATGATCCAAAAAATGGCGATCCCTCTCAACCGCCTTGCGACGACCGACGATGTTGCAAATGTAACAGCATTCCTTCTCTCAAAAAACGCATCCTACTTAACCGGACAGGTCATCCACGTCGATGGCGGTCAGTTCATCTACGGATAGCTCTACTAAATGAATAATGAGACCAGCCAAAGAACCGGCTCCGCCCGCCACCGGGTCGTAGTAACCGGTATAGGAATCGCCTCGCCCCTTGGCGTTGATGAAAAAATTGTCTGGAAGAATTTGATTGAGGGCAAAACCGGCATCGGGCCCATTCGCGCAATCGACACCTCCGCATTGAAAGTACGCAATGGCGCAGAAGTGCCTGAGGGACTGGCGGAAGCACGGTTGAAATCCATGGGTCGACGTCCCAGTGATCGGGCTCTCGACCTGGCAGTCGTCTCTGCCCAAGATGCCCTGCTCAATGCCAAACTCATTTCTCAAGAGCAGGAAAGCGTTCCTCAAGATGTATCCGTTATTTACGGCACCGGGGTTGGAAGTGCAGAAAGCCACTACAAGTCCATGCAGGCTATGTTTGAGAAAGGACCTCAGAGAGCTCGACCCACTGCGGTGCCTCGGTGCATGTACAACGCTATTTCCGCGGGTATTTCTCTTCAGTTCAACCTCACAGGTGCCAACCATATGGTCGTATCCGCTTGTACATCGGCAACGAATGCAATCGGGACCGCTTATCGCATGGTCCGTGACGGATATGCCCAGACCGCTCTTACCGGTGGATCGGACGGCTTTTTCGACCCCTTTTTCTATCCTGTCTGGAATAACATAGGCGTGCTTTCCAAAATTGAGGACCCGATCGAAGCCTGCCGCCCTTTCGCCGCAGATCGGGAAGGTACTATTTTAGGCGAAGGGGCCGGGACGCTCATCCTAGAAACCTTGGAAAGTGCCCGTTCTAGGGGCGTACCTATACGTGGAGAGGTTCTCGGCTATGGAGAGTCGTCAGATGCGACACACCTGACAAACCCAAGTTCGGAAGGCCAAGCGAAAGCCATGAGAATGGCCTTGAATGAGGCGGGGGTCTCACCTCAAGACATTGGCCACATCAACGCCCACGGCACAGCCACCCACGGGAATGATGCCTGTGAGAGTAAGTCAATCCACAGTGTCTTTGGCGATGCCGCCGCAGACGTTCCTGTTGTCGCCAACAAAAGCTATTTCGGCCATACCCTTGGTGCTTCAGGAGCTCTCGAGTGCATATCTGCTTTTCTCGCCCTTGAGCATGGCATATCCCCTCCCAATCTAAATATTGAAAATCCGGACCCGGAATGTAGAATCAATATGGTCGGATTAGAACCAGTACCCATTGATTCAAGACCAGTAATGAAAAATAGCTTCGGATTCGGCGGCGGCAACGGCGTTTTAGTACTTGGACCTAGCGAATAGAAATAATTTATGAGCGATATCTCAAAAGAAAAAGAAATTATCGGGCAGCTTCGGGGCATTCTCGAAGAATCCTCTACCAAAGAACCGGATTGGGATAATTTCGGTCGTAATTCGACGATCGAATCCCTCGGGCTCGATTCACTCACCATCCTCGATTTACTCTACGATATAGAGGAAGAAATTGGAGTCCACTTGGAGGCAAAGGAAGTTCTCAATATCACTACGCTCGGAGAGCTCGTCGATTTACTCATTAAAAACGGCGCTTGAAACACCTTCGTCATCTCATCGAGTATGGCTTGTTCCGAGTCGTACTTTTTTTCTTTGATTCTCTCCCTTATACGTTTACCTGTATGGTGGCTCGCGGAGCTGCCAATGTATGGTGGTTATTTGACCGTAAACGCCAGATAGTAGGACGCGACAATGTCATCCGCAGCGGAATTGAGACTGATCCCAAGAAGGCTCGAGCAATCGCAAAAAAGGCGGCTCACCACATGGCCATTGTTGTAGTGGAGTCTCTCCGTTCTAAGGATTTCCTGAGCGACGAAGATACCACTGATCACCTCGTGCTCGATATAAAGCCAGATGTGCTTGCCGTGATGCAAGATCCCGAGCAGAGCCTCATCATCGCGTCAGGACACTTTGGAAATTGGGAAGTCGCTGGACATTGGGTCTCTAGGTTCAAGCCTGTAGCGGGTGTAACTCGAACCATGAACAATCCGCTGATTGAATCCATAGTCAAGAAAAGGAAGTCCCGGTTCCGGTTTCGCCCGATCCCCAAACACGACAGCAATATGGGTCGATTTCTTGAGGTTCTCGAAAACAAAGAATTCCTTGCCCTCCTATTCGATCAGCACGCTGGCGAATATGGTATGATGATCGATTTCTTTGGTCATCCGGCGTCCACTTTTAAGACTCCGCCCATGTTGCACCTGGTCACCCGCACGCCACTTTGCTTCGCCTCCTGCCGCCGTATTGGACCGATGAAATTCAAGATCTGCACCTCAAGCCTAATCCATCAGCCACGCAGTGGAAACAAGAACGAAGATCTCAAAGCAATCCTGGGCAGCTTGAATCGCGACCTAGAGGCAGCAATTCGCAAAGACCCCACCCAGTATCTCTGGGGACATCGGCGCTGGCGGGACTAAGCACCTCCTATATCCTTTCTCTCATATAGAGGTGATCGTATCGATTTCAGCGTTCCCAGCGAGTCATCCCTACTCCTCGGATCCGAATTTCAGTAATAGGTTCATGCTAGGAGTATTGGAACCGAGTAATGTAGCGAGGATTATCTAGATACCCAGATGGGAACAATCTAAGATCAGTCGTAACTGTAAGAACTCAGACTGTATAATCCATTCGGTGCTGTATCGTGAACGGCAAAGCAAATGGGATACCTTTCTTCTGAGTGATCCTTCAGCCAGTTTTGGCTGTTTTCAATTGATACGTAATCGGTATCCGTTGTTGATGCGAGGGTGTCTATCGCTTCGTTATAAACCCGAGCAATAATATTTCGGTCACCCACTAAGTCTATTCGTGTACCCATCATTGATAAAATCTGCTGACTCTTCAACCCTTGTTATCTATCCCGTCTGCCCAAATAAAAGTTTGGAAAAGGGGTCTAACACTAACTTTTTTGTCTTCCTACTGAATCTCCGCGGAGCCGCTTCCTAAGAAGCAGAACGAATCAGTGAAATCTCCCTATTTTCGATCTTGAGTTTTCGAAATGCGTCGTATTTCGTCCCGAGTCGTTACGCGATAACGTGACCCGTGGGGCAGTAGCTCAGCTGGATAGAGCACCTGATTTCTAATCCGGTGGTCGGGGGTTCGAGTCCCTCCTGCCCTACCATGACTAAAGCTTAATTACAAAGCGTGAAGGAATGATGAACCTAACGCTGGGGACAACGAGAGAGGGACGAGAAACAACCTCTGGCAACGCGTTGTAATGCCACCCCCACTGATGTAAAGGGCCTGATACAAACAGAGCGAAGGTAGGTGCTAACAAATTATCGCCAAACGCCCTCTCAACCTCACGTCAAAGCGTACTGCTTTTCAGTCAGCTCAGTCAAAGACACCCAGTTCTTCCAGGCAGCTTGTAGCTCTTTGCGCAGTTCCTTGATCTCGAGAAGCAATATTTGCCGGCGCTCTTCTGTTGCCACTTTCAGTTCACGGTAGGCTTTGGACAATTCGGCGGCCTTCCCCTCAAACTGCTTCGACATTTCCTCAAGCTTGTTTCGTACCTCCTGTGCACCATCGTCGAGTTCATCTCGAATACGCTCCAGAAGCAGCTGTTTGTCGTTTTTGACCAAAGTTTGCTGGATGCGAATATTGTTCACCCAACGGAGGTTCTTTACGAGTCCGATCTTTGATGATGTCCAGATCAGCCATTTGGTAGGGTCAAAATGGTACCAGCGAATGCCGTTGCGGTAGTCATTGGCGATTGCGTGGTGGTAGTTGTGGTAGCCTTCACCGAAAGTCAATAAGGCTAGAAGGGCATTATCTGCAGCTGTCTGTTCCTTGGAGTAAGTGCGAGACCCCCAGGTGTGGGCCAATGAATTGATGAACCAAGTGCAATGGTGAATCGTAAAAATACGAAGCAGCACGCAACCGACAAAGGAAGCCAGAGGAGACATGAAAAGGCAGCCGAGAGCAAATACGACCCCATTTACGAGCAGAAACAGTTTCCCGTAGTGATTATGCTGAAACATGACTCGTTTGTTTTTCAAAAGGTCCCCCACGATCCGCTCATTAATTGGTATGGGCTTTCTGACGAAAAGCCAACCGACGTGGGCGAACCAGAATCCTCGGTTGATATTGTAGGGGTCTTTATCCGTGTCCACATGGCTGTGGTGGATGCGGTGGTCATTGGACCAGCTTAAGGCGGACATTTGACCCGAGAGCATTGAAGTTATGAGCCAAAACCACTCGAAGAAAGGGTTGGCGTCATAAGTTCTGTGGGCAAACAAGCGATGGTAGGCGGCAGTAATCGCGAACCCAGAGAGGACAAACGTCGCGAAGTAGATAATGAAAGTCGCGAAGTTGAAATCGCTAACAATGAATGGTAGCAGAGTGAAAAGCACGACGTGATAACCCACTATCGTTGCAAAAGTTCCCCAGTTTTGTATGCGCATGTGTAAAATAAAGCTCCCTAAATGGGAAGGGTTCGTTAATGAAATAAGACACATTTGTCGCGAATTTCTTTCATTACGCAACCTTTAGATAACGGTTTTAACGGTTTTTATTTTAATTTCCTGAGTATTTGCGAAATCAGTAACTGAAACAGGAGCATCAAAGTGACGAAAAACATAAAATTGAATCGAGTTAGGAGAGAATACAAAAGCAGATTTCGCTCGTTACTACTTCGGGTTTTTTGAGGAATCAGCTCACTGACTTTGGTTCGCATTAAATCCTGCCGCCTCATCCATAATTCATTGGGGCGGCCAGGCACACCCACAACTTAAAACCTGCAGAATCAGCTTGATCGACCTCGGAATTCTTTAGTCACCCGGTTACACAGGAAAAGCGGAGCCATCGATGCGAGTGCGACCTGCCACTTTCCGTAGGGCCACATTTTGATCGAAGACGTCCAGGGCGTTGGTAAAACCACCCCTGCCTACGTCTTGACAAACTCACTCGACTGCCAATTCAACCGCATCCAGTCTACCTTTGATTTCCTGCCATCCGACATTCTCTTTGTCCCCATTCATAAAGATTCCGATAATCAATTAGAGTTTTTCAAGGGTCTTGTCTTCTCCAACATCGAACTCGCCGACTAGAGAAACCGAGCCTCCACTAATTCTCAATCGGCCATGCCCGAACAGATGGAGCGAGAATTTCTAAAGATCGATGGCACCTAGCGTCCAATCGAGCCGCCTCATATGGTAGTCGCCACGTAGAGCCCGATCGACTTTGAAAGTGCTTTTCCGCTCCCAAGAGCTCAACTGGATCGCTTCCTAATGTGTATTTCGACGGGCAACCTGGAAAACGAGGACGAATCCTCTATGCTTCGATAAAGCACCAGTGTTTGGAGGCGGATACATGAACACATAGACGGGAATTTCGACACTCGATAGCCACAACGTAAATTTGCCTCTTCGAGTGCGAGTATAAGGATCCATGCATAACCACCCGAAGACAGGCAGCCTACTTTTCGAAGTCAATCACGACCTTAATCGACCCGTCTTGACGATCTACAAAAAGCTCATATGCCCTCTGGGCTTCGTCAAAAGGCAGAGAGTGGGTCAGTAAAGGTTTCAGGTCGATCTCTCGCTCAGCAATCATTCGCGCGGCCTCAATGAAGTCACCGGCATCTTTTGCCCCCACCGAGTGATGGATCGTCAGATTCTTCATAAACGCTTTTCCCAGTGCATATTGGTCCTGATAATAATGATCCACTACGCCAAACTGTAACAGCACCCCATCGACACGCACCAATTCGATCGCTTGATTTATAGCGAGTTCGGCATGTCCGATGGCTTCAATTACAATGTCGGCCAGTACTCCGCCGGTTAATTCGGAAACCGCTTCCAGAATATCGGTTTCGGTCGCATTAATCGTGTGGTTGGCCCCCAGGACACGACCCATCTTTAGCCGGTACTTAAGTCGATCAATTCCGATTACGGCCGCCGCCCCCTTTTGTTTCAACAAGGCGTTGAACATGAGCCCTATCGGCCCTTGGCCAAGGACCACTACCGTTTTTCCAGCGACATCTGGCATCTTTCGCCAGGCGTAGAGCAACGTCCCAAAAGGTTGGGCCAGAAGGACTTCCTCCTTAGATACGGGGCTTTCAGGCAACGAAAAAACACGATTTTCCGGCAGTGTTAGGTATTCGAAAAATCCGTACTGATTAAACGGAAGCCCAAGCACGAAGTCGCCCTCCTTAAATCTATCGGACGCGGACTCCTCCACAATACCCACACATTCATGCAAGGAAAGACCAATCGGCAATGGGTATACCTTTTCGCGTTCATAGTTTACGTGTCCATAGGGGCTTCGCATGCCTTCGTCACTCAACCACTGCTGGTCGTAATCGAAGTAGGGAATATCCGAGCCGCATAGACAGGTCTTCTGCAACTTTATCCGGACATCCCCAGGCTTTAGTGGTGGAATATCAACTTCAACAATTTCCGCTCTGCGCGGTCCTGTAATTTGTACGGCTCTCACGAATCGAATTGAGCCCAAACCACTCTGGCAATGCAACTCCGGAAGTGATTCAATCGCTCTGTCAAGACGACCTATTCGCATAGTCCTCTCAATTTTCCGAATACAAGACCTCAGCGATCGATATAAAAAAAATCAATCAGTCCTTTTTTTCTACCTCGTCTCTTGAATCTTATTCTTATCCACTGGGTGTGTAAAATAGGGGCGAAATCTTTCCCCCATCTTGATTCTTAAGAATACCCTACTCTTTATCCCATGACCTCTCAATATCACTGATCCGCAATCTGATACTTTACACGCTTATCCTCGCTGCGGCATCCACGCTGGCGGCCCCACGGAAACCCAAAACCTTGCCGATAAGTTTTTCTCAAACCCGAGATTGAAGATCCCCGCTTTTCACCGGGAAACCGCTCGCTATACTTAATTGGGAATAACGGTCAGAGAGCCCTGATCAGCTACGATTTTGAAACATAAAAACGCCACAGCATAAAAGCAGAAAGAGAAAACCGGTTCTAGCTAGTCTACTTTTCAAAGAGGATACACTTCCCTTGCTTACGTGAGCAGTCTATTTCATGTAACAAGTCCTCGATCATTCTCAGCCCAATATGCATTCGCAATCTACCTGATTTGGGCAACTCCCTTAGCGATCAAGGAATACTAAGCTAATTCTTCGATCCATGTCGCTCCGTGGGGAAACCGACTACTCCAAGCCGCAGCCCTTGCGCACTCTTTGATTCACATTTCGGGCTATTTCTCTAGCTTTCTCTGCTCCGTTAGCAAGCACCTGATCCACATAGTCTTGATTTTGCATGAGATCTGCCCGGCACTCTCGAGCCGGACGAAAGTACTCCCAGTAAAGTTCAAACAGCCGCTTCTTCAGGTCTCCGTATCCATAGCCTCCTGCTTTCAGTTTTTCGACTTCCTCTACGTAGTTCTCAGGGGTAGTTAAATGTTTGATCAACTGAATAGCTATGTTCTCTTCCGCATCCGACTTAGGCTCGTCTGGAGTACGGCTGTCCATGACGATGCTCATCAGTCGCTTTCGGGTCGGTTTCTCCTCTCCAAAGATCTCTACCGTATTATTGTAGCTCTTGCTCATTTTCTGGCCATCGATGCCAGGAATGACTTCCGCTCCTTCGTGAAATGCAGGTTCGGGGACGCTAAAGGTTTCACCATAAGTCTGATTGAACTTGATGGCTAGATCGCGAGTCACTTCGACGTGTTGTTTTTGGTCACGCCCGACCGGCACGCTGTCCGCATCGTAAATGAGAATGTCGGCCGCCATGAGGACCGGGTAGGCAAATAGCCCGTGATTAGCAGAAAGGCCTTTCGCGATCTTATCCTTGTAACTGTGGCAACGCTCTAGGAGACCCATCGGGCAAATCGAGGACAGTATCCAAGATAGCTCTACGTGTTCCGGGACATCTGACTGTTTAAATAGCACCGCCTTCTCCGGATTCAAGCCGCATGCTAGGAAATCGATTGCCACCTGCCGCGTGTATTCACGCCTCAAATTCGCATCGTATAGCGAGGTCATGGAATGATAGTCCGCGATAAAGTAAAACGCTTCTCCATGATCCTGAAGCTCGATCGACGGCTTCATCATTCCAAAATAGTTTCCCACATGGAGGACGCCTGATGGCTGTATACCAGAGAGTATTCTCATAATTTAGTCTAGCCTTTCAGTAGAGACCCGCAATGACCAGATCAACACAGATCTTTATTTTCTCGGGAGATTGGAAACGGACCAACAACAAGGCTAGCGAAAAGAGAGGAACGGGTCAAGGTTGGTGTAGGCAACTTAGCCCCGACTCATAGGGGTCTTCGAATGTCGCTTATGCGACACTGACTTCTTTTGCTGCTAGATGCCCTTATCACGATTGGAGAGAGGGAAACCTTTTCGGCTTTGAAACTGACCTCCACTCGCAACACGAACCCCAGCATTCTCCCAGATCAAGAAACAATGAAATTTTAGATTAAGGCTAGGGTTTCTAAAATGATACCATAAAGAACCAACCACGAAGGGAACGGAAGTTAGGGCTAGGGCCCTGAGTGCCCGAAACAATCTTCTATCACGGCACGTCGTCGTTCTCCACCCGCTAAACTCGTCCAGCACCCAATTAACCCTTCAACGGCAGCTTGCGATGTCCACCTTTTCCAAGGTATACCTGGCCTTGCCCCAGGTACCCAGAAAAGCTGCTATTAGGACCAATCAGGGAACCTTTACCCACTATCGATCCCGGCATTAAGGCAGTATTGCAGCCAATTTCTGCGCTGTCCCCCAAAATAGCCCCAAACTTTTCCAGGCCAGTGTCTAACCGCTCCCCGTCGAGGTTCACTAGAATATTCTTCTTCTCGAAACGAAGGTTGGAAAGAATCACCCCTGCCCCCAAATGGGCACCGCTCCCCAGAATCGAGTCGCCCACGTAAGAAAAGTGCGGCGTTTGGGTCTTCTCCATTACCAAAGCATTTTTGTACTCGCAGGAATTTCCGATGACGCTGCCCGCCCCAATGATGACGTTTCCGCGAATGTAGGCACTCGGGCGGATCTCCACTCTATCGCCGATCCAGCAAGGTCCTTTGATACAGCAATAGGGCGGCAGTTGAACAGAATCTCCCAAATAAACCTCGCCCTCGATATGAACGCCTGCAGGGAGTTCATGCATAGCTACATTGCCCACTAATCCTGAAAGTGCTTCCTTGATCTTTGGCAGCCATTCCCACGGTCTGGCTTCTGGTCGAAAATAATCCTGAAACGGCATGTTCTCAGGTAAATCAAAAAAGTCTGCGGCAATCACGAATCGAAACCTAGAGTCTCGAGCGACTCCCTCAAGCGAATGTTTTCCTAGAACCTAATATTATCCAAGAGTTAGCTAGTTGCTATGGATTTCTCTGCAAAAGTCGCGAAACACCTTGAGGCAACGGATTATTCCTAATCACCCTCAAAGAACCCTTCGACATAGCTAACCCTACAATCGGAGACCGTCCATTTACTGTACCCGCAAAGCCGAGCCGGACCATACGTAGCTTCAGAACCAACTGAAACTCACTGCACATAAAGCGGTTTCGAAACCCTCGAAAAAGAGTGCCTTCGACCCTGCTTAATGCGGAAAATGGAGCGGGCGAAGAGATTCGAACTCTCGACAGCCACCTTGGCAAGGTGGTGCTCTACCAACTGAGCTACGCCCGCAACAATACGAATATCACTGACCATTTCCTCTTCCCTAAGTCAATAGAAAATTCCAGATTTTGACAACTGGAATTGGACTATCGGTTTAGGTATTTAAGAGCCATTAGAGGCCGTTGATCCTGCTGTAGCTCACTAGGAATCCGCAACCTTACTGCGTCACCGATCTACCACGTCCAGTTCAGGCCATTGCTGCAGCTTGCGGTGAAGTGTGCGGCGACTGATACCCATTAGCTTTGCTGCCTTCGTTCGATTTCCCTTGGAATCCGCCAAGGCCTCACGCAGCAAACGCTTTTCATTTTCCTCCTTATCCAACGGTGAAACGATCACCCTCTCCCCATCGATTCTGAGTGACTCTCCCCGGAATTTTGCTTCTAAATCATAATCGTGAATTACGCTCCCCCGGTGAAGCACCACCGCGTTCTCTGCAAAATTCCGAAGTTCGCGAATATTGCCCGGCCACGAATATCGCCGAAGGCATTGCATCGCACCCGTCTCAAAAGTAGGTGCCTCAATTTCATTCTCCTCGGCGAACTCCAACAAAAAGTGATTCAAAAGTACCGGTAGATCCTCACTCCGATCCCTCAGCGGCGGCATCCTGATCTGCACCACATTCAATCGAAAGTACAAGTCTTCTCTGAATGTACCCTCCCGCACCATCTCCTTTAAATCCCTGTTGGTGGCCGCAATCAAGCGCATGTCTACTGTAATGGATTTAGAACTACCAATGCGCTCGAACGTACGCTGTTCTAAAAAACGGAGCAGCTTGACCTGAGTCGACAAACTAATTTCGCCGATTTCATCCAAAAACAGGCTTCCTTCGTGGGCTAGTTCAAACCGGCCGATCCGACGCTCCGACGCTCCTGTAAAGGCACCCTTCTCGTGCCCAAACAATTCGCTTTCCAATAGGTTAGAAGGTAGTGCTGCACAATGGACCGCAACAAAGGGACCTTGCGGTCGGTTGCTGTTTTGGTGGATCGCTTGTGCGATTCGCTCCTTCCCCGTACCCGTCTCACCCTCGATCAAAACACTTGCTTTCGAGGGTGCCACTAGCTTCACCCGCTCGATGACATTCTTCAGCTCAGCAGAATTTCCTTTAATACCATCAAAGCTGTACTTCACATCTAGCCGCTCGTGAAGTTGCTCAACCTCTACCTGGAGTGTTTTCGACTCGATAGCACGTTTTGCTAGTATTTCCAATTTTTCCAAATTGACCGGTTTCGTAAGGAAATCATAGGCCCCACGCTTCATCGCCTCAACCGCTGATGGTACATTTCCATACGCCGTCATCATGATAACTGGTGGTCTGTTTTTTAGCATCAACGCTTTATCAACGACCTTTAGACCCGACTTTCCGGGCATACGCAAATCCGTCAGAATCAAATCGAACGTCTCACTCTGCATGAGCGTGAACGCCTGATCCGCATTCTCCGCCAAATAGATATCATACTGATCCTCCAGAACTTGCTGGAGCCCCTCGCGAGTATTCCGTTCGTCATCGACAATCAAAACAGTTGGTAGCATATCTCCAGTTAGAAGCCAAAACCCATGAGGTCAATGAGTAATTATGACACAGTTTTCCAAGGGGTTTTAACAGTACAAACCCCAGCCTAGTGAGGTGCATGCCTTAACACAAATTACTCTAACATTCGAAATTTTTGATTTTGCTTCAGAAATTCTAACGTCACTAGCGTTCCGATACCCTCCTTGCTATCTATGCCAACTTGTCCCCCATGCTCCCGCATGATACGCTGAACAATCATCATACCAAGACCCGTGCCGCTTTTTTTTGTAGTATGGTAGGGCTGGAAAACATGTGATAGGTCTTCGTGCTTAATACCTGAACCCGAATCTCCAAACCGAAGATAGAACCGCTCTTCATCGGACTGAATTTTGACTCGAATGACCCCACCCGGCTGCATCGCTTCCATCGCGTTTTTAGTTACGTTGAAAAACACCTGTTTTATTTGCTGCTTGTCCGCTCGAACTATCGGGCTTTCTGCTCCAGTATCGATCTCCACTGTGATACCACGGTCCTCTAATTCGTTGGACTGAAACTCAAGTGACTCCTCTAGCACCTCGTTCAGGTTAAGTGTCTGGAAATCTGGGATTTGCGGTCGAACCGCCTCGAGAAAGTTCTTGATAATCCCATCGAGTCGCGAAACTTCATTACGACATACTTCAAGCGAGCCAGCGAGCTTCTCATTAGGAGGAGCCTGCTCAAGCTTTACCAACTGACGTTCCATCAGTTGGAGATGGATGGTTATTGAATTGAGCGGATTCCCCAACTCATGGGCGACACCAGCCGCCAAAAGCAAAATCGAACTTACCCGCTCTGACTCCATCGATTCCCGCGTTGATTGCTTCTCGATCGTTATATCCGATAGAATCACGACGAACCGTGCATCGCCCCCTTCCCTGCCTTCGACTTCAAAGGGCAAAATATAGAGTCGGACGTATCTATTCTGCGGGTACGTTAGTTGAAACTCTCTTGAGCTCACTGACGACTCCAACAGAGCTCCCTCGTCAAGTCCGAGCGATCCACGCAATTCGGGAATAAGACGCCACAAAGAGGCCTCACCAATATCCTTATCCTTGAGCCCAATCATGCGGTGACTAGCCATATTCGCGTACTCAATAACGCCCAGGTCGCTTATCACAAGTATTCCCTCAAGAGCCGTATTGAAGATGGTTTCAAGCAGCTCCCTCTCACGAGCAAGCTTTTTGACTAGATTGGTCAGATTGATCGTGTCCAGGGAATCGATCTGCCCGAGAACCCGATCCAGCGATGATTCCTTCTTTCCGAACTTCATGGAAGGGCTTGTAGATTCAAAAATTACAGATGGCAATCTTTCGTCACAAGGAAAACATCTCCTCCATCGGCGACCAACCAGTTACAATCACCGCAAATAAAGCTATACGTGAATAACCCAAGAAATCTTGTTCGTACAGCATCACACACGTGTTAGTTTTTCGCTTGCCTTTCCCTTTTTCAGTTGTTGATTGCCATGTAAAGTTATGAGCTCACTTCAACTAAGAACTTCAGATAGCTGCAAATACGATTGTGTATCGCTGGGCGAAATCATGCTTAGACTTGACCCGGGCGAAGGGCGAACAAGAACCGCAAGGTCCTTCACCGCCTGGGAAGGTGGAGGCGAATACAATGTATCTCGTGGTCTACGTCGCTGCTTCGGATTTAAGACCGCGGTAGTGACGGCTCTTGCAGACAACGAGGTGGGCCGATTGATTGAAGACTTCATAATCCAAGGAGGTGTGGCAACCGAATTTATTAATTGGGTTCCCTACGATGGAATCGGTCGATCTACCCGTAACGGACTCAATTTCACCGAGCGTGGCTTTGGGATTCGCGGAGCCAAGGGGGTTCCCGATCGCGGTAATACAGCCGCATCGCAGATGAGACCGGGCGACGTCAACTGGGATACTCTTTTTCAAAAAGAAGGCGTTCGATGGCTGCACACAGGTGGAATTTTCGCCGCTCTGAGTGTCACCGCAGCAGACCTTGTCATCGAAGCCGCCAAAGCAGCCAAAGCCGCCGGTACTATCGTGTCCTACGATCTCAATTACCGACCTTCTCTCTGGAAAGACATCGGCGGCATTAAAAAAGCCCAAGAAATCAACCGCGAGATTGCCCAGTACGTCGACGTCATGATCGGCAATGAAGAAGACTTTACCGCCAGCTTAGGCTACGAAATCGAAGGCGTTGATGACACCCTATCTAACCTAAAGACCGACAGCTTTAAAACCATGATCAGACGAGCGGTGGCAGACTATCCTAATTTCAGGATTGTCGCAACCACCCTTCGCGGCGTCAAGACAGCGACCGTTAATGACTGGGGGGCGATATGCTGGGCGGATGGATCTTTTTACGAAGCCACTCACCGTCCCGACCTTGAGATACTCGACCGCGTAGGCGGCGGGGATTCATTCGCTTCAGGACTTATTTATGGCCTTATTACGAAGGGTGATGCCGCTCAAGCAGTTGAATACGGAGCAGCTCATGGTGCTCTCGCGATGACAACGCCGGGCGACACTTCTATGGCAACCCTATCCGAAGTCGAAAAGCTAGTCGCGGGCGGATCCGCACGTGTCGACCGATAGAAAACCCGCGGGCTGAAAGAGCCTTTATCAACGATTTGAGCCAATAGCTAAACGAGCAACCAATCCTACCTATCAAGTTATAGAACCAAAAAAAATCCTGATCCCCAATCTGGTTTGGCCTATAACTTTGCTTTGCTAGTCTGCATTAGTAGAAATTCTAGATAAGTAATGAACACCTTCTACTAGCATTTTGTGTTAGCTAAAGTCCGGTCCTGCTTGCTTAATGCAGTCTTTAATATTTTGCTCCGGATCTGATGAGGATAATTTTAGGACTTAGCCAATTGGCTGTAGTTTCAGGTGCTTTGTTTTTTGGGGGTTGCAAGCGCGATTCAGTAGCCGTCTACGATGTGCCAAAGGAAAATAAATCAACCCCCCCTTCGGTCGCAGCCGCTCCCATTTCAGCCCCCACTTCTGATGACCGGATCCAGTGGACCAAACCTGCCGCTTGGACTGAACTCACTCCCACTGCTTTCCGCAAAGGAAACTACCTTGTAGAGGTCAAGGACGGGAAAAAAGTCGAAATAACCGTCTCATCCTTTCCAGGTACCGTTGGTGGCACTCTCGCGAACGTGAACCGATGGAGAGGACAGGCCGGGCTTCCCCCTGTGAATAGCGAGGAGCTATCCCAAGGCCTCAGAGAAGTTCGAATCGATGGGCACGACGGCCAAGTTGTGAACATCCTTCCTGCCAGCGACAATCCCGACGCTACTCAAATTGTCGCCGCAATATTCTTTTACAAAGGGGAAAGCTGGTTCTTTAAAATGTCGGGTCCCCAGCACGGTGTACAGTCTCAAAAACCAGCCTTCGATCAGTTTGTCGCTGGCCTCAGGTTCGCGGACGCCGCACCCATACACGGTTCTTCAGTCGGTAGCAGCGAGGCCTCGACGGAAGCTGTCCTCGTGTTCAATGCACCTGAGAGCTGGGCTGAATCGGACGGCTCGTCCATGAGAATTGCCAGTTACGAAGCACCCTTAGAAGGATTTGAGCCCGCAGATTTTTCAATCACCCGTTTTCCAGGGGATGCCGGTGGAATTACGGCCAACGTAAACCGCTGGAGGCAGCAAATAGGTCTTCGCCCCTGGAGCGATTCCCAGGTTAATTCAAACAAAGAGACTATCGAAGTTGGAGGCCTCGACTTTGTGCTTTTCGACCTGAAACCGCAAACAGACGCAGACAAGGAACGTGTCAAGGAACGCATTCTCGCAGCGGTTGTCAAACATGACGGGAAAAGTTGGTTCTACAAGCTACGCGGCGACATTTTCCTTGTGGAGACGCAGCGCAATAAATTTCGGCAACTTGTCCATTCATCACGATTCGAAGCAAGAAATTCTAAGGATTAGCCCAGCAGTAACATGAAGCCTTTCATCAAATTCTTTACTTCATTTGAGCTGGCCATATCCTGCATGATTTTGGGTCTGATCCTTGTTTTCATTGGTACACTGGACCAAGTCAATCTAGGGATTCATGGCGCGGTCGAGAAGTATTTCTACACCTTTTTTGTTTATTGGGTAGTACCCGGGATTGAAATCACTGTACCGTATTTTCCTGGGGGATACACAATAGGGCTCTTCCTACTCGCCAATTTAATCACCGCCCTCATTTTTCGATTTCGCTATTCATGGAAAAAATCTGGGGTCTTGATGGTTCATATTGGAGTGATCACCCTGCTTGTCGGTGAGCTGATTTCCAGCATGATGCAGGTCGACAGTGCTATGATTATAGACGAGGGTGCATCCTCCAATTTCTCGGAAGACCGTCAGATAACGGAACTCGCTGTTATAGACCATGGTGTGTCGACGAAAACCGACCGGGTTTACGCGTTTCCTCAAGAAATGATGGAAACGATGCAAGACTGCAGGCACGAGGAACTTCCCTTCAAAATCGGATTCAATCAGTATATGCCCAATTCGGTCATCCTGCGCAGAGACGAAAGTACCCCCAGTAAAGCTCTCATCGCAAACCAGGGAATCGGGCTTGACATGTTTGCCCAGGAAATTCCGAAAACAGGAAAGATGGACGACGTGAATCGTACTTCAGCCATTTTGACTATTTTTGACGATTCGGGCGAGGTGCTGGGCACTTGGTTAGCAAGCCTAGGATTCCCTCCTCAAAAATTCACCTTCCAAGGAAAAGATTACTCTCTCGAAATCCGCCGCAAACGCTACTACTACCCGTTCGATATCCATCTCAACGATTTCAGTCACGACCGATATTTGGGAACAAATATACCGGTGAATTTTTCAAGCGAAATCGAGCTTACACACCCGGAGCGAGGCGAAAAGAGGGAGTTTTTAATTTATATGAATCACCCGCTGCGGTACAACGGTCTTACCTTTTTTCAAAGCGGATTTGCCAACGATGACACAACCACAATTTTGCAGGTCGTCAGTAACCCTGGTCGCCACCTGCCTTACCTGTCCTGCGGACTCATTTTTGTTGGACTCACTGTCCAGTTCCTAATCGGACTCATCTCATTTGCTGGGAGGCGAGAGAAGAAATCATGAAAAAACGATTACCCGCCATCATCGCAATTTCTGTCCTCCTCTTGTACTTTGCTTCGAACTATAGGAAGCAGTCACCAAAGACGGAGATTGATTACGCCGCATTCGGCAAAACGTCCATCCACCTCAACGGACGTATTCAGCCCCTAGATTCCGTGGCTCGAAACGCACTTCTAGGCATTCGGTACAAACGGACTTTTATCGGGGATGACGGTAAGAAAACACCAGCCATTGTCTGGCTCACGGAGCTAATGATGCGGCCAGATCTTGCCCACGAACGCCCAGTGTTCAGGATTCAGGACGAAGACGTCCAAGCACTGCTCAAGCTTCCTAAAAAGCCCAGTTCCCGAAGTAAAGTGATGATTGCTCTGTTGGGGCAAGGGAGTGAGCACTTTTACTTTTCCTTCAACGAAATAGGTCCGTCCTTGAAAGTGATAAGCGAACAAGCTCAAAAAGCGAGTGAATTAGAGGACGCCCAGAGGTCTCGGTTTCAGAAGGCAGTTATCCAACTCGCCCGAGCCCTTTCGAACTATTCGGCACTGAGCCAATCGCTTCACCATGGACAGGTCGCCTCCTTCAGACAGGAACTCGAGGACCTCGAAAATTTTGCTCCCGCCGGGGTGGATGCAGTGAACAGAAGACAACTAGGGGAGGAGTACGACGAAAATTCCTTCAACCAAATGATGAGTATTGGGTTCCTCTACCAAGGTTTCGAGCAGTCCAGTAAACTGCTCACGCTTCCTTCAGTTGACGCAAACGAGGATATTAACGAGTGGAACAAAACCAGTACCCTGCTCCGCCAGGTATTGCAAGAGGGCCAGGCCAGCGAGATCGTGCACAGCTACGCCAAGGTTGTAGACGCCTACCGAAACGAGAATGCAACAGCATTCAATGAGGGCGTTAGAGCGCTGCACGCCGACCTTAATGCCGTTGACCCGTCCATCCTCCCACATGCAGGGGTAGAACAACTTTTTAACTTCCTAGAGCCGTTCTACATAGCTGCTGCGGGATATGTAATGGCTTTTTTGGCTGTAGTCTTATCATGGGTACGTTGGCCGAAAATTTTAAATCAAGCTGCTTTTGGATTGATCTGCGCCTGTGCCATTATCCACACCGCCGGAATTCTGTTCCGGATATATATCATAGGATACGCTCCAGTCATCAATCTTTACTCGTCGGCTATATTCGTCGGCTGGGGAGCGGTATTCTTAGCAATCGCACTCGAATGGCTCTTCAAGAACAGTATTGGAAACGCGACTGCGGCAATAATTGGCTTTTCCACCCTCCTGGTCGCTCACCATCTGTCGGCCAGTGGCGACACGCTTGAAATGTTGCGGGCAGTACTCGACAACAATTTCTGGCTAGCGACGCACGTAATTATCATTACACTGGGATACTCGGCCACTTTCCTCGCTGGTTTCATCGGCTTCATCTTCATTCTGATGTCTGTATTCTCAAATCGAGTCGACAAGAAAACCGCCCGCACATTCGGAAGCATGGTTTACGGTATCGTTTGCTTTGCCACCTTATTTAGTTTTGTGGGCACTATCCTTGGTGGCATTTGGGCAGACCAATCGTGGGGACGATTCTGGGGCTGGGACCCGAAAGAGAATGGAGCACTTCTTATCGTGGTCTGGAATGCCATTATTCTCCATTGCAAATGGGCAGGTTTCGCCCGCACACGTGGGATCATGATTCTCGCCATATTTGGCAATGTCGTTTGCAGCTGGTCCTGGTTCGGCACAAACATGTTGGGAATTGGCCTCCATGCCTATGGTTTCATGGACGAAGCCTTCACCTATCTCGTCGGATTTATGGCTGTTCAGGTTTTAGTGATGGCTATCGGCTCCTTTCCCACTCGATTCTGGAAAAGCCAAATTGGCTAGAGCAATCTCGATTGGGAGGTAGCGTGGGTGGGCTGCGACACCTCTGGATGCTGTTAATTCAATATTTACGGAACGCTGTGCTGGTGCCCATATCTTTCTGTGTTACCAGATTTTTCTCACTAACGACTCTGAGATCGGAGAAGACCCAATGAAAGTATCTCGCAGCGGCTTAAAACAGTCGCCGTGCCATATCCCTAATCCCCTCTCGTCGTGATTTCCAACTTCAAGTCGTCTCCATCCAGAGAATACTTGACAGTCATTCCGTCCTGTACCCTGCCTTCGATAATGGCTCGAGCAAGAGACGACTGAATGGACCGCTGCATGAACCGCTTGAGGGGTCGAGCACCGTAGACCGGATCAAATCCCTTTTCCGCAATCCATTCGACCGCATCATTTTCGAGAACCACGCTGATACGTCGATCGGACAGTGTCTTGTTCAAATCAGCCAGGAGAAGAACAACGATCCGCTCGATTTCCTCGATTGACAATGGCTTGAATATAATTGTCTCATCTACCCGATTCAGGAATTCAGGTCTAAAATGTCCCCGTAGATCGGAGAGCACTGAATTTTCAACTGACTTCGGGATCTCTCCACCAATTACACCCTCCGATAAGTACTCGCTACCGATATTCGAAGTCATAATGATAATCGTATTTTTAAAGTCGACCATGCGACTCTGCGAATCTGTCACGCGCCCTTCGTCAAGTATCTGCAGCATCAAATTAAACACGTCTGGGTGGGCTTTTTCGATCTCGTCGAAAAGCAAAACCGAATACGGTTTGCGACGTATCGCCTCCGTCAGTTGCCCGCCATCTTCATATCCTACATAACCTGGCGGGGCGCCGATCAATCGAGCGACCGCGTGGCGCTCCATATACTCGGACATGTCGATACGGACCATCGCATCCTCGCTATCAAACAAGGTCGCAGCCAAGGTCCTAGCGAGTTCAGTTTTTCCCATCCCCGTAGGGCCTAAAAAGATAAAACTACCAATCGGTTTACCGGGATCTTTGATTCCTGCCCGAGCCCGTATGATTGCTTCGGATACCAGTCGAACCGGTTCGTCCTGCCCAATCACGCTCTTGTGCATGATCGACTCAAGCTGGAGCAGCTTCTGCTTTTCCCCCTCAATTAGCCGAGTTACCGGAATCCCCGTCCAACGGGAAATTATATCGGCAATTTCTTCTTGCGAAACCTCCTCTTTGACCAGCGAACTTTCGCTTTGATTAGCCTCTGCATCTGCTAGCTTCGCCTCTAGTTGAGGAAGTTTACCGTGCTTCAGCTCTGCAGCCTTATTCAAGTCATAGGCACGCTCCACCTTCTCGATCTCAACTTTGGTCGCCTCTATAGATTCCCGCAATTCTTGGAGCTCCGAAATCGATGCTTTCTCATTCTGCCATTGCTGACGCTGGACGGTCTCCTGTTCTTTCAGATCCACAACTTCTTTACGCAGTGTTTTAAGACGCGTCTTGGACGCGTCATCCGTTTCCTGCATCATAGCTGCTTCTTCAATCTCCAGCTGCATAATCCTTCGCTCGAGGGCGTCGAGCCCCTCGGGCATGCTATCCATTTCGATCCTGATACTCGCACAAGCCTCGTCAACAAGGTCGATGGCCTTGTCCGGTAAAAATCGGTCGGAAATGTACCTATCCGAAAGCACCGCAGCGCTCACGAGGGCATTGTCCTGAATCCGCACCCCATGGTGGACTTCATAGCGTTCTTTCAGTCCCCGCAAAATGGATATCGTATCTTCGACATTGGGCTGCTCCACTAGCACGCTCTGAAAACGTCGCTCCAATGCTGCGTCTTTCTCAATATGCAAACGGTACTCATCCAACGTCGTAGCTCCGATACAGTGCAACTCGCCTCTCGCGAGCATCGGTTTTAGAAGGTTGCCCGCATCCATGGCGCCTTCAGCCTTTCCAGCCCCGACAATCGTATGAAGTTCGTCGATAAACAAAATAATCTGGCCATCGGAACTTTTCACTTCCTGGAGAACCGCTTTCAAGCGTTCCTCAAATTCCCCACGAAACTTTGCACCAGCGAGCAAAGACCCCATATCGAGTGAGAACACCGTGCGGTCCTTCAGTCCTTCGGGCACGTCCCCTCGCACTATTCTCTGAGCCAGCCCTTCGACAATTGCGGTCTTTCCCACACCGGGTTCACCAATGAGAACTGGGTTATTTTTTGTCTTACGGGATAGGATACGGATAACTCGGCGAATCTCATCGTCACGTCCAACAACCGGGTCCATCTTACCGCTCCTAGCTCGCTGGACGAGATCCATTCCATATTTCTCGAGAGCTTGAAACGTGGCTTCAGGATTCTGAGTGGTAACTCGCTGGTTTCCTCTCACTGATCGGAGGGCGAGAAGGACCTTTTGCCTATCTAAACCAAAACTACGAAGTAGATTCTCTAAAGACGAAGGCTTGGCAACTTCTACCAGCGCTAGGAAAAGATGCTCCACACTGATGAAGTCATCCTTTAGATTAACTGCCTCAGTCTCCGCCCTCGTGAATGCATCATTCAATGACGGCGTTATGAAAATCTTGCTGCTGTCAACGGATCCGGAAACGCTCGGCAGCTTGTCAACCACCCGCTCCAAGCTAAGAGCCATCGCATTCGGCGTGATCTCCAGCTTTTGCAACAGGCCCTGGACAATTCCGCCGTCCTGCATTATCAGAGCTGAAAGCAAGTGAAGCGTCTCCACCTCGTTGTTCTTTTTACGCCGCGCGATTGCCTGCCCTTCGGCCAGAGCATTACGGGCCATTTCAGTGAGTCGATTCGGGTCTATCATTGGGCTGTCCTCCGAATACGTCTTTGCAAAATACATACCGTAAACGAGCAGGCGAATTATCCCAGCTCAATTGATGCGGATATCGATATTTATAATTTGTTAATGACTTGAATACAATGGTTTATATCTCCTCAAGTCGTAAAGCAAAGCTTGTCAGAAGAACCGAATGGGAGTTATAAGATGTCGTTACAAGCGACAGACTGACTGCGACAAATCTCCCACTGTGCCTTATTGACACAAATTATGAGTCTAGCTTGTTGTATTTCTAACTTTTGTTATCCGATGGGGCGATCTTCAACAAAGCCGAGTTTAAGCGAATTACTAACGTGCATCCCAGAGATAACCAATCCCCCGGCTATTAGCATCTTTCCAGCCGTAAAATAGGAATAGATCGTCAAACTCACTCGCCAGTCCATCTGAGACGAACTGAATATTCTGATACCGCATTCCGGGCTTAGGAGTCAGGCCTTGTGCCTGTATCCAATCCTTACCACCATCGCTTGAAGTCCACTTCTCGACCCGCTGTCCCCAGCCGTACTCGTCCATGCCTTCCTCGACAATCGACTCCCCGCTTCCGGTAATCATATAGGCATGGAAAACACCCTGCCCATCGAATTGCAGGCAGCTTGCATTGAATGGGTGCAGCGTTTTGGTGATTCTTGTCTTTTCCCACTCACCCGCTTCCCGTCTCACAAAATAGAACGCGCTATCCAGCGGCGTCTCCTCGGATACGGGTAGCAGAAAATGCGGGCTATTATTTTCATCCAAACAAATCGAAGGACCCACCGCTGCGGGACGCTGATCCGTATCCCAGACTAGACATTTTTCGTCCGCTATTTTCTTCCGTACGGGCAGCTCAATTTCCTCACCATCAATATTGTAGCCCTTGCCGGTTGGGAGGTCGACATAGAGATAGTATAGGTTGTAGCGCTGCGTGTGGTCCCCTAGAAACTCGTTATACCTCGTATTGAAAAGAGGGTCCTCAACCTTCCAAATAAACGCCACGTGCAGCCGTTTCCCATCCGTGCTCACGGCAGTCGTATTATACGACCCCGAATAAGCCGCGTGGTCCCCATCCTGCGGCTCGGCACCGAGATTCACCACTGGGTGCCCGCCACCTTGCCAGCGATTCCCTCCGTCATTGGAGATATGATACTGCCAAAATCCCAAGTGACCTGAGTAACGCGTATAGACAAGCGTTTTGTCATCGTAGATGCGATGAATCTTGGGATAGGAAATCGACTCAGAGAAATCGATTCCCCTACGCCATTCGGTCGAATCCCCCGGTCTCGTGGATACCAAGTGAATTCCTGTTGTACGATGGCATCCAAAAAGCGTATGCAAATATCCCTCTGGATCTGACCAGATCACAGGAGCAAAGTGGTGGTCCTTCTTGTAATGTTTTGCATCGATTTCATCTTCATACCCTTCGATCAGCGAAACCGGTTTAGAGAATTCCCGTGTCTCCATATCGTAGCTGATGCAGTAAGGAAAACCCTCATCACCTCGCCACACGATATGCGTCCTGCCACCCGCCGCAACCGCCAGCGGATACTGCCGATTGTCATAGAGCATTTTGAGACCGCCATTGTCAGCGAAAGGAACTGCTTTAGTCTCGCCCCCTATTGCACTCTGCGGTGCAGACAAGATGTTAAGAACTACATAAACCATTTGAGCGAGCCTGATAGGAGATCGCAAAGCCGGTATTGGGATATTCATTTTCAATCTACTTCCCTCTTTCTCAGGTCAGTTTTTGGAAGCATCTTTGTTTGCGTAACGTAGCGGGTTCCTTCAGAAAGTCGAAAGAATAAAACATGCTCAGTATATTTAGAAGAATAAGACAATCTCTTATGGAAACCGGCAGCTTCAAACGCTATATTCTGTATGCCGTTGGTGAAGTGATTCTGATTGTAATCCGCGTACTCATCGCCGTCTCACTCAACAATTCAAACAACTTTCGGGTAAAACGACTGCAAGATCAGCAAATCGTGGTTCGAATCAGCAACGAGCTCAACGCTGGCATCAAACGAATATCCTTTTTTCAAGACAGACTTCAGAGCAAGGGAGAAGCGCTAGAATCTCTTGCACCCTTCTTTCGAGGAAAGGTTATTGAAGACAAAAGGGGCTTTCTTGAAAGCGTCATTCTCGCATCCACTTTCGGCTGGGAACAACCACCCTTGGAGCAAACGACATTTAGGGAAATTCTCAACAGCGGTCAGCTAAGATCAGTATCGACACTTGGGACAGCATGAAGACCCAGTCCATTGAACTTCAGAAGAAGCTAGATACCCGAAGGCGACCAGGAATGCTATCAGAGGCCAACTTCCCGATTAACAACCCCCCACTCTGAGTTCTTATTTGGATTTTTCTTTGAACATATGAAGTACCGCCGTTTTGGGAAAACCGAACTTTCAATGCCCGTGATCTCCTGCGGGGGAATGCGCTATCAGCATAAATGGGACGACGTTCCTTGGTGCGAAGTCCCGCGTGAGGGTCAGGAGAATATTGAGAAGCTATTAGGTCGCGCTCTCGATCTGGGGATCAATCACATTGAAACCGCACGAGGGTACGGTAGTTCGGAGATGCAGCTTGGCTTTGCCTTGAAGCATTTTCCAAGAGACTCCTACATTCTCCAGACCAAAGTTGCCCCTCGAAAAGACCCGAAGGAGTTTCGCAAAGTATTCGAGAAGTCAATGAAGTACTTACAGCATGACTACGTGGAACTTTTTAGTCTGCACGGCATCAACAATCGGGATCTCATGGAATATGCCCTCTGTCCAGGAGGTTGCCTAGAAGAGGCCTACAAGCTCAAGGAAGAAGGCCGGGTCAAACACATCGGATTTTCAACCCATGCTTCCAACACGGAAATAACCGAAATCATCGAGCGAGGGAATTTCGACTATGTAAACCTTCACTGGTACCTGATTGCCCAACTCAATGGGCCATCCATCGAAGCGGCCGCCAAAAAGGACATGGGGGTTTTCATCATAAGCCCCAACGACAAAGGCGGGAGGCTCTACAATCCTCCTCAAAAGATGGTCGACCTATGCGACCCTCTCGAACCCATGGCGTTCAACGACCTTTTCTGCTGGGCCAACCCCAATGTGCATACTATCAGCTGCGGAGCCGCTCGTCCCTCAGATTTCGATACACATGTAAAAGCTTTGGAACACTACGACGAGGCGGAAAGCGTCATCGCTTCCACCCTCGAGAAAATCTACGCGGAAGTTGCCCGTTTTGGTGGCCCCGACTGGCATGACACCTGGCACACCGGTCTACCCGAATGGGATACGGTTCCCGGTGAGATTAACGTAAAAGACGTGGTCCGTCTTTGGACTTGGGCGAAGGCCCTCGATCTAGAAGACTTCGCTAAGTGGCGTTACAATATGCTTGGCACTGCCGATCACTGGTTCCCCGGGAATATCGTAAAAGACTACGATGAAAAGAAGATGCATGAAGCTCTCCGGAATAGTCCACACGCCGAAAAGATTTCCAATATACTCAAAGAATCTCGTATCCTATTCGAAGATACAACGATCCCACGTCTTAGCAGAAGCTGATAACCGCTTCTCCCTGGATGCGATTCATCCTCTCACTCATCCTGGAATCGCAAAAACGGACCGAGAATCAAGTCGAACTTGTGCTGTGCAAAGCACGATACCTCACTCGGCACCGCGATCACCTCAACAACCGGCTGCGGATCGCAATAGCTAGAATCCTCCAAAATGGGCCATACTGAATTGAAGAAGGACTAATCGCCCGCTTCTTCAGGGGTCTGACAGAAGCCTCAAAGGCAACGGTTACGATCTATCTTTGAGACCTCGTCCAATAAGACGCATTAATCCCGGTCGGCAGCGGACGCGGTGCACATTACGCCGTGATGTTAGATTAACTTCTTAAAGTACGGTGTCTGGGCACTAGGGGAATTTGACACCAATTGTAAAAATTAACCAGGTTTCAATACGGCAGCAATGCGTTTAAATTCCCTCCAGGATTGGCTTCCATGCTCAATATTCACCATTGACCCAGTGCGTTGAGATTAATCCTCGTTCGGCCAATAAGGTCATCACCTGCCCGTACCTTTTCAAGGCTGAGAAGGATTCCAATACTGCCACAGAGTAAGGTTAAGAGCCTCTATATTTTTGTTCCAAAATATTGATCCGTAGATACTTATAGTATACCCAATCATCGCTAGTAAGACACTCCCCGTGTTTTCAGCCTGAGACCAAACTTTTTCCCAGAGTAGCTTCAAACCCGAATCCGTCGGTCGTTGGAAATTCTCTCTAATGGGTGTTGGCCCGATAAATGCTGTGGTGCAAATGGCTAAAATTAACTGGCCTCACAAAAACACCTAAATAAAACAAAACAAATCATGGTAATTAAATCTTTCAAACTGGCATCTGCATTGATCGCGGTATGCGTTATTATATCCGTAGCGAAGGCTGGAGTATCCGGCAATATCGCTATACAATCCGACTATGTCTGGAGGGGCTACTCTCAAAACCTCGAAGATCCATCCGTCCAAGGTGGTTTCGATTATGAGGATGCATCCGGTTTCTACGCTGGCGTTTGGGGTGCCAGTGTCGATTTTGGTGGTGCTGAGAGTACCGAGGGCGATATCTACCTCGGTTTCGCCAATGAAACCGAAGGCGGATTTAGTTATGACGTAGGAATTATTGAGTACACTTACCACGGTGGATCGGGAGCCAGCGACTCCAACTTTACGGAATACTACGTCGGCGGTGGTGTTGCCGGATTTAGTCTAACCTACTCTTTTGGCGACGAGTTCGGTGACAATATTGAGGTTGGTTACAGCTACGATTTCGAAGAACAAGGCATCTCGGTCGGTGCAGCTTACGGAGACTATGATGATGCCTGGACTTACTGGACAATCGGTGTATCAGGGGAGATAGAAGGTATCGGATGGGACTTTTCCTACTGGGATACCGATCTTGACGATGACCCGATGGGGGATGGAAGACTCGTCTTTACGATTTCAAAGTCGCTCTAGTTTCTAGAGTGCTGAGACCACATAGTTTCGAATCGAGGCCGCACCTGTTGCGGCCTTTTTTATTTATCACGAGGGCCGAAGCATTTCTGCATTCCCTATTTCCATATTTTAGCGATTGCGGGGACAGGAATTCGTGCGTATCCACCAAAACTTTTCCAGTCACTCCTCCGTACTTTGTACTGAAACTGGAAACGATTCAAATTGCTTTCAAGATGGACTCTCAGATGAGGACCTTTAGCCGCGGCTGATACGCATCCAAACGGCTTTGCCTATTCAGTCTAGCAACAGCGTTGCCCTATCCAATCTCGTTAAATGCGGCCAACCAATTGGTCATCAATGCCGAAGCCAACCACGAATTCTCTATCGCGAGGTAGAACGAGGACTCAATGCAGCCGGAGTCCTACGTTTTCATGAAGGGGAAATTTCACGGAGGCAATAGGGCGGTCCCGCCATGGATAACTTTTCGTTTGATGAGGTCCTACTGAATCTTTTTAAGCACATGCAAAACAGAATTTCGAAGGAGTCCAAGATCCCAACGGTGCCAAACTTGTAATCGTAATCCACTACGGCGTCACCTCCGTCAAAGAGCACCGGGGAGCTCCTCGGTTGCAACACACTGGAAGACTACGGATTTTCCGATGGGGCGGGCAATGGAAGATCAGATGGAGGCGTAGATATCGACAAGCTTAACGGTATCCAAGACATAAAGTTCAAGTATCAATGCCGGAAATGCGATTCAGGAAAGCCAACAAGATAGAGCCTTGTAAACTGCCCGCCTTCTAGCACTGGAAAAAACTTACATTGAACCCAACTCCCCTCAGAAAGAATTGGCACTTTAAAGTCTGCTCAGCAATCGGCGGTATTTCATGGTGCTGATGGCCTACGATCTACCGCTCATGGGGCAAGGTGAACTTGTGCTGCATTGGACAACTCGATACAGCATCCGAAACATCGTTCAGGGCTTCGAACAAGCCAGCAAAGACATGAACCTAGTCGCCGACAACTACTTCGGCAAGAACATGGGTGACCTGGTCAAGAAACGCATCACCGACAAGTCCCGCGTCGAACTCGGTAAGATTGAGGTCATTGGAACCGAAGAGCTTACTGATTCGAAGAAACAGTCTCTCAATCAGCTAACCCGCGATAGCGAGGAATCTCAAGAGATTGAGTATACGAGTCGGTGTCACCTCGTACCAACATGGATCAAAGCTGGAGTTAGACTTCCGGTCTTGCTTTTAAAGTGGGAATATTAAGAACGCACGCTAGCGACGATATTAGCGAGGTCTGCAAAAAGTTCCGAAGTATTACCTAAAGAACCTAAAGCAGCTCCCGCGAAAACGAACAATGCAATACCGGATCAACGATTCGTTCGTTCCTTCGGTTAATAATCCCGCCCAGTCAGGCTGTTTAAAACCGAATCCTGCCATTCACGCAATTCTCTCTGAAGCCGTTCCACGAGTTTCGGGTGCTTCCCGGCAACATTCGTCGTTTCGTAGGGATCTGTTAGAATATCAAACAACTCCAAGGTCGCGCCTTTCTCACCATCGATCACAAGCTTATACCGATTTCCCAACAACGCTCTCGGTCCGCCATAGTCTGATTTCCGGATCTTAGGATGCTTCAGGTTTCTGAATGTCCGGGTGTACTTGCCATCCATTTTCTTTATCAAGGGCGTCGTTCCCTCTTGGAGTTTGGGCTCTACGTACGACGCGCGCCTAACCGAGGTCTCCGCTCTAGTATCGTATGACCAAAAAAAGATTGGTTTTGGACGCCGTGACATCTCAGCTTTGAAAAGCGGTGTTAAGTCGATACCGTCAATGGGACGATCCGGCAGCGGTTGTCCCGTTATTGCGCAAATTGTTGGCAGGATATCGCTCGTTACCGCATGCACTTCAGAAATGCGATTCCCTGAGATTTTCCGCGGCCACTCGATCACACCCGGTACGCGGACTCCACCCTCGTAAACATCTCCTTTAAAGCCATGAAATGGATTGGTCAAATTTCCACTCGCCGGAGTGCCGTTGTCTCCGCAATACCAAACAATAGTGTTTTCACGCAGCCCCTTTTCGTGGAGCGATTCCCGCAGCTTGCCAATCGCTCGATCCATCGCGGTTATCTCCGCATAACGCTCCTGAAGTACGTCTCTAAAAGGACGCACGGTCTTCTCGCCTGTTTCGACGCTGGTGAGCGAGACTGACTTCTCCGAATATTCCCTTGGGAGGTCTTTGTACAAAGTCAAGTCCTCGGGAAGAGCCATATAGGGCTCATGGGGAGATCCAAACCATACCACTGCCATGAACGGCTGGTGATTCTTCCCGACCTCTCCAATAAAGCGTAATGCCTCATCAATGACAACTTCCGAACTCTCGCCTGGATACACTATGGGAGTGGCGCCGTTCTTTGAGAGAATCGGATCGAGTTCGAAAAAATTGTCGTGCGAGACCCATTCTTCGAAACCCATGGCTCCTGGGCTGGTCGGGGACTCTTTCTTAACCGGTCCAACGTGCCATTTCCCAAAGTGGGCCGTACGGTATCCTGCCTTTTTCATAATATGGCCGATAGTGATCTCCTCTGGACGAATAGACCAATTCGGGGCAAACGTGCCGTATCGATTTGGGTGCCGGCCCGTTAGAAAGCTGCCTCGAGTGGGCGAACATGAGGGGTGCCCCGAATAGAAGCGATCCATTCGTAAACCTGTAGCAGCCATCTCATCGAGATTGGGCGTCTTTAAATGAGGGTGACCATTATAGGCAACTTCGTCCCACCCATGATCGTCGCCCATCAGGAGAATGATATTAGGCATCTCGTGGGCTCCTACACGAGCAATCGAGGCAATGAGCAATAGAGGAAGAAGATAGGTCGGGGTGAAACGGTTCATGCTCCTGAAATTGGAATAACTTTCAATTTTTTCAATCCACAAAGCCAAATTCTATCGAGCATCTAGGCTTTTGGTCGAATCAGCCTCGACACTAGCAGGAAAACAAGTGCTCCCTATAGCATTTCGCTTTCAAAAAAAGCAAACGGTGAAACGCCGCTAAAAGCGACTCCCCCAAGGCCCCTTTTTTTAATGCAAAACCACATAATGCACCAGATTATCTTTTACTTCAAAAACACTTTCATCGCAGTGGCTATGCCAACTCGGATCGTACCTGTACCCAGATTATGCTAATTCCATAGCATACACGACCATTCTTCCATAAAGTTTGGGATTGAGTAGACCCTATCCGAAGTTTCCACACAACAACCGATGGCTGCTACCCGATTCAAAGCCTTGCAACAAGTCTTTACCTTTCGTGATTTAAGCACTCTCGTTTCGCCACAAAGCCCATCTGTACAAAGGTGCAGAATGCCATTTCAGGCAAGACTCTCAATGGCAAATCCCCTCGGTCGCGGGAACTTTCTCACCTGTAACCTAACACCAACTAACAGGCAGCCGTTTTCAAACTCATGAGCATCAAAGACTTCATTTCTTTCGGTGTGTGTCACGAATGTCAAATGAACGGAAGGCCGCTGTCACTTTAATTTTGAACTGTTTTTTGTCTAAGGTTGGGCCCCCGACCCTTTGGGCACCCTGGATAGTAAAGCAACCATCTCGTTGTTGAGTTGAGCAAATCTTTTCTCTTTTGCTTTTACGGCAACCCATCCTGTAAAACGACTCGTCGCCTCCCAATTATATCCAGTCATAGAGTATATTTGCTATAGCTTCCTCCAACTTGTCGACGTAGATATAATTACAACGTATCAATTTGAATGATCAGTTCTTCGATAGCACGCTTTAACTGGGGATCAACTTTTTTGGCTTTGTAGGCCGGGGGATTCTCAACCAATATATCTGGTATGGCTGGGTTATGCTCCATGCCCATTTCAGATTCTTTCACAAACCAGCCACGAAATGGCCGGCGCACGTAGGAGCCGTCAACCAGACTATAGCTACCCGTTGAGATAACAGCACCAAAGGTGGGTTGTCCGACCAGTTTCCCTAACCCCAGTGCCTTATAGGCATGCGAGAAAATCTCCGCATTACTGTAGCTATTTTGGTTGCACAGAGCGACAGACGGTTTGGTGGAATAGGCTAACGGCAGACGTTCGCTAAAGGGATAAGTATTCTTAAACTTTGGATGATCGGTATCCAGGTTTTCTGTCGCTCCACGAGGAACGGTATACGAGTGTTGCTTTACGCTAAGCACCGCCATGAGATAGTCTGTGGTCCAACCTCCTCCGTTGTAGCGCACATCGATAACGATACCTTCCTTCCCGTAGCCTGCCGCTACGAGGTCGGTCTCGAAGCGTTCAAAGCTTTTCCACCCCATCGCCCTAATGTGCAAGTAGCCCAACCGTCCTTCCGAATAGTCTTCAACCATTTCCCGACGCTCTTCTACCCAAGCATCGTAAAGCGCCAAGTTCAAGGATCCTGTAGGCCACACAATACTCTCGAATACGTCTTCTCCACGTTGTACTTCCAAAAGGACCTCTGTATCCGCCGTATCCACAAGCAAGGCGAAGACATTGGAATCCGATTCGACTCGCACCCGGCCAACCGATACTATGATATCCCCTACCTCAATCGGAACCGAAGCCTTTGCCAATGGACCGCCGGGCACAACCGTTTTAAGCAGAAATCCTCCGTCCGTATTTTTCCCTTCCATACCAAGTAGTCCGGATTTTTGGGACTGAGTTTCTTTGGGGTTTTCCACTCCCCGCATTCCCATGTGACTCGCGTTTATTTGACCGAGCATTAGATTAAACGTATTCTGAAAATCTTCCGTGGTCGATGCGGCCCTAGCGATTGGCAGGTATTTGTCACGAATGGCCTCGAAGTCGTGCCCGTGGAAACCGGGATCATAAAAGGACCGATTCAACTCCCGCCAGGCGTCATGGTAAATTTGCTCTCTCTCACCTTCCACATCTATTTGGATACGAGATAAAACTGGGAGTTTTTCCGTCTTGCCATCTTTGGTGATGACCCGTCTAAGCAATCCACCCTTGCTTAAAAAATAAACATGGTCGCCGGTTTTCGAAAGGTGAAGCTGCCGTGGAACACTGTTGTCACCAATCAGCTCTTTCTGGCCTTCCCCGTCCCAACGAATCTCGTGAAGATTACGTTCCGTGGAGTAGTCCTGACGGCCCGGACTGCCGATGGTGAAATATATTTTTTCACCCTCTTTATCGAAGACGAACGGACCCTCATTACCTGCCATGGCGGTAACCTGCTCTAGCCGCAAATAAATTCGATCAATGTCGATTTCGATTGCGGGATCTTCTTCGGCTTCTTCCTCGCCCACCTTATCTTCTCTCGTCGCTTCGTCTTCAGACGCTTTGTAGACTGTTTCCTTATCGCTCTTTTTCTTTTCGGAATCTTTTTTGTCTTTCTTCAGGTGGCGTTCCCGCTCCCATTGTTGCTCCGATTTTTCCCAATCGGATTTCTTCAACCAAGCAAACCATACATCGCCATCGTTGTTGTTCCTTTCAGAAACAAAGCCTAGCTTGCTACCGTCCCGACTCCAAACAGGATCACTATCCTGACCCGGATGCATGGATACATTTATAGATGAAGACGGATTGTCGACCGGTTGGATGAAAATCTCCGAATTAAAATTAAGATCGGACAAAGCGTAAGCGATCCAACGACTATCGGGAGACCATTTAACTCCTGAGGGATTAGCCCACCCGTCGAGCAACGTGACGTGATTTGATAGAACGCCAAGCTCATTGATTTCGGCCACAACTAGAGTCCCCGTATCCAACCGGTATACAAGTTGCTTTCCATCTGGAGCTAAGATTGGGTCGAATTCCTCTTCAGTCGATTTGGTTAGACGTCGCGTTTTGGTCTTCAGGGTTTTAAAAAGGTCCTTCTCCTCCTCGTCGTCCGACTCAATGAGGTAGATCTCGTTTTGTCCCTCCCGATCCGATACGAACAGAACAGCGTGGTCGTTCAGCCAGACAGGACTGCGCTCGCGAGACGAGCGGTTGGTCAAGCGGACGCTACGGTCATCATCCTTGTCGTTGCGAGTGACAAAGAGATCCCCCCTCACCCCGAAGACCGACAGCTTGCCATCAGGTGACAACGCATACTCCTCGATATTGTCCTTTATGGTCTTACTGACAACAGGATCAAAACGAAAATCAGCGGATAGCTCGATATTGAGGCACTCACTCGACTTCTTGCCCAATTGCTGGATCGAAATATCCGCACCGTGCTGGTAGACGATTCTTTTCTTAGCAGCACTCAGGTCGAAACTATTCACTCCAAAGTCCCTCTCAAACGTCACTTGCTTTGGGGAGCCCTCAAGTGAACTCTGAAACACATTGTATTTGCCTTCTCGTGACGAAATAAACAGCAATGTTGAAGGATTCAGCCACTTAGGGGAAAAATCATTACCTTCAAAATCAGTTAGTTGGGTATAGATCTCGCTCTCCACGTCGAAGATCCAGATATCCCGATTCGCCGGCCCCTTGTAGGCCTCCCTTTCGACTCGACACGAGCCCCTAACAAAGGCGATTTTAGAGCCATCTGGAGATACCATAGGATCGGATCCCAATGCATCCATAAATCGCGTTGGCGTTCCTCCCTGTGAACTCGCCTGATAGATTTCATACTCGCGCTCTACCTGCGCGTACACCCGCCGAGTCACGAACAGAATTGACCCATCCGGCGAATAGCTGGATAACAAATCAGGCGCGGAATGAAACGTGTGGCGAATCGGCTTCCCGCCATTAATTGGGATCGAATAGATGTCATTGTTTCCATATCGATCGCTTTGGAAAGCCAGTCGATTTCCGTCCGCACTCCATCTGGGATTGGAGTCGTAGCCCTCATGAACCGTCAGCCGGTACGGACGCCCTCCCGCTGATGAGACAGACCAGATGTCACCCTGGTAGCAAAATGCTAATTGACTGCCATCCGGACTGATCGCTGGTTGAAGCACGCCGGCAACAGAAGCACTTATAAGGGAAAAAAATACCGAGGTAAAACAGAAGAGACATTTCATATTCTGGAGGGAGACTAGTTATTGAGAAGAATCACAATTCCCTTATTAGGCAAAAACAAATATAATAATGCCTAGTTTTTGGAGAATCCGTACAACTCTTTCGGTCTAGTCCAGAATGCTGCTATGCAATCTCTAGTTCTAAAGGGTAGTGAAGACGATTGAAATTGGTTTCATAAAGCGTATTTCGACAAAAAACTCCGTGGAGCAGGGCGATACCAACCGCTTTGACTAATTTGCCTTTTTCAATTTCAATTTTTTTCTAGTTGTCCCAGCCAAACCTAGATTTTAAGCGGCACCGGAAAGTCGAAAGACTGCGACATTCTTTTCGAAAAGCGCGGAGATCTTGAATCCGTTGGGATCTCCAACCAAAACTAACCGATCAGCTTAAAGGCTTTCTTGAGCGAATCCACGGTCGCCTTGCAGGCGGGATCGTCTTCGAGATCGCGCAGGGACTGATTGAATGGTTCGGCCCGAACGGGACCGTCGTAGCCGATCTTGACGAGGGCATTGAGGAAGCCCTTGGCATCAATCGTCCCCGTAGCAAGGGGAAGCTCCCGCTTGCCGTCGAGCTGGAGTTTCTTTTCAATCCCTGCAGGAGCGTCATTAAGGTCAACTAGGATAATGTCCTGCTTGTTGAGTCTTTCTATATCGGCTATCGAATCGCCCGCTTGCCACCAGTGCCAACTGTCCAATACAATGCCGGCATTGCCGGTGCCGATCGTATCGACCAATTCCAGTGCCTCCGCCATCGTATGCAGAAACGGATACTTGCGGGCTGCGAGTAAAGTAGCTGTACCCACATATTCTAGACCAATTCTCAAATCATAGTCTTCGAGTACTCTACAGATCTTTCTTAGTCGATTGGAGTGCTGCTTGAAATTTTCCAGGTAAGTCAGCTCGTCATGACAGGGCATGATCCAAGTATTGACGCACCTCACTCCTGCTCGTTGCAGGCCAGCGGCCAGCCTGGGTAATTCCTTGAGACCTTTCCTGAAAGTGTCCTCGTTCTTACGAAAATCCACAGACAACCCCGATGTACCCCAAACGAGCTTCTTTTTCTTGAGATCGGTTTTGAGAGCCTCTAACTCTCCATCACTCAATTCGGCCAAATAGCTAGAGTGAGCTTCCACCGACTCAAACCCGTGCTTGGCAGCAAGGTCAATAGCCCGAGTTTGACTGGCTTTGACGCCGATCGCACCGCAAACGAGATTGATCGTCATTTTGCGGTTCGCCGATCTGGACTGAGCAGATGCAGTGCGTTGCCGGGTAAATGGGGCCGCAATGCTGACGATGGCAGTAGATTTAAGAAAATGTCTTCTTTTCATTTTGGGTCTGACTCGTCGACTAAGTTGGTGAAGCCTACTCCAAGGTCAACGCCGTAGATCGTAGCTTGCTTGAATTTGGAAAGAGGGCACAATAATATCGACACGATTTAGTTATGCTGAAATTCACACTATTTAAGATTCCTATCTCTGTTCATTGGATGTTCTGGCTTCTCGCTGGTTTTCTCGGCGGAGGACTGCAGGCCCAAAGCGCTGCCGACTGGCACAAGGTGCTAGTCTTCATGCTGGCAGTATTTGCCTCTGTCATAGTTCACGAGCTAGGACACGCCCTTACAGGGTGTAAATTTGGAGCCGGACAGGCTCAGATACAACTCCACGGAATGGGGGGAGTCGCTCAGTTCGGTAGTGGAGGATTGAGCCGGAAACAGCGGATTCTAATGACCATGGCCGGTCCCGGGGCGAGTATCCTGCTGGCGATTATTTTTTGCTTTGTGGCCGTTAACATGCCTCAAGGATCTCAAGCTGATTCGTACCCAACATTCCTTCTTGCCTATTTCGTGGATGTCGTGGTTACAATTAACATTTTCTGGGCCATCATCAATCTGTTTCCAGCATTACCGCTGGATGGAGGGCAGATCCTCCGTGTTGCCCTAGGTCCAAAAAAAATAAAACTTACGTGTGTAGTTAGTTTCATTACATTGGCGGTACTCGGAACGATTCTCTTGATGAAGACACGGTCTATTTACAACCTGATGGTCATACTATTACTCGGATCCTACACATGGAATCTGTACCAGCAAATTCGAGAGGGATAAGCAGAGCCTAAGCCTTGGCAGGATCTGGAACCTGGGGCTCATCCGCCTGCAACGTCTTCACTCTCTTTGGCAATAGACCAAATCGGGGTGAACACAACCGTCACTAATATCAATGGTAGGGCCTTCGTCATTGAGATTCGCCTATAGCAAACTCTGGGTGTTTGTACTGTTTTTGGGGTTTAGATGATCGATTCGGCACAAAAAAGAGGCGGTCCCCAAACCACCTCTTAAATAAATCGACCGAAAGCACCCTATTTTACAGATATGGGTACTGCTACCCATTTGTCTGCCCAACGGAGGTTCATGTGAGCTCCTACATTCGAAAGCGTATCGAAATCAATCGTGAACCATTCGTAGCCTGGGCCATCCTGTAAAGGTAAGCTAATGCGGGCAACGTCCTGCGACTCGTCGTATTGCGTCCCCCAGGACAATTTAGAGTTAATGATTACGGTGAATTTACCACCTTCAGGTATCGAGTAGACCGAATAAGTTCCGGCGTTGATAGACGCGTCTCCGACCAATACATCTCCGGAGAAAGTAATGACTGTGGACTCGTTCGCCCCTGTTCTCCATACTTTGTTCTCAGGAACCAGCGACTCAACCGAACGACCTTTCAAACCTGGGCGACCGTAATTGACGGAAACTACTGTGGTTCCTATGGTCTGACTGATGGATGCGTTGGGGCTCGGGCGAGCCTTTTTGTCGCCGCGTACTTGGGCAATGACAGCCAAGTTGCCACAAACGAGGGCGGTGAGAGAGATCAAAGTGATTCGAACAAACATTTTCATAATTTAGTTGGCTTAAGATGATTAGGAGCTGGCTCAGGTAACGTAGCCGAATTTATAAAATGGAGAGAAAGTCAATTGATCGGCAAGCAGATTCGGCACTGAGAGAGGTTCAGCAATTGTAAATATGGGTAAAGAACAGACCCCAAAGGCTCACTCTTTTACTCGGCATTCATTTTCCACGTAGCCATCGAGCTCATTTTCCAATATCTTTAGCTACACTTTATCGGTTGAGTAATAGTGGCTTGCTTAGGGGGCAGTAGTCAGTTCCTTCGTAGACCACTTCAGCATGTCTCCCCAAGAGCTATTGTAGAATAGATTCTAGGTTGCCAACGATAAGCTTGTAGATTTCTAATCAATCTCAAGCCGATCAACATCCAGCACATTATAATGGTTCCTCCAAAACCTGAAATTTTCAGCTACCGAACTCCAAAACGATAAATCGTAGTGGACCGATAGACTTGGCCCGGATTCAAGCGAGTAGTGGGAAAATTCGGCTGATTGGGAGAATTCGGAAAATGCTGTGTCTCTAAGCAGAATCCGTTGCGGAAACGATAACGAGCACCCTCTTTGCCAACGATCGAGCCGTCCAGAAAATTTCCAGTGTAAAACTGCAAGCCCGGTTCCGTCGTCAGGACATCAAGCGTTCGTCCCGAATGAGGCTCGTATAAAGTGGCAGCCAAATCTAATGAATGAGGTGCCTCTTTATTCAAAACGAAATTGTGATCGTACCCTCGTACTCTTTTCAGCTGCTCGTGCGAGTCGTCAATCCGGTCCGCTATTTTGACGCTTTCTCTAAAGTCGAATGGCGTTCCCTCGACCTTAGCAAAAAGGCCGTTGGGAATCAGGTTAGAATCGACAGGCGTATACGAGTCCGCATTTATCACCACCTTGTGTTCCAGGTTTTGGCCAGCAGCATGACCGGAAAGATTGAAGTAGGAATGCTGAGTTAGATTTACAACGGTGGGTTGATCAGTTGTGGCTTTGTATTCAATGATCCATTCATTCTGATCGGTTAACTTATAAGTTACCACCACATCCAGGTTCCCTGGATAACCTTCCTCTCCATCTGGACTCAGGTAGTTAAGCCGTAGTCCGGTATAGCCCTTGCCAGAAATGGGCTCGGCATTCCATATAACCTTGTCAAACGCCCGAATACCTCCGTGCAAGTGATTCTCGCCATTATTTCGAGCCAGCTCGTATCTTCGGCCATCAAGGCTAAAGCGACCTTGAGCAATTCGATTCCCGTAGCGACCCACAAGAGCCCCGAGATAGGGAGACTCTTCGCCGTAATCTTTTGCCGCGTTACATCCTAAAACTACATCGGAGAAAACCCCATCACGATCCGGCACATGCAATTCCATGACAATCCCCCCATAGTTGGAGACACGCATTCGGACTCCTCTAATATTTTCTAAAATAAACTCGTCCATCGAATACTCAAAAGTTAACGTCAAAACCGGTAACAGGTCAAGACTCCTTAAAGAGTCCTTTACCCTCAAAATACAAAGAAATGATAACGCCACGGTAGGACCGCCCTGCTCCTTTCGGCGAAACTTCTGTATATTAAAGCCCCGCCCGCTCAACTTTTCGGCAGCAGAGTACACAGCGATCTCTTCAGAAGATACCTGCGTCATAGGCCACAGGGAATGTTTAGCAGATACAGGAGCTTGACCTTCTGCCTCCCCACCCAAAATCTTTTCCTTCTTCTTAAAAAAGTCTACCGCTTTAAAATCAAATCCTGTGCCCAAACCCAATTTCCTCCTAGTCCTATCTGACGAGCACCAGAAATATGTGGCTGGATGCTACGGAAACCCACAAAACGTCACTCCTAATTTGGATGCCTTGGCAGAACGAGGGACCCTCTTCTCCCGCGCTTACACCACCTCTCCCATTTGCGTACCGGCACGTGCTTCATTGGCCACTGGCAAGTACGTCCACGAAATCGGGAATTGGGACAACGCCTTCCCTTATAAGGGAAGTGAACGTTCCTGGCACCATGAAGTACGCGATGAGGGGCTGACCGTCGACTTGATCGGCAAACTTCATTTCCGAAGCCAGGAAGACGACAACGGCTTCTCTAATGAAATCCAACCACTGCACGTAGTAAGCGGCGTCGGAGATCCCTTGGGTTGCATGCGCGATAGTCCAGTCCTTCGAACACGCCGCGGAGGAATCAATTCCGCGGGTGAAGGCGATACGACGTACCAGCAATATGACATTAAAAATGCGGACGAAGCCATCAAATGGCTCGAGCAACATAAAGATGATGAGCGGCCTTGGATTTTGTTCCTTTCATTCGTCTGCCCGCATCCACCTTACAAAGTCAAAAAAGAGTACCTCGATAAGTTCGATCCTGAAGAGTTGCCCCGTCCGCCGCAATGGAAGCAGAAAGACTGGCCCATGCATCCACACTACATCTACATGCGGAAGTATTTCGATGCTTCTGAACAGCATACCGATTCCCAAATCAAGAATCTTATCCATGCGTACTATGGTCTTACCAATTTTCTGGATGAACAACTAGGACGAGTACTCAATCGTCTGGAAGCACTGGGTCTTTCTGAAGACACTAACGTACTGTATTCAACCGATCATGGTGAATGCCTATCGGCCCGAGGCTTCTACGGTAAATTCACACACTATGAAGAGTCTGGAGGAGTGCCTATGGTTTTGGCGGGCCCGAAAGTACCAAAAGGCCAGATTTGCGATACTCCTGTTTCACTTCTAGACGTTCACGCCACTATATATGATGGACTCGGGCTGGAAAAACCGATGCATCGCAATGCTGAATCGCTGATCAAACTAGCGAATTCGCCGGAACAGCAAAGAAGCGTGTTTGGAGAATATCATGCGTTAAACAGTGAGAATGGTTCCTTTCTTCTTACGGACAATCAGTACAAATTGATCTACCACGCAAACCAGTCGCCACAGTTGTTTGACCTAAAGGAAGATCCTGATGAGCTTGTTGATTTGTCTTCGAACGAAGAATACAAGGATATCCTAAATATGATGATTAGTGAATTACGCTTAATATGCGATCCAGAAAAAGTCGATGCCCAGGCTAAAGTGGATCAGCAAGCGTTGATCGCCCGATATGGTGGAAGTCAAAAACTGAGGGGACGCGGGTTCTTCGAGAACTCCCCCGTGCCAGGCGAGACTCCCGTATTCAAGAACTAGCTCAAAAGCCGAGCTCGTTTTCCTGAAGCTGGATACTAGTTTTGTTTTCTCAACGAGACCGGTTACGGATTAGTTGCTGCCATTGAGTAATAGGCTCAAGCGGTCCGGAACTCTACTCGGTTTAATCCCACTCTCAGGTGCGGCGAGGTGATACCCACGAAGCGACCTTCTCATAAGAAACACTGCCTCCAAATATATCTAGGGCACTACCGATCGTCAGGTCCACCCTACCTTTACCTAGCTCATCCACATGGTCCAGATCCTCGATTCTACTGGCTCCTCCAGCATAGGTAACCGGAATCGGGCTGGACTCCCCCAATAGAGAAACCAGTTCGCCCTCTATCCCAGACATCTTTCCTTCGACGTCCACTCCATGAATAAGGAATTCATCGCAGTATTTGGATAACTTCGACAAGCTCTTTGCCGAAACCTCCAATTCTGTGTAGCGAGTCCAGCTATCCGTGACAACCCAGTAGTCATCACCTTTCCTGCGGCAGCTGAGATCCAAAACCAGTCGATCGCGCCCGATAACCTTAACCAGCGACTTCAATCGGTCAAAATCGATCCGTCCTCCTGAAAAAACGTAGGACGTCACAATCACATGGCTCGCACCAGCGTCAAGAAAAGTGGCCGCATTTTCAGGGTTTACTCCTCCTCCGTAGTGCATTCCACCTGGAAAGGCACCGAGTGCTTCCGTGGCCGCTTTTCCATTGCCCTGACCTAAAGCGACTACGTGTCCTCCAAAAAGCGCGTCCTTTTGATAGAGCTTGGCAAACTCAGCTGGCTTTTCTTCCGTCACGAAATTTGTAATCACGCTTGAGCCGTCAACCCTAAGAGAGCCCCCTACGATTTGGACGACTTTGCCGTTCTTCAGATCGATGCAAGGACGAAAGCGCATCTTGCCGTTATTTCCGAAAAAGCTGAAAGTGCGAGCGTTTAATTAATTCAAGAGCCACACAATTTTCCGGCAAAACTCAACAAATCCATAACTGTGCATGTCTCACCCATTTTCAACGTCGTATACGATCGGGGTCAAGGTTTTGGCAAACGGCTTTGGAATCACAAGCTTGCCCTAAAAACTAACCCCCAGTACTGGACTACATTTTATAAAATCGGAATCACCGGGAAACCTTCGATTTTGCCAACATTATTACTCCCATTTTGGCTTCGCAGATGGATCCTTAGTAATCATCTGGCAGTATAATCGTCGATAAGGCCAACTTATTCATCAGTCGTTAAAGGCACTCAAATCCTTCATTGACTACTTAAGAAACTGATCCGAGTACAACTCGAGTACTGATTCGCCAGCCCAAGATTAGCGAGGAGATCGAACAGCCGAATAACCCTCCAATTTGCCATTCGAACAAGCTTGCAAATCCATCGTTTTCGTTAGATCGACAGTTTTAGTTATGTTCGTGAGACTTGGCAGAAAAGGGATATCTTTTGTCATCGAATTAGGAGAATTGACAATCTTCGGAGCGGCTTCCTTAGGTTCTCTCTTTCACCAGCGTCACATTTTTGAAAAGCTAACGCGATCGATCTACGAAATTGGTGTAAGATGTATTCCCATAACCTTGATTGTCGGACTCTTTACCGGACTAGTGCTAGGGCTTCAGCTCTATTATGTTCTTACAAATTTTAGCTCTGAAAGTCTTCTTGGACAGGCAGTTGCACTTTCAATAATCATGGAAATCGGCCCAGTCTTCACCGCAATAATGATCGTGGGACAAGCCGGATCGGCTCTATCCGCTGAGATTGGAATTCAGCGAAATGCCGAACAGATCGACGCTTTACAGACTATGAACATCAATCCGCTGGCATTTCTGGTTTCGCCGCGACTCTACGCGGCATTGATTTGTTTCCCGATTCTAACAGCGTTTTTCGATATTGTTGGAATTTACGGCGGGCACTTGACGGGCGTCAGCATGCTTGGAGTCGACCAAGGTGCTTATTGGAGCCGGATCTACGAGGCTGTGAGCGTCAAGAACGTTATGGATGGGTTTTGCAAAGCCCTGACTTTTGGCATTCTAACCACCGTTATATGTGCCTTTCAAGGCTACTATACGCATGCAAAAGCGAGCATTCCAGGAGCTCGTGGCGTTTCCCAGACAACTACTCGGGCGGTTGTGCTTTCAAGCATTGCAATACTCTCAAGCGATTACCTGCTGACTTCTCTCCTTCTCGAAAAATGAGCGGCACCTTTCTCCAACTTAGAGGACTCAGCAAACGGTTCGGCCCGCAGGTTATATTAGACGCTCTCGATCTCGATATTCCGTTGAACTCTCACACCACTGTGATTGGGAGGAGTGGCATAGGAAAGTCTGTCTTGCTCAAGTGTATTTCTGGAATCCTTAAACCCGATGCGGGGACGATCAGTCTTTGCAATTCCACGGAATCCATTCCGCAGTTCGCTTACATGTTTCAGCAGAATGCGCTTTTCGACTCTCTCAACGTTTTTGAGAATATCGCCCTTCCCCTGAGAGAAAAGGAAAAGGTCACTGCTCAGAACCTATCCAAACAAGTTAATCGCCTCATTGACGAGCTAGGCCTTCAAAACGCAGCTACAAAGTACCCCTCTGAAATTTCGGGAGGAATGAAAAAGCGTGCCGCACTCGGCCGAGCACTCATATCCAAACCCGAGATCATCCTATTCGATGAGCCTACCACAGGGCTAGATCCTGAGAGGAAATTTTCCGTATTCGATATGATTCGCAGCTATCGAAAGCAATTCGGATTCACCGTAATTATGGTTAGCCACGACGTACCTGAAGTTTTTGGCATTACGGACCAAGTTGCCTGGCTAGATGAGGGGCAGATTAGATACTGGGGACCACCCAACGAACTTCTTGAATCGCCTCCAATTAAGTTGGCTGGATTCCTTAACCCGAAGCTTTCAACCGACAAACCTACATCATGAACCAGAGACGAATCGAATTTTCCGTTGGTATTTTTATCCTCATTGGCATCGCCGCCATTCTGTATCTAGCTATTCAAATCGGAAACAGCAGCTTTTTGGGATCCGACGCTAGAGTCATCGACGCAAGATTCACCAATATAGGAGGTCTAAATGAAGGCAGCAACGTTATGACAGCCGGAGTTAAAGTTGGTGTGGTGGGTGACATCACTCTTGATACGGAAAACCATGTCGCCATGGTGCAACTAAAGCTTCGCAAGGATCTATCCATTTACGATGACGCAATTGCGTCGATAAAAACCAACGGCTTAATCGGTGACAAGTACATTGCCCTAGATCCAGGTGGAGGCGGGTTTGAGCTAGAAGAAGGCGAAACGATTGTCGATACAGAGTCCGCACTTGATATAGAAAGTCTCATTAGCCGTTTTGCGTTTGGGAGCCTCGAAGTAGGAGAATAATCCAAACCCGGTAAATTTTTTTTTTAAAAAACTATTTTGAAGGAAGTCTCAACCTTCAGTGTTTGAGATCTTTGGATCCGTTTGTGCAATCCAATCCGCTTCCTCGCACGTATAGGATCCAAACAAACTTACTAGAAACGCCATGAACTCTTTCTCTCTCCGTTCGCTTTTCGCCATTTTGCTGCTAACTGTGGCTCTTCTGCCAAACTTGCGATCCAACGATCTAGTTAATACTAAGGACGCTCTGGAGTCTACCCTTAACCGGCTGCTAGACGTTCTTCACGCGAATCACAGCGCTGCTCCCTATTCTGTCAAAAAGGATCGGATTATTGGGATATTGGATCAGCAGTTCTCTTTCGACGTCATTATTCAACGTTCGCTTGGACGCAATTGGAGCAAGCTCAATGACTCACAGAAAAACCAAGTATATACGCTCATAACCGATTTGATCTTACAAAGCTACACGCAGGAGCTCCAGGACGGACCCCGCCCTGAACTAAGCTTCTACAAGCCCAAAGTAATCACCTCGAGTAAAATTGAAATCGAATCCATCGTCCTACTAGCCGAATCGAAGATTAATATTAGCTACCGCTTGGCAAATATCAAAGATCGTGGTTGGCAGGTATATGACATTCTTGTTGAGGGTATCAGCATGGTTAGCAATTATCGTAAGCAATTCGACGAGCATTTTCTGAAAAAATCTGCTTCAGACTTAATTGATCTTCTCAAGACCAAATTACAAGGGGCCTAGCCATGAAAATCTTGATACTTTCAGGAATTCCTTTCGCCATAATTGCTATAGGGGCTCACTTCTCAAAAGCGGGAGCCAAAGACTTCGTCGACTTGGACGACCTATTGGAAATGGATGAACTCCTTGACGACGATGGCACTGAAGTAAGAGAAGGGTCTGCCGCAATTGCAGATCCGCTCAAAGTTCTCAATCAAGCTATCTTTGAATTTAACGATGCGGCATACAAGAACATCTTTCAACCTTTCACTCGACAGTACGTTAGAGTCATACCCAAGGAAGCCAGGAAAGGCATCGGCAATTTCTTCAACAACCTGGAGTACCCTGCACGCTTAACAGGCAGCCTGCTCCAATTCCGTTTCGGGCGAGCTTCTCGAGAGACAGGAAATTTTTTTATCAATACCACTGCGGGCATGGCCGGTTTTATGAATGCCGCTCAGGAGTTCGAAGCTCTACAGCCACCCAAAGAAGACATTGGACAGGCTTTCGGAGCGTGGGGATTTAAGCATGGATTCTACTTCGTCCTCCCATTTCTCGGTCCCACAAGCTTACGTGACTTTGTGGGCAGAATTGGGGGAAACTACGTCGAGCCAATATCCGAGCCCTCTACACAAGTTGACTCTTCCACCGATCGCTTGATTTTGACGGCCGTCGAAACGGTTAATGATATTCCAGAGATCATCGATATCTATAATTCCATTACAGGACCGGCCTTAGACCCATACACAGCAGTACGAGACGGCTATGCCCAACTTCGAGCTGTGCAGGTAGCCGAGTAAGAATTCGTCCCCCCTTCTTAATGGTAGTTGAGGCGAGAAACTTCCATAGGTAAGTCCAATTTGGCGTTCCGTCTGTCAGTTCTCCGACCTGTGGTTCGCATCGTTGAGGATCGCCTCTTTGAGTCTTTCCAAGTTCTCCCGCGTTTTCGACTTAGCTGCCTCTAGGGCGCTTTCGTCTGCAACCGACTCGCTCCCGAACAAGTAGAACTTTATCTTGGGCTCAGTTCCACTACCGCGCACCGCATACCGATAGCCATTCTCAAGTCGTAGAAAATAGAGATCCTGCTTAGGAATTTCTTTTCCATCAGCATCCACAACAGTCTCCACTCCAAAGTCCGTAAACTTCGATACATTGGCCCCCAAGAATTCGGTCGGGGGATTTAACCGGTAACTTTTCAGAATATTCTCAATCTTAGCGGCTCCCGCCGCACCATCGTACACGATTTGACCCAGAGACTCCAGAAAGTAACCAAATTGGAGATACAGACTATCAAGGTAATCAAGGACCGTGCGGCCTTCCTTCTTTAAGCTAGCCACCATTTCACAGAAAATTAAGCTAGCCGCATTCCCATCCTTATCTCGAACCGAATCGGTTGGTAAATAACCGTAGCTCTCTTCTCCACCGAAGACGTAGAAAGTGCTGTATTTTTGCAACAGTTTAGATCTTTCTTTTTGACTAAGTTGATCGTAGTCTAACGGACCGCCAAACTCTTTTTCATAGGAGTTTTTCAGCTCTTGCTCGTATAGATGCAGCTTTTCGCCAATCCATTTGAATCCAGTAAGTGTATTAATTATCTTAATATTATGCTTCCTAGCGATCGCCTCTTGCATGGGTGATGTTACAAACGTCTTAATCAAAACCGCGGATTGAGTTCCTTCTTTAGGAATCCAGCCCATAGACTTGAGTTTCCTAATACGATAATCAGCCAACATAGCTCCGATCTGGTTCCCCGTCACTAAAACCATTTTGCCCTCATCGCTTTTTACCGCAACCCCCATCCGGTCGCAATCCGGGTCGGTACCGAGGAGTACGTCCGCACCTTCGTGCTCAGACAACTCAATCGCCAGACTGAGCGCCTCCGCATTCTCAGGGTTGGGCGATTTGACGGTTGGAAAATTCGAGTCTTGGACCATCTGCTCCTCGACGAGTAGTGGCACCAGGCCGAACTTCTCAAGGGCCGGAAGCACGGACACCGCACCCGTTCCATGAATTGGTGTGAAAACTACTTTCAACTCCGAGCCATCGAGGACACTGCGATCAATAACCGTTTCAGCCACTGCTGCGACATAGGCTTCATCATGCACTTGACCGAGTGTTTTTACAGAATCTAAATTAATCGCCAAGTAGTTTTGTAACCCGCTCAATTGAGCAGACTCCACCTCATTAATTACTCCTTGATCGTTCGGCGGAACCAACTGCCCCCCATCTTCAAAATATGCTTTGTATCCATTATCATGAGGTGGATTATGACTCGCGGTAATAACAACGCCACAGGTAGCGCCTAGACTTCGGACCGTAAAGCTCAATTGAGGAGTGGATCGTGGTCCATCAAAGATAAACGCCTCTCCTCCACAGCGCGTCCATACTGATGCAGATAATTCACAGAAGTACCTCGAAAAGTGCCTAACATCATGTGCGATGACGAGTTTGGGAACGAGTACCGAACCCTTTTTCTCCAGATACTTCCGAGCGTATTCGAACAATCCGATCGTGGCTTTGGCCACAGTATATTCGTTTAGCATGTTGGATCCAACTCCTGGGCTTGCCGGAACTCCGGTTAATTCCATGTCACCTTTTTCTACGGCGGTGGATGTCGCTCCTATTGTGCGACCTCTTAGCCCTCCTGTACCAAACGCTATGTTTTTGTAGAACCTATTGTTTAACTCTTCCGCATTGCTGGTCTCAATTAATTCTGTAATACTAACCAAGGATTCTGGCGAAAGGAACCCTCCCGTCAGCCAGTTTCTAATATTAACGGCGGCTGACTCCATTAGTCCTCCACCGTTTTGCAGTTCTTCAATCCGTTCGGTTAGTGAAACATCCATCGCGGTCAGTAGGGCAACATTCTTTTCTAGAATCAAATTCTTTTATCGGCGAGATTCCTCAATTTGTCTGTTGCCCGGCCCGAAATAATAACCATCGTCGGTTCTTCTACAGGATTAAACAATCTAACAGGCGATGTCGGAACAAGACTTCACATACATTATCGGCCATAAAAATCCCGATGCAGACTCAATCTGTTCGGCAATCGCTTACGCGAATCTCAAGACCCTCCAGGGGCAAAAAGGATTCATTCCTGCACGATGTGGTAACACGAACGCTCGAATTGAGACAATACTGAATAAGTTCAACCAGCCTGTGCCTTTATTCATTGGAGACGTTTCCCCGCGAGTTCGAGACATAATGGTGCAGGACGTGGTCAAAGTTCACGAGAATGCCACCCTCTTTGAGGCATTAGAATTAATCGATACACATGACGTACGAGTTTTACCAGCAGTAGACGACGAAGGCAAATTAAAAGGGTTTGTATCCATTTTTCAAATGGGTGATTACTTCGTTCCAAAATTCAGCGAGCCAAGAGCGATGCGCCAGGTTCACACGAGCATCAATGACGTTGCGAACGCACTTCGTGCAGATGTCAAAGTCACTCGAAATCCTGATAGACTTGAAGACATGTATGTCAAAATCGGTGCTATGGACATTCGGTCTTTTGGGAAGCTAACCGATTCAGACGCGACCCCTGCCAACGAAACCATTATCATCGTTGGAGATCGTTGGGATATTCAACAGAGGTCGATTCAAATCGGGGTACGACTTCTCGTAATAACAGGTAGCCTCGGAGTAGACCCAGAAGTAATCGAGCTCGCTCGTGAAAAAGGCGTCTCACTCATCATCAGTCCGCTTGATTCAGCAACCACCGCTTGGACGATTCGGACGGCAACTAGAATTTCAAAAATCATAGAAACTGAAAGTGTCAGCTTTAGCCCAGACCAGCTCGTAAAGCAACTCGGCTGGCGGGTGGCAAATTCGAACGCGCAAGCTTTCATGGTGACCGACGATTCAAATCGTCTGCTGGGGATCTTTAGTAAAACCGATATTCTTAAGCCCAAGAAAACCAAGCTCATCCTGGTGGATCATAACGAGATGAGCCAAGCAGTTCCGGGTGCAAAAGAAGTAAATATTGTCGAGGTCGTCGACCATCACCGTCTCGGAATCAACACTGCCCAGCCCATTCGCTTTATCAACGATCCAGTAGGGTCAACATGCACAATCATTGCCGAGCAGTTTCACAGGAGCGACATCGAACCTTCGCCAGAGATCGCGGGTATCATGATGTCAGGTATCATCTCTGACACGTTGAATCTATCCGGGCCCACCTCCACGAAGCAAGACTCGGAAGCGATGCAATGGCTGGAAAACATTGCGGGCGTCACAGCGACAGATCTTGCAACGGAAATCTTCAATAGTGGATCCATCATTCTTACTATGAGTCCTGAAGAGATAATAAAGGCCGACCAAAAATTCTATGAAGAAAACGGCTTGAAGTTTTCTGTTTCGCAAATTGAGGAACTCGGATTCCAAAACTTCTGGAGCAGCGAAGCTCTATTGATGAGCGCTTTGGATCAACTGGTTAAGTCAGAGTCTCTGGATTTTGCCTGCGTTTTGATTACGGACATCAACAAACACAATTCGATCTTGATGGTCACTGGGCACGACGAATTTGTAAGCAATATTTCCTACCCCAACATTCACGAGGGTCCGATTTTCGATCTCAAAGGAGTCGTGAGCCGGAAGAAGCAGCTGATTCCGTTTATTTCAAGCACTCTGAAAACGATCGCTCCCGATCGCTAGGGTTTTCTGTCTGATCTTCGCCAATGCCGAATCCACCTCGAACCGTTCTCCAAATAGGATGACTTCGGCGATGACATACTGTTTTACGCTCATTGTTGAAATGAAAAGCTACTACCCGAACAGCGACATAGGTGTTGTCAATTTTTACTTGTGACCGAGCTCTTCCAGCAAACCTTTAAGTGCGGCTGCAAAGACATTACCCATTTTCAGCAAACGTCGAGAATAATGTGTAGAACTTATTGGGCAGTCGCTTCGCTCGCAAGCCCAGTAGTGATATTCTCAATGAGCGACAAATTGAAAAAGAGGTAGACACTCCATTGACCTCTCCCACGAACCCAACTGTCTCCCAGGCAAACCGCTCTCTGCATCGTCCCCGAACCTTGAATTAGAAATATGTGTCTTTGACAAATCTTTAGAAGCGGCAAAATTTACTCTCTTGCAAACATTGCTTCACATATCTTACCAACAAATCTCGCAACCTTGCTTTCGTGAATTTCGTAGTGAATATCCAGTGTGCTCTTTCGGTTAGTTACATTTTCGAAAAGCGAAAGGGCTAAAGGCTTAAAAAATCAATGTATCCGACTGATAGTTTGCCAGAATCATCCATAAAATCGTAAAATACCACCTATCTTCAATCCTTCCCAATTTCATGCCACACAACTTTTACGAGTCAGACAAAGCAGTATCAGAGTATCTGTTATTTCATTACGGATCCCATTCAGATTTGCTTTTCGACCAAATGGGACCAAAGGAAGCGCTTGGATTCGCTCGTCGTAGCGGACTCTTACATGAAGGACAATCGATCGATCGGAGACGAGCCCTGGACCTTGGCTGTGCAGTGGGTGCAGCCTCCCATGCTCTGAGCGAGTCATTCATTGAGGTAGTCGGAATTGATTTTTCACACGCCTTGATTCAAGCGGCTAATCGCATTTCGAGCGGTCGCAAAGCAACCATCGAGGTCGCTACGGAAGGCGATCTGACTCGGCGTGTTAAGGTTTCGATACCGAACAACTCTCAGCCCGGACGTATCACGTTCACACAGGGAGACGCAATGAACCTAAACCCCAAGTTGGGGAAGTTCGATTTCATTTTGATGGCCAATTTGATCGACCGCCTTCCCAACCCCAAAAAGTGCCTCCAGAATATCCACTCTTTCACCGCCGAAAATGGAGTCCTGGCCATAACCTCACCTTACACTTGGCTTGAGGAGTATACGCCTAAGTCGAAGTGGCTCGGTGGCTATGATCAAAATGGCACCCCTATCAAAACCGTAGATCAGCTAGAGGGTATATTGGCTCCGCATTTCGAGAAGATCGATTCCCAGAACCTACCTTTTCTGATACGGGAACACGACAGAAAGAACCAGTATTCAATTGCCCATGCAACCCTTTGGAGAAAGCTTTAATGGCGTCATGAGGCTCTTCAGTTTTTTACCCTATTTGAGCAAAATTTCAATTTGCGGCCTTGGTATTGCTCTGATGTTCCAATTGGGGTGCTCGAAAGGACGCGATACGCAAATTCTAGTAGTCGGCATGGAGTTGTCCTATCCGCCATTTGAAATGACGGATGAAAATAACAAGCCAACGGGTATCAGCGTGGAAATGGCCCAAGCCCTGGCCAATCGACTGGGTAAAACTCTGCATATCGAGAACATTCCTTTCGCAGGACTAATACCAGCTCTCAAAACCGGCAAAATCGATCTCATCATTTCATCGATGACTCGTACAGAAGAGCGGGCCCAGTCCATTTCCTTTTCCAACCCATATTTGCATACTGGACTGTGTGTTCTTGTATCCAAAAGCTGTGATTCTAATTCTATCACGGACATCGATCAGTTTGGTGCAAAAGTTGCAGTGAAGCAAGGAACTACCGGACATATTTACGCAAACGCAAATCTTAAGAAAGCCGAAATACTGATTTTTGACAAGGAATCAGCTGCCTCTCTAGAAGTCGCCCAAGGCAAGGTTGATGCATTCATCTATGACCAGATCTCTATTTATTTGAACTGGAAAAAGCACTCAGATACTACCCGTGCCCTTCTCAATCCAATCAACAGCGAATCATGGTCCATAGGCATTAGGAAAGGAAATGATGGACTCGCAACGCAAGTAAATCAATTTCTAGCTGATTACGAGGCGAGCGGCGGATTCGACCAACTTGGCGACAAATATTTGTCGGAACAGAAGGGAGAGTTTAAAAAACTCGGATTCCCTTTCTTTTTCTAGTGTCGTTCGTCTCATTATTTTTTGGCTCGGGCGACGCGAGTGAAACGAAGAGCCACGCTATGTCTAGATGGGTATCGTTCGGCGGTGCAATTTTGTTTCTCTCCCTCGTTTTCTACACCTCGTTTTCCGCTCTAGAATATCAGTGGAACTGGGAATCGGCTTTAAGATACAAGAAGAAGTTCGCTGATGGCTGGATCGCCACTTTGTGGATATCGACGCTTTCATTGTTTTTCGCTTTCCTAATAGGCTCTCTGGCAACATTGTGCCAAAGGGTTCGGATTCCCCCCATTCGCCACCTTTCAATGATCTATGTAGAATTGACTCGAGGAACGCCTCTTCTTGTGCAGATCTTCTTTTTCTTCTACGTTGTTGCGGATGCCGCTAGTATCCAAAATCGCTATATAGTCGGGATTGCCATTATGGCCATATTTAGCGGTGCTTATATTTCAGAGATTCTGAGAGCTGGTATTGAAGGAGTTGGCAAATCCCAGCTTTTGTCCGCCAAAGCCATCGGTTTTTCCGAGTATCAAACTTTTCGTTATGTAATTGTACCTCAGGCCCTTCGAAGCAGCCTCCCCGCATTAGCAGGGCAAACGGCAAATTTGATCAAAGACTCCTCACTACTTTCTGTCATAGCCATCAGCGAGTTTACTTTGAACGCTCAAGAAGTCAATGCGATCACCTACAGTTCCTTTGAGAGTTTTTTCCCTTTAGCCTTCGGTTATCTCATTCTCACCCTACCCATAATGTGGCTATCCCGATCGATTGAAAACAGGCTTAGGTTTGAAACATGAAACTAGAACTTGAATCTGTTGTTAAGACCTACGGAACGCAACGAGTGCTAGACTCGCTTGACTTGACTATCGAGGAGACCATGTGCCTCGCTTTGATCGGTCCATCGGGTGGTGGAAAATCGACAACACTTCGTTTACTAGCAGGCCTCGAATCGCCCACTTCCGGAACTATTCGAATCGATGGTAATGAGATCGCCCACGAATATCGGCAACTGCGCGAGTATCGCCAAAGGGTTGGGGTTGTTTTTCAAGCCTACAATCTCTTTCCTCACTTCGACGCGATTACAAACATCGCCCTACCCCTTGAAAAGGTCCATGGATATAGCAGAGGAAGGTCACTTGAAAAGGCGGGGATGCTTTTGGAGCAATTCCAACTAACGAACCATCGATTTAAAAAGCCCGCCGAATTATCAGGAGGGCAAAGCCAGCGCGTAGCGATCGCCCGCGCGATCGCGCCCGATCCAGATATCGTAATCCTTGACGAACCGACATCTGCCTTGGATCCCGAAATGACGGCCGAAGTTCTGGAAGCTATTGAAACCCTGATTGAGTCGAAGAAAAAGCTGCTCATCGCCACCCATCAAATGGGATTTGCCAAACATGCGGCCGACACGGTTGCGATCATCGCAGAGGGGAAACTTGTAGAAGTGGGAAATTCTTCCCAAGTAATCGAATATCCCCGTACTGCTCGTGCACAAAAATTCCTCAAAGCGTATTTGAAGTTCTAAAGTCTATCGCCTTGGTGGAAGAAAGCTTGCCTGATTAATCTTCCCTAGCCCAGCAGGAGAGAGAATAGAACGCTTCTTCGTAACCGTATCGAACAAAACGATACGCTCATCAGTCCCATTTCGGGAGGTGTAAATCAGGTGGCGACCATCATTCAGCCAACATGGCTGAATACCATCACCTCGTTCGTTGGTCAGAAATTCGCTTTTTCTCGTACTGAATCGGTAGGTGGCCACCTGGAACCTATTTCCCACTCCCGCGGTAAAGGCAATCAAGTCTGAGTCTGCATGGTTCCAATCGGGTTCCGCACAATAACCGCTTATCTGTGTGGGTATATGGCTGAACTGACCTCCCGCGGCGGACCCTCGGTAGAGGGCAAGGCCTCCATTACGATCCGACGCGAATATAATCTCCCTACCATCACGCGACCAGCACGGTGTTGCCTCTAATCCGTTTGAATTCACAATCCGCTTCAAACCTTTCGCCAAGCTAGATCCCACGTAAATGTCAGCGTTCCCTGGCCCCGTGAGAACCATGGCAAGCCGCGTCCCATCCGGACTATAGCGGGCACTAGAATTGGTGCCTTTGAAATCTACCATAACCTCAGAACGCTGTCCACGGATGTCAATCCGCCGAATATTAGGGAATCCGGATAGGTAACTTGTGTAGACGATGTAATTGCCATCAGGCGACCACCTCGGACGGACAGCTTCAACCCCGTGGTTTGTCAAACGCTTCCCTTCTCCGAAAAGAAAATCTCGAAAGTAAATCTCCATTCCCCTGCCTACTTCGCCCACATAAGCGATTTTTCCTCCGAAAAAGCCACGCATGCCACTAGTTTTGTAAATCGCAAGATCAACCGCCCTGAGAACTGAATTCCGAAGCGATTCCCCTTGCACTTGAGTCGTGTACTGAAGTCGCTCGGGGATGCCCGAGAATATTTTCAAAGTCGAGAGATTCGATCCGACCGGATCCACCTGTATCGCAAACGAGGCTTCCTGCATCGAATTGGCAACTCGGTAGCGACCGTGGATACTAAATGCCGTCTTTAGAATGTTCAGGGATTCACCATCCTGCGAACGAGTAACCACTGGTACAACATCTCGCTGAACATTTACCTCTCCCACACCTATGTCCCTTTGGGCACCGGCGGTCGGACCGAGACTGAGGGTAGCTGAAAAGACAACTAATCTGATAAGAGTAATTTTGATGCGTTTATTCATTCGCTATAAGCCTGGGCTTGACAGATCCTCGAATGTTTCAGGTTTCTGATGAGCCTTTTTAAACAACTAAACGAAAATTTGCTCAAGCAGGGAAAGCAAATAATCTATAAACATCAACAAGCCGTGAGTAAAGAAGCTATCAAAAACGCCCTAAGTGCCGTCAAGTACCCAGGGTTTAGTCGGGATATCGTATCCTTTGGCCTAGTACGGTCCGTCGATTTTGAAAATGGGAACGCCGTGATTGGCATTTCCGTAACAACTAGCGATCACAGCGTGGCTGCACGAATACGCGATAACGTCGAATCCGCCCTTAAAGCGGTTCCCGAGGTCAAAAACGTCGATGTGAACGTGTCAATCTCACCCTCTAAAAAGCCTGAGGAAAGCCCGAGTCCAGGTGGAGCCAATCTCGCCGATCTCCCAGGAGTGATGAATGTAATCGCTGTGGCAAGCGGCAAAGGAGGCGTGGGCAAATCTACGTTCGCCTCTAACGTAGCCTGCTCCTTGGCAAAACAGCTTTCAGCGGAGGGCAAAAAAGTCGGACTACTGGACTGTGATATCTACGGACCCTCCATTCCGTTGATGATGGGGGTAGGTGGCCGACCCGAAATCGAAAACGAGTCCATAATTCCCCTCGAAAGCCACGGAATCAAGGTCATGTCCATGGGGTTTCTTATCGACGAGGATACACCCGTGGTTTGGCGAGGCCCAATGATTCAAAAAACAATCAATCAGTTTATCAACAACGTCAAATGGGGTGACCTGGAAATTATCGTAGTCGACCTGCCTCCGGGAACCGGCGACGCCCAGCTTTCTCTCGTCCAAACCATACCTCTCAAAGGGGCCATTATCGTAACGACTCCTCAACTGGCAGCCACTCAAGTCGCTAAACGCGGTGCTCGGATGCTTGAGAAGACGAACGTGCCCCTCCTCGGAGTGGCAGAGAATATGAGTTTTCTCGAAAGTGAAGATGGATCAAAACAGTTCATTTTCGGCGAAGGCGGTGGTGAGAAAACGGCGGCGGTACTTAACATTCCTTTGCTAGGCAAAATCCCTCTCGATCCCGGCATAAGGGAGGCCGGAGACGCGGGTTCGCCCATCTCGGTTTCTAAACCGGACTCCTCGTCGGCCCATGCGTTTGATCTGATCGCAACTGAAATAATTTCCCGACTGAACGGCTAATCTCTTCGGACTAAAAACTCTCGAATTCCGGAAAGTCTTCAGATTTTTCATAATACTTATTTTGGAAAATCGCATTTCCTAAGTACCACGACGCGTTATCAACAGCGTTTAGTACTGATTCAGGCCGAAAAGTGTTGGTTTCGTGCGAAAACTTCGCATTGACTCTTAAGTCATGCTCACGGAACATCACTTAGCCTTGGAGGAGTATTCAGCGATCGGAAAACCATCCAAGACTAGTTAAGTGTCATAAAGATTCCAATCTAAATTCAAAAGACGGTTTTAACCAGGCCTGAGCGGGTTAGCTAGAAAATGGCAAAGGAAGATTCCCAACCAGAAGATCAGAGCGATTTCGTGAAACGCTCTAGCCTTTATCAAGAATTTCTCGCAGAGAGAGAGGAGATTCTTCGGCACAAGTGGCTCGAGTCCGAAAGACTCGGAAAGGATATTGGTTTTGAGCGTGCCCTGCTCGACTGGATTCGAAAATACCGAGATGGATGGCGCAACTCGAGGCGGGATTCAGATCACAAGGAATCATCCGTATAGTGCTCTGGTTCTCAACGAGACCAAGTAACTCCTTCTCAAAAGCAGCGACGCCCTGCCAATACCGCACTCTGCAATTATTCGTGGGGGAAGGGAATCTACTTGATTTCCCGGTGAAGCGTATGGCGCTTCAAGTTCTTGTTGTACTTCTTTTTCTCCACTCGCTCCGTCACCGTCTTCTTGTTTCTTGAAGATAGGTAGCGCGAGACGGGCTTACCCTCCGCCTTAGCTTCTGTACATTCCAGTGTAATAACTTCGCGTGCCATAATTAGTGTTAATAAAGAACTCGAGGAAGATCACTACCTAAAAACAAAATGCAACTGAATTTTTATCGTGTAATCACTAAATTTCAAGGGACTCCCACGATACTAGCCGTCAAACGACTTTTCCATGAGCGGAAGAGCGATCCCGTTTCTGAAAATCGTCACCTGTCCACTACTGGCCGATACCACGATCGCGAGGCATTCTGTTGCAACGGAGACCGCGGCAGCTGCCGCATGTCGGGAACCGAATCCACTTGGGAGCATATGAAGATATTCCGGAGCGTGAATAAGCGTTCCAGCAGAAATAAGTACTCCATCACCTCTAATCACGAAAGCGCCATCTAGACCGGAATACTCTTTGACGGTCTCGTCCATGAACGGGCTCAGAACATTGCACTCTTCCTCTTTGTAGCCGTAAAACGGATTAAGAACGAGCGGCTTAGTCAACTCCTCCACCGCTTTGGTGGCCCCGACTACAAACAGCGTGCCGACAGCATGGCCTTCCCTACCCTCAACCGACAACTCCATCGCAATGCCGATCACGCGTTCGAGGACTTCCGGCAATATATCGGTGGGAAGGAAGCTTTCTTGATCTGCGAGCAGTGCTCGAAATTCACTACGTAGATCGATTACTACTATCGTATCGAACTGATCGCTTCCGGGGATTCCTCCCACGCAGCATATCTTGTCATTCACCCCAATAATTCCTCGAGTGATTCCGACGAGAAATGCGGAACGAGACTGAGCAAGCCGGCCTTGTGAAAAAGCTCGAACTTGTATGATGTTATCGAACGATGATGCCTCCACTTTCCCCTCTTTGGCCCGCTTCGTAACAAGAATGGTTTTAAAGTCAGCGAAACCTTCGTGAGGATTCAATCTATCCGAACTCATAACATCTCCAAAGACTGTGATGAAATCACAATTGGCCCCTTTAGCGATTCGCATAGCCTGATTGAATATGAGCTTATTGATCGAACTCTCACTTCGCTTCGCTGCAGTTGCCTGCATTCCGCCAAATCCAAGCAACAGTTCATCGCTGAGCGCATCCAAGTCTGGAGTGCCCACCAGATCATCAATAAAAGCCTTGTCCTTAGCCAAGCGGGCTACGTCGGCGAGAACCTTCAAATAGTTCTGAGTGTTTTCGCCAGCCAGCATGAGGATGATCAAGTGGATCTTCTCGGCTTTTTTGGGTCCGTCATGGGAGATACCAACTTTGCAACGGCCGATCGCAAAGACGTAGCGACGCTTCATCCTTATCCGCAAATGAGGCAATGCGACTCCGTTGCCCAAATAAGTCGTCATTGTCGCCTCTCTCTTAAGAAGTCCTGAAAGAAGATTCTTTTTTCGGCCTAAATCCTTAAAACTAGCGGTGCAGGATTTGATCAGCTCTTTTAAGCACCCTTCGAGGGAATCGCTTTCTAATTCCAGTAAACGTTTTCGAGAGAAGTATTTGTCTAATCGCATCAAGTAAGGGCGGTTCAAACCGTTGCGGGGCATTCGCCCCCACTAACTCACTATTTTTCCCAATCGAGTCCGCCCTTTTTGATTTCGTAAACGAGCCCAACCACCAGAACCGTAAGAAAAAAAAGTATCGGCCCTAGAATGGGCAGACTGTTAGCAATGAAATCACGATAAACCAAAACCCAGGGAATCAGGAACAACACTTCTATATCGAAAAGAATGAAGAGCATCGCGGTCACATAGAATTTGACGGAGAACCTTGTGCTGGTTTTTCCCTCTGACTTTATCCCGCACTCGTATGCGGAATTTTTAATAATCCCTTTCGAGCCCCGCTGACCAAATAGATGGCTAGCCGTTAAAATAACTCCCGCGAGTCCCGCTGCAAAAGCGACTTGAACTAATACTGGGGCGAAATCAGAAACCTCCATAACTCTGAAAAATCCGCAATAAATTTTACAATTTCAAGGTAAAAGAACTCCAAGAATGAATTAAGCCATTTCCGTTAATCTACAGCAGCGCGAAGGACCTTCAAGAAAAACAAAAAAGGCGAGGCCTGAATCGGACTCGCCTTTGAAAAAAGTAATTAATCGCAGAATACGAATTACTTGGTCGCCTGATCGAGAATATCTCCGAGGTTCGTCAAATCGGCGCCATCCTTCATATTATCGTAAGTCTGGGTTTCTGCGGCAAGCTGCTCTTCATCGTAACTAGCCGCCTTGATGCTTAATCCTATACGACGCTCTTCACGGTCAATCTTGATCACGCGAGCCGTGACCTCGTCACCGATATTAAGCGAGTCCTTGATTTTCTCGATTCGTTCTTCGCTGATCTGGCTAATGTGAACCAGTCCATCGATGTGGTCCTCGAGCTCAACAAAAGCCCCAAACGAAGTAATCTTAGAGGTCTTTCCAGTAACCACGTCACCGATACGGAAGCGGCCATCAATGTCCGCCCATGGGTCGTCCGTAAGCTGCTTAACGCCGAGAGAAATTCGTTGGTTCGAAGTATCGACATCCAATACGATTGCATCGATTTCGTCGCTCTTCTTCAGGACCTCACTTGGATGGTTGATCTTCCGCGTCCAAGACATATCTGAAACGTGGACCATCCCGTCAATTCCTTCTTCCAGCTCGATGAAAGCACCATAGGTAGTAATATTCCGAACCTTGCCATGTACATGGGCACCAACTGGATAGTTGTGAACCACCATATCCCACGGATTCGGATCTAACTGGCGAATGCCTAACGAGATTTTCTCTTCATCCTTCTGAATTCCAAGAACAACTGCTTCGACATTGTCTCCCACCTTTAGAAGTTCGCTTGGCTTGGTTATGCGCTTTGTCCACGACATTTCGGTTACGTGAACCAGTCCTTCCACCCCTTCTTCGATTTCAATGAACGCTCCATAGGGCACCAAATTGACCACCTTACCAGCCACGTGAGCCCCAATTGGATAGCGGTTTTCAATGCTGTCCCATGGATTGGACTTTGTCTGCTTGAGACCCAGCGAAACCCTCTCTTTTTCACGATTGATTTCGATAATCATCACGTCGATTTCCTCACCCTGCTTGAGCATTTCGCTTGGATGTGAAATCCGGCCCCAACTCATATCAGTAATGTGAAGCAATCCGTCCATTCCATCGAGGTCGATGAAAGCTCCAAAATCAGTGATGTTCTTAACTACACCCTTGACCACGTCGCCGGGGTTAATCTTGTCGAGAAGTTCGCGGCGCTTGGATGAACGCTGCTCTTCGATTAGTTCACGGCGTGAGAGAACGATGTTCTTTCTCTCTAGGTTGATTTTCAGAACTTTGTAGTCGTAAGTTTGGCCAAGGTACTGGTCCAAATTCTTAGGAGGCTGTATATCTATATGCGATGCCGGTAAGAATGCGTCCACTCCCATACCGACGATCAAGCCACCCTTAACTTTACCCTTCACGCGACCTTGGACAATTGAGCCCTCTTCGCATTTAGTAATGATATTCTCCCAGTTCTTCTTCTGCTCAGCTTTGTCAAATGACAAAATGGGATTACCATCCCGATCCTCAAGCTTTTCCAGAAAAATCTCAATTTCCTCGCCAATTTGGAGGTCACCGAGGTCAGAGAATTCTGATGCAGAAATTAGGCCTTCGGATTTACCGCCGATATCGACAACGACCTCGACTTGGCGTATTTCAGTGATCGTGCCCTTTATAATAGATCCTTCCTTGAGCTTGTCAAAGGTGGTCTGGGCGAGAAGTTCTTCCATTATAGAACTCATTGTACTTGGTGACAGCAAATCCGAGATGCTTCCGAAAATCCCAGGTCTCCTGACTGTATGCACGTTGCCTTTGAGACAACATAGTTAGAATAACAGTAACCCGTTCGGAAGCGCCGCGGCGGAACGAGCGGTTGGTAGAATGCCGCAAGGATCACGGAATGTGACCCATTAATTTTCCGGAGCAAGCGAAATCGAGCGTTTTCTCAAACCCGTTTCAAAATCGGATAGTCCCTTCAACGCTTCCCTATCTCAGTAGACAACCTTATTTAGCGGGTATTCAATGATTCCCTCCGCTCCAAGCTCTTTCAGTTTCGGAATGATGTCGCGAACATCCTTCTCACTCAAAATCACCTCGACCGCGGACCAGCCTTCATCGCTCAAACGATTAACCGTAGGGTTTCGCAAGGCCGGCAGGATCTTAAGGACATGCTCCATGCTATCCTTTGGAGCGTTCAGCTTCAAACCCACCTTATCAGTCGCTTCGAGAGCGGCTTGGAGCATCATCGCGATATTTTCTATTTTTTTCCGCTTTATTGGATTGGCCCAACTCTCCTTGTTGGCTATCAACTTCGTGTTGGTTTTTAACAGGGTCTCAATGATACGCAGCTTGTTCGCGACCAATGAATTACCCGTCTCCGTCAAATCCACGATAGCGTCTACCATATCGGGTACCTTTACTTCCGTTGCCCCCCAGGAAAACTCGACCTCCGCCTCGACCCCTTTGTCAGCGAGAAACTTGCGAGTCAGATTCACTACTTCCGTCGCAATACGCTTACACTGTAAATCTCCAACTGTCTTTATGGGCGACTCTTCTGGAACTGCCAGCACCCAGTAGGAAGGCCGATTAGATGCTCGGCTATACACAAGGTCGCAAACTTCCACAACATCGGAACCATTCTCCACGATCCAGTCGTACCCACAAAGGCCCACGTCGAAAAATCCGGTATCTACATAGCGGCTGATCTCTTGGCTTCTAACAAATCGGCCGTCCAATTCAGGGTCGTCGAAGCCCGGCTTATAGGAACGGGAACTCTTTCGAATATTCCAACCCGCTTTCGCGAATAGCCGAATCGTTGGATCTTCAAGGCTACCCTTTGGCAACCCAAACATAAGTATTGGCTCTTCTTTTGGCACGCATTAGGTCGAAATCCATGCAACCCAAAGTCGCAAGCCTAATCTTTTCCACTTTTATGGCTTTTTTTTACATTTTTACAATTTACACCGAGTCATTTAGTAATTGTAAATATTTACAGGTTCGCCTCTACGGCTCTTTGTAGTTAGTTCCTTGAATAATTATGATCTTTATTCTTCCACAATAAAAGACCCGCACTCCTTATTTTGCACAACCAAATAAACTTAAGTTACTCCTATGCCCAGTAAACCCAAGCCATTAGTTCTAATCGTTGAAGACGAAGCAGAACTCGCGAACGTCATTGCTGAACACCTCGAAGCAGCAGGGATGCAAACCCAGATTTGCAACCGATGTGCTCTGGCAATGCGATTTCTGAAGAACAATTTCGCCAACATCATTTTGTTAGACCTTACGCTTCCGGACCAGAACGGGTTTGCGTTCATGGAAGACCTAAAGTGCGAGGACATCAACATCCCCACTATCTTTCTAACTGGGAATGATTCTGAAATCTCCAAGGTGAAAGGGCTCGAACTTGGAGCAGACGATTACGTCACCAAGCCATTTAGCGCACCGGAGCTTGTCGCTCGCATTCATGCCGTACTTCGAAGAGCGGAAGTCGCCAATGACTTCAACGTAACGAAGAATGTTAAGCTCACTGACTCGCCATTCACTTTCAATACGGCTTCCATCAATCCCACCACGATGGAAATCTCTTTTACGGACGGAGAGATTGTGGCTATTGGCCGCAAGGAAATCGGTATCCTTTCCTACCTCCATGATAATCCCCAAACGATTATCACACGCAAAAATTTGATTCATTCGGTTTGGGGAATCCACGCGGACATCCGCAGTCGCTCTCTCGACCAATACATCGTGAAGATCAGAGATCTTTTTAAACGGAAAGATGTGCCCTTGGAGAATCTCAAAACGATCCACGGAATTGGCTATCAATACGAGCCGCTCGAAGCAGCGGAGGCACCACTAGCCGATTAGAGATCCGTAAAAACCTGCGGTACGACTTGTGGATTAACACGGTCAAACTCTGCTTGTATCGTAAGATTCTTAATCGGGCAGCAAAGCGACCCGTTCCTGTCCCAATTCCCTTGCCCGAAACGGATTGCCCAATAGGTCTGCTCGAATCGTTCGTTTCTTTGAAGCCTTCTTGAAATCCTGTTACCGACTGATACCCCTCCGTCGCCTTTTTGGAGCTTACGATTAAGACAACGATACCGGCGACTGAAGAGACCGCAAAAATTATCAGTAAGGGTTTCATCACGTTAAGATCGACCGGACGATTCCGTCCGGAAATCTGATTAGGGTCGTATTACAGAATTACGGTGTGAATGGCAACGGCACTTACGTCGAGGCCACTTGCACCGCCACAAAGTGTTGTAAGTGTAATTTCATCAATATCAATCTTAGACAGACCCTTTCAGTCACTATCCCCAATTAATGACAAAACGCTCGTAATATTGCGAACACCTATTTGGGGAGCGACTTCGACAGCGGAGCTCGTGTTGAAGCCTGACTCCATGCAGGGCTCCCAATGACTTCAGATAAAAGGTAACCCACAGTTACCTACGTCATGGTCTAAAACCTCAGCCCTAACGAAGCCGATAGTACTCATCTGGATTGTACAAATAGTAAAAATCGAATGGCTCGAGTCGAGGAAGGGCCATAAACGGCTTACCCTCCTCATCCAGACTTTCCTCTAGAGCACCTTCGGCAAAAATAAAGCTCCGGCCGAATCGATCCGGATTCTTGTCTACCGACATTTCCCAAATTCGGTCCACTACCTGGTCGATCCACTTCAGCTCCTGTGCCCGATCACCGAACTCCCGCCAGTCGCCATCTGAATTCTTGTCGTACATAAGAGCAATAAACTCGTCTAGCGTGAGATCCATCTTCTCTGCGACCGGTCGGGCAACGCGGCGCCACCACTCTTCCGCCTCCTCTAAAAATTCTCGTTGCTGAGTTAGGTTACCGCTCACTCCCCAACTTATCTGGTGATGGAGAATTACAGCATTGGGATAGCTGAAGGAACGCTCCGCCAATGTGGCTATGCTGGCTGCCATACTCGCAGCGTAGGATTTAACAACGACGAACACTGGTGCCTCGCTTCCATGCATCGATTTCAAAATTTTGTACCCAGACATAACCGAGCCGCCTGGCGAGGAATCGATTACGAGAAAGATGGGATACTCTACACTCTCATTGTTGAAAAAGTTGATCCGCTCGCTGACATAATCAGCTAAGCCACTCCATATCGGTCCGTTTAAGGCAATTCGTCGGTCACTGACATGAAGAACCCCATCTAAAAAAGGCTCTTGTAGGTACATGGCTTCCTCATCCCTGTATACGATATTGTCTACTAAATCGCCCTTTTCCTTCATAGAAAGTTTCGCCTGCAATTCAGCCACTCCGGCGTCTAACACAGACCGTTTTAACTTTAAACGAGTGTCTTCCAGTCTGAGCCCGGTTAGCTCACCTTCCATCTTTTTCGACAAAATTGAATTGGATAGAATTAGACGCTCCTCCTCTAACTTCAAAGCCGCTAGCTCTTCGGTAAGCACTTTTTTTGACTCCAGACCAGCCAGCGATATTTCCTTGCTTAACGCATCCATTTTGACACTCAAACGCTCGTTTTCCGCCTTCAAATCGGTCAGTTCCTGATTCAACCTCTCTCTGGCTAACGAATTTTCTAACGCCAGAAGCTCCTTTTCTTCTTTCAGAGCCGCTATCTCCTCCTTAAACTTCTCAGCCCTTAGAGACATCCTGGCTTCGATCAACTCCCGCTCACCGTTCAAAGCCTTTACTTCCGCCTTGCGTTCCTCTTCCTTTAAATCCGTCGCCTCGTCACTATCCTCACTCTCCTCAGAACCCGCCTCTTTAAACGGAGTTTGGTCCGCGTCCTCAGTCTCTACTTCCTTATTCGCCTTTACGACAAGCGGCTGAAGCTGACTTTGAGCAGCCATTTTACTAACGGCCAACAAAACCACGATGAAAACAAAACGAATAAGAATGTGTGAATGGCTCATAACACTAGTAAACAACCCAACCTGTGGTAGGAATACGATTGATGCACGGGAGGTTTCTAAAACGCAAGCTGAAGTGTGCCATTGGGACATTCCGGACAATTCTTGAAACGCACAAGCGAGTATGATTCTCGAGGATATCTCATAATATATCTAGAATTCCCTCAAATTAGTCATAGGAATACCTTCAGTGAGTTTAGAAGACCTACAAAGTGTAAAATCTTACATGCTTTCTCTTCAAAGTAGTGTGTGCGACGGAATTGAGTCCCTTGAAGACTCTGGCAACCGTTTTATTCGCGACGACTGGACGCGAGAGGCCGGGGGCGGAGGAATAACCCGTGTACTTGAAAGTGGAGAGACGTTCGAAAAGGCTGGGGTCAATTTTTCGCACGTCATGGGAGACAAGCTACCTGCTTCTGCAACGGCGAGCCGACCAGAGCTAGCGGGAAGAACCTTTCACGCCACCGGCGTCTCGATCGTGGTACATCCCAAAAACCCCTACGTCCCAACTTCGCACGCTAATGTGCGCTATTTCTACGCCCCAGCAAAGTCGAGCGATGAAACGGATGTCTGGTGGTTCGGAGGGGGATTCGACCTTACACCATACTACGGTTTCAAAGAGGACGCTATCGAATGGCACAAAGCCTCAAAAGCGGCTTGTGAACCCTTTGGACCAGAAACTTACCAAGCATTCAAATCCACCTGTGACTCATATTTCTTTATTAAACACAGAAACGAGCCCCGAGGAATTGGAGGACTATTCTATGATGACTACAATTCTGGTGGATTCGACAACGCGTTTGCTCTGACCCAGAATGTTGGGAACCAATTCTGCAAAGCCTACCTCCCTATCGTTATCAGACGTAAAAACCATCAATACGGAGAACGAGAACGATCTTTCCAAGCTTACCGGCGGGGAAGATATGTTGAGTTCAACCTCGTTTATGACAGGGGAACCCTTTTTGGACTTCAAAGCGGTGGAAGAACCGAATCCATACTGATGTCCCTTCCGATTAATGTATCATGGAGTTACAACTACAGTCCTGAACCAGGATCTCCTGAAGCAGAGCTTTACGACTACTTCCTTCAACCACGCGATTGGGCAAGTGAAACGCCCTAAGCGACTACCCGCTCACGACCGAGTCATAAAAGGATCAAATGAATTCCCGCGAACGCTTTTTGAATGCTCTAAAATGCCAATCCCTCGATCGTCCACCTATTTGGGTGATGCGGCAGGCCGGACGCTATCTACCCGAGTATCGTGCCCTAAAAGAAAAATACACCTTTCTTGAACTCGCCCAAACTCCAGAGCTCGCATTGGAAGTAACTCTGCAGCCGCTCAGGCGCTTCCGCTTGGATGCGGCAATTCTATTTTCAGACATTCTGGTCATTCCTGAAGCAATGGGACAGAGCTATCATTTTAGGGATACTGGAGGGATTACGATGAACTTCCGCCTCGAGAACAGGCAGCAGATAGAAGCCTTAGACTCTACCCGGATCGAAGAAAAACTGAACTATGTTTCCGATGCCCTTCAGCTCATTCACACAGAACTTTCCGGGAGCAAAGCATTGCTTGGCTTTGGAGGTTCCCCTTGGACACTAGCCACTTATATGGTTGAAGGAGGAAGCTCGAAAAATTTCGAGCAGATCAAAAGCCTCTTCTACTCTGATCGGCCAACCTTTGATGCTTTGATGCACAAACTTACAAATAGCTTGATCTATTATTTCAAAATGCAAAAAGCCGCTGGTGTCGACGCAATCCAGATTTTCGACTCTTGGGGCGGCATCATAGCAGGCACTGAATACGAACATGCATCGTTAAAATGGATACGTAGAATTATTGACGCAATTGGAAATGAAATTCCTATAATTCTCTACGCTAAAGGCACATCCGTCCACCTTTCTGAGCAATGTGCCACAAATCCAAACGCAATCTCGGTGGACTGGACGATATCCATCGAGGAAGCCTCTAAGAGAATAAACGGCAACATCGCTATTCAAGGTAATTTGGATCCTTCAATTCTGAATACAAATCCAGAAATCGTTCGCAATCAGGTCCTGAAAATTTTAGAAGCGATGCGCAATCGTCCTGGTCATATTTTCAATCTGGGACACGGAATTCATCCGACAGCTAAAATTGAAAATATGGAGGCTCTCGTTGAAACAGTGGTAGGGTACAAGGCGTGAGGTAATCGCAAACTGGATCAACTAGGCATAACGTAATCCACTTAGGTGAAAGAAAAACACGATCTGATGACATGGATTTAAACACCATTACTAATCCAAGAGGCAACAAATGACGAAATGGCGTCAAACCGGTGAATTTAAAACAAGTCGGCTTAACCGAAAAGCTTGAACTCTTCAAATTTCGAATCTAACGGATCATCGCCTGCTTAACTTGGCCAATCAATGACTTAAGCTCGCTGCTAGGTTTCCTCAGAAGAGCGCGTTGCAGCAATTCAAGTGATTCAGAAAAGCGATTTTCATCGATGAGGGTTTGCGAAGCCAAAATCAGGGCATCATATTCATGTTTTTCCGAGTTGTACGCTCTTTCGAAATAGTACATCGCTTTCGCCTTCTGGCCTCTCTCGGAATGATGTGACCCTAGTAGAGTTAGCACTTCGCCATTCAATGGATCAATCTCTAAGGCTTCCACTAACTTTCCTTCTTCCCCAACACTATCTCCATCGTGCTTAGCGAAAGTCGACTCTAAGAGTAAAAACCGCGTTTTATCCTCTATCTTCCAATGCATTTCTAGTGAACCAATCTTATCAAAAAGACGTCGGGCTTCACCCACCTCATCCTTTTCTATTAAGAATTTCACCGACAGAAGGGCTTCAGAAATTCGCTTAACCAAATCGCCCCGCTCAGCCCCTATATAAGTATCGATCGCAAGTTCGTACATTCCTTGCAAACTGTATATATTCGCAAGCTGCACACGAGTATCCATCGTTCCATCGCCGAAAGCCTCGATCATTTCAAAAACTTGGGCAGCCTTATAAAATTGCTCGGTTTCAACATAAACATTCGCCTGATAGATGCGATAGATATTTTTCTGGGGGTTACGCCGTATTAGTTCTTCCAACAATGGCAATGCTTCCGTGTACCGCTTGGCCATCATCATAGCCTGGGCCTTGCCCTCGACCCATTCGATATTATTTGGATCAAGCATGACCGCGGCATTGTAAGCCAGTTCAGCCGCCATCAGATTCCCTACGCGCAAATGGCAATAAGCCGCCGAACCGTAGGTATCGGGGCTCGTATCTCCAAGTTCGATAGATCTAACAAGTGCTATCATCCCCCCTTCATAATTCGCTAGCCTCGTCTTCAGCATACCTAAGTTTTTCCAGGCCCTTCTGAATGTAGGAAATTTTTCGATCGCTCGATCGTACTCAGCCAAAGCGTCTTCCCAAGCACCTCCATTAAAGTAAAGGTTGGCTAAGATGAAATTGAATGAAGCCGTCGCGGGTGTTTCTTCACCCAGCATGCCTTCCAGCATAGATTTGGCAAACTCCGGGTTTTCTTCTACCATCGGACCAATTTTTTCCAATAAAGAAATCTCCAGTTCCTGGAGTTCCGGCTCCCGGTCCTCCAGAACTCCATAGCTTGCGGTGAATCGCTTTTGAAACTCGGGTCCAAACAAATCCGGCTTCCCCATTTCATCGGCTTCCTGGTCCTGCCCAGAAGTGTAACCAATACTTAAAACAGCGAATGCAACTACCAATTTTTTCATAGACTGAATGGAGAAGAGGACGATTTCTGATAGACGAGGACAAAGCGTACCCAACACTTAACCTTCTGACCATTTTTCTTGGCTGGCCTGAACCGCCAGCGCCTTAGGTCTTTGATAATAAAGGGTCTTGCTTCCTCAATAGGAGTATTCAAGACCATTACATGGATAGGGCGCCCGTTTTCGTCGATTGACAGCTGGACGATAATTCTAGCATTTCCCACTTCCTTCCTCAATTTCGGAGGAAGTGTCGGCATAGGACTATAGTTCCTCGCAGGAATTTGATCCACCTCACTCTTCTCAAAAACGATCGATTCTAGATTCACTTCGATGTTCGGCCTTCGAAAATCGGTCAAATTGACTTCAATTTTATCGGTGACTTGCGATGGTGCGTCTATGGAAGTTTTTATTGGCGAAACAGTCAGCTTCGCAGGATCTGGATTCAACGTGACGTCGACCTGTATCGGAACTTGAGATATTTCAACCGTTTCCACTATCTCCGGTGGAGGTGGTGGAGGTGGTGGCGGCATGAACAATTCAATCTTCGCAAACGCAACGTCTTCTGTCTGCTCGATATCTCCAAGCCGAGAGATTGACATCGCTAAAAACAAAATAGCGGTCACGATGACTGCAAATGCGACAACTCTGATCGAATTCGTAGACTGATTCAATCTCGTCTCTAGGGAATACGCCTTCATTCTTTCGTCGCAAAATGAATGTCCTTACCGCCCGCAGCCTTTACTTCACCATATACCTTGGCAAAGGTATCGTGAATGGACTCCCGGTCAGCCTGGATTATAATCGGAACGTCTTCGATAGTGAGGACCCGGTGAACGATCGGACGCACGCGTGCGAGTGAAATCTCTTTTCCTCCGTAAAAGATCCTACCGTTATCTGTAATCGCGATTAGAATACTGTTTTTTGGAAGCGGTGTGGAGTTACTAGCCTCAGGCTTTTCAACATCGATACCTGCTTCTTGAACGAAAACCGTCGTAACTATGAAGAAAATGAGCAGAATGAATATACAATCGATCATCGGGGACAAATTAATTTCTGTCTCCCCACCTAGATCTAAATCTGCCATGTTGCGCCTCACTTCGCAAATGCCTCTTCAATATGAATCGATACAAGTTCCTGATGGGCAATTTCCTCCTGCCGCTTCTTCGCTTCTCGCTTGATCCACTGAATCATAAAAATCGCCGGAATCGCTACGATCAGCCCCGCTTGGGTAGTAACGAGGGCAAATTGAACACCTCGGCTAACTTGGGAAGTTGTCTCCTGCATTCTTTGCGAAAGACTTTCAAACGTATCCAGCATTCCAATCACGGTACCTAGAAGACCTAGCAAGGGTGCGGCGGCCGCGAGCATACCGATGTATGCGACTTGACGGGAAACAATTTCACTAAACTCGCGTTTAGCTTGTGAATACGCTATCTCCTGCTCAACATTTGTTGCGTTTTTATCTAGACCGCTTGCAAACTCAGGGATCGAAAACCCTTTGACAAAAAACAAAGTACCGAGTGCAGACCTATAAAGCAGCACCGACAACAGGATCAGCGAAATCATCACAACTCCTCCATCCTGGATAGATTGCCAGGCCTCCAGATAAAACGCGTCTTTCATTTCAAGCGTCTCCCTTTCCTGTAAGCTTATTCACGATCTTGGAAAACTCAGTGGCCGCTAATTCCATTGTGCTGATACGGCGTTTAGCTAGCCGCAAGAGCGTTCCATGAATAATCAGCGTAGGAATCGCAACCACGAGCCCTAGTTCCGTTGTCACGAGTGCCTCAGATATCCCAGCCGAAAGGGCTTTTGGATCTCCCGATCCGAATATCGTGATCAATGTGAATGTTTTAATCATTCCAACCACCGTCCCCAGAAGACCCATCAAAGGGGTCGCCGCCGCCGTCACTGCTAGCCAAGGGAGAAAGCGCTCGAGTCGAGGCTTACGATGCAAAATCACGCTAATCATGTGGTCCTCCATCAATTCCCGATCTTCGTTGGCATGAGTCGCTCCCTCAGCAAGCATGGCCCTCATCCACGGCTTACTTTTCGTAATCTGCTCATTCGCTTTTTCAAGGTTTCCTTCCACCGCCGCCGCCGCAGTTGAAGCCAGATTTGAAGGAATCGATACGTTCAACGCGTTGAAGTCGATTAGCTTCACGCCAGCAAGGATGAACGCCAAAATACCCATTGCAATGATAAGATAGCCGACCACTCCACCTTTTTCAATGTGCTCCCGCCAATTATCACTCGCCCTTTCGAGCGATGCCGCTTTACCCATCGAGGCGTCCAAAGGCAGGTTAAACTGACCTGAGGATCCGTATTTTCTTAAAGACTCACCAAATGCCCCTTCCAAAGTTGAGATTGCGGGTTGGATGGCTCCCGGTCGGTAGTTAAGCGTCCCCACTTCCCTACCACTTTTCTCCCGAAAAAATGCTGCCGGACCAAAAACAATCACATCGCCATCGAGAATCTCGCCAGCCTGATCGATCCCTTGCCCATCGAAGGAATAGCCACCAGAAATTAGCTTGAGGCGCTGCAGGCAAATTTCGACTGCCTCAGTACGCTTCTCCCGAGCTTCCTGCGTCCCTGGGCCTGCTAGTTCAATGGCCTCTCGATAAGGATCCAGCAAAGCCGAAAACCTCTGGTCCTCCGCAATATTCAATCGCCCTTCATACGTATTCAAATACTGGGCAAACAACCCAGATACGTAATCATTCTGAGTCCTTAAATCTCCCGTTAGCAATCGCTGGGCTCTTAACTCTTCTCGGGCCCGTTCTTCCCCTGAGCGGATCGATCGCACCTGCCCGCGCATTTCGATGACTTGGTTTTCAAGCTCATTGATAAGCTGTGTCAAAGGGACTTTCTCCGCAGCAATTTCCTCTTGGAGAGCGCGATATTTCTGCAAGCTTTGCTCTACCCTAATCTCCATTTGATTTGCCAAATCGGCGATATCCTTTTTTTGACCGAATGTGGCCGATGAGAGACAAACAAGTGCCAAAGCGATCGACGAAAATGGTAAAAATAAATTCCGTAACCTCATTTCTCACCTCCTAACTCGTGAAAAACTTTCCCCGGTACGGACTGAATTGACGGAGGTCGCGTCTGCCCGTGAATCTGCACCAGTTCATGAATTTGCTGGATGTACTCGGGTCGATCATGCCAAACCCAGCCTTCCAGTCCTGGTTTCAACTCCCACGCGATTGTGCCCTGAGGATCAACAGCATAGGCTCGAGCAAGACCCCAGTAAAGAACTGAAACCATCACATCCCGACCGTCGGCAAGTTCTCGTGAGACATAGTCCATAGTAACGGATCGGTTGAACTCTTCGACACGAGTGAATGCGGCTATCAAAATTTGCGCCCGTGTCCCCAGAGCAATCGGATCAGCCATTTCCAGTTTTTCCTGAGCGGTATTCATCTCCTCTTCAAGATAATCTGGCACGAATGCTCGGAAACGCAAAAAGAGCTCGGTTAACTCATCCAGCTTACCAGCATAGTAAGCCCGTGCTACCTCCTGGTCCTCATAAGTATGCTCATTTTTCGCGAACTCGCTCGATCGCATTTCGGCTGAAACTTTCAAGTTATCCAGTACCTCCGTCAGTTCGCCAATGCTGGCTTCAAGCACTTTTACACTCTGAGACAAAACTTTTCTCTGGGATTTCCAGGCGTTGTGCTCTTCTGCTATTCGCTGTTCCAAGTCTAGCCAACGTTTCGTGGCCGACTCGAGACGCTCGTAGTCGTCACCTAAGGCACTCACTGCGACTCCGAGAAAAATTGCTAGTTTGAAAAAGCAACGCGTTATAAAACGTGCTATGTGAAAGGGAGAAGGTCCTTCTGTCATCTGGTTTGGCGCAAATGCTCGTCGAGCGATCTTTTTTTGCATCCTCAACGCTTCCAAGTTCTCAAAGCCAATCCTCTGGGTCAAGCGCGTTCATTGCAAACAAACCTCATTAATACAGCAGATATCAACTAGAACCTAAGATTAATAGTCAACACTCTCAGCTGTAAAAGGCAAGCAGGGAAAATTGGGAAACGATATTAAAGAACTAGAAGTGAACTATTTCTAAAAAGACGGCGGGGAAATGACATCGATTAAGACGGTGAAGGCGAAGCGGCTTAAAAAAATGAATATGGCACAGCCCGCAAAATGAAATCAGTAGTCGTATTCAATCGTGAAGGACACCGCGGATTGGTAAATATTCTATCAGCATACCAACCTCCAACGATACTACCTTTAAGGACCTTTAAACAATTTCCGAATCTGGTCCAATGTTTAATCCCTATCTATTTTGACCGTTTTTTTCATACGTTGCGTAACCTTCACCCAAAAAAGTACATCGCTGTAGCCCTTTATCCTTCGCCAAACCCCTTGTGCCAACCACTTCCTCCCCCTGCTCTCATGAAAATGACAAGCCTATTCACCTGCTTACTCACAGCTCTAATCTTCGCATTTTTCATTTCCCCCACCGCTTCCACCCAAATTTCCATGACTCGAGGGCAGGCAGAGGAAGCGAAGAACCACGTTACCGATATCATAGAAAACCGGTTGCTAAGAGTTCTGCAAGGCATCGGAGTCAAAAAGAAGCAGCTCAGACCCATGCAGGAAGCACTCACCCGGTTTTTAGTAACCATACAAATTGAAGAGGCAAAGATGCAGGCCGATTTCCAAAATGCTGACTGAAGGCGGCCGCCCCAAAACCAAGGATTGCCAAGCAATTGTGTAACGGAGGGAAAAGCTCTAAAACTTCGTGGAGAACTGAACAAAAAAGTGAAGGCAACTACCGTCAAAAGTAGTACAAGACTTTCCAGTCGACGATGACAAAGCTCATTCCTTAACTGCGGCGTGCTCCGGGTGGCCGAGGCGGTCGCTATGTTTGTGGTTTAGTGGATTTTTGTTTGCACTTGGTGCCAGGCACGGCCACTGAGAACGCTGCATGGATTTCGACCTTCGAATCGTAGAACGACACTTCCCTGTTCTTACGTCGCTTCAATATGAACGACTCGCCCAATTCGCTGATTTGATCGGTGAATGGAACCAGAAGATCAATCTCATATCACGGTCTGACATTGGCAATCTACCGAAGCGACACATTCTCCACTCGCTCGCCATTGCCAAAGCGATGCCTTTCCAACCTGGCACTCGCATCATGGACGTCGGCACTGGAGGGGGGTTCCCAGGTCTTCCTCTGGCCATACTCTTTCCCGAATGTGGATTCCACTTGGTTGATTCAATTGGAAAAAAAATCAAAGTAGTTGTAGACTGCGTCCAAAGGCTCGGTCTGGACAATGTATCCGCTGAACAAGTGCGAGCAGACAAAGTCCCTAAGCAATTTGACTTCGTTGTCGCTCGAGCAGTGACACAGCTTCCAGAGTTTATGAATTGGGTGCGCAAGAAAATAAAAAAAACCGCTTTCAACAATTTGCCAAACGGGGTCCTCTATCTCAAGGGGGGCGTCCTAAAGGATGAATTCGAAAAAATAAGGGAGACGCCAGTTGCGTTTCCCATACGGGAATTCTTCGACTTCGAGGATTTCGATCAGAAGTATGTGATTCACGTTCCTGTTGAACGAGACTAGGGCATTCGGATCTAAAATCGTGGACTTACGCATAATCATCCCACCGAATCTGGGCTCTTCCGCACTGCGGGACGCTATTCCAATAAAGCTGGAAGCACTTGATCGCGAAGGCAAAGTTCAAACCCCAGAGGCCTTACCTGAGACTGCATTTGGAGATCTGACCGAGAGCCAACGCATCGCAGCGTTTTCACTTTTCCAATGGTCCGGCGGGAAACTGTCTTCTTTTTTACAGCTGGATAGGGTAAAACTTTCTCATCTGGTGGACACACTCCAAGGTCAGCAAGTCTTCTTTTGGGTAAACCACCCGAAGGTACCAATTGAATGGAATGGGGGAGAGCTAATTGGGGTGAGCGAATTTCTGTCTCAAGAGCCTTCTTCTGGCACCCCGCCAAGGGAAAGCTCGAGCACCGACCAAACTGTAGGAGCACGATTCCCTTTACCCAGGCAGAGAGAGTCCTTTTCTGGAAGCCCCATGATTGTCGATGGATCCTCTCATTTTCTAACTGTTTCACTTCCTTCTAGGGAACACCCTTACTACTCGGAAATTCGCGAATTACTGGATTCTTCCCGCTTTCGACTGGAACCTCGAAATCGTAAGTGGTGGCTCCGCGATCGTCACCAGACTTTGAATTTCCTCGGAGAGTTCTGGACAGACCTTGAAGAAAGATACAGAGCCGAGTTCACTGAAAATTTCCGCTCTCGCACCGCGGAAATCAAAGAAGCTTCAATCAAGGCGTCGATTCAGGAAGATCGCAACCACTACAGAGTCACGCTTTCGGTCCAAGCAGGAAAAATATCAGAGCAGTCGGTACGCCATTCGCTCAACTCGGGGTGTCACTACGTGGAATCAGGGCAAAAAGTCTTCCTCATCAAAAAACGGAATCTGGAAAAATTACACGCACTGCAACAGTCCCTCGAATCGTCTCCTGATGCTCCGCTTCTACACAAGGGGACCTACAAAGTTCCTTTTTCTCGAGCACCAGAGATCGAAAACGAACTAGTCGCGTTGAACCCGAATTTCAAACCGCCCTCGACCTGGCGAGGCCGAAGCACGGCTCTTCGCGACCTCTCAAAACTCATCAGCCCCCCTCTCCCTGACTCCTTATCGAAAATTCTTCGACCCTACCAGACCATCGGAGTGTCTTGGCTTCATCATCTATACACCCACCAACTCGGTGGCATTTTAGCAGATGAAATGGGTCTGGGTAAAACCCTGCAAGCACTCGCTTTAATATCTAGCCTTAAGCTTTCTGACACTAAGAGTTTAGGGGCAAAAGACTTTCCTCATTCAAGCGGATCCAAGCGATCACTCGTCATTTGCCCCGCTTCGCTCGTCGAGAACTGGAGACGTGAAGCGGAAAAGCATTGTCCAGAATTGCGCGTATTCGTTAACCAAGGATTCAATCGTATCAAAAACGAGACAGACCTAGGCTCAGCAGACTTGGTTATTACATCCTACTCCACACTGATTCGAGATCAGTCTATTTTTGCCGTAATGGACTTTCGCTGTGTTTTCGCCGATGAGGCACAGCATATGAAAAATCGCCGCACTCAGAATGCGAAAGCGATTCGTAGCCTCGAGTCGCGAGGACGCTTCCTTCTGACCGGCACTCCGGTTGAGAACAGCATTCGAGACCTTATGTCACTTTTAGAATTCATTTTACCAGTAGGATGGAAGGGAATTCCAAGAGACGCCAAAGGCGAAGACAGGAAATGGCACGAAAAACGAATTCAAGAGCAGGCCACACCCTACATTCTGCGACGATCAAAGGCTCATGTTATTCCCGAACTTCCAGAGAAACTAGAGCATGTGGTCTATGTCGAGATGACGCCCGAGCAAAGAAAACTCTACGATCAAACTAAAAATCAGGCAGAGTCCGAGCTGACCGAACTAGAAGAATCAGGAGCTTCTAAAGGATCGATCCGGATGAAAACGCTAACGCAGCTTCTCCGTCTTCGTCAGGTTTGTTGCGATCCCCGACTTTTGGAGTCCGAGACAGAACCCAACGCCTCAGCCAAGCGATCCAATTTCTTCGAACTCCTCGAAGAATCCATTGATGGAGGGCACCGAGTCCTCGTGTTCTCACAGTTTGTTTCTATTCTGACTCTTCTCAGAGACGACCTTGAAGATCAGCAAATCGATTACTGCTATTTAGATGGATCCACTCGTAATCGAATGGATGTGGTAGACCGTTTCCAGAACAATGAGACAATCCCTGTGTTCCTTATTTCGCTAAAAGCCGGAGGAGTGGGACTAAATTTGACCGGTGCCGATACGGTGATTCACTTCGATCCCTGGTGGAATCCAGCCACTGAAGCCCAAGCCACTGATCGAGCCCACCGAATCGGGCAAAACAGAGTCGTTACGAGCTACAAGCTCATCGTTTCCAATTCAATCGAAGAGCGTGTGCTTCTAATGCAAAGCACGAAAAAGCAGCTCCTTGCGGAAATATTCGAAGCTAGCGAGGCCAACAATTCGAAAATTGGACTCGAAGAACTTAGATCACTGTTGCGATAGTATTGGGATATCCCATGTCAATTAGAGCACGTCTAGCACATCCTCAATCTCCTATGTATCAGACCGTAGAGAATGAGACAGGAAAAAACCGGGCGATTACTAGGTTGAGGTGCCGGGATCGATGAAGACGCGTACTTTGTGATTACGGGAGATCAAAAAGTGGCCTCCGAAGCACTGCTGTTCCTATCCGACCCTCGCGCTTAAGAACCGCAGTGATTACTCTGCATCTAGCCGTTAGGGAGAGTCGCACGATTGTTCCTGAGCTTTGTGCAGGCTATCGTAGCCATAAGTAGCTAATCCGATCCAAATACAGGAAAATGCAAAAAGTCGGTCTCCGCCAAATGGCTCTCCAAATACAAACACTGCTAAGACCAATGCCATAGTTGGCATGATGTACTGCAGGAGCCCCATTGTAGTAAGAGAAACGCGACGAACTGCATAACCATACAAGAGTAAGGGAATCAGAGTAGCAACTCCAGTAGAAACGATAAGCCAATCATAGCCAACACCATGAGTTCCCCAAACCAGTTGGCCTTTTGACCCGAACCAGAAAAGCGATATTAACGCAAACGGAGCTAAGAGCGTCATTTCCATCCCGAGACTGGCAAAAATCCCGAGCTTCGAGCGCTTCTTAACAACGCTGTAGCTGCTCCAGGTTAAAGCAATTCCAGTCGCGATATAAGGAAAGTCATTCAAGTTTAACGCTAGCCGCCCTACTCCCACAGCCGCCAAGATAATAGCAAATAGCTGCAGGTAATTTAGGGTTTCTTTTTCAAAAACACGTCCCCAAAATATGGTTGCGAAGGGACATAAAAAGTAGCCCAGACTAGCATCTGTAATTCGCCCATTGGTCACGCCGTAAACAAAAAAATACCAGTTGAGGGCAAGAAGGGAGGCCGCGACCAAATGCCACTTGATAACATACCAATCACGAAATGCCTTTAGAAACTCAGACAGGTTTCCTCGAAAGTAAATAACCACTACCATTGCGACCAGCGTCCAAACAACCCGATGCATGAGGATCTCCTGAGACTCTACTTTATCAAGCCAAGTCCAGTAAAAGACAACCAGCCCCCAATAAACATAGCACCCAATCGCCGCTATTTTTCCCATAGTCTGAACAGCGACCTAAAATTTGCGTCAACGATTGCAGTCAGTTCTTCCACCGCCACTCCTCTCATCTTGGCCACGAAATCGTATATTTTGATGAGATTATTCGGTGAGTTGATCGCCTCTCCCTCAGAGTCGTAAGCCGATTCAGCCCGAAGCGGTTTCGGTCCCAGCATTTCAGGAGCGTCCGTCTCGATCAGCAAGCGATCCCAGGGCACAGCCAGAAACGCGTCCCGGTTTTTTCTTTTACCCTCAACAGCGAGGTAGCCTGAAAAGGAAAAACGTGCTCCAAGAGCCACGAAAGATTCGATCATCTCCTTCGGCCCCCCATACGAGTGAAGCAGAAATCCGGGCTCGTAAGGACCTTCCTTTTCCAGTATTTCCAAGAGGAGTCCCCAAGCTTTTAAACAATGGATGGAAACGGGTAACTCCGCTTCCCGAGCCCGCCTAAATTGAAACAGAAACGCACCTTTTTGAGCTTCCGTATCATAATTCTCAATCCATCGATCAAGCCCAATTTCGCCGACCGCGCATTTTCCTGTGTCAATATATTTCTCAAATGCAGTCTTCCAATGATCTCCCACTGTATTCACATACCAAGGATGAAGACCAATTGAAGGTATCACACTTTCAAACTCGTTCCCTAAAAACAAAACGCGCTCCCAATCGCTCGGCTGCGTACCATTTACAACCATTCTTCGGATTTCGCTGGCATCTAGGGAATCGCGACTCTCGTCAAGCCATAGTGCCAATCTAGCATCCTGCAGATGGCAATGCGCGTCATTATATACTGTCGAATTCTTTTGCACTAGACTGAGCGGTTTAGCCACAGCTAACGGCTTTCCATTTCGAACAGGTCATGCATTCGCGTATACCCCTCAGCTCCATGCACGCGGCCAACCGGTACGACTTTATCGTTCAAAATCCGCTCGGAGCCAGTATCATAGAATTCAATGTCTACCCCTCCATGAATAATGGTACCAAAAATGAGTCGATTGAACCCAATTTCCTGGATTGAAATTCTCCGTAACTCCAGATGAACGGGTGAGTCCGTTATTCGCGGAGGAACGTCTGAGATAGCGGGAAAGGCCGAAAGCTCCACCGCCTCCAATTCACTTTTACCGGGCGCATATTCAAATGAAGTCCAAAAAAAATTTTCGGCCAGCTTCTCCGTGACCATATTGATAACAAATTCGGCCTTGTCGGAAATATTCCGCACCGTCTCCTTCGGCGAGTCATCCATTTTCATTCCAATCCCCAAGGCTACCACCGCTGGGTACGAATCAAAAATATTGAGGAAACCAAAGGGAGCCGCATCCACCTTCTCTTCGGAATTTATGCTCGTCACCAAGGAGATCGAACGCGGTACCGCTGTGTGGGTCAAAAACTGAAAGCACTCCAACGCGCTTACAGTTTCAAAATCGACTTCCATAAAAAGCTTCATGCAGACGATTCCCCAGAGCGGCAATAGGAAAACAATGAAAACCATTCAGGCCCAGCAATCGATTGGATACCTGGCAGCATAGAGAAAGTCGGTATCTGAAACCTAAAACCCTAGCGATATTTAATTGCGTTCTCTTTAGGGACGCCCGCCTGTCCGTCCTTCAACTTCCTGCCTCGATCGTTTCTGATGAATAGCCAACAACCAATGCCCTGATAAATGAAATTCGGTATCCAGAAAAGCAAATCGGGCCGATACTGGTGCAGACCATCCATCCAACTGATCGACATCATCATGATATAATATCCCAACGCCAGACCCATCGCCAAAAACAAGTTGGCCGAAGTCTCCTGACGGGAGCTCCTTATACCTAGTGGAACTCCGATCATCGCAAACGAGATGACCGAGAAACCCATAGCAAATTTCTCGTGGAAAGCCATCTTCGCTTTGTGGTAGCGCTCCTTGCCCCCTTTTCGAATTTCCGGATTGCTTGAACTCATTTCCACCAGCGCATCCGACTCGACACCTTGCAGCTCTTGGAAGGTCATCCATTTCAGTTTTTTCTGGAAGGTTACCTTCCCGAATATCTCGTCCAGCGGAAGCACTAAACTAGTCTTTTCGAAAGACAGTGCAGTGCGGACTTTCCGGAAATCTTCCGGCGAATCCGGATCACGGGCTTCGAACGACCCCCGGTAGGGAACAAGCACCAGTGTATTCTGATCTTGGTTGTATCGTACTTCTCCGGACTCTGCCCGGATGAACTGCTTCACCATGTTTTCGTCATCTAACTGCCAAATCCAAAGGTCGTTGAGCTCATCACCATTCTTATCCCCTACATAAATAACAAGACCTGCAAAACCTCTGACAAATGTTTTCTCTTGTATAAAACTGAGTGGATTTTTCTGGATAATTGCCTCTTTCTCCTGTCGAAATGAAGCCATCGCTCTTGGCCCGTAATAGAAATTCACCACCAAGGAAACGATCGTTCCCAGTATTGCAAAAATAATTACAGAACTCGAAAGCCTGAAAATACTTACCCCGGCAGATCGGAGTGCCGTCACTTCATTCTGAGCGGACAGCCTTCCCATTGTCAGCAGTATCCCCGTCAAGAGCCCAACTGGCAATGCATAGACCAGTAAATCAGGAAAACGCAATTGAATCAACCGCAGGAAAATCGGGATCGTCATATGCCCTTCCGCTAGCAAATCGAGCATGTCCTTCACCACGGCCCCCATAAGAAGTAAAAACGCGAACATGGCCACCGCACCCATGCTCGTCACAAACGCCCCTTTAAAGATATACCGATGAATCAAGTTCACAGGGCTCGTAGACTTGCACGAAGGAGAACTTGTTCAAGCAATAAGTCCGAAAGAACCCCGGTAGGTAGAGCTAGACAAATTTGATGCATTGATACATCCATTCTACAGATCGCAGCCAGTGTCATGAAGTACGTTCCTGAAAAACAGCCCGTCTACGGTCAAAGCCTTGATTCTCTTCAGAATCGCTTTGCTCAACTCGGTGAACCGCGATTCCGAGCAAAACAGGTGCTGAACTGGCTTTACAAAAAGCGAGCTCGATCCTGGGAGGAAATGACCAACCTACCTCAGCCCCTGCGAAACCGTCTGAAACAAGAATTCGAAATTGCTCCCACCAAGCGTATCTTAGCCCAAGAGTCCTCGGACGAGACCGAAAAACTCCTCCTGGAAATGGGCGACCGCTCCCGTGTCGAGACCGTTGTCATCCGAGCCCCTCAGATTGGTGTTGGCCAGAAGAACTCACGCAAAACCATCTGTATTTCGACTCAAGTCGGCTGTGCCTACAGCTGCCGCTTTTGTGCCTCAGGACTGGCCGGATGGAAGCGGGACCTCAGCGTCGGTGAGATTGTATCCCAGCTCATCCATGTCTGCCACCTCGAGGATGAAACAACCCAAAGAGCCCGCGAGGAAATCGCCTCATTTGACAATATTGTAGTTATGGGAATGGGAGAGCCCATGGCCAACTACGAGAACCTCCTACCTGCCCTTCGCATACTCAATGCCCCCTGGGGTCTAAATTTCGGGGCACGACGCATCACAGTCTCCACCTCTGGCATCGTTCCCAGGATCCTCGAGCTTGCCAACGAACCTGAGCAATTTCGGCTCGCCGTTAGCCTTCACGGAGCAACCAACGATGTTCGGGAACAAATCATGCCGATCAACAAGCGCTATCCCCTCGAGGAACTCATTCCTGCCATCGAACGATATGCTTCAACGAAGGGACGCATGGTCACCCTAGAGTTCATTTTAATAGAAGAAATCAACGACACCTTCGAACAGGCGGAGGAGCTCAGCAAAATCGCCCTGAAACTAAGTGCCCACGTAAACCTCATACCCTACAACACCGTCCTCGGTCTTGAATGGAAAAGACCTAGCCTAACTCGCCAAGATAGATTCTACAAACGACTCAAACGCAGGGGCGTCAGCACCACCATCCGAAGGGAGAAAGGTCATGATATCGCGGCCGCCTGCGGGCAACTGAAGCTCAAAACCGAGCAGTCGTCCTAAGCAGGCAAAGCCATTCACACCCCAAGACCCTCGAATTCACAGTTTTTTAGGACTGATTTCGAGGATTTCTAAACATCAACACGTAAACATACGTTGATAGATTGCCTGAAAAAGATACGATACTATAAATTTTGTCGATTGAAGGACCCCGTCTTTCAGTCGACTTCTTTCCGTCTAAGACACAAAAAACCATCGATCTGCTCGTTGGAGATGGCAAGCGAACCTCCACCTACAATCCAGATTTCGTCTCCGTCATGTACGGAACAGGTGGCAGCACACGAGGCCTGTCGGTCGCGGTTAGCAAACAAAGGTAGAACGAGTTGGGTCCCAGAGTAATGCCCCAATTGACTTGCGTGAGATCGACCCATGAGGAACTTGGAGAGGCCGTCTACGACTTCTATGCCTAAGGATAACGAAACATTATGGGTTATTCTCCTTATAAGTTATTTAATTTGTTAGCTAAGAGGTATTTATACTAATATATGGTTATATTTAATCGGGGAAATAAATACCTATTTCTGTATAGCTGCCACTAAAAACATTATACCAGCACTCTGATGTTGGTCTTTTGCAACAGCTGATCTTGCTGAAGCGCACCAACGGGGAGGGGGTCGCGGGGGCGGCAGCATCGCAATGTATATGGATCAACTGCCCCCAGAAAAAATTGTCGCCCTAGCAGGTCTTCTTCATGTTTGGTTTTATTATGAAACCAAACACCTTTATCACTTTAAGTACAGCAACTGCCAACGTTGGGGTCCTCATCGGCCTGGTCTTTTTGCTATTTGAATTGAAGCAGACTCGGAGAATCGCTCTGTCGGAGATCAGGCAAGAGAGGGTCTCTGGCATAATCGACCAATGCTCAGCAAATGCTAGGGACGTCGCCTTTTCAGAAATGTACCACAGGGTATTTGTAGATGCAGAGTTCTCGTTACTTGAAAATGTGGAAATCAAAGGCCAGCTCTTGCAACATGAGTTTGCCCGATTCTATCGCCTTGAAGACTCATACTTTCAGCACACAATTGGCCTGATGGACTATGCACCTTATCGGTTCAGCATGGAAATGGCCGTAAACAGACAACCACTCTGGGACTTCCTAGGCCTGGATACCAAGACGAGAAACTCAGATTGGGCAACGGATTTGGATGCTTTCAAAAGCTCACCGAATTATAGTCCTTCAGACTGGAGAGAAAAATTCATCGCTTGGGAGAAAAGCAGAGGATGACCAATAGAGGGTTTTCTTCCAGCTAATTTGTATCAACTCCCCCCAGAAAAAATTGTCGCCCTATGGGGCAATCTCTGTTCAAGTTAGATCATGAGATCAGTCCCCGCACTACTCGCCCTCTGTTGCCTCATATTTGCTGGCTGTCAGACTATACCGAAAGTAGCTGAGACTCAATCAGCTCAAACACCTGAAGTGGATGAAGAACCGCTCGGCGGCAATTTCCTAATTAAATATGTTAACCCTTTGCGAGGAGCGGAAGAGAGTACGGAACTACGGTTCAATGAAGCAAGTGAAGGCTTTTCGGGTGCGTTTATTTCTCCACGAGGCGAGACACCACTCAAAAACGTAGTCCTTGAATCTGATGGCTCGGTAACTGCCAATTTTACAATTAGAGATTATTATTTTGATCTCAAAGCTGTTATTGAGGGAGATAACGTTGAGGGAGAGTTTATTGGCCCACGGACAATCAGCTTTAGTGGATCGCGATTAGATTAGCGTTTTGATGGCATACCTAGGCTAACTGCCCCCAGAAAAAATAGGTGTACCTGATTATAGAACGGATTATTTGCCTGAATTCTTTGTTTCTGCAGCAAGAGAAATGCGTTACGAAGTGTTCGATAAGTCAGCACTAATGCAGTGGATTGAGAATGAACTAGACAAGTTCATCCTCGCATATTTGGAAGCAAACATGGAGTGATTGCCCTGCGGGCCGATGGATAAGGATTATTATGCAATTTTAGGGGTTCACCCTTCATCCTTAGGAAGCGCAGCTTTCCATCCGGCATCGAATTGCTTTAGCAATCGCTTAACCAATTCCGGACGTTTGGCCGCAACGTTCCGCGATTCCGCAGGATCCTTCTTGTGATCGTATAATTCGATGAAAAGCGGTTCCACCTCCGGCTTCGTGTAATCCTTCCAAACAACCAAGCGATAGCGATCCGTCCGCATGGCGTAACCCATCAAATCGTTTTCAAACAAATCGCGATCCCACTTCTCACCTTGCTGCTTTATGATTCGGTCTTCAACCTTCTCGATCAGCGGACCGAAGAAAGTATCCCGAACGCCTTGTGCCAATGGGTTAGCCGCCCACTCCCGTAAAGCGGGATTCGGGTACTGACTAAACGCCGCCGTCTTCCACTTGCGATTCGGATTCTCTAAAAGCGGTGTAAAGCTGGTGCCCTCCAAATGATTCGGAATCCCAACGCCCGCCAGGTCGCACAAAGTCGGATACATATCGATCAATTCAACCAAGGCTGAGGATCTCGAACCGCGACTCGATTTTGGCAAATCCGGCGTCCAAGCAATCAGCGGCACACGCGTCGCAATTTCGTAATTGGTCGCCTTTCCCCAAACGCCCATGTCGCCCAGATGCCACCCGTGATCCGCCCATACGAGAATAATCGTATTTTCACGCAGTCCTGCTTCCTCCAAGGCATCGATCGCATAACCGATTTGCGCATCCACATAACTGGTACATGCCAGATAAGCATGACGCAAAGTACGCGCCAACTCGGGACCGATCGGTCCATCCTTAGGAATGCCATGACGCACCCGTAGTTCGAAAGAAGCATGTAATCCCATCGCCGCTCCATCCTTCGGAGCCTCTTGATGCTTGGCCAACGTAATATCTTCCGGATCATACAAATCCCAATAGCGCTTGGGAGCGATCCAATTCAAATGTGGCTTTTTGAAGCCCAGTCCGAGAAAGAATGGCTTATCAGGCTTCTCCGCCATCTCCTTCATCGTCGCAATCGCCCTCAAAGTATCGTATCCATCCGAATAAAAGTGATCCGCCACATCCCCTGCTTCATATGCCGGGCCATTGCCCATTCCCCCTCGGGCTTCCGGTTTGTACTTGGCCGCTGCCTCTGAGCGATTCCTATTCTGAATCTCCATATTTTCTTTCTTGGCGTATGGCATAGGACGCTTGATTCCCGGCAATTTGGAAACCGGCTGCCGACTCCAGGACTTTTCCTGGTCTCCAAATCTCGCGCTATGATAGATTTTACCTGCATGAACTGTTTCGTACCCCTGTTCGATCAAGTACTGCGGAAGCGTCACGATATCCGGATTCGCATCGCGAAAGTAAGTGTAGTTTTCAATCACACCATTCGTATCTGGCCGCGTACCGGTCATGATGCTCGCCCGCGAAGGACTGCAAATCGCCTGCTGGCAATAAGCTCGCTCAAACAATACGCCTTCGCTCGCCAATTTATCGAGGTTCGGCGTAACCGCCAATTCAGAGCCATAACAAGCGAATTCCGGCCGCATATCGTCAATCGCAATGAAAAGGATATTCGGCTGATCGACAGCGTAAACATCACCAATAACTGATGCAATAAAACATATTAAACGTATTGAGTTTTTCATAATTCTAATAACTTCGAATCGCTGGAGGGTGATGCGTAAGTCAAACCACATCATTGAAGGCAGCAACGATTACGGATAATCTCATTCAAAGGACGTGGTCAAAATTGCCTGAACAAGATGAGCCTTTTTCGTCAAATCGGTAGAATTTAGCATATGATTGATCCGATTGCAGCGAATTTCAGATCATTTAAGCCCGGATATCTCCAAAAAATAAACCCGGTTGGTCTCGGAGGCAAACCGGGTTTCGAAACACTTTGAGATGAGGAGATGATCAGTCCGCGAGGAAGACCTCGACTAGCCCAATTCCAGTGCCATCACTCACACCCGACATTACGAAACTGTATAAACCGGGTACCGCATCGATTAAAATGATCGAGTCTTTAGAACCGGAATCTAGCACCGCTGCTCCAACTTGTCTGGATGTAGCGATTATTTCATCGACCTTGCTAGCATCATCTTCCCAGTTGTCATTCGTCGCGACTTCAATTTGGGGAAAGCCAGGTTGAGTAAAATCAGTACGGAACAACGTTATCGTCGGATCCTCAACCGTTCCGGTTAAACCGGCGATCGACGGTCCTAACCCTCTCAACAGTAGCTTGGAATCAACCTGGCCATCAACGATAAACCCAGCAATCAACACTTCGTCGCCTGTACCCACAAACCCACGAGTAGCCACATTGACGAGTCGATTTTGTGCATCATTGGGAGCGACTCCATTACGCGACGTTCCCGTGGCATCGAAAACTTCCACGAGGCCTACGCCATCAGCATTACCACTGTCATTGACAATAGCGGTGAACAACTGCGTGCCTTCTGGCGAAAACGCTAAAGCAGCGTCCTTCGATGATTGATCAGTAAAATTGGTGGCGAAAGATCTCCCAACGAAATCATTGATTTCCGTAAGTTGCGTGTTTCCCCAATCGTCGTTCTCCACATCGGGAGCAGTTGCGCCAAAGGGAAACAGGGCGATTGTCGGATCCAGAGCGAAATTGGTAATGCCTACGTTCGCAAGCTCCGGACCTTTAGCCGTTGCTAAGATGTCGATCTGACCAGTCCCCTTAATCACAAATCCTAGGATCAGCGCCTCAGCCCCACTTTTTAGGACTCCACGGGTTGCGATATTGGCGAGGCTTGATTGTAGCGATTGTATCGAAGCTTCAGAGCTCGCAACGGAATCAAAGCCGTTTATGCCCACCAACCGATATTCATAATTCTTCCCTCGACCTACTGTAGGATCGTCGAAACTTGTTTCTCCTGCTTCCACGGTACCTAATACTGTCCAGTCTGAGACGCCAGCCAGCTTTCTTTCAATTCGATAAGCTCCTCCTGGGACACTTGCTCCCTCCCATTCGAAGGCGATTGTACCGGGATTGTTCTCGTTGGTTGCGACTTTCACTGGGGCAGTCGGAGGTCCCGCTGATTCGCCGACTCCAAGTCCTGCAGCCGCTAGCAACGCAGGCACGTCGCTGCCTTCGACAAGTGGATTATCGCCTTCAGTGAAAAACTTCAAACTGTGCAAGAGTGTCCCATCTTCTGGAAGTTCCCAGACGTCGCCCCCTCCGCTAACGGAAGTGTTCCGGTAAAATCCGTAAGCCTCGCTTGCGGCCGGAGACTGGTTACTCACCGCTAAATTTGGAAACCAGAGGATCGCGAGATCGTCACCCAATGCCCATGTCTCGTCATAAGCAATTTTGCCCGATGAAACAATATACTCCCCCTGGGTCGAGGTCTCCGTGCTCAAGTCCCATGCTGCGACGACCGAATCGTCTCCCGCACCAGTGATTGAGCCTTCTGTCGGAAGTGAGAAGGAACCATCGGCACCACTAGAAATTAGGTAGAGCATCCCTTTATCCACCAGTGCGGTACCGTTCTCGTCCTGTAAGCTACCCACATCTACTGTGAAGAAGACTGAACCCCATGCTTTGGCTACAAAGATCGATGTCAAAGCCCCTGTTGTGATTAATCTTTTTGTAATCATTGTGGCAGCTCCCATTCATTTACCCAGTTGGAATCTTCAGGATTAGAGCCCACTTGGATCTTTTGCACTGCAAGACCCATCCCTGGTTGAATTAAATCGCCTCCCTTGTCTGCACTAGCACCAGCACTTTCTTCACGCCAGGCTCCGTTGTAGTAGTAATACGTCCCAACGGGTTTTTTGTTCTTGCCGGCTCCTGTCAGGGAGTATGTCAACAGCTTATCGCGTAGGTTAGTTGGATCCGTCGTTTCTTCAAAAACTCCTCCCCCTGCTAGTCCTAGTTCGTCTAAACTGATAGCTAACGGCCGATTGAGACCGATAAAGTTATTCAGTGGATACTTTTCGGACTCACTTAACGGTATCGCAATGGGAGCGTCAACTACTTCACCAAAGAAGAGAGCATCCTTCGCTACCGTACCGTTATTTCGGATAACGAACGCTCGTCCATGGTACAAGACTGAATTGTCAGCTACCGCGTTGATGCCTGCCCCAACCTGGCGCCAGGCTTCGCCCGAAAAGTAGAAAATGCCCTCAGGGATCATGTTTCCAGCGGACGAGGTCGCCTGCGGGACAATTACCTCAATTTTTCTTAATCCAGGTTCAGCCTCATCCTCCTTCGCTACCCCGAACGGAAATGCCGATCCTAGGGTCCAGTGCGGATAAACAGCGATTTGATCTCCATTTGCGAGTCCGGTCGGATCACCACCGACAAGCGTGAGTTGAGATCCGGTGTTGGACGAGATGTCAATGTGAACCCCCTGCTGCGTGCCTGACTCAATCACAAGGTAATGCGTCGACAATCCGGACTGTGCATCAAACGCCCCATTCGTCAACGAATCAGCAGAAACATTCACAACCAGATTCCCTGCCCCTGAGGCTGAATCGAGAAAGCCTCGAAACTCAGCTGACTGCTTAAACGGAAATGAGACAATGACATCACTTTCCGCCGGCAAATTGATAGAGATGGCTCCCACAATCTGCGAATAAACCTCCTGAGCTTTGACGACCGTTCCTGCAGCAGCAACCGAAGCAATAATTGCTAAAAACTTTTTCCCCTTCCAAGTGTAATTCATTGCCACTCTCCGTTATCGAGTTTCGATATTAGAACATGTTCAACACGGATAAAACAAGCCATTGGTTTCGTTTTTTAACTCTTTGAGCGAAAAAACAACAAATCTACCAATAATCGAAGTCCAAAGAGGGAAACTGGCTATTCAGGCTAATACATCCCACTACCCCAACCTATTCGGATTTGAAAGTTGCTCGCGCGGTGTGCAAAAACTCCTAGCGCCCGCAACACTGCTTATACTTTTTACCACTTCCGCACGGACAGGGCTCGTTCCTACCTACTTTCGGCACCGCCCTTTTCACCGTTACTTTGGGCAGAGAGATTTTCTTCTGACCCCTCGATTGACCTACTGGGCCAGATAGATCTACATCACCTGGCCCTCGTGCCACTGCCTGGCGAGCCTGCATAGTCTTGACGTTTTCAATTGCGACTAGATTGGTAGCAGTCCGGAAAAGTTTCGAACAGAGCTGGGTTCGGATCATTCCGACCAGCTCCTCGAAATAGCTGTAGGCTTCATTCTTGTATTCACTTAGCGGATCCTTTTGTCCATAGCTCCTGAGTGAAACACTCCTTCGAAGCTCTTCCATTTCGGTGAGATGCTCCTGCCAGCGCCCATCTATCGAGTTCAGCATTATAAAGCGCTCAAGGTGCAGAAGAGCCGCCTCATTTTCCGCTGTCTTTTTGAGGCGATAAGCTTCCTTGACTTTTCTCATCACCACATCAATCGCGGATTCCGAGTCCACTCCAAGGAAATCCTCATCTCGCAAGCCAATCGGGAAATGCGAATTCGCCCAGGTTACAAAGCCGCTCAAGTCGCCGTCCACTCCGTTCGACTCTGTCTCAACCCGTTCAGCTAGCTCTTCTTCAACCAATTCAAAAATAGTATTACTGGGAGACTCACCTCGCAGGGCCTCGTTGCGAATCCCGTATACAATTTCTCGCTGCTTATTTAGTACGTCATCATACTGAAGGAGACGCTTACGAATCGAGTAGTTCTGCTGCTCGACTTTTTTCTGGGCCGTCTCAATAGAGCGATTCAAGAGAGAATGCTCCAGAGGGTCACCCTCTTCCATCGAATTTTGCAAAATTTTGGCCATGGGACCTGAATTCGCAAAAAGGCGCATTAAATCATCCTCCAACGAAATAAAGAACTTCGACCGCCCTGGATCGCCCTGACGGGAGCAGCGGCCCCTAAGCTGACGATCAATGCGTCGGGACTCGTGCCGCTCTGTACCGACCACCAGAAGGCCACCAAGATCCTTGACGCCCTCCCCCAACTTGATATCCGTTCCCCTCCCCGCCATGTTGGTGGCGATTGTTACAGCTCCTTTAATCCCCGCACGGGCAACGATTTCTGCTTCCTGCTGATGGTACTTCGCATTGAGAACATTGTGAGGGATGTTCCGCCTCCTCAACATCCGCCCTAATAATTCCGAAGCTTCAACCGATACCGTCCCAACAAGGACGGGCTGCCCTTTTTTATGAGCTAACTCGATATCGTTTATCGCCGCATTGTACTTTTCACGACGCGACTTGAAAATTACATCGTTATCGTCAATCCGGATACAGGGCTCGTTTGTGGGAATGATCGCGACATTCAATGAATAGATGTCATGAAACTCAGTCGCCTCGGTTTCCGCCGTACCCGTCATTCCTGCGAGTTTGTCATACAATCGGAAGTAATTCTGAACTGTTATAGTGGCATAGGTTCGTGACTCTCTCTCGATCGTCACGTTTTCTTTAGCTTCAACTGCCTGATGCAGTCCATCGCCCCAACGCCGACCAGGCATAATACGTCCAGTATTCTCATCCACGATCACAACCTTCCCATCTTGCACTACGTACTCGACGTCTTTCTCGTAGAGCGAATACGCTCTCAGCAACTGGCTGATCGCGTGTATATCTTCTCCAACTTCTTCTAGTTTCTCCTGCTCAGATAGTTTGACGGCGTCCTTTTCTTCCGACGACAGAGATAAGTCTTTATCGAGTTCGCTGAATCGAGTCGCGAGGTCCGGCAGCATGAATGCGTCGGGATCATCGGGCCGTAGCGCCTTCCTTCCATTTTCAGTCAGATCAGCTTGCCTCTGCTTTTCGTCAATCACATAGTAAAGCCTCTCTTTGAGGTTGTACATGCGATCCTTATTCAGGTCTCCATGCATTTCCGTATCAAATTTGTCGAACTCACGGCGATACTCCCCATTCTCCATGAGCCTCAAGAAAGTCTTGTTCTTAGGTGTCCCTAATTTCACCAACAAAAGATCTGCGAAAGGATCAGCCGCTTCCGGCTGAAGCAAGAGAGGCTCTCCATTCGCTCCAAGAGTCTTATTTTCTTTGGCAATCCGGGCCGACTCTTCCTGGAAAGCCTGCGTCTCCTTCGCTACCGTTTCTTCGTCTTTGTCGAGCTCAATTTTCGCCGCACTTGCAAGTTTGTTGCACAATGCAACTTGTTTGGTTACCAATCGATGGATACCGGCCTTCATTTTGGTGTAAGGCTGCTCACGTTGAATAGGGGCCGGGCCAGAAATAATTAGTGGGGTTCTCGCCTCATCGATTAAAATGGAGTCAACTTCATCGATGATCACAAAAAAGTGATCGCGTTGAACCTGCTCCTCTTTACTGTGAGCCATCCCATTGTCTCTAAGGTAGTCAAACCCGAATTCCGATGCAGTGCCGTAAGTAATGTCACAACCATACATCTCACGCTTTTGGTCAGGAGGCATTTGGTTCTTAATACAGCCAATCGTGAGTCCTAAGTACTTCAGCAAATGCCCCATCCACTCGGAATCCCGCTGTGCGAGGTACTCGTTAACGGTAACCAATTGTACGTTTCTAGATGACAAGGCATTCAGGTAGAGAGGAAGGGTCGAAACTAGTGTCTTCCCTTCACCCGTAGCCATTTCTGCGATACGCCCTTGGTGAAGGGCCACCCCTCCAATTAGCTGTACATCGTAGTGCACCATCTCCCAAGGGATTTCCTGCCCCATAACAAGACTTTTTGATCCAACCAATCTTCGGGCAGCATTTTTGACCGTGGCAAACGCCTCAGGCAACAGGTCTTCTAGTGTTTCACCATTCTTGAAACGTTCACGGAACTTTTCCGTGTGCGCTTTTAATTCTTCTTCACTGAGAGATTGATAGCTCAGCTCAAGTTCATTGATTTTCTCAACTAATGGTTGGCAAGACTTGAGCCACTTTGCGTTGGAGCGGCCGGCGAATCTTTTAAAAATTGATGATAACATTATGCTTGTTAGAATAAAACCCTGTCGGGTATCGGATAGAAGACCAGCTTGCAATGAAAAGGTTCTTCTTTCTGTCAGCGGGTTTAAATGCCAAAATTCTGAAAGGTTAGCTTTGTCCACTAGCCATTCAGCTACAGCATAGGCTTGAGATTTCTGTTTTCAAACGCTAGACCGGCCGCTGGGCCATGAATGTGGTCCGGCTCAAGCTTCTCACCTAGCAACTCAAATCCGAAATGGTCGAAAGCCCTTAGCATCTCCTCTTTCTCCATCCAATTGCAAGATTCGCTACCTCCTCCGCAAAATCCCTTCCATTCCAACGCTTCGCCGTAACCGTAGGCATGTAGCCGGTGATCAAAACCCATGTGGCCCGCACACCAGCTCCCTGAGAACTTGCTTCGCACTACTTCGTTTCCTGCAATCAGCTCGGCGTCATAATAGTGGGTCCATACGAACAGCGATCTTACTTTTTTCGACAAGAGCTCAATGAGTTCAACTGGATTTTTCATATGATAGAGGACACCACAGGCGATTCCCACATCAAAACGTTCTTCCTGCTCCTGAAGGTAGCCCACGAAGTTCCCCAACTTAAATCGGGCCCTCTTCAGATCAAGCAGCTCCTTTACCACCAGACATCGGAGGAAGGCTTCTGAGTTCGCTTCTACTCCTAGAATCGAGTGGGCTCCGGCCTTTTCAAGCATGGCGGTGTGACAGGCTTCTAGCGGGCCAAGTTCAAGAACGGATTTGTCGCGAAAACCACCAAGAATTGAGGAAGCCCAGTAAATACGGCCATCATCATGAAGCTTTCCGATTCCTTTGGAATCAACACCCAGTTTTTCAGGCATAATCGAAAACCACTGGCCCTCAAACAATTGGATCAGGTTTTGGTTGGAGGGTGCTTGCTCGAAAAAATTTTCTTTGTTCATCTCATCAAGGGCGTTAGCACCCCTATTCACGAAAACATACCAAAAATCTCATCTAGCTATCCAAATAGGACCTAAAATAGTCGATCGTTTCTACCAAACCCTCATCTAGCGAAACTCTGGGCTCCCATCCTAACTCCGTCTTGGCGAGATCGATATATGGCTGGCGCTGTTTCGGGTCATCCTCAGGCAACGCCTCATACACGATTCTAGACTGAGTCCCCGTAAGGTGGATCACTTTTTCAGCGAGTTCAAGCATCGTGAATTCACCCGGATTCCCAATGTTGACAGGTCCTACCAGTTTGTCCTGCTCCATTAAACGGACGCAGCCTTCTATCAAATCACTGTAGTAGCAGAGCGAACGGGTTTGGGAACCGTCGCCGAAGATCGTGATGTCTTCGCCCCTGAGGGCCTGTACTATGAAATTGGAAACAACTCGGCCATCTTGCGGCGACATTCTTGGCCCGTAAGTATTGAAGATGCGCACAATACGAATATCGACCCCGTTTTGCCGGTGATAGTCGAAAAATAGAGTTTCCGCACAACGTTTGCCCTCGTCATAACACGACCGAATTCCAATCGGATTAACACTCCCCCAATACGATTCCGGCTGTGGATGAACTTCTGAATCTCCATATACCTCAGAAGTCGACGCCTGGAACACGCGGGCATTTACTCGCTTCGCCAGGCCAAGGCAATTGATCGCCCCCATAACTGAAGTTTTAATCGTCTTTATCGCATTATACTGGTAATGCACTGGAGACGCCGGGCAGGCCAAATTGTAAATCTGATCCACCTCTAGTTTAAAGGGATCTGTCACGTCGTGTCGCAAAAATTCAAAGCGCGGATTCTGCATCAGGTGCGCTATATTTCTCTTTGAGCCCGTAAATAGGTTATCCATGCAAATGATCTCGTGCCTGTCCTCAAGCAATCGATCCGCTAAATGACTGCCAAGAAAACCTGCCCCGCCTGTGATTAGAATTCTCATTGGACGTTTACTCTCGATCACCAGTATGGGATTCCAAGCACAATTATGTCAACCGGCCGTTGAATTGAAAGTCTTCCAGAATGGGAGACCAGTGATCTAGTTCTCAGATCGGTCCCCGGATTCGTATTTCTCAATCCACTCGCGACTCCATGACGAAAAATCGCCGCTCTCAATGTGATCTCTGGCCTGCTTAATTAAATCTAAATAGAAATAAAGGTTGTGAATTGTCAGCAAGGTACAACTCAGAATCTCTTTGGCAACCGTCAGGTGCCGTAGGTAAGCACGGCTAAAGTTTTTACAAACATAATTCTCCATACCTTCAACCAATGGCGATGGATCTTTCGCAAATTTTGCATTCCGGATGTTTTTCATTCCGAAAGGTGTAAAAAACGCCCCGTTCCTAGCCACACGAGAAGGGATCACGCAATCAAACATGTCAACTCCAAGCCCAATCATTTTCAGCATCTGAGGAGGAGTCCCAAGACCCATCGTGTAGCGAGGCTTTTCTAGCGGCAGAAACGGTATAGTCACTCCCACCTGATGGAGCATCTCAGGCTCCGGCTCTCCAACGCTAACCCCTCCAATGGCATAGCCCGAAAACTCCAGAGCAGAGAGTTCTTCTGCAGACTGACGCCTCAAATCCTCAAAAGTAGAACCTTGAGCAATCGCAAACACATGCCGACCGGAGGCGGTGAAACCTATATCATCCGCAACTTCAAGACATTTTCGAGCCCATCTAGTCGTACGCTCAACCGCCTTCACACAATCTTGCTTCTCGCAGGGAAAAGGTGGACATTCATCGATCACCATAGCGATGTCAGACCCAAGATTCGCTTGAATGGACATTACCTCCCGCGGTCCTAGAAAAACTTTCGATCCATCTAAATGGGACTGAAACGAAATTCCCCCTTCGCTGATTTTGCTCAACTTTGCCAAGCTAAAAGCTTGAAAACCTCCACTGTCAGTCAGTATTGACCTGTTCCATCCCATAAAAGAGTGGAGACCACCGAAGTCTCGAACCAAATCCGAACCTGGCCGCAAGTTTAGATGGTATGTATTACCTAGAATGATCTGAGCGTCAATCTCATGTAACTGTTTAGACGTCAGACCTTTAACGGTACCCTGCGTTCCGACCGGCATAAAGATCGGAGTTTCGATATTTCCGTGCAATGTTTGCAGTCTTCCTCTACGAGCGAATGAATGCACATCAGTGGCGATTAGCTGAAAATGATCTGTCATTTGAATTTGTTCGAACGCTAAGAGGGAGGACTTCCAGCAAGCTTTCAACACTTCCTTACTCAAATCCAATGAGACCCAACAAAAGCGACAAAGTAGCATGGTTCATCCGACAGAATCCCGTCCTTGACCCCGAAAGATCACCCCTATTTAAACGCCCTCATTGATAATGCTACTGGTCATCGACAATTACGACTCCTTCACGTACAATCTTGTACAGTATTTTGGAGTTCTGGGGATCGAGCAACGGGTGTTTCGCAACGACAAGATTTCAGTTGAGGAAGCCTTGGCGCTTCGACCTTCAAAGGTACTTATTTCTCCTGGTCCCTGTACTCCAAATGAGGCTGGCAAAAGTATTCCTATAATAGAAGCATTTGCCGACAAAGTACCCATTCTTGGAGTCTGTTTGGGTCATCAGTCGATCGGACAGTACTTCGGTGGCAACATAGTCCGGGCAGATCGGCTTATGCATGGAAAAACCTCCGTCGTAAAGCATAACGGAAAAGGGATCTTCGCAGGAATTCCAAATGAGATTAGAATTGCTCGATACCATTCCTTGATCATAGAACAGGAATCCTTTCCGGATATTCTCCAAATCGTAGCCGAGACGGATGAAGGCGAGATTATGGCCTGCCACCATCGTGAGCGGCCCATTTGGGGCCTTCAATTCCACCCAGAATCAATCGCGACGCAAAATGGGATGGATATTTTAAAAAATTTCATCAATCTTTAATTTACCATGAGATGCCCGAAGTGTGCATCGACGCTCGACAAAGTAGTCGATTCCCGGATCAGCAAGGATGGGGCAACCATTCGGCGGCGCCGTGAATGTATGGAATGTGGACATCGGTATTCTACGATCGAAGAAATTCTTCGCGAGAATCTGTACGTATTCAAGCGAGATGGAAGACGGGAGGAATTCGACAAGATAAAGATAGTTAATAGCTTAAGGAGAGCCTGCCAGAAGCGCCCTGTTGACGCTGAACAGATCAATATCCTCGTCGAAGATATGATCGACGAGCTCGAAAACGAGTTTGGTATGGAAATTCCTTCCACTGCGATTGGAGAAAAAGTGCTCTTGAATCTCAAGAATATTGACCCGATCGCCTACGTCCGGTTCGCAAGTGTATATAAAGACTTTCGCAATCTGGAAGAGTTCTTAGACGAGATTGGATCTCTGTCGAAACAACCCATTCTATGAGCGGTACAAAACCAGAAGATCTTTCGAAATTGCAGGTAGTCTGTTCTCTATTCTCAAAGACCGTCGGTAATGACCTCTATTTCGCTCAACAAATAAAAGAGTCCATCGAAGCGTCGCTTTCTAAAGAGCAGTCCTTGCTTTTTCAGCCGTTCATTTTTCGGGCGAAGGAACTGGTTTCAAAATTGGAAAACAATCCGGCTGAAACGGGGATAGAATTGGTTGAAGCTGATTCCGAGCAAGTACCCTTTTCCATGCTCGACCTACGTGTAAATCTTCTTGATGCCCTCAAACAGATCTGTCGATTCGATAAAGGTGTAGTGGTACTCACTGGGCTGAAGGAAGCCATTTGCCCAAGCGGAAGACGCTGGTCCAAAACGAGAAAGATAGAGTATGAGGAAGCGATCTGCTACGTGCGCACATTTTGCCAGAAGCGCTCTCGTGCTTCGTCTAAACTATCGCTTATTATTTTTTAGTTCCTTAAGAGATTCGCGGAAAAACCAAATCTAGCCAAACTCGAACATGCCCACTGAAAAAACCCTGTTTCAAAAAATCGCTGATCGAGAAATTCCTGGCAACTTCGAATACGAAGACGACCTCTGCTTCGCTATTCGTGACATCGATCCCCAAGCACCAACACATGTGCTTGTAATACCCAAGGTCCCGATAACACGAATCGGCAAAGCGAAGCTAGACCATCAGTCTCTACTAGGACACATGCTTCTGACTGCCAGCAAAGTCGCCGACAAGCTGGAACTTGGGGCAGGCTACAGAATTGTGATCAACAATGGCCCACATGGGGGAGAAGCCGTTCCTCATCTTCATGTTCATCTATTGGGAGGTCGCCAGATGGCCTGGCCCCCAGGCTGACCATGGGTAAATCATTCTAGCTATACCTGGATACAGCTTCATAGGGATTATCAAAGCGTTTGGCCACTTATCCCTTCAGTTTCAACATCATTAGGGCCGAAGTAATATCTGCAGCAGTAATCTGGAGCTGCTTCGCTATTCGATCAGCATCAAGAGCCTCCCCACCCTCAAACAGCTTTATCAATTTAAATTCAACTTCATCAAGCTCCTCAATGTTGTATTCCCATCCTCTAGGGTACACGATGTTCAAATGGGGAGCATCGTTTCGTATTCAAGCTCCGTCAGTGGATCGCCAACGCTAGACAGGAGAAGTGCTTTTTCGCGAATCAACCGATTGCAACCTCGGCTCGTCTTCTGGTCAATTCTACCCGGAACCGCACAGACAAGTCTCCCCTACTCACCTGCTAACAGTGCAGTTATCAACGATCCTCCAGTTTCATAAGACTCAACAACAATCACCGATTGTGAAATGTCACTGACGAGCCAGTCACGCATCGGAAAGGTCTGTTTATCCGCACGGCCGCCCAATGGAAATTCTGAAGTGACTGCACCAATCTACCAAATATTTAAATACAAACCGATGTTTTCAGGTGGATACACGATATCAATACCGCAGCCTACGACGGCTACGGTCATTCCTCCCTCTATGTTAAATGCCCCCTGATCAGCACGGGTATCAATTCCACGAGCCATTCCACTAGTCACACAAATAACTCTACCAGAAAGCTCGCGTCCGAATTCTCTAGCGACGCCTTGACCATAGAGCGTTGTTCGCCTACTGGCCGCTATGGGTACACTTGGTCTGGAAAACTTATAGTCTCCAAACACCTAAAGGCCTACAGCGTATCGTGTATCTCTTTTAGTACTCCGGGGTACCGCTCATTCTCTCGGTCTACAAACCTGAACCCCATTTTAACTGCTCGCTCCTCTTCTCGGGATAGGTCGAAATTCGATTGCCAATTTACAATAGCATCCACTCCCCCATTGAGTAAATCCTCTCACTTCAGACAACTCCGCTCTGTCTGTGTGCAGCACTCTCACGGGGTTACCGCCAAAACGCTCCAACATTTTGGTTCAGCTATATCGGCCCGATTCCTTGAAGACCGTTGAATACCTAATACGCATCGTTATTCGTCAATCCTCTCTTCCTCCACACACAAGGCTTCACCCAAATACTCCAGCACATCTGTCGTCCGAACAGCAACCTGACCTTTTCGACTTGCCAACAAATCTGCTGCCTTTCCATGCCAGTATACCGCTCTGCAAGCAGCACTCAGCGCATTCTTTGGGGACTGAGCTAAAATACCAGCAGCGAGGCCAGCCAGTAGATCTCCACTCCCCCCTCTCGCAAGGACAGAATTTCCAGTTGTACTAAAATATAGGCTCTCGCCATCACCAATTCGAGTCATGGCTCCCTTGAGGGCAACAATTATAGAATGCTCTTGTGCAAACTCCTGCAGTTTGCTGTTCACATCGGAAATCTTTCCTTCCAAACCAAGGATTCGTTTAAACTCCCCCAAATGGGGAGTAACGATACAAACACCCTGAACCCATTGTAGGACACTTGACTGCAGGGCATCCGCATCGATAACAATGGATCCGGTCCATCGTTTAAGCAGTTCGACAAGCAGGTTGACTGTCTCTGGATCATTCCCCATTCCGGGACCCACTAGGATTGCGCTAGCGTTTGACTTAATTGTCCTGATATAATCGAGCCCTTTAGAGGAAAGTCCACCAGATGGGGATTCTGGCCAAGACACCCACATAGCCTCTGGAACTAATGGAGCCAACACGGGAACGATACCCGCCGGTGCACAAACAGTAACCAGACCCACTCCACTCAGCAATGCTGTTCGAATGCTCATGAGAAGCGCACCCGGCATTTCTCTCGATCCAGCTAGGATAAAGAGATGGCCGTAGAACCGTTTATCGACATATATTGGACGCCGTTTTCTCATAATATTCAGAGTAGAGTCATTCAATACCCGATTTTTTGATTCTATCGGGTCGTTGAAAAGACCTATATCCAAATATCGTATACTACCAATCGAAGCGTCTCTCCCACTTTTCAGCAAGGGGCTCTTCAAAATACCCGTCGCAAAGGTTACGTCTGCCTTAAAACAAAGGTCATCTGCTTTATCACCCAACCCGCTAGGAAGATCAACCGCGACCCTAAGCCGAATATCTTTAAGCTTATTTGCAAATTCGATTACTTTCCGGGTAGGGCCTTTCGTCGGCGGACGAAACTGCATGCCAATAAGTCCATCGAGACATATATCAAACGGTTCGCCGGCCTGCCAATTTGCGATTTCGCTATACCAATCGCTGCTTACGTCATCATCTCTTTCAAAAATCGCCAACCGGTCTTCTGGAACACGATTCTTCAATTGCTCTAAAGAGCGAGCCGTATTTGGTTTCAGGGTACTCTCTGGACTTATTAGTATAAGCGTCACTATCCCCACCGATCCCACTCTGGTCATTTCATCAATCCCCAAGAGAGCGTCTCCTCCATTATGGCCTTTGCCAATAAGACCGAGAACCGAAAGTGATTTATTACTGTATCTAGAAAATCTATACTCTTTCAGAATTCCTTGGCCCAATTTACGGCCTACTTCAGACATGGCATCCCATATCTTCTCGTCTGAATTCAATATGGATTTCTCATATTCCCCCGCTTCTTTGCAGCTAAGTACCGGATCCGAATTTTCGAAATATTCTATCCTCATTTTCCTGCCATTCTCCCTTAAGAATGTTCCTATCTATCCTATCAGTCCCGCTATCGCAATTGCCGTTTTTTCGGTATGAGTGAGGCTGATGGATATCCGAGATCCACCAATTGAGAGCATGAAACGTCGCGCTTTTTCATCCAATTCAATCTCAGGCTGTCTTCTTTCACCCATTGCGACTCCGATAGACTTCCAATCGAAATATTCACCAATTCCAGTCGTGAATGCCTTCGATACCGCTTCTTTAGCCGCAAATCTAGCCGCCAAATGTTGGTCAGGATACTTCATCTTCATACAATAATCCAATTCCGTTGGTGTGTAGACTCTTTGTAAGAACCGGTCACCTTGGCGGTTTCGCATAGATTTGATTCGCTCTACATCAACAATATCGACACCAAGGCCCAGAAGCGGGCCGGAAGGAGGCAACCGAAAATCAAGAGTCATCATTCAAATTTCACTAAAACCCTAACCATTAATCAAGGATTTCATCTCTCGAACGGCATCGGAAATTCCGCAAAACAGTGCCCGACTAACTATGCTGTGACCGATGTTTAACTCATGTAGGTTGGGAATCGTCCTAACCTCCTTGATATTGGTGTAATTGATTCCATGCCCCGCATTCACCGTTAGCTTCAAATCAAGCCCTTGCTTGGTTCCAACAAGTAGTCGATCGAATTCATCGGCGCCGTTTTCGAGATAGTAAGCATTTGCGTACGCCCCTGTGTGCAACTCGATATGTGAAGCCCCCGAATCCGCGGATGCAGCGATCTGATCTGAATCAGGGTCGATAAACAGACTCGTTACTATGCCGGCAGAGGCTGCGGTTTTTACAATTGCCTTCACTCTTTCAAAATTACCAACCACATCCAAGCCCCCTTCGGTGGTCACTTCTTCACGGCTTTCAGGAACAACACAGATCGAGTCGGGGTGGACTTCCAAGGCGAAAGCCATCATCTCGTCTGTCGCCGCCATCTCCATGTTTAAGCGAGTCGAAATCACTTCGCGGATCTTGAGAACATCACTCTTTTGAACGTGACGCTCATCTTCTCTCGGATGCACAGTAATCCCATCGGCTCCCGCCTTTTCTGAAAACAGAGCGATCTCAATTAGGTCCGGTTCGACAATGGGGCCAAATTTCTGTCCTAGACCCCGATAGCGGGCTTCGCGAACCGTAGCCGCATGATCGATATTGACGCCTAGAAGAATGTTTGCGTTAGACATGGTGCTCAATTGGCTAAGGTTTTCATTTGAATCCTTCAAAAGACTGAAAGCAGGAACCATAGAAGACAACTAAAGAAAAAATTAATGACACCAAATAACGCCAAACGAGAAAACCTGCTTCTCAACATCATTTTTAATATTGTTGCACCTAGTGTGACATTCTCAAAATTGGATGACTTGTTGGAAAAGGTCGGTCTAGAGGACATGTTGAGTCCAACCCAAATTCTAGTAATCGCCGTTTCAATTCCACTTGCGTATGGAATCTACGACTACATCAATAGGAGAAATGTCAATCTATTCTCAATTCTCGGATTCGCGAACGTAGGACTCACAGGACTCATCGGAGTCCTTGCTCTTGATGGCCTTTGGGTCGCGGTAAAAGAAGCCAGTCTCCCGGCGATCTTTGGAATACTGGTTCTCGCAAGTGCGAAAACCGAAAAACCTCTCATTAGAACCATCTTCTACAATCCTGATGTAATCGACGTCGATAAGATCAACAAGATTGTAGTCGAGAGAAATGAGGAGTCTGCTTTTGAGAAGCTATTCTCTCTTGCTACCCTCCTCTTTGTCGTTTCCTCAGTTTTTAGCGTGGTTATGAACTTCGTACTAGCCCGAGTTTTAGTAACGAGTTCAGGAGGTACGGAGCTCTTCAACGAACAAATGGGCCGCATGACCTGGATTTCCTACATCGTTATCGTGATTCCAGGAATGGCGATTTCCATCGTCGCCATGTGGAAACTCTACGCCGGGATTATGAAGCTGACCGGGTTGAAATTCGAGGAGCTGATGCATCCTCATCATTCAAAAAAGTAGGCCCTATTCTGAAATTTCAAATCGCTATCTGCGATTCTCTTCTACGATCAACTGGCTTATCCGGAAAGCATGTGCTGGTTCAGGTTCCACTTGCAAACTAACCCGGTGTGTATGTGGGGCTCCAACGAACTCTAACCCCTTGTCAGGATTGACCGCTTCGACTACGTTGTCAAACCGTTCTTAGTTTTCGGGTGGGGAGTAGGGCATGCACCCAAAAAGCAAAAGTTAAACGGTCCCTCAAATTCGGGGTTTTTCGGTCCAGCGCAATTGACGCCACAAATTTGGCAGAGGGCGGTGAGTACGATAGGGAAGTCTCCATCCCATCAATAAGCCCAGTTTGCAAGCTTTGAGAGACCCGACTCGACCCAGCGGCATTCGAAATTCTATCCTCTGTCTTCCAACGCCACGTAGTCACGCAACGCAGAACCCTGATAAATTTGTCGAGGGCGATTAATTTTCATTTTAGGGTTCATTGCGATTTCTCGCCAATTCGCCAGCCAGCCAGGCATACGGCCGATGGCAAACATCACCGTGAACATATCCGATGGAATACCCAAAGCCCGCAAAACAATACCACTGTAAAAGTCCACATTCGGATACAGATTGCGGGAAATGAAATAATCGTCAGCTAGAGCGGCCTGCTCCAAATGACGTGCAATATCTAAGCAAGGATCGTCAATTCCCAGCTTGTTCAAGAGCTCCCCGCAGGCTTTGCCGATAATTTTCGCTCGTGGATCGAAGTTCTTATAAACCCGGTGTCCAAAGCCCATCAACCGCTTTCCACTCTTACCACTCTTTGCCTCTTCGATAAATTTCGAACCGTCGTCTCCTGTAGCTCGAATCTCTTCTAGCATCTTAATCACTGCCATGTTCGCTCCACCGTGGGCCGGTCCCCAAAGGGCTCCGCACCCCGCAGCAACGGAGGCAAATAAATTAGCTCCGCCTGAGGCCACCATGCGCACCGTTGAGGTGCTGCAATTCTGCTCATGGTCTGCGTGGAGTAGCAGCATTAGATCAAGTGCCCGACTTACTTCGGGAATTGCTTTATAAGGCCTTCCTTCTTCGGAAAACATTAGGTGCAAGAAATTGTCCCCAAACGAAAGCGATGAATCAGGCTGGTTTCCCTCAAGTCCTTTAGTCACACGGTATCCAAGAGCCGCCGCTGTCGCGGTTTGGGCGATGGCTACAGCTGCCGCCTCGTCAAAATGCTCAAGATCCACGGCTCGATCGTTAGTAGCCAAGCTCGCATTGTAGCAGCTCATAGCACCTAGCATCGAACCCAACATCCCCATTGGCGGGGCATCGCGGGGAAAGCCTTTCAGTGCGTCGCACATCATTGGCGATACCGCAGTTCCCTCTCGAACTCTAGTTTTAAACTGATCCAGCTCGAATTGAGTCGGCAAATCTCCGTACAGGATCATGTATGACGACTCTAGGAAGCTCGACTTTTCAGCAAGTTGTTCAATAGGGATACCACGATAGCGAAGAATTCCTACTTCTCCATCGATGTAGGTTATTTCGCTCTGGCAAGATCCCGTATTTCCATAGCCCTCGTCGTAGGAAATGTAGCCAGTCGCTGAACGAAGCGTCCGAAAATCAACTGCCTTTTCATTCTCAACACCTTTGATGGTTGGAAAAACGTATACTTTGTCTTCCAATGTTAGGACTGCAGGTTTGCTCATGAGATCTCGTGCTTGTAAGTTACTGAGAATGTGGTGTGATCGAATAAATGGAACGGGTAAACTAATTTCCTTGGTAGCCTGATGTAAAGCACGACACGCCTAGAAGTTAACTATTAGCGATTTTGAGAGGCGAAGGATTCGTCCTAATTACAAATCGAGACAAAATTGGAGTATATCTGAAGCCCCTTTTCCTGACTCTTCTCTGGGTGAAATTGGCAGGCTAAAGTGTTCGCACGGGAGATCGAGCTCGTAAAAACACCGTCGTATTCCGTGGTCGTTAGTACCAGTTCAGAGTCCTCTGGCACTGCGTAATAGCTATGCACGAAGTAAAAGTGGTCCCTATCGCTGTCTAAATTCTCCCAGAAAGGAGAGTCATTTTGTTCGGTCCTGGCGGTATTCCAACCCATGTGGGGAATCTTGAACCCGGGCTTCGAAACAAAACGGACGACCTTTCCTGAAAATATCCCCAGCCCTTTCACATGTCGCTCTTCTGACACATCAAACAACGCTTGCAGCCCTAGGCATACCCCCATAAAGGGCCGATCTTCCTGTATCCATCCCGCAATTAAATCGTCAAAATTCGATGCTCGCAAACCGTCGACGCAATCTTCGAGGGCCCCCACTCCAGGAAGCACTAATCCTTCGACATCGGTAACTTCGGAAGGCTCAGTGACTACCTTTGGTGAGGCCCCCACCCTTACGAGGGCATTCTCCACACTCCTCAGGTTTCCCATTCCATAATTGATAATTGCGATTCTGGCACTCATTCCATCAAGAAGTCAGGATCCGTACGTCACTGGGAGACCCTTAGTCAACAGTCAACTTATCCCTACTCAAAGCATTCCTTTGGTAGACGGAAGACGTCCTTCGAGACGACTGTCGATTGAACTGGCCATATCGACCGCCCTCGCCAAGCACTTGAAGATACACTCTGCAATATGATGAGGCTCTTCTCCATACTCAAGCTTAATATGTAAATTCGCTCCCAACGTATTGGAAAAAGCCCGACAAAACTCCTTCACAAGGACGATATTAAAGTCCCTCACATAGAATGTTGGTGCAATCACTTGATACTCAAGAAACGGACGATTGCCGAGATCGATCGCCACTCTTCCTAAGCACTCATCCATCGGAAGAATAAAGAAACCGTAGCGACGCATGCCTTTCTTGTCTCCAACCGCATTCTTAAAAAGCTGCCCCAGCACGATTCCGACATCTTCAACCGTGTGGTGGTAGTCTACTTTTACATCTCCTTTTGCGACAACTTCTAAATCGAATAACCCATGAGCTGCGAACAATGTCAGCATGTGGTCGAAGAAGGGAACTCCTGTATCGACCTCAGCCTTACCGATACCATCAAGATTGAGAAATGCCTTTATCTGCGTCTCCTTGGTTTCGCGTACCAGCGATGCTATTCGTTCTTCAGCCATTGTTCTATCGATTCGATTAATTTGAGCATTTGACCCTCGTCTCCAACACTGATTCTTAAAAAACTGTCAGTCAAGGCGTGTCCAGGAAAATACCGAACCAATATTTTCTCGGATTTCAAGAACTCGAACAAGTTCAGAGCAACCGACGGCCCCTTTTCTCCCTTTCCATTGACAGGTTCCGTTAACAGCATATTCGCCTCAGATTCATAGGTAAACCATCCGAGCGAGTTGAGTTCTTCAAAATAATAGTCCCGCGTGCGAACCACTTTACCCACAATCGCCTTCATGTAACTCTGATCCTGTATCGCCGCTAATGCCCCGGCTTGCGACACTTGGTTAACATTGTAGCTATCTCGCACACGGTCCAAAGCCTCGATAACCTCCGCGCTCGCCAGTGCGTAGCCCACCCTCAAGCCCGCCAAAGCATACGATTTGGAAAGCGTTCTGGTGATCACCAGATTCGAGAATACTTCGACTAATTCGACTGCATTTTCCTTCGCAAAGTCGGCATATGCCTCGTCCACCACGACGATGCCTCTGAAGCTCTCTAGCAGTTTTCTGATCGACTCATTCGAGAAACCTACTCCAGTGGGTGCATTGGGCGAGGTGAAAAAAAGTATTCCAGCGTCGCACCCTAAAAGCTCTACCAAGGGCAGGTCCATATCACGACCAAACGGGATTTCGATAGTACTTGAATTTTGAATCCCGCAAAGAACGGGATATAGTGAGTAGCTGGGCAAGGTATAACCTACCTTTCTCTCGATCGTCGAAAAAGCCCGCGTCAGCAAATTCAACAAATCGTCCGAGCCATTTCCAACGATCACATTGCAGGCATCCAAACCATGCAGATTCGCTAATTCTGAACGCAGCTCCGAGCTTCGGGGATCTGGATAGAGACGTAGTGAATCCCCTAAAGCGTCCCTGATCGCCGATTCAACATTGGGGCTTGGCGGATAGGGGTTTTCGTTCGTATTTATTTTTACCCAGCCATCCTCTTTTGGTTGAAAGCCCGGTGCGTAGGCTTGCAATTTCTTTATATGGGGCAGCACATACTCCGAAACTAGAATTTGATCACTCATCGCTTCTCCAATCTAATCGAAACGGAGCGGCCATGCCCATCCAGACCCTCCATTTTGGCAAAAGCCTCTGCTGCTGGAGCCGCCTTTTTCAGGGCACTTTCGGAGTACCGAATTAAACTGGAGCGCCGAAAAAAGTCGATCACCTGCAAGCCACTAGAATACTTTCCCGATCTTCCCGTGGGCAACTCGTGGCTTGGACCCGCGACAAAATCTCCAAGGGCGGTCGCCGACCAGCCACCTTGCATGATGGCTCCCGCCGTTTTTATCGCTTTGGTAAGATATACCAATTTATCTGACTGGACCTCTAGTTCCATGTGCTCGGGCGCCACAAAATTTGCGACCTTCGCTGCTTCTTCGTACGTATCTACGACAACCGATAAGAACCCTTCCCTCAACACCGTTCGAATCAGCTTCGTGCGGGTAAGTTCCTTCATCTGTATTTTTATTTCAGCCCTAATTCGAGTAGCTACCCCCTTCGAGAGGCTTACTAAAAAAATCTTTTCCCTACCCGAACCATGCTCTGCTTGGGCAAGCAAATCGGCTGCCACAAATCGAGGGTTGGCAGAATCATCCGCTATTACCAGCACTTCGCTCGGACCTGGAAGCAGATCAACGCCGATGGTCCCATAAACCTGACGTTTAGCCTCAACGGTAAAGGCATTTCCTGGTCCGAACACTTTGGATACCGACTTAATCGTTTCCGTCCCATAGGCCATCGTTCCTATAGCAGACACTCCTCCAATCCGATAGGCTTCCTTGATGCCGCAAAGCTTTAGAGAGGCGAGTACGGCTGGATTGACCGATCCATCTTTTCCACAGGGCGTAAAAGCTACCAATTCCGGTACCTTGGCCAATCTCGCTAGCGCTCCAGTCATTATCGCGGTAGATGCTAGATCCGTAGGAATGTAGAGCCCCACACGATCCAACGGATAAAATCGTTCCCCTATTGTGGCCCCATGTTTGTTCTTAGCAGTCCAGGATTGGGGGAGTGCATGGCGGTGAAAATCTGATACGGTAGCTATCGACTCTTTGATAGCTTTGAGCTTCCATTTCTCCAATTTTCTGACAGAACCTACCAACTCTGACTCGGAGATTCGGAATTGGGAAGGCTTCAAACGGAGCCCGTCAATGCGCCGCATCGTAGCCGCAATTCCTTTGTCACCCTTGCCCCTAATATCCGCGAGGATCTTGGAGACAGTATCGACTATATGCTGTGGGACTGCTGCGGTCTCGCAGAAAGTTGCCAACCTCTCCTGAAAGCCGCGTGAACGATATGCCAAATCTGCCATCCCGCCACTAATGGAAGAGCCTCACGTGCTTGGCAAAGATAAATGTAATTTTAAAGTATCAATCCCTAAAGGAATCTCCAAGCACGAACGAATCCTATGGCAGAGGCATTATGAAATCCGATTCAGGCAGATTCTTGTTTATCTTCACTGACGTGTATGCAAATTCCATAGTCTGGCTTCCAATGGCAGTTGAGAACGTGCTCACCATCTTCTTGGGAAAGCGGATTCCTTCTACCACTATTTCACCTTCTTCGAAGTACTCCACACCTTTACTATCGAGGGTTCTGCGAACTTGCCCTGTTTCCGCGTCGATATAGCGCTGAAAGGCAATTCCGTCTCCATGATGATAAGTCAAAACGATACATTCATGGCCTTTGACCATCTCCTTGCCTTCGTAGATGATTTCTCCATTGCGGACGTTCGGCTTCTTGAAAAAGCCAAAAGCCTCCCGAACGCTCGCCTGCATGATAAGAATTCGGATCGGGTCAAATATCTCCATACTCAGAGGGACTGAATCAATAACTCTTTCGAAAGTGGTCCAGCCTTCTGAGTTGTTTAAAACCGATATCTCTTTCCTGTCTCCGATCACCGCGACCATACGCTGCTTCATGGGTTTCTGGTAGACCATCTCTATCGTACCCAAATCCCCCGAGCTATAGAGCAGAGAGCCTTTGTAATGAATACTGGTAATCGAGTCCAACTGGTTACTGTCACCTAAATAAGACCGTGCCAATTTGATCGTTTCTTCGATGATTTCTTCATCGGATTCAGCTCCGAACGCTATTGAGCTTAACAGGATAGAAGCCGCGAGAGCGGCCAGGGTTAATCGTTTAGTTTTCATAGTGATATTGTAAGAGTCTCAAACTGACGCCTATTCCCATTCAATTGTTCCAGGAGGTTTGGAACTTATGTCGTAAACTACACGATTCACGCCAGAAACTTCGTTAATAATTCGGTTAGAAACCCGCTGAAGCACTTCGTAAGGCACCCTCACCCAATCGGCAGTCATCGCGTCTTTGCTCTCAACCACTCTCACCGCAATCACATTTTCATAGGTGCGCTCATCCCCCATCACACCCACGGTGCGAACAGGCAGGAATACACAGAAAGACTGCCACACTTTAAAATAGAGATCCGACGCCATCATCTCTTCATGCAGTATCGCATCCGCTTTCCGTAGAACGTCAAGCTTGTGCCTGGATATGCTACCCAACACTCGAACCCCCAGTCCGGGACCCGGGAACGGTTGGCGCCAAACGACCTCTTTCGGCAATCCCAACTCAGCTCCTAAAGCACGAACCTCGTCTTTGAACAACTGGCGCAAGGGCTCAAGAAGCTCAAATTTCATATTTTTAGGCAAGCCGCCAACATTGTGATGGCTCTTGATCGTGGCAGCCGGATTGCCATCTATCGACACGCTTTCGATAACATCTGGGTAGAGTGTACCTTGGGCAAGGAATCTGGAGTCTCCAATCCTCTTCAGAGAATCTTGGAAAACTTCAACGAACGTATTCCCAATTATCTTTCGTTTTCTTTCCGGATCGGACACACCCTTTAGCCGTTTTAGGAATTTGCTCCCAGCCCTCGCAACCCGGACATCCATGTTGAAGTGGCGCTTGTAGAGATCCACTACCAATTCGCGCTCATTAAGGCGGAGTAACCCGTTGTCCACAAACACACACGTCAACTGCCTACCGACGGCTTTGTGTATTAGGGCAGCAGCTACAGATGAATCAACCCCACCGCTCAAGCCCAACAAGACGCGGTCCTTGCCAACTTTTTTCCGAATGTTAGCGATGGATTCTTCGGCAAGAGAGGCCATCGACCAATCCGCTCGGCAGCCGCAAATCTTTCTCAGGAAGTTTTCCAGGATATTCAGTCCTCCTTCCGTATGGTGAACTTCTGGGTGAAATTGAATACCGTGAAACCTGCGCTTTTCATCAACGATCCCGGCAAATCCTGAGTTCTCAGTAGACGCAACGGCCCGGAATCCTTTTGGCAGCTTCACTAAGCGATCTCCATGAGAGTTCCATACGCGCAAGACGCTTGGTAATCCTCGGAAAAGGCTTCCCTTTCTTTTAATTTTCAATTCCCCATGTCCGTACTCGCGAGCATGGCTCTTTTCGACTTTTCCACCGAGCATGTGTGCCAAGAGCTGTACCCCATAGCAGATTCCAAGAACGGGAACCCCTAGTTCAAAAACCTTCTTATCAGGCCGAGGAGATCCTTTGGACAACACGCTTTCCGGTCCTCCCGAGAGGATAATCCCTACGACATTGTCTTTCTTTAGCTGTTTAGCCGATGCCTTGTAGTGATAAATCTTGGAGTAGACGGAACATTCACGTATGCGGCGAGCTATAACCTGAGTGTATTGGGATCCAAAATCTAGAACCGCTATGGTTTGATGCTTCATATAGAAAGAAGTTGATTTAACCACTTGATCGCCAGCAGTGTCACTCACTTTTAAAGGGAATTCACTAAACGAATGGTTTGACCTCGTTGCTCAAGAAAACCCCGTAATCCGCCAGATTGTCCAGAATTCGCATTCTTCGGAAGAGACGGATCAATGTTGTAGAAAATGTAAGAATCAAGACCGGGCGCCAAAGAAGGCTCTTTTTCATGATCCGTGGATTCTAAAAAGAGCAGACAACCTACTGGTTCGAGTCATCTTTCTGAGCCACCCTTATCCCCTCTGCCCGGATACAACCCCACCTCGACCTTTAGACGATTGAACGTAAGATAAAATAGCCAACAACGCTGGATTCGATCCCTATCAAACTTCCGAATTCAAGGAGTGTTTACGCCGATTGAAGCCTAGAACGAAAGTTCGTAATTATTGTACTCGCATTCCGGACATGGTTCACCAGTGGAAACATCACCTTTTCTTACAGAGTACAGATTACCACATCTAACACAATGAAAGACCTTTCGTCGGCGGTTCGCCTCAAAACTACACTTGTCTCTCCCATCGTAGAAAAACCAGAGAAGAGATAACCCAACTAAAGCCGATCCAGAGTAGACTATCAACAAAAAGGTTAACGCTTGCATACCAACTTCAAATATAAAATGCGTTCCTCAAATCGAAAAACGCACCATAAACTAAAGTGATTGAAGAGAAGGAGTCAGCCCTTTTTCTCTCCTTCACCTTCCTCTCCTCCTTCGACATCATCCGAGGTATCCGCCTTGGTCTCCCCAACCACTTCATCGGTGACTTCCGAAGCCAACGCTTCCTCCGCAACAACAGAATTCTCTTCCGCTACCGAATCTTCCTCGGCAGCACCGTCATTCTCCTCCGCAACCGCCGTTTTCTCAGTCACTTCAGTTTCCTCGACTGCAACTATCGATTTTTTTTTCGCTTTTGACTTTGGTTTACTCTTTTTACCGTAACCTTCGTCGTCCCCATCGATGAGTTCGATTAGAGCCATTTCTGCCGCGTCTCCACGGCGCGGGCCCAGCTTGTAGATACGGGTGTACCCACCATTTCGGTCACGGAATTGCTCGACTTTCTCTTCAAAGAGCTCGTGCACCACACCGGTGTCGCGAACCCGTGCAATAGCTAAACGCCGATTGTGAAGGCTTCCTTTCTTCGCAAGCGTAATCACTTTTTCCACGAAGGGGCGGAGTGCCTTCGCTTTCTTTAGAGTCGTCTTTATCTTCCCATGAGTGATGAGAGCATTTGAAAGATTAGCTAGAAGAGCTTCACGATGCTCCTTCTTGACTCCCAGTTGATTGCTATGCTTGCGGTGACGCATGGCCTAAATAATTTTCCTTAAGTTGTAACCCTTTACGATTATAGCTCCTTCTTCATATCAAGAAGGCGCTCGTCGAATTTCATGCCTAAAGAAAGGCCGAGCGATTCTAGTTTATCTTTAATTTCGTTTAGAGATTTCTTTCCGAAGTTACGGTACTTGAGCATTTCCTGCTCACTCTTCATGGCAAGCTCGCCTACCGTTGTAATGTTCGCGTTGTTCAAGCAATTTGCGGCACGAACCGAGAGCTCGATCTCATTGACACTCATGTTAAGGAGCTTACGGAGCTTGTTCTGCTCTTCGCTTACTTCTGCTCCCTCGTCTTCGAATTCGTAATTCTCGTCTGACACATTGTCGAACACATCGAGGTGATGCTTGAGGATGGCTCCTGACTGTTTGAGCGCGTCATCTGGAGTCATTCGTCCATCTGTCCAAATTTCTAAGATCAACTTGTCGTAGTCAGTGATCTGTCCCACACGAGTCGCTTCGACCGAATACTTCACAAGACTAACGGGACTGTACAGCGTATCAATTGGGATTACGCCAATTGGTTGTTCCTCATTCTTGTTTTCTTCCCCTGGACAATAACCCCGTCCTACTCCGATTTCAAGCTCAGCAGTGAATTGCATTTCGCGATCCAAAGTACAAATGACTTGGTCGGGATTTACGATCTCTACATTATGATCAGCTTGAATATCGGCAGCGGTAATTGGGCCTGAGCGGTTGACGTTGATCATCAACTTCGCTCCTTCCCGATTATGACAGATCAGCAAAATCCGCTTTAGATTCAAAACGATGTCGGTTACGTCTTCGACAATTCCATCAACGCTCTGAAATTCGTGGCTAACGCCATCAATCTTAATGGATGTGATGCCCGCTCCTTCTATAGAGCTTAACAATACACGTCTCAAGGAATTACCAATGGTATGACCATATCCAGCCTCGAAGGGCTCGGCAATAAACTTGGCATATGTAGTCGAGGAACCTTCCTCAACTTTTACGAGACGATTAGGGAGTTCGAACTTTCCGATACGTTTTGGCATTTCGCGGTATGGTCTGAGTACGGCTTAGCGGGATTAGTGAGAAACTGGTACTTAAAAAGTGATTAGAAGCGACTGTAGAATTCTACAATGAGCTGTTCATTGATGGCTGGTTCCATTTCTTCTCGAGCTGGAAGGCGACTTACTACACCCCTGAACGCCTCATCATTGCGAGTCATCCAGTCCGGCACATTACGAAGACGAGTTGCTTCCAAATTACGAGTCGCCAACTGGCGGGAAGATGTTCCGTTGCGAACCTCAACCTCGTCTCCTGGCTTCACTTGAAAGCTTGGAATATCTACTTTCTGCCCGTTAACACGAATATGACCGTGGTTTACGAACTGTCGGGCTGCTTGGCGAGATTTCGTGTAGCCGAGCAAGTAAACCACGCTGTCTAAACGCGTTTCCAAAAGTTGAAGAAAGATAGTACCCGTTACACCTCGTTGTCCTTTTGCACGATCGAACGTGCGGCGGAACTGCTTTTCCATCAGGCCATACATGAAACGAAGCTTTTGCTTTTCGCTTAAACCGATCGAGTACTCAGATTGTTTACGGCGAAGGCGAGGACCGTGCTGACCTGGAGGATAAGCACGCTTCTCCAATGATTTGTGGTTGCCGAAAATAGGCTGACCAAAACGTCTGCTGATTTTGACTGTTGGACCGGTGTAGCGAGCCATGGATCTTGTATATGAAGTTAATAAATTAAAATTCGCCGATTCGGTCACTAAACACGTCGGCGCTTTGGCGGTCGACACCCATTATGAGGAATCGGAGTGGTATCCACGATAGAAGCGATTTCAAGGCCGAGTGATTGGAACGCTCGAATTGCAGAATCGCGACCCATTCCCGGACCTTTAACGTGAATGATCACTTCCTTCAGCCCATGAGACATTGCTGCTTTCGCCGCGTTTTGCGTAACGACCTGAGCCGCGTATGCGGTAGACTTGCGTGATCCTCGAAAATTCATCTTACCCGCACTCGCCCACGAAATGGTATTACCTTTGGTATCTGTAATCGTAACGATGGTATTATTGAAAGTTGCACTCACTTTGGCGATTCCAGTAGTAACATTCTTACTACCCTTCGCTTTGCGAATTTTGAGCTCTCCAATTTCTTCCTTGAGCAAATCCTGAGCAGTTGGCTGCTTTTTCACGCCACCTGGAGCAAGTTCCTCCTCTTCCTTGGGAACCTCTTCGCCTTCCTCAGCCACCTCCGCAGTCTCTTTGGGGGTTTCTTTTTTTGAGGATGGCACCGCATTTTCCTCCACGGGCACTTCCGCTTCCGGAGCCTTCGCTACCTTCTTTTCCTCTTCGGGTTGAACTTCTTCTTCAGCCATTTTAATTCGCTTTCAAAAATTACTTGCGGAGACCACCAACACTGGCTGTCTTACCTTTGCGTGTACGAGCGTTTGTCTTGGTGCGTTGCCCTCTTACTGGAAGACCCCTACGGTGGCGGAGGCCACGATAGCAATTGATAGCCTGAAGGCGTTTCATGTTGGCCGCATAATCGCGACGTAAATCGCCCTCTACCAGGTAGTTGAGCTCGCTGATCTTCGACATTATGACGTTGATCTGCTCTTCATCCAACTCCTTAGCCCGCATGTCGGGATCAAGACCCGTTTGCTCTAAAATAATATCGGCACGCTTAGGCCCGATTCCGAAGATGTAGCGGAGCGAATATGCGAGTTTCTTATTATTTGGAATGTCGACGCCTAGAATACGTGGCATTTTAGTTTAGCAAGTTGTTGATGTTTAGGTATATTGGTGATTTCGATGGTCTCAAAGGAAAAGGAATGCAAAAAACGGCAAATGACTGATTTGATCCAGTTTGTCCCCATCCAAGCGGCACACAGGAGGAAAAAGAGTGAGGTGATGACGTTTCGTAAGCATAAAGTAAAGATTTAATTTGATGATAATTGTAATACCCAAGCTACGATTCCGATCGCAAAAATACCGAGCAGCCAGAGGTACAACTTTCCAACATTGTTCATGTCCGCCGCTCCGGCCAAACCAGTATCGAGACCCTTGGTATTGCCACGACTCTTGATTCTCCCTTTCTTCAGAAAACCGTCGTAATGGCGCTGCAAAAGATGCGTTTCTATTTGGCGCATCGTGTCAAGCATCACACCGACAGTGATCAGCATACCTGTACCCCCGAAGAAGATAGCTACCCGCATGGGAATATTGGCCTGGAACAACAGAATATCCGGGAAAATCGCAATGATGGTCAGAAAGATCGAGCCCGCTAAAGTCAGACGCGTCATGATGAAATCTAAAAACTTTGCTGTCGGAGCTCCTGGACGGACGCCCGGAACGTATCCACCATACTTTTTCAAGTCATCCGCGATCTGGATAGGGCGAAACATCACGGAAACCCAGAAATACGAGAAAAAGAGAATCATGAGCCCAAATATCGCGTAATAAGTAACGCTCCCATGAACCATGTAGTTGGCAATGTTGATTAACCATTGTTGATCAAGCCAGGCTCCCAACTGCGAGACAATCTGTTGTGGGAAAGCGAGGATCGCCGAGGCGAAAATCACGGGCATGACTCCCGAATAATTGACCTTTAACGGCATAAAGGAGCTTTGCCCACCGTACACTTTTCTTCCCACCACGCGCTTTGCGTATTGAACGGGAATTTTGCGAACGGCTTGAATCACTGCTACAAGCCCAGCAGTAACACCCAGACCTAAAACCATCATTCCTACTGCGTGAACAAAGGTAAGATTCTCTCCCGCTCCAACTGGACCGAAAAACAAGCCATAGGTCGCTTGAACCGCTCCTGGCAAGTCCGCTAGAATGCCAACTGTAATGAGAAGTGATATCCCATTACCAATTCCAGATTTTGTAATTTGCTCACCCAGCCACATCAAAAGGACCGTCCCTGCAGTAAGGAAAACCGTAGAGGTGATCAGGAACCAGGTTTTTCCAACAATTACGATGTCACCGTATTCGGCTAACGAGTAGCCCGGAAACAGTCGTCCCGGATTCTCGAGTGCCAGAATTAACAGCACGGCCTGAACCGCGCAAATGATCACCGTGGCGTAACGCGTGTACTGGTTGAGCTTTTGACGGCCGGTTTCGCCCTCTTGCTGAAGACGAGCCAGAGCCGGAAAGACAGCCCCCATCAATTGAAAGATAATGGAAGCGGAGATGTAAGGCATAATGCCCAAAGCGAAAACGGCCCCCTTGAGTAGCGCTCCCCCTGTGAACATGTTGTACAATCCAAGGAGACTACCACCCCCTTGGGCGGTTTGATCGGCGAAAAATGCCTGAAGTGGCTGCGTATCCAATCCCGGAAGTGGTATATTAGCCCCAATTCGAGCAATGAAAAGCAATGAGAGCGTCAAAAAAATACGCTGACGCAGCTCAGGGATTTTCAAACAGTTGGTAAATGCGGATAGCATGCCTTCTCAGTCTAGGTGATTGATTACTCGCTGACTGCAGCGGCTATTTCAGCAGGAGCTTCGAGAACAACTGCTTCACCTCCCGCCTTTTCTATCTTCGCTTTAGCCGAAGAACTAAATTTATCAGCCGTAATTTTTAAAGCTCTGCTCACTTCGCCTTCACCCAGAATCTTCAATGGATTGGAATTCATGCGGACGAGTCCCGCTGCAGCGAGGAATTCCCTATTCACCTCATTGATAGACTCGTCTAACCGAGCAAGTTCGCCAATATTAACCGTTTCGTAGTAAGTCTTGAAGTTCTTATTGTTGAAGCCACGACGAGGAAGTTTCCGGAATATAGGCATTTGACCGCCTTCGAATCCAATACGGATACCGCCACCAGAACGAGCCGTCTGGCCTTTGCCACCTCGTCCAGACGTTTTACCGTGTCCGCCACCTTCACCACAGCCCACCCGCCTGCGACGGTGAACGGCTCCTTTGACATTTGAAAGATTGTGTAGTCTCATGATTCGAGTCTTTTCTGATTTTTGATTAGGAACGAAGCACTTTATAGTCTTCGAACGTTTTCAATTTCCGCAAGCCGTCAAGCGTGGCGTTGACAACTGCGTTGGCGTTGTTCGAGCCCAACGACTTCGTTAAAACATTGTGTACCCCTGCTGCTTCGAGCACGGCACGAACTCCACCACCAGCGATAATCCCTGTACCCGTCGTAGCGGGACGCAAGAGAACTTTGCCACCATCGGCCTCGCCAAGAACTTCGTGTGGGATAGTGTCGCCCTTGAGCTTGATCGGCTCAAGATTTCTGCGAGCACCTTCACTCCCTTTCCGAATAGACTCGGGAACCTCGTTGGCCTTTCCATATCCTACTCCGATCTTTCCGGCACGATCACCGACAACGACGAGAGCAGAAAAGCTGAAACGACGTCCTCCTTTTACTACCTTCGCACAACGGTTAATGAACACGACTTTCTCGAAGATACCGTCATCCGGTTTCTCCTCTTCCCGCCGTCCGCGGTTGCCGCCCCTGGACCCACGATTACCGCCTTGTCCTCGGTTACCACCTTGTCCACGATAGCCCCCGCTGGGTCCATCATTAGCGGGTGATGCACTCGCAGAAGCTTCGCTAGGGGTTGTACTGGGTGTTTGATTTGTTTCTGTGCTCATAGGGCAATTAGAATTTTAGGCCGGCCTCACGGGCGGCATCTGCAAAAGTTTTTACACATCCGTGGTACTTGCGGCCGTTGCGGTCGAATACCACCTTACTGATGCCAGAATCCTTCGCCTTTTCACCGAAGGACTTTCCAAGGGCAGAAGCACCGTCGTTATTGGCTTTCAAATTCTGCTCACGAAGCTCTTTCGCAACAGTTGATACAAACAAAAGCGTCTTCCCCTCGTCATCATTGATGGCCTGGGCGTAGATGTGCTTATTGCTAAAATGTAAACTCAACCGCGGCCGCACTAGGGTTCCCGCAACCTTCTTACGGATGCGCCAGCGTCTCTTTTGTTCGAGCTCTCTCTTCTTTTGGATTTTCATTTCGAAATTCTTTTAAAGGTTATTCCTTGCAGGTTATCTGACCGCTTTAAGCGACTGTCTTTCCTTCCTTGCGGATTTCATGCTGGCCAACGATGTGGACTCCTTTGCCCTTGTAGGGCTCAACCGGGTGATAGTGCCGGATCGATGCCGCCGCTTGTCCCACTATCTGCTTGTCGATTCCTTCGATCTTCAACTTCGTCCCATTATCCGTTACCGTGATCGTCACGCCATCTGGGATGTCGTAATTGATATCGTGCGAGAATCCCAGCTTCAGCAAAAGAGTTTTCCCTTTCAGAGTGGCATTGTATCCCACACCACTAATCTCGATCTCTTTCTTAAAACCGTTAACAACCCCCTCAACCATTCCATTCACGATCGATCGAGAAGTCCCATACATGGCGTTAGCGAAACGGGTCTTGTTCACTGGGGAAACCTTGATTTGCCCATCTTCGACCTCAAAAGATACGTCGTTAACAAACTTTTTGGTCAGCTCTCCCTTTGGGCCCTTAAGCTTGATGGTCGAGCCATCGATCGTTACGTCAACCTTTTCAGGTATCGTAATTGGTAGTTTTCCTATTCTGCTCATAATTCGCGTCCTTTTCTACCAAACGTTGCAGACCATTTCACCGCCAAGCTTTTGGCGTCGGGCATCGCGATCCTTCATAATGCCTCTTGGCGTAGTGAGAATACAGACACCTAGTCCATTGAGTACTCGAGGAATGTCCGAGCTTTTAGAGTAAAGTCGAAGACCCGGGCGGCTAACCCGCTCCAGACCGTTAATCGAAGGCTCGCCATTCACGTACTTGAGTTGAACCACAAGAGTTTTGTGCCCTCGATCATCCTTCGCATCGGAAAAGTCTGAGATGAAGCCCTCCTCTTTTAAAATTCGGGCTATCTCTGCTTTCATTTTCGAATGAGGAGAAACACATTCGTCTTTGCCGGCGCTCGATGCGTTGCGGATGCGAGTTAGAAAATCGCTGATTGGATCGGTATGCATGATTATTTAGTTTTTAACCGGGTGATATCCACACTCCCGGGATGTGCGTTTGCACGAAATACTGATTAATAATGAAATTTTGAGTGACAGGCCTACCAGGAAGATTTGGTAACACCAGGTATTTTTCCCTCTAAGGCGAGTTCTCTGAAAGTTAAACGGGACAACCCATAACGGCGAGTGAATGCCCTTGGTCGCCCTGTTACGTTGCAGCGGTTGCGGATTCTGATTTTAGAAGAGTCACGAGGCATCTTGGCTAGCTTGCGCTGCGCTTGGTAAAATTCTTCGTCTGTCGTGTCAGGACTGGAAAGAATTGCTTTGAGTTCAGCTCTTTTGGGACCGAGGCGCTCTACGAGGCGACGGCGTTTTTCGTTACGTGCTACTAATGATTTCTTTGCCATGTTAAATTACGCTGCTGTTTCGCCTTTTTCATTTTCGCTCTCAGTTGGAGCGTCGTCATTGCCATCTTGAGTCTCCCTCTTCCGGAAAGGCATTCCCAGTAGGTCGAGCAACTCGTAACCCTCTTCATCCGTTTTTGCAGAGGTTACAATGGTAAGTTCCATTCCAGATTGCCGTTTGATTGAATCCACGGAGATTTCGGGGAAAATCGTGATGTCTGTGATCCCGAGAGAATAATTACCGTTTCCGTCAAACTTTTGCGGAATACCACGAAAGTCGCGAATTGCGGGAAGGGATACCGCAACCAACCGAAGAAGGAAATCCCACATACGCTCGCTTCGCAGAGTAACCTTACAACCGATTGGCATCTCTTCTCGGAGTTTGAAATTCGCAATGCTCTTCTTCGCAAGGGTGCGAACGGGAGTTTGTCCAGCAATAAGGCCCATGTTCTTCACAGCCTCGTCCATGACGCTTTTGTCGAGCATAGCACTCACGCCCATATTGAGAACCACTTTCTCAATCCGTGGAATCTGGTACTTGTTTTTGTAACCACGGGACTTCTTGAGTCCTTCGACGACTGTCTTTTCGTAATGTTCTTTTAGAAAATTTTTAGAGCTCATAGCTTTTGTCCGAACTTCCGACCCGGAACGGGTTCAGTTCTCTATGTAATTTAGTTTGTCTTGGCCTGACGTTCGTCGAACTTCGACGCAAGCATCAGGTTTGAAATGTGGATAGACCCTTCGCGCTCCGCGATTTGTCCGTCAGGATTTTCTTCCGACTTCTTGAGATGGCGCTTGATCATCATGAGACCTTCAACAACTGCTCTGTTTTTCGCGGTGCGAAGTTCTAAGATTTTGCCACGCTTACCCTTTTCCTTGCCCGAAAGGATAACGACTTCGTCGCCTTGTTTTACATGTGTCTTTGCCATTATTAAAGTACCTCCGGAGCTAGCGAGACAATCTTCATGAATTGCTTCGTGCGAAGTTCGCGAGCAACTGGCCCAAAAATGCGGGTGCCACGCGGGTTGCCATTGTTGTCGAGTATAACGATCGCATTGCTGTCGAAACGGAGGTAGCTACCGTCACGACGGCGAATTGGAGCTTTTGTCCGCACTACAACAGCTTTTACGACCGTGCCTTTCTTAACAGACGAGTCTACGCTTGCCTCTTTAATATTGACGACGATGACGTCACCAACGTCAGCGGTCTTCTTTCGCTGACCCAAGCGGCGTATCATATGGGCCCGCTTGGCACCTGTGTTGTCTGCAATCTGAAGTTCTGAACGTAATTGAATCATTTTTGTTTCGCTCCTCTATTTAGCAGAAGCTGGTTCGGTTTGCTCTACTTCCTCTTCTTTCAAGCCACCTGCTACAGGTGCCCGATCTATGACCCGAACCAAACGCCAGCGTTTTAGGCGGCTTATTGGACGTGTCTCCATAATTTCAACACGATCACCAAGACCAGCATCGTTGCTCTCGTCATGAACATGGACAACTGTTTTTCGATTAATTACCTTTCGATAACGAGGATGAGGAATCTTGTAATTATAGGTAACCTTGATCGACTTGTTCCCGGAGGTTGAAGTAACGAACCCGATTAGGCTTTTTCTGCTATTGCGAGAGTTTTTCATGGCGTATCAGTTTTCTTCTTAGGCAGATTTCGATTCCGCCTGGATTTTTTCACTACGAATGGTTTCCATCCGTGCAATAACCCTGCGTTGCTGAGTTAGCTCCGCTGTATTTTCAACCTGTCCTGTCTGCTTACGCAGCTTCAATTCGAGAAGTTGATCACGCGTGTCACGAATCGATTTCTCCAATTCTGGGAGCGAAAGTTCCTTGATGTCCTTTACCTTCATATTTCCGGTTCCTTACTGGGATCAATCCATGTTCTCACGGACGACGAAACGTGTCTTAAATGGGAGTTTCGTATCAGCCAAGCGCATCGCCTCGCGAGCGATAGAAAGCGAAACCCCTGCTAATTCGAACAATATCAAGCCAGGTTTAACTACCGCTACATAGTGATCAACCGGTCCCTTTCCTTTACCCATACGAGTTTCGAGAGGCTTCTTCGTGATCGGTTTGTGAGGGAATACTCTTATCCAGAGCTTTCCCTTACGTTTCATGTGACGCGTGATGGCGACACGAGCGGCTTCGATCTGATTACCTGTGAAGTATCCACGACCCAATGCCTGAATGGCATAGTCGCCAAACGCCATAGAGTCGCCGCCCTTTGCGTTGCCGCGCATGCGGCCCTTCATGGACTTCCGGTATTTTGTGCGTGATGGAGTGAGTGCTGGCATAGCTCAGTTAGAGATGTTTATTGTTCGTCCTTTTTGAAAACCCAACATTTAACGCCAATAATGCCGTATACTGTTCTGGCTTCTGATGTACCGTAATCAATTTCTTCGCGCAATGTATGGAGAGGTACACTACCTTGGCGCTGAACTTCGGTACGAGCGATGTCCGCACCACCGAGTCTTCCTCCGACCTGTACCTTAATGCCCTCCGCACCTAAACTCATAGCAATTTGAACAGCCTTTTTCATTGCACGCCTGAAGGAGATACGGCGTTCCAGCTGAAGAGCAACATTGTCCGCGACCAGCTTTGCTTCGAGCTCGGGCTTTTTTACCTCCTGAATATCGAGAAGGATCTCCCTTCCCGTCATCAAAGAGAGCTCTTCCTTTATCTTTTCAATTTCTTGGCCCTTCCGTCCAATAACGATTCCTGGACGAGCAGTGAAAATCTTAACACGGACCCGTGAAGACGCACGTTCAATAAAGATACGAGGTACGGAAGCGTATTTCAGCTTCTCCATCAATTTCTCACGAATGATGTAGTCCTCGTGTAGTGTCTTCGCGAATTCGTTCTTGGGTGCAAACCAACGTGATTGCCAGTTGCGATTAACTGCGAGACGAAAACCTATCGGATTTGTTTTTTGACCCATATTTCTGAAATTAGTTAGCGTTGTCGGTTAGTACGATGCGGATATGCGACATGCGCTTTTTTCGTTTGGCGACCCCGCCTCGAGCAGCTGCTTTGAAACGTTTAAGGGCCGGACCCATCTCGATGATCGCCTTATCAACGATCAGGTTATCCGCAGACAAGTCGTGGTTGTTTTCAGCGTTCGCAATCGCCGATTGCAATGTCTTCGAAATCAGTGCCGCCGACTTTCGTGGAATAAACTTCAACAAATCGAGAGCTGCCGTGGCCTGTTTGCCGCGAATGGCACGAGCTACCTCATTCACCTTTTTCGGCGACATGCGTGCGTATTTAGTTAGTGCTTGAACTTCCATTATGTTAGCTCCCTTGATTATTTGCTGCCACCGTGAGCCTTGAACATCCGCGACTGAGAGAACTCGCCGAGCTTGTGTCCCACCATGTTTTCCGTGACGTAGACGGGGATGAATGTCTTTCCGTTGTGTACGGCAAAATTTAGACCCACGAAATCGGGTGTTATTGTAGAACGACGTGACCAAGTTTGAATTGGTTTACGATCATCATTTCCCTTGGCGACCATCACCTTGTCTTCGAGGCTTGGGTCGATGAAATATCCTTTTTTAGCTGAACGAGCCATTATCTATATCGTAATAAAAATTATCGTTTGAACTTGCGGCCATTGCGACGCACCAAGATTAGACTGTTACTCTCTTTAGACTTGCGACGAGTGGGGAAACCCTTCGCTAACTGACCCCAAGGAGAAACGAGCATCTGGCGACCACCGCCACCTTTGCTTTTCGCTTCACCCCCGCCATTAGGATGGTCCACCGGATTCATAACAACACCCCGAACCCGAGGACGCTTGCCCTTCCAACGGTTACGTCCCGCCTTTCCAATGACTACCTTTGAGTGCTCGGCGTTGCTAACAGATCCAATAGTAGCGAGGCACTTCTTGCTCACCAAACGAACTTCACCCGAAGGCATTTTCAATTGAGCATGACTCCCTTCAATATTGATCAGCTCGAGAGAATTGCCTGCTGAACGAGCAAGTTGGGCCCCTTTCCCAGGAAGTAGTTCTACAGCGTGAAGGCGAGTCGAGGGAGGAATGAATTCTAGTGGCATGGTATTGCCAATATCAAAGCTGATCATATTCTGTGCCGATAGAACCTTGTCACCCACCTTCAATCCCTCAGGAGCTATGATGTAACGCTTTTCACCATCTGCGTAGGCGACCAGAGCAATGTGAGCCGTCCGGCCTGGATCGTATTCGATCGCCTGTACGTTTGCGGGGATGTCGAATTTGTTGCGTCTAAAGTCCACGATTCTAAGCAATCGCTTGTGCCCGCCTCCACGGCGGCGTGATGTCACACGACCGTAGCAATTACGTCCCGCAGACTTGCTGTAAGAAGTGGTTAGCTTTTTCTCCGGACGCTTCTGCGTAATGTCTCTTTTCTGGAGCTCCGCAAAACGCAGAGACGGAGTGGTTGGTCTAAAACTTATAATAGCCATTATATGTATCCCCTTCGCTTATACGATTTCGATCGTATCACCTGTCTTCAAAGTGATGATAGCCTTCTTATAGTCCGATTTATAGTTAGAACGACCAGTCTTACGGTTACGGGCCGGCTTCCCTTTTTGATTAATAACATTCACACGCGTCACCGAAACATCGAACACTTTTTCGACAGCGGCTTTGATAGCGTATTTGTTAGCGTCTTTGAAGACCTCAAACGTATATTGACCCAATTCAGCCGATTGGAGATTGGACTTCTCAGTCAAACGAAGAGATTTTAAGATTTTGTCTGTTTGAATCATTTCGAGCCTCCTTTCGAGCGGCCAAGAAGTACTTCCATCGCTTGACGCGTTACAACAATTGTTTGGAAATCGGCGAGATCAGTAACGCTTACAATCGCAGCCTCTTCTAGGATCACTCCACGCAAATTGCGTAGTGCTAGCATTGAAGTATCGCTGAATTCCTTTTCTACCACGAGAACGTCTCCTTCCGGGGCGATGCCTCGGATGAAACCAGATGCCACACTCGTTTTCGCGGGAGCGATATCGAGGGCATCCACCACAACCAACGAGCCATCACTCGCACGTTCAAACAGTGCTCTATTAAAGGCCAGCTGACGAACCTTCTTGTTAATCTTCTTAGAGTAGTTACGCGGTTTCGGGCCGAATACGATTCCACCACCAACCCATATCGGAGAGCGGCTACTTCCTGCTCGGGCACGACCCGTTCCTTTTTGACGCCATGGCTTTTTGCCACCGCCCCGAACCTCACCGCGCGTTTTTGTACTCGCACTGCCTTGGCGAATATTGGCCGCTTGTGCGACTACTACTTCCTTCACTGCTTGAAGACCTTTACCGTCCTCGAAAACAGGGATATCGAAATCACTTTCTCCATTTGCGGAGCCATCGCTTTTAAATACTTTCAACTTCATGATCAATCAGTCCTCCCCGTGTTACTTACCTTTAATCGCACTGCGAACGAGAATCGTGTCGCCATTGGCTCCAGGGATTCCGCCCTTTACGAGTATGAGGTTTTTTTCTGCATCGATCTTAACCACCTTTAGATTCTGAACCGTGCGCTGCCTTCCGCCCATACGGCCTGGCATTTTTTGGTTTTTGAATACGTGACCTGGCCATTGGCAAAGACCAATCGATCCGATACGGCGGTGGAACATTGAGCCGTGAGAAGCAGGTCCCCCTTTAACGTTGAAGCGCTTCATTACACCTTGGAATCCACGACCTTTGGTAATTCCAATAATGTCGATCTTTTGGCCCTCTTCGAATTTCGTTACGTCAAGAACATCGCCAGAATTGTACTCCGGAGTGCCATCGCAGCGTACCTCGCGAATGGCTCGTGGTGTCGCGGCACCGTTTTTCTTGGCATGATTTTGCTCTGCCTTGCTCGCTCGCTTCTCCTTCTTGGTTTCGTAGCCGATCTGGATCGCATTGTATCCATCCGTTTCCACTGTCTTCACCTGAAGAACGGGGCAAGGGCCCGCCTGAATCACCGTGACGGGAACTTGTACGGTTCCGTCATACAGTTGAGTCATGCCCAATTTCTTGCCTAAGAGTGTATAGTTCATATTTCTAAGAGGTAGGTGGAGCATCTGCTCCGTTTTAATAGACCCACGTTAGCACCAGGAAATGCCGGCGAAAGTGTGATGCTGTATCCGTTGATTTAAACGTTAATGGTAATGTCCACTCCTGATGGAAGATTCAGCTTTTTAAGTTCGTCAACCGTTTGAGCAGTAGGCTCGATGATGTCCAACAAACGTTTGTGCGTGCGGATTTCAAATTGCTCCATAGATTTCTTATCTACGTGAGGCGACTTGTTCACGGTGACTTTCTCGATGCGCGTCGGCAACGGTACAGGACCGGAAACACGAGCGCCCGAGCGCTTGGCGGTATCCACAATCTCGGATGCAGACTGATCGATCACTCGGTAGTCAAATCCTTGAAGTCTGATGCGTATTTTTTGTCCAGTCATGAAATTTCGGTTTTTAAAATAATTATGCCCTATCTAGATGGGTCTTCGGTAAGCCTAGCGAGCACATTCGGTGGTACTTGCTCAAAGTGAGAGGTTTCCATGGAGTAACTAGCCCTTCCCTTTGAGAGTGAACGAACATCGGTTGCGTAACCAAACATGGTTTCGAGAGGTACAGCCGCGTTGACGATAGCCAAATCGTTCTTCGACTCCATATTCTGGATATGTCCACGACGTCGATTCAGGTCGCCGATCAAATCACCCTGATACTCATCCGGAGTCGAAACCTCCACTTTCATGATTGGTTCGAGAAGAATCGGGCCAGCGTTCTTCATCGCTTCCTTAAAAGCAAAGATACCTGCCATTTTAAATGCGATCTCAGATGAGTCCACTTCATGAAAAGAGCCGTCGATAATACGAGCTCTCCAATCAACCACGGGGTATCCTGCAACAACACCATTGTTCGCTGCCTCTTTGATTCCGTCTTCAGTTGGTTTAATGAACTCTCTCGGAATGACGCCACCCACAATTTCGTTAACCACTTCCAACCCTTTTCCTGTTTCTCGAGGCTCGAGTTTGATGACCACATGACCGTATTGGCCGCGTCCTCCGGATTGGCGTATAAACTTTCCCTCTCCCTCAGCCAAGCTAGAAATGGTTTCCCGGTAGGCGATCTGAGGCTTTCCAGATTGGGCCTTGACTTTAAACTCACGGAAGAGTCGGTCTCTAATGATCTCCAAGTGGAGCTCGCCCATGCCCGAAATGATTGTTTGGCCGGTTTCCTGATCGCTCTTCACAACAAAAGTCGGGTCCTCTTCTGACAACCTCACCAATCCGACAGAAAGTTTTTCCTGGTCCAAGGATGTTGCTGGCTCAATCGTCATCGAAATGACAGGATCCGGAAATGACGGTGGCTCGAGAGCCACATCGAGGCTTTTCGAAGTAAAGGTGTCACCCGTCCAAACATTTTTCAATCCGATCGCTGCACAGATATCTCCTGAGCGAACACAATCCACATCATCACGGCTATCCGCCTTCATTAATAAAAGACGGCTTACTCGCTCCGATTTTCGAGTGCGAGGATTGTAAAGGACATCCCCTTTCTTGATCGTCCCGCTGTAAACGCGGATGAATACGAGCTTTCCCACGTAGGGATCGCTCCAAAGCTTAAAAGCGAGAGCCGCTGAGGGACCGTTGTCGTCGGGCTCGATAGAAGCAGGCCTTTCCTTGCTGTCTTGACCTTTGATAGGAGGCATGTCGATCGGGCTGGGCAGGTAGTTTACAACCGCATCCAAAATGCTCTGAACGCCCTTGTTTTTGAAAGCAGAACCTGGAATAACTCCCACAAAATTCAAGGATAGCGTCGCCTTCCGAATCGCTAAGACCAACTCGTAATCGTCGATCTCCCCACCATTTAAATACTTTTCGGCAAGAGTATCATCAAAGTCAGCGACTGCTTCGATTAGCGATTCCCGCAATTCCGTCGCTTCGCGAGCCATATCTCCCGGAATTTCACACTCGATAACGCTAACACCCATCGCGTCTGACTCATCGAACCGAAAGGCTTTTTGGCGAACAAGATCAATCAGCCCCATAAAGTGCTCCTCTGAGCCGATATTGAGAAAAAGCGGGTGAGCATTCGCGCCTAGCTTGGACCGCATCTCCTCAACGACCCCGAGGAAATTTGCCCCAGTGCGATCCATTTTGTTTACAAACGCGATCCGCGGAACATGGTACTTCACGGCTTGGCGCCAAACTGTTTCCGACTGGGGCTGGACTCCAGCGACCGCACAGAATACCGCAACTGCTCCATCAAGTACACGCAATGACCGTTCAACTTCAGCTGTGAAGTCGACGTGGCCGGGAGTATCTATGATGTTTATCTGATGACTAATCCCAGAGAACGGGCCGAATCGACTTTCCCAATTACAAGATATTGCAGCGGAAGTAATCGTAATTCCGCGCTCACGTTCTTGTTCCATAAAGTCCGTGACGGAATTGCCGTCGTGGACCTCCCCTACCTTGTGAACGACTCCTGTATAATAGAGAATACGCTCAGTCGTAGTTGTCTTACCCGCATCGATATGCGCCGCAATGCCTATATTGCGAGTCCGCTCCATTGGCACTGGACGTCCAGAGCCATTCTTCGTGGAGATATCTGAGGGAGCTTCAACCATTTTACAAAGAACATAAGGGAGCAAAATCGATCACCAGCGAAGGTGGGCGAATGCGCGATTCGACTGTGCCATCTTGTGTGTGTCTTCCTTTTTCTTAACAACCCCGCCTGTATTGTTATATGCGTCGATTATTTCATTAGCGAGGGCGTCCTTCATCGGAATGCCCTTCCGGGCGGCGGCGGCTTTTACCATCCATCGCATGGCAAGGGATTCCTGGCGCTCGAACGGGATTTCTAAAGGTACCTGGTAGGTAGCCCCTCCAACACGTCTGCTTTTCACCTCTAACCGAGGCCGTGAGTTTTCGAGAGCTCCCAACAGAAGATCAACTGGATCGCCCTTTTCGAGCTTTTCACTAACTTTCTCAAACGCAGCGTACACGATACGCTCAGCCAAAGTCTTTTTCCCATCACGCATGACGGTGTTCACTAGGTGGCCCACCAGAGTGCTCCCATAACGGGAATCCGGTTTGGTTAGGCGTTTAACGGCTCTTCTACGACGTGACATTATCTTAATAATTGAATTCTCATGCCTTTGGGCGTTTGACGCCGTACTTTGACCGGCTGCGTCGACGCTTCTCCACACCCATTGCATCCAAGGTACCCCGAACGATGTGATAACGCACACCCGGTAAGTCCTTCACACGGCCGCCTCGTACAAGAACGATGCTGTGCTCCTGAAGGCTATGACCTTCATCAGGGATGTAGGCGATGACTTCGATGCCATTTGTCAAGCGTACTTTCGCCACTTTTCGGATGGCCGAATTTGGCTTTTTTGGCGTACGCGTCATGACTTGCACGCAAACGCCGCGTCTAAACGGATTTGAGTCTAGTGCGGGTGACTTAGACTTGGTCCGGGCCACCTTGCGGCCTTTTCTGACAAGTTGATTAATGGTTGGCATTATGGGAGATTCTTAGGAAGGAGCGTGAAGTTAGCTTAAGGCGTTACCTCGGCAAGTATTTTCTGCCGAAAAACGAGTAAAAAGCATACCCTGCCAAAATTTGGCCTGATATGCTTGAAAATCGGGCGAGCCTCTTGAGGGAAACTCTATAGTTTATCAGCTACGATAAATTTGAGAGTCTTGCGTATTGCCGATTCGTCCCAATGACATCAAGGTAAAAACGAAGAATATGAAACAATTCGTGCTCGCCCTTTATTGCGAAGCTAAACCGATCATCCAGTACTTCCGCATGAAACCATGCGGCAAGCACGGTCAGGCCCAATTTTTCGAGGGCGAAACAGCTCGGCTGGCTGTGACTGGAGTGGGCTCGTTATCTAGCGCGGTCGCAACAACCGTATTGGGAGAAAGATTCCCTTCAAATGATTCAACCTGGCTGAATATCGGAATTTGCGGCGGGGGAGACTTTGCGATTGGCGATGCATTCATAGGCAACAGGATCACTTCTGACTATTCACGCGAACTATTCTATCCTCAACTTGTGGGAAAATCCCCTTGGCCTGGGATCGAAATCAAAACCCTAAATACCCCATCGAACCGCTATGAAACCAATCGGGTGTTCGACATGGAGGCATTCGGCTTTTACACCGCCGCTCTCAAATTCGCCTCTTCCGAACGCGTTCAGTGTATCAAGATTATTTCGGACAACTCTGAGTCTCCCAAAGGCACTCATTTCAACAAGACGGAAATCTCAAGTCTGATTGCTTCTCAGATACCAAAAATCGAAAGTTTTCTGGAGAATGCAGGCTTTTCGAAAGCTCAATACTACATGAAAAGCTGGGCAAATGATCTGCTGACTAAGGCAAAAAACCGCTATTCCTTTACTGAAACGGAGAGGCATCAATTATCCAGTCGGATACGCCAATTGGATGCTCTCCTCGACCTAGAAGAAGGCCTTTGCCTGCAGCTCCTCTTGAGCAGCCCAAAGAAAGGCCAATTTCTCGAACAACTTCAATCCAAAATCGACCAAGTGTCTCGACAACGAGTCTGCTAATGTTTGGTCGCATATACATAGAAGAAGCGGTTCAAAACCATCCGCGAACGCTGGAGATTCTTAACCGCTACGATCGCGCTGAACGAATCGATTGTGGACGATACGGCGAGGTTTTTAATCCTAAAAGACAGAGCTTCCGCCTCCAAAAGCAGAATCCAGCTCTCATATTAGCGACAAAGCACGGAAACCGAGTTCTCCCTACTCCAACCGGATACGGCCTTGGAGCTGACCAGCATTACTATTTTTCTCACATGCTTAATTGCCTGTACGATTGCCGATACTGCTTCCTCCAAGGAATGTACCAATCGGCTAACTATGTTCTTTTCGTAAACTATGAGGATTTCGTAAACGACATCAAAGCCACTCTCGACGAGGATCCTTCCAAGCAGTGCTTTTTTTTTAGTGGATACGATTGTGACAGTCTGGCCATGGACAAGGTCACTGGTTTCACAAAAGTTTTCCTTCCGTTCTTTGCCCAACACAAAAATGCTTGGCTAGAGCTCCGCACAAAAAGCGTTAACATTTCTTCTCTTTTGGAAAGGGAACCTATTCCAAATGTGGTAGTTGCTTACAGTTTAAATCCCAAACCAGTAGCGGATTCACTCGAGCACAGAGCTCCACCAATCAAGAACCGTCTAACTGCACTAAGAAAACTAGCTGAAGCAGGATGGGAAATTGGACTTCGTTTTGATCCGCTCATTCACTTCGAAAACGGCATTGAAAAATATAGCCAATTTATCGATCAGGTTTTCGATTCAGTTCCTCCCGGATACATCCACTCCGTGACGCTTGGAACCTTTCGTTCCCCAAAAAACGTCCTTAAAAAGATGGAGTCGCTGTATCCGAAGGAACCTTTGTTCATGGGCAATCTTCAACTAAAGGATGGAGCCATTGGCTACGAGGAGGCTATCGAACAATCTCTATTCAGCAGCGTGGAAGAAAAGATTCTTCAATACATCCCCCCATCCAAGTACTTTCCCTGCCAGTAGAATAGCTAGTTCGAGAAATTGAACGCCGGTATCTCCGGAACAAAAAAGCCGCGACATTCGGTCGCGGCTTGAAAGTTTATCTCCGTTCTCGAGAAATTAAATCGCTTCAGAATTTTGAACCATGGATTCTGCTGCCTCCTCGGTCGGAACCTCCTCATCAATTTCACTTCCAAACGGAAGAGTGATTCGAAGATCTCGATACTGAGGAAGACCCGTTCCCGCAGGAATCAAATGCCCCATGATTACGTTTTCCTTGAACCCGAGAAGCGTATCGATTTTACTCAGTGTTGATGCATCCGTCAATACGCGAGTCGTCTCCTGGAATGAAGCAGCCGAGATGAAACTCTCGGTTTCAATCGATGCTTTTGTAATTCCTAGCAATACAGGTTCTGCTTCCGCTGGCTTCCCACCTGCTTCGATAATCCGGTTATTTTCGCGCAAAAAAGTCGTACGCTCAACCTGTTCGCCCCAGAAGAACTCAGTATCACCCGGATCGGAGATACGAACCTTGCGAAGCATTTGACGAATGATCAGTTCGATGTGTTTATCGTTAATCGTCACCCCTTGCAGGCGATAAACTTCTTGCACTTCATTAATCAAAAACTCGTAGAGGCGGTTAGGCCCCAAAATATCGAGGATTTCATGAGGATCCGCAGAACCCTCGGTCAAGTGCTGACCCTTATGCACCACATCACCTTCCTGAACAATAATCTGCTTTGTATGCGGGATCAAATGTTCCTCGTCAGTGCCCATTTCTTCGTTGGAAACAATCAGCTTTCGTTTCGCTCTAACAGTTCCACCGAAAGAAACAACCCCATCTAAACGGGCCATCTCCGCAGCTTCCTTTGGACGACGTGCTTCGAAAAGCTCGGCGACACGTGGCAAACCACCGGTAATGTCTTTCGTCTTCGAAGCCTGTCTCGGAGTCTTCGCCAGAAGCGCTCCTTGAGCAATAATATCGCCTTCAGCAACCGATACCTGTGCTCCAGTTGGAATACTGTAAACCGCCTGAACCTTACCTGAATCGTCACAGATTTCTACGGACGGATTCAGGTCCTCCTTGTGCTCTATAATTACCGTCGCGATTCTTCCAGAGCTTTCATCGAGCTCCTTTTTAATCGTAACACCCCGAATCATATCACGGAACCTCACAGTTCCGGCCTTCTCGGAAAGATTGGGAATGTTGTAGGGATCCCAACTTGCCAATACACCACCGGCTTCGATCTCTTCGCCATCCGGAATACGGATGGCAGAACCAACTACGATATCATAGGCTTCAAGCTCACGATCATTTTTATCCAGAATCTGAATCGCTCCGGTCTTATTCAAAGCAATGAAAACAGGTCCCTCAGGAGTCTCGATATGAACCAAGCGTAACCCACGATATTTAACACGGCCTGTATTTCTAGCGATGATACGAGGATCCGTCACAACTGAACTAGCAATACCTCCAATGTGGAAGGTACGCATTGTTAACTGAGTTCCGGGCTCACCAATAGACTGAGCTGCGATAATTCCGACTGAGTCACCAAGCTTTGCCAAATCGTTGGATGCGGGGTTGATACCATAAGACTTGGAATCGATACCGTAGCTTGCAGATGATGTCAGAGGCGACATCACCTTGATCCGCTCAATTCCACAATCTTCAACTCTTTGAGCCGCCTCTTCCGAGATTAGCTCCCCTGACGTGATGATAATTTCGTCTGGATTGCTCGGGTTGAAAACATCGTCACAAGCACAGCGCCCTTCGATACGTTCACGCAGGCTGACAATTTCGTCATCACCTTCAAAAATAGCTCTCTTCCAAATTCCATCACGTGTACCACAGTCGTCCTCTGTTATTATAACGTCCATTGCCACATCACAAAGTTTACGAGTTAGGTATCCAGCATCCGCCGTCTTAAGGGCTGTATCAGCCAATCCCTTACGAGCTCCGTGGGTAGAAATAAAGTACTCAAGTACGGTTAACCCTTCCCTGAATGAGGAAAGAATCGGTCGCTCAATGATCTCCCCTGAAGGCTTAGCCATCAGTCCGCGGGTACCACACAGCTGACGGACCTGGTTCGGATTACCGCGAGCACCTGAGTCCATCATAACGTAGACCGGATTCACTCCACCTTTTCCACCGTTCGTCTGGAGTTTTTCGAAAACCGCCTTTTTAATTTCATCAGTAGCAACCGTCCAGATATCGATGATCTTATTGTAACGTTCACCTGTCGTGATAATTCCCTTACGGTACTGACCTTCAACCTCATCTATTTTGCCAAACGCATTGGCAACGATATCTGTCTTGGACTCGGGGATAATCATATCATCGATACCGATTGAAATACCGGCCATAGTCGCAACGTCGAAACCGAGCTTCTTTAGCCTGTCCAAAGAAAGTACTGTCTGCTCTGGACCCGAGACCTTGTACGTATTATTGATAATGTTTCCGAGTTCGCTCTTATCTACTTGAAAATTCAAGAAACCCAACTCTTTTGGCCAAATCTGACTGAATCGGATTCTTCCTATCGTAGTCGTAATCATCTTACGATCGCTATTCCCAAAGACCGTTTCACGTCCATAGTCTGGGTTTGGAATACGAATCCAATCATGCGTCTCCCTAACTCCATCCATTTGAGCGAATAGAGCTTCATTATCCGTCGCAGCCAGCGGAATACGTCCAGCATCCTCTTCGACTGTCCCTGGCTCCATCGTCAGATAATACGACCCCAGAATGACATCTTGAGAAGGAGTTAAAATCGGCTTTCCGCTCGATGGAGAAAAAATATTTCCACTCGCCATCATCAGTGTTTTGCATTCAAGAGTAGCCTCCAGTGACAACGGAACGTGTACCGCCATCTGGTCTCCGTCGAAGTCCGCATTGTACGCAGTACAGACCAATGGATGAACACGAATCGCTTCTCCTTCAATCAATACAGGTTCAAAAGCCTGGATGGAAAGTCTGTGCAGTGTGGGTGCACGGTTCAATAAAACCGGGTGCCCCTTGGTCACTTCTTCAAGTATGTCCCAAACTTCTGGCGATTTCTTCTCAATCATGCGACGAGCTCCACGAACGGTATGAACAAACCCAAGTTCCTTCAAACGCCGGATAATGAAAGGTTCGAAAAGCACCAAAGCCATTTTCTTTGGCAAACCACACTGGTGCAGTCGAAGCTCTGGGCCAATAACGATTACCGAACGTCCCGAGTAGTCGACACGCTTGCCGAGAAGATTCTGGCGAAAACGACCTTGCTTACCTTTGAGCATATCACTCAAAGATTTTAGCGGACGGTTTCCAGCTCCAGTCACGGGACGACCATGGCGACCGTTATCAAATAGAGCATCGACCGCCTCCTGGAGCATACGCTTCTCATTGTGGATGATCACATCCGGCGTTTTCAACTGCATCAAATTCTTAAGGCGGTTGTTACGATTTATTACACGACGGTACAGATCGTTCAGGTCCGATGTCGCGAAGCGCCCACCCTCCAATGGGACCAAAGGACGTAGATCCGGTGGAACTACTGGTAGAACCTCCTGAACCATCCACTCGGGACGAGAAGATGATTTAATGAATCCCTGAATAACCTTAAGACGTTTCGCTAACTTCTTTTTGATCTGCTTCGACTTAGTGCTCCGCATCGACTCCTGAAGCTCCAGAACAGTGCCCGGCATATCCATCACAGATAGCACTTCGCGTAAGGCTTCCGCACCCATCTTTGCAACAAAGGAATCGTCGCCGTATTCCTCAACCGCTTGAAGGTACTCTTGATCCGTCAAAAGCTGCTTTTCCTCTAGAGGAGTGCGTCCTGGATCAGTGACCATGAAAGCTTCATAGTAAATGACGCGTTCTAGGCTGCGGGCAGTCATATCAAGCAACAAGCCAAGACGAGATGGCATGCTTTTCAAAAACCAGATGTGAGTAACAGGAACCGCGAGTTCGATATGACCCATACGGGAACGACGAACACGAGAAACTGTCACTTCTACTCCGCACCGATCACAAATCACTCCTTTGTACTTAATTCGCTTATACTTGCCACATGCGCATTCGTAATCGCGAACAGGGCCGAAAATTCGTTGGCAAAACAGGCCACCTGGCTCTGGCTTGAAGGTACGATAATTAATCGTTTCTGGGTTCTTGACCTCTCCACGAGACCAGGAACGGACCGTTTCCGGAGAAGCGACGTTAATAGTTACGCAATCGAAGTTCGATTCACGTTCGATACCGAGGGTTTCTTGAGCTTCTTGGCTAGACATTATTTGTTCCTAATTAAACTTTTACTACTTGTACTCCAGTTCGCTTTGACGACCCAGTTTGACATCCAAACCGAGAGACTGTATTTCTTTGATCAGCACATTAAATGACTCTGGCGTTCCTGCCTGTAGAGTCGAATCACCCTTTACGAGGGATTCGTAAATCTTGGTTCGACCTTGAACATCGTCAGATTTGACTGTTAGAAGCTCTTGCAGAGTATAGGCCGCTCCATAGGCTTCGAGAGCCCAGACTTCCATTTCTCCGAAACGCTGGCCACCGTACTGAGCTTTACCGCCCAGTGGTTGCTGAGTAACTAATGAATAAGGACCAACCGCACGAGCATGGATCTTATGAGAAACTAGGTGATTCAGCTTCATCATATAAACCCAGCCTACGACCACTTCCTGATCTAGCTTCTCTCCTGAGCGGCCATCGTAAAGAACGCTCTTACCTGTCGTCGGCAATCCAGCATCCGCCAAGTGCTGCCGAACGGTAACTTCTGGAATACCATCAAAGACTGGCGTCGAAACCTTCATTCCTAGCACCTTACAGGCCCAGCCCATGTGGGTTTCCAAAACCTGTCCGACATTCATTCGGGAAGGAACCCCCAACGGATTTAGACAGATTTGAATCGGAGTGCCATCTGGAAGATAAGGCATGTCTTCCTCTGGAACGATCTTGGCCACAACACCTTTGTTACCGTGACGCCCTGCCATTTTATCACCTACCTTAAGTTTTTCTTTGGTAGCGATATAGACCTTAACCTGTTTTATCACACCTTGTGCAGAATCATCACCAGTTTCAATGTTAGCAGTCTTTCTCTCACGATCGGCTTCCAACTCATCGAACTTACCTTGATAAGAACTGATGATCTCCATAATCTTGATACGAACCGGCGAGGGATCGATTTCTACGTGTTTGGAGACCGCGGCCAGTTTACGAAGAAGTGTTTTCGTAATCTTGCGATTCGCGGGGATGATTATTTCCCCGTTCTGGCCATTGACCACATCCAATGGGATCTTCTCACCCAAAAGAATGTTAGACAGTGCTTCGGTCAATCCCTCGCGGAGTTTATCCATCTGAGTCTTGTATTCCTCATTGATTTGCTTCACCTGACGACGTCGATCAGAGGGGCTCAGACGTTCGCGTTCGTAGTCAATGCGACTCGAAACTTTCACGTCCATTATGATACCTTCAACACCTGAAGGCACAACGAGAGAGGTATCTTTAACATCGGCGGCTTTTTCACCAAAGATGGCACGCAGCAGCTTCTCTTCTGGAGCGAGCTCAGTCTCGCTCTTAGGCGTAATTTTACCCACCAGAATATCACCTGGATGCACTTCAGCCCCTACACGAATAACCCCGTCGTGATTCAGGTTCCGCAGAGCTTCCTCCCCAACGTTTGGAATGTCACGAGTGATTTCTTCCGGTCCGAGCTTGGTGTCTCGAGCAGTTACTTCAAACTCAGCTACGTGGATCGATGTGTAGATATCATCCTTCAGTACTTTTTCAGATATAAGAATAGCATCCTCAAAGTTGTATCCGTTCCAAGGCATGAACGCCACCAGGATATTTCGGCCGAGAGCTAGCTCACCCTGTTGAGTGCAGGGGCCGTCCGCTATGATGTCACCCGCTTTTACTGGCTGACCCTTCGAAACAATCGGTTTCTGGTTAAAGCAGGTGCCCGCATTGGACCGCATGAACTTACGCAGTTCAACTACATGAACACCGCTTGCATCATCCGATACAGGTTTGCTAAAAAAGTGCTCCGGTAAATTTCCATCGTCTGTAATTACAATCTTGTTTGCGTCCACGGAAGCCACGATTCCATCGTGATCTGTCACGCATACCGTCTTCGAGTCACGAGCAACACGCTCTTCGATTCCAGTTCCCACCAATGGGGAATCCGCTTTGAGAAGCGGAACCCCTTGACGTTGCATGTTTGAACCCATGAGGGCTCGGTTAGCATCGTCATGCTCAAGGAAAGGAATCAGCCCTGCCGCAACCGATACGAGCTGCTTAGGAGAAACGTCCATGAAATTGACTTGTTCCTTGTCGACCTCGAGAAATTCTCCGCTTTGACGAACCGTCACTTTGCCAACAAAATTACCTTCGTCGTCAATTTCAGAATTGGCCTGAGCAATGATCTTACCCTCTTCCTGGTCCGCATTAAGATAACGGATTTCCTGTGATACTCTGCCCTTCTCGACTACCCGATATGGGGTTTCGATAAAGCCAAACTCGTTGACGCGGGCAAATGTTGAGAGCGAATTAATAAGACCGATATTGGGTCCCTCAGGCGTCTCAATAGGACAAATACGACCGTAGTGAGAGGGATGCACATCGCGAACTTCGAATCCCGCACGTTCACGGTTCAAACCACCTGGCCCAAGGGCGGATAGACGCCTTTTATGCGTCAGTTCAGCCAATGGATTGATTTGGTCCATAAACTGGGACAGCTGGCTGCGTGCAAAGAAATCGCGAATTACCGTCGTCAGTGCTTTAGGATTAATCAACTTCTGTGGCGTTATCGAATCAACACTTTGATCATAGAGGGTCATGCGCTCCCGCACAAGACGCTCTGTGCGAGAAAGACCGAGACGACACTGGTTGGCGAGAAGTTCACCAACGGTTCGCACACGACGACTTCCCAAGTGATCGATATCATCCAAGTAACCTTCGCCACCTTTGAGCTTAATCAGGTACTTTGTGGCAAGCACAATGTCATCACCTTCCAAAGTTCGCTGCTCGACATCAACATCCATCTCGAGCTTCTGATTTATCTTGTAGCGGCCAACACGTCCAAGGTCGTAGCGCTTGGGATCAAAGAACAGCCGCTTCAACAATGCCTTCGCATTTGCCGTCGTCGGTGGTTCACCCGGGCGAAGACGCTTGTAAATTTCCTTAAGTGCCTCTTCCTCGTTTTGAGTAGTGTCCTTCTTGAGAGCTCTAACGATTGCCCCTTCATCCGATGAAGTGTCTATGATCTTCAGTGCGGGAATGCCATGAGATTCAAATTCTCTTACAATCGCTTTTGTTAACGGCTCAAAAGCACGGGCGATGACCACTCCTTTTTCCGCATCAACAGCATCCTCAACCAAGACATACTGACTGACATTCTCTCTGGACATGGCTTCGCCTATCGGCATCTCCTCGATCGAGTAAAATAAATTGAGAATATCGATGTCCGAGCTGTACCCTACCGCTCTTAATAGAGTTGTAATTAGGAACTTGCGACGACGACGGCGACGGTCGAGATAGACGTAGAGCAGTTCATTATTGTCGAACTGAACTTCCAGCCAGGTACCACGATCGGGAATCACCCGATATGAATGAAGTAGCTTACCGTTAGTATGCGGCGTCACTTCATAGCAAATTCCAGGGGAACGGTGTAATTGGCTAACAACAACGCGCTCGGCCCCATTAATAATGAACGACCCCCGGCTAGTAACCATGGGCATCTCACCCATGTAAATTTCTTCATCCTTTAGGTTGTCTTCTTCACGCAAACGAAGCTTAACGTATAGAGGAACCGAATATGTGATGCCCTCACGGATACACTCAATTTCGGTCGCCTTCGCTTCTCCAATCGTGTAGGAAACAAATTCCAGAATAAGACGCCCATCATAGCTTTCGATGGGGAAGACTTCGCGAAAGACAGCCTCGATACCGTCGTTCTTTCGTTCGAGTATCGGGGTATCCTTCTGCAGAAAATCCAGGTAGGAATTGATCTGAATTTCAATCAGATTTGGTGGACTTAGAGTGTCCTTGAGTTTTCCAAAATTGATGCGGTCGGCCATGACGATTTCTTGCGTGAAAAGCTAGATTAGGTGCGTGATTATGTTGGGAAAACAGTCGAGAAAAGATGGATTCCCGGCTGGCATATAGAGACAGCAAAGACAGGCGCACGAAAACGCACCTGTCTTGCTGTGAAATCTGTTAGAAACAGTACTGAGCAATGTTATTTGAGTTCTACTTTTGCGCCAGCAGCTTCGAGCTTGGATTTGATTTCTTCAGCTTCGTCCTTGGAAGCGGCTTCTTTGACTGTCTTCGGAGCACCCTCAACGAGGTCCTTAGCGTCCTTCAGGCCAAGACCGGTTATCGCACGAACTTCTTTGATCACATTGATCTTCTTAGCGCCGGCCTCGGTTAGGATAACGTCGAATTCAGTCTTTTCTTCGCCGGCTTCAGCGGCTTCTCCTCCACCTACGCCAGGAGCAGCAGCTACGGCTACGGGAGCAGCGGCACTAACGCCCCACTTTTCTTCCAGATCTTTAACGAGTCCGGCAATATCTAGCACGGACTGTTTGCTTAGCCACTCGATTACGTCTTCTTTTTTTAGGTCTGCCATTTTATTTTTGATCGGCTAGTTTGGTAATCCTCTTTTAAGGCCAAATCCGGCCCTAGCCTGTATCTTTAGTTATTTGGTTTTTGTTAGACGAAGGCACCCAAGCCCCCGAAATGATAAAAATTAGTTTCCACCCTCCGCGTCGACTTTAGCCTGAAGAACATTTAGAACGTTCTGTGGTACCGCATTGATAACGAACACCAACTGCTGCCCAGGTTGACTGAGCAAGCCAAGGAGTTGGGCACGAAGCGCTTCGATCGAAGGCAACTTAGAAAGGGCGACTACCTCGTCATTCCCCAGTCGCTGATTGCTGAGAACACCCACCTTGATTTGAATCTTTCCCTCTTTCGCAAAGAATTTAGTCAACACCTTGGCGACACCGGAAGGATTTTTACCTCCAATTACAATTGCATTTTGACCCGTAAGGTGGTCATCAAGCTCAGGGAACCCACGGCCTTTCGCAGCCACTTTGAGTATGTTATTTTTAATTACATGAAATTCAGCCTCTTCTGCTGCAAGTTGTCCCCTTAAACTCGCTATATCAGGAACTGTCGCACGCTCATAGTCAGCAACAAATACGTAATTAGATTTGTCGAGATGAGAATTTACCTCATCCACTAGAAATTGTTTTTCCGGTCTCATTGTGTAACGTTTCTAGTTAAACTTTAGTATTTCGCATATTCGGATCCCGCTATTTTCAAGCCCGGGGTCATCGTGCCTGAAATACTCGCACTTCGAATGTACCGACCTTTGAAGCCTGCTGGCCTAGCTTTACCGATCGCATCCAAAATCGCGTTTACATTTTCAGCGATTTGCTCGCTTGAGAAGGATCGTTTTCCAACGCCTACTCCCAAGGTAGCACTCTTATCCAACTTGAACTCCACTCGACCAGCCATCACTTCCTTTATCGCTTTATCGATATCTGGCGAAACTGTGCCTGCCTTTGGGTTTGGCATCAGGCCTTTTGGACCAAGAACACGGGCGATCTTGCGAACCTCCTTCATGGCATCCGGTGTCGCGACAGCCACATCAAAATCAACCCAGCCTCCTTGGACCTTTTCGATTATGTCTTCCAGTCCCGCTTCCGTCGCTCCTGCAGCTTTTGCTACTTCAACATCGGAAGTGAACGCCAAGACACGTACTGTCTTTCCACTCCCGTGAGGCAACATCACCGTTCCACGAACCATTTCTTCCCCCTTACGTGGATCAACGAGAAGCTTCATCGAAAGCTCCACAGTCTCGTCGAATTTCGCCTTGGGAAATTTCGCCAAAGTTTCGACGGCCTCTTCGACCGTATATTCTTTAGTTAAATCGGCAGCCTCCCGTGCCGCTCGAAAACGTTTAGTCAGTTTAATCATTTATAACTCCTTACAGTTCACACGCCTTTAAGCTCCTGCTTCATGGGTTTTTGTTTAATAAAAATTAGTCGACGACCTCTATACCCATCGATCGGGCCGTTCCTGCAATAATGCGCGACGCCATTTCAGGATCATTCGCATTGAGATCCGCTTTTTTCGTCTCAACAATCTCCAGAATCTGTTTTTTCGTGACCTTACCAACCTTGTCGCGATTCGGTACGCCTGAACCTTTGGCAAGACCAGCTGCCTTCTTCAGCAGCACAGCCGCTGGGGGGGACTTCAAAACAAAGCTGAATGACTTGTCTTGGTAGACTGAAATTACTACTGGAAGAATCGTCCCCGCTTGGGCCTGGGTCTTCGCATTATACTCCTTGCAAAAGGCCATAATGTTGACCCCAGCAGCACCCAGTGCAGGACCCACAGGAGGAGCTGGATTGGCACCGCCAGCAGGCAGTTGTAGACGAATAGTTCCGGTTATTTTCTTTGCCATCTTATGATTCTAGCTAGTTATGCGTTCGACTTGCCAATACTCCAACTCCACTGGCGTGAAACGGCCAAAAATGGAAACGGACACCTTGAGCTTGCCTTTTTCCGGATCAATTTCGTCGATCCGGCCATTAAGATTAAGGAAAGGTCCATCGGTGATTTTTACTTCTTCACCGACTTCGTATTGTATTTTCGGAGTCTCCTTGCCTGAAGCCGCCTCTATCTGGCTCAGGATCGTATCGATCTCCGACTTTTTGAGAGGGGCCGGCCGATCGCCACCCACGAAATTGATGACACCCGCTGTCTCCCGCACAAAATACCAAGGCTTGTTTAGCAATTTGCCATCGTTATCATAAAGCCGCATCCTCACGAAGGCGTATCCAGGATAAAACTTGCGGGTTATCTGAGTCTTTTTGCCATTCTTAACTTCTACAACATTTTCAGTCGGAACGAGTACCTCGAAAACGTAGTCCTCCATTTCCTCCTCGACAATAAACTTGTCCAGGTATCGCTTCACTTTTCCTTCCTGATTTGAGAGTGTCTGGATTACGTACCAGTCCCCGGGGTCTTTTACTCTTGTTTCAGTCATCGCTTCAGAGCTTAGCGCATCCATCCAGTGAAAAGATTCACCACGTTTGCCAAAGAGAAATCCGCCACTGCAATGAAAAGCCCCAGGATGGCGACTGAAATAAGAACGACGATCGTATGATCGCGGAGCTCAGTCCGTGTTGGCCAAGAGGCTTTGTGCAATTCACTCCAGGTTTCGCTGGCGAACAGGCGGATGTTGCGGAAAGGATTTTTCATTAAACGATTTTCGAGAATGGCAGGGCAGGAGGGACTCGAACCCCCAACCAATGGTTTTGGAGACCACTACTCTACCAATTGAGCTACTACCCTATACCTTAAAATCAAAAAAACAGAAGTGCCGAAACCCCATTATGGGGGTTCCGGCAAGAAAAACAAACTGTACCGTTTCGCTTACTCGACGATGTCGGTAATACGACCCGCCCCAATGGTACGGCCTCCTTCACGAATCGCGAAGCGCTGGCCTTTCTCCATCGCTATCGGTTTCGTCAGTGAAACCTCAATCGCAATGTTATCACCAGGCATTACCATCTCAACGCCTTCGGGCAATTCGCATACGCCCGTGACGTCAGTCGTCCGAAAATAGAATTGCGGACGGTATCCATTGAAGAAAGGAGTGTGACGTCCACCTTCGTCCTTCGAAAGAACATAGATCTCTGCTTTGCCCTTCTTGTGAGGAGTGATTGAACCTGGCTGAGCAAGCACTTGACCGCGCTCTATTGCTTCCTTTTCGACACCGCGGAGAAGAATCCCCACGTTGTCTCCTGCTTGCCCTTGATCAAGCATCTTACGGAACATCTCCACACCAGTGACAACTGACTTTTCAGTTTCTTTCAAACCGACGATTTCGACTTCGGAGCCTACTTTGATTACACCACGCTCGATACGTCCTGTTGCCACTGTACCACGTCCCGTAATAGAGAATACGTCTTCGATCGACATTAGGAAAGGCTTGTCGATTTCACGCTCCGGTTCAGGGATGTCGCTGTCGATCGCTTCCATGAGGGCTTGGATGTGTGCCTTTCCCTCTTCCGTTCCCTCAAGCGCCTGCATCGCCGAACCACGAATGATGGTTGTATCATCCCCTGGAAAATCGTACTTGTCGAGGAGCTCACGCACCTCCATTTCCACAAGTTCAAGAAGCTCCTCGTCGTCGATCAGGTCGCACTTGTTTAAGAAAACTACGATCTTAGGTACACCAACCTGGCGGGCCAAGAGAATGTGCTCACGAGTCTGCGGCATCGGTCCGTCAGCAGCACTAACAACCAAGATCGCACCATCCATCTGAGCGGCTCCCGTAATCATATTCTTAACGAAATCGGCGTGACCTGGGCAATCAACGTGTGCATAGTGCCGGCTATCCGACTCGTACTCAACATGTGCCACCGAGATCGTAACAATCTTGGATTCGTCGCGAACAGTACCACCCTTTGCGATGTCTGAGTAGCTTTTCAGCTCTGCGAGGCCTTTGCCTGCTTGCACTGCCAAGATAGAAGTGGTCAGGGTAGTTTTGCCGTGGTCAACGTGTCCAATCGTGCCGACATTGACATGCGGTTTTGTTCTTTCGAAGGTTCCTTTAGCCATTTTTGGTTGTTAGTTGTTTGTGTTAATAAAAATTGAACTTTAAGCTTCCGACACCCCCCAAAATAAAGGTCCTCGCTCGCATGGAGCCCTCGAGCGGATTTGAACCGCCGACCTCATCCTTACCAAGGATGTGCTCTACCAACTGAGCTACAAGGGCCTTTCCAAGTGGTATGTATCGAAAAAAGAAGCAAAAAGATGCCTAAGCCAAAATTTCCCGTCAACTGAAATTTTAATAAATATTCACCCTTCTTCACCGAGCGACTTTCACATGAAAAAAACCGTTGGTCAGCAGGCCTTTAGGAAGCAATTGAAGGACAATTAGGTTACTCAATTGACTGTCGGCCTCTGAGTTTCCAGTGGATTGATCAATAGATGGACGGCCAACCTGGAAGGAATCAACAACTTGAACAATAAATGAGGCGATACCCCAGCTTCCCGGTATTTTCAGGATTTCATCCGCTACATTGTTATAGAACGTCTCTTCAAAAACCGTTGTACCATCCCGCATTCGGACCACTTCAAGTTCCACACCTTCTCTTGCCAGCCTCTGAGTTTTAGCAGCGACTCTTCCGATTTGCCGTGTTGTCCACAGGGGAAAGCCCAGTATCGTTTCTTCGACAGAACCAGCTGAGCTCCACGTGTTTCCAAAAACTGAGACAAACTCTCCATCCTCAGAGCCATAGATTGGTTGGTAATCAACAAAGATCTCCAAATCCGCCTCCACGTAATCGCCTACACGATCGAAGTTGGCGGTATTCCAAGAGGTTGGTTGCATCAGGGGCTTGGGGTCAAACAACTCGATCTGCTGCTGCATTGTTAACGAAAGATCCCCTGAATTTGATCCGATGTAGGCTACTTTAGCAGCCTCTTCTCTCTTCTTCGAGCCCACTTCAACATCTCTGGGTACCAGCAACGCCAGGCTCCAAAAAATGCCAATGTGAAGAATTCCACCAACAGCCACACCAACGATCCATCTGGAAGTTGACCGTCTCATAAATTACCACGATCTAATACATCCGTCACCATCTCTGGATTTTCCGTCGCCCATTGGATATTACGATACCCTGCCGACTCAGCGATTTCCAGTATTGAAGTGAATGTCTGAGCTGATACTGAACCATCGATCCGGATGAGCAAAGCAACGTTTTCAGAAATCTCACCCCGAGTGCGAAGCATCTTCTCCAAGGTCCTCAGTTTGAGGAGACGGTCTTCGAAGTAGATTTGCTCCTCTCCGCTCACCTCGTCCACAGACATTACCTCGAGTCTCTGGGCAACCGAAGACTGAATGTGGTTCGCTCGCGGCAACTCGATACTAATACCCGGAGCAATTACAAAACTGGAGCCGTAAAGCGTAGCGAAGAGGCCGATTACACATAGGTCGAAAAACGGCCAGAAATTAAGGTTCACAGCCTTTGGGACTTCACTCTTCAGATTAAGAGTCAACAGTCTCATTAACGCCCTCCTTTGTTGTTATATCGGCATTAGCTTTGATCTCCACAAAGGACAGTAGAAGTTCGCTACCCAGCCACTCCATCTCCTGAACTATTGAGTGAATTCTCCCGACCAAGAAGTGGTGGCCCAGAATGCACACTGCGCTGAGAGCTAGTCCCGTCGCAGTCGAAATAAGGGCTTGCCACATGCTCCCGCTAAGAAACCCAGCGTTTAGGTAAACCCCTTGCTCCTCGTACTGGGAAAATGCGTCTATCAAACTAACCAGCGTTCCCAAAAGCCCGAAAATCGGGGCTGCGTGCGCTATTGCATACAGAGCTCCAATTCGCCGCCTGATAGGCCCCAACTCCACGACAGCAGCCTCTCTTACGGACTCGCGAATCTCTTCATCGGACTTTCTAAACGACATCAATCCCGCCTTAACCATCGCGGCCGCAGGACCGGGAGTATCCTGGCAAACGGTCAATGCCTCAACTAGTCTGCCTTTCTTGAGCGTATTTTCAATTCCCGCCAGGAACTCTCGTGACCGAATTTGGTTTCGGTGCAGGAAAAGTACCCTTTCAATAAATACAGCCAAGGCAGCAAGGCTCATTAAGAACATGGGCCACATAACGATGCCACCTTGCTGAAATTTATCAAACAACTCTATGTGTATCGAATCTATGGTAGCGAAATACATAAACCTAATTTACTGAACACTAGCAACTGGAGAACGTCCTCTCAATTGCTCTATCCGAGCTCTCGCAAGTTCGGAGCCAACCAGCCCAAGCAGTTCGATTTTCTCGTAGAATTCAACAGCTATATCCAGGTTCGATTCATTCTCAAATATCTCCGCCAACTCAAACATCGATCTCGAAAGCCAGTACCTACCCTTTTTACCAAGGCTCTGTATACCTTCTTCCTTCAGAACGAACAGGTCATACAGATCCCAATAGGCTGCTTTCGCCTTTAACTTCTCACCTTGGGTCTCCCAGGCAGTTCCAATCTTGTAGCCGGCCTCCACTCTAAGTTCGATGGGCACGTTCGGGAGATCCATCAGCAATTCCAGTCTCGAAATACCCGCTTCGAATTTACTCGGATCCTCGCTGGCTCTGGCAATCAGGGTATCCGCGAGGGAAATTTGCGCCCAATAACGATCCGGCCGATCGCGGTAGGTGTTTTCCAAGGACTCGTAAACAACCTCCGCCGTTTCGAACTTATTGAGCCGGCGAGCTAAATTTCCTTGCTTCAATCTAGCATAATACACCAAATCCGACTCCGGATAGTCCCGGGTAATCCTGTCCAGCAACTCCAAAGCCTGATTCAGGTACTCACCCTGTCCTCGCTTTTCTGCATTCAGAGCAATTTCGTATAGAGCGAGCGGGGCGAACTTGCTTTGAGGATTATCCGCAACCAGAACATTAAGCAACTGCGAGGATTCAACCACAAGGTCCTGGTCCGCCAGATGCCGTGCTTCTACGAGGTAGGATCTTTCGGCCGACTCGGAACCACCAAACTCGTTGCGAACTCGTGCCAAAATAGCCAGTCCCTCCTTAATTTGGTCCGATTTCAAAAGCGATTCTGCTAGCGTAAGCAGGGCATCGGACTCAACCTGATTGACGAATTCCGTGTACTCCACGTCTTCAAGTAGGTCCCCCAAAACCGCTGTCAGCCGATCTACCCAAGTTTGCGTCTCTCCGTACAATCCGGACTCGTAGGAGAGTTTCGAACCGAGCCAGAGCATCTTCATCTGCAGACTCAAACTCAGTCCTTCAAGGCTGACGAAGGAGTTTATCCTCTGATAGGCTTCTATGGATTCCTGACGCAGCCGCATTTGCTTAATGAGCATCCATTCCGCTTGCCAGATCTCCACCGGTGACGATTTTCTACTAAGTTCAGGATTGTCTAGTACTCGCTTCGCTTCATCGAAATCGTTGGCATTCAAGTGCGAAAGCACGAGTTGGAAAAAAATCTGGCTGAATTCTTGTTCCTCCAAATCTCCTTCCAGAGCGACCCTGTAGGCGTCTGCAGCATCTGAAAAATCTCCCTCGTTATCCGCCTGGTCTCCCGCCCTAAAATAACAGTCCGCAATCAGTATGTTCAGCCTATCAACATCCAACTTATCTGCGAATCTTGATTTCAACTGAGTAAGAAAGCTCGCAGCCGTCCTGAACCGATTCCGTTTCCAGGCGGAAGAGGCCAACAATGTGAGCATTCCTTGGTTGTATTCTGAATCTGGGTATAGATCAGCAATTCTTTTCCCGTCGTCCTCTAATCTTGTATGATCCTCATTCTGAAACCCATCGATACTACGGTAGTAAAGCGCCTCAGCTGTCAGTGGATGCCCTTGTGAAGTGGTAATAATCTCGTCAAGCGTCTCACGCATAATTTGCTTAATTCCATCAGGACCATTCAAGCCTTCTGACACTAGATTTTGCAGGGCGATGCGCCGGAGCTTCAAATCACCTCCTTCGATAGCCAAACTCTTAGCCGCATTTTGACCGAGGCTTGAGTCCAACCCAGCAATAAGAATCTGGAGAAGCTGCATGCCGTCTTTAATTTCAGCGTACGTTTCCGGAATTTCAGAAATGGCATTACTCAATACTTCTATTGCTTCGTCAGCTCTGTTATCATTTTGAAGCGACACTGCTAGGAGTTGAGCATACCTAAAACCGGTTTCGGAGCCTCGAGACCGTTCATAGGCTACCTCTAGATCCTCCACAGACAACTGATCGCTTGCAAACTCTAATTGAAAGCGAAAGGTTAGAAATCCGATCTGTGCATACAAGGAAGGAGCCGTGCGTTGAGCAACATTCGCAGCCTCTTCAAACTCAATCTCAGATCCGTCGTAGTCACCCGAATTGAGATCGAGCCAGCCGCGGATCAACGCCAACCAAGCGAGCTCACCGCCCTCTAGAGCCGATGACTGGACAGATTCCAGATATCGGGAGGTAGACGATGCGTCTTTGCGGGACAATGCTATGAGCGCTTTGCGAAGATCCACCGAACTAGTGTTTAATGGTTCTTGACCAATTTCTTCCAGGGCAGCATCCGCATCAGATAAGCGATCTGTTGCCAGCATGGCATCTACTCTAATCAACCGTAGCTTATTACGCAAATTTTGGTCAGTGATTCTCTGGTCTTGCACGGCGGTACGTGCATATTCAGAAGCCAGTTCGTAGAGACCCGCCTCCAAGGCTCTCTCGGCACTTTCCGCTTTCCAGAACACATCCCCAACACGGGAAAGCCCACTCGAGGTATTGTTTGATAGCGGAATTTGGTTCGTTTGACCTCTCAAGCCATGGAGAACGAGCAACCAGGCAAAACAAAAGACAAGTGATCGGAAACTATGGATCGATCGGATCATGGGGCTTTAGATTCGAGAATTTCTTTCAGGTTCGAAAACACATCGAATTGAGGAATCCAGCAAACATTGAAACCAACTAGATATGGCGCGAATCCGCTTCGTTTTTTTCCGTATACCCAGAATCCTGACGCTCGTGATTAACCTTGTTTTTAGCAATGTAGGCGTTGAATACGTCATCCGCTGTCATTCCCAAAGTCTGGGCGAGGGATACCAGAAAGTGGAACAGATCAACGACTTCCACCTTCGCGTTTTGATGGTCGAATTCCTGGTACTTCGCCCACCATTTCCAGGGCACAGAATCCGTCAATTCAGCAAGTTCCTGCTGCATCGCCCGAGTGTAATTCAAAATCCACTTAGTCTTTTCATCGTCGTCGATGTCCCTGAGGTTCACCCCTATTCGGGAGTTCAGTTCTTCCTGCATTTCAAATATTTGCGTGAGCTTGTCCATTATTCGACCGCTAGCTTCCATTGTCCTATCAGGCAAGCCAATAGGCCAAAGATCTAAGCCACAATTTCAATCCAAAGGGCTGAAACGATCCATTTACTGAGGACTAACTAACTCAATCTCGAACGAATAAAGATTGAATAATCCCCTATATTCGTAAAGTACCCATCTTTCGTGGCGAAAACGAATGACCCTTCACGACGCAGGGATACGCCGCCGAAATTAGGAAATACCTAAGCTCGATTGACGCTTAAATTCCGATCGACGTAAATGATACAACAATGTCCGAAAACGAAGAAATAAACGATGGCAAGAAAGAAGGCGAGGTGCAAGAAACTAAGGATCAAGGAGTTACAAGAAGCTCCTCTGAATCGCCAAAAAGCGACAAGCCTTCCCAGCCATCCCCCAGAAAAGCAACCATCATGTATGGAACTCGAAAACGCCGGCCAGGCGCCCAAACACCGTCGGCCGCCAAAACCTTGGATCAAATCCGTGGAGCTTACGACGATGACGATATCATCGAAATCGACGAACTCCCTACCAGATCGACAGCTCCAGCGGCTCTTGTTGAGAACGACCGACCGAACGAACGCAAACGACGCGAGCAACCTGAGCCGAGAAATGAACCCGCACGGGACGATTCTTTATCCGCGGAGAATACACTTTCCCCATTTTCTGAATTTGAGGCCTATCCAACAGATGCAGAGGATTCTGATACAAGCCAGGAGTCCAGCCGACCAAGGCGATTTGCTGCAGTAGATGAGTCCAAGCGGACCGGCTCACGCCAGATCGAAGAGTTCAGCCCATCGAAGGACGGCAAACGAGCTGCACCTGAAAAGAGGGTTCCCTACAAAGATCGGATTTCAGATGCTCCCGTTCCTAACGAGAAAAGGGGTTTCTTTGCTTGGCTAAAATCTCTTTTTGCTAGCGAGCCTAATCAGCCGCAAAAAAGGCGAAAAGGCCGACCGAATAACCGCAAACCCAACCAAAAACGTCGCGGTGGACAAAACCGCCGTAGAGGCGACCGCCCGCAAAGGGAAGGTTCCAGTGGAGGGCAAGAAAGTCGTCGTCCACGTCGAAACCGGCGTCCTCGGGGCGAAGGCGAGAATAGCGAAGGCAACCGACAGGGCGGTAACCGCCAAAGACGACGCAGGCGTCCGCAGGGTGAACGAAGAAAAACACCTTCTGAATAGGCAGAAAATTCGAACCCCGCTCCCCAATCCAAGGAGCGGGGTTTTCCTTACCTTGCACTTGCTCTTATCACTAAGCTCTTTCTTAATTCCAAAAATCGAGTCTTCGAATGACATCATCCCCAATGAGCGAACCCATACACACCGGAACTGACTTCTACGCAAACGCGCTCGAATCTCCGCTCAATAGTCAAACCGAGTCTGTGCTTCGGCCCCACTCATTCGAAGACTTCGTCGGACAGTCCAAAACCATCGAGCGCCTCAAAATCATGTCAGGCGCCGCTCGAAAACGCAACGAGCCATTAAATCACCTCTTGCTCAGCGGCCCTCCTGGTCTCGGCAAGACCAGCTTGTCATTCATCCTTGGTGCGGAAATGGGTACCAATGTTAAGATTACCTCAGGTCCCGTAATTGAAAAGGCCAGCGATCTCGCGGGAATGCTTACAAATTTGCAGGAAGGCGACATCCTCTTCATCGATGAGATTCATAGACTACCAAAAACCGTAGAGGAGTACCTGTATTCAGCGATGGAGGACTACCGCATCGACATCATGATCGACCAAGGCCCTAACGCCCGATCCGTTAGGCTTAACATACCCAAGTTCACGTTGGTAGGGGCCACCACGCGCAGCGGTCTCCTCACAGCCCCACTTCGGAGTCGCTTCACTCTCCAGACGCGACTCGACTACTACAATACGGCCCAGCTATTGAGTATCGTGAACCGAAGCTGCGATCTTCTAAACATCACCGTAGAGGGTGAGGGGAGTGCCGAAATCGCTAGCCGCTCGAGAGGGACGCCACGAATCGCCAATAACCTTGTGTATTTTGTTCGAGACTACGCAGAAGAAAAAGGTGAAGGGGTGATTACCCGGGACATCGCTAGCAAAGCGCTCGGATTGCTCGAGATAGATCGACATGGCTTGGACGAAATGGACAAGCGGATCCTAACTTCGATTGCCAAGACCTACAAGGGTGGTCCCGTTGGATTGAGCACCATTGCCGTCGCTGTAGGGGAGGAACGAGACACTTTGGAAGAAGTTCATGAACCCTATCTAATCCAGAATGGGTTTCTGCAAAGGACTCCACAGGGAAGAATTATCACGGGTAAAGGCTATAAGGCAATTGGGCTAGAGGACAAGTCGGTTCCCAATACACCAAATCTACTTTAAACTTAGCAGGATTACGCCTTGCATTAATCACAACGACATCTTTCAATGACGTCATATTTGGGGAACCGCTTCTAATGGTGCGTTTTCAAGCAGTAATGATGGAGGCGCCAGCTGTCTGCTCTGCATATCTAGAAAAGGCGCTTTTTCAAAAATGGATATATATGTAGGCAATCTGTCATTCGATGCATCGGAAGATGATGTTCGTGGAGCGTTCGCAACCTTCGGTACAGTCGAATCTGTAAAAATGATCATGGATCGCGAAACCGGAAGACCACGTGGATTCGCATTTGTAAACATGACGGAATCGGACGAAGCGAATACCGCGATCGAATCGCTAAACGGAAGTGAACTATTGGGTCGCGAACTCCGAGTTCGCGAAGCAACTCCTAGACCGGAACGTCCACGCGGGGGCGGAGGCTATCGCGGCGGCGGAGACTACGGTGGCAGTGGATACGGCGGTGGCAGTGGCTACGGCGGCAGTGGTAGCGGTGGCTATCGCGGCGGTGGTGGCGGTGGTAAGGGATCCCGAAGGGGAGATCGACGCCAGCAACGCGACGGCTTTTAAATCTGGAAAGCTAACGATAAAATTTTCTACCCGCTCTTTTTTAAGGGCGGGTTTTTTATAGTCCCATCCACTGGTAGGGCGGTTCAAAACAAATCCCTTCCTTTGCCACTCGAGAAATAACCCGACGACGTTAATTTCTATTCCTCTTTAGTCTCAATCACTTTCAACTCGACCGTCTTAACCCCAACAGATCCGACGTGAGTATTCACTTTGCCCACGTCGCCATCTAAATTCATCCAAAAGTAGTTTGCCGCACCCCGACTCAAAGCAAAGTGTGCTTTATCAAAGCCTTGCTTCACCGCATCCAGGCTGAACCTCGTGGTCAAAAGCAGCTTCTTTGCTCCTATTTTACGCAGTAACTACCAATCGAATGCGGACAGAATCATAAAATACCGCTCATTCTGAAGCATTTCTTGCAGCTCAAATTGGTCCTGAGTTCTCAAGACTTTTCTCCTAAAGGCTAGATCAAATCCTATAATTGCCGCGTTACTTTGCCCAATGTAATATACTCTCCTCCTTCAACGGCAGAGCCGGGTACCTCATCGAGAAGGGAGTCGGATGATGCATCGCCTTCTTCACTTGTCTCTTCCTCGATGTCGGTCGGAAGAAGCTTGTCGAAGTCAGCTTGCATATGAGTCACTCCACAATTCACGATTATCAGAAGGTTACCCTCCTCCTTAGCCTGTGTCGGGAAGTCGCCTTTAGACCTGAGCTGCTCAGCCAAATTCTCAGGCATTTCGATGAAGGGGACGTCGCTTAATTACTTATGGCTAATTTACCCACCAATCTTTTTACCCTGAATAAGTCGATACGTCTCCGGGACAAGCCCTTCATCCGTCTATTTCGACTCGAGGTAATTCTATTCGGTAAAGGAATCCACAAGTACAGAAGCTCTCCTCTTCACAACTAAAAAATCAAAGCTCAGAAAAGCAGAGCCAAAAACTAGAGATGCCTTAAATCAGAGATATCAGCTCTCAATTTTCTTTCATGTGGCATAAAATAAAAGACCTAAACTGGATGGCAGCGGTGACGACCTAGATCAGTTTGACCAGATTAGACCCCCGCGAAAAGCAATCAATAAACGTGACCCACCATGACCCTCTTACTCGGCCTAAGCAGCTTGGCAGCTCTCTAAACAAAGTTGAGGCAATCATCGAATGCGACCGAGGTTCGAGGAGAATCCGAAATTATTCCTCGAGCCCGATTTTTTCGAGAATTCGCTGCAGGTCGTCATTCCCCGTGTATTCGACGACGATTTTGCCCTTCTTCGGGTGATGCTTTAAAGAGACGTTTGAACTCAGATACGCCATCAAGCGCTTTTCAATATCTTCAACCGCGGCCAGCTCTACTTCAGAAATGTCACGGGTCGCACTCGACTTGAATTTACTCGATTTGCCCATCGATTGAACGAGATCCTCGGAGCCACGTACACTAACGCCCTCTTCAATGATTCTCCGGGCTAGCAGCGATTGCTCCTGCTTGCTTTCGAGGCTTAGAAGCACTTTTGCGTGGCCTGTTGATAGCATCTGAGATGAGAGATACCCGCGAACCTCTTCCGGTAAAGAGAGCAAACGAAGCGAATTCGCAATAGTTGCCCGCCCTCTTCCAACACGCTCTGCTACCTGTTCTTGAGTTAAGTCAAAATCCCGGACCAAACTAGCAAAGCCCATAGCCTCTTCTATGGGATTCAGATTCTCGCGCTGCAAATTCTCGATCAAGGCCATCGAAGCTGCGGACGAATCCCCCGCCTCCAGAATCCTGGCCGGAATTGACTTGAGTTTCAGCAGCTGAAACGCTCTCCAACGACGTTCGCCAGCAATCAATTGATAAAATCCATTTACCTCCCGGACCACAATCGGTTGAATCAACCCCTCACTCTGAATACTCTCCGCGAGATCCACCAACTGGCTCTTTTCGAACTCTTTCCGTGGCTGGTAAGGATTAGGTTCGATTTTCCCTATCGGCAATTCCAAGTAGTCTGGTCTGGCTCCCTCCACGGCAAACCCTTTTTTCGTAGCCGGCTTGGCCTTTGTGGTCCTTGCTGAGGATTTCGCTGCCGCAGTAGCGACCTTCTTCGCGACTGTTTTTTTTGCCGCAGGACCAGAATTTCCGGATCCTCCGGAGATGAGGCCCGCAAGGCCTTTACCGAGTCGAGATTTAGGTTTCGCCATGAGCTAAAGAAAATTTACTGGTGGGGTATGAACAGCGTTCGGCCAACCTGCAAGTATTTGGGGTGGGAAATCTCATTGGCATTTTGGATCCAATCCCTAGTCGAGCCAAATTTGGCGGCGATCCCAGAAATCGTTTCCCCACTACGCACCGTGTAGGTTGTTCCTGTCTTGGGGAAATTGTCGTGAAACGAGGTTAAAACATCTGGATCTGGTTTAACCGGTGGAGGAGGTAACCCACCGATGCTATTTTTGACGCTATCCGCGAAGCTCTTTATCTGTTCGGTCACCTGCAAAACGATCTCGCTTTTCATCTTTTCGTCCCTCAGTTCCAATGAGGTAACTGCCTTGGCAATGGCTTGATTCAACTGCACAACCGTCGCGAGCTGACTCATGCTGCTGTCTATACGCGTCTCGTAAGAACCGACTTGCTGCCGAAGTTGATTGTTCTCTCTGCGTATATTATCAACCTCGACTCGCATCGATCTAATCGATTCCTCTAGTATCCGAATATCTTCAACCAAGTTAGCCACCTGATACGCCAAATTACTGGTCTGGGCGAAAACAGATACCTGTCCAAAAAGCAGACTTAGGAATCCAGCCCAGGCAATTCGTGCTAGTTTGCAATTAACAACTCCGCCCATTTTGGAATGGTGGAAAAAATGAGTCCGGAAAACAAGCTTCAACCCAAGTCTAAATGGGAAACAATTGTTAAGCTGCCTTAAAAAATCTGCCTTGAGACCAAACTCGCCATTTCCACGGATTCCAGAACGGTCCCCACAGGCAGCTCAAAACCTCGAACAAAACTGGCCGCGTCGAGCATTTTCCCACCTGGTCGCTGTAATTTCTTGAGGTACAATGTGCCTGTCCCGCAGGCCACTGCCAATCCTTCCGACTCCAAACTGATCACCTGACCCGCAGAAGCCTCAAGTTCTAGTGCGTCGTGGTCGGCTAAGCCGACTTTTATAAACGAGTCGCCATATCTGAATCGGGCTCCTGGCCAGGGAAAAAGAGCATTAACTCTTTTGGCAACTTCCTCCGCAGGGCGTCTAAAATCGATTCCTCCATCTGCTTTAGTCAACTTTCGCACATAGGAGACACTGTTTTCGTCCTGCGGATTTGGTATCGCTCCGTCCGAAAAAACGAGGGGCAAACACCTTTCCAACAAAGGCAGGCATGCCCAGGAAAGTTTGGTTTCCAAGGTCAAGGCCGTATCCAAACTTTCGATTTTAACTTTTTCAACATCGAGAACAGGCCCTGCATCCATTTCTTTGACGACTTTCATAAAACTTACCCCAGTTTCTAGGTCACCAGAAGCAATAGCGGATTGAATGGGAGAAGCTCCACGATATCTGGGAAGTATCGAAGTGTGCAGATTCCAAATTCCCAGAGGAGGTGTATCAACCAATGCTTGGGGCAATAAGTGACCATAAGCCATAACAAGGATCGTATCTGCGTTGAGCGCCTCTATTTCAGCCCTCACCGATTGATCCAAGCGATACGGTTGAAAAACGGGGACACCATTCTCCCGTGCCCACAATTTGATGGCATTACCCTCTATCCGTTTTCCTCTCCCTCTGGGTTTATCGGGTTGGGTGTACACTGCTGACAAACCAATGCTTCCACAACTCCGGCCCAAAATAGCGTTCAAAGCAGGTAGTGCTATTGAATCCGATCCCATGAATATTAGCTTTTGCCTCATGCTTTTATTCAACCCGACCCTGATCCAAAACAACTCGTCAATCTGTAAGCGATATCCACTTAATCAGTCTTCACATACGGATTCTTCTTGTTCACAAGATCAAATACTACAGGACAACCCTCAAGTTTAAACGCATCAACTATCGCCGCTTGCATGTAACGCTTGTAGGAATCGTTTAACTTTTTGGCCTGGTTGCAAAACACCTTTATCCGATAAGGGCGATTCGCGATATGTACTGCATAATATATACGAAAGCGACGACCATCGACTTTTGGTGCCGGCATCCGTTCTGCTAATTTATAAAGCAAATCATTCAATCTACCCGTGGAAATCTTTTTTTCCGTGCGTTTGTCCATCTGACGGGCATCGTAAAGCATCTTTTCAATATCGATGTTTTCCAGAGCCGATACAAATCTTATCGGGGAGCCCGGTGTAAAGAAGATCTCCCTACGAAGTCCTTTCTCGAAAGCCTTTCTGAATTCAATCTCGGTTTCAAACCCGTCTATTTCGCCCTTCTCCCAGGCCCCTAAAGCCAAATCCCATTTGTTGACAACAATAACGATTGGCTTGTTAAGCTTAGATGCCTCACCCGCAATCGCTTTGTCTTGATGGGTAGGGCCTTCCTTCGCATCGAGCACCATAAATACAACGTCCACATCTCGAATCGCATCAATAGAACGAACTCGTGAGAAATATTCCACCGATGAGCTGAGCTTGGTTTTCTTTCGAATTCCTGCGGTGTCGGTCAGGATAAAATGCCAGTCTTCACCACGCTTAGACCTCCAGGTGAAAGGCGTTTCAATAGAATCTCGAGTCGTACCAGGAATGTCGCTTACGATGAACCGTTCTGACTTGACGAGACAATTGCTCAGAGAGGACTTTCCGACATTTGGGCGACCAATAAAACAAACTCGAATCTTTTTCCGGCCATCGTCTAATCTGGGTTCGGGAGGTCCCGCGATTTCATTACGTTTCGCTAACACAAGAGAACGTAAACTCGAGATACCCCTGTCATGCTCAGCCGAAACAAGGTATGGTTGACCAAGGCCAAGGGAGAAGAACTCGTTTATCTCGATCTCTGTGTCCGCCTTATCGACTTTATTGACGACCAGTCCTACCGGTTTTTTATTCCGGCGCAGGATTTCAGCCATTTCCAAGTCCAGGGGAACCAGACCCTCTCGGCCGTCCACAACCATCAAAACGTAGTCCGCCGTATCGATTGAAAATGCGATCTGGCCTTCAACCGCATCAACCAGCTGCTCAGGTGTATCGCTCATCCCCGGCACTAGACCCATCCCACCCGTATCCATCAACGAATAGCCGTCTTCATCAATATCGTAAGTCAAAATATCTCGGGTCACTCCCGGCATATCATGAACAATGGATACACGTCTCCCAATCATCCGGTTGAAAAGTCGGCTTTTACCAACATTCGGACGTCCGACGATCGCGACAGTAAAGTGTGATGACATAATATATATTTTATGTATGCAAACCAGCTAGTAGAGACTTCTACTAGTTGCTGCCCTTAAATCTTCTAGATCGAATCGCTCGCTACAACCGTTCTCGTTGCACCTAAAGACGCGACGAAGCACTCGATTCGGTTGCAAGCCTCCAATAGGTCATCATAGCCTGATGCAAAACTGCAACGTGCAAATCCTTCCCCAAATTCGCCAAACGCACTACCCGGAACCATGGCCACCTTCTCTTTTTCCAAAAGCTGCTTGGCGAATTCGACTGATGAAAGTCCTGTCGATTCGATGTTTGGGAAAGCGTAAAACGTCGCCTGAGGCAAATGACAAGTAAGCCCCATCTCATTGAATCTACGAACGACCATATCTCGACGACGAAGATATTGTTGCTTCATTTTTTGAACACTGTCGTGCCCATTTCGCAACGCCTCTACCGCCGCGTCTTGGGCGATTATAGACGCACACATCATCGAGTACTGATGCACCTTCATCATTGCTTCAATCATAACCGCGGGAGCGCAAGCATAACCCAAGCGCCACCCGGTCATCGCCCAAGCCTTGGAGCAACCGTGAAGGAAAATCGTTCGCTCCTTCATCCCCGGAAAATTCACTATACTTAAATGCTCACCGTCGTAGGTGAGTTCCGCGTAAATCTCATCGCTGATTACAACAAGGTCTTTTTCCACTGCAAATCGGGCGATCTCTTCGAGTTCGTCTCGCTCAGCAACACCACCCGTCGGATTGCAAGGTAAATTAATGATCAGGGCCTTGCATCCAGGCACCCACGATTTTTTCACCTCCGCTGCCTTTATCGTAAAGGCGGACTCCGCGTCCGTCTTGATCGGAATACCAATCCCATGGGCCAGCATTACCGTCGGATGATAAGACACAAAGCAGGGGTCCTGGTAGAGAACCTTGTCTCCCGGATTAAGGATGGCTCGCAACGCGATATCCATCGCTTCAGAAACACCAACGGTTACAATAACTTCGTTCTTCGGATCGTATTGAATATTAAAATACTTATCTATATATTCTGAAATTGCCCGACGCAACTCGAGCGTCCCGAGATTTGACGTATAAAAAGTACGACCCTTTTCAATCGAGTAAATCGCAGCCTCTCTGATATGCCAAGGTGTCGTAAAGTCAGGCTCGCCAATTCCAAGGGAAATCACGTCCTCCATTCCCGCGACAAGCTCAAAGAAATCTCGGATACCCGAACGAGGAAGTCCGGTGACATGATCGGCTACAAAACGGTTTTCTGAGTTTTCCACGAATAAATTGAGTTTACGCTAGGTCAAAGGGGACCCAAAGGATCGAAAACCCATGGACCCATCCAAAGTTTTTATGGCTAGCAGCGGTTCTACGGCGAAACATCCAATCGCTCCTTGTCCTCTTTGGGCTGCTCAATCAGGAAGCCTTGCTCTTTGTACGCTCTCAGCATGAAGTGCGTCGCCGTTGAAACAATCCCTTCAATCGTAGATAGCCGTTCCGAGACAAACGAGGCCACTTTGTGAAGTGTAGATTGTCGCACGACTACGAGAAGATCATAGGATCCCGACATCAAGTAACAGGATTCCACTTCATCAAATCGAGCTATTCTTTGAGCCAAACGATTGAACCCACCCTCTCTCTCTGGGGTGATTTTTACCTCAATCACCCCACGAACGGTCATCTCCGCATCTGCCTCTGGATTCAAAACCGGGATCCAGCCCAGAAAAACGCCTTTTCCCTTCAAGGTTGATAGCTGTTCCTTCACGCGTTCTTCGGACATGCCAAGAATTTCAGCCATCTGGCTCTCGTTCAAACGCTCTCCTTCAGTAAGAAGCTTTAATACCTCGTTCATGATGGCCGACAAAATGCACGCTCCTGACATAATATCCAGCCGTAAATCGAATCACGCCCATCGAAAGCTTTACGACTTGAAACAAACTTCCTAATATCTTCGTCCATGTTTGAAAGCCTAACCGACAAATTGTCTCACGCCATGCACCAACTTCGCGGTACGGCGAAGCTGAGCGAGGAAAATATGTCAGAAGCTCTGAAGGATGTGCGCGCCGCCCTCCTTTCCGCCGACGTCCACTTCAAAGTCGCGCGGGAGTTTATTGAAACGGTTAAGGAAAAGTGCGTCGGACAAGAAGTCCTGAAGTCGGTTACTCCGGCCCAACAGATCATCAAGATCATCAACGACGAGTTGGTTAAACTCTTGGGTGAGGGTGAAACTGGGCTGTCAACCAATCGGCCCCTAAAAATATTGATGGTGGGTCTGCAGGGAGGGGGAAAGACAACCACCTCTGCCAAGATCGCGAAGTTTCTCAAAAAAGACGGTTACAATCCTCTTTTGGTTGCCTGCGACATCTATCGTCCCGCTGCGATCGACCAGCTTGAATCCATCGGTGAACAGATCGGTGTCCCTGTATTTTCAGATAGATCGTCGCCTGACGTTCCTCTCATTGGCGAAAACGCACTAAAGCAGAGCCAAATTGAAGGACGTGACCTGATCATTTTCGATACCGCGGGACGGCTCCAAATTGACGCCCCACTGATCGAGGAAATAAAGGAACTCAAACGACGCATTCAACCCGAAGAAGTCATTCTGGTTGCGGATGGAGCGATCGGTCAGGAAGCAGTTAATGTGGCCGAGTCTTTCCACAAAGCAGTCGAACTAACAGGGATCGCCATGACAAAACTCGATGGAGATGCCCGAGGTGGTGCGGCTCTATCAATGAAGCAAATCACCAACGTTCCGATCAAATTTGCAGGTACCGGTGAGAAACTGGAGGACTTCGATCTTTTCCATGCCGATCGGATGGCTTCAAGGATTCTCGGGATGGGCGACGTGGTTTCGCTCGTCGAAAAGGCGCAAGAATCGATCGACGAGAGAGAGGCGGAGAGAATGGCCGACCGCATGATGGCTGCCGATTTTAATTTCGAAGATATGCTCAACCAGCTCAGCCAAGTCAAAAAACTGGGATCAATGCAGTCAATTATGGGAATGTTGCCAAGTATCAGTGGAATGAAAGTGGAAGACAAAGCGGAAAATCAGATGAAGCAGTCCGAAGCAATCATTCTCTCCATGACGCTACAAGAACGTCGCTCGCCTAATGTGCTCAACGCAAGCCGCCGCAATCGTATCGCGAAAGGTTCCGGAGTCAAAATCAGCCAGGTCAATCAGCTCATTAAGCAGCACATGCAGATGAAGAAGATGATGAAAAAGCTTAACGGGGGCGGAAAAATGAAGAAACTGATGAAGCAAATGAAATCTCAAGGCCTTGACCCTTCTCAATTGGCCGGTGGCAACCTGGGTAGTGGGCTGGGGGGCTTTAAAGGAAAGCTTCCCTTTTAAAAGCCAGCTCAATTGGTTCGGCTGAAGCAAAAGAGTAGGAAGAATAAAATCTGCTCTTTGCCTTTTACGCGACTTTGAACCTATTTCTGGTTTTGCAGCGCCTCTATTTCCTTCTGCTGCTTCTCCCTTTTGGCTCTAGAGCTTTGAAGCGAGCTAATCAGCTTATCAAAGGCTCCTGCTATCTGTCCGGCATTGAAATTCGCCGGACGTCCAGGATCTCCCGCGGAAACGGGCCGGTCATAATGGCCCGACATGAATTCTTGGTCATTCCTCATCGTCACCATCATTTCGTGGGCCGCATCAGGATCAAGGTCAGCGATTCTTTCGAGCCGGCGTCTTGGTTTAGGATCTAAGACTTCCATGAGTTCCCTCTGCAGCTTGATATCATCCCCACCGACGTTTAATGTCTTCAGTGTTACCAATTCCATCTCTTCCGAGTTTAGATGAGCGGGCAGGCCCTCATTCATCTTCTCGTTTTGAGCTTTCGACTCTTTATATAGCCTCTTGATCTCCGTTTCGTCGAAAATGGTCGTCCTACTAATCTTCACCTTATCGATCGAAGCCGGCTCAACCCTCCTCTCAGCATTGGCCTCCTTTGTCTCCCCGATTCTTAGCTTGGCAGCTTCATCAGCTAACCCCAGAGGGCCGACAACGAGACTTAATCCTAAAAAAGTGAAAAACAGAAGTGATCGAAAGGTCATAAGAAAAGAAGCTACATTCCCGATACCCTAGACCGTTTTACAACTATGGCGAAACAAAAATCATATGTTTTGCAGCTTTGTTCTTACCTGCTCCAACTTAATTAGATCCTTCATCCCAGGACATTTCTCTACCCCACTGTTCAAATCGACCTGCTTCGTTCCTGTTTTCTCAATGGCTTCGCGGACATTGCCCGGATTCAACCCACCCGCCAGAACCCAGTTCTTATTGGGGGACTTCCTCGACACTTGTTCGAAACCTTCCCAATCGCTAACTTTGCCTGTTCCACCGAAAGCACTCTTATGGTAGGTGTCCCAAAGAAACGTATTCGCGTAAGGGAGAAGGTTTTCATCAAATTCCTCCTCTGGACCCACTTTTTGGGCTAACCAAAGCTTTTCCGGAGTCACTTGCCTTGACCATTCCTCGATCTGCTGCCGATAAGGCCCTATCAATGGAAAGTGGATCTGATAGTAATCGAATCCTGCCTGCAGGAGAGCATTGAGCTGGTCCGAATCAGGTAAAACCGTTACCGCCACTTTTGGCAAATCCGGCAATTCTGATTGAAACGTTTCGTACGCACTCAGCGTGAGAAATCGGGGAGATCTAGGATAGAAAATAAATCCAAGGAAGTCCACCCCCATTGCAGCCGCATTTTTCGCATCACTCAGTCGCGTCAAACCGCAAACTTTGACTTTTACACCTCCTATCATCCGCTCACCCGACAAATTGGTTAATCTTCTCGATCACATAGTCAACTTCCTCATCCCATAATTCAGGGACGATTGGCAGACTCAGACAATTGCGAGCCAGATTCTCCGAAATAGGAAAATCTCCTTCTCTGTAACCTAAATAGGAAAAACAGGGCTGCAGATGCAACGGATAGGGGTACACGATATCAGTTCCAATTCCATAATCTGCTAGATAGCTCTTCAACTGGTCACGCTCCGGGTGCTGAATTGTGAACATGTGATACACCGATTCCCCCCACTCAACAACTGCCGGAAGCTTGATTCGGGGGTGAATTATTTCATTTCTGTAACGACTCGCAATCAGCTGCCGCCGCTTTGTTTTCTCCGCCAAACTCGGGAGCTTAACGTTTAGGGAAGCCGCCTGCAACCCTTCCATCCGGTTATTGTATCCAACGAAGTGATTCAGATAGCGTTCTTTGGAACCGTGGGCCCTCAACACTTCGATTTGGTCGAGTAATGCGGAGTCATCTGACGACACACATCCCCCTTCACCCAATCCACCGAGATTTTTGGTTGGATAAAAAGAAAACGCTGCCGCATCGCCAATCTCCCCTACAGATCTTCCTCGATAAGTTGCCAAGTGAGCTTGGGCTGCGTCTTCGACTACCTTGATTCCCTTTGAACGAGCGATATTCAATATGGCATCCATGTCAGCCGATTGACCAAACAAATGCGTCACAACAATAGCCCTAGTTTTGTCCGTAATAGCAGCCTCAATACTATTTGGGTCCAATGTATACGACTCGGGATCGATATCCAAAAAAACGGGTCGGGCTCCAACATATTGGGCAAACCAAGCCGATGCGATAAAAGTAAACGCTGGAACAATAACCTCATCTCCTCGACCGATACCCATCGCACAAGCGATCAAATGCAGTGCTTCGGTTCCACTGCCTAGACCCACACAGCGGGACACACCTTGGACTTTAGCGAATTCCAATTCGAATTGCTCGACATCTTTTCCAAGACAGAACCCCCCATGATCTATGGTGCTCGAAAATGCCTCCAAGAGCTCCGGTTTGATCGGATCGTGAGCTCGTTTAAGGTCAATAAAGGGTACTTTCATGTTAAATTCGATTCCTTCCCGAAGTTCCGCACAATTTCCTCAACCAGACTACCAAGGCTGGCTTCCTTCGCCTGGAAATTTTTAGGCACTCCAAGACGCTCCATACTAGCGCTCGTGATGGGGCCAATACTCACAGTCTTGGGTCGAATCGCATCGGCACCTAAAACCAAGTCTTTCGCTTGATTCACAAAAGATTTCACGCCCGATGAGCTAGTAAAAAGTATGGCGTCGGCTCCTTGCTCTCTGAACGCTTTCGCAGCTGGATCGCTAGAGAGATCCGTTGGATCCGTCCGATAGACTTCAAATCGATCAACGATCGCCCTCGCCTCCTCCAACTTCTTCAATAGAACATCTCTACCCAAATTCCCCGTAACCAATAGTACTTTCGCACTATCCAAACTTTCCGTTGCCACGAGAGCGTCTGCCAGGCTCTCCGCATTCGCCTCCGATGGTATCAAATCTGTGGATACGTAAAACTTGCTAATTTCCTTAGCTGTTGACTTGCCAACGGCTGCAATACGGATAAAGCCTAAGGACCGTATGTCATCGAATTTCTCAAAGAACGTATCGAAAAAATACCGTACGCCATTGGGGCTCGAGAAAACAATCCAGTCATAGCTGGCAAGTTCAGCAAACACGTCGTCCCGAGTCTGCTCATTTACGCTTCTGGAAATGGAAATCAAAGGTAGACCTATTACCTCCGCTCCCAGCTTCTCCAGTTTTTCACTCAACTCACTCGCCTGCCCCTGGCTCCGTGTCACAACGAAGCAACGTCCTTGAAGAGGTTGTGACTCAAACCATGATATTACATCCCCCATTCCAGCATTCTCTCCTATAATTATTACGGCAGGGGATTTCAATTTAAAATCCTTGGCTTCTCTACATATTGTATCCAGTTTACCTCTACAAATACGCTGGCAACCTAAAGTCGCCCACTCAACACAGGCAACAGCGGTATCGCTCTCAAATCCAGCATCCATCAGACTGGCTACTATTGGCTCCAATCTTGAGACTCCCATGTAAATACAGACCGTACTGTTCACCCGAGGAATATTGGCCCAGTCCACCGAGATCTCTGGTTTTTCCGGGTCCTCGTGTCCCGTCACAATCACGAGGGTCGAACTCGAGTTTCGCTGCGTCAAAGGAGTCCCGCTAAAGGCTCCCGCCCCAATCGCAGCGGTTATTCCTGGAACGATCTCGAAATCGACCCCCTCTTGGCGCAAAAACAAAGCTTCCTCACTGCCACGACCAAAAATAAAAGGATCACCTCCTTTGAGCCGCACCACACGCTTGCCCTCCTTCGCCTCTGCAACAATCAACGATTGAATCTCAGCCTGGGGAACTGAGTGGCAGCCCGATTTTTTGCCCACAAAAATCTGTTTGCACTTCTCCTTTTGCAAGGCAAGGACAGCGGGATGCACAAGCGAGTCGTAAATGAGCGTGTCGCAGGACTCAATGAGCTCCTTCGCTCTTACGGTTATCAAGCCAGGATTACCAGGACCGGCACCAACCAAATAGACTGAACCCTTAGGCATGACCTAATTCGAGCTGCTGAATTAGCTGATCTGCTATTTCAGTCGGTTTTTCCTTCGCGTACTCAATGGGAATCGATCTGGATACCCTACCACAATCCTTGTGATAGATTCGCAGTTTTCCGTCGGAATAATTTACTGCGAACGCAACCTGGCAACCACCTCCAAGCCGTTCCATAAAGGCTCTTTCTAGACACACCGCAATGCTCGTAGATGAGTCAAGAGCCCGTTCGAACTGCGGCACATCGCTGGTACGACACTGAATCGCTACCGCCGCTTGGCCGACCGCGGGAACACAATCATCCAAGCCAAGCTTAACGAACTTTATTCCTTCCCATCCAACGATTCCTAGTCTCTTAAGACCGGCTGCTGCCAGTACCGTTGCGTCTGCATCGCCTTCCGCTATTTTATTCAAGCGCGTGTCCACATTTCCGCGGATTTCGATAAATTCAGCCTTTGGATACAGGAATCTCAATTGGATCCGGCGACGCGGACTTCCGGTTGCGATCACCTTTGGTATTTCTATCCCTTTTTTCAATACCAGTACGTCTTCCGGGCTCTCTCGCGGAAGAAACCCGGCAATTGAGAGTCCTTTCGGGATTTCGGAAGGGAGGTCTTTTGCACTGTGAACCGCGAAATCAGCTCGTTTCTCAATTAGCGCTTCTTCCAGCTCTTTCGTAAACAGCCCTTTTCCCCCCTCCTTTTCCAAAGACCATTCCCGCTGCCTGTCTCCTGTCGTGACTATTTTTTCGACGCGGTACAGCGTCCCAGGGATTGCTCGCTCAAAACAAGCCACTGCCATTTCCGCCTGCTTTAGAGCAAGAGGGCTTTTCCGGGTCGCCACAACAAACTCTTTAGCTGGCTGTATCATCACTGAAGTCCTCTGTTTAAAGGCCGTTCTAGCAGTGTAAATGGCAGAAAGTTTAGCGGTGCATCGCTAGATTGCCAGTACGGCCTAGCTCTATGATACCAAACTTCTCGATCAGCTTCAGAAATGCGGTAATCTTACCTTCGTCTCCGGTAAGCTCCGCCACCAAATCCTCATGTTGTACACTTATGATCTTTGCCCGAAACAATTCGCATATCTGGATGAGTTCTGATCGATTTTCCGCACTCACCTCTATTTTCACTAGAATCAATTCACGCGAAACCGCTTGGCCTTTTTTGAAGTCGTGAACTTCTATCACGTTTATCAGCTTTTTGAGCTGCTTAGTGATCTGGTCCAACACCGAATCATCGCCTCGAACCACCGCCGTAACTCTAGATACTTTGGGGTCGTGCGTCGGCGCAACATTCAACGTATGAATGTTAAAGCCACGGCCGCTAAACAGACCCGAAATGCGAGCCAAAACACCGAATTTATTTTCTACGAGAACGGAGATAGTATGTCTCATTAATTATACTGTTTAAGATTAACAAGACTTCATAGACAGCCCCATGGTGTCATGCAAGGGGGATTTACATAAGTCTCACGCTCTCTTTCCCGCCTCTGACATTACCCTCTTTTTGGCACAATTTTGCCTTGCCAAGGCCAAGTGAATTCATCCTTATCACCTGCCTTTTGCGATGCGCGGGTAGCTCAGTTGGTTAGAGCAACTGGTTTACACCCAGTAGGTCGGGGGTTCGAGTCCCTCCTCGCGCACCACTTTCAAGTTACTGATTATCAGTATTATAGGGAAATAGTTCAGTGGTCGTTCTGATGTCTAAGCTTTGCAGAACAGGACAAATACTCCAATAGTACTCCACTAAAAACTATTTTCTGAACGTTACATGCCAACGAAGGCAGCTCACTTGAGCTTTCTGAAGTGTAGCACCCAGACAGCAACGGGGAGGGGGTCGCGGGGGGCGGCAGCATCGCAATTTATATACATCTACTGCCCCCGAAAAAATTGTCGTCCGAATGGCTCCTCCCGTAAATTAGGAGGCACCGTTACTGATTAGAATTTGGCCTCCTACCATCCTGATGGGCCATTTTCATTTTTGCCCAAAAACAGCCAAAAAACGTCATTTTTGCCTCATTTTATGCCATTTTTGGCTAATTTTCGGTATTCTCAGTTTTAGATTTTGTTCTGCTAAGCTCACTGTTTAACCTGCTTTAATCACTTGAGATTGTACGCCGCCCTGCTTATTTCCTTTCTGTTGTTCGGCTGCTCAAAACTCTCAACAGAGCCGAAGTTGGACGAGCCAATGCTCACGCCCATTGAAGACTTGGGTTTTTCCCATGACGTGGAGGCGGACGATGGCGAGTGGGATAGTTTGGAGAAAGTCTATGCCAAGTTCACCGCTCAGTGGTACGCAGATTCAAACGGGTTAGCCCGTAATGTTGAAAGCCCAGGATACGTTCTGCGGGAACGGGAAGTGTTTCTGGATGGAGTCTGCTCTTTGTGGCGAGACGAGAAGGTGAAGCGAGATGATGGCGAGTGGCTTATCCGCATCTACGGACCCGATTACAACTTTGAAGTTGATTGGCCTCCCGGTGACTACCTCCTGTATGTCAACAAGCACGTCACGGTCGGTAAACCATGGTACGACATATCATGGAACGCCAACTATAAGGGAGAAGCTGCTTACAGCAAAAGCACCAGAGATCACAATTGATAGACTCGCTTGGCTTACAGGAAGTTGGCAAGGCGGAATTGGGGACTCCGCACGCATAGGCGAGCTTGTTATTTCGCACGCCGAAAGCTTGGAGCGTTTTGTTTAGGGTGTTATTTAGATTCATGAATCAATTGAATTTAAACAAAAAGGAAACCCCAAAGCATAATTACAAAAAAAATAATTCAGAAGAACTATATTTTATCGTTGATTTAACAAAATGTTAGTACCAGATTTAGCGACTTCACAAAGGTAACTTTAACGGTCGGTTATTTAACTATTAGATTCTCCGATTTCCACCTGCTCTTTTTCCTGTTTTTATAGAAAAACCTTCATGGTATACTACCCTAATATATAGCCTAAATTTTTCTTATATAAGGTATCCTAAAATTTAGATCACACACCATATCTTTAATATAATACTTGTGACAATTTTTTATGAATAACCCTATATTTAGCATCCCAAGAATTGGCGGACTACTTATCTTTCACTTTGTTCTTCTTAGTTCGGTAACAGCAAATGAAATAAATTGGATACAAAGGTTGCCCAATGGAAATTTAATGTTGGATTTCAAAAAGATTAATCTCAGCGAGACAAATTTTGAACTTAAAGCTACCTCTGTTGATAATTCGAATAAAACATTCTCAATTAATTTTTTAGAATCTGAGAATCGAGATACTTCCAACTCATACTTTCCTCGATTGTCAGTTTATGGAGAGACTGTTGATGAAAAAAAGATCGAAATTGACTTTGGCCCCTCAACAAGGGGGTGGTATGACCTAGAGTTGCAAACCAGCGATGACCAATTCCTTAATTTGAAGAAAAGGCTTCTGATAGGATTTAATCTTCCGCCGTCAGTAAGTCATTATCGGCAGGAAGAGAACCAAGGTCCGTTTAATAGTTTTAAAATTTCCATAAACGACACAGATGGTTTTGAGGATATTTCTAAAGTTTTTCTTGTTATAAGTGAATCCCCCGAGGTTCCAGAAGGGCCCGTTGTAGGAATCGATTTGGACCAGCATCTTTTTTTTGAAGGGGAATATTCTAATTCTGAATTTATTCGAATCCATCAAAACTTTGAACTGCTTGATATTAGTTTAAGTGATTATGAATCGTTTTCTTCTATAGTCCGGTTTAATCCAAGATTAGCCTTTGATGAATATACTGATCGTAATCTGTATACCTGGGTAGGATATGAAGAAAGATTTACAGGAACTTCAACCTATTTTAAAGGCCGGCATAAAGTTAACAAACTCGAAAGACCAGCAATCTTAAAAATAGTTTCCTACCCATTCCCCGAAAAGGGTTTTTTTGAAACATCAATTAGAGTAAGCTTACCGGAATTAAAGGACACTCTAAGCAGCGTAAGACTAAAACTATTTAATAATCATGGAGGAGTCTACCAACTACTATATAATTTTCAGGCAAAAAAAGGCAGGTTTGTTTCTAATGATGGGTACACAAAAGAAGATAATTTTGAGAGCAAGATTGAGTATTTTGAGAAGATTTTGGATGATTATAATCTAGATTTGAAAGTGCGAATACCCTTAATAAGGTATCCATTTATATCTCGTGCCCAAATACAAGCAGTTTCCACGGAGGGCCTAAAGTCTGATTTTGTTTGGAGTGGACCAATTTCATCCGAAAGCTATGTAAGCCCTCAATATGAGCCCGTAATTGGTCCATTATCAGATTACGTGTCAAAAGCGTATACATTATATCCAAACAGGAAGATGTTTAGAAATTCCGACATTGCTCTAATGCGAGCGTACGCACCACTCTCTCAACCCGGCTTTATGACTGCCGAGGAATTTCATGAACGATTCAGTCATGAATTGTATACTCCTTATCCCTACAAGCATTATCCAATTGATTATGATATATGGAACTATTCTAAATCAGTTCCTGAACAATCGCAACTGATTCCGAGCGTTTCATTTACGATAGACACAAATACACTTAATCTCAGTGCTTTCCCAGTTGAGCCTACTGATGATTTGAAGGATATTGCTGCCCTTGATTTCAACCTAGAACCGAAGGTGATTCCTCCGTGGATGCGCAGATTCTCTAGGTTTCGTGAATTGTTAAGCGCAGTTAGGAAACCATATATAAGAAGGCTATATACTGGTTTAGATTATGCACTGTCATTAAATGCAAATTCAATCCAACTAGATGGGTTCCCCAACGGCGGTATGATGGTAACGCTTGGTGGAGATTTTTCTCCTGAATCTATGGAAGGATTTGCTCAATGGCTCGATCAGAATCTAACAAAGGACGAAAGACTTCAATATGGATTACCAATAGATTTAAACGGGTTTAATTATCTACATTGGTTAAAAAATACAAAGGGTATCAAAACTAAGAATGAGTACATGGAAAAACTTGAAAGTATTAAAACTACAAACCTCTTCCGTGAATTTCATTGGAGTGTAGCAGTTGATACTTATCATAAGATTCGAAAGCATCTCGATCTTAGAAGGCCCGAAAGACACATCCCAATAACTTCAAACGGTGCTCCAGATTGGTTTGCCCCATCAGCCTTTGCTTACAATTCATCTGTAGTAGATGCTCTCTGTGCCGAAGTCCATTTTTACCCTCGGAGCGAGCTTAAGTCCGTCAACAGCATATACGCATACAAAATGGCTAACGCGTTAAAAGTTCAGCTAGTATCCACTCCCAAAGGGGAGGAGAACGATTTTTTTGCCGAAAACCCTTCTTTTGCAGCAGGCATAATACCTGCGTATATCGCCGAATCTTATGCCATGGGGCATCGTATAATGGTACCATGGGCTTTCTGGAGAAAGAGCATGGATGAAAGATTATATTTAAACCCAGAAAAATTTAAACCGATTTTCAATTTTATTCATGAAAATGAGGCTCTGATTGATAATTTTAATCAAGTAACAACGACAGCTGTGGTTGTTAGATATGGAACGATGCAAGCTAAAACTGAGAGAATAATTTCAGAATTAATTAATAATGATGTTCCATTTACCATATTCCTTGCAGACGATAAATACTACCCAAGGCACCTAGACAAAATCAGTCTTGAGGCAGTCCAAAGAATCATATTAGTAGATCCCATCAATTGGTATAACGAAAAGGACCAGTCGATTTTAATGAAATTTCAAAATAAAATTGATTATGACCGCTATTTAAGTCCTGCCCGCACGCCTGATCAATCGGTTATTAGTGTTCCTTGGGGAACTTCCGAAACAAACGAACATTTGATTCATTTGTTAAACAGAAATTTTAATACAAGCTCGAAGAAAATTGAGCCAAGAGAAGGTGTAAAAGTAGAAATAAATAAACATTATATTGGTTACCAAAACCCCAAGGATTTGAATGCATATTTATTGAGACCTTCCATGCCATCTATGAAATTGGATATAAAAGATTCTGGGGATAGTTTTGTGACGCACGTTCCTTCGATTGATGCATGGGGGTTGCTCTATCTGGGTCAAGGAGAAATGTGAAATCGCACAAGTCCTAGAGGAGCAATGGGTTGTGGGACGAATCCCTAGTAGCTAGTGTCTTGAGAGTGCATTGTCCTGCACTGATTATGAAAGGAAAATACTATCGTTATACCTAATTTGTTGGTTAACAGTAATTAAATTGGTGGAGGTGGCGGGAGTCGAAACCGCGACTCCCGCGATGGGTATAAGCTAGTAAATTTTATAAGTAGCTGTTAAGCAGTTATTAGTGGAAATAAAGTTAGCTCCCGATTTCGGTAGCTGACAGAATAATATGCCATTTATTGCCATTTAATGACTCAATTCTGGTAG